>Ga0247842_10000078_pt1 | contig 213357 bp, 225 predicted proteins | sample LaCruzMarch2015__3_FD_192411 | JGI IMG/M metagenome (GOLD analysis project Ga0247842, IMG submission 192411) | Freshwater microbial communities from meromictic Lake La Cruz, Castile-La Mancha, Spain - LaCruzMarch2015_19m | ecosystem: Environmental > Aquatic > Freshwater > Lake | place: Spain...
GAAGGCCGCGGCGGTCACGCCCGCGGCGGTCACGCCCGCGGCGGTCACGCCCGCGCCGCCGACGCCGGCCCCCGAGGCCGCGCCGACCGGCGGCGCAGCGGCGGCTGCGGAGACCGCCGACGAGGCGGCGGCGCCGAAGCGGCGCCATCGTGGTTCGCGCGGAGGGCGCCGCCGCCGCAAGGCGGCCGAAGCCGTTCACGACGAGGTCGTGCGCGAGGCCGAAGAGGCGGTGACCGACGTGGCGCCGGCGCTCCCCGAAGCACCGGCGCCTGTGGAGGTCCCATCCGGGCAAGCGCCCGAGAGTGAGGCGCCGCCGGCGAAGCGCGGCCGCCGCCGCAGGCCGACGGCGGCCCCCGAGGCAGCCGCGCCCGCGCCCGAGGCGGCGGCGCCGGAGGCCGTGGCGCCGCCGCTCGAAGCGCCGCCCGAAGAGGGCGCCGGGCCGGCGCCGGACGAGGCCGGCCAGACCGGCGATGAGGAGGCGGGGCCGAAGCGCCGCCGCGGCGTCCGCGGCGGGCGCAGGGCCCGTGAGAAGCGCGCCGACGAGGACGAGGCGGCGCCCGTGCTCGAGGCGGAGGCGCCCCAGCCGGCGCCCGCGGCTGCGGAGGCCGGGGCGGCCGTCAAGCCGGCGGCCCCGGCGGCCCGCGAGGCGAGGGCTCGCGGGCGCGACCGCCGCCGGCCCAAAGCCATCGTGCGCCAGGACGAGGGCAGCGGCCTCGCGACGCCGATGACGGCGCCGCCGCCGCAGCGCCTGGGCGTGGTCGCCGGCCAGCCCAAACGCAAGCTCATCCTCGTGACCGACGACGGCCAGGAGCTGCGCGTCGCGCTGGTCGAAGACGGCCGCCTTGCCGAGATCTACATCGAGCGTCCCGACAAGAAGTCGTATCTCGGCGACATCTACCAGGGCAAGGTCGAGAGCGTGCTCGGCGGCATAGACGCCGCGTTCGTCGATTTCGGCCTCGAGAAGAACGGCTTCCTCTACGTCGATGAGGTGACGGCGCCGGAGGGCGAGAAGCGGGCGCGGCGCATCGGCGACGCGCTCAAGAACGGCCAGCAGGTGCTCGTCCAGGTCACCAAGGACCCCATGGGCAGCAAGGGCGCCCGTCTGAGCACCAAGATCTCGCTGGCCGGGCGTTACCTCGTCTACGTGCCCGGAGGCAGCGGCGCCGGCGTCTCGCGGCGCCTCGGCCAGGCCGAGCGCGAGCGGCTGCGCGACATCTCGCGCGAGCTCAAGCCCAAGAACGCCGGGCTCATCGTGCGGACCATTGCCGAGGGCCACGGCCTGGAGGATCTCCAGCGCGACCTGCGCTATCTCTCGCGCCTCTGGTCGCGGCTCAAGAAGAAGGCCGAGACCGTCAAGGCGCCGGGACTAGTGCACAAGGAGGTCGACATCTCCATCGAGGTCGCCCGCGACCTCTTCAACGACACCTGCGAGAGCCTCATCGTCGACGATCCCAAGCGGCACAAGGCCATCGTCTCCTTCCTCGACAAGGAGGCGCCGGAACTGCTGCCCAAGGTACACCAGCACACCGGCGACGAACCGCTCTTCGAGGCCTACGGCATCGAAGACCAGATCGCCAAGGCTCTCGAGCGCCGCGTTCCTCTGCCGAGCGGCGGCAACCTCGTCATCGACCACGCCGAGGCGCTCACCGTCATCGACGTGAACACCGGCCGCTTCACGCGCGGCAAGGGCCTCGAGGACACCATCACCAAGACCAACCTCGAGGCGGCGCGCGAGGTGGTCTGCCAGCTACGCCTGCGCGACATCGGCGGCATCATCATCATCGACTTCATCGACATGGCGCACGCCAGGAACCGCGAGATGGTGCTCGCCACCCTCGAGGCCGAGCTCGAGACCGACCGCACCAAGACCTACGTGGTCGAGCTCTCGCCGCTGGGCCTCGTGGAGATGACCCGCCAGAACACCACGGACGGGGCGCGCGGCATCCTCACGCGCACGTGCCCCGCGTGCCTCGGCAAGGCGCGCGTGATGAGCGACGAAACCATGGCGCTCAACGTCGAGCGCCGCGTGCGGACTCTCGCCCGGCGCTCGCAGGCGCCGGCCTGGCTCATCGAGGTGAGCGGGAGCGTCGCCGAGCGGCTGAGCGGCGAGCGCCTGAAGAAGCTCGAGAAGCAGATCGGCCGGCGCGTGTTCTTCGAAGGCGGCGCCGGCCTGCCCGTGGAGACCTTCGGCGTGCTCTCCGAGGGCTCCCTGGCGCACGTCCAGGAGCAGCGCATCCCCGTGAAGGAAGGGCAGGAGGTCGAGCTGGAGCTCGAGTTCAGCCTCACCTACAGCCCGCGTGACGCGGTGGGCTACATCGACGGGTACATGGTCATCGTCGAGGGCGGCCGCCCGTCCCTCGGCCAGCGCTGCAAGGTGCGCATCTCAGCCACAGCGCGCACGGGCGCCTACGCCACCGCTCTGAAGCAGGCGTCGAATTGACGGGCTGATATGAGCGTTCCGGGCGGGGGCCGATTGACGGCCCCCGCCCGGTTGGCTATCATCGTCTGCCGTTGTCTTGTGGGGAGTTGAAATGACGAAGCCCGATGTCACGTACGCGGTCATCCGCGCCGGTGGACAGCAGTTCAAGGTGAGCGCCGGCGACACCATCGTGGTCGATCGCGTCGCTGCTGAAGAAGGCACGAGCGTCACCTACGATACCTTGGCCGTGCGCACCGACAGCGGTTCGTTCGACGGCGACGCCGCCAGGCACGCCAAGGTCGAGGCCACGGTCCGCGAGCACCTGCTCGGCAAGAAGATCAAGGTCTTCACCTACAAAGCCAAGAGCACGTTCAAGAAGACGAAGGGTCATCGCAGCCGGCTGAGCAAGCTGACCATCGAGGCGATCACCCTCAAGGATACGAAGGAGACCCAGAGTGGCGCATAAGAAGGGCGCCGGCACCAGCCGCAACGGCCGCGACTCCGAGGCGAAGCGCCTCGGCGTCAAGGCGTTCGCCGGCCAGGTGGTCCCGGCGGGATCGATCATCGTGCGCCAGCGCGGGACGAGGTTCCGCCCCGGCGACAACGCCGGCATCGGCGTCGACCACACCATCTTCGCCAAGGTGAGCGGGCGCCTCGTCTTCATCCAGAAGGGCGCCGGGCGCTTCATCTCGGTGGTCCCCGAGGCCTGATCGCGGCCGGCCCCGGCCGGCGGCTCCCATCATGCTCGATAGGGCCAGCATCTGCGTGCGCGCCGGCCGCGGCGGCAACGGCTCCATGAGCTTCCGCCGCGAGAAGTACGTGCCCAGGGGCGGGCCCGACGGCGGCGACGGCGCCCCCGGCGGCGACGTGGTGCTCGTGGCCACGCGCCAGCTTCACGACCTCGGCCACTTCCGCCACAAGCACCACTTTCGCGCCGCCGACGGCGGCCAGGGCCGCGGCGCCAACAAGCGCGGCGCCGACGGCGGCCTGCTGGAGGTCAAGGCGCCGGTGGGCACCGAGGTGCGGGGCGCCGACGGCGGCCTGCTCGGCGACCTCGTGACCGAGGGCCAGCGTCTGCTGGTGGCGCGCGGCGGCGAGGGCGGCCGCGGCAACGTCTGCTTCAAGAGCTCCACGCGCCAGGCGCCGAAGTTCGCCGAGAGGGGTCTGGACGGCGAGGAGCTCTGGCTGACGCTCTCCCTGAAGCTCCTCGCCGACATCGGCCTGGTCGGCCTGCCCAACGCCGGCAAGTCGTCACTGCTCGCGGCGCTGACGCGGGCGCACCCCAGGATCGCCGCCTACCCGTTCACCACCATCGAGCCCAACCTGGGCGTCCTCCACCTGGGCGAAGGCACGGCCGTCATCGCCGACATCCCGGGGCTCATCGAGGGCGCCAGCGACGGCGCCGGCCTGGGGCACCGCTTTCTGGCGCACATCGAGCGCACGGCGCTGCTGACTTACGTGCTCGACGGCGGAGACGGACCGGCGGCCTGGCCCAGAGCGCTCGACACGGTGCGCGGCGAGCTCGGCGCCTTCCGCGCCGCGCTCCTCGAGCGGCCCGCCGTGGTGGTCGTGAACAAGGCCGACCTTCTGGACGCCGCCGGCAGGGAAGAGGCCGGCGCCTTCCTCGCCGGCCTTGAGTGGCCGGCGGCGTCCCTACTCGTCTCCGCGCAGAGCGGCGCCGGGCTGAAGGAGCTGGTCGCGGCGCTCGCCGACCTCATGGCGCGCGCCCGCAAAGGGCAGGCCGCCGCGGACGACGCGGCCGCGACCGCGGCCACCGTCCTGCGCCCGGCGGACAGCCGCCTCGATTCCTTCACTGTGGAGCGCGACGGCGAGCGCTTCGTGGTGCGCGGCGTGCAGATCGAGCGCCTGTTCGCCAAGGCGGATCTCGATAACGAGGACGCCGTCGCGTACCTGCAGCAGATCATCGAGCGCGCCGGCCTCAACGATGCTCTGCGCAAGGCCGGCGCGAAGCCCGGCGACACCGTCGTCGTCGGCGCCCAGGAGCTCGAGTACGCGTGAAGACCATCGTCGTCAAAATCGGCTCCAGCACGGTGGCCGACGACCAGCTGCGCTTTCGCCGCCGGCTCCTCTCGGGCCTTGTCGCCGACGTGGCCGGCCTTGTGCACGGCGGACGCCGCGTCGTGCTCGTGTCCAGCGGCGCCATCGCTTGCGGGCAGCGCGTCCTGGGCGTGCAGGAGCGGCCGCGCCAGATCCCGGCCCTGCAGGCCACGTCCGCGGTGGGCCAGGGACGGCTCTATTCCCACTACGAGCGCCTGTTCGCCGACCACGAGATCACCGCTGCCCAGGTCCTGCTGACCAGCGAGGACTTCGCGCGGCGCACGAGCTTCGTCAATGCGCGCAACACGCTGCGCCGGCTCCTCGCCTGGGGCATCGTCCCGGTGATCAACGAGAACGATACTACGGCCACCGACGAGATCCGCTTCGGCAACAACGACGTGCTCGCCGCCCAGGTGGCCATCATGCTGCGCGACAGCATCCTCGTGCTGCTCACCGACCAGGACGGGCTCTACACCGGCGATCCGCGGCGCGACCCCGAAGCCCACCTGGTCGAGAGGGTGGATCACCCCCGCGATCTCGTGGCCCTCGACGTCGGCGGCGCGTCGCAGCGAGGCGCAGGGGGGATGCGCGGCAAGGTGGCCGCCGCCGTCATGGCCGCCGCCGCCGGCGTGCGCACGGTGATCGCCAACGGCTCGCGTCCCGGCGTCGTGGCGTCCGCGGTCGCCGGCGAGCACATCGGGACGGTGGTCAGCCCCCGGCCGGCGGGCGTGTCGGCGTTCAAGCTCTGGCTGCGCTATGCCAAGCCGGTGCGTGGTACCCTTGACGTCGATGCTGGGGCCGTGCGCGCTCTGGCGTCGGGGGGCGGGAGCCTGCTGCCGGTCGGCGTGCGCGCCGTGCACGGGGGGTTCGCCGCCGGGGACGCGGTCGCCATCGCCGGCCCCGACGGCCTCGAGATCGCGCGAGGGCTCGCCACCATGAGCGCCCGCGACCTGCGCCGTGTGCGCGGTCTGCGCAGCGAGGAACTGCGCGCGGTGAGCCCCCATCTCGAGGACGAAGTCGTGCACCGGGACTGCCTGGTGCTGGTCGGCGAGGAGGCCGAGTGAACGTGCAGCAGATGTGTGCGGCCGCCCAGCGCGCGTCGCGAGTCCTGGCCGGCCTGCCCCGCGTGCGCAAGGACGAGGCGCTCGGCAACATCATCGACGCCCTCGCGCGCCGCGCCGCCGAGATCCTCGCCGAGAACGCCGAAGACGTACGTCTCGGGCGCGAGAACCGGCTCCCCGACGCGCTCGTCGATCGCCTGCTCCTCGACGAGGACCGCCTGCGCGACATGGCCGCGAGCGTGCGCGCCCTGGCGGCGCTGCCCGACCCGGTCGGACAGCTGGTCGACGGCTGGCGCCTCAAGAACGGCGTCGAGCTGCGCAAGGTGCGCGTGCCCCTGGGCGTCGTCGCCGTGGTCTACGAGGCGCGCCCCAACGTCACCATCGACGCGGCGTGTCTGTGTCTCAAGGCGGGCAATGCCGTGATCCTGCGCGGCGGCAGCCCCGCGATGCACTCCAACCGCATCCTCTCCGAGGTGGTCCAGGGCGCCGTCATCGAGGCCGGCCTGCCGCGCGAGGCGGTCTCGTACCTCTCGCCGGATCGCCGCGAGCTCGACGAGCTGCTCGAGCAGCGCCGCTACATCGACCTCGTGATCCCGCGCGGCGGCGAGGACCTCAAGAACTACCTCATGGACCGCAGCAAGGTCCCGGTGATCTACGCGGCCGGCGGCAACTGCCACGTGTACATCGACGCCGCCGCCGACCTGGACAAGGCCGTGCCGATCATCGTCAATGCCAAGTGCCAGCGCCCCGGCGTGTGCAACGCCGCCGAGACGCTGCTCGTCCACCGCGACGTGGCCGCCGAGCTCCTGCCGCGCGCCGTCGAAGAGCTGCAGCGGCGCGGCGTCGAGCTGGTGGTCGACAAGGCCGCCGCCGACGTGCTGGGCGATCCGTCGCTCAAGCGCGCCAACAAGACGCACTACGAGACGGAGTTCCTGGCGCTCAAGCTCGCCGTGCGCGTCATCGACTCTCTGGACGAAGCCATGGAGCACATCGCCACCTACGGTACGCGCCACTCCGAGGCGATCGTCACCGAAGACCTCGGGGCCGCCCGGAGATTCACGGCCGAGGTCGACGCCGCCTGCGTGTACGTGAACGCCTCGACGCGCTTCACCGACGGCGGCGAGTTCGGGCTGGGCGCGGAGATCGGGATCTCCACGCAGAAGCTGCACGCGCGCGGCCCCATCGCCCTCCAGGAGCTCACCTGCGTCAAGTACGAGCTGTGGGGCGACGGGCAGGTGCGCCCCTAGCGCCGTGCACGAGGCACGCCCGCGCCTCGGCGTCATCGGCGGCAGCTTCGACCCACCGCACCTCGGCCATCTCGTCATCGCCTCCGAGGCGCACGCGCGGCGCGGTCTTGAGCGCGTGCTGTTCGTGCCGGCGGCCGCGCCGCCGCACAAGGACCTCGAAGAGCACACGGCGGCGGACGTCCGTCTCGAGATGACCGCGCTGGCCGTCGCCGACGATCCGCGCTTTGTCGCGTCGGGCCTTGAGATCGAGCGCCACCTCGTGTACACCCGCGACACGCTGGCGGCCGTAGCCGAACGCTTCCCGGGGCGCGACCTCGTGTTCATCATGGGCTCCGACTCGCTGCTGCAGCTCGACACGTGGTACGACCCCGAGGGCGTCCTCGCGCGCTGCACCCTCGCCGTGGCGCCGCGGCCCGGCGACGACCTTGCGCTCGTCGCCGCCGCCGTGGCGCGCTGGGGCGCCGCGCGGGTCGCCATCCTCGAGGCGCCGCCGGTCGGCGTGTCGTCGCGCCAGATCCGGGGGCGCGTCGCCGAGGGCCTGCCCATCCGCTATCTTGTGCCGCAGGCGGTCGCGGAGCTCATCGCCGGGCGCGGCCTGTACGGGCGCCCGTGATCGACCGCGCACAGGCGGAGCTGCTCATCGCCGGGCGCCTCCCGGAGAAGCGCCGCGAGCACTCGCGGCGCGTGGCCGCCGAGGCCGCCGCGCTGGCGCGGCGCTTCGGCGCCGCGCCCGAAGCGGCCGTGATCGCCGGCCTGCTGCACGACTACTGCCGGGACCTCACGGACGCCGAGACGCTGGCCGCCGCGGCGCGCTACGGCCTCGCCGTGGGGCCGGTCGAGGCGCGGCGCCCCAAGAAGACCCTGCACGGCCCGGTGGCCGCCGCCGAGCTGGCCGCGGCCGGCCTCGACGCGGACATCGCCGCGGCGATCGCCCGCCACACCACGGGCGGCCCCGGCATGACGGTGCTGGAGAAGTGCCTGTATCTGGCCGACTTCTGCGAGCCGGGCCGCGAGTTCCCCGGCCTCGACGAGGTGCGCGCCCTGGCGGGCGCCTCGCTCGACGCGGCCGTGGCGGCCGCGGCCCGCATCAGCCTGCTCGACCTCATCGGCCGCGGGCGCGGGGTGGTACCAGACGCGCTGGCGTTGTACAACGAGACCCATGCCGGCGACTAAGGGCTATAGGGTCGGTCGTCTGCGCCGCCGCCGGCGCACCAGGGCGGAGCGATGGCAGGCCTGGGTGCTGTACACCCTCGCCGCCGTCGTGGCCTTCGCCGCCGTGTCCGGCGCTTGGCGCCTCGGGTCGCGCTGGCTGAAGCAGCCGGAAGAGCAGGCGAAGCCCGGCTACCTCGTGCTCCTCACCCTGACGACGCCGGGATCCGGCGAGCCCGCGGCGGCCGCGCTGGTCGTCAAGGACGCCGCCGGCGGCGCCCCCGCGTTGTACGTCATCCCCAGGGAGCTGCTGCTCGAGGGCCCGAACGGCGAGTATGTGTTCGCCGGCGACGCGCTGGCGGCGGGCACACTCAAGCAGGATCTGCAGCGCGTCGTGGGCGCCGAGATCGACGCGCAGTACCAGCTGCCTCTGACGGCTCTCGGTGACCTCTCCGCGGCCGGGGAGTACCAGATCTCGCTGCGGGACCCCGTGGAGCTCGACATGGCGGGCACGCAACGGGCGTTCGAGGAAGGCCCCACGATCGTGTCCGCGGCGGAGGTACCCGCGCTCTTCGCCGCGAGCGGGCCGAGCGGCTACGACGCCTGGCGTGTGCAGGAGGCGCTCTGGAACGCGGTGCTCGACGCCGCGGCCCTGCGCCCGGACGACGTGCGCGCCAGGGCGGCCGCGGCCGCCGCGGCGCGAGCCTCGGGCAGCGCCGACACGCGCTCTCTCGTCGATGCGCTGAGGGGGCTCACGGGCGGCGACGCCGTGGTGGCCCGCATCCCGTCGCACTCCAGGGTGGCCGAAGGTCAGTTCGCCTTCGTCCCCAAGGCCGACGACATCATGGCCGCGATCACGCGCAAGGCGCCGAGCTTTCGCAGTCGTTACACGGTCCTCGTGCGCAACGGCAGCGGGCGCGTGGGCGCCGGCCAGGCCGTCGCGGAGCGCCTGGCCATACTGGACGTCAACATCCCGGCGCCGACCAACGCCGACACCTTCGACTACCGCCAGACGCGGATCCTGGCGGGCAGCCGGGCGCTCCCTCTGGCCGAGGACATCCGTGCTATACTCGGCCGCGGAGTCGTCCTCGACGGCGCGGACGTGCCACCGGACACGGTCATGGTGATCGTCGGCGCCGACTCCAAGCTCAGGCACACCGAGCCAAAGGACCAGCCGTAGCACTCCACGCGGAGCTCACGACGGCCGAAGAGCTGGCCCGCGACATCGCCGGCCACGCCGCCGACAAGAAAGCCGACGACATCGTCGTCCTCGCCATGGGCGACGCCGTCAGCTGGACCGATTTCTTCGTGATCGTCACCGGCGCCAACCCCCGCCAGACCAAAGCCATCGCTCAGGAGATCGAGGGCAAGCTCCGCCTGCGACGGCGCGCGGCGCGCGTGGAGGGTGAGCGCGAAGCCGAGTGGATCCTGCTCGACTTCATCGATGTGGTCGTGCACGTCTTCACGCCGGCCTCGCGGGCTTTCTATCGCCTCGAGACTCTGTGGGGCGACGTCCCCCGCCTGGACCTCGCCGTGCAGAGCTGACGCGGCGCGTGGCGAACCTGCCGGGAAGGTCCGCACGAGCTGTGGGGAGGACTCACGTGCGCACGCCGATGTCCGCGCTGTGCGCCGCGCTGATCCTCGTCCTCGCGCTCGCGGTGGTGGCCGCCGGGCCGGCCGCCGCTTCTCAGCGCACGGCCCACGAGGCCGTCATGCTTCGGCTCATCGATCACGCCCGCGCGGAGCGTGGGCTGGCGCCGCTGCACGTGCGCGCGGCCCTGAGCCGCGCCGCCTTGGCTCACTCCCGCGACATGATGCGCCGTCAGTACTCCTCCCACTGGTCCCAGGGCGGCGCAAGCTGCGCCGCTCGCGCGCGGCGCGCCGGCTATGCGACGAGCGGCTGTCGTTCCTGGGCGATCTCCGAGGTGATCGCCTGGGGCGTGAGCTCCGCCGGCACGCCGCAGGCCGTCTTCAGCTCCTGGATGCGGTCTGCGCGACATCGCTCGGTCATCCTCGGCCGGCGCTGGCGCGACGTGGGCGTCGGCTGCGTCTCCGGCGCGTTCAATGGGGCATCCGGGTCGTGGATGTACACGGTCGATGTGGGGCGCCGCGTCAAGTAGCGTACGCGCGGCGCCGCTCCGCCCTCCCCGCACCATTGACCAGCCGCCCCGCGCGGTGGTAGAATACGAACGTATGTTCGTATCACACCGGGCGATCCTGCACCTCGATATGGACGCCTTCTTCGCCTCGGTGGAGCAGGCGCGGCGCCCCGCGCTGCGCGGCCTGCCGGTGATCGTCGGCGGCGAGCGCGGCGGCCGCGGCGTCGTCTCCGCGTGCTCGTACGAGGCGCGCGCCTTCGGCGTCCACAGCGCCATGCCCATCTTTCAGGCCGAGCGTCTCTGCCCGCGGGGCGTGTTCCTGCCGGTCGACATGAAGGCCTACATGGCCGTCCACCGCGACCTCGTCGAGCTGCTCGGGCGGTACACCGATCTCGTCGAGGTCGCCTCCATCGACGAAGCCTATCTGGACGTCACCGGCAGCCGGCGGCTGTTCGGGCCGCCGCGGGCCATCGCCATGCGCGTGCAGGAGCAGGTGTACGACGCCCACGGCGTCACCTGCTCCATCGGCATCGGGCCCACCAAGCTGCTGGCCAAGCTGGCCGCCGGCCTCAACAAGCCGGCCGGCATCGGCGAGCTCACCGAAGCCGACGTCCACGGCCGCCTGCGCGGGCTGCCGGTCGGCGAGGTCTGCGGCATCGGGCCGGTCACGCAGGAGCGGCTCGCCGCCCTCGGCCTCACCACGCTCGGGATGCTGCAGGACGTCCCCTTTCCGCTGCTCGCCGCGGCCTTCGGCCGCGGCGCCCACGGCCTGCGCCAGCTCGCCTTGGGGCGCAGCTTCTCGCCGGTGAGCAGCGCGCGGCCGCTGCCCAGGTCGGTCGGCCGCGAGGTCACCTTCGCCGACGACACCAACGACCTCGAGCTGCTGCGCGCCACCCTGCTCGCGCTCACCGACAACGCTGTCGCCGAGCTGCGCCGCCAGGGCCTGGCGGCGCGCACCGTCGCGCTCAAGGTGCGCTTCAACACCTTTCACACCGTGGGGCGGCGCCGCACGCTGGCGCGCTCCGTCAGCGCCACGCGGCCTCTCTACGAGACGGCTGTGGCCCTGCTCGACGAGCTCGGCATCGGCGCCCGCTGGGTGCGCCTCGTCGGGGTGAGCGTCAGCGGCTTCACGCACAACGCCTTTCAGCTCACGCTCGACGAGGGCTGGCGTGAGGTGGCGCTCGGCGAGGCCATCGACCGCGTCCGCGAGAAGTACGGCTTCAAGGCGCTCAAGCTGGCCGGCGCCGCCGCGGCCGAGCGGCGCCTCGAGCGCCCCAGCCCCGGCCTCGCTTTCACGCCTTCCGCGGCGGGTCCTCCCGCGGGCTCGCGGGGCGCGTGAAGACCCGTGCCCTGTGCTAGACTTCACGCTTCCGACAGGCCACGACCTGCCCCTCGCGTGCACGCGCGCGGAGGCTGGCGAGACGACACACGAGGAGAGCCCGGATGAACGACCCAGGCAAGATCAGGAACATCGCCCTCGTCGGCCATCGCGGCACCGGCAAGACTTCGCTGTTCGAGGGCCTGCTGTACAAGGCCGGCGTGGTCAATCGCCTGGGGCACGTGGTCGACGGCACGACCGTCTCCGACTACGACGACGACGAAAAGCGCCGGCAGCTCAGCCTGTCGGCCGGCCTCGCGCACATCGAGCGCAAAGGGCTCAGCTTCAACCTCTTCGACACGCCCGGCGACTCGAGCTTCCTCGCCGACACCATCGCCTCACTGCGGGTCGTCGAGACAGCCCTCATGGTCGTCAACAGCGTCCTCGGCGTCGAGGTCCAGACCGAGCGGCTCTGGGCGCGCGCCGACGAACGCGGCCTCGCGCGCATCCTCTTCTGCAACATGCTCGACCGCGAGCGCGCCGACTTCACGGTCGCCGTCGAGGCCCTGCGCGAGGCCTTCGGCGCGCAGGTCGTGGCCGTGGAGATCCCGGTCGGCAGCGAGCACGAGCTCAAGGGCGTCGTCGATCTGTTCAGCATGAAGGCGCACGTCTACGAGGGCGAAAAGGTCACCGAGGGCGACATCCCGGCCGATCTCGTGGCGGCCGCCGAAGAGGCGCGCGGCAAGCTCGTCGAGGCCGTCGCCGAGACCGACGACGAGCTCCTCGAGAAGTTCTTCGCCGAAGAGGACATCACCACCGCCGAGCTCGAGGCGGCCTTCGCCAAGGCGGTCGCCGCGGCCCAGCTGTTCCCCGTCGCCGCCGGCTCGGCGACGCACCTCATCGGCGTCGACCGCCTGCTCGACCTGCTCGCCCTGGCCCCGGCCCCCGACGCGGTCGCGCCGCCCCGTGCCCTCGGCGCCGACGACGCCGAGGTCGAGCTCGCCTGCGACGTCGCCAAACCGGCGGTCGCCTTCGTGTTCAAGACCATGGCCGACCAGTTCAGCGGGCGCATCAACGTCTTCCGCGTCTTCCAGGGCGCCATCAAGAGCGACGCCAACGTCGTCGTCGGGCGCGACGGTCACAAGGAGCGCATCGGCCAGCTGCTCAAGAACCAGGGCAAAGACACCAGGCCGGTCGATGGCCTCTGCGCCGGCGACATCGGCGCGGTGGCCAAGCTCAAGGACGTCGTCACCGGCGACACCCTGGCCGCCGAGGGCGCGCGCGTCACCTTCCCGGCCATCGCCTTCCCCTCGCCGCTCATGAGCTTCGCCATCGAGGCCAGGAACAAGGGCGACGAAGACAAGGTCATCCAGGCGCTGCGCCGCCTCACCGAAGAAGACCTCATGATGGAAGAGCACCGCGACCAGCAGACCGGCGAGACCATCGTCTCCGGCATGAGCCAGCTGCACGTCGAGGTCATCTGCGAACGCCTCAAGCGCCGCTTCGGCGTCGAGGTCCACCTGCACCCGCCGCGGGTGCCGTATCGCGAGACGGTCAAGACCAGCGCCAAGTCGCAGGGCCGCCACAAGAAGCAGACCGGCGGCCGCGGCCAGTTCGGCGACACCTGGATCGAGGTGCAGCCCATGCCGCGCGGCGAGGGTGTCGAGTTCGTCGACAAGATCGTCGGCGGCGTCATCCCGCGCAACTTCATCCCCGCCGTCGAGAAGGGCATCCTGGAGGCCACCCACGAAGGCTTCCTCGCCGGTTACCCGGTGGTCGATGTGCGCGTCATCCTCTACGACGGCTCGCACCATCCCGTCGACTCCTCCGAGATGGCGTTCAAGATCGCCGGCTCCGTCGGCTTCAAGGCGGCCGCCGAGAAGGCGCAGCCCACGCTGCTCGAGCCCATCATGCACGTCGAGGTCACCGTGCCCGAAGAGAGCGTCGGCGACATCATCGGCGATCTCAACTCGCGGCGCGGCAGAGTGCTGGGCATGACGCCGCGCGGGCATTCCTCCGTGGTCGCCGCCGAAGTGCCGCTCGCCGAGATGCTGAGCTACGCGCCCGATCTCACGTCGATGACCGGCGGGCGCGGCGACTACACCATGGAGGTGCTGCGCTACGAAGAAGTCCCGGCGCACCTGTCGCAGAAGATCATCGATCAGGCCAAGGCCGACAAAGAAGAGGCCCATAAGAGCTGAGGCGGGCCGCGCCGTCGCGGCGCCCGCCGACCGCTGAGAGAGGAGGTGGTGTCCTCGTGTCCGGGCACTCCAAGTGGGCCACCATCAAGCACAAGAAGGGCAAGACAGACGCCAGGCGCGGCAAGCTGTTCTCCAAGCTGTCCCGCGCCATCACGGTGGCCGCTCGTGAGGGCGGCACAGACGTCAACATGAACATCTCTCTGGCCAACGCCGTCGAGAAGGCCAAAGCCGAGTCGATGCCCAAAGACAACATCGAGCGCGCCATCCAGCGCGGCGGGGGGGGCGCCGACGGCGTCGCCTACGAGAGCATCCTCTACGAGGGCTACGGCCCCGCCGGCGTGGCCATCATCGTCGATGTCCTCACCGACAACAAGAACCGTTCCGCCGCCGACATCCGCAACACCTTCAGCAAGCACGGCGGGCAGCTCGCCCAGCCGGGCGCCGTGGCCTGGGTCTTCGAGCGCCGCGGCTCCATCGTCATCGACGGCGGCAAGTACAGCGAAGACGACGTCATGGCCGCCGCCATCGACGCCGGCGCCGACGACGTCGTGCAGGACGGCGACGAGTTCCAGGTCCTCACCCAGCCGGCCGATCTCGCCGCCGTGCGCGACGCCCTCGCGGCCGCCGGCATCCACTTCGACCAGGCCGAGCTCACGATGATCCCCAAGAACACTGTCATGCTCGAGGAGAACGACGCGCGCAAGACCATGAAGATCATCGACGCCCTCGAAGACAACGACGACGTGCAAGAGGTGTACGCCAACTTCGACATCCCCGAGGACATCCTCGAGCTTCTGGCCGGTTAGCTGGTGACGACGGCTGCGGGGCCCGGCCGGGGGCACATCCACAGCGTGGGGGGGAGGCAGTGATCGTGCTCGGCTTCGACCCGGGCACGGCGAGCACCGGCTGGGGCGTCATCGAGCAGAAGGGCAACCGCCTCAGGTCCCTCGGCTACGGCTGCATCGTCACCTCCGCGAAAGACGACACCCACGTGCGCCTGCGGCGGATCTACGACCAGGCGCTGGGGCTCATCGAGCGCTTCTCTCCCGACATCGTCGTGATCGAGGGGCTCTTCGTGAACGTCAACGTCAAGACCGCGCTGGCCGTCGGCCAGGCCAAGGGCGTCCTCTATCTGGCCGCCTCGGAGCTCGAGACCGCACCCCGCGAGTACTCGCCGCTGCAGATCAAGCAGGCGGTCACCGGGTACGGACGCGCCAGCAAGATCCAGGTGCAGGAGATGACCAAGGTGATCCTCGGCCTGGCGCGCATCCCGCAGCCCGACCACGCCGCCGACGCGCTGGCCGTGGCCATCACCCACACCCACCACAACAGCGCCGCGTTCGCCGCGGCGGTCCGCCGCACCCCGGGCGGCCGGCGATGATCGCCGCCATCCGCGGCAAGCTGCAGCTGCTCGACGGCGAGCACGCCGTGGTCGAGCTGGGGGGCCTGGGCATCGAGGTCCTGGCCTCGGGGCGCACCCTCGGCGGTCTGTCGGGCAGGCTCGGCGAAGAGGTCGGCCTGCACACGTACCTGCACGTGCGCGAAGACGCGCTGCAGTTGTACGGCTTTCGCAGCGTCAGGGAGCGCGTGTTCTTCCAGTGGCTCATCGCGGTCAGCGGCGTGGGGCCCAAAGTGGCTCTCGCGGTGCTGTCCGGCTATCCGGTGGAGGAGCTCGAACTGGCCGTGGCCCGCGACGACGTGAAGAAGTTCGAGAGCATCCCGGGGATCGGCAAGAAGCTCGCGCAGCGGCTCGTGGTGGAGCTCGGCGACAAGGTCGGCAAGCTGCCGCCGGCCCCGGCCGGCGAAGCCGGCACGGCCGCCGGCGCCGCTCCGACCGACGACTTCCTCGCGGCGCGGTCGGCCCTGCAGAACCTCGGCCTCAGCCTGCGCGGGGCGGAGGAGGCGCTCCGCGGCGCGCCGGAGGGCGCGCCTCTGGAAGATCTGGTCAAGTACGCCCTCACGCGCGACAGGGGCGCCCCGTGAAGCGGCCCGCCGACCGCATCGGCGACCCCCACGAGCGCCCCGACGACCGCGAGCTCGAGCTGACCATCAGGCCGCGCCGATTCGCCGACTTCGTCGGCCAGCGCGCGGCCAAGGAGCAGCTCGAGATCTTCGTGCAGGCCGCCAGGAACCGCGGCGACACCCTCGATCACGTGCTCATCGCCGGTCCGCCCGGGCTCGGCAAGACCACGCTGGCCGGCATCATCGCCACCGAGCTCGGGGTCGGCATGCACACCACGTCCGGCCCGGCCCTGGAGCGCAAGGTCGACGTCGCCGGCCTGCTCACCAACCTCCAGGAGGGCGACGTCTTCTTCGTCGATGAGATCCACCGCCTCAACGCCGCCGTCGAGGAGGTCCTCTACCCGGCCATGGAGGACTACGAGATCGACATCATGATCGGCGAGGGCCCGGCGGCGCGCAGCATCCGCATGCAGGTGCAGCCGTTCACGCTGATCGGCGCGACCACGCGCACGGGCCTGCTCACGACGCCGCTGCGCGACCGTTTCGGCGTCTGGCAGCGGCTCGAGTACTACGAGGTCGAGGAGCTGGCGCAGATCGTGCGGCGCTCCGCGGGGATCCTCAAGGTGCGCATCGACGACGACTCCACCCTCGAGATCGCCGGCCGCTCGCGGGGCACGCCGCGGGTCGCCAACCGCCTGCTGCGCCGCGTGCGCGATTTCGCCGAGGTGCGGCACGAGGGCGTCATCGACCACGGCATCTGCTTGGCCGCCCTCGAACTCTTCCAGGTCGATGGCGAAGGCCTCGACAAGCTCGACCGCGACATCCTCTGCACCATCGCGCAGAAGTTCGACGGCGGGCCTGTCGGCCTCGACACACTGGCTGTGGCGCTCGGCGAGGAGGCCGACACGGTGATGGACGTCTACGAGCCGTACCTCATCATGCAGGGCTTTCTCATGCGCACCCCGCGCGGACGGGTGCTCACGCGCTTGGGCTATCAGCACTGCGGCCTCACGCCGCCGGCCGGGCCTGGCACGCTGTTCGACGAGCGCTGATCAGAGCCTCGGCTGGTCGGTCGGCGCGGCCCGGTCAGCGCGGCCCGGTCAGCGCCGCCGGCGCCGCTCACCGCCCGGCTGCCCGCCCGCCGCCGCCCAGGCTCGCCACGCGAGGAGCCCTTCCGTGCGCCGCGCTATACTCGGACGATGAGCGATCTTCTTCTTCACGTCTGCTGCGGACCGTGCTCGACGGTAGCCGTTCCGGCCTGGCGCGAGCGTGGCGTCGAGCCCGTCGCGTGGTTCCGCAACCCCAACATCCAGCCCGCCGCCGAACTGGAGCGCCGCCGCGAGAGCATGCTTCGCTTCAGCCGGGCGGCCGGCCTCGAGCTCGTGGTCGAGGAGCGGCCCTCTGAGGCGACGGCCTGGCGTGAGTGGACGGCGGGGCTGGGCGCCGCCACGCCCGACGAGCGCTGCGCCGCATGCCTCGGCCTGCGCCTGCGGGCCGCGGCTGCGGCGGCCGCGCGTCTGGGCGTGCCGCGCTTCAGCACGACGCTGAGCGTCAGCCCGTACCAGCGGCACGACCTCATTCAGGCGGCGGGGCGGACGGCCGCCGCCGAGCATGGCGTGACCTTCGCCTACCTGGACCTGCGCGACGGCTTTCGGCGGAGCTACTCCGAGAGCCGGCGGCTCGATCTCTACCGACAGGCCTACTGCGGCTGCGCCGCGAGCAAGTGGGAAGCCTGGCACGAACGGGCGCTGCGCAAGAGGGCGGGATGACGAGCCGCAACGCTATGCCCGGCGTCGCCGATGCTCGGAGTCTGCGGCTCGACGATCTCGACTACGATCTGCCCGAAGAGCTGGTCGCGCAGCACCCCGTGGAGCCACGAGACGCCTCCCGTCTGCTGGTCTGCCGGCGCGGCGAGGGCGCGATCGCCGATCGCCTGTTCGCGGAGCTGCCCGGGCTGCTGCGCGCCGGCGACGTGCTGGTGCGCAACGACACGCGCGTGTTCCCGGCGCGGGCCTTCTTCCGGCGCGCCACGGGCGGGCGCATCGAGGCGCTGTTCCTCCGCCCGGCGGCGGGGAGTGGGGAGCGTCACGCGGCCGCAGGCTCCGGCGACCCTGCGGAGATGTGGGAGGCGCTCCTGCGCGGCCGCCCGCGGCCCGGCGAGACGCTCACCAGTGAGGCGCTCGGGGAGGGCTGGCCGCTGGTCGCCGTGCGTCCCTTCGGCGATGGCCGCTGGTTGGTTGCCAGCCGGGGCGCGCGGCCGGTGCTCGAGCTCCTCGAAGAGGCCGGCGTGACGCCGCTGCCGCCGTACATCCACGAGACGCTGGGCGATCCCGAGCGCTATCAGACGACCTACGCCCGCGTGGTGGGCTCGGCGGCGGCGCCGACCGCCGGCCTGCACTTCACGCCGGGCCTGGACGCCGCCCTGGCGGCCGCCGGCGTGACCATCGAGACCGTGACGCTCCATGTGGGCCTCGGCACCTTCAAGCCGCTGGCGGAGGAGACGCTGGCCGCGAACCGCCTCCACAGCGAGACCTACGAGGTCGAGGCGGCCGTGTGGGCGCGCCTGCGGGCGGCGCGCGCCCAGGGCCGCCGCGTCGTGGCCGTGGGCACCACGTCGGTGCGCACCCTCGAGCATCTCGCGCGTCAGGCGCCGGAAGCGGCTGCGCCCGCCGGCCCGGCCGCGGCCAGCGCCGGCCCGGAAACGGCTGCGCCCGCCGGCGCGGCCGCCTACCGCGGCGAGACGAGTCTGTTCATCACGCCGGGCTGCGAGTTCCGCGTCATCGACGCCATCGTCACCAACTTCCACCTGCCGCGCACCAGCCTGCTGGCGCTGGTGATGGCCTTCTGCGGCGTGGAACGCACACGGCGCCTGTACGCGCACGCGGTGCGCGAGCGCTACCGTTTCTACAGCTTCGGCGACGCGATGCTGGCGCTGTGAGCGACGCGGCGCCGGCGCTGTGAGCGCGCCAATGACAGCGCGGGGCTTCGCTTTCGAGGTGGAGGCGCGCGACGGGGCGGCGCGGGTCGCGCGCCTCACGACGCCGCACGGCGCGGTCGAGACGCCGTGCTTCATGCCCGTGGGCACCAAAGGGACGGTGAAGGCGGTGGCGCCGCGCGAGCTCGTAGAGCTGGGCGCGCGGATCGTCCTCGCCAACACGTATCACCTGTATCTGCGCCCCGGCGCCGAGCTCGTTGCCGCGCACGGCGGCCTGCACGGCTTCATGGGCTGGGACGGGCCGATCCTCACCGATTCCGGCGGCTTTCAGGTGTTCAGCCTCGAGGGCGCCCGCGTGGTGCATGACGACGGCGTGGAATTCGCTTCGGTGTATGACGGCTCGCGACACATGTTCACGCCCGAGCTGGCGGTGCGCGTCCAGGAGCAGCTCGGGGCGGACATCATCATGGCCTTCGACCAGTGCGCGCCCGGCACCCTGGCGCGCCCCGAGATCGCGGCCGCCGTGGAGCGCACGTCGCGCTGGGCGGCGGCCTGCAAGGCCGCCCAGCGGCGCGACGACCAGCTGCTCGTGGGCATCGTGCAAGGCGGCGTGGACGAAGGGCTGCGCCGCCGTTCGGCCGCCGACATCATGGGGGTCGGCTTCGACGCCTATGCCATCGGCGGCCTCAGCGTGGGCGAGCGCGGCGACGAGATGCTGGCCACGGTCGAGCTCATGGACGGCATTCTGCCGGCCGATCGCCTGCGCTATTTCACGGGCATCGGCGACCCGCTGGGCATGCTCGAGGTCGTGCGCCGCGGCATCGACGTCTTCGACTGCGTCCTGCCCACGCGCCTCGCGCGCACCGGCGCGGCGTTCTCCGCCGAAGGGCGCCTCAACCTGCGCAACGCGCGCTTCGCCGCCGACCTGCGGCCGCTCGACGAGGCCTGCGACTGCTACGCCTGCCGCACGTTCACGCGCGCCTACGTGCGGCACCTCGTGCTGCAGAAGGAGATGCTCGGGGCGCAGCTCCTGAGTCAACACAACCTCAGGGTTCTGATAAGATTGACAGAAGACGCCCGCGCGGCCATTCGCGCCGGGCGTTTCGCAGACTATGCCAATCACGTCGCGGAACAGTATTCCGCAGGAGGTTGAGCCGCATGGGCGGAGGCGCGGCCATCATCATCTGGATCCTGGTCTTCTTCGGGATCTTCTATTTTCTGGCCATCCGGCCGCAGCGTCGTCAGCGCCAGGCTCACCAGCAGATGGTCACGATGCTCAAGAAGGGCGACGAGGTCGTCACCATCGGCGGCCTCTTCGGTACGGTCACCAAGATCGGCGACGACTGGGTGGAGCTCGAGATCGCCAAGCGCACAAAGGCCCGCTTCCTCAAGCGCTCCATCTCCTCGATCACCAGCATCGTGGAGGACGAGGACGAGGACGAGTACATCGAAGCCGCCGACGACGACGTGATCGACGAGACCGACGCGACGCCCGCGGACGAGCCCGAGGAGGTCGCCATCGACGAGGCCGCCGGCCTCGAGGCCCCCGAACCACCGCAGGCGCCCAAGGCCTGACGGCTCTCCCGCGACGGCTCTCAACATGAAGATCGTGGCGACGAGCCCTGGCGCATCCGCAGGGCTCGTCGCACACGGGGAGTGCAGGGATTCTTGCCTGCGGCCCGAACTGCGTTCTGACGTGGTGTCGACACAGGGGTAACGCATCCATGGCGCATGTCATCGCCTTCGCGAATCAGAAGGGCGGCGTAGCCAAGACCACATCCACGGTGAACCTCGGCGCCGCGTTGCGCGAGCACGGCTTGCGCGTGCTGGCCATCGACATGGACCCCCAAGGCAATCTCACCATATGCCAGGGGATCGACACGGAGGGGCTCGACAAGAGCATGTACGACGTCCTCGTGCATCGTGCGCCCATCGCGGACGTCATCCACGAGTGCGAGTTCGATGTGGCGGCCTCCACCATCGATCTTGCCGGCGCGGAGATGGCGCTCGCCCCGATGATCGGCCGCGAGCGCGCCCTGCAGCGCGCCCTCGACCCCGTGCGCGAGCGCTACGACTACATCCTCATCGACACGCCGCCCTCGCTGGGCCTGCTCACCATCAACGCACTCACGGCCTCCGAGGGCGTGATCGTGCCGGTGCAGTGCGAGTACCTTTCGCTGCGCGGCCTGCTGCAGCTCGAGAAGACCCTCGAGATGATCCGCGAGAACCTGAACCCCGCCGTCAGGATCCGTGGCATCCTGGCGACGCTCTTCGACGCCCGCACCAGCCACGGCAAGGAGTCCATCGAGGTGCTGCGCGACAACTTCGGTCCGCTGGTCTTCGACACGGTGGTGCGCAAGACGATCAAGTTCGCCGAGGCGCCTGTGATCGGGGCCTCGGTGCTGAAGTACGATCCCAAGGGCAGTGGGGCCGAATCGTACCGCGCCCTTGCGCGGGAGGTGCTGGATGGCAGATCGTCCTAGCATGAAGGATGGACTGAGCGAGCTCTTTCGGCGCACCGACAGCGGTGGCGCGCCGAGTGAGAGCGGCGCCCAGGATGCGGTCGTCAAGGGACGGCCCTACGTGACGACCATCAAGGTCGTCGGCGTGGGCGGCGCCGGCACGAACGCGATCAATCGTATGGTCGACTCAGGCGTCAAGGGCGTCGAGTTCATCGCCGTCAACACCGACGCGCAGCAGCTCGGCGTGTGCGACGCCGACGTCAAGATCCACATCGGCCAGGAGATCACGCACGGTCTCGGCGGCGGGGCGAACCCCGACGTCGGCCGCGAAGCCATGGAGATGTCGCGCGACCAGCTCAAGGCCGCGCTGCGCGGCGCCGACCTCGTGTTCGTCACCGCCGGCGAAGGCGGCGGCACGGGCACCGGCGGCGCCCCGGTCGTGGCTCAGGTGGCGCGCGAGCTCGGCGGCGTGACCATCGCCATCGTCACCAGGCCGTTCGGCTTCGAGGGCAATCGCCGCCTGCGCCAGGCGCTGGAGGGCATCGAGGCGCTCAAGGAGGTCGCCGACACGGTCATCAGCATCCCCAACGATCGCCTTCTTGAGGTCGTGGAACGCAACACCAGTGTCGTCGAGGCGTTCCGGTACGCCGACGACATCCTGCGCCAGGGCGTGCAGGGCATCACCGACCTCATCACGGTCCCCGGTCTCATCAACCTCGACTTCGCCGACGTGCGCACCATCGTCAAGGACGCCGGCACCGCGCTCCTCGGCATCGGCGTGGCCGGCGGCGAGAGCCGCGCCCAGGCAGCCGCCGACATGGCCATCCACTCGCCGCTCCTCGAGACGGCCATCGACGGGGCGCGCGGCCTGCTGCTCAACATCACCGGCGGCAGCGACCTCACGCTCTACGAGGTCAACGAGGCCGCCGGGGTCATCAGCGAGGCCGCCGACGACGACGCCAATATCATCTTCGGGGCAGTCGTCGATGAGCGTCTCGAGGGCAAGATCTCCATCACCGTCGTGGCCACCGGGTTCGGCGAGCGCGCGGCGCGCGCCGCGCGCGAAGCCGCGCCACCGCAGGCGCGCCCGCGCGGCCTTGAAGAGACGATCCGCGAACGCCCCGCGGACAAAGGCACGCGCTTCGGTCCGGCGCCCTCGTTCGACGGCGGCGACTTCGAGATCCCGTCGTTCGTCAACCAGCCGGAGGACTGAGCTGCCGATGGAACCCGCAGGAGGCGACGGCGATGCTCGCTGAGGCCACCGCCGTCGCCGCGCCCCCCGTCGCGTTCGAGCTCGACCTCGACGTGTTCGACGGGCCGTTCGACCTGCTCGTCACGCTGATCCTCAAGGACGAGATCGACATCTGGGAGGTGCGCGTCTCGCGCATCATCGCCGAGTACGTCCTCAAGCTCGCCGACAGCGGCGAGCTCGACCTCGACGCGACCTCTCAGTTCGTGGTGCTGGTCGCGGCGCTGCTCGAGATGAAATCGCGCCTGCTCCTGGAGGACGAGGTCGAGGAGGAGCTCGAGGACCTCGACCCCGACGAGGCCGCCGAGCGCCTCCTCGGGAGCCTGGCGCGCTACAGCCAGTTCAAGAACGTCGCCGGCGCCCTGCGGCGGCGCTGGGACGAGCACAGCGCGCGGCTGTATCGCAGCGTCCCCGTGCCGCCGGCCCTGCTGCGCCGGCCGGCCCCCGCAGGGGCGCTGCCGGCGCCGGCTCTGCCGGCGGCCCTCGCGCCGCTGCTGCGCGAACCGCCCGTGCCCGACACCAGCCACCTCGCCGACCTTGCCGTGTCTCTGGTGCAGGAGCTGCGGCGTCTGCGGCTCATCCTCGACGACGCAGGGCGGTTCACCTTCGCCGCGGTCGCCCCCGACGACCGCCTCGAGCGCGCCGTCACCTTCTTCGCGCTGCTCGAACTGCACTCCGAGGGCGAGGCCGTGCTCCGCCAGGAGCGGCACCTCGGCGACATCGTGGTGACCCGGGTGGCGCGGCCGGCGCCGGCGGCGGTCGCGGCGGCGTGATCCGCCGCCGGATGACGCCGCCCGCCTGTCTGCGGTAGCATCGGCTGCACCCGGTCAACCGCGGACCCTGGACCTCATGCACGCACTCGCCCGGCGCCTCGAGGCGCTCCTGTTCATATCGTCGCGGCCGCTGCCGCCCGCCGAGATGGCGGCGGCCTGCGGCTGCTCCGCGGCGGAGGTCGACGAGGCGCTGGCCGCCTTGCGCCTCGAGTACACCGCGGAGGTGCATGGCGTGACGCTGCGCGAGATCGCCGGCGGCGCGACTTTCGCCGTCGCCGACGACTGCGCCGAGGACGTGCGGCGGCTCACGGGCGCCGAGCGCCCCGACGATCTTACGCCGGCGCTGCTCGAGACGCTGGCCGTGGTCGCCTATCTGCAGCCGGTCACGCGCACGGAGGTGGCCGAGGTGCGCGGCGTCTCCGCGGAGTGGGCGCTGAGCTCGCTGGAGCAGCGCGGCCTGGTGGAACAGCAGGGCCGCGCCGACGCGCCGGGCGCGCCCATTCTGTACGCCACCGGCGCGCGCTTTCTCACACTGTTCGGGCTGCGCTCGCTGCGGGAGCTGCCGCCGCTGGAGGAGTTCTCCCTGCAGGCCGCCGAGATCGACGAGATCCGCGCCCGCCTGCTCGCCAACGCCGAGAGGAGGCGGGCGTGAGCCAGCCTATGAACCTGGTGGTCTATCTGGCGCGCGCGGGCCTCGGCTCGCGACGCGTGTGCGACGAGCTCATCCGTAGAGGCGCCGTGACCGTCAACGACCAGGTGATCAAGTTCCCCCGCGAGAAGGTGGCGCCCGAGGACCTCGTGCTCGTCGATGGCGAGCCCGTGGAGGCGCGCGAGCTGCGCTACTTCCTCGTGAACAAACCGCGGGGGGTCGCGAGCACGCGCCGCGACCCTCACGCCGAGCGCGTGATCGTGGACCTGGTGCCCAACGGACGCATCCTGTTCCCGGTCGGGCGGCTCGACGTGGACACCACGGGCCTGATCGTCCTGACCAACGACGGCGTGCTCGCCAACCGGCTCATGCACCCCCGCTACGGCGTGCCCAAGACCTACGTCGCCCGGGTGCGCGGCAAGGTGAGCCGGCGCGCCCTCGGCACCCTGCGGCAGGGGGTCGACCTGGAGGACGGGCTCACGTCGCCGGCGGAGGTCAACCTCAAGAAGCAGAGCGCCAAGACGGCCCTCGTCGAGATCACCATCCACGAGGGCCGCAAGCGCCAGGTGCGGCGCATGTTCGCGACCGTAGGCCTGCCGGTGGAAGAGCTGCACAGGCGCAGGTACGGCCCCATCGCCGACAAGGGCCTCGAGCCCGGCGGGTACCGAGAGCTGGCCGGCGACGAGGTCGAGGCGCTGCGGCGCGCCGGGGAGGAAGTGGCCGTGGCCGTCGGCGGCGAGGTGGAGGGCCCGCCGGTCCTGCTCGCCGCGGAGGCGCCGCCCGCGCCGCAGGCGGTCCGGGCGGCGGCGCCCTTGGCTACGGCGCAGGATGAGCCCGGAGGCGAGCCCGCAAGCGCGGGGAGTGTATAGTGTTGCACTCCCCCAGAGGACCGGAGCCTCATGACTGACGATACCCCCCGCCTGTATGGCCTGCGCGGCGCGACGACGGTCGAGCGCGACACCAGCGACGACATCGCCGAGCGCACGGCGGAGCTGCTCGGCGTGGTCCTCGACCGCAACGACATCGACATCGACGACATCGTCAGCGTGATCCTCAGCGCCACCCCCGACCTGCGCGCCGACTTCCCTGCGGTCGCGGCGCGCCGCATCGGCCTTTCGCACACACCGCTGCTGTGCTGCCAGGAGATCCCCGTGGAGGGCGCCGTGGAACGCTGCGTGCGCGTGCTGCTGCACGTCTATCTGCCGGCGGGCTCCGACGTGCACCACGTGTACCTGCACGGCGCCCGGCAGTTGCGCCTCGACCTGCCAGAGTAGGCGTGGGTACGCAGCATGAGATCAAAGGGAGGCTGAACTGAGCATGATGGTCATCATGTGCGAGGCGGCGACCGAAGAACAGGTCGCCCACGTCGTGGCGCGCGTCGAGGAGGTCGGCGCGAGCGCCCACATCTCCACCGGCGAGCGCGTGACGGTGATCGGCGTCATCGGCGACCGCGAGGAGATCACGCAGCTGCCGCTCGAGGCGATGCCGGGGGTCGACCGCGTGGTCGCCATCCTGCGCCCCTACAAGCTCGTGAGCCGCGAGTTCCAGCAGCGCGACACCGTGATCGACGTGCGCGGCGCCAGGATCGGCGGCGGGCACTTCGCGATCATCGCCGGCCCCTGCTCGGTGGAGACTCCGGAACAGGTGCTGGCCGCCGCGCGCGCCGTCAAAGCGGCCGGCGGCAAGATGCTGCGCGGCGGCGCCTTCAAGCCGCGCAGCTCCCCCTACGCCTTCCAGGGCCTCGGCGAGGAAGGCCTCAAGATGCTCGCCGCCGCCCGCGACGACACCGGCCTGCCGATCGTCACCGAGGTGATGGACCCGCGCGATCTGGACGTGGTCTGCGAGTACGCCGACGTCCTCCAGGTGGGCGCCCGCAACACGCAGAACTTCCTCCTGCTCGCGGAGCTCGGCAAGGTCGCCAAGCCCGTGCTCCTCAAACGCGGGCCCGCGACGACCATCGAGGAGCTGCTGATGGCCGCCGAGTACATCGTCAAGGAGGGCAACCGCGACGTCATTCTCTGCGAGCGCGGCATCCGCACCTTCGAGACGGCCACGCGCAACACGTTCGACGTGAGCGCGGTGCCGGTGATCAAGATCGCCAGCCACCTGCCGATTGTCGTCGATCCCAGCCACTCGGCCGGCCGTCTGGACCTCGTGCTGCCGCTCTCGCTGGCGGGCGTGGCCGCCGGCGCCGACGGCGTGCTCGTGGAGACGCACCCCAACCCCGAGCACGCCCTCTGCGACGGCCCCCAGTCGCTGCCCACCGCCGTGTTCGGCGAGTACGCCGGCCGCGTGCTCGACCTCGCGCGCTGGGCCGGTAAGACCACCGCCTGAGGCGATGAGCGACGCCGGCGTCAACACCGTCGCTCTCATCGGCGTCGGCCTCATGGGCGGGTCGCTGGGGCTGGCGGCGCGCGAACGCGCGGGGGTCGCCGAGGTCCGCGGCTTCAGCCAGACGCGGGCGACGCTCGATCTCGCCCTCGAGTGCGGCGCGCTGACGCGCGCCTGCGGCAGCCTCGAAGAGGCCGCCTCAGGCGCGGACCTCGTGTTCGTGTGCACGCCGGTCAGGCTCGTCGCCGCGCACGTCAAGGCGGCGCTCGCGGCGGCCCCGGCGCACGCCGTGATCAGCGACGTGGGCAGCACCAAAGGCCCACTTATGCGGGCGCTCTCGCCGGACGAACAGCGGCGCTGCGTGGGCGGCCACCCGCTGTGCGGCTCCGAGACGGCCGGCGTGGCCAACGCCCGCGCCTCGCTCTACGAGGGAGCCACCTACTTCGTCACCCCCGGGGCGCACGTGGACACCGCCGCCTACCAGCGGCTGTACGGTTTCCTCGGCGCGATCGGCGCCCGCCCGGTGGCCATCGACCCCGAGGAGCACGACCGCCTCATGGCCGTGGTGAGCCACCTTCCGCACGTGCTCGCCAACGTGCTGATGACGCAGGCGGGCCTGCACACGGGAGCGCGCGACGCCTTGCTCTCGGCGGGCCCAAGCTTTCGCGACCTCACGCGTGTCGCCGGCAGCAACCGTCGCGTGTGGACCGACATCTTTCTCGAGAACCGCGCCGCCCTGCTGGCCGCCCTCGCCACCTTTCAGGAGGGCCTGCAGGAGGTGCTCGAGGCGCTGGCCGCGAGCGACGCCGGGCGCCTCGGCGACGCCATCGGGCGCGCCGCCGAGCAGCGCGAGCGCATGCTCGCGGCGGGCAGCCTGCCGGCGCGGGAGCTGCACCGCCTGATCGTCCGCGTCCCCGACAGGCCGGGCGTGTTCAGCGAGATCATGGTCGCCCTCGGCGACGCCGGCCTCAACATCGAGGACCTCTCGATGCACCACATGAGCGCCGAGCTCGGCGGCACGCTCACCGTGTACGTCCTTGGCGAGGCGGCCAGCGCGCGCGGCGCGCACCTGCTCGCCGGCCTGGGCTACGACGTCATCACGGGGAGCGCGGTGGAATGACCGTCGTGGCCATCGACGGCCCCGTGGGCTCGGGCAAGAGCACGGTGGCGCGCCGCGTCGCGGCGCGCCTCGGTTACGTGTACCTCGACACAGGCGCGATGTACCGGGCCGTGGGCTTGCTGGCGACCGAGGCGGGCGTCGAGCTCGACGACGAGGCGGCCGTGGTCGCGCTCGCCCGCTCCGCCGGGCTGCGCTTTGACGGCGACGGCCGCCTGTTCGCCGGGGGGCGCGACGTGAGCGACGCGATCCGCACCCTGGAGATGGGCGCGGCGGCCTCAAGGGTCTCCGCGCTGCCCGGCGTACGGAGCCTGCTCGTCGAGGAGCAGCGGCGCCTCGCCGGCAGCGCCGACATCGTCATGGAGGGCCGCGACATCGGCACCGTCGTGTTCCCCGAGGCGGCGGTCAAGGTCTACTTGACGGCGCGCCCGGAGGTGCGGGCGGCGCGCCGCGCGGCGGAGCTGCGGGCCAAAGGCGACGAGGTCGACGAGGCCGAGGTGCTCGCCGCCCTGCTGGAGCGCGACCGGCGCGACTCCACGCGAGCCGTCGCGCCGCTGCGCAGGGCCGCCGACGCCGTCGAGCTGGACACCTCCGCGATGACGCTCGATGAGGTGGTCGCGGCCGTCGCCGGCATCGCTCGCGGACGGGCCGGGCCGTGAGGCTCTGGGGCCTGCCCCTCAGGGGTCACGGCGACAGCGGGCTGTATACCTTCTGTCGCTGGCTGGCGGTGCCACTCTTCGGGGGGCTGTACCGCTGCCGCGTCAAGGGCGCCGAGAACCTCCCCCGCGAGGGCGCGGTGATCGTGATCATCAACCACAAGGCCAACATCGACCCCGTCGTCGTCGGCATGATCTGCGACCGGCCGCTGCGCTTTATGGCGAAGAAGGAGCTGTTCGGCAACGCCGCCCTGCGCAAGCTCATCGTCACGCTCGGCGCCTTCCCCATAGACCGCGGCGCCGGCGACAGGGCGGCCCTCACCACGTCCCTCGAGATCCTCGCCGAGGGCGGGGTGCTGCTGATGTTCCCCGAGGGCCACCGCAAGCCCGACAACGCCGTGCATGGCTTTCTGCCCGGCGTGGGGATGCTCGCCCTGCGCAGCGGCGCGCCGGTCGTGCCGCTGGCCATGGACGGCACCCAGCGCATGATGGCCGGCGGGCGGCCCGGGCTGCCCGCTCTGCGGGCGCGTATGGGGCCGCCTCTCGACCTCGGCGACCTGACGGCGCGGGGCAGCAAGGCGTATCGGGAGGCGGCGCGGCGCATGCACGACGCCGTGGCCGGGCTGTATGCGCAGCTCTGACGGCGTGACGGGCGGACCCGGCGACGAGCCCCGCCCGCCGCGCGGCGCCGACCCCGAGCCCCGCCAGCCCTACGACGCCGAGCCCGAACGGCGCGCCGAGCTGCGCCTGGTGCGCGCCGGCGACGTGGAGATCCTCGTGGCCAGGTACGCGGGGTACTGCTACGGCGTGGAGCGCGCCCTGCGCATCACCGAGGAGGCCCTGGAGGCCGCCGAGGCGCCGGTGGCGTCACTCGGCCCGATCATCCATAACCCCAGCGTGGTCGGGCGGCTGGAGGAGCGCGGCGTGCGAGTCGTCGACGATGCCCGGGAGGCGGCGGGGGGGACCCTGATCGTGCGTACGCACGGCGTGCCGCCCGAGGTCGTGGAGGGCGCCCGCGCCCGGGACCTCATCCTGGTCGACGCGACCTGCCCGTTCGTGGCCGTGGCGCAGCGCAAGGCGGCCAGCCTGCGCGAGGCCGGCTACGCGGTGGTCATCCTCGGCGAGCGTGACCACCCCGAGGTGGCCGGCCTCGAGGGCTTCGCCGGGGTAGGGGCAGTGGTCGTCGAGGACGCCGCCGGCCTGCCGCTGGCGGAGCTGCGCGGCAAACGCGTCGGCGTCGTGGTGCAGACCACCCAGACGCGCGCCAACCTGGCCGGCGTGGCGGCCGCCCTGGCGCCGGTCGCTCGCGAGCTGCTCGTGTTCAACACAATCTGCGACGCCACGGAGAAGCGCCAGAGCGCCGCCGGCGAGCTGGCCGCCGAGGTCGACGTGGTGATCGTGGTCGGCGGCCGCAACAGCGCCAACACGGCGCGGCTGGCGCAGCTCTGCCGCGCCATCGAGGGCCGCACGCGTCACATCGAGTCGGCGGCTGAGCTCGAGCCGGCCTGGTTCGCCGGCGCCCGCCGCATCGGCGTGACCGCCGGCGCCTCGACGCCCGACGAGGAGATCGAGGCCACCGTCGCCGCCCTGCAGGCGCTCTGTGGGGGTTGAGGCGGGAGCGCGCGGCGCGGCCGACGAGCGCGACGCGGCCGGCGCGGGTCTCCCGGTGGCCGCCGTCGAGGACGCCGCGCAGCGCGCCGGGCTGCAGCCGGGGGACTGCATCGCGCGCCTCAACGGCGCCGCCCCGCAGGACGTGCTCGACCTCGAGATGGCCGCCGCCGACGGCGCCTTCTCGCTGACCGTGCTGCGCGACGGACGCCAGCTCGACCTGGTCGTGGAGCCTCACGCCGGCGAGTGGCACGGCATCTCGCTGGGCCACGACGGCCTCGGCGCCCCGCCGCGGGTGTGTCGCAACCGCTGCCGCTTCTGCTTCGTCGACCAGGTCCCGGCCGGCCTGCGACCCGCCCTCTCGGTGAAGGACGACGACTACCGGCTGTCGTTTCTGCACGGCAACTTCACGACCCTCACGAACCTCGACGAGGACGACCTCGCGCGCATCGAGGAGCTGCGCCTCTCGCCGCTGTACGTTTCGCTGCACGCCTGGGACGACGAGGCCCGCGTGCATTTGATGGGACGGGCCGCGGCCGGCTCTCGAGCCGCTCTGGAGCGGCTCGCGGCGGCCGGCCTCGAGCTGCACGTGCAGGTCGTCTGCTGCCCAGGCTGGAACGACGGCGCGGTGCTGGCGGAGACGGTGGAGCGCGCGGCCGCCGTGCCTGGGGTGGCCGACCTCGGGATCGTGCCGGTGTCCCTGGCCGTCGAGGGCGACCTGCGCCGCGTGACGAGCGCGGACGCCGGAGCGTTGCTCGCCGCGGTGGAGGGCTGGCAGGGCCGCTGCCGCGAGGAGCGCGGCGTCGCCTTCGTGCACGCCGCCGACGAGCTCCACCTGCTGTGCGGGTGCACGCCGCCGCCGAGCGACGCCCCTGAGCAGTACGAGAACGGCATCGGCATGGCGGCGCTCTTCGCGGAGGAGGCCGCCCGCCTCGCGAGCGAGCGCCGCGGGGCCGCCGGGCGCCGAAGGGCGGCCGCGCAGCGGCCGCGGGCCGGCGCCGCGCGCATCCTGTGCGGCGCCCTGGCCGAGCCCGTCGTGGCGCGCGCTTCGGAGCTGCTTGCGAAGGCGTTCGACCTGCCGGTGCGCGCATTCCCCGTGGAGAACCGCCTCTTCGGGCGGCACGTGACCGTCACCGGCCTGCTCGGCGGGCGCGAGGTGCTGGACGCGCTCCGCGACGCTCCGCTCGCCTCCGGCGAGTGGCTGGTCGCTCCGCGCGTCTTTCTACCGGCCGAGCTGGGGCGCACCCTGGACGACGTCGGCGAGGACGCGCTGGCGGCCGCGTGCGGCGGCCGCCTGGCTCTCGCCGACTCTCTTCGTCAGGCATTTGCTACACTGTCCACATGAGTAGCCCTCCCACCGTCGTCGTCGTCGGCTCTCCCAACGCCGGCAAGTCCACCCTCGTGAACCGCCTCAGCGGCACGCGTCAGGCCGTCGTCCACGAGACGCCGGGCGTGACCCGCGACCGCAAGGACGTCGAGGTCGACTGGGAGGGCCGCCTGATGCGCATGGTCGACACCGGCGGCTACGACACCGCCGAGGAGTCGCCCTACGCCGGGCACATCCGCGAGCAGATCGAGCTGGCCATCGGCGCGGCCGACGTGGTGCTCTTTGTGGTCGACGGCCGCGCCGGGCCGCTGGCCGACGATTTCGAGATCGCCGAGGTGCTGCGCCGTCGGCGCGTCCCCGTGGTGCTCGCCGCCAACAAGATCGACGACCCGGGCGCCGTGAGCGCCGCGCAGGAGCTGTACCAGCTCGGCTTCGGCGAGCCGCTGATGGTCAGCTCGACGCACGGCCTCGGCACCGCCGAGCTGCTCGACCGGCTGGTCGAGGAAACCGGCGCGGAGCGGCCCGGCGCAGCCGTGCCCAGCGCCGCGCCCGCCGAGATCCCGGTGGCCATCGTCGGCCGTCCCAACGCCGGCAAATCGTCGCTGTTCAACGCCATCGTCGGCGAGCCGCGCACCATCGTCAGCGAGATCGCCGGCACCACGCGCGACGCCATCGACACGGCCGTGACCACGCAGGAGGGCGCCTTCCGCTTCATCGATACGGCCGGCATGCGCAAGGCGGCCAAGGTGAGCGGCGTGGAGTACTACGCGTACCTGCGCAGCGTGCAGAGCCTGGACCGCGCCCACGTCGCGGTGATCGTCGTCGATGCGACCCTGCGCTTCGGCGAGCTCGACCTGTCGATCTGCACCGAGGCGGCGCGCAACCACTGCGCCACGGTGATCGCCGTCAACAAGACGGATATCGCCGAGGCCGACATCGAGGAGATCGCGGCCATCGCGCGGCGCAAACTGCGCCAGAGGCCGCTCGTCATCCCGGTGTCCGCCGTCACGCACCGCGGCGTGCGCCAACTGCTCGTCGAGGTCGCCTCGCTGGAGGCGCGTTACTCCGCCCACATCTCGACCGGTGAGCTGAACCGCGCCCTGGCGACGCTGGCCGCCGACCGGCCTCTGCCCCAGAAGCGCGGCAAGCGCCTGAAGATGTACTACATCGCGCAGTTCGGCACGGCCCCTCCGCGGTTCGCCATCGAGGTGAACGACCGCACACTGGTGACGCGCGATTTCGGGTTCTACGTCGAGAACCGTCTGCGCGCGCGCTTCGCGCTCGACGGGGTGCCGCTGGTCATCGACTTCAAGGGCAAGAAATGAGCGCCCTGGAGATCGCGGCCTTCGTGGCCGCGATGCTGCTGGCGTACGTCATAGGGTCGATCCCCTTCGGCGTCGTGGTCGGCAAGGTCTTCTACCACGTCGATGTGCGCGAGCACGGCTCCGGCAACGTGGGCACGACCAACGTCTTCCGCGTGCTGGGCAAGAAGGCGGGCGCGGCGGTGCTGGCCTGCGACATGCTCAAGGGCTACATCCCGGCGTTCATCGCCGCCTACTTCTTGCGCGAGACCGACCCGTGGCTGGTGATCTTCATCGCCGCCGCCCCCGTGGTGGGCCACATGTACTCGGTGTTCCTCAAGGGCTCCGGCGGCAAGGGCGTCGCCACCGGCGCCGGCGTCGTGATCGCTCTCGTGCCGCTGGCCGGCGGCGTCATCGCGATGGTGTGGGTGCTGCTCATCCTCATCACGCGCTACGTGAGCCTCGCGTCTCTGGTCGCCACGCTCCTGGTGCCGCTGTTCGTGTTCGCCCTCGGCGACCCGCTGCCCTACCTGATCGCCGCGGTACTGGTCACGGTCGGCATCTTCTGGGCGCACCGCGGCAACATCAAGCGCCTGTTTCGGGGGACCGAGAACCGTGTCAAGCTGCCGTGGTCGCGCGACCGCTCGGCGCTGGCCGGGGGGGGAGAATCGTGAGTCTCGAGGTCACCGTCGTCGGCTCGGGGAGCTGGGGCAGCGGCTTCGCGCGGCTGCTCGCGAAGCGTGGCCACCGCGTGCAGGTCCTCACGCTCACCGCCGCGGAGGCCGCGCAGCTCACGGCCACGCACGAGAACCCGCACTTTCTGCCGGGCGTCGCGCTGCCGGCGGAGATCCGCTTCGTCGCCATGGGCGACGCCGACATCTCCGCCGCCGAGCTCGTGGTGTACGCCGTACCGACGCAGGCCGTGCGCGAGGTCGCGCGCTGGGCGGCGCCCGGGCGCGCCGCGGGCGCGCTGCAGCTCTCGCTGGCCAAAGGCTACGAGCTGGGGACGCTCAAGCGCCCCACGCAGGTCATCGAGGAGGAGACCGGCGCGCCGGCGGCCGCGCTCTCCGGGCCGAACCACGCCGAGGAAGTCAGCAAAGACATGCCCTCGGCCACGGTGATCGCCGCCGCCGACGAGGCCATGGCGGTCGCCCTGCAGGCGGCGGTCACCAGCGACACCTTCCGCGTGTACACCAACGACGACGTCGTCGGCGTCGAGTTCTGCGGCGCCGTCAAGAACCCCATCGCCGTGGCGGTCGGCATGTCCGACGGCCTCGGCTATGGCGACAACTCGCGGGCCAGCCTCATCACGCGCAGCGTCGCCGAGATGACGCGCCTCGGCCTGATCCAGGGGGCGCACATCGCCACCTTCACCGGCCTCGCCGGCATCGGCGACCTCATCGCCACCTGCACCTCCCGGCACAGCCGCAACCGCATGGCCGGCGAGCTGCTGGCCAAAGGCGCCTCGCCGGACGAGGTCGAGCGCCAGGTCGGGCAGGTCGTAGAAGGCATCCCCACTGCTTACGCCCTGCACGACCTGGCGGGCAGGCTCGGCATCGAGATGCCGGTCACCGAGAACGTGTACCAGGTGCTCGAGGGCCGGCGCACGCCGCGGGAGTGCGTCGCGGCGCTCATGGGGCGCAAGCCCAAGAAGGAGCGGCGCGAGGACTGAGCGCCGCAGGCGGGTCAACGTCGGGTGCGGCGAAGCGGCGCCCGGCGCCAGTCGGCGAAGCCCTCGTCCGCCGGTTAGGCCGCGAAGAGGTCTCGAAGGACCTCGAGTACCGTGGCGGCTTCCCGAGGGTCGAGCGCACCCAGGCGCTTGGCCAGACGGGCCTTGTCGACCGTGCGGAGCTGATCGATGACGACCTGGCCGTTCTTGCCTGCGAAGTGCGTCTGCACGCGGGAAGGGTACTGGCGTTCCGAGGTCGTCAGCGGCGCCACGACGACCGTGCGCAGGTAACGGTTCATCTCGTCCGGCGAAACGACGACGCACGGGCGGGACTTGCGGATCTCACTGCCGACGGTCGGGTCGAGGTTCACGAGGAACACATCGAAGCGGCTTGCTCCCACTCCCAAGACTCCTTCTCGAAGGACCCGGTCGTGGCGAGCTCGCCGTCGAGCAGCTCGTCGTCGCCGCGCAGGGCCATCTGGCGAAAGGCCTCAGCCCAGCCCTGCCGTGGCCGCTCGGCCGGCGCGATCACCAGAGTGCCGTCGTGCACGCTCAAGTCCACCTCGCCGCGCAGGCCCGACTCCTCGAGGAGCGCCTTGGGGATGCGGACCCCCAGAGAGTTCCCGATCTTGACGATACGAGTGCGCATCGACCCACCTCCGTGTACCCACATTGTAGGCACGCAGTGGGAGGCATGCAACTTGAGGCGGGAAGCGGATGCGGCGGCACAGCGTTCATGGTCCTGACTGTAGCAGGCCGGCCCAGCCTCGGTCTGCCGATATCGCGTCTCGGCGGGATGACGTTGCCGGCGTGGCTGGTTGACGTTGACGCCGGGGGCGAGCGCCTGAGCGAGGTGAAGGGCTACCCGTTCGAGGTCCAGGTCCCTGATGGTCTGCCTGTGGAAGGCGTCGTCCTGGCGGATCAGGCCAGGAGCCTCGACTGGCGGGCGCGAGGAGCGGAACTGCTTTGCACGGCGTCGCGGGAGAGCACCTCGGCGGCGCCGCGGAGGCTGGAGACGCTCGTCGGTCAGCGAGGCATGTGACACGCGGACGAGCGTAGCCGCGTCACGGTGACGCGATGTGCAGCTCCGCGCCCAGGGCGCGCGCCAGCGCGCAGATGGTCTTGAGCGTCGGGTTGCCGTGCCCGCTCTCGATGCGGCTGATCTCGCTCTGGCGGATGCCGGAGGCGGCGGCGAGCTGCTGCTGGGTCATGTGCAGCGCGAGCCGGCAGCCGATGAGATCGGAGGCGAGGCGGTAATGGTCCTCGAGCCGGTGCAGATGGGCGACCGCCTCGGGCCCTTCGGCCTCGGCCTCCGCGACCACCTCCGCGTGGAACTCTTCAAACGTCGTCATGGTTTCTACCTCCTGTGGTCAGTATCGGCCAAAACAGATAGGCGGTCAAGGGGTCCCATCACGCCCACTGGAGCGGCGCCGCAGGAAGTCGTCGAGTCGCGCCCGCGCGCGGGCGATCTCGAGGCGCTGCTTGCGGTGACTGGGGTCGGCGCCTTTGTCGTAGCCGCCGAGCAAGAGAACGATGCGATCACCGTAGGCGTGGCAGAAGACGCGCAGCAGGATCCGGTCTCCCGACCTGGCGGGGCGTGGCGCCGCCGAGGCGGGGCTCAACTTGTGCACCAGGGTCGCCTCGTCTTCGTCGAGGCGGAGCTCGAAGAGGCCGCGACCTACGTGCCGGCCGTACTCGCTGCCGCAGACGCCGACGCCGTGTACGGTGAGGATGAGTCGCAGCGCCGCGTCCAGCGCGCGCCGCTGCGAGGCCGAGAGGCGCTTCTGCATCCAGCGCCTGGCCGGCTCGTCGCCATCCTGCGACTGGTAGAACTCCAGAGTGAAGCGACTTGTGGGCATGCACTCGAGTATGGCTGCCCACCCGCTCGGCTCACAGGCTCACAATGGTCTCTCCTGGTGGACGTTTGGCAGCGGCCAAGGGATACGTTGCGCGGCGCACGCCGTTCAGGGCCGTGGCTCTCCTCTCCGTCACCCTTTGCGCCTGTGGGCGGCGTCGTGCTGGCCGATCAGGCCAAGAGCCTCGATTGGCGGGCGCGAGGAGCGGAGCTGCTTTGCACGTCGCCGCGGGAGAGCACCTCGGCGGAGGCGCGAGACGCTCGTCGGTCAGTGAGGCATGTGACACGCGGACGAGCGTAGCCGCGTCACGGTGACGCGATGTGCAGCTCCGCGCCCAGGGCGCGCGCCAGCGCGCTGATGGTCTTGAGCGTCGGGTTGCCGTGCCCGCTCTCGATGCGGCTGATCTCGCTCTGGCGGATGCCGGAGGCGGCGGCGAGCTGCTGCTGGGTCATGTGCAGCGCGAGCCGGCAGCCGATGAGATCGGAGGCGAGGCGGTAGTGGTCTTCGAGCCGGTGCAGATGGGCGACCGCCTCGGGCCCTTCGGCCTCGGCCTCTGCGACCACCTCCGCGTAGAACTCTTCAAACGTCGTCAGGGTTTCTACCTCCTGTGGCCAGTATCGGCTAAAACAGATAGGCGGTCAAGGGGTCCCGTCACGCTCACTGGAGCGCCGCCTGAGGAAGTCGTCGAGTCGCGCCCGCGCGCGGGCGATCTCGAGGCGCTGCTTGCGGTGGCTGGGGTCGGCGCCTTTGTCGTAGCCGCCGAGCAGGAGGATGATGCGCTCACCGTGGGCGTGGCAGAAGACGCGCAGCAGGATCCGTCCGAAGAAGGAGCGGCACGAGAACTAGCGCGCGTCCTCTTCTTCGGCCTTCACAGCCGCTGACGGCAGCCTCTGCGGCCCCAGACCGACCTCGAGTTCCAGCCCGAGTGCGAGGGCGAGCTTCGACATGGTCTTCAGCGTGAAGTTGGCGTGGCCACCGAGCACGCGCGTGATGTAGGCCTGCGAGGTCCCCAGCCGACGGGCCAACTCTGCGCGCGTGACCCCCTGCTCCTCCATCGCGATGTACAGCGCCTCGGTGAAGTCGAGGACGGCGCCCTCTTCCCAGTATTCGGGCATGCGTCGCGCCTCGGCGAAGAGCTGCTTGAACGTGCGCGTGCTCATTAGTCCTCCATGATGCGCAATGCGCCGCGGCGCTTGTCGTTGAGGTAGCGCCACCGCATGCGGGCGGCGCGGTCGATCGCCACAGCGAGACCTCGCTGCTTCGGCTTGGGCAGGGCCTCGCAGCAGACGACCGCGCGACCTTCATCGAAGAAGTAGAGGACGCGCACTCCGCCACGCGTCTTCAGTTCGAAGATGCCGTGCGCCAAGGCGCGCGAGCGCGGCACGTTGCGCGGCGGCCCGGAAGCCGACAGCCGCTCGAAGGCGCGCATGAGGCGCGCGTACTCCCTGGGATCGTCACGCCGCGGTCGGTTGGCAAGATCGAGCACGTCGCAGCGCTCCTCATCGGAGTGGACGGCCAAGACCGTCCAGAGGCCGCAGCCGATCAGCTGGAACTTCATGTTAACTCATCACTTAAGTCTGGACAAGGGGAAGGGCCATGATCTGCGACGGTAGCAGTCGTTGGCCCACGGCGGGAGGGTGACGAGGGTGGACGTTGCATCGCAGGGTTTGGTCCTCCTTTCCGTCACCCTCATCCGATAGACTTCGTGGGCGCCCATCGAGACTGCGTGACTTCCCCAGTTCGGGGCGCGGGGCCTGCAGACCGTGGAGGGTGTCGCGTGCGTCAGCTCGTCATCGACAACCCGGTCATCAACTCGGCGTTCCTCGAGCCGGGCAAGCACTTCAAGTTCACCGACGACGGCATCACCGACGAGATCGTCGAGTCGCGCCGCCCCAGCGCCTACTTCATCCCCGTGGCGCAGCCCAAGAAGAGGGGCAGACAGCTCGAGCTGGGCACCGAGTGGACCGACGATCGGCGCCGCGAGAACGACTACATCAACGAGGTGCGCGCCGCCGTGGGCGACTGGCGCCGGCGCGACTACCCGGGCGTCACGCGCACGACGCGCCGCCTGCTGGAGTACTGGCAGCGGCGCGACCGTGACCGCCGCCTCTTCTTCTGCCAGATCGAGGCCGCCGAGACGGCGATCGACCTCAGCGAGTGCGTGGCGCGGTCCGGCAAGCAGTACCTCACCAACAAGCTGCGCGAGGCCAACGAGACAGCCAACCCCGAGCTCGATCGCATGGCCCTCAAGATGGCCACCGGCAGCGGCAAGACCGTGGTGATGGCCATGCTCATCGCCTGGCACGCGCTCAACAAGGTCGAGGCGCCGCAGGACGCCCGGTTCAGCGATTCGTTTCTCATCGTGGCGCCGGGCATCACGATCCGCGACCGCCTGCGCGTGCTGCTGCCCAACGACGGCGACAACTACTATCGCAAGCTCGACGTCGTGCCGCCCGAGCTGATGGACAGGCTCAACCGCGCCAAGGTGGTGATCACCAACTTCCACACCTTTCTGCTGCGCGAGAAGGTCACGGCCGGCAGGCTGACCAAGCGCCTGCTGGCCGGCCGCGACCCCGCCGCGCAGAGCCCCTTCACCGAGACCCCCGACCAGATGGTGCGTCGCGTCTGCCGCGAATTCGGCAACAAGCGCAACATCGTGGTGATCAACGACGAGGCGCACCACTGCTACCGCGGCAAGCCGGCGGAGGCCGGGGAAGAGGGCGACGGCGGCGGGACGGGGGAGAGGCTCAAGGGCGACGAGCGCAGAGAGGCCCAGAAGCGCGACGAAGAAGCCCGCGTCTGGATCAGCGGCCTCGAGGCCATCAAACGCAAGATCGGTATCCGCGCGCTCTACGACCTCTCGGCGACGCCGTTCTTTCTGCGCGGCTCGGGGTACGCCGAGGGCACATTGTTCCCGTGGGTCGTGAGCGACTTCTCGCTGGTCGACGCCATCGAGTGCGGCATCGTCAAAGTGCCGCGCGTGCCGGTGGCCGACGACGCCATGACGAGCGTGATCCCGATGTACCGGCACCTGTGGCCGCACGTGAAGGACGCTCTGCCGAAGAAGGGCCGCAGGGCCGAGGACGTGGCCGGCGGCATGCCCAAGCTGCCCAAGGAGCTCGAGGCGGCGCTGCTCAGCCTCTACGGCAACTACGAGAAGTACTTCGCGGCCTGGACGCGCGCCGCCGAGGACGCCGGCCGGGGCAGCAGCCTCACGCCGCCGGTGTTCATCGTGGTGTGCAACAACACCAGCGTCTCGAAGCTCGTCTTCGACTGGATCGCGGGCTGGGAGCAGACGATCGGCGAGGGCGACGAGGCAAAGACGGTCGTCGCCCCCGGCAGCCTCAAGCTCTTCAGCAACGTGAAGCTCGGCCAGTGGACCGAGCGCCCCAACACCATCCTCATCGACTCCGCCCAGCTCGAGTCGGGCGAGCAGCTCAGCCCCGACTTCAAGAAGATCGTGGCCCGCGAGATCGAGGAGTTCAAGGCCGAGTACCGCCAGCGCTTCCCCGAACGCGACCCCGAGGCGATCACCGACGAGGACCTGCTCCGCGAGGTCATGAACACGGTCGGCAAGCCCGGGCGCCTGGGCGAGCAGATCAAATGCGTGGTCAGCGTCTCGATGCTCACCGAGGGCTGGGATGCCAACACGGTGACGCACGTGCTCGGCATCCGCGCCTTCTCGACGCAGCTCCTCTGCGAGCAGGTCGTGGGGCGGGCACTGCGCCGCACGACGTATGTGACGAATCCCGAGGACGACATGTTCCCCGCCGAGTACGCCGAGGTGTACGGCGTGCCGTTCTCGTTCATCCCGGTGGGGCCGGTCATCGGCACGCCGGTGCTGCCGAAGAAGGCGACGCGGGTGCGGGCGCTGCCCGAGCGCGTCGCCCACGAGCTCACCTTCCCGCGGCTCACCGGCTACCGGTACGAGCTCGGCGGCGAGACGCTGCGCATCGAGTTCGACGAGAGCGCCGGCATGTCGCTCTCGGCGGCCGACGTGCCGACCAAGGTCGAGAACGCGCCGCTCATCGGCGAGTCGGTGATCCACACGCTCGACGACCTCAAGGCGCGGCGCGCACAGGAGGTCGACTTCCTGCTCGCCAAGCTCGTCTACGAGAAGTACTTCTGCGGGGACGACGCGGCCGGTGGGCAGGCGAGCAAGCCCTGGCTCTTTCCGCAGATCCTGGGCGCGGCCGGCGCCTGGCGTCGCCAGTGCCTCACCTGCAAGGACGACTGCTTCCCGCAGATGCTCCTGCTCGTGGAGAACGCGCACACCGCCGCCGACAAGATCTACCGCGCGATCGTCGACTCGACGCCGGGCGAGCAGAGGCTGCTGCCGATCTTGCAGCCCTACGACACCGTGGGCTCGACGAACTACGTCGACTTCGACACCACGCGGCCGGTGATGCTGACCGACCCGGGCAAGTGCCACATCTCGCACGTGGTCTGCGACACCGACTCGTGGGAGCAGAAGATGGCGCAGGCGCTGGAGGGCATGGACGAGGTCGAGAGCTACGTGAAGAACCACAACCTGCAGTTCTTCATCCCGTACACGTATGAGGGCGAGGCGCACAACTACGTCCCCGACTTCATCTTACGGCTGCGAACGCCCGACGGCGCGCAGATGAGCCTGGACGCGGGTGGGGGCGCCGGGCAGGCTGCGCCCGCCGGCGCCCCCGCCCGCGAGCCCCTCAACCTGATCATCGAGGTCTCCGGTGAGCCCAAGCCCGAGAAGGCTGCCAAGGTGGAGACGGCGCGCAGCCTGTGGGTGCCGGCCGTCAACAACGACGGCCGCTTCGGGCGCTGGGCCTTCCTCGAGATCAGTGACCCGTGGGATGCGAAGAACACCATCCGGGCATTCCTCGAGGCTCAGGGAGCGCTCGCGTGAGTGGCCGGCACGGCATCGGCTGGGCCGAGGAGAGTTGGAACCCGACCACGGGCTGCACGAAGGTGAGCCCGGGCTGTGCTCACTGCTGGGCCCAGCGCATGGCGTGGCGACTGCAGGGCATGGGCCAGAAGCGCTACGCCCGCGGCTTCCAAGTGACGACTCACGAGGATCTGCTCGAGAAGCCACTGCACTGGGCCAAGCCGCGCCTCGTCTACGTCAGCTTCATGGGCGATCTCCTCCACGACGAGGTGCCCGACGAGTTCATCGGGCGCGTGTTCGCGGTGATGGCTCGCGCGCCTCGGCATCGCTTTCGTGTGCTGACCAAGCGCCCGGAGAGGCTCGCTCGCCTGAGCCCGCGCCTGCCCTGGCCCGCCAACGTGTGGGCAGGCGCGACCGTGGAGGACGCCGCGCACGCAGACCGCGCCGACCAGCTTCGCCAGACGGGCGCGGCCGTGAAGTTCCTCGTGCTCGAGCCGCTCCTCGGCCCAGTGGACGAGCTCGATCTCACCGGAATCGACTGGGTGATCCACGGCGGCGAGTCTGGACCGGGCGCGCGGGCGCTGCGCATCGACTGGGTGCGGTCCGTCCGCGACCAGTGCGTCGCCGCGCGCGTACCCTTCTACTTCAAGCAGTGGGGTGGCGTGCGCCGCAAGGAGACGGGGCGCACGCTTGACGGCCGAGAGTGGCTGGAGCGGCCCGAAGCCATGGTGCCCGGTTGTGGTAGGCGGCAGGGTGCGGACCAGCTGGCGCTCGACGTGGTGGGCGCGTGACCCGCCACGACGACACGCTGTACGTGGCCCTGATGCGCGATGAGATCCGGGGTGTCCTGGACATGGTCGGCGACTGCTCGCGCGACCAGTTCATCGCAGACAGACTGCGCGTGGGCGCCGCGGCCTTCCACTTCACGCGGTTGGCGGAGCGGCCGCTCAAAGCGTCTGCTGCTTATCGCGCGGCTCACCCTGAGATCCCGTGGGAGGACCTGGCCGACATCCGCGCCAGGGTGGAGCCCGAGCTGTTCCACGAGGACGCGGCCGTCATGTGGGACATCGCGACCAACGAGTTCCCGGCCCTCGCCGACGCTCTGGAAGCCCTGTTGCCAACGGACGAGCTGTGGCGGTATCGCAAAGACGACAACATCGACGAGGAGCTCGCTTGGCCTGCTTCCGAGCCCGATGTGTCGCCCCGCGTGCCGATACCGATGGCCGCCCTGGACGAGATCTGCCGCCGCTACGACGTGCGCCGCATTCGCTTCTGCGGCTCAGTGCTGCGCGACGATTTCGGTCCCGAGAGCGCCATCGACATGATGGTGGAGCTCGGGCCCAATGCGCCGCGAGGATGGGATGTGCTCCGTCTCGATGAGGAGCTCTCCGAGCTGTTCGGGCACGAGGCAGATGTGATGCACGGCAGGCCGATCCGCTACATCCGCGAGCAGATGCTGGCCGACGCAAAGACCGTCTACGTGGCCGAAGGCGCGCCGATGGCGGACAATGGCGACGGGGCAACACGGGGCGACTGAGGGAGGAGTGAGATGAGCCGGGCACGCATCGAGCTCGCACAGCACGAGCTGGAGGAGATCTGTCGCCGGCGCGCGGTCAAGCGCCTCGCTCTCTTCGGGTCGGTGCTGCGCGATGACTTTGGCCCTGACAGCGACATCGACGTGCTGATCGAGTTCCGCGACGACTTCGAGGGTCACCGTATCTACAAGATCTACGACGAGCTCGAGCAGCTCTTCGGCGGGCGGCGCGTCGATCTGGTCGACCCGAAGCAGCTCAGTCCTCGGCTGACGCGATGCGTGCTTGAGAACGTGGAGGAGCTCTATGCCGCGTGACGAGAGCATGAGGGGGAGGGTGATGCGGCCATGATTCAGATTGAGTTTTCACGCGACGAGCTCGAGGCCATCTGTCGCCGGCGTGCGGTCAAGCGACTGGCACTTTTCGGCTCCGTGCTTCGCGACGACTTCGGGCCGGACAGCGACGTGGACGTCATTGTCGAGTTCCGCGACGACTTCGAGGGCAAGCGGATCTACAACATCTATGACGAGCTGACCGCCCTGTTCGGCGGCCGCAAGATCGATCTGGTCGAGCCGGAGTTCCTCAGTCCACGCATGCGCCGCCACATTCTCGAGCACACGGAGGAGCTTTATGCAGCGTAGCGATTCCGAGCGCGTCGCCGACATGCTCGTCGAGATCGGTGATGCGGCCGAGTTCGTTGAGGGTTATGACGTGCACTCGTTTCTTGCCGACCGGCGTACCATGAAGGCCGTCGCCTACTCGATCCAGATCATGGGCGAGGCGGCGCGCGGCGCCTCGCTGCAGTTCAAGGCGGATCATCCCGAGGTCCCTTGGGCGAAGATCGTCGGCATGCGGCATCGCATCGCTCACGAGTACGGCGCTGTCAACTTCCGCATCGTCTGGACTGTCGTTCATGAGGACCTGCCGGAGCTGCGTGCTTCTCTCCTGCCTCTGGCCGAGGAGTAGGCATGCCCCGCCCGAAGAAGCCCACCGGCCCCAAGCCCGTCGATGCCCTGCGCAACCAGGACAAGCGCGCCAACATCCCCACCAACGAGCTGCGCGGCTTCGTGGAGGGTGACGAATCCGCACCCGGCGCCATGCTCTACCCCCGCGACGATTCGCTCGACCCGCAGCTCGTGTGGAAGGGCAAGGACGAGCAGGACCGGCAGCCCCTCGAGGCGCCGGTCGTCCCCATCTACATCCAGGAGAAGATCCTGCCGCAGGTGATCATCGAGACCTACCGCCACGCCGTGCTCGGCGCCCTTGCGCCGGCCGCTGCGTCGACCGGCGGGCAGTCGCGATGACGCAGCGAGACAATCGCGTCTACGTGGCCATCATGCGCGACGCCGCCCGCGACGCCGCGAGCCTGGCCGGTGCAGCGCCCGAGGAGCTCGCGACGACCGAGACTCGGCAGATGGCCGCCGAGACTCGGCAAATGGCCGGCTCGTTGTACATCGAGCGCCTTGCCCACTTCGCCGGTCGCACCGCTCAGTGGTTCCGCGACGAGCATCCCGAGATCGACTGGCAGCGCCTGGCCGCATACGAGCAGGACATCGAAGCGGATCCGCCCGCGCACGACCCAGCGGAGACGTGGGCGATCGTCGAGGGTGAGCTTCCCTCGCTGGCGGCCAACCTCGACGCTCTGCTGCCGGCGGACGAGCCCTGGTGCGGCAGCGCCTCACCCGGCAAGGGCGCGCGCGGCCTGAACCCGGAGGTCGACGGCGCGCCGCGCTCCCTCGGCATGCCTCAGGTCCCCGTGCCGCGCGAGGCGCTGGCCGCCGTGTGCGAGCGCTGGGCGATCAGCCGCGTCCGCCTCTACGGCTCCGTGGTTCGCGACGATTTCGCCGCCGACAGCGACGTCGATGTGCTCGTCGACACGTCGGCCGATGAGCCGCTCGGCCTGCGGTTCTTCGATCTGCAGGAAGAGGTCGCCGCGCTTTTCGCCGACCGCGAGGTCGACGTTGTGGACGCGGGGCGCATCAACAAGTACCTTCGGGAGCGGATCCTCGCGGGCGCGGTCGAGATCTGGCCGTGCGAGCAAGCCGATTCGGAGTCAGCGTGAAGGAGGCGAGAAGCAGATGAGTCGAGCACGCGTCGAGTTCTCTCAGGACGAGCTGGTGGCGATCTGCAGGCGTCGAGCTGTGAAGCGGCTGGCTCTCTTCGGGTCTGTGCTGCGCGACGACTTCGGGCCTGACAGCGACGTGGACGTGATCGTCGAATTCGACCCGGACGCGCCGGACGACGCCGACATCCTGCCGATCTTCGACGAGCTTGCCGAGCTGTTCGGCGGCCGCACCATCGACCTCGTGGAGGTCGAGTTCCTCAATCCGCGCATGAAGAAGGCCTTGCAGTGCGACGTGGAGGAGCTGTATGCAGCCTGACGACCTGGGCCTTGTGGTGAGAATGCTCGTTGAGATGGTGGATGAGGAGCCGGACTGATGCCCCGAGCAAAGAAACCCACCGGCCCCAAGCCCGTCGACGCCCTGCGCCACCGGGACAAGCGCGCCAACATCCCCACCAACGAGCTGCGCGGCTTCGTGGAGGGTGACGAATCCGCGCCCGGCGCCATGCTCTACCCTCGCGACCCGTCGCTCGACCCGCAGCTCGTGTGGAAGGGCAAGGACGAGCAGGACCGGCAGCCCCTCGAGGTGCCGGTCGTCCCCATCTACATCCAGGAGAAGATCCTGCCGCAGGCGATCATCGAGAACCTGCGCGACACGGCGCGCAAGGGCGAGCCCGAGCCCGAGATGACGCTGTTCAACGACTACGACGGCATCGAGTTCCAGGAGCTCGTCGAGTTCTACCGCCACGAGCAGAACTGGGCCAACCGCATGATCCTCGGCGACTCGCTGCTGGTGATGACCTCGCTGGCCGAGAAGGAGGGCCTCAAGGGCAAGGTCCAGATGATCTACATGGACCCGCCCTACGGCATCAAGTTCGGCAGCAACTGGCAGGTGAGCACGCGCAAGCGCGACGTGAAGGACGGCAAGGCGGAGGATGCGACCCGCCAGCCCGAGCAGATCAAGGCCTTCCGCGACACCTGGGAGCTGGGCATCCACTCGTACCTCGCGTACCTGCGCGACCGCCTGGTGGTGAGCCGCGAGCTGCTCAGCGAGACCGGCAGCATCTTCGTGCAGATCGGCGATGAGAACGTGCACCTCGTGCGGGCGGTGATGGACGAGGTGTTTGGGAGCGAGAACTTCGTGTCGCTGATCGTAATCCGAAAGCTCGCTGGGGTGGAGTCCACCTACCTACCATCCACAAGCGACTTCGTGCTCTTGTATGCGAAGAGCCGACCATCGATGAAGTACCGGCAGCTGTACACGTCAAAAGTACGGGAAGAAGAGGGTGCAGACCGATACGACCAGGTAATGCTCCGTGATGGTTCGGTGCGGCGACTCACCCCGGAAGAACGCACCGGAAGCGTAACTCTTCCCGACGGTGCGAAACGGTATCAGCTGGACAATCTTACGGGAGCGGAAATCCGGAAGGACACTACGGCGCCGTATCAGCTCGACGGAGTCACATTCCATCCCGGTGCCACCAAACACTGGAAGACGACTCTGGAGGGGCTTGATCGACTGGCGGCAGCCGGAAGGCTGGAGGCCACGGGCGGACGGACACTTCGCTACCGGCGGCTTCTCGATGATTTTCCGGTCAAGCGGCTCGGGAACCTCTGGGATGACATCAGTGGCTCGGTCCAGAGCAGATCCGATCCCAAGGTTTACGTTGTTCAGTCGTCGACTTCTTTGGTCGAAAGATGCCTCCTGATGGCTACCGACCCGGGTGACCTAGTCATTGACCCAACGTGCGGTGGTGGCACGACGGCCTATGCAGCCGAACAATGGGGTCGCCGCTGGATTACGATGGACACGAGTCGCGTGGCACTGGCTCTCGCACGCACTCGCCTGATGGCGACACAGTTTCCGTTCTTTGTCTTGGCCGACTCGCATGAGGGAGCGAAGCGCGAAACAGAACTTACGGGCATCCAGACCTCCGTCGGACTGCACTCTCGGGCGATGTTCGCAAAGGGTTTGTCTCGAAACGCGTTCCGCGTGCCACCCTCAAGTCGATTGCTCAGAACCCTGACATCCGCGAGGGCATGTCGCGCGAGGAGATCGACGCCGCCATCCGCCGCCACGCCGACACCGAGCTGCTCTACGACCAGCCCTACGAGGACAACTCGCGCATCCGCGTGACCGGGCCGTTCACGGTCGAGAGTCTGTCGCCGCATCGGGTGTTGGCGGGCATGGACGGCGGGGGAGAGGCGGACGGGCCGGTCGGCGAAGCCCCGCCGGCCCGTGACGCCGCCGACTTCGTCACCGTCATCCTTGACAACCTCCGCAAGGCCGGCGTCCAGAACACCTTCAAGGGCGAGCGCCTCGTCTTCGAGCGCATCGAGCCCTACGCCGGCACCTACGTCCAGGCCGTGGGTGAGTACACCGACGCCGCCGGCAAGACCCTCCGCGCCGCCATCTCCATCGGCCCCGAGTACGGCACCGTCGACTCCAACTGGGTCAAGGAGGCCGCTAAGGATGCGCGCAAGGGTCAGGGCTTCCCGATGCTCGTGGTCTGCGCCTTCGCCTTCGGTCCCTACGTGGGCGAGGAGGCCAAGCAGTGGCCCAACCTCACCATCCTCATAACGCGCATGAACCCCGACCTCGCCATGGACACCGCCGACCAGAAGCTCCTGAAGAGCACCGGCGCCGGCAACCTCTTCATGGTCTTCGGCGAGCCCGACCTCGAGCTGCGTACCCTCGAAGGCGGCAAGCTGCAGGTGGAGCTCCACGGCCTCGACGTCTACGACCCCACCACCGGCGAGATCCGCAGCAACACCACCGACGAGATCGCGTGCTGGTTCATCGACACCGACTACAACGAGGAGAGCTTCTTCGTCCGTCACGCCTACTTCACCGGCGCCGACGAGCCCTACAAGAAGCTCCAGCGCGCCCTCAAGGCCGAGATCGACGAGGACGCTTGGGCGAGCCTCTACAGCGCCGTCAGCCGCCCGTTCGACGCGCCGTCGACCGGCAAGATCGCCGTGAAGGTGATCAACCACTACGGGGATGAGGTGCTGAAGGTGTACACGGTCGCTTCTTCAGCCACGGCGCCGATGATCACGGTGTGAGAGGAGACGTCGATGGATAGCGCCGACAGCGGAGAGTTGCTGCTCGCCGTCTCGGACGGCGGCGATACGGCCCGCGCCGTCGAAGTCACGACCTTGGCGGCCGCTGGGCTCATGGAGCGGGCTCACCTTCAGGAGTGGGTCGTAGCTCATCCGATCATCCTCGGCCCCGGCGTGAAGATCGTCACGGTCGAATACGACGGGTGGGTCGTGGCTGGCGATCCGCAACGAGACCGACTGGATGTTCTCGGCCTCGACTTTGACGGCCGTCTCGTGGTCGCGGAGCTGAAGCGCGGCATGGCTCCGGACACCGTGGACATGCAGGTCATCAAGTATGCGGCGATGGCGAGCCGGTTTCATCTCGAGACGCTTGCGGCCGCGCATGCCGCATTCTGCGCTGCGCGCGGGACCACGATCACGACTGAGCAGGCCGGTGAGGCACTTCTCGCACACGCAGAGATCGTCTCGGATGAGACCCTGGCGAACCCAAGGGTGGTCGTGATCGCCCAAGGCTTCAGCCCCATCGTCATCTCTGCCACTGTTTGGCTGGCGCAGCAGGGCGTGGATCTGTCGCTCGTGCGCTTTCAGCCGTACAAGGACAGTACCGGCCACGTGTTCGTGACCTTCTCGAGGCTCTATCCGCTCCCGGATATTGAGAAGTCGCTGGTGGCGCCGGGCACCCCGAGCACGGAGATCTCCTCAGAGAAGCTGCCTTGGGTCGACTGGTCAGAGGCAGACCTCGTGGCTCTAGGACGAGCAGCCAACATCGTCACGCGAACGACGCTCGATCTGTGCAGCGACAAGCCGGACGACTACGTCAGCTACTCCGAGATCCTCGAGGCGGCCTCAGTGACGAGCCCTGTTGCCAGATCCCAATTCGCCCACCTCACGATGCTGATCAAGCGGCGGTTCGGCCGACGCAATCGACCGTTCACGGTCGAGTGGAACGTGGACGGTACCCAGCAGGCCTTCTACACCATGCCGGCCGCCACTGCAGAACTATGGCGCAAGGCCGTCGTGCAGCTCGACTTGGAGGAGTCGGATGCTGGTGACGTCGCTGGAGTGGGGTCGCCTGGCAGCGGCAAGTCTGGCACTGATGGATAGGATGTCCTGGTGCATGGCAGTCCGGCGCGTCGAAGACGCAGCTCCTCCACCGACGACAGCGCCTCATGGTTCATCGACAGCGACTACGACCAGGAGCGCTTTTTCGTGCGCGACGCCTCCCTCACCGGCGCCGACGAGCCATACGAGAAGCTGCAGCGCGCCTTCAAGGCCGAGATCGACGAGGATGCCTGGGCGAGCCTGTACTCCACCGTGAGCCGCCCCTTCGAGCCGCCGTCGACCGGCAAGATCGCCGTGAAGGTCATCAACCACTTCGGGGACGAGGTGTTGAAGGCGTACGCGTGCCGAACAACTACGGATGGCTCCGCGATGGTGTCGTGTGTGACGCGACCAACCGCTTCGGCCTATACCGGGCTACACGGACCGCAGAATCCCAGTTAGCAGGAGATAGGGCTGCCCAGGGTATCAACACGACGAATGCGTTGTGAGGTATCATGACGCGTCCGCTGATGCTGGGAGGGGTTGTGTTCAACGAGCCGGTCTTCACGGCGAATTCGCTCAACGTCGTTTTTCCGCGAGCGCCCCAGATCCGTCGGTTGTCGAATGCTTTCGAGGATCGCCTGGCCAGCCGCTATGGCCAGCCGCAATCCATCCCTGTTCCGGACAATCTGGATCCGCAAGTCCCGCGAATCGTGTTTCAGTCGACGGGCGGACACAGCCAGATAGTGATCTCCCAGGTCGCCATCAGTCTCAATGTGAACTACGACAGTGAGTGGACGACCGATTCGGCGAAGCGACTGGCGTATCTGCGTGAGCGCGTGTCCCTGGTGTACGAGCTTTGTGGGACAGCGGAGACGAATCCCGTCTTCTCGGGCCTCACGACTCGTGTTCGACTGTCATCCGATAGCCCTGACGAGGAAATACTGTCGCGACTCGTGCACGTCTTGGGAATTGCGAATGCTGGCGCCAATCTCAGCGAAGTGAGCGTGAGACTAAGCTCAGTTGTTGACGACAAGTTCTTCGACAACATGACTGTACAAAGCTATCGTGAATGGCCGCCCGGCGATGACGCCACGGTTTCTCGCCTTCCCGTCGGTGAAGCCAGATCGCGCGGAATTGAACTGGTGCAGGACTTCAACGACCGCTATGCATTCAATGAGGGGTCTGACTACCACACGTCAGCCTCGGTGGGTTCGGAAATCGTCGAGCTCGCTCGCGGTTCGCTGGATAGCTGGGTTGCGCGAGTCAGGGAGGGCTGAGCATACGTGGATGCATCTCGTTCTGTCATTTGCGGAGTTGAAGAAGGCTCTGCGTCCTTGATCACTCAGACCAGGGATGTTCAGACTCGAGTCCGGAGCAGCTCGATCAACGGGAGCTACCCGCTGTGTCTCGCCGCCATCGGCACTCTTCTCCTTGGAGGTGGAGCTGGGCCCTGGTCATCAAGCCTGGCAACCACTCAGCCTACTCCAACGCGAAGTGCAAGTGCGAGTACTGCGAACCCCGGTGAAATCCTTGCGGAGCAGGCTGGGGCGAACGAAGCAAGCGGACTTCTCGCGCTCGTGGGAGCATGGGCTGGCGACGATTTCGAGGAATGCCTGCAGCTCGTGTACGAGACTCGGAGCTCGATCGTTGAACCTGATGTACCTGCTTGATACGAATCATGCCAGCCGCATCATGGATGGCAAAGATGCGGCGCTCGTTGGGCACATTCAGGCCGTGAACACCAGTGACTTGTGTCTCTGCCCAATTGTGGCTGGCGAACTTGTCTTCATGGTAGAGAAGTCAACGCGGCGCAATGAGAATCAAAAGCAGATGGACGCTCTTATCGGCCTGCTCCACATGCTGGACGTGACCGAGCCGGTCGCTCGCGAGTATGGCCGCCTGAAGATGGCGTTGGTTGCCAGGTTCGGGCCGAGGGCCAGGCGTGGAAGAGCCGAAACGACCTTGCGCGATGTCGGGGTTTCTGACAATGACCTTTGGATAGCCGCAGTGGCTCGGCACTACGGAGCGACACTGGTATCGAGAGACGGGGACTTCCAGCGAATTGGGGACGTGGTCGAATTGCGCCGCGAGGCCTGGTTAGGTACGTAGGTCACCACCGTCGGTGAGCCGCATTCGACGCGTTGCTCCCTGCCAACAAGCGCATCAACCTGATGCGCCCGGGAGTTGCCGTCACACCGGAGCCGCTCTGCGCACAGGTCATGCGCCACGCGTTGACACGTCCCTCAGGGTTCTGCAGCCTCATCCGGGCACCCCTTGCTCACCAGGCACTCATGGCCCTCCCGGATCACCTTGGCGATCAGTCTCCGCCGCGCGTCGATGAAGTCCCAGTACTCCATGTCCGTCCAGCCGTCGGGCAGAGCGTGCCACGCGCCCATTTGCTTCAGGTCGGCTTCGTTGAAGCGCGCAGCGTATGCGGGGAAGTACTCAGATGGCGGCGCGTCCGAGATTCCAATGTTGTCGGACCACTCGACGAGCGCAAAGTTGGCGACATCGCTCGGATGAAGACGCACTCTGGGTTGAGTGAGTAGTGGAGAGTCTGAGGCTGTTTGAGCAGCCTGCTCTGGGTGTTCCGACCACGGAGGGCATCAAGTACGCGGGCTCGAAGCTCGGGCTGATGCCTCACATCCTCGGGCTCATCGAGAAGGTCGGTCCACGATCTGTGCTCGACGGCTTCTCAGGCTCAACGCGCGTATCCCAGGCCTTGGCCCAGCGGGGCTACAGAGTGATCTCCAACGACACTGCCGCGTGGTCCGAGGTCTTGGGCGCCTGCTACCTTCTCGGCAGGGAGCCGCGCGACTACTACCAGGCTCTCATCGAGCACCTCGATCACGTTCCGCCAGTCGATGGCTGGTTCACGGAGCACTACGGAGGCCAGGCCAACGGTGGCTGCGCCGTCCAGGCGGACGGTCTCAAGAAACCCTTCCAGATGCACAACACGCGGAAGCTCGACGGCATTCGTAGCGAGATCGAGAACCTCGCCCTCGACCATGTCGCCAGGGCTGTCGCGCTCACGAGCCTGATGCTTGCGCTCGACCAGGTCGACAACACGCTCGGCCATTTCGCGTCGTATCTGCGGCAGTGGTCGCCGCGCTCGTACAAAGAGCTCACGCTGACCGTCCCGAATCTGCGCGGCTCGACTGGGGAGCACGCGGTCTTTCGACGGGACATCCTTGACCTGGCTCCTGAGGTCTCGGTCGACCTCGCCTACTTCGACCCTCCCTATGGATCGAACAACGAGAAGATGCCGTCGTCGCGGGTCCGGTATGCGGCCTACTATCATTTCTGGACGAGCGTGTGCCTTTTCGATCGACCCGAGCTCTTTGGCAAAGCCAAGCGCCGTGCAGATACTTCCGACAAGATCGCGGCGTCGGTCTTCGAAGATTTCCGGCGCAGCGGCAGCGGACGGTTTGTGGTCGTGGAAGCCATCGAGAGGCTGATTGCGAACACACGTGCCCGCTGGATCATCTTGTCGTACAGCTCCGGGGGAAGAGCGACGGCCGCTGAGCTCGGTGAGGCCCTGGGCAGGTGCGGCACGGTGCTCGACGTGATCGAGGTTGACCACAAACGGAACGTGATGGCGGGCATGAAGTGGACCAATGAGTGGGTTCGTGATGCCGAGGAATCCAACCGCGAGCTCCTCTTCTTGATCGAGAGGCGCGAAGCCCCGCTTGAGCAGGCCGGCAATGGCCGGGAAGGAAGACAGCATGTCTGCCTGTCATCTCCGCCCGCCTGAGGACAGCCGCCTTCGAGTGCTGTCTTCGGCGAGCTGCAGGTTGAGCTGCGCGGCCTTGACGTCTACGACCGCACGACCGGCGAGATCAGTACCTCCTCGGCGCTCGGGTGGGCGGCACTCTTCGTCGCCAGCGGTTGACGGAACGTGGTAACCTTATAGCATCCGTCAACCACACGGGCTGACTTCCGGAGGCCACTGATATGGACGCAGCACGCCTCAAGACCATTCGAATCGCGCGCGATCTCACGCTGGACGAGCTCTCTGCGGCGATGGGTGGGATGGTCACCAAGCAGGCACTGTCCAAGTACGAGCGCGGCGCGAGCTCGCCGACGCCGCGCGTGCTGGTCGCCTTGGCGAAGGCCCTCGGCGTGAAGGCCATCGAACTGGCCGCCCCGCCGACTGCGGACATCCGCGTTGTCGCCTTTCGCAAGCGCTCGAGTCTCCCGAAGGGTACCCAGCATGCTCTGGAGAGTCAGGTGACCCTGCAGCTCGAGCGTCGCGTCAAGCTCCAGGAGCTGGTTGGGCAGCGCTGCGAGGCCGATGTGCCGCTGGGGGCCTACGAGGTGAGCGATCTGGACGCCGTGGAGGTCGCCGCTGAAGGGCTGCGTGACGAATGGGACCTTGGCCGTGGTCCACTCGGGCCGATCGTCGATGTGCTCGAGGAGCACTGCTTTCACGTCGTCGGCGTTGATGCTCCGGAGAAGTTCGACGGCATGTCTGCCGTTGCCGAGGTCGGCGGGGAGCCCGTTGCGGTCGCGGTCGTCACGCGAAACGGGATCTGTCGCGAGAGGCAGCGGTTGAGCCTCGGTCACGAGCTTGGGCATCTCGTGCTGGCCCCGCGAGGCGGCCTCGACGAGGAGAAGGCCGCCTACCGCTTCGGCGCGGCCTTCCTGGCTCCACGTGAGGCTCTGCTGCGCGAGGTTGGCCGCCGGCGCACCGACATCACGTCCGAGGAGCTCTTCATACTGAAGCGGAAGTTTGGGATGAGCGTGGCGGCGTTGCTGTATCGCCTGCGGGATCTGGGCGTGATCAGCGAGCGCTACTCTCAGGAATGGTGGAGGCACATCGGCAGCATGGGCTGGAAGAAGGAAGAGCCGCACGAGACGCCGCCGGAGAAGCCGCAGTGGCTGGCGCAGTCGACGCTGCGCGCCTTCTCCGAAGGGCTCATCACGCAAGCGGACGCTGAGGCGTTGTTGGAGCATCCGCTGGAGGCGCCTGCCGGCCCCTCGCGACGGCGGGCGCTCGCGTCATTGCCGCGAGACAAGAGGGCGGGCGTGCTGGCGAAGCAGGCCGCGGCCGTCGCCGACCTCTACTCCTCCCAGGGCGCAGACGACGCCGACGACGAGCTCATCGAGTATTGATGACCGACCGCCCTCAGCCCAAGCGCGGCGAGGTATGGTGGGTGAAGCCGGGCAAGACCGCGGGCGCCGAGCTGCAGAAGAAGCGGCCCTACGTCGTGATCAGCGCTGACGCGATCGGCAATCTGCCGGTGAAGGTCGTAGTCCCACTTCGCAGTTGGCAGGATCGCTTCAAGGGAGTCGTGTGGCTGGTGCCCATTGCGGCCACCTCGGCCAACGGCCTCAAGCGTGACGTGGCCGCCGATGTCCTGCAGGTCAAGAGCTTTGACACGAGCAAGTTCGAGAAGATGCAGGGTCGTCTGACGGCCGATGAGCTCGACGAGATCACGGCGGCACTGGCCATCGTGGTGGAGCACCAGTGATGGCGCGCAAGGGCGAGGGCTTCCCGATGCTCGTCGTCTGCGCCTTCGCCTTCGGTCCCTACGTCAATGAAGAGACCCGGCAGTGGCCCAACCTCACCATCCTCATCACGCGCATGAACCCCGACCTCGCCATGGACACCGCCGACCAGAAGCTCCTCAAGAGCACCGGCGCCGGCAACCTCTTCATGGTCTTCGGCGAGCCCGACCTTGAACTGCGCACTCTCCCGGACGGGAAGCTGCAGGTGGAGCTCCGCGGCCTCGACGTCTACGACCCCACCAGCGGCGAGATCCGCAGCTCCTCCACCGACGACATCGCCTGCTGGTTCATCGACAGCGACTACAACGAGGAGAGCTTCTTCGTGCGCCACGCCTACTTCACCGGCGCCGACGAGCCCTACAAGAAGCTGCAGCGCGCCTTGAAGGCCGAGATCGACGAGGACGCCTGGGCGAGCCTCTACTCTACCGTGAGCCGGCCGTTCGACCCGCCGTCCACCGGCAGGATCGCCGTGAAGGTCATCAACCACTACGGGGACGAAGTGCTGAAGGTTCATCAAGTCGCGGAGGCCCGGGCGCAATGAACATCTACTTCTCCGACTACTTGGGCGTCAGCTTCGAAGACGTTGAGGCATACGGTGCGTTCGACATCTCTCTCATCAACGACCTACCCTTGTTTGTCGACCCATTCCTACTGTTCAACAGCCCGGATCCCATCTATCAGGGCCTTCACGACAGAATCATCGAATACATGAAGTTTCTGCGCGACGTGTCTTTGACAGGCACACTTCGCCCTCACCTGCTTGCCGAGTGGTTCACGTTCCCGGAAGTCACACAGAACTGGCTCGGGTTTAGTCTTAGCGGCAACCGCGGCCATGGTCTCGGTCTGGACTTCGCACGAGCCCTCCATCAAAACCTGCGTAGCGTCTTCGGCAACTTCGGTTCAGAGACGATCACTCAGGGGAGCCACGTTGAGAAGCTTTGCCTGATCAAGGACGGGGTGGGCCGCGACAATCTGAGTGACTTCACCACGAATCTCATCAAGGGCCATCTCGCTGAGTACACGCAGGCGTTTGCACTTGAGCACATCCATCCGTCCCAGCGCCGATCGATCAACCTGCGGAAGGTCTTCTTCAACTACGACACGAGGTCGTGGGCGGCGCGTTCGTTTGATCTTCCATTCGTCGGTGGGGACTACGTGCTGTTGACGCCCAAAGACATGCTGACGAGGGATCAGGCGTGGATCAACAGGCCGGAGCTTCTGGACCGGTTTGTCGGGATTGCTGATTCACTGCCCGACGCCATTCTGAGAGCTGAAGTGAACCAGTACCTACTTCGCGTTCTTCCCTCAGATCCCAGGGCGCCGAAAAGGGCTGTCCGCGAGGCCATTGGAAGGGCGGTGGCCCAGTTTCCTCAGGTTCTCGACTACTACGTCAAGGACAAGGAGGATCACGGAGAGGAAGCGGTGTCAGTCGCTCAGGCCAAGGTCGCTGCAGTCGAGAAGCAGTTTGTGGAGCAAATCAAGGAGCTGGTCGAGCGGTATCTCAAGCCGACGGACTTCTACACGCTTCGCGGCAACACCTATGACGAAGCGATGCAGAGGGTTCGATTCCTCAAGGACGTCATTGAGAACAAGGGCGGGCATCGCCTCTTCTACGTCGATGGCGAACCCATGCGGCGAGAGAGTGACTTGCAGATCCTCTATCGGCTGACGTGGTTTGCTACGGCGTCGGACATCAGCCGAGAAGTGAATGATGGGCGCGGGCCGGCGGATTTCAAGGCCTCACGTGGGGCTGGCGACAAGACGCTGGTCGAGTTCAAGCTGGCGGCCAATTCGAGGCTTGAACAGAACTTGTCAAGTCAGACGCCGGTCTACGAGGCGGCGTCTGACGCCACGCATCCGACGCTCAAGGTGATCGTCCATTTTTCACAGAAGCAGCAGGAGCGCGTGGAACGCGTTCTGGCGAGCTTGGGGCTCTCCGAATCCCCTCACATAGTCCTGATTGACGCGAGGGCCGACAACAAGCCGTCTGGATCACGAGCATGACGGCATCCACCCAGCGCGGCCCGCGACCTGACATCGCTGACCACGTCATCCATTTCACCTCCGACGCGACAATCGAGCTGGCGTTCGAGAGATTCCGAGCGATTGTCCAGGATGAATGTCTCATCGGCGGAGGAACCAAGATCAGGGGCGGGTATCGATGCGTCTGCTTCACAGAGGCACCAATGGCTTCTCTGGAGCGCGGGCTGGTCAACCCGAGCATCTACTCGCGATACTCGCCCTTCGGCATCATGTTCGAGAAGGGGTGGCTCTTCGCGTATGGCGGAAGGCCAGTCATATATCAGTCTGAGGCGGAGTTCGATGCACTCCCGGACGCGCTCAAGTGGCGGCACGTGCGATACGAGCCTGATCGAGTCGACTTCACGTGGGAACGGGAATGGAGAATCCACGCTGATGAGCTGCACTTCTCGCCGAGCGATGCATGCCTGATAGTTCCTGACGCGGAGTGGGCCGACGAACTCGTAACCCTGCATGATGCTGCCGAAGACTCCAAGGTCCTTCAGTACTCGACCATCATGGATGACTTCATCGCGTATCAGTACCGCGAGGACTTCCCTTGGCGCATCTGCGTGCTTGGGTAGCCGGTGGGCACGGAGATTCGCACGAGCGCCTTCATCGCCAACACCGACTTCGGATGGTTGACGCGCCTTCAGCATCGCGCCGAGGCGCCGGCCGAGGCCGACTTCTGCCAGCCCTCGCCGCACGTCTTCGAGGCGATTTCGCCGAGGCCGCAGATTCACGCTTGCCGTTGCCACCGCCGATAATGGGGGCAGCTACGATGAGGGCAACCGAGGGCATGCGGCGCATCCTCGGCATCCATGATTGAAAGGCGGGCGGCAGCGATGGCATTCGATCAGGAGCTCGACATCCTCCTCCGGGCGCGTTGCACGCTGATGGTGCTCGTGACTCCCGAAGAGGAGCGCGCGCTGGCGGCGGTCAAGCTCGCCTGCGAACGGGGCAAGCGCCAGTGCTTCACGTGGGACGTCGCCGACAAGTTCCAGATGCTCGCCGGCGCCGACCAATCGCCGCCTTCCGCGGCCGACCCGATCACGGCGCTCGAGCAGATAGACAAGGCCGAGGGCGACGGCCTCTACGTGCTCAAGGACTTCCACGACGCTTGGACCAACCCCCAGGTCAGGCGCAAGCTGCGCAGCGTCGCCCAGCGGCTCAAGTTCACGCGCAAGTCCATTCTCGTGACCTGCCCGGTGCGCACGCTGCCCGACGAGCTCAAGGACGAGGCCGTCGTGCTCGATTTCGCGCCCCCGGATTCTGCCGAGCTGGAGCTGGTCCTGAAGGGCATCTCCGAGACGCCCGGCGTGAAGGTGAACCTCACGCCGCTGGGGCGGGAGAAGCTCGTGCAGGCGGCGCTCGGCCTTACGGCGAGTCAGGCGCAGCGCGTCTTCGCCAAGGCCGTGGTGCGCGACGGCGTGCTCGACGACCGCGACATCGCCGCGGTGACCGAGGAGAAGAAGCAGGTGATCCGCGAGAGCGAGGCGCTCGAGTTCTACTCGGTGACGGAGACCGCGGACGACGTCGGCGGCCTCGACGTGCTCAAGCACTGGCTGGCGCAGCGCGAGCGGGCCTTCACGCAGGAAGCGCGCGACTACGGTCTGCCGGCGCCAAAGGGCATCGCGCTCATCGGCATCCCCGGCACGGGCAAGAGCCTCACGGCCAAGATGATCGGCGGCCTCTGGCAACTGCCGCTGCTGCGTCTCGACGTCGGCTCTCTGTTCGGCTCGCTGGTCGGTGAGTCGGAGGAGCGCGCGCGCCGCGCCCTGCGCGTCGCCGAGACCGTGGCCCCGTGCGTGGTCTGGATCGATGAGATGGAGAAGGCGCTCTCGCACGGCTCCGGCGACAGCGGCACGAGCACCCGGGTCTTCGGCACCATCCTCACGTGGATGCAGGAGAAGACGGCGCCCTGCTTCGTCGTGGCCACGGCGAACGACATCAGCGCGCTGCCCCCGGAGCTGCTCCGCAAGGGACGTTTCGACGAGATCTTCTTCCTCGACCTGCCCACAGCCGATGAGCGCAAGGAGATCATCTCGGTGCACTTGCGCAAGCGGAATCGTTTGACCGCCGACTTCGACGTGGACGCCCTGGCGGAGAGGTCGCAGGGATACGTCGGCGCCGAGATCGAGCAGGCCATCATCGACGCCATGTACGCCGCCTTCAACGAGCACCGCGAATTCACCACTGCCGACGTCCTCCACGCCCTCGCGCGCCAGGTGCCTCTGTCCGTGTCGCAGCGCGAGACCATCGGGGCGCTGCGCGACTGGCTCCGCGAGGGCCGCGCGCAATCGGCCTCGTTCGACGAGATCGTCGAGGCGCAGGAGCGGTTCGTGCCGCTGCAGATTCCGAACGCGAACTAGCTTGTTGACGTGCGTCGCCGCTACCAGATCGAGTTCGGGGCTCCGGCGCATGTCGAAGCCGGTGTGTTCGGCACGGAAAGCATGAGATAGGGCTTGACGCTCGACTCGCCATCACCGATGGGGCTGCAAGCGCAGTTCGCCCAGACACTGGCCGAGCTCGCTCGCCAAGGTGCGGCCGAGGCGGTCGTGAGTCTGGCGCGGGCGCTGGAGACGGGAGCCGACGCCTCCGTATGCGCGATCGCGGAGGCGGCCTTGCTCTCCCTTCCTGAGGGGCTCGGCCAGGACGCTCTCTGCCGTTACGCGTTCGAGGAAGGGAATGGGGGGGCGCTGGCGATTGCGGAGGAGGCCGGCTATGTGCCCTCGGAGCCGCCTCTGCGCGCCGGCCTGCTGGCACTGAGGGGTCGTTGGTCCGAGCTTGACGCATATGACATCGATGGGACGTACCTTCGCGCCGCGCACCAGGCTGCGGCCCCCAACGTGCGGCGACGCCTTTCCGCAGCCGCCCGTGAGGCGGGGCGCGCCGAGTGGGTGCAGGTCTCGTCAGGCGGCCTTGATCGCCGCCGCCTCGCGGGAATGGGCGCCTCCGATTGGCAGGCCGCAATCGCTCTGCTCTCCTCCTCCGATCGCGCCCTGGACGCCTGGCGCCTGGCGCAGGAGGCGCCTCCCCTCTGGGCGCGCACCTTGCTGATTGGGATGGGACCCGTCGCAGGACTGCCCGAGTGGGACCGAGAGGACTTCTCAACGCTGCGCGCCTTGGCGGAGCCATGCGGCCGGGGCGAGGGAGCCCTCTCTGACTGTCTGAGCCGTGTTGCGACGTCTCGGCAACACCAGGGTGAGATCCTGTGCCTGGCAGCCGCCCCAGACGGCAGTCTGCTTGCAAGCGGCAGCAAAGACGGCACCATCCACCTGTGGAGTCTACCCGACGGTAGGAGCGCAGGGACCCTCAAGGGGAGCCTGGGAGGGTGGGTCTTGGCCCTCGCCATCACGCCAGACGGCAGCCTGCTGGCGAGCGATGGCTTGAACAGAATCCACATGTGGCGTCTGCGCGACAATAAGTACATGGGGGACTTCAGCGGAAACGGTGCGGTGCATGCCCTAGCGGTTGCCCCGAATGGGAGCCTCCTCGCGGGCGGGGGCATCGGCGGCCGCGTCTGCCTTTGGCGCCTGCCAGGTGGCGAGCTCGCGAAGACGCTTACCGGGCACGAAGGGTTGGGGAATGCTCTCGCATTCACTCCCGACGGCCGCCGGCTTGTAAGTGGCGGCAGTGAAGACGGCACCATCGGCCTGTGGCGCCTGCCGGATGGCGCGGGCCTGGGGATGCTACGGGGGCACGAAGGCAGGGTGACTTCCTTCGCTGTCACTCCGGACGGGAGCCTGTTGGCCAGCGCGAGCACGGATGGGACCATCAAGCTTTGGCGTCTGCCGGACGGCGAGCTCGTGAAGACGCTTGAGAGCTCGTCCCCGTTTCCGCTCCTGTCCCTCTCAGTCACCTCAGACGGCAGACTGCTCGCGAGCGGGGCGGTCTACCGCACCACTCGCCTGTGGAGCCTGCCCGACGGCGAGTGTGTGGCCACGCTTGACGAGGGCTGCGGGTGGCAGAATTGCCTGGCCGTCACCCCACACAGCAATCTTCTTGCGAGTGGGGGGCCGGACGGCACTATCCAACTGCGGCGCATCGGAATCGCTGCGCTAGCTGCCACCCCCGTAGCCGCACTCTCCCGTCGCCGCGATGAGCTCGTGGAGTCGCGGCGTGACGCCGACGTGACTGCTGGCGAGCAAGCCTGGCTCGACTTCATGCTCGCGCTCGTCGACCGCCACCGCCGTTTCGACGTCGAGGTCGAGGTCGTGGATCACGTGGAGGTCGGCGAGTTCGATATCGAGATCGGGAGCTGAGGGTGGCCGCGGGCACTCAACGAGTGACTGAGCTGCAGGAACAGCTGGCCGATGCGACGCCGCTGATTGGCGCCCGCCGGAGACGCCGCGCGGCCGAGCAGCTGGCCGAGCTCGCACGACAGGCCTCGCCGGACGCGATTGCCGTCCTATTGCAGGTAATTGCGGGCGGTGCCGAAGAGTCCGTATACGGAATTGCCGCGAGCGCTCTGCATTCACTGCCCACAGGCGCTGCGAGCGACATCCTCTGCCGCATGGCTGTCGAGAACGGCGATCGGGCGGCTCTCAAGATCGCCGTCCAGGTCGGCTACGCGCCGTCTGAGCTTCCAGTCCGCGCTGTGCTCCTCGCGCTCGCCGGTCGCTGGCAGGAACTGGATACCGTCGACATCGATGGCGCCCTGTTGCGTGCCGCCTACGAGACCGCCGCCCCAAACGTGCGACGCCGCCTGGCCGCGGCCGCTCGCGAGGTGGGGCGCGCCGAGTGGGTGCAAGTGGTGGTTGGCGGCCGGCGGCGTCTGCGCCTCGCGCAGATGACGCCAAACGAGTGGCAGGACGTCCTTGCGCTGCTCGCCGATCCCGTGCGTGCCAAGGAGGCCTGGCGCCTCGCCCAGGATGCGCCGCCCTTGTGGGGGCGCGAGCTACTCCTGAGGATCGCCGCAACCGCTGTGCCCGAGTGCGATCGCGAGGACTTCGCGCGGCTGCGCGCCCTCGCCGCGTGGTGCGGCGAGGGGGAAGTTCCGTTCTCGGTCTGCACAGGCCGCGCGGCGACTCTCCTGGGGCACGAGAGCGGAGTCGCCTCCCTCAGCATCACGGCGGGCGACGGCCTGCTCGCGAGCGGGAGCTGGGACAACACCATCCGTCTGTGGCGCCTGCCGGACGGCGAGTGCGTGGCGACACTCCGCGGGCACCAGGGCTCGGTCCTCTCTTTGGCCGCCATCCCGGGCGGGAGCCTGCTTGCGAGCGGGAGCTCAGATAACACGGTCCGCCTGTGGCACCTGCCGGACGGCGAGTGCATGGCGACCTTCCGGGGGCATGAGGGCGCGGTCCTCTCTTTGGCCGCCGTTCCAGGCGGGAGCCTGCTTGCGAGCGGGAGCTCAGACAACACGGTCCGTGTGTGGTACCTGCCGGAGGGCGACTCGTGGTTCTTGCCGGAGGACGAGTGCATGGCGACCCTCTGGCGGCACGGAAGCGGGGTCACCTCCCTGGCTGTGACGCCTGACGGCAACCTGCTCGCGAGCGGGAGTCACGACAAGACCATCTGCCTGTGGCGCCTTCCTGACGGGGCGTTCGTGGCGACGCTCTCAGGGCATGAGGGCTCGGTCGTCTCCCTGGCCGCCATCCCGGGCGGGAGCCTGCTGGCGAGCGGGAGCACGGACAACACGATCCGTCTGTGGCACCTGCAGGACGGCGAGTGCATGGCGTGCCTCCGGGGGCACGAGCGCGGGGTCGCATCCCTCACCATCGCCGCGGGCGGCAGCCTGTTGGCGAGCGGGAGCTGGGACAAGACAATCCGTCTGTGGCACCTGCCGGACGGCGAGTGCGCTGCGACGCTCCGGGGGCACGAGGGTACGGTCCTCTCCCTTGCCGCCATCCCGGGCGGGAGCCTGCTCGCCAGCGGGAGCTCGGACAACACGATTCGTCTGTGGCGGCCACCTGTGGCCGCACCCGCCGCGGTTCTCGCCCGCGACATCGACTGCGTCCTGGCGCTGCGCGCATACGCCGGCCTCACCCGGCACGAGCACGCCTGGCTCGACTTCATGCTCGCGCTCGTTGACCTCCACCGCCGCTTCGATGTCGAGGTCGAGGTCGTGGACCACGTAGAGGTCGGCGAGTTCGACATCGAGATCGGGGAGTGAGGGGATGGCCGCGGACGCGCAACGACTGACCGATCTCCAGAAGCAGCTCGCCGATGCCACGCCGCTGCTCGGCGGCCGCCGGCGCCGCCGCGCCGCGGAGCAGATGGCCGAGCTCGCACAACAGGCCTCGCCGGAGGCGATCGCCACCCTGGCGCAAGCCGTGGCGAGCGGCGCCGACGAATCCGTGCGTGGGATCGCCTGGCATGCGCTGAACGATCTGCAAGACCCCGCCGCAATCCAGGCTCTCTGCGCCCTCTGGGCATCCAGCCGCCTTCAGGAATTGGCTGTGCTCATCGCCGAGTGTGCTTACGTGGCGGCCGCACCCATCGAACTGCGGGTGCTCTCGGCCCTGGCCGCTGACCGCCTCGAACTCGTCACGGCCGACAGTGCGGCTGTGAAGCCGCTCATCGCCGCTTGCTCCGACCCCGATCCGCTCATTGCCGAGCGCGCCCGGACCGCCCTGCGGCACCTGCAAGACCCCGCCGCCATCGAGGCATTGTGTGCCGAGCTCCTTGCCGTCGATGATGAGGTTCTAGCTGAGATCGTCATCCAGGCCGGCTACGTGCCCTCCGCGCCGTCCTCGCGGGCCGCCCTCCTCGCGCTCGCCGGTCGCTGGGAGGAGCTCGACGCTTTCGACCTCGACGGCCTTCACCTGCGCGCGGCCTACGAGACCTCCGTACCCGAAGTGCGCCGCCGCCTGGCCGCCGCCGCCCGCGAGGCGGGGCGCGCCGAGTGGGTGCAGGTCGCCGTGGGCGGCCGCCAGCGCCTGCGCCTTGCGCAGATGACGCGCAGCGAATGGGAGAATGTCCTGGCGCTGCTCGCCGATCCGGCGCACGCTGGGGAGGCCTGGCGCCTCGCCGAGGAGGCGCCGCCCTTGTGGGGACGCAAGCTGCTGCTCGGGATCGGCGACGTCGCCGCCCTGCCCGAGTGCGATCGCGAGGACTTCGCGCGGCTGCGCGCCCTCGCCGAGCGGTGCGGCGAGGGGGAGGTTTGCTTCTCCGCCTGCACGAGCTGCGTGGCGACGCTCCCGGGGCACGAGAGCTCGATCACCTCCCTGGCCGTCACCCCGGACGGCAGCCTGCTGGCAAGCGGGAGCTACGACGGCACCATCCGCCTGCGGCGCCTGCCGGACGGCGAGCCCATGGCGACCCTCCGGGGGCACGAGGACGGGGTCACCTCCCTGACCGTCACCCCGGACGGCAGCCTGCTCGCGAGCGGGAGCCACGACAACACCATCCGTCTGTGGCGCCTTCCGGACGGCGAGTGCGTGGCGACGCTCCGGGGGCATGAGAGCTGGGTCTACTCCCTGGCCGTCACCCCGGACGGCAGCCTGCTCGCGAGCGGGAGTGGAGACAGCACCATCCGTCTGTGGCGCCTTCCGGACGGCGAGTGCGTGGCGACGCTCCGGGGGCACAAGAGCGGGGTCGGCTCCCTGGCCGTCACCCCGGACGGCAGCCTGCTCGCGAGCGAGAGTGGCCGGACCATCCGCCTGCGGCGCCTGCCGGACGGCGAGTGCGTAGCGACGCTCCGGGGGCACGAGTACTTGGTCGGCTCCCTCGCCGTCGCCGCAGACGGCAGCCTGCTCGCGAGCGGGAGCTACGACAGCACCATCCGTCTGTGGCGCCTTCCGGACGGCGAGTGCGTGGCGACCCTCTGGGGGTACGGGGGCCCGGTCTACTCCCTGGCCGTCACCCCGGATGGCCGCCTGCTCGCGAGCGGGAGCTACGACAGCACCATCCGTCTGTGGCGCCTTCCGGACGGCGAGCCCATGGCGACCCTCCGGGGGCACGAGACCCCGATCACTTCCCTTGCCGTCACCCCGGACGGCAGCCTGCTGGCGAGCGGGAGCTACGACGGCACCATCCGCCTGTGGCGATCACCTGTCGCTGTGCCCGCCGCCGCACCCGTCGCGGCCCTTGTCCTCGCCCACGATCGCCTCCTGACGCTGCGCGGCGATGACCGGACCGGACGCGGGCGAGCCTGGCTCGACTTCATGGTCGCGCTCGTCGAACGCCACCGCCGCTTCGACATCGAGGTCTCCGTGCACGTTGCAGCGGGCGAGTTCGACATCGAGATCGGGAGCTGAGGACATGGCTGCGGACGTGCAACGACTGACCGAGCTGCAGAAGCAGCTCGCCGATGCGACGCCGCTGCTTGGCGGCCGCCGGCGCCGCCGCGCCGCGGAGCAGCTGGCCGAGCTGGCGCGACAGGCCTCGCCGGAGGCCATCCGCGCCCTGGCGCAAGCGGTCGCGAGCAGCGCCGACGAATCCGTGCGTGAGATTGCCTGGAATGCGCTGAAGGACCTGCGAAGCCCCGCCGCCATCCAGGCTCTCTGCGCCCTCTGGGCCTCCAGCCGCCTCCAGGAGCTCGGGGTACTCATCGCCGAGTGCGGGTACGTGGCGGCCGCACCCATCGAACTGCGGGTGCTCACGGCCTTGGCCGCTGACCGCCTCGAGCTCGTTACCGGCGACAGTACGGCCGTGAAGCCGCTCACCGCTGCCTGTTCCGACCCAGATCCGCTCATTGCCGAGCGCGCCCGGACCGCCCTGCGGCATCTGAACGACCCCGCCGCCATCCAGGCTCTCTGCGCCCTCTGGGCATCCAACCGCCTTCCGGAGTTGGGGGTACTCATCGCCGAGTGCGCATACGTGCCGGCCGCTCCCATCGAGCTGCGAGTGCTGTCGGCCCTGGCCGCTGACCGCCTCGAACTCGTTACGGGCGACAGTACGGCTGTGAAGCCCTTGATCGCTGCCAGCTCCGACCCGGATCCGCTCATTGCCAAGCGCGCCCGGACCGCCCTGCGGCACCTGCAAGACCCCGCCGCCATCGAGGAACTGTGTGCCGAGCTCCTTGCCGTCGATGATGAGGTTCTATGTGAGATCGCCATCCAGGCGGGCTACGTGCCCTCCGACTCGGCCCTGCGCGCCGCGTTGCTCGCGCTCGCCGCTCGCTGGCAGGAGCTCGACGCCTTCGACCTCGACGGCCTCCACCTGCGCGCCGCCTACGAGACCGCCGGCCCCGAAGTGCGACGCCGCCTGGCCGCCGCCGCCCGCGAGGCGGGGCGCGTGCCGGCCGCTCCCATCGAACTGCGGGTGCTCTCGGCCCTGGCCGCTGACCGCCTCGAACTCGTTAGCGGCGACAGTACGGCTGTGAAGCCTCTCATCGCCGCCCGCTCCGACCGAGATCCGCTCATCGCCGAGCGCGCCCGGACCGCCTTGCGGCACCTGCAAGATCCCGCCGCCATCGAGGAACTGTGTGCCGAGCTCCTCGCCGTCGACGATGAGGTTCTATGTGAGATCGCCATCCAGGCTGGCTACGTGCCCTCCGACTCGGCCCTGCGCGCCGCGTTGCTCGCGCTCGCCGCTCGCTGGCAGGAGCTCGACGCCTTCGACCTCGACGGCCTCCACCTGCGCGCCGCCTACGAGACCGCCGGCCCCGAAGTGCGACGCCGCCTGGCCGCCGCCGCCCGCGAGGCGGGGCGCGCCGAGTGGGTGCAGGTCGCGGTCGGCGGCCGCCAGCGCCTGCGCCTCGCGCAGATGACGCGGAGCGAGTGGCAGGATGTCCTCGCGCTGCTCGCCGATCCGGCACGCGCCACGGAGGCCTGGCGCCTCGCCCAGGAGGCGCCACCCTTGTGGGGACGGGCGCTGCTGCTCGGGATCGGTGACGCCGCCGCCCTGCCCGAGTGCGATCGCGAGGATTTCGCGAGGCTGCGCGCCTTGGCGGAGTCATGCGGCGTGGGCGAGGAATCCTTCTCCGACTGCGTGAGCTGCTTTGCGACGCTCCAGGGGCACGAGGATCGGGTCACCTCCCTCGCCGTCACCCCCGACGGCCGCCTGCTCGCGAGCGCGAGCTACGACACCACCATCCGCCTCTGGAGTCTACCCGATGGCGGGAGCGTGAGGACGCTCGGGGGGAGCCTGGCAGGGTGGGTCTTCGCCCTCGCAATCACGCCAGACGGCAGCCTGCTGGCGAGTGATGGCTTCGACAACATCCACCTGTTCCGCCTGCCTGACGGGAAGTGTCTCAGCAGGTTCACCGGACACGGTGCGGTGCATGCCCTTGCGGTTACCCCGGACGGGAGCCTCCTCGCGAGTGGGGGCATCAACGGCCCCATCTGCCTTTGGCGCCTGCCGGATGGCAAGCTCGTGAAGACGCTCACCGGGCACGAAGGGTTGGGGGCTACCCTCGCAGTCAGCCCCGACGGCAGCGCGCTTGTAGGTGCCGGCAGCAGAGACGGCACGATCGGCCTATGGAGCCTGCCGGACGGCGAGTGCGTGGCGACGCTCCGGGGGCACGAGAGCTGGGTCTTTTCCCTCGCCATCACCCCGGACGGTAGCCTGCTTGCGAGCGGGAGCTTGGACAGCACCATCCGCCTATGGCGCCTGCCGGGCGGCAAGTGCGTGGCGACGCTCCGCGGGCACGAGAGCCTGGGCCTGGTCAGCTCCCTGGCCGTCACCCCGGGCGGCCGCCTGCTTGCGAGCGGGAGCTACGACAACACCATCCGCCTGTGGCGCCTGCCGGACGGCGAGTGCGTGGCGACGCTCCGGGGGCATGAGAACAGGGTCACCTCCCTCGCCGTCACCCCGGACGGCAGCCTGATCGCGAGCGGGAGTGAAGACGCGACCATCCGCCTGTGGCGCCTGCCTCTACCTCTCGCCGCACCGGTCGCGGTCCTCGCCCCCGGTGTCGATCGCCTCCTGGAGCTGCGGGGCGATGACCGGACCGGACGCGGGCGCGCCTGGCTCGACTTCATGCTCGCGCTCGTCGACCGCCATCGCCGCTTCGACATCGAGGTCGTGGTCGTGGACCACGTAGAGGTCGGCGAGTTCGACATCGAGATCGGGGACTGACGGGATGGCCGCTATACTGCCAACCACGGTCTGCCGACGTCGAGGGGGGCGATGAGTCATGAGGGGATGGCTGTCCAGACTGTTCGGCCGCGAGCCTCAGGCAGTCGGCACACGCGCTGACGAGCGCCTGCTCGAGGCCGAGCGCGAGGTTCAGGAGCTGCGCCTCGAAGCGCAGGAGCGCGAGCGCCAGGCAGACAGCATGCGGGCGGACCTTGAGCGTTCGCGCCAGGGCGAAGCGGCCCGCGTGTCCGAGGCGGTCGAGGTTCGCATCGAGCAGCTTCTCGCCCAGGCCGCCACTCCCGCCGCTCAGCTCATGGTGCAGGCGCATCTGCTCGAAGCCGAAGGCAAGCCGGTGGAGGCGCGCGATGTGCTTGCCGTGGCGAAGCGGCTCGTGACCGCGCTCGCCGAGGCCGGGCTGGCCTTCGAGGGCGCCGTCGGCGAGACGGCTGCCTATGACCCAGACCGCCACGAGCCGCTCGGCGGGCCCGCGCTCACGCTCGGCCAAACGGTCGTCGTTCGCGTACCCGGCTGCTCGTACCGCGGCCGGCTCCTGAGGAGAGCGGGCGTGGACGGCGCGCCCGAGGAAGCGCGCTAGCATGCCGGGGCGCCTCGCCGTCGACTTCGGCACGTCGAACACCGTCGTCGCCGTCTGGGACGAGGCCACCAAGGCGGGGCGCCCGCTGCGCATCCCCGGCTACTCGCGCTCGTTCGCGCAAGGCGAAGAGGACGTGCCCGTGGTCCCGTCGCTGATCCACTACGCGGAGGACGGGCAGCGCTGGGTGGGAGATCAGGTCGTGCACCGCAACCTCCGCAAGTCGAAGGCCACGTTCTGCTGGATGAAGCGCTACGTGGCGCAGCGCAGCTCCCGCACGAGGCGCGCCCACGGCCGGGCGATCTCCGACTCCGACGCCGGTCGGGACTTCCTCTCGAGCATCTTGCTGGCCGCCGCCGCCGAGGTTGGCATCGCGGACGAGGAGATCGTGCTTACGGTGCCGGTCGAGTCGTTCGAGCACTACGAGGACTGGCTGGCCGAGGTCGCGGTGCACGCCGGCCTGCCGCGCTTTCGGCTGATCGACGAGCCCTCGGCGGCGGCGCTCGGCCACGGGGCGCACGTACAGGCGCACGACGTGTACCTGATCTTCGACTTCGGCGGCGGCACCCTCGACGTGGCGCTCGTGCTGATCGAGGAGGACGTCACCGAGAAGGCCGGACGTCGCTGCCGGGTGCTCGGCAAGGCGGGCGCCGACCTGGGCGGCGCACTTATCGACGGGCTCCTCTACCAGCACGTCCTGAAGATGAACGGGCGCCAGGACTCTGACGCCGCCGTGCTCCGCGTGAGCACCGATCTGCTCATCCAGTGCGAGGCGGCCAAGGAGCGGCTGTCGTTCGCCGAACGCGCCGAGATCGGGGCAATGAATCCCGAGACGGGCGCGGTTCTCGGCTGCGAGCTGACGCGCACGGCTTTCGAGGAGCTCCTCGAGGAGCGCGATGTGTACGCGCAGGTGGTGCGGACTCTGCGCAGGGCCATGAACGCGGCGCACGAAGCCGGCTACGGCGAGGGCGACGTCAAGGCGGCTCTCATGGTCGGCGGTGGCAGCTTCATCCCGTCGGTGCAGCGCCTGATGCGCCGCGAGCTCGGCGACCGCGTCCTGCTGGAGCGGCCGTGGGACGCAGTCGCCAGGGGCGCCGCCGCGTTCGCCGCCGGCGTCGACTTCTACGACCACATCCAGCACGACTACGCGATCCGCTGCCTGAGGGCGGACAAGTGCGGCTACGAGTATCACCCGCTCGTGCGGCGCGGCACGCCGTATCCCTCGGCGGGACCCCTGGCGACGCTCACCGTGAAGGCGAGCTACGAGGGCCAGAGTCAGCTCGGCCTCGCCATCGCGGAGATGGGCGAGCAGCGTGGACACGGGTCTGAGCGCCGGCTCGAGCTGGTCTTCGACCCGTCCGGCGCGGCGCGCGTCGTCACCGTCTCCCCGGACGAGGAGGAATCGCGCAGCGTGTTCTGGATGAACGAGGACTCGCCGACGTTTCTGCGCGCCGACCCTCCGGCGCAGAAGGGCGGCGAGGAGCGCTTCCGCGTCGACTTCGCCGTCGACGGCAACAAGCGCCTGCTGATCACGGTCCGCGACCTGAAGACGGGGAAGAAGACCCACCAGGACTACCCGGTGGTCAAGCTCACGTAGGCGCCGCCACGGATGCCGTGAACGCAAGCCGATCGAGGAGGGACGTCATGTCGCACTTCACGCGACTGAAGACGAAGATGACGGTGCGCGAGCACCTGACAGGCGCGCTCGAAGACCTCGGCTACCGGTGCCAGGAGGGCGACGTCGAGATCCGTGGGTACGACGGCAACCGCACGAAAGTGCAGATCAGGGTGCCCACGGCCAACGCCGGCTACGACATCGGCTTCACCGAGAGCGGCGGTTCCTATGCGCTGATCGCCGACTGGTGGGGCATCGAGAACGTGCAGCCGGAGGCGTTCGTCCGCGACCTCACGAAGCGCTACGCATACCGCGCCGCGCGCGCCACACTGGAGGAGCAGGGCTTCGCCCTCGTGGGCGAGGAAGTCGCCGAGGACGGGCGCCTCCACCTGACCCTGCGGCGCACCGCGTAACTGCCCGGCGAGAGGAGGCGCGCCATGGAGGTCCAGGAGATCGAAGTCTTCATCGATGCCGAGGGACAAGTCGAGGTGAAGGTGCGCGGCGTCAAGGGGACGTCCTGCCTCGACATCACGCGGCCGCTCGAAGAGGCGCTCGGCGGCGAGGTCGAGCTCCGCGAGATGACCCCCGAGGCCGAGGGGACCGTGAGCGACGAGGTCCAGGAGCGGCCGCGGCAGCAGGGGCGGTAGAGGTGGATGCGCGCGACCGCGGGGCCGTAGCGGTGGGCGCGCGCGACCCCGGCGCGCTGCGCGTCCACGACTTCATGGCGAGGAGCCGAGCGAACGGTCCGGGCGTCCGCGCCGTGCTCTGGCTACAGGGTTGTTCGCTGGGCTGCTCCGGCTGCTTCAATCCGGCCACGCACCCGCGCGATGCCGGTGAACGCGCGTCCGTCGATGAGCTTGTCGCGCGCGTCGCGGGCTTGAGCCCTGGCATCGAGGGGATCACGATCTCGGGCGGTGAGCCGCTGGAGCAGGCGCGCCCGCTGCGCGCCCTCCTCGAGCGGCTGCGCCGCGAGACCCCTCTGTCGGTCATCCTCTTCACCGGCTTCACCTGGGAGGAGGCGACGGCCGCCGCCGAGAGGGCCGACGTGCTGCCCTTCGTCGACGTCCTCGTGGCGGGTCGCTACGCCCCCGCCCGCCGCCTTGCCCGCGGGCTGCGGGGCTCCGACAACAAGACGACGCACTTCCTCACGGACCGCTACGCGGATGCTGACCTTGAGGCCGTGCCCGCGGCGGAGATCGCGATAGGCCTCGAGGGCGAGATCGTGGTCACGGGCATGGATCCGCCGGACCTCGGTCTGCGGCAGGGCACCGGCTCCTCTTGTGACCCGACTCATCCCTGCGGCAAGACAGGCCCGTCAGCTGCGACAGGAGGCAGGAAGACATGGCCAGCTACTGTGTGTACACCGAGCCGCCGACGGAGACCACGAAGTTCACGCGTCAGGGCGTGCGCGGCTTCTGGATCCCCCGCCGTGTCGGCCGGTGTTGCGGCAAACGTAAACCGCCGGCTCCACGGATTACCTGCGGTTGGCGTGGCGGCAGGCTGGAGGTCGTGGGTATACTCAGTGGTGCTGACAGCGAGTAAGGCGGTCTGACTCTATGGCGACGAAAAACCAGCATGTGGTACCTCACTCGGGGCAGTGGGCGGTGCGCAAAGAAGGAGCGGATCGTGTGACTTCGGTGCATGACACGCAGAAGCAGGCCACCGATATCGCTCGCAAGATCGCCGTGAACCAGGGCGCCGACGTGGTTGTGCATCGCAAGGACGGCACCATTCGCCGGCGCTCAACGGCCACCAAGTAGCGCGAGACCAGCGTGGCGGTCTTCGTCCTCGGCGCCGCAGCCACCCGGGGGGCGAGCTTCGTTGGGTCGGGGCAGAATCCATGCCTTCCCCCGCTCGACGCCGACTTCTTCCGGCAGCTTCAGAGAATCGAAAGCGCCAAGCACGCAGGGGCGATCCAGCGCACACTCCACGATCTCGACGGCCTGTTTGGCCGGACGCATGGGTTGACGCTTGAGATCGCCTTTTCGACTGTCGAGACGACTATTCGCATGGTCCGCACAGCCAACGAGAGCACTGACTTCGAGCTCACTGAACTTGCCGACATGCGATCCGGTCTCCTTCAGGCCGTTGCAGCGGTCCTCGAGGAAAGCCTGACCTCGACGCGTCGTGGCCATGGCAGCAGGGATTTCAAGGAGTGCAGCTATCATGACTGGCTCGTCGAGCAGATGCAGGCCGGCGACACCACGATCAGCTACAACTACGACTGCCTCATCGACCACGCCCTGCGCACTCGTGGCGCCGGCAAATGGAATGCGTACTACGGCTACGGCTTCGCCGCCCTGGCAGATCGCGACAAGCTCGATCAACACATCTTCTGGAGCCCGGACACCGACGTCGCCACCGCCGATCAGACCGTGTACCTGCTCAAGCTGCACGGCTCTCTCCATTTCCAGCGCACGAAGGGCGACGGTATCAAACTGAAGACGCGTCCATACACGCGGCAGCGGGGGGATCTCGATTTCGAGATACTGCCTCCCGTCTCGCACAAGAACTTCGACGAGGGCCTCTTTCGGTCGCTGTGGCAGCGCGCCAGTCATGCGATCAACGAGACCGACTCGATGGTGCTCATCGGGTACTCGTTTCCGGCGACGGACCTGCACTCTGTCGCTCTCTTCGGATCCAGCGTCGCTGCGAAGGGGTTGAGAACCCTGACCATCGTCAATCCGGATGAAAGCGCCCGTTCTCGTGCGGTCGACATCCTGAGGCGCGGCGTGAGTAGCAGCACCAGAATCATTGAGTTTGACAGCTTCGCGGAGTTCGCCGAAACGACGCGAGCGCTGTGGGGTTGAGGTCATTGTCGAATGGCGCATTCCACGCCAAGCTGAAGTCCGCCTTGCTCTACCCTTGGTGCGCTCCGGCGCCGCCAGACTCGAAAATGGTACTCGCGGGGGCTCGCACTACGCGCTGGCGCTGGAGCCGGAAGAGCCATCCATCGAGACGCCGGCCGGCGACGAGGCCAGAGTCCTTGCCCATCTGCGTCTGCACGGGGTCACCCAGGCGGGCGTCTGCTCGCAGCTCCTGGGCTGGAACAGCCCTCAGCGAGCCGGGCGCTTCCTCCGCAGGCTGGCCGCTCGTGGCGTGCTGCGGTGCGAAGGCGAGAAGCGCGGCCGACGCTATCTCTTGCGATAGCGGTGCAGGCTCGGCGAAGGCTCTCTTGCGGTCGATAGTGGCCGATAACCGGCCGTAACCGGCCGACATGGAGCCGAAACGGAAGAGGGCACGAGCGCTCTGCTGCTCCGTACATGGATGACGATGACATGTAGCACGAACGGGGCAGAGCCGGACCAAATCGCTCGCGGAGCCGGCTGTGCACGAGCCCCGTCGGTCGGGTTCGCGTCGGTGTATCTCCCGAGTGACTGCGGGCCATGGCGAGTAGACTGGGGCGGCTGGTGCTCGGTGCCACCGCCGTTTTCAACCGGATGCACAGATCGTCGCGACGGAGGCGAACAAGCGAAGAGGAGATGAGATGAGCCTGCCGGGTGATCGCGCGACGCCGGTCATCACATGGTTGAGGGTCAAGAACCACCGCGGCCTCAACAACCTCGAGCTCAGGAACCTCACACCTCTGATCGTGTTCGTCGGTCCCAACGGCAGTGGCAAGTCGATGCTGGTCGACGTGTTCGCCTTCTTGTCCGAATGCTTCACCGTCGGTCTGCGCGAAGCCTGGGACAAGCGAGGGCGCTTCAGGGAGCTGCGGACCCGCGGCTCCAGCGGCCCGATCGTCATCCAGATCAAGTACCGGGAGCCGCCTATCCTCGGGCGGACCGCGCCGTTGATCACCTATCAGCTTGTGGTCAACGAAGACCGCGGCGGTCCGTTCGTCGAGGAGGAATGGATGCGCTGGAATCGCAGGGGTCGCGGCACGCCCTTCAAGTTCCTCGACTTCCACTCCGGTCAGGGTGAGGTCACATCCGGTGAGCTGCCCGGTGAGGACGATGCGCGGACTCCCGAGACGCTGGAGTCGCGCGACCTCCTGGCGGTCAGCACTCTGGGCCGGCTTGCGAAGAACCCGAGGGCGGTCGCGCTGCGGCGCTTCATCACCGACTGGTCCCTGTCGTACCTGACTGCCGATAGCACTCGAAGGGCTCCTGAAGCCGGGGCGCAAGAGCGCTTGTCGCTGTCTGGAGACAACCTGCCCAAGGTGCTGCAGTACTTGAAGGAGCAGCACCCCGACCGCTTGTCTCGGATCACCGAGGCGCTCACCGCGCGCGTCCCGCGGCTCGAGCGAGTCGACGCGAGCGTGCTTGCGGACAGGCGCCTGATGCTGCAGCTCAAGGACGCCCCCTTCGTTGAGCCGGTCCTTGCGCGCTTCACCTCACACGGGACCTTGAAGATGCTCGCCTACCTCACGGTTCTGTACGACCCCTCGCTGCCCCAGCTCATCGGCATCGAGGAGCCCGAGAACGAACTGCACCCGCGACTCCTCCCGGTATTCACGGAGGTGTGCCTTGATGCCGCGGACCGCGCGCAGCTCCTTGTCACGACTGACTCACCCTTCTTCCTGAACGGACTTCGCAGTGAAGAGACGTGGGTCTTGTACCGTGATGACCTGGGGCACACCCAGGCGTGGAGGACGTCGGCGATGCCGAACGTCCGCGCCCTCCTCGAGGAGGGCGCCCAGCTCGGTGACTTGTGGATGGAGGGCTACTTCGATGCCGACGATCCGTTGCGCCCCGGTCTGAAGCTCCCGTGGTTCGAGGTGTGACCCCCGCACGTCGAGCTCTTGCTCGAAGAGGAGTCCGCCAGGGCGGCAGTGGCCGGGCTCGTGCTCCAGCTTCTCCCCGGCGGATGCAGCGCGCGATTCCACGTCTTCCAGGGCAAGCGCGACCTGCTGGCGAGACTGCCAGATCGCCTGCGCGGCTACTCATCGTGGTTGCCGGCGGATTCGCGTATCGTCGTCCTCCTTGACGCAGACAGCGACGACTGCCGGGCGCTGAAGGCGCGGCTCGAGAATGCTGCCGCCAGTGCGGGTCTCTCCACCAAGACCGCGCCCGGCCTCCATGGCAGCTTCTCCGTGTTGAACCGCCTCGCAGTCGAGGAGCTCGAGGCGTGGTTCTTCGGCGATGTCGATGCGCTCCGAAACGCCTATCCGCGGCTGCTGTGAGGATTGCAGCGGCCATGGACCCGAGCGTCAACCGATCTGGGAGCTTCCGCTGCTTCGTCGACGGGTTACGCGCGCTGTGCGTGTTCGAATGAGTCGGGGGGAGGCAGCGCTCCAGCTGGGTGTTCCGCAGGCGTATGCGAGCTCGATGCTGCTGACCATCATGCGGTGAGTCCCGCGCGCATGAACCCCGACCTCGCCATGGACACCGCCGACCAGAAGCTCCTCAAGAGCACCGGCGCCGGCAACCTCTTCATGGTCTTCGGCGAGCCCGACCTCGAGCTGCGCACCCTCCCCGGCGGCAAGCTGGAGGTGGAGCTCCGCGGCCTCGACGTCTACGACCCCACAACCGGCGAGATCCGCAGCTCCTCCACCGACGACATCGCCTGCTGGTTCATCGACAGCGACTACAACGAGGAGAGCTTCTTCGTGCGCCACGCTTACTTCACCGGCGCCGACGAGCCCTACAAGAAGCTGCAGCGCGCCCTCAAGGCCGAGATCGACGAGGACGCCTGGTCAACCCTCTACAGCACCGTCAGCCGCCCGTTCGACCCACCGTCGACCGGCAAGATCGCCGTGAAGGTCATCAACCACTACGGGGATGAGGTGCTGAAGGTGTACGCCACGCCATGAATCCACACGTGGCCACTGCCGCCTTCATCGCCAACACCGACTTCGGCTGGTTCTCGCACTTCCTGCACCGCGCCGAACCGCCGGACGAGGTCGACTTCTGGCAGCCGTCGCCGCACGGCTTCAAGGCGATCCCGCCGGGCGCGCCGTTCTTCTTCCGTCTTGGCGCGCCCCACAAGGCCATCGCCGGCTGCGGCTTCTTCGCGCGCTACGAGCGCGTGCTCGCGTGGCTTGCCTGGGGGTAGTGGTTTCGCCGAGATGACGGCGCGCATCGAGGCGATCCGCCGCCGCACGGGGAGCGCCCTCCTCGCCCGTCCCCAGGAATACGAGGTCGGCTGCATCATGATCTCGCAGCCGGTCTTCTTCGCCCGTGACCACTGGGTCGCCGACCACGCCGACTGGCGCCCGCGCATCCAGATGGGCAAGACCATCGACATCCTGCACGGCGACGGGCAGCGCGTCCTCGCCGAGTGCCTTGAGCGCACGGCGAGGCTGCGGCCGGAGACCGACCAGCTTGTCGACGAGCTCCGTCGCTACGGCGCGCCGCAGACGGTGCGGCCGAGCCTTGGCCAGGGCACCTTCCGCATCGCCGTCACCAGCGCCTACGGCGCCTGTGCCGTCTCGGGCGAGCATTCGCTGCCCGCGCTCGAGGCCGCGCACGTGCGTCCCTACGCGGACGGCGGCATGCACGCGCTCCCCAATGGCCTGCTGCTGCGCGCCGACATCCACCGTCTCTACGACGCCGGCTACGTCACCGTCACGCCCGACTTCCGCTTCCGCGTCAGCCACGACCTCGCCGACGACTTCCGCAGGCGGCCGCGAGTACGAGCGCTTCGCCGACCGTTCCATCACCGTGCCGCACGCGCTGCTCGACCAGCCCGACCCCGAGCTGCTCGACTGGCACGCGGCGGAGGTGTTCCGGAGGTGAGCGTCACCCGCCGCAGCCGATTGTCATCCTTGTGCGCGGTGGCGGCGATCGCTAGGCTCCAGGACAACGCGGATAGGACTCTCTGGCACTACGCTTGGTGTTCTTGTATGCTGCCGAACACGTAGATTTCTACGTGTAGCGAGGCGCCGATGAACACCAAGCCGTCTATGACCCTCCGCTTTCTCGAAGCCCGCGAGGTCTTCACCCTCGACGAGCTCATGACCGCCGTCGATCCGGGCGTGAGCGAGCGCACCCGCGAGACCAACCTGCGCAACGCCGTCAAGCGTGACCAGGCCCGGCGGCTCGCCCGCGGCCTGTACGCCTCGAACGTCGGCGCGTTTCGCGACAAGACGCCCAACGTGCTGCTGGTCGCGAGCAAGGCGGCTCCCGACTCCGTGCTGGCCTATCACACGGCGCTCGAGGCGCACGGCGTGGCGCACACGCCGGCGCGCACCGTCTCCTTCCTCTCGGCGAAGACGATGAGGCCGTTCACGGTGCGCGGCTATCGCTTCAGGCGAGTGACGGCCAAGGCCGAGCGCCTGCCTCCTTCCGCTGCGACGGCTTACGTGACCGAGGTCCGTACCGGAGACGCTCTGGTAGCGGCGACCACGCGTGAGCGGACGCTGGTCGACTGCCTCGCGCGCCTCGACCTCGCCGGCGGCCTCGAGGAGCTGCTGCGCAGCCTCGGCTCCTTCACCACCATGACGTCCGCGCACGTGGCGCGCTATTCGGCGTCGCTCCGCTCGCCGACCCTGGTCGCCCGCGCCGGCTGGTTGCTCGAGCTGATGTCCGAGGACTGGCTCTGCGATCCGGCGCCGCTGCACGAGATGCGGCGCTCCCTGGGCCGCGGCACTTACTGGCTTCAGCGGCGCCGTCCCGGCGCCGCGTACGAGTTCGTCTCGGCGTGGCGGCTGTACGTTCCGGCGGGGCTTCCGTATCTCGAGTGGCTGCACGGATGAGGCCCCTGCTCTCGAGCGCGTCGAGCTTCGCGGCTCTCACCGTGGACAAGGTCGAGAGGCTGCTCGAAGTGCTCGCCGCCCTGCGCGACGACCCGCTGCTCGGATCCGTCTTCGTTCTGCACGGCGGCACTGCGCTCAACGTCTTCAGCGACGAGCTGCCCCGACTCTCGGTCGACGTCGACCTCATGTACGTCGGGCAGCTCGAGGTGTCGGCGATGCGGGCTGAGCGGCCTCGCGTGGATGCACGGCTGCGTGCAGTCGTCGGCAAGCTCGGCTACGCCGTCAGGGGGACCAACGACGAACACAGCGGTCAGACCTATCGGCTCAGATACGGCGACGACCACGTCAAGATCGACGTCACCTATCTCGCGCGGGTGGCTCTTCTGGAGCCGGTCGAGCAGAGGTGTCCGAACTGCTCGCCGCCGGTGTCGTTCCCGGTGCTCGATCGTCGAGAGCTGGTGGCCGGCAAGGTCAAGGCGCTCATGGAGCGCACGGCGAGTCGTGACCTCTACGACCTCGCGCGCATGGCCGCATCAAACCCCAGCGCGATGGATGATCCACTGCTGCGCGCGCTCGTGATCCGGGCGATCTCGACGGCTGACCCGTTCCCGGCGGTGCAGGATCCGGTCGAGGCGCTGTCCAGGTTCGCCGCGCCGACCGTTGAACTGGTCGAAGCGCTGCGCTCCGTGGTCGCCGCCGACGACGAGCCGCACTTCCCGGCCATGTGCGAGCGCGTGGCTACTCTTCTGGCGCCGTGCTCCGCGCTCACGGGCCCCGAGCGCGAGTACTTCCGCCTGCTCGACGAGGAGTCGCGCCATAAGCCCCAGCTCCTGTTGTCTGCGTGGCCCGACGTGCTCGCGCGCGCGCTGATCGACCCTGTCATGCAGTGGAAGGCCAGGAATCTGAAAAAGCGCGTGACTGGGGCGCACCATGACGGGTAGGCCGGGCGCAACTGGCGCACCATCCCGGGCGGCAAGCTGCAGGTGGAGCTCCACGGCCTCGACGTCTACGACCCCACCAGCGGCGAGATCCGCAGCTCCTCCACCGACGACATCGCCTGCTGGTTCATCGACAGCGATTACAACGAGGGGAGCTTCTTCGTGCGCCACGCCTGCTTCTCCGGCGCCGACGAGCCCTACAAGAAGCTGCAGCGCGCTCTCAGGGCGGAGATCGACGAGGACGCCTGGGCGACCCCCTACAGCACCGTGAGCCGCCCGTTCGACCCACCGTCCACCGGCAAGATCGCCGTGAAGGTCATCAACCACTACGGGGACGAGGTGCTGAAGGTGTACGGGTGCAGCACGACTCCGGAAGGTTCGAGGTGATGTCGTGTCTGTCGCGACCAACTGTTTCGGCCCTTGCCGGGTTGCACGGACCGCAGAATCCTGGTTAGGAACAGCGAGGGGAGTGGAGTGGACAATCCATCGATGGTGACCGACCGTACGAGCCTGGCGGACCGCGTTGGCTTCTGGGCGGCGATTCTGACCACCCTCCTGGCTGCCGTGTCGTTCGGCGTGGCAGTCACGACCCCACCACGGACGGGCCCCTTTGCCGCACCCGGCAGCGCTCTTCCGTATCCCTACTCCGCGGCGGCGCAATTCGTGCCGCGCGACTTCGTGTGGATGTACCTCGCACTACTGATGATGCTGGCCTTCCTCGTGCTGGCCGCATCCGTCCGCCAGCGCGCGGTGGACGATCGCAAGGTCTTCGGCACGATCGGTCTGTGCCTCTCGGTGGTCTCCTTCACCGTTATCGCGATGGACTACTTCATCCAGCTGCGCACCGTGCAGCCAGCGCTTCTGCGAGGCGAGCTGGACGGCCTCGCCATCCTCTCCCAGTACAACCCTCACGGCGTCTTCATCGCTCTTGAGGAGCTCGGTTTCCTGGTGATGGGCGTGTCTTTCGCGTTTCTCGCTCTCTCGCTCGGCTCGTCGCGTCCTGAGCGGGTCACGCGGTGGGTGTACCTGGTCTCCTCCGCGCTGATGGTCGCAGCGTTCGTGGGAATGTCGTGGTACTTCGGCTTCGGTCTTGAGTATCGGTTCGAGGTCACAGCCATCTCCATCGGCTGGCTCACCTTGATGACCTCGGGATTGCTGCTGGCATTTGTCTTTCGTCGTCCGGCGCACGAGCGCTAACGCGGGGCGCATGTGCCAGGCACGCGCTTCAACCTGACTCGCGCCGACCACTCGCACCACTGTCGATTCTGAAGAGGGGCAAACGTGGCTCGAATCAACGGTGAGATCGTGATCGACCGACCGCTCGAAGTTGTCTTCGACTTTGTGTCTGATGAGCGCAACGAACCGCGCTACAACCCGCAGATGCTCTCGGTTGAGAAGCTCTCGCCCGGCCCCATCGGATCCGGAACGCAGTTCCGTGCTCAGATGAAGTCGGGCAGCCGCACGCTTCCCCTGCTGCTTGAGCTCACCACGTTTGAGCGGCCCGTCCGACTCGGCTCTCACTCGACGTTCTCCGGGGTGACCATCGACGGCGAGCTTAGGGCCTATCCCGATTGGTCTGCACGCACGGATGCGCCCGTGGACACATCGCGGATGCGGCCCCTCCCCGGCTCCCAAGTAGCTGGGCTACGAGGGAGCCGTCTCGTGACCGCCCCGCTCGGTCCACGAACGCCCCGCACGCACATCCCTACCGGGATAGGCCCTTACCTTCGAGGAAGACGCACCGCGCTCAATCACCTCAAGCGCTTCGCCGAGTTGGGTCTCGTTGCACAGCGTGGCGCAGCACGCTCTACCTACTACGAAGCCCAGAGGTAGTAGCAGCTCAGATGCATGTGTATCTCGCCAAGTACTGCGCCGAAATGGCGAGATACCGACCGCTTCCGGACGCCAGACGGCTATCTCGCCATTTATCGCACCAGAATGCGGATTCCGGCGAATCCGGAATGGCGAGATACGTGCTCCGCACCCCGATACCGAGGGCAAGACGTCTTTGGCACCCTGTAGGGTGTGCGTGCCGATTGCAGATCCAGAGCGCAGAGGAGGGTGCTGTGACCATCGATCTCAACCGTGAGGCCGGTAAGGTCCGCGCCGAGGGCGCGAAGTTGGCGGGCGGGGCTGGCTCAGCGACAGCGCGTCTCCCGTCCGCGACCTGGCGCGCGACGTTCTACTGAAGCGCGCTGAAGCCTGGCGCTTCTGGCTTTGTGCGATGGGTGCCGTGACAAGAGCTCCGGACGAAACTGTCTTGGGGTAGGCATGTACGGGGAGCGCCTCCCGCCCGTAGGCGCCGCAGGCGCCGTAGTGCTGTCGAGCGGCTCGCGGCTCGCAGGGCTCAGCGAGAAGACTGACGCCGCTTTGATTCCTTGCTTTCTTCACTGATTGTGCTATCTTCACACTCGCTGTGAATAAGCGCGAAATAGTGAAGATAGAAGGTGAGCTCGAAGCTCGTGCGCTGGATGTCCTGCGGCGCATCTCCGGCTTGACCGTGCAGGCTCGGTCTCAAGCGGCCGATCGGGGCAGCGACGCCGTCGTCTCCTACCGCGACGCGCGCACGCCTGTGGCAGTCGAGTTCAAGCAGCAAGTCAACGCGGCCACGGCGTGGCGCCTCGTCCACCAGGCTCAGTCTCATGCCCGGAGGCCGCTGCTGCTCATCGCCGGTAACACTACGGCCGAGGCTCGTCGGATTCTCGAGGAGCACGGCGTCGGCGTCATCGACGGCCTGGGTAACGCGCATCTCGAGCTGCCCGGCCTGCTCCTTCACCTCGAGGGCAAGGGCCGTGTCGGGGCTGCGCCGACCGGGGACCGGCGCACGCGGCTGGCGGGCAAGGCCGGCGTTGCCGCACAGGCGCTCCTCCTCGATCCCGAGCGCGCCTGGCGAGTTGACGACCTGGCCCAGGCCGCGAAGGCCTCGGTCGGCTTGGCTCACCGCGTGCTCGCTCGCCTTGAGAAGGAGGCGGTCGTCGTCTCTGAAGGCGCCGGACCGCAGCGGAGGCGGCGCCTGGTCAACCCCGCGGCGCTGCTGGATCTCTGGGCAGAAGAGCACCGCGGCCGCTTGACGCAGCACACCGGCTACCTGCTCGCGCAGACCGACGAGCAGCTCGCTCGACTCGTGGGCACGAGACTTGCACAGGCTGAGTTCGACTACGCCCTCACCGGGGCCGCGGGCGCGAGACTGGCGGCTCCCTTCGTCACAGCCGTGCCGGTGATCACCGCGTGGGCGCCGGCAACGCTCGACCCACGGGAGCTGTGGGAGGTCACTCAGGCTCGTCCGGCGACTGATGGTCACAACGTCGTCTTCCGCCAAACGGACAACGATGCCGGCCTTGCGTTCCGCCGACAGTACGGCGAGCTCTGGGTCGTCAACCTCTTTAGGCTGTACGTGGACTTGCTCGACGATCCGCGCCGCGGCCGGGAGCAGGCCGACAACCTGCGGCGTGAGGTGATCGGCTTCTGAGCCCGCGGGACCACCGCACCCAGTACGACGAAGCGACCACCGCTCGCTGCGAACGCGTACTCCTGACCCTGCTCGGCGACCTCGGTCCCTGGCGCGAACGCATCTACCTCGCCGGCGGCTTGGCGCCACGGTATCTGGTGGGGGCGCTGCCCGAAGGCGCGAGGCCTCACGTCGGCGCCACCGACGTCGACCTGGTCATCGGCCTCGCCCTGGGCGACGAAGCTCCGGAGGCATACCGCACTCTCCAGAACAACCTGGAGAAGGCGCACTTCCACCAGAGAGAACCGAGCTTCCGCTGGTCGCGTGATGTCGATGGCACGAAGGTGCTTGTTGAGTTCCTTTGCGAGACCGACGCGGTGGATCCGGGCCGCATCTTCAAGCCCAAGGGCGAGTACGCGGGATCGAAGGTCGGCGCCTTCAACGTCCGCGGGGCGCAGCTCGTGACTCTCGACTTCATCGAATGCGAGATTGAGGGCGAGCGACTCGACGGCGGCGGTCGCTCACGCGTCGCGGTGCGCGTCGCCAACCTGCTGCCCTTTGCGGTCCTCAAGATCCTGGCGTTCCAGGACCGACACGAGAACAAGGACGCCTACGACCTCGTGTTCACTCTCCTTCACTACGGGGCCGGGCCACGCGAGGCGGGAGAGAAGGCATCGGCGAGCTCGGTCGTCGGACATCCGCAGGTGCGCGAGGCGCTTGCGCTCATGGAGGAGCGGTTCATCGACACGGCACAGGACGGACCCTGTTCGTGCGCGACCTTCCTGGCTCTGCCTGGCCACGAGGAGGAGTCGGCCAGACTTCGCATGCAGGCAGTGGTGACGGTGGAGGAGCTCCTCGAGGGCTTGCGCGGGGCGCCGTGAGGCCGGCTGTGTGGCATCGTGAGCACTGACGCTGACAGAGCGGTGGACGCTTGACTCCGCGTGTCGCCGCCGCCGCATTCATTGCCAACGCCGACTTTGGCTGATTCAGCCACTTCCTCCATCGCGTCGAGCCGCCGGACGAGGTCGACTTCTGGCAGCCGTCGCCGCATGGCTTCAAGGCGATCCCGCCGGGCGCGCCGTTCTTCTTCCGTCTCGGCGCGGCAACGAGCCAAGGGCGGGGATCGATCGCAGGACGTTGGAGGACCGGGGGCCACGACGGCTGGATGACGGCGCGCATCGAGGCTGCTGTCACCGCTTGTCCTTCGGTGGGCAGGGGTCGTTGCCGGGTGACACGGTGACGCTGTCCCTGATGCTGCCGCCTCGTCCGTGGATTCTGACTTCGCCGCCGCCGGCGTTGTGGACGATCTCCTTGGCTCGGTCGATGGCATCCGCTTGGGTGGAGTGCACTGCACTCGCGCGGTCAGCGTGGGGGGCGACCGTGATCCAAGAGCCATCGGGTCGCTGCACTACGTGACGTTCGGTCATGAGATTCACCTCCTTTCGGCGCTCTATGCTTGGCCCGATTGTCACAGTATATCATCACCCTATGAATGTATTTCGTGATTGACAGAGGCGCTGCTCGGGAATACCCTCTACGAGCGTGAGGATCGACTTCCTGGACAAGAGGCTGCAGGCCCTGTACACGCAGGAGAAAGGGGCGCGTCGCCTTGACCCGGAGGTGTACGAAGCCTTCCTTGAGGTCGTTGCGGCGGTCCAGGCGGCGAAGAGCCCACAAGACCTCAGGGCCCTGAAATCACTCCACTACGAGAAGCTCAAGGGCGACCGCAAGGCCGACCGGTCGCTGCGCCTCCACAAGGGGTACCGCCTGATCGTGAGAGAGCAGCGCGACGCCGACGGCATCTATGTCGAGATCATCGAGATCGACGACTACCATCGCAGGGAGAGGTGAGCGATTGATGGCACAGGTGGGGCTCAGGCCGGCACGGCCGGTGGCGCCTGGACGCATCTTGCGTCGAGAGTTGGAGGAGCGCGGCTGGTCGCAGCAGGATCTGGCTCGGATCATCGGCCGGCCGTCGCAGGTCATCAACCAGATCGTGCTCGGCAAGAAGCAGATCACGCCCGAGACCGCGATCGAGCTGGCGCAGGCCCTCGGCACGTCGGCCGAGCTCTGGACCAACCTGGAGGCGGCCTACCGGCTGCAGATGGCCGCGAGGCAAGAGCCGGACGATTCCATCGCGCGGCGCAGCAGACTGTACGCAGTCGCCCCGGTGCGCGAGCTTGTCAAGCGAGGGTGGGTGGAGGAGGCGGCCGACGAGAAGGTGCTGGAGCGCAGCCTGCTCGCCTTCCTGGACCTGAAGGACTTCGATCAGCCGCTGCCTCAGGCCGCCAACTTCAGGTGCTCGCCCGCGCGCACGCCGGACCAGCGCGGGCTCTACGCGTGGACGCGCCGTGCTGAGATCCTCGCAGCGCGGCAGACGCCTCGTGTCTACGACCGAGCCCGGCTCGAGGCCGGGATTCCCAGCATCCTCGAGCTGGCGCGGAGCCCGGAGCTGGTTCGCGACGTGCCTGAGGCACTCCTCGCGCTGGGCGTGCGGTGCGTCATCGTGCCACGCCTTGAGAGAACCTACGCTGATGGCGCGGCACTCCATGCGTCCGAGCAACCGACGGTAGCGCTGACACTCCGACTCGACCGCATCGACAACTTCTGGTTCACGCTCATGCACGAGCTCGCCCATCTGGTGCTGGGACACAAGGGCTCGTTCATCGACGAGACAGGCGAGGCCGATTGCGTGCTCGATTCGCGCGAGAAGCAGGCCGACAGACTCGCCTCAGACTGGCTCGTGCCGCGCAGACCCTATCGCACCTTCCTCGCCGGCCGCTCGCGATTCCCGTTGGACGCCGTGACGGCGTTCGCGGCGTCCATCGGCAGGGACCCGGGCGTCGTCGTCGGTCGCCTTCATTTTGACGGCAGGCTCAACTACAAGTACCTGCGCGGGACACTCGCCAAAGTGAGCCCGTACCTTGAGGGTTGGGTCGATCGCTCTGCTCCGCTCGGAACACTCGTCGACTGAATCGAAGTCCTGGCCGATCCTGCTACCCGGACTGCCATCGCTGGCAGGTCAGAGGAGTTGAGCGCGTGATGGTGTGCCCACTGTAGACGATCTCGCCCGGGCGAATGCCGAGCTCGACCACGACTGGGGCGGCGTCGACGACGTCCTCCGCGAGCTGTGCCGCCAGCATCCTGAGCACACGGACCGGCGCAGCGTGACGGCGAAGGTGGCGCTGATCGGGCGTGCGTACTCCGCGGGACCTGAGCGGCGGGTGACGCCGCCCAAAGGGCAGCAAGCCATCGTCGTGATCGCCGACTACTTCGAGCGCCACGGCGCCGAGGTAGACGAGATCCTCGCTCCGTTGCGTCCGATCGACGAGCCGCTGTCGTTGCAGGGCATGGCGACCATCGTCAGCGCCCACGGGCGCTTCACTCAGCTTCTGGTCGGGGTGACGACCGATGGTAAGTCGCCACGCTCCTTCGCCTCCAAGTACTTTCACTTCCACAACCCTGCCGTGCCGATCTACGACAGCTACGCGCTGGCGGGCATCACGCGACTGGTCCGCTGGCGCGCGGCTGAGATTCCTTGTGGCTGCCCGCCCGGTGGCGACGCCGCCGACGGCTACTATGAGCTCTGTGTCCGTTTCTGGCGACTTCTCGAGGTCTGCCGCAGCGCCGGTCGTAAGGTCTCGGTCAAGGCGCTCGATACGTACCTCTGGTCGGCGCCGACGTCCGGACAGCGGCTATGATGACCCACATGGACGACGAACAGCAGCTTCTTATGCAGGTGGTCAACCGCCTCACGACGTGGTCGTCGCTGGCCCGCGTCATCGTGTTCGGGTCCGTGGCGACAGGCACGGCCACTGCGGACAGCGACCTCGACCTTCTTGTAGTGCTCGACGACGTCGCGGACGCGAGACGGGAGAGCGTCCGTTTGCGCGAAGCGCTCGGCGACGTCGGGATGCCGGTCGACGTGATCGTCATGAGCACTGCGCGTTTCGAGGAGACCAAGGACGTGATCGGCGGCATCGCGTACCCGGCTCACAAGTACGGCAGGGTGATCTATGAGGCCGCCTGACCAGGTCGCGCGCGAGCTGGCCCATGGGTGGCTGGCGAAGGCCGACATGGACCTGAGCGCGGCCAGCGCGCTGCACTCGGCGGGCGACCTGACCGATGTCGTCGCATTTCACGCCCAGCAAGTCGCCGAGAAGGCGCTCAAGGAAGGAGGCAGGCGTGCTGACTGCGTTCATCAACGCTGCCCTGCAGAAAGCTCACTATGAGATCCTGCCGGACGGCGAGGGGTACTTCGGCGCCATTGAAGGGCTGGAAGGCGTGTGGGCGCAGGCAGCCACACTGGAGGTTTGTCGCGAGGAACTGCAGGAAGTCCTCGAGGAGTGGATCGTCTTGGGGCTGAAGATGGGCCATCCGATCCCCTCCATCGACGGTGTTGCGCTGACCGTGCAAGAAGTCGCCTGATGCAGCGTAGTGGATCAACTGCGTTGAAGACCACGGCGCTTGCGGCGTCGGCGACACCCCGTCGTGGCCTCGCGGAAACCAAGCGCGTAGAATAGGGCCATCCAGCCGTACGATCGCGGGGTGCCCACCATGACTATCGACGAGCTCAGAGTTGAAGTGCTCAGCCTGCCCGCGGAGGGACGCGCGGACCTGGCGCGCGAACTGCTGGCAAGCCTCGATGCGCTCAGCGAGAGCGAGATCGAGCGGCTGTGGCTCGACGAAGCGGAGCGTCGCTTGGCGCGGCTGGACAGCGGTGACGCCGGAGCCGATCCTTCCGACGTAGTGCTCGCACGCGTGCGGGCTCGTTGGGGTTGAAGCTTCCGGTCCGAATCCATGAGGCCGCTGAGGCCGAGATCAAAGAGGCCGCGGACTTCTACGACATCGAGAGCGTGGGGCTGGGTGAAGAGCTCACCGACGAGATCGAGCGCCCTATCGAACAGATCTCTCGCTATCCTCTCGCGGCTCCGGTCGCCCGCGGTTCTCTGCGCGCCAAGACGCTGCTGAGGTTCGCGTACTCGCTGGTCTACTTCATCGGCGAGAGCGAGATCGTCTTGCTCGCCGTTGCCCATCAGAGGCGACGGCCGTTCTACTGGACATCGCGCCTGTAGTCGGCTCCCGAGCGCGATCGTGGTGAGGTCATCCTTTCTGCCGGCCGCAGGCGCTATGCAGAGAGTGGATAGTGCTGCTCGTGGCGCGACTCCCCTTCAAATGAACCGGCCGTGGGTTGGGCCTGGTGTTCGTGTCTGCTGCCGAACACGTAGATTCCTACGTGGAGCGAGGCGCCGATGAACACCAAACCGTCCATGACCCTCCGCTTTCTCGAAGCCCGCGAGGTCTTTGCCTCGATGAGCCCATGACCGCCGTCGATCCGGGCGTGAGTGAGCGCACCCCTATTTGGACCAACTGCTTCGGCATCTGCCGGGCTACGCGGCCTGCAGAATCGCAATTCGGCCCAACGCCAACGAGTGTGGACGACTGCAGTTGCAGCACGCTACTATGTACTTGTTGGCGTCCCGAATCGGAGGTCCCCATGTCGCCGCTCCGTCCTTCCACCGACGTTCGCCCAGTCACCGAGTTCCGCGCGCACACCTCGGCCATCATCGAGCAGATGCACTCGACCAGGCGTCCGGTGATCCTCACCCAGCACGGACGCAGCGCCGCCGTGCTTCTGGACCCCGAGGCCTACGAGAGCCTGATCGATGAGATCGAGCTGCTTCGCGACCTCGCCGTCTCTGAGGCCCAGATCGCCGCCGGCCAGGTCGTGCCGCACGAGGAGGTCGTGCGCCGCATGCGCGAGAAGTACTCGCTGTGAGGGTCGTTTGGACCGAGCACGCGTACTTCCAGCTCGATGAGGCCATGGCGTTCATCGCCCGCGACCGGCCGGAGACTGCCATGGCCTGGCTTCAGCGCATCCTCGACGAGGGCGCGAGCCTTGCCGAGCTTCCCGATCGCGGCAGGGTCGTGCCGGAGACGTCGCGTCAAGACGTTCGCGAGCTCATCGTCAACCCATGCCGGCTGGTCTATCGGCGCGACGCCAAGGTGGTCACGATCACGATGGTGGTGCATGGGCGCCGCTTACTCGACGAGCAGGATCTGGGCTGACGGGTGGGCCGAACAAGCGCATCACGTCAGGCGCCCACATCACCACCAGCGGCGAGATCCGCAGTTCCTCCACCGACGACATCGCCTGCTGGTTCATCGACGCAGTTTCAACGAGGATGATGTCGACGAAGTGACGAACGACGCGAGGAGGGACCACCATGAATCCCTCTGAGCGAGCGACGCCGGGACACGGCCCCGGGATCCCCGCAGAGATCACGACCCCCGACAGGGTGGAGACGCGGATCGGGAAGCTCTCATTCACGGACGGCCTGCCGAGCCGGGACACGCTCGACAGGGTCTACGACAACCTGGACTTCACCCGCGCCTTCGACGCCTTCGTGAACACGATCCAGGCCGTCAGCACGCACGCCTTCCATCGGGGCTTCCTCGACGCCGGCGCGCAGGACAACGAGGTGCTCATCTTCTCCGAGCTGATGGATGCGAAGTCGCTGTTCCTCACGACCAACGCGGACACGGTCCATGCCGGTGGCTTCCTCAAGCTCACCGATGTGCCCGTGGTGTTCGAGACGCCTCCCGCGTTCCTCGGCGCGATGAACGACTACTGGTACCGCTGGGTGATCGACCTCGGCGCGCCCGGTCCCGATCGCGGCCGGGGCGGCAAGTACCTGATCCTGCCGCCCGGCTACGACGGCCCGCAGCCGGAGGGCGGGTTCTTCGTCGCTCACTCCAGGACCACCTGCGTCATGTGGTTCGGCCGGCTGTTCCTGGAGGACCACAGCCCGAAGCCGGCCGACGAAAGGGCCCGCGCGTCCCTCAGGATCTACCCGTACCAGGCCGGCGGGGTGGGCACGTCCTTCGCCTCGTTCCTCGGCGGCGAGGCCAGGCTGGGAGCGATCACGCCGCCGCCGGAGGTCACGTTCCACGACGGCAGCAGGCACGGTGATGAACACCGTCCCGCCCAACGACTCCACCTTCTACGAGCTACTCGACGAGATGGTGCAGCAGAAGCCGGCCGGCTCGCTGGACCCCGAGCTGATGGCGCCCATCGCCGCGATCGGCATCGTCAAAGGCAGCCCCTTCGCACCCGACGACCGGATGAAGAGGATCCTCACTGAGGCGGCCGCCTTGGGCAACGCCACCTCACGCTGCGTCTTCGCGTCCCCGCGCGATCCGAGCTGGTACCACTACCCCGGCTCGGCCTGGACGACGGACCCGCTGTTCTTCAGCGGCTACGATTTCGAGACCCCGCCTCCGGTGATCGAGGGGCCGGTCCAGGGAGGCGCGCACGCCCGTGGGCGTCCGGACCTTCCCGCCGACCGGGTACCGCATGCTGGATGCCCGGATCGCCTTCTTCTACGGCGAGGTCGCCGTCAGCCCGGCCGAGGCCATGCGCCTGAGCGGGATCGGCTCGCAGTGCGTCACCGCCACGGTGGATGCGAACAAGGACTACTTCGACGGCGCCAAGACGTACAAGGTGACGCTGCCGAAGGATATCCCCGCGGCCAACTTCTGGTCGCTCACGCTCTACGACAACCAGACGCGTTCCCAGCTCGACACTCCGCAGCGTCTTCCGCGCGCCGGCAGCCGGAGCTATCCGTCGCCCGCGGCTGAGCCGAACGCCGACGGCTCCACCACCGTGTACTTCGCTCCCGCGCAGCCGCACGGCGTGGCGCGGCAACTGGATCCAGACCATCCCCGGCGGAGGCTGGTTCGTGATACTGCGCCTCTACCGTCCACTCGAGCCGCTCTTCGACAAGACCTGGCGACTCAGCGAGATCGAGCCGGTGCTGTGAGGTAGCGCCGCCCGCCTACTTCATCGATGAGAGGATCTTGAGCCCGTAGGCCAGCTCGACGTCGTCACCCTTCCAGTGGCGCACCGCGTTGCGCAGCGTCATCGGGATCCTGTCCGTCGGCGTCACGCCTCCCTTGCCGTGCCGTGCGTCGATCTGCACCACGTGGTGCTCGTCGAGCGTGCGCCCGAAGGGGAAGTCGATCTCGATGCCGCCCGGCATGAACACCTGGTCCCCGGCGGCGCCGAACGACCCGTTCGTCCCGCTGAACCCCACGACCCGAACGCCCGGCAGCCGCTTGATGCCCTTCGCGACGCCCTCGCCGGAGCTGATGCAGCCGTTGTTGACCAGCAGGACGAGCGGACCGGTGTACTGCGGTGTCGCCGGCTCGATCCAGATGCCCTGGCCCGGGTCGCCGAACTGGCCGGTGGCGTCGTCGCCCACCCAGATCTGGAAGGTGCCGGTGAGGGGGTTGTAGAGGTCGGTGTACTCGTAGAAGGCCTTGTGCTCGTACAGGGATCCCAGGATGCGGCTCGCCATCTGGTCGGAGCCCCCGCCGTTGGAGCGCAGGTCCACGATCACGCCCTTCGCGCGCGCGTCGCGGAAGCTCTGGATGGCGGCGCGGAACTGGTCGAGCGTCCCGGGCGTGTCGCCGGGTACCTCCTTGTACGCGTCAACCTCGCAGTACAGGCGCACGTACCCGACGTCCCCGTCCATGATCTGCGACTCGACGGTGCTGTCGGGCAGCGTGCCCCAGGAGAAGACGGAGCCGGCGTTGGTCATGGTGAGCGTCTCGAGGCCGTCGTCGGCGGCGGTGAGGCGGGCGGTGCGGAGCGACGACGCGCCGGGGTCGCGGAACGAGACGGCGCGGACCGCGCCCACGGGCGCGCGGACGAGGAAGCGCGTGCGCTCGTAGGCGAGGCGCCAGTCGGTGGCCATGTTGGGGCTGAGCGCCGTGGAGGTGCGCGCCAGGGCGGCGGCGACCGGCCTGTCGCCCCAGGAGACGAGCTCGGCGCCGGTCTTGACGCCGGCCTGGTCCGCCGGGCCGCCGGCCTTGACCCAGGCGGCCACCGTGCGGCCGTCGTCGAGCGTCGTGGCGATGAGGCCGAAGCCGCCGCCGGCGAGCTTCTCCTGTGCGCTCGCCATGAGGGCCTGCCCTTCGGCGTTCTTCGCCTTCACGCTCACGTGGCCGTCGCGGAGCTCGTGCGAGAACTGACGCAGGGTCACGTAGTACGCGATCTCGTCGCCGGCCTGCTGCGCCCCCAGGACCCGCGGCAGGTATTTCGCGTACAGCCCGGGGAAGTCGATGCCCCTCCACTTCGTGAATGCGTACTCGCGCTCCATCTTCTCGTACAGGGCATCGAAGGCGGCGCGCCACGACAAGCGGCTCGCGTCCAGCGGGGACGGCGGGACGTAGCCGGGGGTCGCGAGGCGGACCGACGCCGCCGGCTGAGTCGTTGGCCCGGCCGCCGCTGCCGCCGCCGGCTGAGTCGTTGGCCCGGTCGCCGCTGCCGCCGCCGCCGGCCCGGTCGCCGCGAAGGCGGCTGCCAGGCACAGCGCGAGCGCGGCCATCGCTGCCGAAGTCAAGCTGACTGTCGTCCGTCCCATGTGCGCCTCCCTGGGTCACCCGCCGCCGTGCAGCGGCCTTCGCCCGCCTCCTCCCTGTATCGACGGCGAGGGTCGATTTCTGTAGGTACGGGATGGTGAGGTCCGGCTGGCGGGTGCGGACCAGCCGGCGCGGGCGGAGCGGGAGCACGCCGAGCGGCTGCGGGCGAAGGGGTTCGGGATCTGGCAGAGCTGAGCGGGGAGCCTGCGGCGTCGGCGATGAGGCTTGGGAGGTCGTCCGCCGCTTCATCGACGCCGTTTCAGCGAGGATGATGTCGACGAAGTGACGGCGGAGGTATTTCGGGGCTGAGCGTGCCAGACGGCACGTGCAGGGCTCAACGTCCACCCCGTAGTGGCATGCCCGCCACCGTGCATTCCCGCGGACTTGTTCCCGACGATCGCCATGGTTCATCGTACGCCGAACGACGCGACTACTTGACCGCCGGCACGAAGCCCCGGGACGCCGCGGTTGCCACCTCAGCTTGCCTCAGGCAGAGGCTGTGGATAGTCCGGGCGCCCAGCGCAACCGAGCGCTATACTCGTGTTCTGCAAGGAGGCTCCATGCGCTATCGGATCGCCATTCACCACTCCGACGAAGGCTATTCGGTCTCGGTTCCGGGCTTGCCCGGGTGCTGGTCTCAGGGCGCCACCGACGCCGAGGCGGTCGAGAGCATCAAGGATGCGATCCGTGAGTATCTCGCCGTCGTCGACGAGCAGCTTCGTGGCGAGGAGATCCGCGAGATCGACGTAGCCGTCTGACCTTGCCGAACATCCCTGGCATCGATCACCTCGTCGCCGTGCGTGCTCTGCAGAAGCCGGGTTTGTGATCGTCCGTCAGGGCAAGCACATCGTCATGTCGAACGGCACTCGCATCCTGACGATGCGGAGGCACGACCCCGTCAATGCTTTCACGCTCGGTGGGATCGTGCGCGACGCCGACTCACGGCCGATCAGTTTCGTGATCTCCTGTAGCACAACGGGGATGAGGCGCTGAAGGTGTATGGCACGCCTCCGTCCTGATGGCGCCACCCACCATCATCACGATCCGCGAACACATCGCATGGTCGTACGCCAACCTGGCACGTGCGGACGCGGCTCTCGAGGGTGGGGCTATGGAATACCAGCGGGTCCACCACATCATCCGCCAACGGCTCTACTCGGGCTTGGTGTCGGGCCGTATGTCGATGCGCTCCCTCTATCAGGATGAGCGGCTCAAAATGACCGTGCCCCAGGCCTGCTACTACTGCGGGAGTCGCGATGACCTGGCCGTCGACCACCTGATCCCGCGCATCAAAGGCGGCGCGGACGAATCAGACAACCTCATCTGGGCCTGCCGCCGCTGCAACAGCTCCAAGCAGGGCCGCGACATGCTCGAGTGGATGGACGCCAAGTCCGCCTTCCCCTCGATCCTTCTTCTGCGTCGCTACGTCAAGATCGTCGCGCGCCGCTGCGATGCTGAGGGATGCATGGAGACCGAGCTGTCACGTGCCTGCGAGCTTGGCCTGCCCTTCGACGTCTCGCTGTTGCCGACCGTCTCCCCCCGCTGGCTGAACTGCGGCGCTGGGTGTATCCGGCGGAGACCTGAAGTGCCTCCGCTTCACGCCCGGCGTCAATGGATCGGGTCGGCCGGTTGCGGCACGGTGGGACGGGCAGGCCCGCGTGACCGTTGATGCCGGCGGGGCGACGACTATCCCTTCTCGTCGCCGTCACAGGCTCGCGTCCAATGCGCCAGGCAGCTGAGTAACCCAGCCTCACGCCACGGAATGGGCGACGCTTTGCCGAGGGCAGACTGTTGCGAGTTGGCCGGCCAGCCCCCTGTCGTCGTCGCGAGGACGCTGTCGGGGTAGGCCAGCAGCCACCCATGCGTCACGTCCACGAAGTCAAGGGCGGAGAGGCCGGCCTCGGCGGTGGCGTACTGCTGCCGCCACGTCGCGCCGCCATCCGCCGTCGCCATGATCACGCCACCGGTCGGCGTGCCCCCCCCCGCGTCGATGGTCGTGCCGGCCAGCCAGCAGTGCGCGGCGTCGACGCAGCTGACGTCGGTGACCAGAGCCTTCGTTCCCGGGTCCTGAAGCCGCCAGGTGGCGCCACCGTCGACGGTCGCCAGTAGCACGCTGCCGGTGGTCTCGCTGTAGTCTTCGCTGAAGGACGTGCCGGTCACCCATCCGTGGCCGGCGTCGGCGAAGCTGACGTGCTCGAGCCTCGCGCTCACGCCCGAGTGCTGGGCGCGCCACGTGGCGCCGCCGTCGCTCGTGGCGAGGATCGCCCCGTCCTCACCCACGACCCAGCCATGTGTGAGATCAACGAAGTCCACGGCCGTGGCCCTGAGCTGGTCGTGGCGCCGCTGAGCGCTCCAGTGCAGGCCGCCGTCACGGGTCGCGAAGATGCCCCCCCACCCGGCGGCCCAGCCGTGCTGCGGGTCGACAGAATCCATGGCCAGAACGACGTCCTTCCAGCTCTTGCTGAAGCGTCGCGTCTGCCACGTGGCGCCGCCATCGCTCGTCGAGGAGACGTAGCTGAGCCAGGCGGCGCTGTTCGGCAGATTGCGGAGGACCCAGCCGTGCTGCGCGTGCAGAAGCTGATGTCGTAGTTCAGGGTGGACGTGCCACTGTCGCGCCGCTTCCACGTGGCGCCGCCGTCGCCCGTGGAGACGATCAGCCCGCCGGCGCCCACCGCCAGGGCACGTTGGCGACCGGTCAGGTCGATGGCCTCCAGAGTTTGAGGCTCGCCGGCTCGTTCCTTCCAATGTGCGCCGCCGTCCGCCGTGGCCATGATCAGGCCGACGTCGTCTGAGGCCCACCCCGCGACCATGCCGTGCCTGCGGTCGCTGAAGGAGACGGCGAGCGGCTCGAACCAGGAGGGGAGCTCCCGCCTGTGCCAGGTCGCGCCGCCGTCCGCCGTAGCCAGGACGACGTCGAGGGAGGAAGTGGACGCAAACCCGACCGCCCAGCCGTGCCGCGCGTCCACGAAGGAGACGCCCGTCAGCCTCGCCCTCGTCCCCGAGTGCTGCGCCCGCCAGGTCCGGCCGCCGTCGATGGTGCGGAGGACGGCGCCCTGGGCGCCGACGGCCCAGCCGCGCGCGGCGCTCGCGAAGGAGACGGCGAGCAGCTTCTTTGTCGTGCCGGAGCCCCGGGACTGCCAGGTGGCGCCGCCGTCCACCGTGCGAAGGACCGTGCCGGCGTCCCCCACGGCCCAACCGCGAGCGCGGTCGACGAAGCTCACCGCGTTGAGGCCGCTCTGCACGCCGGCGTCCTGTTGATGCCAGGTGAGGCCGCCGTCGCTCGTCGCGAGGATGACGTTGCCGACAGGGTTGTAGCTGTCGTCAAGGCTCGTCCCCACCGCCCAGCCGCACTCGGCGTCGGCGAAGCTCAGGCCCCGGAGCGAGGCGTCCGTCCCGGAGGCCTGCGTGCTCCAGGTCTTGCCAACGTCGGCGGTGCGCAAGAGCGTGCCACCGTCGCCCGCCGCCCAGGCCTCTGAATCGCCGACGAACACAACGGCCCTGAGCGTCTCGATTTGCGGCGCCGGCGTCTGCCAGACCCAGCCGCCGTCGCCCGTGTAGACAGCAGCGGGGGTAGGCGCAGGCAGCACCAAGGCGAGCGTGAGCAGGATCAGCGCAAGGCAAAGGAGCTTGTAGATGCGCCGCCGCACTTTGGGATTCCCGGTGGCGGTCGCGGGCTGCCCCATATGATGCCCCCAATCACAGGCGCAACTCGATGAGCCACGCCGTTTGCCGTGCCGAGCGGGATCAGTGTAGCGGACGCGGATACCTGGGCACGGAACTGCCTGCCGCGGCGACCTCCATGCCGCAGCGAGCGCACCACGCCGCCGTGGATGATCTGCTCCTTGAGAGCGTGGCAGAAGCTCCTCGCTCGTCCTCGGGACTACGAGGTCGGCTGCATCATGATCGCGCAGCCGGTGTTCTTCGCCCGCGGCGATTGCGTCGCCGACCACGCCGACTGGCGCCCGCGCATCCAGGGGATCACGAGATCAAGGTGGCGCGCCGACGCCGTAGCGAGCATCTGAGGCGGCAGCAAGGCACTGATTGGGATTCCCCAAGGCTGGAGTGACTATAACTTCTATGTCATACTCCAAACGTCGACACTGAGGCTGCACATGACGGACTTCGAGGACCTTCTCCACCAGATAGAGCAAGAGGCCGAGGCTGAAGGCCCCGCCGGCCGGGCTCACTTCGACGAGCTCCGCGACCGTTACGACCTGGTCGTGCAGATCATCGACCGCCGCCGCGAGCTGCACCTGACCCAGCAGCAGGTGGCCGCGGCGGCAGGCTTGCACCAGAGCGTCGTCAGCCGCATCGAGCAGGGAGTCGCGAACCCCACGGCGCGCACGCTCGCCGTGCTCGCACGGGCGCTCGATGCGAAGCTCACGCTGACCGGCCGGCAGGCCTGAGGGTCGCGACCCCCAAGGCGGCCAAGGCAGGCCCATTCACGTTCTGTGGGAGCCCCCAAGGGTAGGCCTCATCTTCAGCCGTGCTCGTGACCGCACACAGGCCTGACCCGAAGCGCTGGGAGGCAGATCTTCTACGGAGGACGACATGAACGCCAAGCACTACGCCAAACTGGTCCACGAGGGCGAGTACGTAGCCGAGGTGGACGCCGAGCTCATCCACACCGATGAAGGCTGGTCGCCCTACCTCTCCCCGGACGACGCCTACAGGCTCGACGATGTCCGTCAAGCCTTGCGACGCGGAGACGTGAAGTCGGCCTCAATGCTCGCCAAGGTCTACACGCTCACGCCAGTCTCAGTGTGACCGTCCAGGCTGGTTCTACTGGACGTCGCGCCTGTAGTCGGCTCCCGATCACGAACACGAAGAAGCCGCGGCGCGCCCTCAAGGCCGAGATCGACGAGGACGCCTTCAAGCGGACCTGGAAAGGCAGTTCACGAGTACTACCGAGAACTCGGTTGCTGCGACGCAAAGAGAGGCGAAGTCCGCTCTGCGACAGTGTGCGGCCGCAGTTGCCTCCAATGAGGAGTTGGATCGGCATGTCCTCCTGTGAAACGTGCCTGGTTGACGATGCGGCATTCGGACGCTTCTCCGAGGAGGTGCTGTCGGAGGGTTCCCAATGGATTCGCGCAGATGAGCTCGTTCCAACAGGCCGTGCCTGCGGTGTCGCTCCAGCCTCCACACAGCCACGTGCAGCGCCCCGATCTCCACTGTTTCTGATGGGCATGTTGGCAAGATCATTGGCAAGGGAGGGGGCAGAGCCGGACATGCGGTAGCCGCCCGCAGACATGCCACGAGGACCATAGGAGAGCCCGCTGGAGCGTTCGGCGGTCTCTCCTGCATTGTCACCCTGCCGGGGCCGCTGTCACCCTTGATGACCGCGTGCGCGCACTCAGACTGACGAAGCGCCGCAAGGGATGCCCTCGCTACGGAGTCAGACGGCCTGTTGGCGACGCCGGCCCGCTCTTGTCAGACGTGGGAGAGCGAGGCCGCTCTTACGTGCCGGGGACAGCGCCGGCGGTGGCGCGGATCGGCGCATCTACATCCGGGGGAGGACGCATCTCGTGCCGCAGGACGGTGACCACGCGGCGTCTTCGACCATCCGGCGCTGCGCAGCACCTATCCGAACGGGCTGCGCCGGTCTTGGCCCGCCGGCCCGCAAGAGCGTCGCACCGCCGGTCGACGACGACATCGACCGTCTCGCCGACCACGCCGAGGCGCATCTCGACGCCTCACTGCTCGGGCGCATCCTGCGCCTCCAGCCACTCCAGCCCTCAGCCCGGTTGACGTTTCACGTCACCCGTTGAACTTGAGCCGGCGCCCTCCGCACTTGGACCACCCGTGGAGGACCCGCCCGTGTCCGAGCTGATGAGCCAGATGAGCGCCGCCCTGCGCGCCCGCCATTACAGCCGGCGCACCGAGCAGGCCTACCGCCTCTGGGTGCGCCGCTTCATCCGCTTCCACGGCATCCGTCACCCGGTCGACACGGCCGAGCCCGAGATCAACGCTTTCGTCACGCATCTGGCGGTCGGCGAGCAGGTGAGCGCCTCGTCGCAGACCCGGGCGCTCTCCGGGAACCTCTTCCTCTACCGACACGTCATCGGCCGCGAGGTGGGGGAGCTCACCGGTCTCGTCCGTGCCCGCACGTCGCGGCGCTTGCCTGTGGTCCTCACGCGCGACGAGGTGAAGGCCGTCCTCAGTGAGCTCGACGGCGACAGGTGGCTGATGGCGGCGCTGATGTACGGCGCGGGGCTGCGCCTGATGCCTGCGCCCGCGCGTCCTCGACCTCGAGCTCACGCGCGGCGAGATCGTGGTGCGCGACGGCGAGGGCGGCAAGGACCGCGTCACGATGCCGCCACGCACGCGCACGACCGCCGCCCGAGCCTCAGCTCACGACGGGGCGAGCCGTCCACCAGCGCGACCTCGCCGCCGGCTGGGGCCGCGTCGCGCGGCCGGAGGCCCTTGCGCGCAAGTACCCAAACGCCTCGGCCGACTGGCGCTGGCAGTGGGTCTTCCCGCAGAAGCGACGCTGGAAGAATCCGCAGACGGGCGCGCAGGGCCGCCATCACGTCCACGAGACCATCACCCAGCGGGCCGTGAGGGAGGCCGTGAGCCGCGCCGGCATCGCCAAGCACGCGAGTTGCCACACGCTGCGCCATTCCTTCGCGACCCACCTTCTCGAAGCGGGCTACGGCGTCCGCGTCATCCTGGAGCTGCTCGTCCACAAGGGCGTCCGCACGACCATGATCTACACCCACGCGCTGAACCGCGGCGGCCAGGGCGTGCGCAGCCCGATCGATTGTCTGTGAGGCGGCCTACATGGACTGCGATCGCCGCCCGCCCGCGGTCCGGCACGGGAGCGCAAGAGCAGTGCGATGCAGGCTCTTCTGGTCTCCCTCCGATTTCGGTGGTAGCGTCTTACGCAGGAAGGAGCAGTCTGCATCCAAGGTCTTGCGCAGACTGCATAATCCTTGTTGGACATAGGCCTGCGGCCGCCTTTGACTTAGTTCTCGGTATCGTATATGATACCGCAATGAGTCAGCGAGTCGTCATCGACACCAATGTCATCATCTCGGGTTTGCGCAGCCGGAAGGGCGCGTCATTCCGCATCCTCGAGATGATCGGCTCGGCCCAGTTCGAGATCACGCTGTCGGTGCCGCTCGCACTCGAGTACGAGGAAGTCGCCAAACGCGAGAGCGAGGAGCTGGGGCTCACCCTTGCGGACGTGGATGTGCTGATGGAGTACTGGTGCGGCATCGCACACCTCCAGGATATCCACTTCCTGTGGCGGCCGGTGCTACGCGACATCGAGGACGACCACGTCCTCGAGCTCGCAGTCGAAGCCGGATGTGCGTTGATCGTCACGCACAACGTGCGGGACTTCGCCGGCTCTGAGACGTTCGGGATCACGGCGATCCGGCCCGGTGAATTCTTGAGAAGGATGGGAGTCGAATCATGAGCACCATAAGCCTGCGTCTGCCCGATTCACTTCACAAGAAGGTTCGCGAGCTCGCGAAATCGGAGGATATTTCCATCAATCAGCTCATTGCGACCGCGCTCGCAGAGAAGATGTCGGCCCTCATGACCGTCGACTATCTCAGGGAGCGTGGCGCGCTCGGCGACCGCTCGAAGTACGAGGCGGTACTGTCCAAGGTGCGCAATGTGGAGCCGGACGAGGGTGACGAGCTGCCATGTCCAACAAAGGGATCAACCTGACTCGCTGCGCTCGCAGGCTATCCCGAACGCGTTAGGCAGGAGAGGTCGCAATGGCCGCTGATCCCGAAGGTCTGCTGGTGCGTCGCCTGGGGTCAGACGACGCCATGGCGTTCATGGCCCTCCGGCGCGCCGCTCTGCTGGAGGCGCCGTTCGCCTTCGCCTCCTCGCCTGAGGATGACGTGACACGCTCCCGCGAGTTCGTGCAAGAGGCACTGGCAGCTTCGGATCAGGCGACGTTCGGCGCCTTCGCCGAAGGACTCATCGGCATCGTGGGCATCGGCCGGCAACGTCACCTCAAGGCCGCGCACAAGTGCGAGATCTGGGGTCTTTACGTCAAGCCAGGCGCCCGGTCGGGCGGCGTCGGGCGCGCGCTGGTCCTCGAGGCCCTCGCGTTCGCACGCTCGCTCGCAGGTGTCACGCACGTGTACGTCGGCGCCACGGAGCGGGCACCCCAAGCCACCTCCCTCTACCAGAGCGTCGGCTTCATCACGTGGGGAGTCGAACCTGCCGCGCTGCGGCTCGGCGAGGTGGTCGCGTCGGAGAGCCACATGGCCCTGGCGTTGGATGGCGGCTCTGGCCAACAAGCGCATCGACCTAACGCGTCAAGGCGCTGCGGATGTGTCCTCCAGCCGCAGCTCGCGCAGGTTATGCGCGGTGCGTTGGCCGGGGTCGGGAGGGGGATGCAATGAGCTCGGTGACGACGAGAGTATCCGCGATCGCGCTCACCCTGCTGATCGCCGCGGCGGTCGGCGGATGCGGTCGAATGCCGCCGGAGGAAGCAACGAGCGCGCGTTTTACTGCGCTGCATCCCGGTGGCACTCCCGTGACTTGGGAGGCGTCTGAGGCCGATTTGCAGCGCTTCAACGAGGCCTACGCGAATGCGACGCCTCTGAGCGAGGACTATGGAACCACTGAGCCAGCGCGCATCGACGCCGTGCTCGAGTCGGGGCAATCGATGGTTGTCTGGGGCGGTAGCCAGCATTTCCAGACGGTCTCGATGCGCGGCCAGCAGTTCAACGTGGACGGCGAAGAGTTGCACCGTTTGCTCGAGGAGATAGCCGCACGCGTCGAGCCGTAGTTGCAGCGGCGACCCGCCCAACAAGCGCTTCCAGCGGACGGCGGATATGCTTGAGCAATGAAGGAGGCGCTGCGGCCCGCCGCCGCTGAAGCGCCACGCGTTAGACAGGCAAGGTGAAGCAGCAAGGTGGATCTCAATCTGCGACCAGCCTCGGAGGGAGATCGGGAGTTCCTCTACGCGCTGCACTGCTCTACTATGCGAGACGTGGTTGAGCAGACATGGGGCTGGGACGACGCTTGGCAGCGTGCCGACTTCGAGAAGCGCTTCGATGCGTGCACCGTCTCGATCATCGAGGCCGAATCTCGCTCCGTTGGGAGTCTGTGGCTCGAGCAGAAACCCGACTCACTCTACATCCACGAACTGCAGGTGGCGCCCCCGCAACAGGGCGGGGGAATCGGCACGGCGGTGATCGAGATGGTGATCGAGCAGGGTGCCAGTCGTGCACTGCCAATCGCCCTCTCGGTTGTCCCCGCGAACCCACGCGCCCGCGATCTCTACGAACGGCTGGGGTTCAGAGTGACGTGTGTCGAACCACCGTTCATTCGCATGCGACATGACACGCGCTTGGTGGGAGCTGTCTAGCATGCGCATCAACACAGACGCCGCTGCGCGGCGCTGGCTGTGCGCACCACGTTAGCCGCACGAGCCAGCGACGCTGGCGTGGGTGCATCGGTGGTACCATGAACGCTAGCGAAGCAGGTACCCCTGATGAGTGCAGTCCCCAATATCGTCACGATCAGCCAACTGCGTCAGGATGCTTCGGCCATTCTGAAACGGGCGGCGGCTTCCGGTGAACCAGTGTTCATCACGCAGCACGGGCGCGCGTCTGCGGTCCTGGTCAGCGCGGGCGCCTACGAGCGTGCCCAGCACGACCTCGAGATTCTGCGCCTGCTGGCGCGCGGCGAGGCCGACATCGAGGCCGGCGTGGGCTACGACCTGGAGACCGTGATGGCGGAGGCCGAAGCGCTGCTCGGCGAGTCGTGACGCCGAAGGTCCGATTCACGCCGCCCGCCCGCGCCCAGCTCCTGGCGGCTCTCGCCTACATCCGCGCGGACAGACCGTCTGCCGCCCGGGCATTCCAGCACAGAGTGAATGCCGTGCTCGCCCGGCTCGGGGACTTCCCCGACTCGGGTCGCGTGGTTCCGGAGCTCCCGGATCTCCAGTTCCGCGAAGTCACTGTCGAACCGTACCGCTTCTTCTACCGCGTGCAGGCGGGACTGTCTGGGTGGTCGCGGCATGGCATGGGGCGCAGATCCCGGATGCGCCGGCCGAGGTCAGCGACGGCTAACAAGCAGTTCGAGCAGACCGGCCTGAAAGCTACGATGAGGGTCCAAGCGCAGCGGGCCGGCAGCTCGTTCGCCGGCCGTTAGGTGGGTCGGCACGAAGACGTGAAACTCCGGCGCGCAGATGAACTGAAGCCGCAGGTCGAATCGACGCTTGAAGTCGCGCTGGCTCGCCTGCATGCCGCCCTTCCGGGCGTCGAGACGCACCATGTCGGCGCGACGGCGATACCCGGAGCCGTCACCAAGGGCGACGTCGACCTCGTCGTTCGCATCACTTCGGCGCAGTTCCCTCTGGTCGTGCCGTCACTCGGCACGCTGTTTGACAAGAAGCAGGCCGAGAACCGGACGGACGAGTTCGCGAGCCTCGGTGACGACGGTGGCTGCGAGCCACCCTTGGGGATCCAGGTCGTCGTCAGAGGGTCGGAGCTCGACATCCTTCTCTACCTCCGCGACTACCTGCGTGCGCACGACGACGCCCGGGAGGAGTACGACCGGATCAAGATCGAGCACGCTGGCGACATGGCCGGCGGTTACTGGAACGCGAAGAACGCATTCCTCGAGCGGATCCTGGCGACCCGGGACACCGATATGACCACCTGACAAGCACATCGAGCAGATGCCGCCAAGGCGGCACAGCTCATGTGCCCGAAGTGCGTGCGTCATACGCACTTTGAACTGTCGCCGGAGGCGAGCTGGTGGCTGGACGTGAGGCACTGGAAGAGGGAGACTCCAGCGCATGACGAGAAGAAAGCGGGAACCGGAGGCGGCCAACGTTTCCGCTTGGGATCGGTTCGCGGCGGAAGCTGCCTACGCCGACAGTATGGTGCGCCTGGCTTTCGGTGATATCGCTGGTTCGATCGAAGCCATCGAGCAGTCGCTGCAGATCAAGCCGGACTACGCGCCCGCCATACTGAGTCTCGGCTCGGTCGAGTACCAGCGTGGCAAGCGCGCCGACGGCAAGCGTTTGTTCATGTCTTTGCTGTCACTGCCCGACGATACGGACGACCTGGCTGTGGTGATCGACGAAGCGGGCGCGTTTCTGATCCAATTCCGTGAGTATGCGGACGGCCTCGATCTCTATAGGGCCGCGGCGGATCGGTTTCCAGAGGAAGTCGAGCTTCACCTGGGCGTCGGCTGCTGCGCCGGTCACCTGGCCCTCTTCGACGAGGCCGTCTCGGCAGGCGAACGGGCGGTCCGGCTCAAGCCTGAGGACGCGACCTGCGCGAGCGACCTCGGATGGGCGCTGTTCGAAGCCGGGCGCCACCAGGAGGCGTGCGGCGTCCTGGAACGCGCGGTCGCCCTGGACCCCTCGAACGAGCTCGCCCAAGCGAACCTGCGCTTCTGCCGGGAAACCGTCGCGGGTGCGGATTGACCTGGGACCGCCGCGGCGCATGACACGTTCGGTGAGAGCGGGCTTGAACGGCATCGGGGGAACACCATGAAGGCAGTCGTCCAGGTCGGCTACGGCTCGGCGGACGTGCTCGAATTCAAGGAGATCGAGAAGCCCGCGCCGGGGGACGGTGAGGTGCTCGTCCGCGTACTGGCGGCATCCCTTGCCGCCGGTGACTACTTCGGCATGAGGGGCGTGCCCTTCCCCATACGGATGTTCGTCGGGTTCCCCAAGCCGAAGAAGGACTACGTCGTGGGGGCCGATCTGGCGGGGCGCGTCGAGGCGGTCGGCAACAACGTGACGCGCTTCAAGCCGGGCGATGAGGTGTTCGGCGAGTGCAGCCGCGCGTGCGCCGACTACACGTGCGCCGCAGAGGACAAGCTCGTTCACAAGCCGCACTACCTGACGTTCGAGCAGGCCGCGGCCGTGCCCACGTCGGCCCTGACCGCTCTGCAGGCGCTTCGCGATCACGGCAAGGCGCAGCCCGGGCAGAAGGTCCTGATCAACGGTGCGTCGGGGGGCGTGGGAACCTTCGCGGTGCAGATCGCCAAGGTCCTCGGAGCGGAAGTGACCGGCGTGTGCAGCACGGGGAACGTGGACACGATCCGATCGCTCGGAGCGGACCATGTCATCGACTACACCAGGGAGGACTTCACGCAGGGCGAGCAGCGCTACGATCTGATCCTCGACAACGCGGCGAGCCACTCGTTCGCCGAGTACAGGCGTGTGCTCGAGCCCGGGGGGACTCTCATGCCCAATAGTGGGCATACCGGCATGGGCTACGTCTTCAAGGCGTTCCTGCTGTCGCTGTTCGTGCGCCGGCAGGCACGCCCGTTCGTCTCGACACCGAACCAGGACGACCTGATCACTCTGAAGAAGCTGGTCGAGGCCGGACGGGTCACTCCTGTCATCGACCGAACGTATCCGCTGAGAGAGACCGCTGAGGCCTTTCGATATCTGGACCAGGGTCACGCTCAAGGCAAGGTCGTCATCGTCGCGGAGAAGGGTGAGTGAGTCATCGTGGATGTCGGGGTGATGGGCTTGCCCTCTGCTGGGGCGTACGGCGACTTCCTGATCGCTGTGAGCTTCGTCTTCTGTGCACTGATCGTGTGGCACGCGTGGACGTGGCCGGCTCAGCCTTTCTTGCTGGGCTTCTTCACGGTCTGCCGGCAGCCATGCGACACCACCTCCTTCGTGCCTCGCGACGCACCCGTATGCGGCGGCGTGTGGCGGACGTCATACAGGTCAAGAGCTTCGACACCGGCAAAGAACGCCGCCAAGGCGCCCGAAGAGCGGCCGAATTCGCCGGAATCCGCGCGCGGCCGGCGCCCGGTCGGTCGGAATACGTTCTGACCGTCTGGAAGCGCAGGCGCTGAGAGCCGCGACCCATGTCAGTTCGCCCCTCTTATGGCGGGAGTCTCTCGCATCGGCCCTGCCGGTTGGGCGCGAGGCGGCAGATCTTCACGGCCGTTTCCGACCGTGGCGAGTAGACTGGGCGGCTGGTGGTCGGCGCCACTGCCGGTGCAAGCGGATGCACCGACCGCCACGACGGCGGCGAACGAGGGAAGAGGAGATGAGATGAGCCTGCCGGGTGATCGCGCGACGCCGGTCATCACATGGTTGAGGGTCAAGAACCACCGCGGCCTCAACAACCTCGAGCTCAGGAACCTCACACCTCTGATCGTGTTCGTCGGTCCCAACGGCAGTGGCAAGTCGATGCTGGTCGACGTGTTCGCCTTCTTGTCCGAATGCTTCACCGTCGGTCTGCGCGAAGCCTGGGACAAGCGAGGGCGCTTCAGGGAGCTGCGGACCCGCGGCTCCAGCGGCCCGATCGTCATCCAGATCAAGTACCGGGAGCCGCCTATCCTCGGGCGGACCGCGCCGTTGATCACCTATCAGCTTGTGGTCAACGAAGACCGCGGCGGTCCGTTCGTCGAGGAGGAATGGATGCGCTGGAATCGCAGGGGTCGCGGCACGCCCTTCAAGTTCCTCGACTTCCACTCCGGTCAGGGTGAGGTCACATCCGGTGAGCTGCCCGGTGAGGACGATGCGCGGACTCCCGAGACGCTGGAGTCGCGCGACCTCCTGGCGGTCAGCACTCTGGGCCGGCTTGCGAAGAACCCGAGGGCGGTCGCGCTGCGGCGCTTCATCACCGACTGGTCCCTGTCGTACCTGACTGCCGATAGCACTCGAAGGGCTCCTGAAGCCGGGGCGCAAGAGCGCTTGTCGCTGTCTGGAGACAACCTGCCCAAGGTGCTGCAGTACTTGAAGGAGCAGCACCCCGACCGCTTGTCTCGGATCACCGAGGCGCTCACCGCGCGCGTCCCGCGGCTCGAGCGAGTCGACGCGAGCGTGCTTGCGGACAGGCGCCTGATGCTGCAGCTCAAGGACGCCCCCTTCGTTGAGCCGGTCCTTGCGCGCTTCACCTCACACGGGACCTTGAAGATGCTCGCCTACCTCACGGTTCTGTACGACCCCTCGCTGCCCCAGCTCATCGGCATCGAGGAGCCCGAGAACGAGCTGCACCAGCGACTCCTCCCGGTATTCACGGAGGTGTGCTGGGATGCCGCGGACCGCGCGCAGCTCCTTGTCACGACTGACTCGCCCTTCTTCCTGAACGGACTTCGCAGTGAAGAGACGTGGGTCTTGTACCGTGATGACCTGGGGCACACCCAGGCGTGGAGGACGTCCGCCATGCCGAGCATCCGCGCCCTCCTCAAGGAGGGCGCCCAGCTCGGTGACTTGTGGATGGAGGGCTACTTCGATGCCGACGATCCGCTGCGCCCCGGTCTGAGGCTCCCGTGGTTCGAGGTGCGACTCCTCAAGACCATCATCCCCAGTCGCAAAGCGACGCGGGACTATCTGCGAGAGGGTGAGCTCGATGCCGAAGCTTGATGCCTACGAAGAGGAAGTGCTTGCCGCGTTCGACAAGGGGACGCTGGACTCGGTCGCCACCAAGGCTGAGCTTACCAGGTTCAAGGCGGCGGCTCGTGCGACTACCGTCAAGGACCGGCGGGTGAACATCCGTTTGTCGTCTGGCGACCTCAGCGACATCCAGGTCAGGGCGCTCGAGGAGGGCGTCCCATACCAGACGCTGATCGCGAGCGTGCTCCACAAGTACGTCACCGGCCGTCTTGCGGAGCGTCCAGCGCCGAGTGGCAAGCCGGCGCCGAGCCGCTCACCAGGACTCGATCGTTAGTCCGGACGTCCTGAACCCGCGCGGCGCGCGGACATCGACTCTCCGCGCCGGCCGGACCGCACGGCCTTCGACCCTTGCGGAGGCCGTGCGGCTGACGTTCGAGCGGCGCGCGGACGTCAGCCGTCCGCGCCGGCCGGCGCCTTGCCTTTGAACTGGCTCATGTACAGCGAGTGGTAGAAGCCCTTGGCGGCCATGAGCTCGTCGTGGGAGCCGATCTCGACGATCTCACCGCTGCGCACGACGAGGATCTTGGCGGCCGGGCGGATCGTGCTCAGGCGATGGGCGATCACGAAGCTGGTGCGGCCCTTCATGAGGCGCTGCAGCCCCTGCTGGATGAGGCGCTCGGTGCGCGTGTCGACGTTGCTGGTGGCTTCGTCGAGGATGAGGATCTTGGGATCGGCCACCATCGCCCGGGCGATGGTGATCATCTGCCGCTGTCCCTGGCTCAGGTTGGCGCCGCGCTCGATCATCAGCGTGTCGTAGCCCTGGGGCAGGTTGGTGATGAACTCGTGGGCGTTGGCCTCCCTGGCCGCGGCGATGCACTCCTCGTCCGTCGCGCCCTCACGCGCGTACCTGAGGTTGTTCATCACCGTGTCGGAGAAGAGGTAGGCCTCCTGCAGCACGGTGCCGATAGAGCGCCGCAGGCTCTGCTGCGTGAGCGTCGCCAGGTTCTGGCCGTCGATGAGGATCGTCCCGTCGTCGATGTCGTAGTAGCGGGTCAGGATGTTGATGATGGTGCTCTTGCCGGCGCCGGTGGGGCCGCAGATGCCTATCATCTGGCCGGGCAGCGCTTCAAAGGTGTTGTCCTTCAGGATGCGGCGGCCGGGGACGTAGCTGAAGTCGACATTCTCGAACTGCACGTGGCCGCCCTCGAACTCGTAGGGCGTGGCGTCAGGGACGTCGATGGTCGTCGGCTGCGTCGCCATGATCGCGTAGTAGCGCCTGCCGGCGGCGACCGCCTGCAGCAGGGTGCCGGTGAGGTTGGCGATCTCCGAGAGCGGCGAGGCCAGCAGCCCGGCGTAGCCGATGAACGACACGATCACGCCGATCTGGGTCATGTGCTCCACCGCGAGAAGCGCCCCGACGACCACGACGATGACGATCTGCAGCATCGACATCGCCGTCGTGATGGGGAACTGCAGAAGCGAGAGGAAGAACGACTTGGTACCCACCGTGAAGACCCCGTCGGCACGGTCCTTGTTGGCCGCCATGGCCCACTCCTGGCGGCGATTGGCGGTGATGATCTTGTGGCCGGAGATGGTCTCTTCGTAGAAGCCGCTGAGCTCGCCGATCTCATCCTGCATCTTGGAGAAGGCAGGGCCCGAGAGGCGTTCGACGACGCTCGTGATGACGAGCATCGCCGGCACCACGAGCAGCGCGGCGATGGCGAGCCGCCAGTCGATGACGAGCATGATGACGGCGATGATCACGACCTGGAGCACCGCCCGGATGAGCTGCGAGACGGCGGTCTCGAAGAACCGCGCGATCGCCTCGACGTCGTTGGTGACGCTGCTCACCAGCTCGCCGGTCGAGCGGCTGTCGAAGAAGTCGAGCGACAGGGTCTGCAGATGCTCGGCAAGCCGCGTCTGCAGCGTGTAGGTGGCGCCGGTCGCCAGCCGCGACATGAGGCGCTCGGCGACGAACGAGACGAGGATGTACACGGCGGCGGCCACCAGGCCGGTGATCACCCAGCCGGTGAGCTCGTCCAGACTGCCGTTCTTGCTGGAGACGACGTTGATGGCCTGCCCCGACACGTACGGGAGCATCACGAGCGCCAGAATGGCGATCACAAGCAGCACCATGGCGATCACGAACTTCACCGTGTTGCGTCCGCCGATCATCGTGCCGATCAGCCGCAGCGCGATCGTCGTCGTGTCCTTGGCGCCGGTCGAGGGCGGTTTCGCAGCGGCGCGCGCCCGCCGCGCCTCGCGGGCGAGGTGGCGCGGCGTGCTCGTGGGTGCGGTGGTCGTGCTCGTCGTCTCGGTGCTCACGCTCATGAGGAGACCGCCGGCTCCCGCGGCGCCAGGCCCGCGCCGAGCTGCGACTCGTAGATCTCGCGGTAGAGCTCGCTGCGTTCCATCAGCTCCTCATGGCTGCCGACGTCGGTGATCCCGCCGCGGTCCATCAGCACGACCTTGTCGAGATCGATCACGGCACTGATCCTCTGGGCCACGTAGAGAGTGGTGGCATGCCCGGCGAACTCCGGGATCGCGTCCTGCACGCGACTCTCGGTGGCCACGTCGAGGGCGCTGGTGCTGTCGTCGAGGATGAGGATCCTGGGCAGCGGAGTCAGCGCCCGGGCCATGGAGAGCCGCTGGCGCTGACCGCCGGAGAAGTTGTTGCCGCGCCGGGAGACCGGCGCTTCCCAGCGCTCCGGCAAATCGTCCACGAACTCCCCGGCGTCCGCCGCCTGGGCGGCGGCCACCATGACCTCGTCGTCCACGTCGGGCGCCCCGAACTTCAGATTGAAGCGCACGTCGCCCTGGAAGAGCACCGCCTCCTGCAGGGCGATCCCGACGATGCGCCGCAGGTCGTCCTGCGGGACGTCGCGCACATCGACGCCGTCGATTGTTATGCGGCCCTCCGTGACGTCGTAGAAGCGCGGCACGAGGTTGACCAGCGCCGTCTTGCCGGCGCCGGTGGCGCCCAGGATGCCGACGCGCTCGCCGGGCTCGATGGTGAGATCGATGTGCTGCAGCGCCGGCGGGTCGAGGGCGCCGTCCGGACGGCGGAAGGCGAAGCTGACGTCCTCGAAGGCGAGGCGGCCTTTCACGGTCGCGGGATCAAGCGGCGCCACATCGGCGCGGTCCTGCACGGCGGGGACCACGTCGTAGGCGTCCAGCAGACGCTGCATCGAAGCGCCGCCGCGCAGGATGAACGGCACCACGATCGCCAGCATGGCGAGCGGCGCGGCGACCAGGCACAGGTACTGCGTGAAGGCGATGAGCTCGCCGAGGTTCAGCGACCCGCTGAGGACCCGCCAGCCGCCGTACCACACCGAGACGAGGATCATGGCCTGCGCGGCGGCGTTGATCAGCGGCTGCATGAGGGCCACCGTGAAGGCCGCGCTGAAGGCGGGCTTGCGCATCGCCGCAGCGCGCTGCGCAAGCCGCTCCACCTCGAGCCTCTCGCGGGTGAAGGCCTTGACGACGCGCACGCCGGTCAGGCTCTCCTGCAGGGTGTTGTTGACGTCGTCGAGCCGCTCCTGACGCGCCACGTACGCCTTGAAGATGAGCGGCGCGATGATCGCCATCAGCCCCAGCACCACCGCGGTCGCCACGAGCAGCAGCCAGACGAGGCTCGGCGACTGGATCAGGGTGAGGATGAAGGCGATGATCAGCATGAACGGCGCGTAGAGGATCAGCAGGCACCCGTAGAGCACTGCCCAGCTGACGTTGTCGATGTCGGAGGACAGGCGCGTCAGGATGTCCCCCGTACGCAGGCGGTCGAAGTTCTCGAACGAGTACGCCTGGAGCTTGCCGTACAGCTCGGTACGGATGACCCAGGCGGTGCCCTGCATGAAGAAGACGGCGATGGCGGCGGCCGCCGCCATCGCGCCGCCGGCCAGAAGCGCCAGCAGCGCCATCCAGATGCCCGTGGTGACGATGACCGTGGTGTCGCCGGCGACCAGGCCCTTGTTGATGATGTGCTGCGTGAGGGTGGCCATGCCGATGCTGGCCGCCCCGGAGACCAGCAGCAGCGCCTGGCAGACAACGAGGTGCCAGCGGTAGTCACGATAGATGACGAACAGCCTTCCATAGGCTCTGAGCATGCCTGGATACCATCCTTCGCAGGCCTGACGCGACCTCTGTTGGCCGCGTTCTCGAACGGTTCATCGGCAGGCGCGCGGCGAAACTATAGCCCGCGCCTTGCGGTGCTGTCGACCGGCGGGATCGCCGTGAAGGCGATCGACCATTGCGGCGACGAGGCGCTGAGGGTGTACGAGTGCAGAACGGCTGCGGTAGGCTCACGCCGACGGCGCGCGCGTCACGCTCACGCGCCGCACCCGTGGTCACGGTCGGGAGGTTGAGATGGCAGTCACGGTTTCTCTGCGCAGCGTCGTCGATGAGCTCGAAGCCCAGATGGACGGCGGCATCGCCTACCTCAACCGGGAAACCGGCGACCTCTGTTCTATCGGGGAGGAGGAAGCGCGCCTGGCCGAGGACGGCGCCGACCTGGACGGGCTGCCCGACTGGCAGCGCGAGCAAGTGGACCAGGCCGGCGAGATCCTCGACTCAGAGGAGTGGCTCCCACTGCCCAGCAGCTTCGACATCCACGAGTGGGCGATCATGGACGAGTTCTCGCGAGCGCTCGACGATCCCGACCTCAGCGATGAGCTGCTGGACGCCATTCGCGGCGCCGGCGCGTTTCGCTGCTTCAGAGACGCGCTCCACAGGAACGGGATCCAGGAGAGCTGGTACGGCTTCAAGGCCGCGGCGCTCGCGGAGATCGCCGCCGACTGGCTCGACGGGCACGGGATTCCCTACACGCGCGACGTAGCCGCCGCGCCGGCGTACCAACAGGCGCCGATCGATCGGATCCGCTGGCTGGCGGGGTGTTGGGACCTCGTCGAGGGCACGTTCACGGCGGCAGACGGCAGCGCGCTCGCGCCGTGGGGCGAGGCGCCGCTCGGCGTGCTTCTGGTCACGCCCTCGGGGGAGCTCGCGGCCCACCTGGGGCGGCGCGAGCGCGCGCCTTTCGCCGGCGAGCAGCCGACGCCCGGCGAGAAACAGCGGACCTATGACGACTACTTCAGCTACTACGGTCGCGTCGTGCGCGCCGCTGACGAGGCGGGCACGATGGTCACCGCCGTGGACGGCGCCACGGACCCCGACTGGATCGGCGGCGAGCAGCTCCGCTACCTCGACATCGAGGATGACGACCATATCGTCCTGCGCACGCCGCCGCTCGCCCTTGCGAGCGGCGACGTCGTCGGACGCTTCGCCTGGCGGCGGCGAGGCGGCGCCGCCGCCCGCCTCGCCGCCGGCGGCGCCGCGGCCGGCGGCTGAAGGCGACCCCCCCTATCCTCCATCGCGAAAGGGACCGACATGGAAAGACGCAGTTGGTACGGGATCTGTGGTCTGTGCGGAGCGCGGGTCGGCAAGGCCGCGATGAGTCGGCACCTGCGCACGTGCCTCGCGGGCGCGAGCGGCGACGCGCGCTCGCGGGTGCTGCTCGTGCGCGCCCAGGCCGCCGGCGCGCCGATGTACTGGCTGGACATCGCGGCCAGTCCCGACGCGGAGCTGTACGCCCTGGACGGCCTCCTGCGGCGCGTCTGGCTCGAGTGCTGCGATCACCTCAGCGAGTTCTCCTCCGGCTCGCGTCAGCAGGTCGGCATGACGAGGACGATCGGCGAGATCCTGGGGCAGAGCGGAAGTCGTGTGGACTACGTGTACGACTTCGGCTCCAGCACCGAGCTGGTCGTGAGCCACAGCGGCGAAGTCGAGGCCGCCCCCGAGAAGGGCGTGCGCGTGGTGGGCCGCAACGAGGCCATGGAGTGGCTCTGCGACGTGTGCGGCGAGCCGGCCGGCGTGCTCTGCGTGGAGTGCGCCTGGGACGGCCGCGGCTTCTACTGCGAGACGCACGCGTTGGAGCACCCGTGCGGGGAGGACATGCTGCTACCGGTGGTCAACTCGCCGCGCATGGGCGTGTGCGGGTATACGGGCGAGGACTGACGAGGACGCTGCATCCGACCGGCGCGGCGGTGTCCGCGGCCCCGATCCGCGGCGGCAGCGCCGCGGCCGGTAGGCGGGGCTGCGCCGGCCGCCCGCCGTCGCCCGGCGCGTTTTCGTCCGTCGCGGCCGTCTGGTAGACTCGTCGAGGCCGCGCGCCGCCGATTCCGCGTGCCTCCGGGCCGCCTTCGGTCTGCGCGCCGCCGCCAGACGCCCGCTTGTCCAGCCCGCGCCGGCCCGCGCCCCGCGTCGCGCGCGTAGTCTCAGGAGGTATCGTGGAGAAGAAGAACTACCTGTTCACGTCGGAGTCGGTCACCGAAGGCCACCCCGACAAGCTCGCCGACCAGATCTCAGACGCCGTCCTCGACGCGATCCTCGCCGAGGACCCCTACGGCCGCGTGGCCTGCGAGACGCTGGTCACCACCGGCCTCGCCTTCGTCGCCGGCGAGATCACCACCGAGTGCTACGTCGACATCCCCAAGATCGTCCGCCAGACGGTCAAGGACGTGGGCTACACCAGCGCTCTCTACGGCTACGACTACGAGACCTGCGGCGTCATGGTCGCCATCGACGAGCAGTCGCCGGACATCAGTCAGGGCGTGTCCCACGCCCTTGAGGTGCGCACCGACGTCAACGACGACGACGCCCTCGACGCGCAGGGCGCCGGCGACCAGGGCATGATGTTCGGCTTCGCCTGCAGCGAGACGCCGGAGCTCATGCCGCTGCCCATCTCGCTGGCGCACAAGCTCGCGCGGCGCCTCGCCGACGTGCGCAAGGCCGAGATCCTCCCGTACCTGCGCCCCGACGGCAAGTCGCAGGTCACCGTGAGGTACGAAGACGGCAAGCCGGTGGAGATCGTCAAGGTCGTGCTCGCTTCGCAGCACGCCGAGAGCGCCGATCTGCAGAGCATCATCTACCCCGACCTGCTCGAGCACGTCGTCGCGCCCATCCTGCCGAAGGGGCTCTACGACGCCTCCAGGATCGAAGACATCACCGTGATCAACGCCACCGGCAAGTTCGTCATCGGCGGCCCCATGGGCGATTGCGGCCTCACGGGCCGCAAGATCGTCGTGGACACCTATGGGGGCGCCGCGCCGCACGGCGGCGGCGCCTTCTCGGGCAAGGATCCCAGCAAGGTCGACCGCTCCGGCGCCTACGCGGCCCGCTACGTGGCCAAGAACATCGTCGCCGCCGGTCTGGCCGAGCGCTGCGAGCTGCAGGTCGCCTACGCCATCGGCGTGGCGCACCCCGTCTCCGTGATGGTCGACTGTCAGGGCACGGAGAAGGTCGACATCGCCACCATCGAGCAGCTCGTCCGTGAGCACTTCGACCTGCGCCCGGCGGCCATCTTGCGCGATCTCGACCTGCGGCGGCCCATCTACCAGAAGACCGCCGCCTACGGCCATTTCGGCCGCAACGACCACGACTTCACGTGGGAGCGCACCGACAAGGCCGCGGCGCTGCGCGCCGCCGCCGGCCTCAAGGGCTGAGCCGTACCGGCGCGGAAGGCGGCGGCGCAAGCGTGAGCTACGCCGCCGTCTTCCCGCTGGTGCGCACCCGCGCCTTCGCCGGCGCCTTCGACTACTCCGTGCCGCCCGAGCTCGCGGGCAAGCTCGAGCCGGGGGCGCTCGTCGCCGTGCCGCTGGGCTCCCAGACCGTCATCGGCGTGGTCCTCGAGTTGCGCTCTACGACCGCGCACGAAGGCCGCGTCCTGCCGGTGCGTGATCTCCTCGACGTGCCGTCCATCCCCGCCGATCTGCTGGAGCTCGCCCGCGAGGTCGAGCACTACTACCTGACCTCGTTCTCGGCGGCGTTGTCTCTGGTGTGCCCGCCGACCGGCGCCCTCAAGGTGGTGCGCCGGTACGAGCTCACGGCCGGGGGGCGGGCGGCCCGCGAGGCCGGCGAGGAAGGCCTGGACGAGATCGCCGGCCTCAAGCTGCCCGGCGGACCGCTGACGAAGCTCGGCGAGCGTTACCGGCGCAAGGGCTGGGTGCGCGTCTCGTATCGCGTACACGTGGCCGGGGCGGCGCGGGCCGGCCGCGCGCTCGGGCGCGGCGGCGAGACTCCGCCGCGCCTTGGCCCCCGACAACGCGCCGCCCTGGAGCTCGTGGAGCGGTCCGGGGTGCTCGACGAACGCGCCCTGCGCGCCGCGACCGGCCTCTCGCTGCCGGCGCTCAAGAGACTGCTCGAGGCCGGCGCGCTTGTCGAGGTCGCGGATGCGGCCGGAGAGGCCGCGGCCGGGGAGGCCGCCGCGACCGCCGGCGGGGCAGAGGCGACGACGGGCGGCGGCGCGGAGCCTGCGGCTCCGCCGCCCGTCCTCGCCGAGGCTGCCCGCCTGCGCGCCTGCGCCACGCTCGGCGACGCCCCCGAGCTGCTGCCCGAGCAGCGCCGCGCGCTGCACGCCATCCTCAGCGAGGCGCGCCCCGGCGACGAGGTGCTCGTACACGGGGTCACCGGCAGCGGCAAGACCGAGGTGTATCTGCAGGCCGCCCAGGCCGCTCTGGAGGGCGGCCGTTCGGTGCTGCTCCTGGTGCCCGAGATCGGGCTCACCGGGCAGACGGTGGCGCGCGTGCGCGAGCGCTTCGCCGGCCATGAGGTCGCGGTGCTGCACTCGGGGCTCACGGCGCGCGAGCGGCTGCTGTCCCACCGCGCCGTGGCCCGCGGCGAGGTGCGCATCGTCGTCGGGGCGCGTTCGGCGGTGTTCGCGCCCCTCCGCGACCTGGGCCTCATCGTCATCGACGAGGAGCACGACACCTCGTACAAGCAGGACAGCGAGCCCGCTTACGACGCGCGCACCGTGGCTCGTTGGCGGGCGGCGCGCAGCGGCGCGGTGGTCGTCCTCGGCTCGGCCACGCCGAGCCTCGAGAGCTATGCCCGCGTGCCCCTGCACGTGGACCTGCGGCTGCGCGTGGACGGCTCGCGGCCGCCGGCCCTGGAGATCGTGGACATGCGCGACCAACACGGGATCTTCTCGAGCCCGCTGGCGGAAGCGCTCACGGCCACCGTGGACGCCGGCGACAAGGCCATCCTCTTCCTCAACCGCCGCGGCTTCGCCTCGTACCTGGTCTGCGACCACTGCGGCTTCACGTGGATGTGCCCGCACTGCGACGTGACCCTGACGCTGTTCGGCGGCCGCGAGCTGCGCTGCCGCACCTGCGGGCACGATGAGGCGGCGCCCGGCACGTGCCCGTCCTGCGGCAGCGCCGAGCTGGTGCGTTACGGGTTCGGCACCGAGCGCCTCGAACGTGAGGTCCTCGGCCTGCTGCCCGGCGTGGAGCTGCTGCGCCTCGACTCCGACGTGGCGTCCTCGTACGGGCGCCTGCGCGCCGTGCTCGAGCGCTTCGCGCAGCCGGGGCCCAAGGTGCTCGTGGGCACGCAGATGATCGCCAAGGGGCACCACTTTCCCGACGTCACGCTGGTCGGCGTGGTCAACGCCGATCTCACGCTGCACTTCCCCGACTTCCGCGCCGAGGAGCGCACCTTCGCGATGCTGATCCAGGTGGGCGGGCGCAGCGGCCGCGGCGCGCATGCGGGGCGCGTGATCGTGCAGACCCTGAGCCCCGGGGCGCGGCCGATCGCCCTGGCCGCGAGCGGGGAGGAGGAACGCTTCTACGCCGAGGAGGTGGAGCGCCGCCGCGAGCTCGGCTACCCCCCGGCCGGCGCCCTGATCGGCCTTGAGCTCTCGGGGACGTCGCAGGAGAAGGTCGGCATCGCCGGGCGCTTCACGGCCGCGCGTCTCACGGCGCGGCTGACGCACGGCGAGAGCCTGCTGGGCCCCGGCCCGCTGTGGCGGGAGCGCGGCCGCCACGCCTGCCGGGTGGTGGTCAAGACTTCCCAAACAGGGGAGACTCTGTACACCCTGCGCGACTGGCTGGGCGCCAACCGCGACCGGTTCGCCGCGCGGGGCGTGAGGCTGGTCCCCGACGTGGACCCGCAGTGGCTGTGACCCCGAGCTGAGGTACCATAGAGACATGGCAGAGACGACGCAGAGCGCGCGCGACCAGATCGACCTGAGCCGGCGAGAGCGGGAGGCGCGCCGGGACATCCGCGTCATCGGCGATCCGGTGCTGCGCGAGCACGCCCTCGAGGTGACAGTCTTCGACCGCGGCCTGCGCAAGCTCGCCAAGCGCATGATCCGCATCATGCACGACGCCCCCGGCGTCGGTCTGGCGGCGCCGCAGATAGGCGTCCTTCAGCGTCTGGTGGTGTACAACGTGGACGACGACCCCAGGGTCCTCGTCAATCCGCAGCTCGACGAGTTTTCCGCGGAGATCGAAGAGCATGACGAAGGCTGCCTGAGCGTGCCCGGCGTGACGATGCCGGTGAGCCGGCCCGTGAGCCTGCGGGTGCGGGCCTTCGACGCCGACGGCGAGCCGCTCGAATTCCACGCCGAGGGCCTCGAGGCGCGCGTCATCCAGCACGAGTACGACCACCTCGAGGGCGTGCTCATCATCGACCGCACGTCACGCAGCGCCCGCGCCGCCGCCCTGCGGGAGCTGCGCGAGCGCGAAGACGCGGGCCTGCACGGCGCCGTCGGCGGAGGTCTGTGAGCCGCCCGCGGTTCGCCTTTGCGGGTACCGCGCCGTTCGCCGAGCTCGTGCTCGCGGGGCTCATCGCCGTGGACGCGGCGCCTGTCGCGGTCGTCACCAATCCCGACCGGCCGCGTGGGCGCCACGGCACGCCGCAGCCCCCGGCGATCAAGCTGGTCGCGCGCGAGCGGGGGCTACCAGCGCTGCAGCCGCAGAACGTGTCCGCGCCGGAGGCTGTGTCCGCGCTCCTCGCGCTCGATCTCGACGTGCTCGTGGTCTGCGCCTACGGGCAGATCGTCGGCCAAGGCCTGCTCGAGGCGCTGCCGAGCATCGTCGTCCACCCTTCGCTCGTGCCGCGCTGGCGCGGCGCCGCGCCCGTCGAGCGAGCGCTCATGGCGGGGGAGACCGAGCTCGGCGTGACCATCCTCAAGATGACCGCCAGTGTGGACGAAGGCCCCGTGGGCGATGCGCGCCTCGTACACGTGCCGGCGGACGCCGACGCCGGCCGCGCGTACGCGCTCCTGGCGCCGGCGGCCGTCGCCGGCGTGCTGGCGACGCTGGCCGGCATGGCCGCGGGCACGCTCATGTGGCGCGAGCAGGAGGGAGAGGCGACATATGCGGCCAAGATCTCGCCGCAGGACAGGCTCATCGACTGGGCGCGCCCGGCGACGGCCATCGTCGACCAGGTCCGCGCTCTGGCGCCGCACATCGGCGCCGTGACGGACCTCCTCGGCAAGCGTACGCTCATCTGGCGGGCGGCGGCCGGCGGCGGCCCGCTCCCGGCGCCGAGCCGGGAGCGGCTGGCTCTGCCGGCCGGCGACGGTTGGGTGGACGTGCTGGAGCTGCAGCAGGAGGGCCGCGGCCGCGTGACGGCCGCCGAGCTTCTGCGCGGCGCCGGCCGTGCGCTGGCGGGGCCGTGACGGCCGCCCGCGAAGGCGGCCGGCCCGGCGGCGCGGTCAGCCCGGCGCGAGCCGCCGCATGGCGCGCGCTGCTGCGCGTGCGCTCCGGCGGCGGCCGTGTCGACGACTCTCTGGCGGCGTTCCCCGAGCTCGAAGGGCTCAGCGACCGTGACCGCGCGCTGGCCAACGAGCTGGTCATCGGGACGGTCAAGCGCCGCGGCTCGCTCGACGCGGTCCTCGGCGCCTTCACCAAGGCGCCGCTCGTCGACACCGACGTGCAGGTGCTCGAAGCCCTGCGCCTGGCCGCCTTCCAGCTTCTGTTTCTCGACCGCGTACCCGCCTATGCCGTGGTCGACGATGCCGTCACGCTCGTCGCGCGCCGCGGTAAGGGGGCACAGGGATTCGTCAATGCCGTACTGCGTAAGGTCGCGAACGACGGCCGCGAGAGCCTCGCCACGCTGTCGGACGGCGACGGCGCCCGCGCTTGGGCGGTGCGCCATTCGTGCCCTGCGTGGCTGGTCAAGTTGCTGCGCCGCGAGCTCGGCGACGACGCCGCGGAGCGCTTCCTCGTGGCCGCCGACGCGGCCCCCGAGCGCTGCCTGCGCGTCAACACGCTCAAGACCGACGTGCCGGCGGCGCGCACGGCGCTGGCCGCCGCGGGCTGCGCGACGACGGGCGTGCCGGGGCTGCCGGCTGCGCTTCTCTACGACGGGCCGGCGCTCGAACGCTCGGCGGCGTTCCGTGCCGGGCTCGTGACGCCGCAGTCGCAGGGCTCCCAGGTGGCGGGCGTCGTGGCCGCCGCGGGCGCCGGGCCGGGCGCCGGCATCCTCGACCTGTGCGCCGCCCCGGGCACCAAGACGGCGCAGCTCGCCGCGGCGGCGCCGGGCGCGCGGATCATCGCCGTCGACGACGACACGCCGCGTCTTGCGGCGATGCGCCTGAATCTGGACCGCCTCGGCGCGCAGGGCGTCGAGGTCGTGCTGGGCGACGTCCTCGACCTGCCGGCCGCCTTCGACGGCGCCTTCGACGCCGTCCTCCTCGATGCGCCCTGCAGCGGTCTCGGGACGCTGGCCTCGCGCGCCGACCTGCGCTGGCGGCGCCGCGAGGCGGACATCGCCCGCCTCGCGCAGCTCCAGCGCCGCCTCATCCGCCGCGCCGCGCGCTGCGTGCGGCCCGGCGGAGCCCTCACGTACGCGGTGTGTACCCTGCCGCAGGCCGAGACCCTCGAGGTCATCGATGCGCTCCTCGCCGAGGGCGGCTGGCGGGTGGAAGACCTCGGCGCCGCGTGGCCCGGCCTGGGGCATCCAGACGCCGGCGGCTACCTGCTCGTGCTGCCGCCGGCCCACGGCGCCAGCGCGTTCTTCATCGCCCGGCTGCGTCGCGTCGCGGGCGCTGAAAGGTAGAATGACGGCGCGGCTCGGGAGCCGCGCCGTCCCGCGTCACGGAGGAGACCATGCCGGACCTGCTGCACGAGATCCACATCGCGCCGTCCATCCTGTCGGCCGACTTCTCGCATCTGGGCGACGACGTGGAGGCGGTGCTCAACGCCGGCGCGCGCGTCATCCACGTGGACGTCATGGACGGCCACTTCGTGCCGAACATCACGATCGGGCCGCTGATCGTCGCCGCCTTGCGGCCGCTCGTGCACGGGGCGGGGGCGCTGATCGACGTACACCTCATGATCGAGCACCCGGAGCGGTACGTGGAGGCGTTCGCGAAGGCGGGCGCCAACGTGATCACGGTGCACCAGGAGGCGTGCGTGCACCTGCACCGGGTGCTCGTGCAGATCCGCGAGGCCGGGGCGGCCGCCGGCGTGGCGCTCAACCCGGCGACGCCCATCGAGACGCTCGCCGAGGTGCGCGAGCACTGCGACCTCGTGGAGATCATGTCGGTCAACCCCGGCTTCGGCGGACAGCGCTTTATTGAGACCTCGCTGGACAAGGTGGCGCGGGCACGCGCGTTCCTTCCCGAGACCGTCGCGCTCGAGCTCGACGGCGGCGTCACGGCGCTCAACGCCGGCACTCTCGTGGCCGCGGGCGCCAACCTCCTGGTCGCCGGTTCCAGCGTCTTCGGTGGCCGGGACATCGGGGTGCAGTACGCGGCGCTGGCGCAGGCGGCCGGCGAGACCGTATAATCGCGCAGCAAGATCAAACTGCTTCAGGGCGGGGTGAGAGTCCCCACCGGCGGTAACAGCCCGCGAGCCTCCTCGGAGGCCGATCAGGTGGAACTCCTGGGCCGACGGTCACAGTCCGGATGAAAGAAGCATGCTGCGACGCCTCGGCGTCGTCCGCCCTGGAGCATGGCTCCGGGGCGTTTTGCGTATGGACGACGACAGGTACATGGAAGAAGCCTTCGCGCTGGCCGAGCGCGGCCGGGGCAGCACCCATCCCAATCCGCTGGTCGGTGCCGTGCTCGTGCAGGGCGCGGAGGTGGTGGGCAGGGGCTGGCACCTTGGCCCGGGACGGCCACACGCCGAGGCCATGGCGCTGGCAGAGGCCGGTGGGCGCGCCGTAGGGGCGACCCTCTACTGCACGCTGGAGCCTTGCAGCCATCGGGGCCGTACGCCGCCCTGCGCCGACGCTCTCCTGGCGGCCGGCGTCCGGCGGGCCGTGGTCGCCCTCGGCGACCCCAACCCGCTGGTCGACGGCCGCGGCCTCGCGCTTCTGCGGGGCGGCGGCGTCGAGGTGGACCTCCAGGACGAGCGCTGGGGGGCGCGTGCCCGCAAGCAGAACGCGGCCTTCCTCAAGTTCTGGGCCGGCGGACTGCCGCTGGTGACCTACAAGGCCGCGGTGACGCTCGACGGCAAGGTGGCCGCGGCCGGCGGCGACGCCCGCTGGATCAGCTGTCTGGACAGCCGTCGCGCCGTGCATCAGCTGCGCGCCACGGCCGATGCGGTGATGGTCGGAGCGGGCACGGTGCGGCGCGACGACCCCGAGCTCACCGTGCGCCTCAGTGAAGGCCGCGATCCCGCGCGTGTCATCGTCACGCATCGCGGTGATCCGCCGGCGGACGCCAGAGTGCTAGGCACGGCGCGCCAGACGCGCACGATCGTCCTCGCGGAGCGCGCCGACGACGCGGCGCGACGGCTGCTCGAGGCGCGCGGCGTGGAGCTCATCGAGATGGGGGAGGGCGGTCTGCGCGCCGGCCTTGCCGCCCTCGCCGAGCGCGGCCTGCTCGATATCCTCTGCGAGGGCGGCCCCACTCTGGCCGGCGCCCTGCTGGCGCAAGGGCTGATCGACCGCGTGCTGCTGTTCGTGGCGCCGCTCATCGTCGGGCGCGGCGCCCCCGACCTGTTCGCGGCGCCGGCCGTCGGCGCGATCGCCGACGCCTGGCGCCTGCACGACGTGGAGTGGCGGCCGGTGTGCGACGACCTGCTGCTCAGCGGCAGCCTGACGAAGGACGGTGCCTGAGTGTTCACGGGGATCGTCGAGGAGGTCGGCACGCTGCGCAGCCTGCGCGTCGGCGAGAAGAGTGCGGTGCTCGACGTCGCGGCCGAAGTCGTGACCGACGGCGCGGCCGTCGGCGACAGCATCCTCAGCGACGGCGTCTGCCTGACGATCACGGGGCTGCGCCCCGGAGGCTTCACCGCCGACGTGATGCCCGAGACCGTGCGGCGCACGACGTTAGCCGAGCGGCGGCCCGGCGAGCGCCTCAACCTCGAGCGCGCCCTCACCCTGCAGTCGCGCCTCGGCGGGCACCTCGTGAGCGGACACATCGACGGGGTCGGCACGATCGTCCGCGTCACGCAGGAGGACAACGCCCTGGTCGTGGAGCTCGAGGCGCCGCAGGCTGTGAGCGACGTCAGCGTCGCCCAGGGATCGGTCGCGGTCGACGGCGTGAGCCTGACGATCGCGGCCGTCGAAGGCCGGCGTCTGCGCGTGGACCTCATCCCGCACACGGCGGCGGCCACCACGCTGGCGCGACTCGCACCGGGCGTGCGGGTCAATCTCGAGGCGGATCTCATCGCCAAGTACGTGTACGCGTTCGTCGCCGGGCGCAAGCCCGGCGAAGGACTCACCTGGGAGAAGTTGGCGGAAGCGGGGTTCTGATGAGCAGCGACCAAGAACGCGCCGGCGGGCATGGCGGACGGCCTTTCGCGTCCATCGCCGATGCGCTCGACGATCTGCGCGAGGGCAAGATGGTCATCGTCTGCGACGACGAGGATCGCGAGAACGAGGGCGATCTCACGATGGTCGCGCAGTTCGCGACCGCCGAGAAGGTGAACTTCATGGCGAAGGAGGGCCGCGGCCTCGTGTGCCTGTGCCTCACGCCGCGGCGCTGCACGGAGCTGAACCTGCCGCCCATGACCGTCCACAACGAGGCGCGCCTGCAGACGGCGTTCACCGTCTCGGTCGAGGCGCGCGAGGGCGTCACCACCGGCATCTCCGCCGCCGACCGCGCGCACACCATCCAGGTGGCCATCGATCCCGCGTCGGGCCCCGAGGGCCTGGTGCAGCCCGGGCACATCTTTCCCCTCACGGCGCGCCCCGGCGGCGTGCTCGAGCGCGCGGGGCAGACGGAGGCCGGCGTCGATCTCGCACGCCTCGCCGGCCTGAACCCCTCGGCCGTCATCTGCGAGATCATGAACGACGACGGCACCATGGCCCGCGTGCCCGATCTCATCCCGTACGCTCAGAAGCATGGCCTCAAGATCATCACCGTCGCCGACCTCATCAAGTACCGCCGCCGCAACGAGAGGCTCATCCGCCGGGCCGCCACCGTGTCGATGCCGACCAGATTCGGTGACTTCAAGGCCATCGGGTACGAGTCCGTGATCGACGGCGGCCATCACGTCGCCATCGTGAAGGGCGAGGTCGCCGGCCGCAAGGACGTGCTCGTAAGGGTGCACTCTGAGTGCCTCACGGGCGACACCTTCGGCTCGCTGCGCTGCGACTGCGGCGAGCAGCTCGCCGAATCCCTGAGGCGCATCGAGGCGGAGGGTCTCGGCGTCGTCCTCTACATGCGCCAGGAGGGCCGCGGCATCGGGCTCATCAACAAGCTCAAGGCCTACGCGCTGCAGGAGCAAGGTATGGACACCGTCGAGGCCAACGAGGAGCTGGGGTTCGCCGTCGACCTGCGCGACTACGGCATCGGCGCCCAGATCCTCGCCGACCTGGGCCTCACGACGATCCGCATCATGACCAACAACCCGAAGAAGATCGTGGCGCTGGAGGGCTACGGCCTGCGCGTCAGCGGCCGCGAGCACATCGAGGTGGATCCCCAGGACGACAACCTCTGCTACCTGCGCACGAAGAAGGACAAGATGGGTCACTTGCTGGAGCACGAGGACCTGTTCGGGCAGGTGGAAGGCGTCGAAGGCTGACGTCGCTCTGCCCGCGAGACCGCAGTAACGACGGCAAAGGAGCCGCACGATGACCATCTACGAAGGCATGCTCAACGGCAAGGGGATGAAGTTCGCCCTCGTCGTCGGGCGTTTCAACGAGCTCATCTCCTCGCGCCTGTACGAGGGCGCCCTCGACTGCCTGCGGCGGCACGACGTCGCCGACAGCGACGTCGACTCGGCCTGGGTGCCCGGCGCCTTCGAGATGCCGCTGGTGGCGAAGAAGCTGGCCGCCAGCGGCAAGTACGACGCGGTGATCTGCCTGGGGGCCGTGATCCGCGGCGGCACGCCGCACTTCGACTACGTGGCCGGCGAGGCCGCCAAGGGCATCGCCAGGATCGGCCTGGACACCGGCGTGCCCGTGATCTTCGGCGTGCTCACCACCGATACCATCGAGCAGGCCGTGGAACGCGCCGGCACGAAAGGCGGCAACAAGGGCTGGTCTGCCGCCTCCACGGCGCTCGAGATGGCGAGCCTGGTCAGGACGCTGCCCTGAGCTTGCGGGCTCGCCGGCCGCGGCGCGCCGTGTCCCCAGCATCCCCGACCTCTCGATGGAGGAATGATGAGTGAGCCACGCCGGCGCTCCTGGGCCGAGCCCTACAAGATCAAGATGGTCGAACCCCTGAAGATGACGACCCGCGACGAGCGCGAGCGCGCCATCCGCGAGGCCGGCTACAACACCTTCCTGCTGCGCAGCGAGGACGTCTACATCGACCTGCTCACAGACTCCGGGACCTCGGCGATGAGCGACCGCCAGTGGGCCGGCATGATGCTCGGCGACGAGGCCTACGCCGGCAGCCGCAACTTCTACCACCTGGAGGCGTCGGTCCGCGAGATCTACGGGTACAAGCACCTGGTGCCCACCCACCAGGGCCGCGCCGCCGAGCACATCCTCTCGAAGATCCTCATCAAGCCCGGCGACGTGGTGCCAGGCAACATGTACTTCACCACCACGCGCCTGCACCAGGAGCTCGCCGGGGGCGCCTTCATCGACGTCATCATCGACGAGGCCCACGACCCCGCCAGCGAGCACCCCTTCAAGGGCGACGTCGATCTGGCCAAGCTGCAGCAGGTGATCGACGAGCACGGCGCGGAGAAGATCCCCTACGTGTGCGTCGCCACAGCCGTCAACATGGCCGGCGGGCAGCCCATCAGCCTGGCCAATCTTCGCGCCGTGCGCGCGCTCTGCGAGGCGCACGGCATCCGCATCATCCACGACGCCACGCGCGTCGCTGAGAACGCCTACTTCATCAAGGAGCGCGAGCCGGGCTGCGCGGAGATGAGCGTCGCCGCGATCGTGCGCGCGCTCTGCGACCTCACCGACGGCTGCACCATGAGCGCCAAGAAGGACGCGCTCGTCAACATCGGCGGCTTCCTGGCGCTCAACGAGGACGACCTCTTCGACGCGGCCCGCAACCTGGTCGTGGTCTACGAGGGCCTGCACACGTACGGCGGCATGGCCGGCCGCGACATGGAGGCCGTGGCCATCGGCCTGCACGAGTCGGTGCAGTTCGACCACATCAGGGCGCGCGTCGGCCAGGTGAAGTACCTCGGCGAGAAGCTGCAGGAGTACGGCGTGCCGATCGTCGTGCCCATCGGCAGTCACGGCGTGTTTCTCGACGCCAAGGCCTTTCTGCCGCACCTCGACCAGGACGTCTACCCGGCGCAGACGCTGGCCGCCGAGCTCTACCTCGACGGCGGCGTGCGCGCCATGGAGCGCGGCAACGTGAGCGCCGGGCGCGACCCGAAGACGGGTCGGAACCGGCGCCCCAGGCTCGAGCTCGTGCGCCTCACGCTTCCACGGCGCGTGTACACGCAGGCGCACATGGACGTCACCGCCGAGAGCGTCGCCGAGGTCTACGACCAGCGCGACGCGATCAGGGGCCTGGACATGGTCTACGAGCCGCCGCAGCTACGCTTCTTCCAGGCGCGCTTCGAGCCGCTGGCCTGAGCTGACGCCAAAGGGCGGCGCCGGGGGCGGTCCCCCGGCCGGCGCCGCCCCGGCACGCCTGTGGAGCAGCCTGCCTCAGTGCCCTTCGCGCACGTGCGAGAGCCATTCGGCCTTGGCCACGAGCTCGGCATTGCAGGCGGCGCAGCGGTAGGAGCGGGGCTCGACCTCACCCGTGTGGGTCCTGAAGAGATGGTGGTCGAGCCCCTCACAGGTCTCGAGCTCCGCCTCGCAGCGCGGGCAGGAGTGCACCTGCACCGTCATGGTTCGGCGCCTCTCGGATAGAAGTGAAGAGTACGAGACCCTATACGGGAGCTTGGCAGCGGCCGGCTGTATCGCGACCCGGAGTCTGCTCAGAGAACGCAGAAGCCCCGCCGGATGGCAGGGCTGCGAGTGGAGCTTGTGCGCCGCCGGGGGGGCGCGGCGCGAGCCGGCAGTCCTAGACGGCCTTGGTGACCTTGCCCGACTTGAGGCAGCGGGTACACACGTAGGCGTGCCTGGGATGGCCGTTGACGAGGATGCGGACGCGCTGCAGATTGGGGTCGAAGCGCCGCTTGGTGTGGCGGTGCGAGTGACTGATGCTGTTGCCGACTGCGGGCGCCTTGCCGCAGGTCAAGCAGATCTTGGACATGGAGGTTCCTTGACTTGATTGGTCGATAGCTGCGCTAGTATGCTGCACCGGGCTGGGCAACGCAAACGCGTGCCCGCCGTCGGCTGCCCTGTCCACCGTTCCGCCGAGGCGTGATGGCCCGTTTCCACAAAGAGATGTCCATCTTCGAGGCCCTCGAGTCAGACCCCGGCGCAAGAGGGGTGTTCGAGAGCCACGGCATGGCCTGCTGTCTGTGCATCGGCGCCCAGTCCGAGACCGTCGAAGCAGGCGCCATCCTTCACCAGGTCGACCCCGAGGTCGTCGTCGAGGAGCTCAACCGCCTCGCGGGCCCGGAGTCCTGAGCCGGGGGGTCAGCGCATCGTGTCGTCCCCGGACCTCCACATCCCGTTCGCGTCGCCGGGCCTCGACGGCGGGATCACCGTGGCCCACCAGGTCATCGCCAAGCTCGCCGGCAAGGCCGCCCGCGCCACCTACGGTGTGGTCGCCATGCAGGAGCCGCCCGTGCGCAAGCTGGCGCGCTTCTTCCGCGGCTCTCTCACCGAAGGCGTCGAGATCCACATCGAGGACGGCGCCGCCAACATCGGCCTGCACGTGGTCATGGAGCGCGGCGTCAACCTGGCGCAGGTGACCGCCAACCTGCAGGAGCAGGTGCGCTACCAGGTCGGCGAGGTCGGCGGGGTGCCGCTCGGCGAGATCAACGTGCGCGTGGAGGATCTACAGGATTGAGCGCCCGGCTCGCCGCCATCACGGTCATCGCCGCCGCTCTCGCGGCCCTCGAGGCGGAGCGCGGCGTCATCAACGACCTCAACGTGTATCCGGTGCCGGACGGCGACACGGGCACCAACCTCGCGCTCACGGTGCGCGCCGTCCTCGAAGAGCTCCAGCAGAGCGACGTCGAGGGCATCCCGGCGGTGGCCGCCGCCGTCACCAAGGGCTCGCTCATGGGCGCCCGCGGCAACTCCGGCGTCATCCTCTCGCAGATCGTGCGCGGCCTCTGTGACGTCTGGGGCCGCTCCGAGGACCTCACCACGGCCGATTTCAAAGAAGCTCTATCCGAAGGCACCATCAGCGCCTATCGCGCCGTCAAGGAGCCGGTCGAGGGCACCATGCTCACGGTGATCCGCAAGATGGCCGAGGCGGCGCAGAGCGTACCCGATACGCTGGGCCTCGACAGGCTGCTCGTGGCCGTCGAGGAGGCCGGCAGAGTGGCGGTCGAGAAGACGACCGCGCAGCTGCCGGCCCTGCAGAAGGCCGGCGTCGTCGACGCCGGCGGCTACGGGCTCCTGGTGCTCTTCCGTGGCCTCGCGGTCGGCATCGCCGAGCTCATGCACGCCGGCATCGCCGTCTCGCTGGCGCGGGTCGCGCTGCGCACGGGGGAGGGCGGCGCCCCGAAGGCGCCGCCGCCGCACGAGGCCTCCGCGCTCTCCGCGTACCGCTACTGCACCAGCCTGCTCATCACCGGCGAGGCCATCGACCAGGCGGCGTTCGAGGCCTTCCTGCTGCCCATCGGCGACAGCGCCCTTGTGGTCGGCGACCAGCGCATGATCAAGGTCCACGTACACACCAACGACCCTGGGGTCGTGCTCAGCGAGGCTCTCAAGCTGGGCACGATCGGCGAGGTCGAGATCAACGACATGCACGAGCAGACCAAGGCGCGCGACGAACGCCTGCAGGGCCGGCCCCAGCTCGCCGAAGGCACGGTGGTGGTGGCCGTGGTCGCCGGCGAGGGCAACAAGGCGCTGTTCCGCGAGCTCGGCTGCCACGCCATCGTCGATGGCGGCCAGTCGATGAACCCGAGCGCCGCGCAGCTTCTCGAGGCGGTGGAAGCCCTGGGCGCCGAGGAGGTCGTGCTGCTGCCCAACAACGGTAACGTCATCCTCACCGCCGAGCAGGCCGCCGGCATGAGCGCGCGGCACATCGCCGTCGTGCCCTCGACGTCCATCCCCGTGGGCCTGGCGGCCATGGTCGCCTTCGACTCCGGCGGCGACGCCGTCGGCAACGCGCGCGCGATGCAGGACGCCATCGAAGGCGTACACTCCGCCGAGGTCACGCGCGCGGTGCGCGATTCGGAGCTCGACGGGGTCGCGGTCCGCAAGGGCCAGGCCATGGGCATCGTCGATGGGCGCCTCGTGGCCTCCGGCGAGGAGATCGACGACGTCTTCGGCGGCGTGCTCCAGGAGTTCGCCCGCGTCGAGGCCGAGCTCGTCACCATCCTCACGGCCCTCAACGGGTCGGGCGTGAGCCGCGCGCGGCTCGAAGAGCTGGCCGCGCGGCTGCTGCCCGACGCCGAGGTCCACTTCCACGAAGGTGGTCAGCCCCTGTATCCCATCATTGGGAGCGCCGAATGACGGACTTGCTCACACTTGACAACACGGCCATCGTCCTCGACTCCACCTGCGACCCGTCGCCGGGGTTCTTCGACAGGCCCGGCCTGTACATGGTGCCGCTCAAGGTGCACTTCGGCGACGAGACCTTTCGCGACGGCGTCGACATGACCTACCAGGAGTTCTTCGCCAAGCTCGAGGCGGCGGACGTGCTGCCGACCACTTCTCAGCCCACCGCCGGGGAGTTCCACGCCGTGTACGAGGAGGCCCGGCAGACCTACGACCACGTCTTCTCGCTGCACATCTCCGGCGAGATGAGCGGTACCGTGCGTTCCGCCGAGCAGGCGGCCGCGCAGATCGACGGCGTCGAGGTCTACGACACGCGCACCGTCACGACCGCGCTCTGCCTCCTCGCCGAGCGCCTGCGCGCCCGCCTCGAGCCGGGCTGCACGCGCGACGAGGCGCGCGCCTACATCCAGTATTTCATCGACCACTGCGGCTTGATGATCCATGCCGCCACCCTGGAATACCTGCGTCGCGGCGGGCGCATCGGCCGCGCCGCCTCGCTGGTCGGCGGCGTCTTCGACATCAAGCCGCTGATCTGCGGCGCCGACGGCACGCTGCAAAGCTACGCCAAGGTGCGCGGCCTCAAGAAGGCCATGGCCGGCATGCAGCGCTTCGTCGAGGAGAACAGCAAGCCCGACGACGAGCTGTATTTCGTCACCATCGACGCCATCAACGAAGAGGAGCCGCAGCTCATCCGCGAGATGATCGAGCGGGTGCGGCCCGATTCTCACTTCGTGATGCTCGGCCACGTGGCGGCCGTGGTCGGCACGCACATCGGCCCGGGGACCGCCGCGTTCGCTCTGATCGCGGAGTGACCGAGCCCGCGCTCCCGCCGCGCTTCGGCGGCGGCCGCTACCACGAACGGCCGCCCACCCCGCGACTCTTCTTCGACCCGGCCACGCTCGCCACTCCGCTGGCCGAGCTGGAGCAGGTGACGAAGCCCGTCGCCCGGCGTCTCGCGGCCTTCGGCCTCGAGACCGTGGGCGACCTCATCGACCATTATCCGCGGCGCTACGAGGACTTCCGCGACCGCAAACGCATCCGCGACCTCAGGCTTGGGGAGGAGGCGACGGTGCGCGGCGTCGTCGGACGCATCGTCGCCGACCGCACGGCGAGGCGCCGCGTGGACGTTGTGCGCGTCGTGCTCACCGACGAGACGGGCGCCATCGAGGCGGTGTGGTTCAACCAGCGGTACCTCGTCAAGGTCCTGGCGCAGGGCATGCGGCTCAGCGTGCGGGGCACGTACCGGCCGCAGGGCGGCCGCTCGTCGTTCGTCGTCAAGAGCCACGAGATCCTCGAAGAAGAGGAGGGCGACTCCATGCACACCGAGGGCATCGTCCCGGTGTACCCGGCCGGCGAGCAGGTGTCGGCGCGTCTGCTGCGCGGCCTCCTGCGGGCCGTGCGACCGGCGATGCGCCGGCTCCTCGACCCGCTGCCCGCCGCGCTCCGCGCGCGCGAACGGCTGCCGACGCGCGCCGACGCCACCATCGCGGTCCACCTGCCGCGCGACCTGGACGAAGCCGCGGCTGCGCGTGCCCGCCTCGTGCTCGAAGAGCTGCTGCTCATGCAGGTGGGGCTGCTGCTTCACAAGGGCGAGCAGCAGCGCCGCGCCGCGGCGCCCGCCCTCGCCGCGCCCTCGGACATGAGCCGGGATTTCCTGGAGGGCCTGCCGTTCGCGCTTACCGCGCACCAGCTCCAGGCGCTCGACGAGCTCGATGCGGACCTGGCGCGCACCGTCCCGATGCGCCGCCTGCTGCAGGGCGATGTGGGCTCGGGCAAGACGGTCGTGGCGCTCTACTGCCTCGTGCGCGCCGCGGAAGCCGGCTTCCAGGGAGCGCTCATGGCCCCCACCGAGACGCTGGCCATCCAGCACGCCGAGACGGCGGCGCGTCTCGCCGGCGTCCTCGCCCCGGCCGAGCTGCTGACCGCGGCGCTCACGGCAAAAGAGCGGCGGGCCGCGCTCCAGAGGATCGTCAGCGGCGCGGCCCGCCTTGTGATCGGCACGCACGCGCTGCTGCAGAAGGACGTGAAGTTCGCCGGTCTGGCGATGCTCGTCATCGACGAGCAGCACCGCTTCGGCGTGGAGCAGCGCGACGCCCTGGTGCGGCGCGCCGAGCGCGGCGGCCGCGCGCCGCACGTCCTGCACATGACGGCCACGCCGATCCCGCGCACCCTGGCGCTCACCGTGTACGGCGACCTCGACGTGACCACTATCGCGGGGTCGCCGGTGGGTCGCCAGCCGGTGGTCACGCGTCTCGTGGACGAGGGCAAGCGCGAGGTGGGCTACGAGTTCGTGCGCAAGCAGATCGCCAGAGGGCGCCAGGTCTACGTGGTGTGCCCGGCGATCGACGAATCCGACTCGATCTCGGCGGCCACCGCCCTGGCCGAGGCGCAGCGCCTGCAGGCCGGGCCGTTCCGTGACAGCCGCGTGGCCGTGGTGCACGGTCAGCTCAAGTCGGCCGAGCGCGACGCAGTGATGCACGCCTTCAAGGCCGGAGAGGTGCAGGTTCTGGTCTCGACGAGCCTGATCGAGGTCGGCATCGACGTGGCCAACGCCTCGGTGATGATCGTCGAGGGCGCGGAGCGCTTCGGCCTCGCGCAACTCCATCAGCTGCGGGGGCGCGTGGGGAGGGGGACAGCCAAGTCGTACTGTCTACTCTTTTCGCAGGCCGAGACCGGCGCCTCCCAGGCGCGGCTCGAGGCCCTGCTCGAGACCAACGACGGCTTCGAGCTCGCCGATCGCGATCTCGAGATCCGCGGCGAGGGCCAGGTGATGGGCGCGAGGCAGGCGGGCGTGCCGGACCTCAAGCTCGCCCGCCTGGCGCGCGACCGCGCAGCGCTGCTTCGCGCCCGCGAGCTGGCCGCGCGGATCATCGCCGCCGACCCCGGCCTCGGCGACCCCATCAACGCGCCGCTGCGCGCCGCCGTCGACGGCGCCTTCGGCGGCGAGCTCGCCTGGCTGCTCAAAGCCTGACCGGCCGCGCGGCCGCCCTCCCGTATACTTCAGACATGCGCACCCCCGAGCTCATCGCCACGCACACCAACACCGACTTCGACGCCTTCGCGGCGATGGTCGCCGCGCACAAGCTCTACCCCGAGGCGGCCATCTGCCTCGGCGGCGCCGTGAACCGCAACGTGCGCGAGTTCCAGGCGCTGTACGCCGACCTCATCCCCGTCGTGGACCCGGGCGACGTTGAGCGCGACAGCGTGCGCCGCCTGATCCTCGTCGACACGGTCCATGCCAACCGCCTCGGTGACCTCGGCGACCTCTGCGGTCGCGAGGGTGTGCAGATCGTGGCGTTCGACCATCACACCCACCAGGGCGACCTGCCGGCCTTCATCCCGCCCGACAACCTCGTGACCTCGTCCGACGGCTCGCTGGTGACGCTGCTCGTGCGCATCGTCGCCGAGCGGGGCATCCCTATCACGCCCTTCGAGGCGACCGTGTTCGCCCTCGGCATCCACGAGGACACGGGGTCGCTGACGTTCTCCACCACGACCCCCGCCGACGCCGAGGCCCTGGCGCTCTGCATGCTGCGCGGCGCCGACGCGGCGCTCCTCGAGAAGTGGCTGGCCAACGCGCTCACCGCCGCGCAGCGCCGTACGCTGGCGGCCGCGCTCGAGGCCGCCGAGGAGCTTCCCGTCGCGGCGGCGACGGTGCTCCTCTCGGCGCTTCGCCAGGACCTCTACGTGGAAGGCGTGAGCGTGGTGGCGCACCGCGTCATGGATCTCACGGGCTGCGACGCCTACTTCCTCCTCGTGGCCATGGAGAGCCGCGTGTTCGTCACGGCGCGCAGCCGTGGCGGCCGCGTGGACGTCGCCAAGGCGCTGGCCGCGGTGGGCGGCGGCGGCCACTCCGCCGCCGCCTCGGCGGTCGTCAAGGACCGGCCGCTGGACGAAGTCGTGGCGGCCGTGAGCGCGGCGGTGCCCGCCGCCCTCGCCGCCGTGCGCACGGTGCGCGACGTGCTCGCGCCGCTGCCGCCGCCGGTCGAGCTCTCGACCAGCATCGACGAGGCGGCGCTGCAGTGCCGCCGCGAAGGGCTCGGCGGCGTGGTCGTCGCGGACGCCGGCCGGCTCGTCGGCAAGGTGGCGCTCGCCGACCTCGAGCGCGCCGCCGCGCACGGGCTCGGCCACGCCCCCGTGAAGGCGGTCATGACCTCGCGCGTGACGGTGCTCGCCGCGGACACGCCCCTCGAGCACGCCGCCGCGCGCATCGCCCAGGAGGAGATCGGCTGGGCGCCCGTGGCGCGCGACGCTTCCGCCGCGCAGATCGCCGCCGACGACCTGCTCGGAGCGGCCACGCGGCGCGCGGTGGCCGGCGACGTGGGCGCGCCGGAGCCGCCGGCGCCGGTGGCGGCCAACCTCGCCGGACCCCTGGGGGAGCTCGGCCTGGATGGGCTGCTGCGCCAGATCCAGGTGGTCGCCGCCGGCGTGCGCGGCGTGTACCTCGTCGGCGGCGCGGTCCGCGATCTGCTCCTCGGCGAGCCCGGCTTCGACGTCGACATCGCCGTCGAGGGCGACGGCATCGCCCTGGCGAGCAACCTCGCCGAGCGTCTCAAAGGCCACGTGCGCCCCCACGAGAAGTTCGGCACGGCCGTCGTCGTGGCGCACGACGCCGCCGGTGGCCGCCGGCGCGTGGACGTGGCCTCCACGCGCTCCGAGTCGTACGCCTACCCCGCGGCGCTCCCCAAGGTGGAGCACGCGGGCATCCGCAGCGATCTGGCGCGGCGCGATTTCACGATCAACGCGATGGCGGTCTCGCTCAAGCCCGAGACTTACGGCGACCTCCTCGACTACTTCGGCGGCATGACCGATCTCGCCGCGCGGCGCATCGTCGTGCTGCACAACCTCAGCTTCATCGAGGACCCCACGCGCGTGCTGCGCGCCATCCGCTACGAGAACCGCTACGGGCTGCGCATGGACGCGCACACCCTCAACCTGGCGCGCGCCTGCTGCGCCATGGACCTCGTCGGCGACCTCTCCTCGGCGCGTCTCCGCGACGAGCTCATCGCTCTGCTCGAGGAAGACAAAGCCGATTTCTCGCTGCGCCGCATGGAGGAGCTCGGCCTCACGCCCTCGATCCACGGCCGCCTGCGCGCCGGCGCTACGACGCGCGCGCTCGTGCAGCGCGGCGACCGCGCGCGCGCCGCCCACCACCTCGAGGGCGAGACGCCGCGCTGGCGCCTGCGCCTGGTGTGGATGCTCCGCGACCTCGAGCCCGAGGAGATCGCCATGTGGACCGCGCGCATGCGCATCCGCCGGCACGACGCCGAGGTGCTCGAACGCGCGCTCGTCGTGGGCCGGCGCCTCGTGGACAGGGTCGCGAGAGGGCCGAGCGAGGCGGACCTGTACGAGCTCGCCCACGGCCAGCCGCTGGAGGCCGTCCTCGCGGCCGTGGCGCTCGATGAGACGGGCATCGCCGCGGACCGCCTCGGCCGCTTCCTCGACGTCACCCGCCACGTCAAGCTGGCGATCGGCGGCGAGGACCTTCTGGCGCTGGGCTTCGCGGCCTCGCCGCAGATGGGCGAGGTGCTGCGCAGCGTCCTGCACCTGCGCCTGAACGGCGTGCTGCGCAGCCGCGACGACGAGCTCGCCGCCGCGACGAGGCTGCGCGGATGACCGACAACGGCCTCCTTCTTCGCTTCCTCGTCACGCTGCCCCTGCTGCTCGTCAGCCTCGTGATCCACGAGCTCGCCCACGGCTGGGCGGCCTGGAAGCTCGGCGACCCGACCGCCAAGCTCCACGGGCGGCTCACGCTGGACCCGCTCAAACATCTCGACGTGTGGGGTACCGTCGCCCTGGTCGTGACCTTCGTGGGCTCCGGCGGCAGCTTCTTCTTCGGCTGGGCCAAGCCCGTGCAGGTCGACCCGCGCTACTTCAAGGACCCGCAGCGAGGGATGATGCTGGTGGGCGCGGCCGGACCGGCGGCCAACTTCGCCCTCGCCCTGGTCGCCGCCGGCCTCGTCTGGCTCACCTACACCTGGAGCCTCTTCGCGGCGCAGGCGCTCGCCCTGGCCTTCGTGCTCAACGTCGTGCTCGGCGTCATCAACCTGATCCCCATCCCTCCGCTGGACGGCTCGCGGGTGGTCGGCGGCTTCCTCCCCCACGACCTCTACCTGCGCTGGGTCGACCTCGACCGCTACGGGAGCTACGTGTTCATGGGCCTGCTGGTGGTCATGCTGGCGGCGCCGCAGGTGTTCCAGGCTACGATCGGCAGGGTGCTCGACTGGTCGTATGCCCTGCTGCCGGGGGGCTGAAAGCATGGGCGCACGCTTCGCCCTGGAATGGCGTGAGGCCGGCGCCCTCAGATGGCTGCAGTGGGAGGGCGCCGGGGTGGCCGCCGCCTTCCCGACCAGGGAAGGCGGCGTCTCGCCGGCGCCGTTCGCGTCGCTGAACCTCGGCCTCTCGGTCGATGACGCGCCGGCCAACGTGCTGGAGAACCGGCGGCGCTTCTGCGCGGCGCTGGGCGTGCCCCAGGAACGGCTCGTCGTGCCCGGCCAGGTGCATGGCGTGGCGCTCGCCCGGGTGGGGGAGGCCGAGGCCGGGCGCGGCGCCTTCGAGCGCGAGACCGTGATCCACGACCACGACGGCCTGCTGAGCGCCGCGAGCGGCCTCGGCCTTGCGGTGAGCTACGCCGACTGCGTGCCCGTGGTCATCGCCGCGCGCGGCGCCGACGGGCCCGAGCTCGCCATCGTGCACGCCGGCTGGCGCGGCATGCTCGCCGGCGTCGTCGGGCGGGCGGCCGCGGCGCTGGCGCGCCGCGGCCGTCTGCTGGGCGCTGTGGTGGGCCCCAGCATCGGTCCCTGCTGCTTCACTGTGGACGAGGGACTGAGGGGGCGCTTCGACAAACGTCTTACTGGGTCGGCCGGGGACGGTACGGTCGACCTCTGGGCCTGCGCCGAGCGCGATCTTGAGGCCGCCGGCGCGCCGCCGGCGGCCATCTGTGTCGTGGGCCTCTGCACGGCGAGCGACGCGCGCTTCTTCTCGCACCGCCGCGAGCGCGGGGCGACGGGCCGTCATCTGGCCATCGCCTGGCGGCAGGAAGCGTGAGACGCTTCCAGAAGTAGGCGCCTGAGGAGGCCATCGGTGGTACAGCAGTTCGTCCCCAAGGCAGAGGTCGTGCGCGAGCGCTTCGCGGAGGTGAGCGGCCGCGTCGCCGCGGCCGCCGCCGTCGCCGGGCGCGACCCGGCGGAGGTCCGCATCCTGGTGGCGACCAAGTACGTGGCCGCCGAGCACCTGGGCGCGCTGCGCGACGCGGGCATCAGATTGATCGGTGAGAACCGCGCCCAGGACCTGGCGGCCAAACACGAGATGTACGGCGACGCCTTCGACTACCACTTCATCGGTCACCTGCAGAGTCGCAAGACCAGGCTCGTGGCGCCTCTGGTGAGCCTCATCCACTCGGTCAGTACGATGAGCGTCGTGGAGGAGATAGAGGCGCGCGCCGCGCACGCCACCGAGGTGCTGCTCGAGGTCAATATCGCCGGCGAGGACAGCAAGAGCGGCATCGCGCCGGCCGCGGCGGACGCGTTTCTCGAAGCGGCCGCGGCCTGCGGCAAGGTGCGCTTCCGCGGGCTGATGTGCATGCCGCCCCTGTCCGACGACGCCGCTGCGGCGCGTCCGTATTTCGCGCAGACCCGCGAGCTGGCGCGGCGACTTTCGTCAACGTGGCGGGGAACGTATACTTTCGACCAGCTATCGATGGGTACGAGCGCCGACTACCAGGTCGCCGTGCAAGAAGGAGCGACCATCGTGCGCATCGGCAGCGTGCTCTTTTGACCCGCTAGGGAGGAACCTATGGGCCTGGGCGATTCGTGGCACAAGGTAGCGGTCTACTTCGGCATCGCCGACGACGAGACCGACTACGACGAGGACCAGACGCTGGCTCCCCACGAGGAGCTCGAACGCTCGTACCAGGACCGGCCCAACGTGCGCAAGCTCGACGGCGGCCGCGGCCGCAACGAGTACGACGACATCTTCGCCGACGAGCCGCGCCGCCGCAGTCAGTCGTCGTCGCAGGTGGTGCGCGCCATCGCGCCGGTGCGCCCCGCGAGGGTCGAGGTCAATCTGGTCATCCCCAAGATCTTCAACGACGCGCAGCAGATCGCCGACAAGTTCAAGGTCGACGTGCCGGTGATCGTCAATCTGCAGGGCTCGGACATCGAGCTCGCCAAACGGCTCATCGACTTCTGCAGCGGCCTCACCTACGCGCTCGACGGCGGCATGCAGCGCGTCGGCGACAAGATCTTCCTGCTCACGCCGCGCAACGTCGAGGTCTCGGCCGAGGAGCGGGCGCGCCTCATTGAGAAGGGTTTCTTCAATCAGTTCTAGCTCGCCGACGCGGCCGTGAACGTCGGTCTCATCGGCGCCGGGCACATCGCGCGCGCTCTGGCCGAAGGCTGGAGCCGGCCGGACGTGCCCGGCCCGCCGTCTCTCGTCTTCTTCGATGTCGATGCGGCCAAGGCCCGCGATCTGGCCGCGGCGAGCGGCGGCGCAGCCGCCGCCACGGCGACCGCGCTCGTGGCCGCCGCCGATCTGGTGATCGTCGCCGTCCGCCCGCAGCACGTCGAAGGCGTGCTTCAGGACATCGGCGTCGCCCTCGGCGAGCGCCCCGTCGTTTCGGTCGCGGCGGGCGTGTCGCTCGCCAGGCTGCAGGCGGCGCTGCCGACAGGCGCCCGCGTCGCCCGCGTCATGCCCAACGTCGCCGCCGCTCTCGGTCTGGGCGTCTTCATGCTCGTACCCGGGACGCTCGGGCACGGCGTCGCCTGGGTGGAGGACCTCTTCGCCCTGGCCGGCGACGTGGTCGAGGTCGACGAAGCGCTGTTCGACGCGGCCACGGCCGTGGCCGGCTGCACGCCTGGGATCATCGCCTATCTCGTCGAGGCGTTCGCGGCGGCTGGTGTGGCTCACGGGCTCGCCGAGGACGTGGCCGTGCGGCTCGCCATCTCCGGCGTGTACGGGGCAGCCGCCATCGTCGCGCGCGCCGGCGATCCGGCGGCCGTGCTCGCCGCCGCCGCTACGCCGGGCGGCATGACCGCGGCGGCGCTCGAGAAGCTCGAAGAGCGCGAGCTGGCCCTGACGGTCGATGACGCCGTGGCCGCCGCCATCGCGCGCGCCGAGGAGCTCGCGTGACGACGGCGCGCCAGAATGAGAGACGGGATGACGACGATCCGCGGCGCGGGCTGCGCCCGCGAAGGGAGGACCGCATGAAGCTCACACCTCTGGACATCCGGCACAAGGAGTTCAAGCGCGGCATGCGCGGCTACACCGACGTGGGAGTCGATGAGTTCCTTGACGAGGTCGCCGATGAGCTCGAGCGTCTGCTCAAGGACAACACCGACCTCGACAAGCGCGTGGAGGCGCTCGAAGCCCAGCTCGCGGGCTACAGGCGTATCGAGGAGACCCTCCAGAAGACCCTGGTCTCGGCGCAGGTGAGCGCCGACGAGCTCGTGCAGAACAGCGCCAGGGAGGCCCAGCTGATCCTGCACGAGGCCGAGCTCAAGGGGCGTCAGCTGGTCAACGAGGCCCACAGCGAGCGCCAGGGCATCGAGCAGTCTGTGGCCAGGCTCAAGAGCGTCGAGCAGGACTTCCGCTTCAGGTTCCGCCAGTTGCTGGAGGGCTACCTGAGGCACGTCGAGGAAACCCCGGCCGGCGTGGCCGTGGCTCCGGCGGAAGGCATGGCGCAGGACGAGTTCGCGCGCCACGCCGAGGCCATCAAGCAGGCCATCGCCCGCGAGGCGGCCCAGCCGACGGCGGAGTCGCCGGCGGCGCCTGGGCCGGCGGCAGAGCCAACGGCGGACGTGACCGCCGAGGTACCGGCGGCGGAGGCCGCCGCCGCGGCGTTCGCGGCTTCTGCCGGGGAGGAGCCTCCCGAGTACTCGATAGCCACCGCTCCGGCGCCGGCGCCGGACCTGCCCACCGCGCCGGGGCCCGGCGCCGCCGGGCGGCCGCCGGCGCGGGAGCGCATCCTGTTCGGCGAGACGGACGATCTGCTGGCGGACGTCGACAGCGGGGTGAACGAGAACGAGTTCAAATGGTGAAGAAGGACCGCTGCGCGCGACGGCCGACGGCGTGAGCCTGGCCGTCTGGGTCACGCCGGGGGCGCCGCGCAGCGAGGTCGCCGGCGTCGCCGACGGCCGCCTGCGCCTGCGCCTGGCGGCTCCCGCCCACGAGGGCAAAGCGAACGCGGAGCTGGTCCGCCTGGTGGCGAAGACGCTGGGGGTCCCGCGGCGGCAGGTCGACCTGGCGACGGGTGCGAATGGCCGCCGCAAGCTGCTGCGTGTCCACGGCGTGACGCTCGACGAAGCGAGGCGGAGACTCCGCCTCTGAAGGAGGGAGACCCGAATGGCCAGACTCGCCTACTGCAAGATCTGCAGGGCGACCTACCCGCTCAACATCGTGGTCAGCGACGGCGGGCGCTCCGGGAAGACCAGGGAGCCCACCTGCCCGATGGGCCACAAGGACATCGAAGAGCTGGATGCGCCGCGCAAGCCGCGTGGCAAGAAGTAGCCGCCGGCTCGGCCTGGCGCTGGCGCTCGCCGCCGGCGTCTTTGTCGCCGACCAGGCGAGCAAGGGGTTGGTGCGCCACGAGGCCGCCCACCTGCCGTACCGGGCGGTGGGCGGCCTGCGCCTCGACCTTACCTACAACTCGGGCATCTCGTTCAGCCGGTTCGCCGGCGCCGGCGTGGTGCTCGTGGTCCTGGTCGCGGCCGTGGTGGCCGGCGTCACGGCGGCGCTGTTCCTGGCGCCGCCGCGGTACCGGCCGGCTCTGGGCGTGATCCTCGGCGGGGCCGTGGGCAACCTCGTCGACCGCCTGCGCTTCGGCGGCGCCGTGGTCGATTTCATCGGCGTGTACGGCTGGCCGTCGTTCAACCTGGCGGACGCCGCCATCGTGGCCGGCACGCTCATCCTGGTCCTGCAGGTCCTGCGTGGTTCGCGAGCCTGAGCGCGAGGGGCGCTTCGCGGTGCTTCCCGGCGAGGCCGGCGCGCGCCTTGACGTGGCCCTCGCGGCGCGCGCCGGCCTCTCCCGCGCGGCCGCCCAGCGCCTCATCGGGGAGGGGCGGGTGACCGTCGATGGCCGGCCCGCCCGCAAGCGCCACGCGCTGCGCCCCGCAGAAGAGGTCGCCTGGCGGCGCGGCCCCGAGCCGCCCGCCGCGCTCGCCGCGGAGGACGTACCCTACGACATCGTGTACGAGGACGACTGGCTGCTGGTCGTCGACAAGCCGGCCGGCGTCGTCGTCCATCCGGCGCCGGGGCACGAGCACGGCACGCTGGCTCAGGGGCTCGTGGAGCACGGCGCCCGCGGTGGTCACGAGCTGCGGCCCGGCATCGTCCACCGCCTCGACAAGGACACCTCGGGCCTGCTCATCGTCGCCAAAGGCGAGGCCGCCTACCAGGCGCTGGTCGCCGCCCTGGAGCGCCGCGACATCAAGCGTGTCTACGTGACGCTCCTGCGCGGCGACCTGCCCCAGGACGACGGCGCCATCGACGCGCCCATCGGCCGGCACGTGCGCGACCGCAAGCGCATGTCGCTGCACACGACCGCCGGCAAGCGCGCCGTGACGCACTTCCGCGTGCTGGGCCGCGCCCCGGGCTTCACGCTCGTGCGGGTGCGGCTGGAGACCGGCCGCACGCACCAGATCCGCGTCCACTTCGCGGCGCTCGGCTACCCCGTGGCCGGCGACGCCGTGTACGGCGGGAGGGAGAGGCCCGAAGGCCTGGACCGCCAGTTTCTGCACGCCGCGCAGCTGGAGCTTCCGCATCCCGAGGATGGGCGGCGGATGAGCTGCGCCAGCCCGCTGCCGCCCGACCTCACGGCCTTCCTGGCAGCGCAAGGCCTGCCGGCGCAGCCGAAGCTGTAGACTCGCGCTGCGCTCGACCTTGCGGAACGCGCGGCGCTCCCCATTCCGCCGTCGCCGCCCTGCCGCGGTACCGCGCGACCCGCGAACACGTCGGCTACGACACCAGGCGTGGCCGACCGGTCTGCGCGACCGTGGCCGGGAACGCAGCCCAGGCTGCCCCGGTAGGCGGCGAAGGGTTGCGCACGTCCCGGCGGTCTGCGAGCCTGACGCGAACGGCGCCTGGGTCATCCGTGGCCCCCCGTGAGCTGGACTCACGCTCAAGGAATGGCAGCGACGGAAGAGCGCGCGGATGCAAACCGGAGAAGGGGAGCCATGATCGAGGATAGATTCCGGACAGCGAAGGCGGCCGCTTTGACGGGGTTTGCGGAGATGGGTCCGCAGCACCTCAACTGCGCCCAGGCTGTGGTCCGTTTCGCCTCCATGGTGCTCGGCGCCGACCAGGATTCCGTCGTCCTGGCGCGCTACTTCGGCGGGGGCATGACGCGGATGGGTCAGGTCTGCGGAGCTCTGTCGGGAGCGGCTCTATCCTTGGGGCTCCGCGACCGCTGCCGTGGCCTCTCCTGGCCGGACGGCGCGTCGCCCGACGCAGAGAAGGTGCAGCGGCTGTTTCGGCGGTTCGAGGCTGAGTTCGGCGCCATGACCTGCAGCGGACTCGTGGGTTACGCCACCGACACCCCGGAGGGCTACGAGAGGTTCAGGGCCGACGGGAAGTACGTGTCCTGCGAGGGCTATGTGTCGTGGGCCTGCGACCACTTGTACGACTTCCTCGAAACGACGAGCTGAGCCGAGTGGAGCCGAGCCGGGTCATCCGCGCACCGCGCGCCGCGTGAGGGGGGTGCGCCGCCGCGGGCATCTCCCCAATGGAGTGCGGCGGCGGCCGGGACTCCGGCCGCCGCCCCGCTTCTATCGCAGCGCCCGCCGGCTACGCGACGAACGGCTTCGCCTTGACGTACCTGCCGGCGCCGTCCTTGCCGACCCAGCGACCGTCGGACACCACGACCTCGCCCCTGCTCAGCACTGTCCGCACCGCGCCGTTGACACGCATGCCCTCGTACGGCGTGTAGTCGATGTTCTGCACCTGCGTAGCGGCGCAGATCACCGCTTCGACCGACGGATCGAAGACGACCACGTCAGCATCGCTGCCTGGGGCGATGACGCCCTTCTGAGGATACAGTCCGAACAGCCGCGCCGGGGCGCTGCTGAAGACGTCGACCAGCTTCGGCATGCTGATCTCGCCGCCCACCACGCCGAGGGTGTGCAGGATGAGCAGACGATGCTCCACCCCCGGGCAGCCGTTCGGGACCTTGTGAAATCCGTCGCTCAGGCCCATCTCCTTCTGCCCTGCATAGTTGAACGCGGCGTGGTCGCTGGCCACGACCGACAGATCGCCGGTGCGGAGCCCGGCCCACAGGCCGGGCCAGTTGGACTTGTCGCGGAGGGGCGGCGAGCAGATGAGCTTGGCGCCCTCAAACCCAGGCACGTCGAAGTCATCGACTGACAGCGCGAGATACTGCGGACACGTCTCTCCATAGACGGCCTGGCCCCTGTCCCTGGCCGCGCGGATCTCGTCCAGGGCCCGCGTGCAACTGACGTGGACGATATAGATGGGAGCGTCGGCGATCTCGGCGAGCATGATGGCCCGCCGCGTGGCCTCACTCTCGGCGGCGGGAGGACGCGTGGCGAGGTGGTACTTCGGGGCGGTCTTGCCCGCCGCCAGGTGCTCTTTGACGAGGACGTCGATGACATCGCCGTTCTCGGCGTGGACGCACACGAGCGCCCCGCACTCCTTGCCCTTCTTCAGAGTCTGAAGGAGAGTGGCGTCGTCGACCATGATGGCGCCCTTGTAGGCCATGAAGAGCTTGAGGCTGGCGACGCCTTCGTCGACCAGCAGGGGTATCTCGGCCAGGGTGTCGGCGGTAAGCCGGGTGACGGCCATGTGAAGCCCGTAGTCGGCGACCACGTGGCCGTCGGCCATCTCTCTCCAGTCCGCGTAGGTCTTCATCAGCGTGTCGCCGGGCGCCTGAAGGGCGAAGTCGACGACCATCGTGGTGCCGCCGGTCGCGGCGGCCTTCGTACCCGTGGCGAACGTCTCGCAACTGACGGTGCCTCCAAAGGGCATCTGGAAGTGGGTGTGTACGTCGATGCCCCCGGGGATCACGTAGGCGCCTGAAGCGTCCACGACCTCCGCTCCGTCACGCGGGAGATCGAGGCCCACGGCGACGATCCGGCCGCCGTCCACGAGAACATCGGCCTGGTATTCGCCTTCGGAGCTCACCACAGCGCCGCCCGCGATGATCGTCTTCACTTCTGGGCCTCCTTCTCGTTCGCCCTCGACTCTCGCCTGGATCGTGCCCGAGGAGTCCTGCCGGTCGCCCTCTGGCCGCTGACAATGTAGCACACGAGGACGGGGCGTCTGGAGGCGCGACGCATGCCGATCAGTGCGGCGCGCCCGCCGGGAACGGTTCGCCGGCATAGCCTCGGTCTGCTTTGATTGTACACCTCGCTACCATGGGGTCCGCCGTTCGCACCTGGCCGGCGCCCCCGCGTGCACCGATGACATGACTGAGGCAGCCCAAGGCGCGTTCGACCGTCTCAGGCCGCTCAAAGAGGATCAGGGCACGCCCAAGGACTTCCTCACCCGACCGTGGCGCCCGACGCCGAGATCGACCGCTGCCTCGGGAGCATGATGGCCGGCCCCATCGGCAACGCCGCCGGCATCTGCACGCACAGCGGCCGCAGCGCGGGCGGCTTCTGGTACACTGTGCAGACTGGCAACATCGGCGTGGACCTCGGCATCGCCGCCGCCATGGCCTCCTTCCCGTTCGCCGGCCAGAAGAATCCGTTCTTCGGCGCGATGCACGGCCAAGGCTCGGACGCGGCGCCGTTCTTCACGGACAGCAAGGTCTTCATCACCGCCGGCAAGAAGCGGATGAGGGCGCGCAAAGGAGAAGCAATGGCCCATCAGTTCCCCGAGATCGTCGCCTACGGGTCGGCGTTCCGCTGCGCCCTCGAGGCGGAGCAGGCGTGCGCCGACTTCGCCGCGGCGGCCGGCGTGCTGGCCCCCGACCAGGCCTGGCGCGACAAGCTCGAGGAGGTCGTCTGCACGCACGACGACCGCGTCGCCAAGCTCACCATGACCCGGCAAGAGGTCACCGAGATGATCCTCGAGCCCATCCACTCGCTCGACGTGGGCGCCTACCTCGGCACGCTCGACGCCGAGCCGGCCACGAGCTGGCCGGCCGCGGTAGAGCAGCTCATCCAGGCCGAAGAAGACACGGCGCGCTACCACGAGGACTTCGTCACGCAGTGCGAAGAGATCCTCGCGGCCAGCGCCCGCGCCTTCAAGAAGAGCGCCAGGCAGGACCGGGCGGTGGCGCAAGAGCTCAAGAGCCTGCTCTGATTCCTCCCGCCCCTTCAGGGGCATAGCGACGGACCCCGGCTGCAGGGGGAGCTCCCTCACTCCTGCGGCTGGGCACGTGTTCTCAAGAGCACGTGGTCGATACCATGGGTGTGAAGGAACGGTACCGCGACCACGTCATGACGAGCTCGCAGACGTCGTGTCCGGCGGTTCCCTTGCGGATGCCGCCGGCGGCAAAGCGCACGCCCTTCGCGCTCAGCCGATCGTAGGCTGCCGCGAGATCGTCCACCCATGGCCCGATGTGGTTGAGGGCCGGCTCGTTGACGCGCGGCTTCGCGTCCGCGTCCCAGAGGCTGCACCAGGTCGATCTCGCCATGCTGTCGTCCCGTGGCGAACGACACGATGTCTTCATCGACGTTCTCCGCCGCGGACCGGTAGCCGCCCGTGGGCGCCAGCCCGGGATCTCGACCCACAGCCGCGTGAGGCGGCGCTTGTCGGCCGCGCCTATGGCGACCTGCTGCGTTCCCAGGACCACGAACGGCCGCTCGAGCATCGTCACGCCCCCTTCGTCGGTCATCTGTTCGCGCGCGTCCGAGAAACGCCTCGCAGGCCGACTCCTGTCGGGGACCGCGCCCGGGAGATCCTGTCGTCAACAGGGCACGACACGTGTCCGAGTCGCGGCCGACGCCGGAGCTGCAGCCGCGGAACATGGACCGGGTCGCGACCATCCCCGCGATTGACAGGGTCAGAGGGGGGGCTATAGTTGACCCCATTCGATGTGCGTACACCAGTCGGGTTGTGGTCGGGTCCGACCTATTTGGCGTCGCCTTGTCGTGTGCACGAAGGGCTGGGCGCGGCGCGGGACCAGGGGAGTCGCTTGAGCGGAGCATACGAGACTGCCTACGAGGCGTCGATCCTTCGGCCAGAGAGCTTCTGGGGCGACGCCGGCGAAGGCGTGGAGTGGACCAGGCGATGGGACAAGGTCCTGGACCGGTCGGCGAGCCCCGCGCCGCGCTGGTTCGTGGGTGGCAGCCTCAACACCTGCCACAACGCCGTCGATCGCCATGTCCTGGCCGGCAGAGGCGCAGCGACCGCGGTCATCTATGACAGCCCGATCACCGGCGCGGCAGGGCGGCTGACCTACGCGGAGCTCCTGGAACAGGTCTCGAGCTTCGCGGGGGGCCTTCGCGATCTGGGCGTGGAGTGCGGCGACCGGGTCGTCATCTACATGCCCATGATCCCACAGACGCTCATCGCCATGCTCGCGTGCGCCCGTATCGGCGCAGTGCACTCGGTGGTCTTCGGCGGCTTCGCGGCGCAGGAGCTCGCCACCCGGATCGACGATGCCAAGCCCAGGCTCATCGTCTGGGCCTCCTGTGGCATCGAGCCCAGCCGAGTGATCCCCTACAAGCCGCTGGTCGACCGGGCGCTCGAGCTGGCGCAGTGGCGGGTGGAGACCACTGTGGTCTCGCAAAGGGAGCAGCAGCCGGCGCAGCTCGTGCCCGGAAGAGACCACGACTGGAACGAGCTGGCGCGGCAGGCCGAGCCGGCCGCCTGTGTCGATGTCGAGGCCACCGCGCCTCTCTACATCCTGTACACCTCCGGGACCACAGGTAGGCCCAAGGGTGTGGTCAGAGACCACGGCGGCCACGCGGTCGCCCTCCTCTGGTCGATGAAGAGCCTCTACGACGCCGGTCCCGGCGACGTCTTCTGGGCGGCCTCGGACATGGGCTGGGTGGTCGGCCACTCCTACATCGTCTACGGGCCGCTGCTGGCCGGCGCCACCACCGTCGTGTACGAGGGCAAACCGGTGGGCACGCCCGACGCCGGGGCGTTCTGGCGGGTCGTCGAGGAGCACCGCGTCAAGGTGCTGTTCACGGCTCCGACGGCCATTCGCGCCATCCGCCGAGAGGACCCGGACGGCGAGCTCGTCAAAGAGCACGACATAAGCTCGCTGAAGGCGCTCTACCTCGCCGGAGAACGCCTCGATCCCGACACCTATCGCTGGGCGGGCGACGTGCTCGGCGTGCCCGTGATAGATCATTGGTGGCAGACCGAGACCGGCTGGGCGATCTGCGCCAACTGCAGAGGGCTCGAGGATCTGCCCATGAAGCCGGGCTCGCCCACCAAGCCGGTGCCCGGCTATGACCTCGTCGTGCTCGATGCCGCCGGCGATCCTCTCGAACCGCCGGCTGAGGGGGTGCTCGCCCTGCGTCTGCCGTTGCCCCCCGGCACTCTGCCGACGCTCTGGCAGAACGACGAGGGCTTCGTCAACACGTACTTGGCCCCATTCCCCGGCTACTACTTCACGGGAGACGCCGGCAGCATCGACGAGGATGGCTACGTCTACGTGATGGGCCGCCTCGACGACATCATCAACGTCGCCGGCCACCGGCTGTCCACCGGCCGCATGGAAGAGGTGCTCGCCGCGCACCCGGACGTGGCCGAGTGCGCGGTCGTCGGCGCCGCGGACGATCTCAAGGGGCAGGTCCCTCTCGGACTCGTCGTGCTCAAGGCCGGAGTCACTCGGGACGCAGCGGACATCACCAGTGAGCTCGTGCGCATGGTCAGGGAGCAGGTCGGGCCGGTGGCGGCCTTCAAGCGCGCGGTCGTCGTCAATCGCCTGCCCAAGACGCGGTCCGGCAAGATCCTGCGCAGCTCGATCCGCAAGATCGCGGACGGAGTGGACTTCACGGTTCCCGCGACCATCGAGGACCCCTCGGTGATCGAAGACCTCCGGGAGACGTTGCGCATCGACTAGCTGATGGCCGCGTCATCGAACGATGATCCAGGAACGTTTCATGCGCGATCGAGACAAGTACGAAAGGAGTGCCGTGAGCGACCAAGCCAAGCGGGCCTTCAACCTTCTTGAAGCGCCGAAGAAGCACTATGGGACGCTGCGCAACTACGTGGGCGGCGAATGGGTCGAGCCGGAGACGGACCGGTATCTCGACGTGGAAGATCCTGCCACGGGCGAGACGATCGCCTCAGTCCCGTGCAGCACCAAGGCGGACACGGACCGGGCGATACAGGCCGCTCAGGACGCGTTCTGGGATTGGCGCTCCACGCCGCCGCTGGTGCGTGCCAGGTACGTGTACAAGATCAGGGAGTTGATGGAGAAGAACTTCGAGGAGCTCTCCCGCATCACCACGCAGGAGCACGGGAAGGCCATCGACGAGGCCCGCGGAGAGACTCGCCGAACGGTGGAATGTGTGGAGGCCGCGACCGGCGTCACCAGCCTGATGATGGGCTACAACCTCGAGGACGGCGCGGCCAAGAACATCGATGAGACGATGGTGCGCCAGCCGCTCGGTGTCAGCGCCTGCATCACGCCGTACAACTTCCCCTTCATGATGACCGGCTTCTGGTGGCCCTACGCGATCGCCGCCGGCAACACCTTCGTCATCAAGCAGTCGCATCAGACGCCGATCACCGTCACCCGGTTCTTCGAGATCCTCGAAGACGCCGATCTGCCCGATGGCGTCATGAATCTGGTCCAGGGCGACCGCGTCGTGGGCGACGCGATCCTGGAGTCGCCACTCGTGCGGGCTGTCGGCTTCATCGGCTCCACGCCGGTCGCCAAGCAGATCTACAAGCGCTGCGGTGAGACCGGCAAGCGCATCTGCGCCAACGGCGGCGCCAAGAACTTCATCACCGTCATGCCCGATGCGGAGATCGACCGGCAGATCAGCAACATGATGGCCAGCTTCTTCGGTTGCGCGGGGCAGCGGTGCCTTGCCGCCTCCGTCCTCTTGGCCGTGGGCGACGTTTACGATGAGATCAAGGAGAAGTTCCTGGCGGCTGCCGGCGCGCTCGCCACGGGCCCCGGGCTCGACGAGTCGGTCAACGTCGGGCCGGTGATCTCCGCCAAGCACCTGGCCAGCATCCACGGCTACATCGAGACCGGCATCAAGGAGGGCGCCGACCTCCTCCTCGACGGGCGTCAGGTCGAAGTGCCGGGCTTCGAGGGCGGTCACTACATCGCGCCCACGGTGTTCGAGAACTGCACCCCGGACATGACGATCTGCAAGGACGAGATCTTCGGCCCGGTCGCGATGCTCGCCCGCGTCAAGGACTTGAAGGAGGCGATCGGCATCACGAACGGAACCCAGTTCGGCAATGCCGCCTCCATCTACACCACGAGCGGGAGAAGCGCGCGCACGTTCTGGTACGAGGTCGAGTCAGGGAACATCGGCGTGAACATCGGCGTCGCGGCGCCGGTCTCGTACTTCCCGTTCGCCGGCATGAAGGAGTCTCACTTCGGCTCGACGCACGGGCAGCGCGACTCCTTCGAGCTGTTCACGGACTGCAAGGTGGTCATCACTCGCTGGTAAGGGGCGCTCACAGCGAACGCCCGAGCTCAGCTGGCACGAGCCGGAGGAATGGTATGGACAAGGCTGCGATCCTGATCAAGAGCGGCGACGTCGCGCCGATCGTGCCGCCGCTGCACGTGAACACGGACACGTGGGTGCTGGTGAAGCCGGCGAAGACCGGCAACACGCAGTGCGAATTCTACATCACGGAGATGAAGCAGGGCGGTGGCGCCGATTGGGACACCCACCCCGGCTGCGAGCACATCTACTTCGTGATGTCCGGTCGGGCCAGGATGTGCGTCGAGGACGAGGTGTTCGATCTGGAGCCGGGCGACTGCCTTCTCATGAACGAAGGGGTGCGACACAAGGTCGATGTGGTCGGCAGCGAGACCTTCCGCATCGGCGTGGTCTTTGCGCCAGGCCGCGTGTGATGAGACCCGGCCCCGTGTGCGCCATCGATCCAGGCGCGCGCGGCGTCACGGCCTCTCCCGTTCCGGAGGCGCCGAGAATCGTACGGTCGGCAGCACCTGCAGCTCCATGGCGGTAGGCTCGCTGTCCTGTCAGTAGTAGTAATCGCGACACGTAGGAGGTAGTTGGCAACATGCAAGTCAAATCGCTTAGAGGTAAGAGCTTCATCGCGATCTCCGACTTCACCAAAGAAGAGATCGTCACGATGCTCGACGCCGGGGTCGCGCTCAAGCTCGAGAACGCGCGCGGGGTCCCGCACCACATCCTGCAGGACAAGGCCATCTTCCTGATGTTCTACAACAAGAGCCTGCGCACCCGGAACAGCTTCGAGACCGGCATCTTCCAGTTGGGCGGTCACGCGAACTATCTGGACACGAACGCGGTGTACACGCCGGCCGTGAAAGGCGCGGAGCAGGCCTTCGCCACCGAGCGCCTCGACGACGTGGCCAAGGTGCTTTCGCGCTATGGTGAGGCGATCTGCATCCGCATCTTCGGCGATCCCGTCGGCTGGGTGTATGGCGCCGGCAACCACTACATGCGCGAGTTCGCCAAGGCCGCCGACGTGCCGGTCATCAACATGGAAGACGACATGTTCCATCCCTGCCAGGGCATGGCCGATGTCATGACCATGCAGGAGAAGCTCGGCACCCTGGAGGGCAAGAAGGTCGTCATCAGCTGGGCCTACTCTCCGAGCCGCAGGAAGCCGGTCAGCGTGCCGCATTCGATGATGGCCGTGAGCTCGCTGTTCGGCGCCCACGTCGTGTTCGCGCATCCCCAGGGCTTCGAGCTCGACGAGGCGCAGATCGCGCACGCCAAAGACAACGTCGCCCGCTACGGCGGCTCCTTCACCGAGACCAACGACATGAAGGAAGCCTTCAAGGACGCCGACGTCGTGTACCCGAAGTGCTGGCCCTCGCTCAAGTACTTCGCCACTCCCGACAAGGAAGCCGACTGGAAGGCCCAGGACGAGCTGTTCGACGCCAACAAGGACTGGATCTGCGACGAGAAGATCATGGAGCTCACCAATCGCGACAGCATCTACATGCACTGCCTGCCGTGCGACCGCAGCTTCGAGGTCACCGACGCCGTCATCGACGGACCGCACTCCGTGGTCTACGACCAGGCCGAGAACCGCATGCACGCGCAGAACGGGGTCATGTCGATCATCATGAACGGCTGACCGACTGACAGTGCTTCCGCGTTCCCCTGGCTGGCCGCGAGCGCCTCGCGGCCAGCCAGGGGACCGCACCCAGGCGCGCCGTGAAGGCACGGTGTCCCGCGGATCCTGTCTCCGTTCTCTCGAGAGCGAGGACCAGAGATCACGCGGAGCGGGCGTTCCGCGACAGAGAGACAAGGCGCGGGGTCACGTTGGGCTTCCGACGCCCGCGGTGCATGCAACGAACCACGGAAGTGGAGGTGCGAATGAAGCTGCTCGTCGCTCTTGGCGGCAACGCCATCAAACAAGCCCATGAGGCCGGCACGACAGCCGAGCAGTTCGACAACTGCGAGAAGACCACCGAACAGCTCGCCGGGATCGTCAGTGAGTTCGGTCCCGGCGACTGGCTGGCGATCACGCACGGCAACGGGCCCCAGTCGGGCAACTTGAGCGTGGAGATGGAGGCGGCCAAGGACACGGTGCCCGTGCAGACGCTGGACGTCATCGGCGCGATGACCCAGGGCCAGATCGGCTACATGCTGCAGAACACCATGCAGAAGCACCTCAAGGCTCGCGGCGTGGATCTGGACGTGATCGCGGTCGTCAACCAGGTGCTCGTCGACCCCGACGACCCCGAGTTCAGCGGCGACACGGCCTCCAAACCAGTCGGCAACTTCTTCACCGCCGAGGAAGCCAAGGCGCTGAAGGCCGAGCATCCGGAGTACGTCGTCAAAGAGGTCAAGCCGGGCGCCGAGCAAGGTTGGCGGCGCTGCGTACCGTCGCCCATCCCCAGCCTCAACGTCGAAGGCCGCGCGATCGGCAAGATCCTGGATGCAGGCATCATCGTGATCGCCTCGGGCGGCGGCGGCATCCCCGTCATGCAGGACGACAAAGGCGACTACCAGGGGCTCGAGGCGGTCATCGACAAAGACCGCGCCGGCGAGGTCATGGCGCAAGAGATCGGCGCGGACACCTTCATGATGCTCACCGATGTCGAGCACGCCCTGATGAACTTCGGCAAAGAGAATGCGGCCCCGATCGGCGAAGTGACCGTCGCGGAGGCGCAACGCCTCGCGGACGAGGGCCACTTTCTGCCCGGCAGCATGGGCCCCAAGGTGGCTTCGGCCATCAAGTTCGTGGAAGAGGGCGGGGCACGGGCGATCATCAGCTCCCTCGACAAGGCGGTCGAGGCGCTGGCGGGCAAGACGGGGACGATCATCGTGCCGTGAGCCGACTCGTAGACGCGTGCCCCGGCTTTTGCCTCAGGCTCGCGTCGGGTTTGTTGACAGGTCCGGCGACTCATGGTCTAGTCACTCTAATCTACCAGGCAGAGGGTCCCGAGCGGTGATCACCTGCAAAAGCGTTAGACAGGGGGGCAAGATGAACAGCAGACGCTATGGCATTCTGGCACTTGTGGTGATCGTGTGCCTGTCGATGGGCGCGTTCGCAGCGGTCGGCTGTGGCGGCACGACAGAGGAGACAGCGTCACCGTCGGCCTCGGCCGCCGGCGGCGACCAGGCGGCGAACCAGGCCGCCGCCGAAGCGGCGTACGCGGGAATGACCGATATGCCGACGTTCGTGGCCCCTCCAGGGGGCCCCATGGACGCCAAGGCGATCATGGCCGGCAAGTCCATGATGAGCATCCCCGGCACCGGCACAGACCCGTTCTACGTGCAGATGGAGAACGGCATGAAGGAGGCCGCCAAGGCGGTCGGCTATCCGTTCTCGACCTGGAACAACCAGGGCCAGCTGACGCAGTATCAGCAGGGCTTCCAGAACGGCATCACGAAGAAGGTCAGCCTGATCGACCTGCTCGCCGGGCCGGACCCCAACTCCCTGAAGCCGCAGATCGACGAGGCGCAGAAGGCCGGGATCGAGGTCGTCGCGTCGCACCTCACCGCTTTCGAGCAGACGGTGCCGTACGTGGACTACAACCTGCCGCAGGACTACACGAAGGCCGGCACGGTGATGGCCGACTGGATCATCGCGCATGACTACACGGCTCACGTGCTGCTCATAGGCTCCGACGAGATCGTGTCGACGCAGGCCGTGCACGACGGCTTCACATCCGAGGTAGAGAAGTATGGCCCGGAGATCGAGTTCACGTACTTCAACGTCACGGTCCCCGAGTGGGGCACCAAGATCCAGCCGCAGGTGCAGTCGGCCATCGTGGCCGACCCCGAGCTGACCTACGTCGCCTGCATCTACGACGCCATGACGCAGTTCGTCGTGCCGGCCGTCGCCGCCACGAACTCGGCGGACAAGGTCAAGATCATCGGCTTCAACGCCAATCCGTTCGTGATCGACTTCGTCCGCGAGGGCAAGGCCGAGATGACCTTCGGTGACTGCCTGGATTGGGCCGGCTGGGCCATCGCGGACGCCGAGATGCGGATCCTCGACGGGCAGGACATACCCGTGAACGGCGCGGCGGGCGAGTACCTCAACAACCCGTTCCGCATGTTCACCGCTGACAACGCCGCCGAGGCCGGCGTGCCCGCGGAGTTCTCCACGGGCTTCGGCGACTACCAGACCGAGTACAAGAAGCTCTGGGGACTGCAATAGGCAGCCTGCCAGAGGCCCCCAACAGCTAGAAGGGAGACAAGGCCGTGGATCTCGCACAGGCGGTCGTCGTGCGCAACATGTCCATGACGTTCGGTGGACAGCGAGCGCTGGACGCGGTGGATGTGAGCATCCGGCGCGGAGAGGTCCACGGCCTTGTCGGCCAGAACGGGTGCGGCAAGTCGACGCTCATCAAGATCCTCTCCGGCTACCATCACCCGGACCCGGGAGGCGAGCTGGAGATCGACGGTCTCCCGGTGAAGCTGCCGGTGCGCACCGGATCGGCCGCGGAGCTCGGGATGAGCTTCGTCCATCAGGACCTCGGCCTTCTCCCGACGCTGACGGTCGTGGAGAACTTCCGCGCCTGGACGATCTCCACGAAGCTCGAGTGGCTCATTCGCTGGGGCAGGGAGCGGCAGCTGACCGAGGAGGCGTTCGCCCGGTACGGGTTGAGCTGCGATCCGCGCGCGGTCGTGGGCGAGCTGCCGGCGGTGCAGCGTGCTCTGCTGGCCATCGTCCGTGCGCTCGATGACCTTCGTGTGTACACGAAGGACGACGAGTCGCGTGGCGGGTTGCTGGTGCTCGACGAACCGACCGTGTTCCTGCCCCGCGAGAACAGGGAGAACCTCTTCGACGTCGTTCGCAGGAGCGTCGCGCACGGGTCGAGCGTACTCTTCGTGTCGCACGACCTGGACGAAGCCCTCTCCGTGACCGACCGCATCACGGTCCTGCGCGACGGTCGCGTAGAAGGCACGGTGTCAAGCGCCGAGACCAACAAGGACCAGCTCGTCGAGATGATCATCGGCAAGCGCCTCGAGGCGTTCGAAGCCACCCACAGGGAACACACCGTCGGCGAACGCAGCTACGTGTCGGTCGAGGGCGTCACGGGAGGCACGATCAAGGACGTCTCCTTCGCCCTCAACGAGGGCGAAGTCCTCGGCCTCACCGGCCTCGTGGGCAGCGGTTTCGAGGAGCTGGCGTATCAGATGTTCGGCGCGACGCCCGCCAGGAGCGGCCGCATGACCATCGCAGGCATCGAGCACGACCTCGCAACGATGTCGCCGCCGGGCGCGATCAAGGCCGGCATGGCGCTCATCCCCGCGGACAGGCAGGGTTCTGCCGGAGTAGGGTCGCTGCTCGTGCGCGACAACGTGATGCTGCAGGTCATCGACCAGTACAGACCCTACCGACTCGACCGGGGCCGCTACCTCCGGGATGCCGAAAAGGCCCTGAAGGAGTACGACGTCCGCCCGCCCCAGCCGATGATGGACTTTCAGGCCCTGAGCGGCGGCAACCAGCAGAAGGTCGTGCTGGCGAAGTGGCTCCAGGCCGCGCCCAAGGTGCTTCTCGTCCACGAGCCCACCCAGGGCGTCGACGTGGGGGCGCGGCTGCAGGTCTTCGAGACCATGACGCGGGCAGCCGCGCAGGGTATGTCCGTCGTGTGCGCGAGCTCCGACTACGAGCAGCTTGCGGCGATCTGCGACAGGGTGCTCATCTTCCACGACGGGCAGATCATGTCGACGCTCGTCGGAGACCAGATCACCAAGGACCGGATCACCCAGCAATGCTACGTGAGCCGCGGTACGCTCAGGCCAGATACGGAGACGAGGATCCCCGCATGAACCAGGTCAGCACAGGAACTCCCGGAGAGCTGCTGCCGCCCGTCGAGAACAAGCCTCAGCGCCACAGGAAGGGCATCACTCCCGGCGACTACGTGGAGCGCTTCGCTCTCATCATCGCCTGGGTCATCGTCATCGTGGTGTTCAGCATCCTGGCTCCGGAGTCGTTCTTCAGGGTGCAGAACTTCACGACGATGATGGGCACCCAGACGACCCTCGTCATCCTCGCCCTGGCGGTGCTGATCCCGCTGATCGCCGGCGACTACGACCTTTCCCTGGCGGCCAACCTGATGATGGCGGGCATGCTCGTCGCCGTCCTGAACGCAGAGCAGGGCGTGCCCCTCGGCCTGGCGATCCTCATCGCCCTCGGGTTCGGCGCGCTGCTCGGCTTCATCAACGGGTTCATCATCATCGTCTTCGACATCAATGCGTTCATCGTGACGCTCGGCACCGGTACCATCGTCACGGGGCTGGTGCTGTGGATCAGTTCGTCGCGGACGATCGGCGGAGTATCGGAGTGGCTGTCGGACTGGGTGGTCGTGCACCGGCTGTTCGGCCTCTCGATCGAGTTCTTCTACGGTCTGATCCTCTGCGCAGTCCTCTGGTACGTCTTCGACTTCACGGCGATCGGGCGTCGCATCCTCTTCGTGGGAAGAGGAACCAACGTGGCCAGGCTGAGCGGTATCCGCGTGGGACGGGTGCGCTGGGGGTGCTTCGTGGCCGCCGGCATCCTCGCGTCGTTCGGCGGGATCGTGTACACCGGGACGGCGGGCGCAGCCGACCCGGTGTCCGGCGGCACCTTCATGCTGCCCGCGTTCGCGGCGGCCTTCCTCGGCAGCACGGCGATCACCCCGGGCCGCTTCAATCCGTGGGGCACGTACATCGCCGTGTACTTCCTGGTGACCGGGGTCACCGGGCTGGCGATCATGGGCGTCCAAAGCTGGGTGCAGAGCGTGTTCTACGGCGCCGCCCTGGTCATCGCCGTCTCGGCCTCGGCGTTCGTCAAGAAGCGTCGCGAGGCCGCGGCCAAGCTGTGACACATCTCGTGCGAGCGTCCCGTCTGCGTGGGTCAGGAGTCATCCGGTCCTTCTGAGCCAGCATGCCCCGGCATCCGCCGGGGCATGCTGCGTTTTGCGCGCCGGACGCGTCATGCCCGAGGAGGGCTCCGGCGCCATGCGCATCATGCCGAAGGGGTGACTGCAGTGGGAGCATCGGCCGCGCGCATCCGTCAAGACATCGAGTGAGCGCACGGCCTGACGCCAGGAAGAAGCACGGCCTCGGTGCAGGGAGTACAATGATCGTCCTTCACGGTCGATAGGCTCGGCTTTCGTCGGCGCGAGCCTCGCGCGGCGACCGTGATCGTCCTATGGCAGTGTGATGCGATCAGGGAAAGCGGTGAACGATGGATCTACAGGGCGTCATTCAGGAAGCGGGACGTTGCCTGCTGTGCTACGACGCGCCGTGCAACACGGGTTGCGGCGCCGACAACGACCCCGCGGCGTTCATCCTTCAGCTGCGTCTGGGGAACATCAAGGGCGCCGTCCGCACGATGCGCAAGAACAACATCCTGGCGGCCACGTGCGCCCAGGTCTGCCCAACGTGTCGCCTGTGCGTGCAAGGGTGCGCGCGGAGCGGGATCGACGAGCCCATCCGCATCGACGAGATCCAGGCTTTCCTCGCCGACTATGAGCGGCAAGAGGGCGTGCAAGTCCTGCAGGCGCCTGCGCCCGGAGACCGCAAGGTCGCAGTCATCGGGTCCGGACCGGCCGGCCTTTCCGCCGCCGCCGATCTGGCCATGATGGGCTACGCCACCGTGGTCTTCGAAAAGAAGCCCGAGCCAGGCGGCCAGATCCGCTACGGGATCCCCGATCACCGGCTGTCCCCCGAGCTCGTCGAGCACGAGATCGGTCTGGTCCGCGGGCTGGGCGTGCGCTTCGAGTGCGGGCACGCGATCTCGACGCGCGCCGACCTGGAAGGGCTCTTCGAACAGGGTTTCGACGCGGTGTTCCTCGCCCCAGGATACGATCGACCCTATTCGCTCGGACTGGGCGCGGAAGCGGCGGCCGGCGTGTACTTGTGGGACGATTTCCTCGCGCAGAGCAAGGACTCACAGGCTCGCGTGGAGCTGGCCGCCGCGGTCTCCGGCAAGAACGTCGTGGTGGTCGGAGGCGGCGCCGTGGCCATGGACTGCGCGGTGACCGCCAAGCGCCTGGGCGCGGACCGCGTGTATGCCGTCTCTCTGGAGGCGATGGAAGAGCTGCCTGCCGACGATGACGAGAAGGACCTTGCCTTCCGCGAGGGCATCCGCTTCAAGCCCAATGGACGGGTGACGCGCATCGAGGGCGAGAACGGCGCTGTCAAGGCCGTTCATGGCGTCGAGATCCGCTGGCTCGAGCCGGGTCGCTTCGTACCGCAGAACGCGGTGGACGTCCCCGGCAGCGAGTTCGCGATCCCGGCCGGCATCGTCGTGGAGGCGATCGGGGCGGGGTTCTCGGCGGAGCTGTCGGCCATGCTGAGCGGCATGGAGGCCGACAAGGGTCGCCCCAAGACCGACCCCGACACGATGCGCCTTTCGGATCCACGGGTGTTCGCCGGTGGGGATCTGGTGGCTGCGGGCAAGACCGTAGCCGCCGGCGTGCTCGACGGCAAACGGGCGGCACAGGCCATCGCCGAAGCCTTCCCGCTGCGTGAAGCCGTGGCGATCCCCAAGACGCCGCGACCCAGCCTGGAGATCGACTTCTGCGGGGTGCGCTGCCCGAACCCCTTCTTCCTCTCGTCGTCGCCGGTCGGCAACACCGCCGAGATGGTCGCGCGGGCGTTCGACGCCGGCTGGGGCGGGGCGGTCTTCAAGACGCTCAACCGCGACAGCGACTTCGAGGTCTTCGACCCCACGCCGCGACTCAACGCGCTACACCACGGTGACCAGCGCTTCATCGGGCTGCAGAACATGGAGCAGATCAGCGACCGTCCACTCAAGGACAACCTTGAGGACCTTGTCTGGCTGAAGAAGCACTACCCCGACCGCGTCCTGGTCGCCAGCCTCATGGGCTTCAGCGACGAGGGCTGGATCGAGCTGGCGACACGGGCGCAGGACACGGGCGCCGACATGCTGGAGCTCAACGTGTCCTGCCCGCAGATGGCCTGCGAAGGCGCCGGCCACAAGGTGGGACAGGACACCGAGCTGCTCGAGCGCTACACGCGCCTGGTCAAGGAGCACGTGTCGATCCCGGTGATGGTCAAGCTGACCCCGAACGTCACCGACATGCTGCCGGCGGCGTTCGCCTGCAAGCTCGGCGGAGCGGACGCGCTCTCGGCCATCAACACGGTGCGGGGCATCAGCGAAGTCGACCTGCGGACGTTCGCGCCCAAGCCCACGATCCAGGGCAAGGGCTCGATCAGCGGCCATTCCGGGGCAGTGGTCAAGCCGATCGCCATGCGGTTCGTGGCGGAGCTCTGCCAGAACAAGGGGGTGGCGCTCCCGCTCTCCGGGATCGGCGGCATCGAGACGTGGCAGGATGCGGCGATGTTCTTCCTGCTGGGGGCGAGCAATCTGCAGGTGACCACATCCGTGATGCACTATGGGTATCGCATCGTCGGATCCATGCGCGAAGGGCTCGAGGACTACCTGGAGACCCTCGGGTACCAGTCTGTCTGCGAGCTGGTGGGCGCCGGTCTGCAGTTCGTCATCGACCCCGCCGAGCACGTCCAGTCCGCGCACGTCATCGCCAAGGTCGATGCGGACAAGTGCATCGGTTGCGGGCTGTGCCACATCACCTGCTGGGACGGCGCCAACCAGGCCATGCGCTTCGATACCTCTACGCGCAAGGCCGAAGTCGATGAGGAACGCTGCGTCGGCTGCCTGCTCTGCCGGCACGTCTGCCCGGTGTGGGACTGCGTGGGCGCCGCGGAGATCGCGGCCCCGGTGATCTCGGGTGTGCACCGCGACGCCATGGACCTGGTCCCGCGGGGGTGATGCTCCTTCGCTGCGCCGGCGGGCTCGCGCACGCCGCCGGCGCGGCGATCCCGCCCCTTGCGACCCCTTGGCCGGGCTGCTAGACTACGCCGACCTTTAACCACGTCCGGAGAGACGAAAAGGGGGTGTGCGCCGCCGTACGCTACCGAGGCCACGGCGGCGTTTTTTTATGCCTGGACCCAGACCCGCCAATGAGGTCGTCATCATGACGGCCGAGCAGATGTCGCGGACCGTCACGCGACTCGCTCACGAGATCATCGAGAAGAACCCCGACGCTCACGATCTCGCCATCGTCGGCATCCACACCCGCGGGGCGTTTCTCGGCGAGCGCCTCCACCAGCTGCTCTGCGAGGCGGGCGGCTGCCGGTACGCGGCCGGCAACCTCGACATCACGTTCTACCGCGACGACGTGGGCCCGCGCAGCGCGACGGGCGTGGCGCCCATGACGATCGCGCCGGTGGTCAAGGGCTCCGAGCTGCCCTTCTGCGTCGAGGGCGCCACGATCATCCTCATCGACGACGTGCTCTACACCGGGCGCACCATCCGCGCCGCCATCGACGCGATCTTCGACATCGGGCGCCCGGCGGGCGTGCAGCTCGCGGTCCTCGTCGACCGCGGCCACCGCGTGCTGCCTATCCGCCCCGACTACGTCGGCAAGAACGTGCCCACCGCGCAGCGCGAGCGTATCAGCGTGCGCTACCCCGAGTCCGACGGCGCCGAAGAAGTCGTCCTCGTGCGCGCAGCGGATGATGAGTGACCATGCCCAGAAGAGATCCGATCTCCGTAGAGGACCTCTCCCGGGCGCAGATCGAACTGCTGCCGGACGCTGCTGAGAGCTTCCTCCCGGTCTTGGGGCGCGCCGCCACGAAGGCGCCGACGCGGCGCGGACGCACCATCGTCAACCTGTTCTGGGAGGCCTCGACGCGTACATCGTCGAGCTTCGAGGTGGCGGCCAAACGCCTCTCGGCCATGGTCAAGCTCACCTTGGCCGCCGGCCGCGTGGCCAGGGATCACCTTGCCTAGCCCGGCCATCGTCGTCCTCGAGGACGGCGCCGCGTTTCGCGGCGAAGCGCTCACGGGGCACGGCGCCGTCGGCGGCGAGATCGTGTTCAACACGAGCATGACGGGCTACCAGGAGATCGCCACCGACCCGTCCTGCTGCGGGCAGCTGGTGACGTACACGTTCCCGATGAACGGCAACAACGGCGCCGACCCCGCGCGCGACGAGTCGGACAAGGCGCACGCGCGGGCCATCATCGCCCGCGAGATCACCAACTACCGCTTCAACCGCGACTCGCGCGCCACCTGGCTCGACTGGCTCGCCGAGCACGGCGTGCTCGCCGTGAGCGGCGTCGACACGCGCGCCCTCACGCGGCACATCCGCGAGAAGGGCGCGCTGCGCGCCGTGGTCAGCACCGAGACCAGCGACGTGAAGCATCTGCGCAAGGCCGCCCAGGGCTTGCCCAGGATGGGCGGCCTCGACCTGGCCAAGGTCGTCACCTGCGCAGCCGCCTACGAGGCGCCGGCTCTCGAAGGGGGGCCGGCCCCCGACCTCCACGTGGTTGCCTACGACTACGGTATCAAGCGCTCGATCCTGCGGCACCTCGCGGCGCGCGGCTTTCGCGTCACCGTGGTGCCGGCCCGCACCAGCGCTCGCGAGGTCCTCAAGCGCGAGCCCGACGGAGTGTTTCTCAGCAACGGGCCCGGCGACCCGGCGGCGGTGGGCTACGCGGTCAAGGCCGTCGAACGGCTGCTCGGCAAGGTGCCCGTGTTCGGCATCTGCCTCGGGCACCAGCTGCTCGCGCAGGCGCTGGGGCTCTCCACGTACAAGCTCAAGTTCGGGCACCGCGGCGCCAACCACCCGGTCAAGGACCTGCGCAGCGGCGTCGTCGAGATCACCACCCAGAACCACGGGTTCGCCGTGAAGGACCAGGCCGTCAGCGGCGCCGCGATCACCCACGTGAACCTCAACGACGGCACCGTGGAGGGCGTGGCTGCCCCGGAGCGCTTCGCTTTCTCGGTGCAGTATCACCCCGAGTCCACGCCCGGGCCGCATGACTCGCTCTACCTGTTCGACCGCTTTCGCGACGAGATCGCGCGCTTCAAGAAAGCAGGCGCCTGATGCCGCGCCGCGACGACCTCCACAAGATCCTCATCATCGGCTCCGGGCCCATCGTCATCGGGCAGGCCTGCGAGTTCGACTACTCGGGCACGCAGGCCTGCAAGGTGCTGCTCGACGAGGGCTACGAGGTCGTGCTCGTCAACAGCGACCCGGCGACGATCATGACCGACCCGGCGTTCGCGACGCGTACCTACATCGAGCCGCTCGACCTCCCGACGCTGACGCGCATCATCGAGGTCGAGCGCCCGGACGCCTTGCTGCCCACGCTCGGCGGGCAGACGGCACTCGACCTGGCCATGGAGCTCAAGAGCGCCGGCGTCCTCGACCTCTGGGAGGTCGAGATGATCGGCGCCGACGACAAGGCCATCCACCGCGCCGAGGACCGCCTTGAGTTCCGCACCGCCATGGAGGAGATCGGCCTGCGCGTGCCGCGCAGCCTGCTGGCCGAGTCCATGGAAGAGGCCGAGCTGGCGATGCAGGAGCTCGGCCTCCCGCTGGTGGTGCGTCCGGCGTACACGCTCGGCGGCGCCGGCGGCGGCATCGCCCACGACGTCGCCGGTCTGCGCCGCATCGTCGAGCTGGGGTTGCGCCTGAGCCCCATCTCACAGCTGCTGCTCGAGGAGTCGGTCGCCGGCTGGCATGAGTTCGAGCTCGAGGTGATGCGCGACCACGCCGACAACGTCGTCGTCATCTGCGCCATCGAGAACGTCGACCCGATGGGCGTGCACACCGGCGACAGCGTCACCGTGGCGCCGGCGCTCACACTCACCGACGCGCAGTACCAGGAGCTGCGCGACGCCGCCAAGGCCATCATCCGCAAGATCGGCGTCGACACCGGCGGCAGCAACGTGCAGTTCGCCGTGAACCCCGCCACCGGCGAGGTGATGGTCATCGAGATGAACCCGCGCGTCTCGCGGAGCTCGGCCCTGGCGTCCAAGGCCACCGGCTTCCCGATCGCCAAGATCGCCGCGCGGCTGGCGGTCGGGTACACCCTCGTCGAGATCGACAACGACATCACGCGGTGCACGCCCGCCTGCTTCGAGCCGACCCTCGACTACGTGGTCGTCAAGATGCCGCGCTGGGCCTTCGAGAAGTTCCCGCTCGCCGACCGCGAGCTCACCACGCACATGAAGAGCGTCGGCGAGGCCATGGCCATCGGGCGCACCTTCAAGGAGGCCTTCCTCAAGGCGTTGCGCTCCCGCGAGCTCGACGCCGCGCCCGAGCTGCCGACGAGCGCCCAGGAGCTGCGCAAGGCGCTCGCCATCCCCACGGCCGAGCGCTACGAGCTCGTCCTCCAAGGCTTTCGCCTGGGCCTCGGCATCGACGATATCCACGCGCTCACCGGCATCTCACCGTTCTTCCTCAGTGAGCTCGGCGACATCGTGGAGCTCGAGCGTGAGGTGCGCACCGCGCCGCAGCTCACGGCTGAGCTGCTGCGGCGCATGAAGCGCTACGGCTTCAGCGACAAGCGGCTCGGCGAGCTCAGCGGCCGCGGCGAGCGCGAGGTCAGGGCGCTGCGCCACGAGCACGACGTGCTGCCCGTGTACAAGGCGGTCGACACGTGCGCCGCCGAGATCTCCGCCGAGACCCCGTACTTCTACGCGACCTACGAGGAGGAGAACGAGGCCCAGCCCGGCGACCGCGAACGCGTGGTCATCCTCGGTTCGGGGCCCAGCCGCATAGGGCAGGGCATCGCGCTCGACTACTGCTGCGTACACGCCGCGCTCACCGCCCGCGAGATGGGCTACGAGGCGGTCATGGTCAACTGCAACCCCGCGACCGTGAGCACCGACTACGACGTCTCCGACCGTCTGTACTTCGAGCCGCTCACCTTCGAAGACGTGGCCAACGTCGTCGCCAACGAGAAGCCCAAGGGCGTCATCGTGCAGTTCGGCGGGCAGGCGCCGCTCAAGATCGCCGGAGCGCTAGCGGAGGCGGGCATCCCCATCCTCGGCACGCCGCAGGAGTCGATCGACCTGGCGGAGGACCGCGGCCGCTTCGGCAAGCTCCTCGAGGAGCTCGGCATCCGCTGCCCCGAGCACGGGCTGGCGACGACGGCCGCGGAGGCGGCGGCGGTCGCGGGCAGGGTCGGCTACCCGCTGCTGGTGCGGCCGTCTTGCGTGCTCGGCGGCCGGGCCGCGCAGATCGTCTACGGCGCCGCCGAGCTGGAGCGCTACATGACGACCGCCGCCGGCCTCAGCCCCGCGCGCCCCGTGCTCATCGACAGGTTCCTCGAGGACGCCATCGAGATCGACGTGGACGCCGTCTGCGACGGCGTGGACGTCTACATCGGCGCCGTCGTGCAGCACATCGAGGAGGCGGGCGTGCACTCCGGCGACTCCGCCTGCGTGATCCCTTCGATCTCGCTGGGGGAGAGCACGCTCGAGCAGGTGCGCGAGCAGACGCGGCAGCTTGCCCTCGGTCTCGGCGTGCGCGGTCTCATCAACGTGCGGTTCGCCTACCAGAACCACCAGCTGTACGTGCTCGAGGCGGACCCGCGCGGCTCCCGCACTGTGCCGTTCGTGAGCAAGGCCACCGGGGCGCCCATGGCGCAGATGGCCACGCGCGTCATCCTCGGCGAGCGGCTCGCCGACCTCGGCGTGGTGCGTCGCGTGCCCGAGCACGTCAGCGTCAAGGAGGCCGTGCTTCCGTTCGACCGCTTCCCGGGCTCCGACACGCAGCTCGGCCCCGAGATGAAGTCGACCGGCGAGGTGATGGGCATCGCCGAGGACTTCCCGGCGGCTTTTGGCAAGGCGGTGGCCGCCGCCGGCGCGACGCTGCCGCTCGAGGGCAGCGTCTTTCTCTCGGTCTGCGACAGCGACAAGTCGGCGGCCACGATCCTCGCGGCACGGCTCCATCAGCTCGGCTTCGGCATCTACGCCACGCGCGGCACGGCCACGGCGCTCACGAGCCTCGGCATTCCCGTCAAGGTCGTGAACAAGGTGTTCCAGGGCGAGCCGCACGTGATCGATCTCATCGAGAGCGGCGAGATCGTGCTCGTCGTCAACACGCCCTTCGGCCGCGAGGCGCGCAGCGACGGCTACGAGATCCGCGCCACGGCGCTGCGCAAGGGCGTCCCCAGCATCACCACGCTGGCTGGCGCCTCGGCCGCCGTCTCGGCCATCGAGGCGGCGCGGCGGCCGCGCCTGCAGGTACACTGCCTGCAGGATCTGCACAGGGCGACGGAGGCGCAGTGACGGCCAGGCTCGATGACGGCCAGGATCGAGGACGGCCACGCCCTCGGCGCCTGACGCCGCCGCGCCCCTCCGGCCACCCCGGCAAAGTCCCAGCTAGCGGCGCCGTTTTGCGGCTCACTCCCTGTTGAACTGGCCGCGCGGCATCGCATATACTTCCGCCCGATGTCCGTCTCCTTCAGGCAATCCAACACGGCCCCCGAGCGTTCGCTCGACCAGCGCATGGACGCGCTCGGCAGGGCCAACCAGGTGCGCAGCCTCAGGGCCGCGCTCAAGGCCGACCTCAGGCGCGGCGCCGCGAACCTCCGCGACGTCCTCGTCGCGCCGCCCGACTTCCTGCTCACCGCCAAGGTGGTCGACCTCCTCATGGCGACGCCCAAGTGCGGGCGCGTCAAGTCGGCGCGCATCATGGAGCAGTGCCGCGTCAGCCCGAGCAAGACCATCGGTGGTCTCTCGGAGCGCCAGCGCGCCGAGCTGATCTCCTCCCTCGGAGGCTGACATCCCCGCGGTGTTCGTCATCTCGGGGCCGTCGGGCGCCGGGAAGGGCACCGTCATCGCCCTGGTCAAGCAACGGCTCGCGCACGTCGTCACCTCGGTGTCGGCCACCACGCGCGCCGCGCGGCCGGGCGAACAGGAGGGCCGCGAGTACTTCTTCATGACTCGCGCGGCGTTCGCCCGCGGCGCGGCCGCCGGCGACTTTCTGGAACGGGTAGAATACAGCGGCGACCTGTACGGCACGCTGCGCGCCGAGATCGAAGGCAAGCTGGCCCGCGGCGACGACGTGATCCTCGAGATCGAGCTCGTCGGGGCACGGGCCGTGCGCGAGGCTCTTCCCGAGGCGACGGCGGTGTTCATCGCGCCGCCCAGCGTGGCGGAGCTCGGCCAGCGGCTGCGCGGCAGGGGCACCGAGTCAGACGAGGCCATCGCCCGCCGCCTGAGCATCGCGCGGACCGAGGTCGCGGCGGCCGGTGAGTTCGACCATGTGGTCGTGAACGACGACGCAGAGCGCGCGGCCGCCGAGGTCGCCGCCATCATCGAAGAACGACGAAAGGGAATCTAGTGGACAAGCCCCGCATCGACGAGCTGCTGCCGCACGCCGGCGGCTCGCGGTACGCCCTCGTGATGATCGCCGCCAAGCGCGCGCGACAGATCAACAGCTACTACCACAGCCTCGGCGAGAACTCGATGGGCATGGAGACGCTCACGCCGCCGCTCATCAACACGCGCAGCACCAACCTCCTCACCATCGCCTTCGAGGAGATCGTCGACAACAAGATCGAGTACCAGGCCCCGGACTGAGCGCCACGTGAGCGGCCAGGCCCCCACGGCGCCGGACGGCGCGCGCACCGTTCTGGTGGGCGTCACCGGCGGCATCGCCATCTACAAGGCGGTCGAGCTGGTGCGCGGGCTGGTCAAGGACGGCTTCCAGCCGCTGGTCGTGAGCACGCCGGCGGCGCAGCGCTTCGTCATGCCTCTCACCTTCGCCGCGGTGTCGCAGGCGCCCGTCCTCGACGACGACAGCGCCTGGCAGGCGAGCGGCGGCTGGTTCCAGCACATCGAGGCGGCCCGCACGGCGCGCGTGATGGTCGTCGCTCCGGCGACCGCCAACACGCTCGCCAAGATGGCCGCCGGCATCGCCGACAATCTGCTCACCGCCATCTACCTGGCGTTCCGTGGCCCCGTCATCGTCGCCCCCACCATGAACTGGGCGATGAACGAGCACCCCGCCACGGTGGCCAACCTGCGCGTCCTCGCCGCGCGTGGCGTGGAGGTGCTGCCCACCGAGGAGGGCGAGCTGGCCTGCGGGGAGGAGGGCTCCGGGCGCATGGCCCCGCCCGAGGCGATCCGCCTGGCCGTGCGGCGCGCCTTCGCCGCCGCCGCCGCGGGGCCGCTGGCCGGCAAGAAGGTCGTCGTCACCGCGGGCGGCACCCGCGAGCGCATCGACGCGGTGCGCTTCATCGGTAATCGCTCCAGCGGCAAGATGGGGAGGGCGGTCGCCGACGAGGCCTACCTGCGCGGCGCCCGCGTGGCGCTGGTCACCACGCAGCCCGCCGAGGGCGCGCCCTACAACGTCGTGCGCGTCGAGAGCGCCGACGACATGGCGGCGGCGGTGCGCGAGCAGGTCCGCGACGCGGATGTGCTCGTCATGGCCGCCGCGGTCGCCGATTTCAAGCCTCGCGCCGAGGAGGCCGGCAAGATCGGGCGCGGCGACCGCGAGACCCTCACCATCGACCTCGTGCGCACCGTCGACATCCTCGCCGAGACGGCGAGGCCCGGCCTGTTCCGCGTCGGCTTCGCCGCCGAAGCCGGGCCCCATCTGTGGCGCGCCCGCGAGAAGAAGGCCGCCAAGGGCGTCGACCTGCTGGTGTTCAACGACATCCTCGCCGAGGGCGTCGGCATCGGCGCCGACGAGAACGCCATCACCATCATCACGGCGCGCGAGGAGATCGAGGTGGCGCGCACCAGCAAGAGCGCCTGCGCCGTGGCCATCGCCGCGCAGATCGAAGCGGGGCTGCAGCGCTCGTGAACGGGCCGTCGCGAGAGCAGGTCCTGGCGATCGTGGAGGCGCGCGTCGCCGGCGAGAACCTGCGCCGCCACATGCTGGCCACCGAGGCGATCATGCGCGCGCTGGCCGCACGTCTCGGCGAGGACCCCGACCTCTGGGGGCTCGCCGGCCTCGCCCACGACCTCGACTGCGAAGAGACCGGCGACGACGTGGCGCGCCAGGGCGTCGTCGCCGCCGAGGCGCTGCGCGAGCTCGGAGCGCCCGAGGCCGTCGCTCACGCGGTCATGGCTCACAACCCGGCGACGGGGGTGACCGCCGAGTCGCCCTTCGACGTCGCGCTGCTGGCGACCGACCAGCTCAGCGGCCTCATCACCGCTGCGGCGCTGGTGCGCCCCGACAAAGACCTCGCCGGGGTCAAGGTCGAGTCGGTGCGCAAGCGCTTTCGCGAGACCGCCTTCGCGCGCGGCGTCGACCGCGACGCCATCGTCCGCTGCGGCGAGCTCGGCCTGGAGCTCGACGCGTTCATGGCGATCGGCCTCGAGGCGATGCAGGGCATCGCACCGCAGCTCGGCCTCTGAGGGACGCCGCGTGGACGTGGCGCCCCGGCGCGAGCCGGCCTTCGAGGCCGAGAGCGAGGCCTATTCGCTGTTTCAGCGCGGCGTCGGTCTTCTGCGCGAGAAGCACCCGGCCCAGGCCGCCATGCTGCTCGCCCAGGCGCTGCGCCTCGAACCCGGCAAGAATTCCATTCGCGAGGCGCTCGGCAGGGCCGAGTTCGCCCTCGGCGCGCACGAGCAGGCGGCCGCGCGGTTTCGCGACGTGGTCGGCGACGCGCCGGACAACGACTACGCCCACTACGCGCTTGGGCGCTGCCTGCTCGCGCTCGGACGCGCGGACGAGGCGCGTGCCCACCTGCGGCTGGCCCGCGCCCTCAGACCGCGCAGCGACCTGTACCGCGAGGCGCTGAACGCTCTGGACTGACCGGCTGCGGGGTACCCGCGGTCAGGCCGGCGGCACGGCGGGCGGCGGGGGAGGGTCGTGCGGCCGAGGCGCTGCCGCCGGCCCCGAGGCGCCGGCCGCCCGCGGCAGCCCCGCGGCGGCGCCGGCGGCGGCCGCCACCGCCGCCGCCCGGCGGCCGGACACGAGGGCCTCGGGCCCCACGTGCGCCATCTCGAGAAGGAGGGCGATGCGCTTCTGGATCGGCGGGTGCGTGTCGAAGACGCCGCTCACTTCCTTGGTCTTCTTGTTCTTGATCGGGTTGGCGATGTAGAGGTGCGCCGTGGCGCGGTTGGCGTGGCTGAGCGGCCGCGCGTCGGCGGCGATGTCGTTCAGCGCCCTCGCCAGGCCGAGCGGGTTGCGCGTGAGCTCCACGCCGCTGGCGTCGGCCAGGTACTCGCGGCGCCGCGAGATCGCGAACTGCACGCTGTAGGCGGCCATCGGCGCGACGATGGCCAGCACGACGGCGACGACCATCAGGATGGCGCCGGCGTTGCCACTGGAGTCGCCGCCGCCGCGGCGCCGCCCGAAGCCGCCCCAGAAGCTCATGCGCAGGAAGAAGTCGGCGACCAGGGCGATCATGCCGACGAGGATGCCGACCAGCGTGGCGAAGCGGATGTCGTAGTTGCGGATGTGCGACATCTCGTGGGCGACGACTCCCTGCAACTCTTCGCGGTCGAGCATCTGCACCATCCCGCGGGTGACGGCGATGGAGGCGTGCCGCGGGTCGCGACCGGTGGCGAAGGCGTTGGGCGCCGCCTCCTCGATGACGTAGACCGCCGGCGCGTTGGGCAGGCCGGCGGCGATCGTCATCTCCTCGACCACGTTGAAGAGCTGCGGCTCGCTCTCGTGGGTCGCCTGGTGGGCGCCGCTCACGGCCAGCACCATCTTGTCGCCGGAGTAGTAGCCGAGGATGCTCCAGGCGATGGCCACGACGCCGAACACGCCGAGCAGGCCGATGCCTCCGCTGAGGCCCCCGATGACGGCCGCGCCGATGGCGAAGCCGAGCGCGGCCAGCAGGGCGACGACGGACCCCATGAGAAGCCACGAGGCCCGCCGGTTGCTGCGGATCTGCTCGTACATCGTCGTGCCGCAGCGTCAGGCTGCTAGCGCAGGTCGACCTTGGGGACCTCGCGGTCGCCCTCGGGCGCCTCGAAGAACTGGCGGGTGGTGAAGTTGAACATCCCCGCGATGACGTTGGACGGGAACATCTGGATCTTGTTGTTGTAGGTGAGGACGCTGTCGTTGTAGAACTGCCGCGCGAAGGAGATCTTGTTCTCTGTGGCGGTGAGCTCTTCCTGAAGGCTGAGGACGTTCTGGTTGGCCTTGAGGTCCGGGTAGTTCTCGACGACTGCGAAGAGCGACTTGAGGCTCTCGGTGAGCATGTTCTCGGCCTGCGCCTGCGCCTGAGGGCCCTGGCTGCCGGCGTTGATGGCGGCGGCCCTTGCCTCGGTGACCTTGGTGAGCGTCTCCTGCTCGTAGGACATGTAGTCCTTGACGACCTCGACAAGGTTGGGGATGAGGTCGTGGCGGCGCTTGAGCTGCACCTCGATCTGGCTCCAGGAGTTGTCCACCTGATTGCGCCTGCCGACCAGGCTGTTGTACATGCCGGCGAAGATGATCCCCAAGACGACGAGGATCACGATGATGATGATGACCGCGATCACCCAAGGCTCCTTTCGTTGGCTGCGCTTTTGCCCGCCTAGTGTACGCCACGGAGGGGAAGACACGCACCAGGCGACACTACCATCCCCGTCACTCAGGCGCCGGTGAGCCACGAATGGCGCTCCCGCCGGGCGCCCAGCCGGCGGCTCTCCCCGCGGGCAGCCATCCGCGGCGGCGACGCTGACCCCGTGGAGAAGGCCGCCTCCTCGACCTTCTCATCGTGCCCGGCCGTCCGCAGGCCCGGCTGCCGGGGGAAGAGAGGGGATGGCCGCTTCCTGAGGGAAGGACAGCCTTCCCGCCCTGCACCTTCAGCGGCCGCGGGTCGCTGGCCCGCGCGCCTCGTCGCGCGCTTCAGGCGGCGCGGCTCCGGCGGCCGCGGCCTGGTCTTCCGTGAGGCGCAGCCGCGGAAGGCCGTGGTCGACGCCCCCCGGCATAGGTGCTGTGTGACCGTATTCCGTTGGCGGTACTTCCAACGGTATCGTTGGAAGTACCGCCAACGGATCCGGCCGTTTTCGACGATGCCCCCGCCGGCTGGCCACGTGCGCTGAGCGCGAACCTCAACGCCGACGCCGCCGTCTCGTCTCGCCTCAGGGGATGGCGGCTCTGCCGCTCTCATCTTCACCGGCCGCGGGTCGCGTGCCCGCGAGGGAGGCTTACCGAAAGGGCGTAGTCGCTCAAGCTCCTCCTGCGCTGCGCCGCCTGCCGACCGGCGCGCGTGGCTGCGCCGCGTCCCCGGCGCCCCCGGGACCTGCGCGCCTCGCGGAAGCCGGCGGCGGGCGGCGGGCGCGCCGGCGGCCCTGGCGGTTCCCGCGGCCTCGGGCGGGCCGCCCAGGCGGGCGCGCGGGTGGCCGCGGAGGCCGCGGTGCGCCATCTCCGCCTTTTCGGCGCTCGTCGATCCGGAGGCTGAACGGGCAACCGGACAGAAGCGGATGGTCATCGGGCGATTGTGCCGGCCCGCCCGACTGCGATACCCTGCGAGGACGATGAACGCACGCATCCGTGAGATCGTGATCCTGGTGGTCGGGCTGGCGCTCGTGCTGGGCGCGGCCCTGGGAGGCTTCGCCCTGGTCCACGCCCGCGCGGACGGCGTCCCCGGCAGCCAGGCGCTCGCGCCGGTGGTGATGCCGACGCCGTCCGCCGCCGGCGGCAGCCCGGCGCCGCAGTACGAGCGCTGGACGGTCGGCGTCGCCCGGCGCCCGCTCACGGTGCGGCGACGCCCTTCCGACGGCGCCCCGGTGATCGTGCGCCTGGGCACGCGCACAAGCGCGGACTACCCCACTCTCGTGCTCATCGACTCCATCAGGGATGTGGACGGCGTGACGTGGTACAAGGTGTGGGTCGCCGTGCGGCCCAACGAGACGCGTGGGTGGGTGCGCGATGGCGCGCTGGCCTTCTACACGACCTCGGCGAAGATCGTCATCGATCTTTCGCGACGCAAGCTGATGGTGTACCGCAGGGGGGAGCTCCATGGCACGTTCCCGGTGGCGGTGGGGCGCCCGGGCCTGGAGACGCCGACGGGTTTCTACTTCGTGAACCAGAAGCTCAAGCCGCCGTACCCCGGCGGCGCCTACGGCGCCCTGGCCCTGGGCATCAGCGCCTTCCAGCCCAAGCTGCCCGACTGGCCCGGCGGCGGCATGGTGGCGATCCATGGCACCAACGAGGACCACCTCGTCGGTAAGGCCATCTCTCATGGGTGCGTGCGCATGCACGACAAGGACATCCTGAAGGTGTCGAAGCTCGTGCCTGCCGGGAGCCCGGTGATCATCGAGAAGTAGCGGCCGCGCGGCGGACGGCGGCCTTAGGGCCTATCCCGTTAGGGATGTGCGTGCGGGGCGTTCGTGGACCGAGCGGGGCGGTTCCGAGACGGTTCCCTCGTAGCCCAGCTACGTGGGGATCGGGGAGGGGCCGCATCCGCGATGTGTCCACGGGCGCATCCGTGCGTGCAGACCTATCGGGATAGGCCCTTACCAGTATTCGCCCTGGCGCAGCACCATGTCCTGGGCCTTGCACTTGGGGCAGGCGTACGAAGAGGCCTTCTCGAGGAAGAAGAGCTCGCAGCCGCAGACCACGCAACGGAGCTCGTCGATGAGCAGGTCGGCGCCGGTGAGGTCCACCTCGACGATGGCGCCGCACTCCACGCAGTAGCCGGGCATGAAGCGTCGGCGCGGGTCGTGGACGCCCACGCCCCAGCGGATGCGCTCGGCGGTGTAGCCGCACTGGCGGCACTCGAAGGTCGTGTACTCTCCCATGGTGAGCCTCTCTGGACGCGGGGTGTCGCCACGAGTATCGGCAGAATCGTGGCGCGGTTGAGCGTCAGGCTCGGGGCTCCTTGTACCGTTGACGATCGGGGTGCTATACTTCAGCGGCTGGAAACACACCACGAGGCGGACTCCTCGCGCGAAAAGTCGGTGGGTCACCGACTTTTGTCTTGTCAGGGGTCGTTCATGAGGGAGAGCAGAGAGGAACTTGAGGCGATGATCGAGGCCACACTGGCCGCGCGCTTCCCCGAGGTCGAGCTCGTCGATCTCGAGGTGCGCGGCGGCCCCGCCGGCACGCTGACGCTGTTCGTCGACCGGCCCGGTGGCGTCGATCTCGACCTGTGCGCGGCGCTCAGCGAGGCGCTGGACGAGGTCCGCGAGCACCACGCCCTCGAGGTCTCCTCGCCGGGCCTGGACCGCCGGCTGCGCAAGCCCGCGCACTTCGCCGCGGCGCTGGGCCGCGACGTCGCCGTCAAGCTGGCGGCGCCGCAGGGCGGGCGCAGCAACTTCCGCGGCGTCCTCACGGCGTCCGACGCCACGAGCGTCACGCTCGACCTGGCCGACGGCGGCAGCGCCACGCTGCCGCTGGCAAGCATCGCCAGGGCGCACGTGGTCTACAACTTCGACGACGACGGAGGCCACCCGTGAGTAAAGACATCATCGAGGCTTTGCGACAGATCGAGAAGGAGAAGGGCATCGCCTTCGAGGCCCTCGTCGTGGCGCTCGAAGACGCGCTGCTCTCCGCCTACAAGAAGACCGCCCACGCCGTGGAGCACGCCAAGGTCGAGGTCGACACCGAGACCGGCGACATGCGAGTCTACGAGCTCATCTTCCCGGAGCACATCGACGTCGAAGCCCTCAAGGTGCACGACGAGGAGGGCGAGGAGATCGGCCTCGACCTCTCGAGCATCGACATGAGCGAGGTCGAGCGCGTCGAGGTCACCCCCGACGACTTCGGACGCATCGCCGCGCAGACCGCCAAGCAGGTCATCCTGCAGCGCATCCGCGAGGCCGAGCGCGACCTCATGTACGACGAGTACATCGACCGCGTCGGCGAGCTCGTGACCGGCATCGTGCAGCAGAGCGACCCGCGCCACAACACGCTGGTCGAGCTGGGCCGCGTCGAGGCCGAGCTGCCGCGCGGCGAGCAGATCGAGACCGAGCACTACGACCACGGCGCCCGCATCAAAGCCGTCATCATGCGCGTCGAAGACTCCGCCAAGGGTCCCCAGGTCAAGCTCTCGCGGCGCAGCGACGAGATCGTGCGCAAGCTGTTCGAGCTCGAGGTCCCCGAGATCGCCGACGGCCTCGTGGAGATCAAGCAGATCGCCCGCGAGACCGGCTACCGCGGCCGCGACGGCAAGCCGGTGCCCGGACGCTGCAAGATCGCCGTCATCTCGCACGCCGACGGCGTCGACCCCGTCGGCGCCTGCGTCGGCCCGCGCGGCTCGCGGGTGCGCATGGTGGTCAGCGAGCTGCGCGGCGAGCGCATCGACATCATCCCCTACAACGACGATCCCGCGCGCTTCGTGGCCAAGGCGCTCTCGCCGGCCCGCGTGCGCGAGGTCATCGTCGATGACGAGGAGCGCTCGGCGACCATCGTCGTGCCCGACGACCAGCTTTCGCTGGCCATCGGCAAGGAAGGTCAGAACGCCCGCCTCGCGAGCAAGCTCACCGGCTGGCGCATCGACATCAAGAGCCAACAGCAGATGGCCGAAGCCGAGAGCAACATGGAGTTCGGCGACGACGAAGGCGTGGACGGCCAGTGCACGGCCGTCATGCGCACCGGCAAGCGCTGCCCCAACCAGGCCGAGCCGGGATCGCGCTACTGCAGTATCCACGCCGAGTACGTCGAGCCTGTGGCGCTCGCCGAGGCCGCGGCGCCCGCGGACGCCGCGGCGACGGGCGCCCCCGCGGCGGAGGCCGGCGAGGAGTGACGGTGGCGCCGGCCCCCGAACGCACCTGCATCGGCTGCCGCCGCAAGCGCGGCCAGGCCGAGCTGGTCCGGCTCACCAACCAGGCGGGACGCGTGGCGCCCGCTCGCCGCGGCGCCCCGGGGAGGGGCGCCTACCTGTGCCCCGAACAGACGTGTCTTGAGGCCGCGCACAAACGGCGCGCGTTCGCGCGCGCCTTCCGCGGCCCGGTAGTCCTCGATCCCGCAGTGCGCCGCGCTGTGGCGCGACACACCAGTGATGAAAGGCGGTGAGGTGAATGGCGACGAAGCGCAAGGTCTCGGATATCGCTACCCAGCGAAAGACGAGCGTCGATGACGTGCTCGCCCACCTCAAGAAGGCGGGCATCGAGGTCGTCAACGGTGAGGTCACCGTTGAGGACGAAGCCATCGAGAAGGCTTTCGCGGCCCCGGCGGGCGGCGTGCGGCGCCGGGCCGGAGGCCCGGGCGGCAAGCGCCGCCGCGTGATCATCGACGCGGGCGCCTCGCGCCGCGGCGGCGGCCCGCAGGGCGGCCGCGGCCGCCGCGGCGGCCGCGGCCGCGGTCACGACCGCGACGAGCAGCCGGTCGCGCCCGTGGTTCCCACCGGCCTGGTCAAGGTGCCGTCGGGCAGCACCGTCAAGGACATCTCGCAGCTGATGGGCGTGTCGACGCCCGAGATCATCAAGGCGCTCATGGGCTACGGAGAGATGGTCACCATCACGCAGACGCTCAGCGACGAGGCCATCGAGGTCCTCGCCGGCGACTTCTCTCGCGAGGTGGAGATCACGCACGCCGCCGACGAAGAGGCCGAGCTCGAGGCCGAGGCCATCGACGATCCCCAGGACCTCAAGCCACGCGCCGCCGTCATCACCGTGATGGGCCACGTCGACCACGGCAAGACAAGCTTGCTCGACGCGATCCGCGACACCGCCGTGGCGGCCGGCGAGGCCGGCGGCATCACGCAGCACATCGGCGCCTATCAGGTTCGGCACAACGGCCAACTTGTGACCTTCATCGACACGCCCGGCCACGCCGCCTTCACCGCCATGCGCGCCCGCGGCGCCAAGGTCACCGACATCGCCGCCATCGTGGTGGCCGCCGACGACGGGGTGATGCCCCAGACCGTGGAGGCCATCGACCACGCCAAGGCCGCCGGCGTCCCCATCGTCATCGTCGTCAACAAGATCGACAAGGCCGAGGCCAACGTGGATCGGCTCAAGCAGCAGCTCAGCGAGCAGGGCATCATCCCGGAGGACTGGGGCGGCGACACCGTGTTCGTCGAGGCGAGCGCCAAGCAGCGTATCGGCCTCGACGAGTTCCTCGACATGCTGCTGCTGGTCGCCGAGGTCGCCGACCTCAAGGCCAACGCCGACGCTCCGGCCAGCGGCTTCGTCATCGAGTCGCGCATCGACCCCGGCCGCGGCGTCGTGGCCACCATCCTCGTGAGCCGCGGCACGCTCCATGTCGGCGATGCGGTGGTCGCCGGCGAGGCCAGCGGCCGCGTGCGCGCGATGCGCGACTTCAAGGGCGACCCGCTCAAGAGCGGCGGCCCGTCCACACCGGTCGAGATCGTCGGCTTCGACGACCTCCCCGTGGCCGGCGAGTTCTGCCGCGTGGTCAAGGACGAGCGCATGGCGCGCTCCCTCGCCCACAGACGCGCCAATCGCCTCAAGACCGAGGCGCTCGCCAAGCAGCGCGCGCTCACCCTCGACGACGTCTTCGCGCGCATCGCCGCGGGCAAGGTGCTCGACCTCAACCTCGTGGTCAAGGCCGACGTGCAGGGCAGCCTCGAGGCGCTCAGCGACGCGCTGCTCATGATCCAGCACCCCGAGGTCAAGGTGCGCGTCATCCACTCGGGCGTGGGCGGCATCAACGAGAACGACGTCATGCTGGCCAGCGCCTCGGCGGCGATCATCATCGGCTTCAACGTGAGGCCGAGTCCCCCGGCCACGGCTCTCGCCGAGAGCGAAGGCGTCGATGTGCGCACGTACAAGGTCATCTACAAGGTCACCGAGGACATCACGGCGGCTCTGGTCGGCATGCTCAAACCGACCATCGAGGAGGTCGTGCTCGGGCAGGCCGAGGTCCGCACGACCTTCAAGGCCTCCAGGCTGGGCACCATCGCCGGCTGCATGGTCACGCACGGCACGATCACCCGTAACGCCAGCGTGCGCGTGCTGCGCAGCGACGTGATCGTCCACGACGGCAAGATGGGCTCCCTCAAGCGCTTCGCCGAGGACGCCCGCGAGGTGGCCGAAGGGTTCGAGTGCGGCATCCTGCTCGATGGCTACAACGACCTCAAGGAAGGCGACGTGCTGGAGGCGTACGAGACCCGAGAAGTCGCGCGTGAGGCCTGACGCCTGCATCGGCGTCCTGCTCGCGGAACTGCACTTCCCGGCCAGTCGCTCGCTGAAGGACAAGCGCGCGCCGCTCAGCGCGCTGCGTGACGTGGCGCACGGCCGCTTTCGCGCCTCGTTCAGCGAGGTGGGCCTGCAGGACGTGTGGCAGCGGGCGCGCGTGCTCATCGTCCTCGCTGCCTCCTCGTTGCAGCAGGCGCGCGAACGCCTCGACGACCTCGACCGCTACCTCCACGGGCAGGACTTCGAGGTGGCGCGCGTGCTCATCAAAACGACCGACACGGTGGGTACCCTGTGGGACATCGACTCCTGAAGATCAACGAAAGCATCAAGGAGACCCTGTCGTCGATCATCACCGCCGAGGGCCTCAAAGACCCGCGCGTCGGCTTCGTGACGGTGACGGGCGTGGAGACCTCAACAGACCTGCGTCACGCCAAGGTCTACGTCAGCGTGCTCGGCAAACACGCCGAGCGCGCGGCCACGATGGAGGCGCTGGACAAGTCGAAGGGGTTTCTGCAGGCGCGCCTCAACGCCTCGCTGCACATGCGGCGCACGCCGCAGCTTGAGTTCGTCTACGACAGCACGCTCGACAACGCCCTGCACATCGAGAGGCTCATGAAGCGCGAGGAAGAAGCGCTGGGCAGCGAAGCCCCGGAGATCTTCGTGGACGGCGAAGCCGGCGATGGGGAGGAGGGGCCGGCGTGAGGGCGCTGCCCGCCGACCTGGCCGCCGTGCGCCGGCGCCTGAAGGCCGAGCGCAGCGTCGGGCTGGCAGTACACGAGCGGCCCGACACGGACGCGCTCGGCGCCGCCGCCGGCATGCTCGACCTGTGCGCGCAGCTCGGCGTCGAGGCGCGTCTGTACGTCGACGCCGACGAGCTTGTGCCGTACGAGGAGCTGCTGTTCCCCGGCGGCGCGGTGACCCGCGGCCTGCCGCCCGCCGGCCGCCCCCTATACGCCCTCGACTGCGGCAGCCTCCAGCGGCTGGCGCTCCCGCTCACGTCCTGGGACGGCGTCGTCGTCAACATCGATCATCACCACGACAACACGCGCTTCGGCGACGTGGTCTACGTGCGGGGGGCGGCGAGCAGCACCAGCGAGCTGGTCTGCGACATCGCCCGCGCTCTCGGGCTGCGGCCGTCCCGGGCGGCGGCCGAGGCCCTGTTCGCGGGGATCTCGTTCGACACCAGCCACTTCCGCCACGACAGCACCTCCGCCGCCACCTTCGAGACGGCGGCCTGGCTGACCGGGCTCGGCGTCGATGTGACCGGGGTGTTCTCGATGCTGTACGAGCAGGGCTCGCTCGAGGCGCTGCGCCTGGGCGCGCGCGCCGTCGCCGGCGCCCAGGTCGTGGCCGGCGGCCGCGCCCTGGTGGCCACGCTGCGGCGCGCCGACTTCGCAGCCGTCGGCGCCGGCGAAGAAGAGACCGAGGGCATCGTCGACAGCCTGCGCGCCGTCGGGGGCGTCGAGGTCGCGGCCCTCGTCAAGGAACAGAGCCGCGGGGCGCGCGTGCGCGCGAGCCTGCGCTCGAATTCGCACGACGTCAGCGCGATCGCCGCGCTCAGGGGCGGCGGCGGTCATCGCCTGGCCGCCGGCTTCTCCAGCGACGACGGCCCCGGGGAGGTGACCGCGTGGCTCAGTTCCGAACTCGAAAGGCGCCTCTTGACGGCGTCCTGCTGATCGACAAGCCCGAGGGCTTCACGTCGCACGACGTCGTCGCCCGGGTGCGCCGTCAGCTGCGACCCGCCGTCAAGAAGGTGGGCCACGCCGGCACTCTCGACCCGTTCGCCACCGGCCTTCTCGTGGTGCTCGTCGGCCGCGCGACCAAGCTGGCGCGCTTCTTCGTCGACCTGCCCAAGGAATACGAGTGCACCCTGAGGTTCGGCGTGCGCTCCGACACCGGCGACCTCACCGGCGACCTCTCGGAGACCGGTGAGGCAACGACTCGCGAGGCCATCGCGGCCGTGCTGCCGGGCTTCCTCGGCGCCGTCGTGCAGCAGGTGCCCATGACCTCCGCCGTCAAGGTCGATGGGGAGCGCCTGTACAAGAAGGCGCACCGCGGCGAGGTCGTCGAGACCCCGCTCAAAGAAGTGCGCATCGACGCCATCGACATCCTCGGGTTCGACGCCGGCGCGCAGACCATGCGTTGCCGTGTCGCCTGCTCCAAGGGCACCTACGTGCGCCAGCTCGCCATCGACATCGGCGAGGCGGTGGGCGCCGGGGCGCACCTTGCGCAGCTGGCGCGCACGGCGACCGGCGATCTGCGCCTCGACGACGCCCAGACGCTCGCCGCCTTCGAGGACGCAGTGACCGCGCGCGAGCCGGGCGACGAGCACATCCCGGGCCTGGTCGACGCGGCGGCCGCCCTGCGATTCATGCCGGGCATCGAGCTCTCGGCGGCGCAGGTGACGGCGGTGCGCAACGGCGCCCGTCTGCCCGGCGGGCCGCCCGAGCCGGTGCGGCTTACCTACCGCGGCGAGCTCCTCGCGATCTACGGGCCGGCCGAGGAGGGCCACGCCCTCAAGCTGCTCGTCAAGCTCTGATGCGGGTCGTCACCGATCTGGCGGACCTCGAGCGCCGTCCGCGTGCCCTGGCGATCGGCACCTTCGACGGCGTCCACGTAGGTCACCGCGCCGTGATCGGTCAAGCCGTCGCCCTGGCCGCCGAGCGCCGCCTCCTCGGCGCGGTGGTCACCTTCGACCGCCACCCGCTGGCGGTCGTCGACCCCTCGCGTGCGCCGCGCCTGCTGACGCCGCTCACCGAGAAGATCCGCCTCATCGGGGAGCTCGGCCCCGAGGAGCTCGTGCTCCTGCCGTTCGACGAGGGGCTCGCGGCGCTCACGCCGGCGAGCTTCTGCGACCAGGTGCTCGGCGAAGCTCTGCAGGCGCGCATGGTCGTCGTCGGCGAGAACTTCAACTTCGGCGCCGGCGGCGCCGGCGACGCCGCGCGGCTGCGCGCTTGCGGCGCCGCGCACGGCTTCGAGACCGTGGTCGTGAGCCTCGTCACCGAGCACGGCAAGACCATCAGCTCGACGCGCATCCGCCGTCTGCTCAACCGCGGCGAGCTGGAAGAGGTGCGTGAGATCCTCGGCCGGCCGCCGTCGGCGGCCGGCCTCGTGGTCGCCGGCGACCGCCGCGGCCGCGCCCTGGGCGTGCCGACCGCCAACATCGACGTGGAGGCGGGCACGATCTTCCCCGGCCGCGGCGTCTACGCCGCCGGCGTCCTCGTGGACGGCGTCTGGTACCGGGCGGCCGTCAACATCGGCCACAACCCGACCTTTCGCAGCAAGACCGTCGAGACGACGCACGTCACCGTCGAGGCCTTTCTGCTCGCTTTCAGCGGCGACATCTACGAGCGCCCCATCCGCGTCGATTTCCTCCACAAGATCCGCGACGAGCGGCGCTTCGACACCGTCGCGGAGCTCGTCGCCCAGATGCGCCGCGACATCGCCGAGACCGCCGACCTCCAGGACCCCGCGTTCGCCGCGATCGGCCTCGCGGCGCCGGCCGCGCTCTGAGACATCCCGCGGCGCGCAGCCGGAGGGCAGGCCCGACCGGGCGCGCCCGGCGGCGGCCCGGTTTCTCCGCCGCCGCTCCCTGTGCTACCCTAGCGCGACCGTTTTCCCGGTTGCGGGCAGCCGACCCGCTACTGGGTTCCCGGATACTCCTCGCGAGGGAGGTGAACACCATGGCAGTCACCAAAGAAGTCAAAGAGACCATCATCGCCAAGCACGCCAAGCACGACGGCGACACCGGCTCCCCCGAGGTCCAGATCGCCCTTCTCACGGCGCGCATCGCGACCCTCACCGACCACCTCAAGACCCACAAGAAGGACCACCACAGCCGGCGCGGCCTCCTCAAGATGGTCGGCCAGCGCCGCCGCCTCCTCAACTACCTGCAAGCGCGCGACCTCGATCGCTACCGCGCGCTGGTCAAGGAGCTCGAGCTCCGCAAGTAGCCTAGCCACACGGCGCGCAGAGCGCCCACCCAGTCGTCACGTGCACATGAGTCACGGACGAGAGAGAACCCGTGCGCAATGGGGCGCCGGGTCATCAGGAAGACGAAGGCAGAGATGACCACAGTAGAAGTAGAGGTCGGGGGCAAGAAGATCACCCTCGAGACCGGCCGTCTGGCCAAACAGGCCAACGGATCAGTGCTCGTGCGCTGCGGCGACACGATGGTGCTCGTCACCGCCACAGGGCGCACCGAAGGCCGCGAGGGGCAGGATTTCCTCCCTCTCACGGTCGATGTCGAGGAGCGGCACTACGCCGCCGGCAAGATCCCCGGCGGCTTCATCAAGCGTGAGTCGCGGCCCAGCGACAAGGCCACCCTCGCCGCCCGCCAGATCGACCGGCCCATTCGGCCGCTGTTCCTGAAGGGTTACATGAACGAGGTCCACGTGGTGGCCACCGTGCTGTCGGTCGACCTCGAGAACAACTACGACGTGCTCGCCACCCTGGGCGCCTCGGCGGCCCTGGGTCTCAGCGAGATCCCGTTCCTCGGTCCGATCGGGTCGGTGCGCATCGGGCGCATCGAGGACGAATTCGTCATCAACCCCACGCTCACCGAGGTGCAGGACGAGTCGGGCCTCGACCTCGTGGTCACCGGCACCAAGGACGCCATCGTCATGGTCGAGGCCGGCGCCAAGCAGGTCTCCGAGGCTCTCGTCGTCGAGGCGCTGCGCCTCGCTCACGAGGAGATCAAGAAGCTCATCGACGTGCAGCTCGAGCTGCAGCGCCAGTGTGGCAAGCCCAAGTGGGACGTGCCCGAGTGGACCATCGATGAGGGCATCCTCGCCGAGGTCCGCAGCGGGTACGGCGCCGCCCTGGACGCGGCCACGCAGGTGGCCGACAAGAAGGAGCGTCAGGACGCCACCGCGGAGGTCAAGAAGGCCGCCGTCGAGGCCCTCCTCGACGAGGACTCGGCGGCCGAGCGCGTGACGCACGTCAAGCGCGCGCTCTCCCAGGTCGAGAGAGACCTCGTGCGCGATCGCATAGCGGTGCAAAAGCGCCGCCCCGACGGTCGCGGCACGGACGAGGTCCGGCAGATCACCTGCGAGGTGGGCGTGGTCCCGCGCGTCCACGGCAGCGCCCTCTTCACGCGCGGCGAGACGCAGGCCCTGAGCATCGTCACGCTGGGTGGCACCGGCGAGTTCCAGCGCATCGACGGCCTCGGCATCGAGGACAAGAAGCGCTACATCCACCACTACAACTTCCCGCCGTACTCGGTCGGCGAGACCGGCTTCATGCGCGGCCCCAAGCGCCGCGACATCGGCCACGGCGCCCTCGCCGAGCGCGCCCTCGTGCCGGTGCTTCCCAACGAGCTCGACTTCCCCTACACGACGCGCATCGTCTCGGAGATCCTCGAGAGCAACGGCTCGTCCTCGATGGCCAGCGTGTGCGGCTCCACCCTCGCGCTGATGGACGCCGGCGTGCAGATCACCTCTCCGGTGGCCGGCACCGCCATGGGCCTCATCAAAGAGGGCGACGCCTACGTCATCCTCACCGACATCGCCGGCGTGGAGGACCACCTCGGCGACATGGACTTCAAGGTCGCCGGCACCGCCGCCGGCATCACCGCCCTGCAGATGGACATCAAGATCACCGGCGTCACCTTCGCGATCCTCACCGAGGCGCTCGAGCAGGCGCGCAAGGCGCGGCTCTTCATCCTCGAGCGCATGCTCGCCACCCTCCCCGAGCCGCGCAGCGAGCTCTCGGAGTGGGCGCCGCGCATCTTCAGCATCCAGATCAACCCCGACCAGATCGGCCTCATCATCGGCAAGGGCGGCGAGACCATCCGCGGCATGACCGACGAGTTCGGCGCCGACATCGACATCCAGGAAGACGGCACGATCTTCATCTGCGCCCCCGACCAGGAAGCCGCCGAAGGCGTCATGAACCGCATCCAGACCATGACCAAGGAGATCGAGGTCGGCGACGTGTTCACCGGCCGCGTGGTCAAGACCACCGACTTCGGCGCCTTCGTGGAGCTCAAGAAGGGCACCGACGGCCTGCTGCACATCTCGCGTCTCGGCCAGAAGGGCGAGCGCGTGAAGTCGGTCGAGGACGTCGTCTCGCGCGGCGACACCGTGACCGTCGAGGTCGTCGAGATCGACAAGGCGCGCAACCGCATCGGGCTCACGCTGCTCAAGAAGCCCGAGGCAAAGTAACGGGGAGCGGGAGACGGCCACGGAGGCCTACCGCCTCTCCACGCTGGACAACGGCCTGCGCGTGGCCACCGAGCGCCTCGAAGGGGTGCGCTCGGTGGCCCTCGGGCTGTGGATCGCCGCCGGCTCGCGGCTGGAGCCCCTCGAGCTCGGCGGCGTCTCTCACTTCATCGAGCACCTCATCTTCAAGGGCTCCGAGCGCTTCAGCGCCTGGGACATCGCGCGCATCTTCGACGATATGGGCGGCGAGCCCAACGCGTCCACCTCCAAGGAGCACACGCTGGTCAACGCGCGCTTCCTCGACGAGGACCTCGACACCGCCTTCGAGGTGATGGCCGAGATGCTGGCGCGACCGTCGTTCGCCGACCTCGACAACGAGCGCGAGGTGGTGCTCGAAGAGGTCGCCATGTACGAGGATTCGCCGCCCGAGCTCATCCACGACGACCTCTGCGAGGTCGTCTTCGGCGAGCACCCGCTGGGGCGCTCCATCATCGGCCACAGCGAGACTCTGGCGCGCCTCGACCTCGCAGCGGTCAGGGCCTATCACGACGCCCACTACGTGAACCCCGGGATCGTGGTCTCGGCCGGCGGTCACGTGGACCACGACCACCTCTGTGAGCTCACGCGGGCGCACTTCCGCCCCGCGCCCGGGGCGGTCGTCCGGCGGCCCGCGCTGAGCGCCCCGGGATCCCGTCACGTGGCCCGTTTCTCGCTGAAAGACACCGAGCAGTACCACATCTGCCTCGGCGGCCCCGGGCCGCGGCGCGCCGACCCGGACCGCTACGCCGTGTTCGTCGCCGACGCGATCCTCGGGGGCTCGTGGAGCTCCCTGCTCTTCCAGGAGATCCGCGAGAAGCGCGGGCTCGCCTACTCCGTCTACTCGTACACTTCCCTGTACACCGACGCCGGCCTCACGGCCATCTACGTCGGCTCGCGGGCGGAGGCGGTGGAGGAGGCCATGACCGTCATCCTCGACGTGCTCCAGCGCCTTCCCGAGGACGTCTCCGAGGAGGCCGTCAAGCGCGCCCGCAACCACCTCAAGGGTCAGCTCGTGCTGAGCATGGAGAGCCCGGGCAGCCGCATGCACTCCCTGGGGCGGGCGGTGCTCATGGAGCAGCCCGTGCTCAGCGTCGATGAGGTCCTGCAGCGCATCGATGCGGTGACCCGCGACGACGTGGTGACCGCCGCGCGGCGGTACTATGACCCCAGCAAGTGGTCCACAGTGTGCATCGGCCCGCGGGCGGAGCCGTTTCGGGCCGTCACCGACGGGTTCGCATGGGAGGAGCTATGACAGACGTGCTCGTGACCGGCGCCGCCGGCAAGATGGGCGGCCTCAGCGCCGCCACGATCGCCGCCCAGGACGACCTGCGCCTGGTGGCGCTCGTCGACCCCAAGGGCGGCGCGAGCGCCGGCGACGCGCCGTGCTTCGCCACCGTGGAGCAGGCCCTGGCGCTTACCTTCCCCGAGGCGGCGCTGGAATTCAGCGTCCCCGCGGCGGTGTTCGACAACACGAAGCTGCTGCTCGCCGCCGGCGTGCCGACCGTGGTCGGCGCCACCGGCCTCGACGAGGCCCAGGTCGAGGAGCTCGCCGCCGCCGCGGCGGCGGCCGGCGTGGGCCTCGTGATCGTGCCCAACTTCGCCCTCGGCGCCGTCCTGCTGATGCGCTTCGCGAGCCAGGCGGCCAGGTACTACGAGCACGCCGAGATCATCGAGGTGCACGAGGCCGGCAAGCTCGACGCGCCCTCGGGCACCAGCCTGCGCACGGCGCGCCTCATGGCCGAAGCGCCGGGTTCCGCCCTGCGGGACGCGCCCGGCGAGCAGCCGTCTCGCGGCCTGGCGGCCGATCACACGCGCATCCACAGCGTGCGTCTGCCGGGCGTCGTCGCCCATCAGGAAGTCCTCTTTGGCGGCGACGACGAGCTGCTCACCCTGCGTCACGATTCGCTGTCGCGGCGCTCCTTCATGAGCGGCGTCCTGCTGGCCCTGCGCCGCGTGACCGGCATCGAGGGGACTGTCGTGGGGCTGGAGAACCTCTTAGACTAGAGTGACGTGCCGCGTGACCGCCCGCCTCCGAGGAGCAGCGCCATGACCGACAGCCTGGGGACGATCATCACCGCGATGGTGACGCCCTTCGACGCCGACCTTGCCGTCGATCACGGCAAGCTCGCCGAGCTCGCCGAGTACCTTGTCGCCAACGGCTCAGACGGCCTTGTCGTCGCGGGCACCACCGGCGAATCGCCGACCCTCAGCGACGTCGAGAAGGCGGCGATGTTCCGCACCGTCGTCGAGGCCGTGGGCGCGCGCGCGCCCGTGATCGCCGGCACGGGCTCCAACGACACCGCCCACAGCGTCGCGCTCACGCGCACCGCCGAGAGGTGCGGCGTCGCTGCGGTCCTCGTCGTGACGCCCTACTACAACAAGCCGCCCGAGCGCGGCCTGCTGGCGCACTTCCGCGCCGTGGCCGCCGCCACCAGTCTGCCGCTCGTCGTGTACAACATCCCCGGCCGTTCGGTGGTCAACCTCTCGCCCGAGGCGCTGGCCGCCCTCGGCGCGGTCGACAACATCGTCGCCGTGAAGCAGGCCAACCCCGATCTCGGCGAGCTTCACCGGCTGCGCGAGCTCAGCGACCTCGGCATCTACGCCGGCAACGACGACATGCTGCTCGACGTCCTCAAGATGGGCGGCCGCGGCGGCGTCTGCGTGGCCAGCCACCTCGTCGGGCCCCAGCTCGCCGAGATGGCCCGGCTCGTCAGAGCCGGCGACGAGGCCGCGGCGCAGAGGCTCGACGAAAGCCTCCGCGGGCTCTACAGGACGCTGTTCCTGACCGCCAACCCCATCCTCGTCAAAGAAGCGTTGAACCTGCTCGGGCACGAGGTCGGCGGCCTGCGCCTCCCGCTCGTGCCCGCCACGCCCGAAGAATCCGCCGCCGTCGCCGACGAGCTGCGCTCGCTGCGCTTGCTGCTGTGAGGCCGTGACTCCGACGCTCGGCGTGCTCGATGCTCTCACCGCCGTGGACGCGCCCCCGTGCGCCGCGGCGATTCGCCGCAGCAGACCACAGACAGATACAATGGCGCCTGCATGAGCGATTCCCTCAAGATCATCCCTCTCGGCGGTCTCGGCGAGATCGGCAAGAACATGACCGCCGTCGAGTACCGCGGCAAGATCGTGGTGCTCGACTGCGGCGTCGAGTTCCCGCGCGACGACATGCTCGGCATCGACCTCGTGATCCCCGATATCACCTGGCTGCTCGGGCGCCGCGACGACGTCCTCGCGTTCCTCATCACCCATGGCCACGAGGATCACCAGGGAGCGCTGCCCTTCGTCCTGAAGCAGCTCAACAAGCCGGTGTACGGCAGCCGCTTCACCCTGGCCCTCATCAAGTCCAGGCTCGACGAGCACGGGCTCCTCAAGGTCGTCGAGCTCAACGAGGTCAGCGACACCTCCAGGCTGCGCCTGGGGCCCTTCGACGTCTCGTTCATCGCCACCAGCCACAGCGTCCCCGACTCGCTGTCCATCGTGCTCGGCACCGATCTGGGCGCCGTGCTGCTCACCGGCGACTACAGGTTCGACCACACCCCGATCGACGGTCGCATCACCGACGTCAACGCGTTCGCGCAGCTCGGCCAGAAGGGCGTCCTGGCCCTCCTCGGCGACTCGACCAACGTCGAGACCCCCGGGTCCACGGCGTCGGAGAGCACTGTCGGACAGGCCTTCCACCAGATCTTCGCCGAGGCCGAGGGCCGCGTGATCGTCGCCAGCTTCGCCTCCCACATCCACCGCGTCCAGCAGGCGATCGCCATCGCTCATCTGCACGGGCGCAAGTTCGCCGTGTCCGGCCGCTCGATGCAGAAGAACGTGAACATCGCCCGCAACCTCGGCTATCTCGACGTGCCGGACGGCGCGCTGATCAAGCTCACGCAGATCGACGACTACCGCCCCGAGGAGATCCTCATTCTCTCGACGGGGAGTCAGGGAGAACCTCTTTCGGCGCTCACCCGCATGGCCTTCAACGACCACCCACAGATCGCTCTCCATGAAGGCGACACCGTGGTCATCTCCGCCAAGGCGATCCCCGGCAACGAGCGCAGCGTGACGGCCACCATCGATCGCCTGCTCAAGGTCGGCGCCACGGTGATCTACGGCGAGGGCAGCGGCATCCACGTCAGCGGGCACGCCGCGCAGGAAGACCTGCGCATGATGCTCAACCTCGTACGTCCGCAGTATTTTGTGCCGGTGCACGGCGAGTACCGGCACCAGCACTTCCACGCCGAGCTGGCGCGCCAGTCCGGGGTCCGCGAGGAGGACATCTTCATCCTCGAGAACGGCGACGTGCTCGAGCTCGACCGCGAGAACGGCGAGATCATCGACAAGGTCCCCACGGGCATGGTGTTCGTCGATGGCTTCGAGCTCGGCGAAGCCGATGGTCTGGTGCTGCGCGACCGCCGGCAGCTCGCCGGCGACGGCATCCTCATCGCCGTGGTCACCGTCGATGCCCAGGACGGCGATTCGGTGGCGCCGCCGGAGCTCGTGGCGCGCGGCTTCCTCCACGACGACGAGCGCCTGCAGGAGGTGCTCGACGAGTGCGCGGCCGCGCTCGACGACCTCATGGCCGAGCTCGGCGCCGTGCACGTCACCGGCCAGCGCCTCATCAGGGACGACATCAAGGAGAAGCTCGCCGAGCTCGTCTACGCACGCACCCGGCGGCGGCCGCTGATCATGCCGGTCGTCATCGAAGTCTGAGCGACCGGCGTCTTCCCCCCGCCCCGCGCCACCTCCTTTTCTAGGGTTTCCCGCAGCCGCGTTGAATAGACGGCCCATGGCGACTGCACGCCCCAAGCAGGCGCGGCGCGCGGGCGCCGCGGCGCGCACGCGCGCCGCCCGTCCCGCGTCGCGCCCCGAAAAGAGATCGGCCACCCGTCACCGCCGCGAGCTGGCGGCGATCGCCTGCGTGGCTCTCGCCGTGTTCCTCGCCTTCGTCATCTATCTCGGCTGGGACGGCGGAGCGTTGGGGCGCTGGCTGGGCGGCGTCACGCGCTGGCTGGTGGGGCTCCTGGTGTTCGCGCTCCCGCTGCTGCTCTGCTTCATCGCCTACGTGCTCGTGGCCCGCGCAGACCGCCGCCCGCGCCGCGGGGTGAGCTGGGGGATCGCGCTGATCGTCGCCGCCTTCGTCCTCGCCGCGGCCGCCGATGCGTTCGGGGTCTTCGCCGGCGAGCGCCCAGAGCTTCTCTTCCAGGACACCTACATGAGCGCGCACGGCGGCGCCGCCGGCGAAGCTCTGTGGGCCGCGCTGCACGGCGTCATCGGGCGCCTCGGCGTGGACGTGCTCATCGTCGCCGTGTTCGTGGCCGGCGTCCTGCTGGCCACCGGCTCGTCGCTGCGCCAGTGGGCGGACCATTCGCGCAAGGGCGTGGCCGCCGCCGGAGCCGCCGCGGGCAGGGCGGCGCGCAGCCAGGCCGAGGCCCTGGGCGCGCGCCGCCGCGACGCGGCGGCCACCCGCGTGGTGGAGCTCGACGAGTACCCGACGATCGACGCCTCCGACATGATGAGGACCTCCGTGCCCGCGGCCGCCCAGTACGGACCCGCGGTGAGCACGCACACGCCGCGCCTCGTGGACGGCCGGCTGGCGGCCCCCGAGATCTTCGGCGCGCCGACGCCCTACGCGCCGCCTCCGGAGCCGGTGGCGGAGGCCGACGAGGGCGAGCAGCTCTCGCTGGCCCAGGCCGCCGCCGACGAGCCCGGCGGGGGGGCCGCGGCGCTCGCCTTCCACGAGGCCGAGAAGCGCCACTGGCTGCTCCCCCAGGCGTCGCTTCTGCAGCGCCTCGGCGAGAGCGTCGGCGAGTCGCCCGACGCCATCCGCCAGGTCTCGCAACGCCTCGTCGAGACCCTCAGGTCGTTCAACATCGAGGCCCAGGTCATCGGCGCCGTCTCGGGGCCGCGCGTCACGCGCTACGAGCTGCAGCTTGCGCCGGGCATCAAGGTGAGCCGCGTCGCGTCGCTGAAGGACGACCTCGCCTACGCGCTCGCCGCCACCGAGATCCGCGTGCAGGCGCCGATCCCCGGCAAGACGGCCGTCGGCGTGGAGGTGCCCAACCTGCAGGCCAACTACGTCTCTCTCGGCGACATCCATGGGCTCTTCCCGCCGCACGCCTCGCCGATGGCCTTCTGGCTCGGCAAGGACGTCACCGGCAAGGCCGTGCTCGCCGATCTCGTGAAGATGGTGCACCTGCTGATCGCCGGCACCACGGGCTCGGGCAAGAGCGGCTGCCTCAACGCGCTCATCAGCTCGATCATGCTGCGGGCCACGCCCGACGAAGTGCGCATGATCATGATCGACCCCAAGAAGGTGGAGCTCAGCAACTTCAACGGTGTGCCTCACCTGCTCGCCCCGGTGGTCACCAACATGAAGCAGGCCACCTACGTCCTCGACAACATCACCCGCGAGATGGACCGCCGCTACGACGTGCTCTCGCGTAACGGCTGCCAGGACATCCGCGCCCTCAACAAGAAGCTCGCCCGCGCCGGCGAAGACCACCTGCCGTACATCATGGTCATCGTCGATGAGCTCGCCGACCTGATGATGGTGGCGCCCTCCGAAGTGGAGGATTCCATCATCCGCCTCGGCCAGCTCGGGCGCAGCTGCGGCATCCACCTCGTGGTGGCCACGCAGCGGCCGTCGGTCGATGTGGTCACGGGCATGATCAAGACCAACATCCCGTCGCGCATCGCCTTCGCCGTGGCGTCACAGACCGACTCGCGCATCATCCTCGACCAGGGCGGCGCCGAGAGCCTGCTGGGCATGGGCGACATGCTGTTCAGCCCGATGGGCAGCAACCGCCTGCTGCGCGTGCAGGGAGCCTTGATCACCGCTCACGAGATGAAGCTGCTCACGGAGCACTGGAAGCGTCAGGCCAAACCGGACTTCCAGGAGGACCTCCTCGAGAACCCCGCCGGCCCAGACGCCGAACAGCAGGCGCAGGCGGCCGGCGGCGACACGCTCCTTGCCGATGCTATCCGCACCGTGGTCACGACGGGCGCGGCCTCCGTGGCGTTGCTGCAGCGCCGCCTGCGCGTGGGCTACGCGCGCGCCGGCCGGCTCATCGACATCATGGAGGAGATGGGCATCATCTCGGGCTACGACGGCAGCAAGGCCCGCGCCGTGCTCATCGACGAAGCCGAGCTGCCGGCCACCCTCGCGCGCGTGGCCGGCGAAGACGCGCCGCAGGCGCCTCCCGAGGCGGCCGTCCCGGCCCCCGGGGAGGCCTGACCGGCGCCGCGCCGCCGGCCCGCCTGATTTGTCTTCGCAGGGCTCGCTTACTAGACTGTACGTTCGGGCGCCGGGCCCCCGGCCCCGAACGACCGAGGAGAAGGCCATCCACCGTGTTTGAGATCGGCAACACGCTGCGCGAGGCGCGCGTACGCCGCAGCATCACCCTCCAGCAGGTCGAGGAAGACACGAAGATCCGTGTCAAGTACGTCCAGGCCATGGAGAACGAGGACTTCGACGTGATGCCCGGCGCGACGTTCGTCAAGGGCTTCCTGCGCACGTACTCCGAATACCTCTCCCTGGACCCCGTTGTGATGCTCGACGAGTATCGCTCGCGAGGCGTGAAGACGGGGGAGATCCAGGAGCCTTTCGGGGGCGTCTCCATGCTCGGCGCGCCGCGCGGCCACCGCGGACGCAACACGGTCGTGTTCGTGGCCGTCATCTGCCTTCTCGTGCTCGGCGTCATCTGGATGCTCGGCCGCGGCGGCGACACGCCGCCGTCCACCAAGCCGGGCGCCCTCGGCATCACCAGCCCGTCGCCGTCGCCCTCGCCGTCGCCGTCGGCCAGCACGCCCGCCACACCGCAGAAGACGGCCAAGCCGGTCGTCAAGGGCGAGCTGCGCATCACTGCGCGGAGCGGTGAGAGCTGGCTCGAGGTGCGCGAGGACGGATCCGCCGGCGCCGTGCTCTTTTCCGGCGCCGTGAAGAAGGGCAACACGCGGGTGTTCGTCGGCGACGTCCTGTGGCTGCGCCTCGGCAACCCTTCGGCGGTGCGCCTGCGCGTCGAGGGACGCAAGATCGCGCCCAGCGACTCCGGCGGGCCCATCGACTACATCGTCAGGAACGGCAAGCTCGAGAGGCAGGGCTGACATGGCCAAAGAATCTTCGTTCGACGTGGTCTCGCGCGCCGATATCAACGAGGTGCGCAACGCCGTCAACATGGCGCAGAAGGAGATCGCCACGCGCTACGATTTCAAGAAGAGCGTGAGCGCCATCACGCTCGAGGGCGACGCGCTCGTCCTGGTCTCCGACGACGACGGTAAGCTCAAGCAGGTCGTCGAGGTCCTGGAGGAGAAGCTCGTGCGCCGCAAGGTCCCGCTCAAGGCGCTGCAGTACGGCAAGGTCGAGGAGGCGCTGGGCGGCACGGTGCGCCAGCGCGTGCCCATCGCCCAGGGCATCCCCGACGACAAGATCAAGGCCATGAACAAGCTTCTGCGCCAGCGCTTCAAGAAGGTCAAGGCGCAGATCCAGGGCGACACCCTGCGCGTGTTCTCGGCGAGCAAGGACGAGCTCCAGGACGCCATGGCGGCGCTCCGCGAGGAGGACTGGGGCGTCCCTCTGCAGTTCGTGAACTATCGCTGAGGCGTCCACGGGCGCCGGCTTCTTCATCCAGACTCTCGGCTGCCCCAAGAACGAGGCCGACTCCGACGCGCTCTCCCGCAAGCTGCGGGCGGCCGGACACCGCGAAGCGCAGCCCGGCCGGGCGGACGTCGTGGTGATCAACACCTGCGGGTTCATCGACGCCGCCAAAGAAGAGTCCATTGCGGCGCTCCTCGAGGCGGTGGACTTCGCTCACGAGCGCGGGGCGCGCGTCGCCGCCGTGGGCTGCCTCGTCGAGCGCTACCGCGAGGAGCTCGCCGCGGAGCTCCCCGAGGTGGACCTGTGGTGCGGCCTCGACACGGCGCCGCTGCTCGCCGCCCTCGGTGAGGCGGGGGGCGGGGGAGAGGGCGCGGAGGGGCGCGGCGCAGCCGCGCCGGTACCGCGCCGCCCGCGCCCCGTGAGCAGCTACCTCAAGATCTCGGACGGCTGCGACAGGCGCTGCGCGTACTGCGCCATCCCGCTCATCAAGGGCGACTACGAGACGGTGGCGGCCGCCGAGATCCTGCGCGGCGCGCGCGCCGCGCTGGCCGCCGGCGCCAAAGAGCTCGTGCTTGTCGGCCAGGACACGTCGCGCTGGGCGCAGCCGGGCTGGGGCGGGCTTGAGCGGCTGCTCGCCGAGCTCAAGGCGCTCGCGCCCGCGCCCGTGTGGCTGCGCCTGCTCTACCTGCAGCCCGACGGCATCGATGAGACCCTCCTGGAGGCCCTCTCGCGGCACGCCGTGCCGTATGTGGACGTCCCCCTCCAGCACGCCTCCGGCGCCGTCCTGCGGCGCATGAAGCGTCGCGGCGACGGCGCCCAGCATCTCGACCTTCTCGCGGGCGTGCGCCTCGCGCTCCCCGGCGTCGCCGTGCGCTCGACCTTCATCGCCGGGTTCCCCGGCGAGACCGACGAGCAGTTCGACGAGCTGCTCGCCTTCGTGCGCGAGGCCGGGCTCGCGGCCGCCGGCGTGTCCCCCTACGACGCCCAGGAGGGCACCGCGGCGGCGACGCTGCCCGGGCAGGTCCCGGCGGCGCTCGCCTTCGCGCGCGCCGCCCAGCTCAGCGAAGCCATCGACGACGTGGCCGCCGGGTTCTGGCAGGCGCTCGTCGGGCGCCCCCTCGACGTGCTCATCGAGCGCGGCGCCGCGGCGGACGGCGTCGCCGTGGGGCGCTGCGCCCTGCAGGCGCCGGATATCGACGGCCGCACCTTCGTGCGCGGCGCCAAGGCGCGGCGCGGTCAGCTCGTGCACGCCGTGGCGTCGGGCTGCGTCGGGTATGATGTCGAGGCCGACGCCGGGAGACGGGAGCCATGAGCAACCAGCTGAACCTCGCCAACACCATCACCATCGCACGCATCCTGCTCATCCCCGTGTTTCTGGTGCTGCTGCTCGGCGGCCTCCCCGAGCCCTACGGCGACATCGCCGCCGCCGCCGTGTTCATCCTCGCGGCGGCCACCGACAAGCTCGACGGCTACGTGGCGCGCCGCAGCAAGCAGATCACGACGCTGGGGCAGTTCCTCGATCCGCTCGCCGACAAGCTGCTCATCGCCGCCGCGCTCATCGCCCTGGTCAGCCAGGGACGCATCGTCGCCTGGGTGGCCATGCTCATCATCGGTCGCGAGATCGCCGTCAGCGTGCTGCGCATCGTCGGGGTGTCGCAGGGCGTCTCCATCCCCGCCGACAAGTACGGCAAGCTCAAGACGGTGTTGCAGATCGTCTACGTGGTCTACGTGCTCGTGCCCACCGACAAGATCGCCGACCTCATCCACGTGTCCACCGACGTGGCCACCATCATCCAGTGGATCCTCGCGGGCGTCGTCGTGATCGTGACTCTCGCCTCTGGCGTGCGCTACTTCATGAACGCGCGCGGCGTCATCCGCATGCCCGGGAGCCCAACGCAGTGAGCGGCGCCCGACGGAAGCGCGCGGCTCCTTGAGCGGCGCGCTGCCGCGCGCCGCCGTCGTGCTCAGCGGCAACGAGCTTCTGGACGGCCGCACCCGCGACACCAACGGCGCCTTCGTGAGCGCCGACCTCAGCGCCCGAGGGGTCAAGGTGACCAGCGTCCTCACGGTCGCCGACGACGAGGAGCGCCTGACGGCGGCTCTGGCGTACTCCCTGGCCGCCGCGCCCGATCTGCTCATCGTCGGCGGCGGTCTGGGCACGACCCACGACGACCTCACCGCCGCCTGTCTGGCGCGCGCCCTGGGCGTGAGCCTGGTTGAAGACCCCACGGCCCTCGGCATGGTGGAGGAGCGCGTGCGCTGGGTCGCCGAACGCCGGCGCCTGGACTTCGACGAGCTCCTGCCGCTGGCCCGCCGCCAGGCGCTGCTGCCGGCCGGCTCCACTCCCGTGCCGCCGGCCGGGGTCGCGCCCGGCATCGCCGCGCGGCGCGGCGCGACGCGCATCTTCGCCTACCCCGGCGTGCCCTACGAGCTCGAGGCCATGTGGCTGTCGACGGCCGAGAGCCTGCAGGCCGAGGGGTTCTTTCCCGACGTGGCCGTGCGCATCGTGCGCATCTTCGGCGTCGGCGAGCTGCAGGTGGCTCCGCTCCTGTCGGCGACGCCGCACGATCTGCTCGAGACGGGGATCAACGTCGGCAGGGGAGAGGTGACCGTGCGGCTGCGCTACCGGCGCGGCGCGCCCGCCGCCGCCCAGGCGGCGGCGCTGGTCGCCGCGCTGGTCGCCGGCGCCCCGGTGTTCAGCAGCGACGGGCGCACCGTCGATGACCTCGTCGCCGACGGTCTGCGCGAGCGCGGCCTCACGCTCGCCGTCGCCGAATCCTGCACCGGCGGCCTGCTCGGCGCCCGGCTCAGCGAGCGGCCGGGCAGCTCCGACTACTTCCTCGGTGGCGTGATCAGCTATGCCAACGAGGTCAAGATGGGTCTGCTCGACGTGCCGCCGGGCATGCTCGCGCAGTACGGCGCCGTCTCTGACGAGGTGGCCGGCGCGATGGCCGAAGGCGCGCGCGCCGCGACGGGCGCCGACTACGCCCTGGCGGTAAGCGGCGTGGCCGGGCCGGAAGGCGGCGCGCCCGACAAGCCCGTGGGCCTCGTCTTCGTGGCGTGCAGCGGGCCAGGCCGCACGAAGGTCGTGCGCGGGCTCTACCCGGGCGACCGCGCCTCGGTGCGCGACTACAGCGTGTCCGCGGCGCTCCACCTGCTGCGCCGCGAGCTCGCCGGGTGAGCGCGGCCGGCGACGACGACACGCTGCGCCTGTTCGTCGCTTGCGACCTGCCCGACGAGACGCGGCGCGCCGTCGAGGCCTGGCAGCGCAGGGCGCTCGAGGGCCACGAAGGGCTGCGCCTCAACCACGCGTTGCACATCACCCTGGCGTTTCTCGGCGCGGCGCCGGCGGCGCGTGTGCCCGCGCTCGCCGAGGCGCTCTCGCGGGTGCGCGTGCGGCCCTGCCACGTGGCCGTCACGGAGCCCGTCTTTCTGCCCGTGCGCGGCGCCAAACGCGTCGTCGCGCTGCGGCTCGTCGACCGCGACGGGGAGCTGACGCGCCTGCAGGCCGACGTGGCGGCCGCGCTCTCCGGCGCCGGCCTGTTCGAGGCGCCGGCGCGTCCCTGGGCGCCGCACCTCACGGTCGCCCGTTTTCGCCGTCCTGGTCAACCCTTTTCCCTGCAAAACGTCAACATCCCAGGGTCTTGCGTCGTCCGCGTCGTCTTGTATAGTAGCCTCCTGGAGAGGGCCGGCGCCATGCACACTCCCCTGGCGGTATTCACCGCATCCTGAGCAAGAGAGGAGCGCTACCTTGGACAAGGACAAAGCCCTTGAGGCAGCCGTCACGCAGATCGAGCGTCAGTTCGGCAAGGGCAGCGTCATGCGCCTCGGCGACCACCCCGTGAGCGACGACATGCAGTTCGTGCCCACCGGGTCGCTGGCCCTCGACATCGCCCTCGGCGTCGGCGGCATCCCGCGCGGCCGCATCGTCGAGATATACGGCCCGGAGTCGTCGGGCAAGACCACCATGGTCTATCACCTCATCGCCCAGGCGCAGCGGCTCGGAGGCACCGCCGCCTTCATCGACGCCGAGCACTCCATGGACCCGATCTACGCCAAGGCGATCGGCGTCGATGTCGACAACCTGCTGGTGTCGCAGCCCGACTACGGCGAGCAGGCCCTCGAGATCGCCGAGATGCTGGTGCGCAGCGGCGCTCTCGACATCGTCGCCATCGACTCGGTAGCGGCGCTCACGCCTAAGGCTGAGATCGAGGGTGAGATGGGCGACAGCTTCGTCGGCCTGCAGGCGCGCCTCATGAGCCAGGCGCTGCGCAAGCTCGCCGGCACCCTCAACCGCTCCGGCACGATCTGCTGCTTCACCAATCAGCTGCGCGAGAAGATCGGCGTCATGTTCGGCAGCCCCGAGGTCACCACCGGCGGCAAGGCGCTCAAGTTCTACGCCACCATCCGCCTCGACATCCGCCGCATCGAGACGCTCAAAGACGGCACCGAGGCGGTCGGCAACCGCGTGCGCGTCAAGGTCGTCAAGAACAAGGTGGCGCCGCCCTTCAAGCAGGCCGAGTTCGACATCATGTACGGGCAGGGCATCTCGCGCGAGGGCACGCTGCTCGACCTCGGCGTCGTCCACGACGTGGTCGCCAAGAGCGGCGCCTTCTTCAGCTACCACGACGAGCGCCTCGGGCAAGGCCGCGCCAACGCCAAGGCGTTCCTCCGCGAGAACCCCGACATGGCCGACGCCATCGAGCTGCAGATCCGCGAAAAGGCGGGGCTGCCGCTGGTCTCGGTGGGGGGCACAGCGCCCGCCGCGCCGGCGCCCGCCGAGGCGGCCGCGCCGGACGGCGTCGACCCGGTCACCGGCGAGGTCCTGTAGGGCTCCCGTCGTGCCCGTCGTCACCGCGCTGCGGGCTACCCGCCGTGGTCACGTCGCCGTACACATCGACGGCGGCTTCGTGGGCAGCGTCAGCGACGCGTTCGTCGCGCGTTGGCGCCTGTACCGGGGCCGCGAGCTCGACGACGAGGCGTTCGCCGAGCTGCGCGGCCAGGCGTCGGCCGAACGCGTGTCGGCCGACGCCCACCGCCTGCTCGGGCGCCGCGCCCGCAGCCGCGAGGAGCTGCGCCGCCGGCTGCTGCAGAAGGGGCACGACGAGCAGGCCGTGGCCGGCGCCCTCGAGCGGCTCGCCGGCGACGGCCTGCTCGACGACGCCGCTTTCGCGCGCAGCTATATCGCCGACAAGCGCGGCCTGAGCGGCTGGGGCAGCGTGCGCATCCGCCGCGGTCTCGCCGAGCTGGGCGTCGCTCACGAGGTGATCGACGCGCAACTCGGCGCCGCCGCGGCCGCCGAGGGCGACGACGCCGAGCTCGCGCGCGCCCTCACGGCGCTGGACCGCCGGGGAGCGCCGCAGGCGCCGCTGGACGCGGCCCGGCGGCGCGCCTACCAGGCCCTGGTGCGACGCGGCTTCAGCACCGCGATCGCCTACGCGGCCATCCGCCTCTGGAGCGGCGATGCCCCATCAGACGGCGATCCTACCTGAGCGCCTTTGACACGTCGCTGGGTCGCGCACGTGCGCCGCGCCGCCCACGCGGGCGCCCTCGTGCGCCGCGCCTCACGCGCCGGCGACGGAGGTCATAGAGCGTTTGCCTCAAGACCGTTGGACGTACGTCTGACGGGGCTCGTTGGAAGTACCGTTGGAAGTACCGTTGCTTGAAAGAGCCACGCACGACATCCGGCCGCCGTCACTCCTCCACGAGCGGCGAGGGACCGATATCGATGCGCTGCGTTGAGCGCCGGTCGCTGGGGATGCCCCGCTCCGCAAGGGTCTTGTCGCGCGACGAGGCGAGGAGGCCAGAACCATGAAGTCGCCGGTCGAGAACGTGTTCAGTGTCTCCTCGCCGATGCGCTCGAGGAATCGCGGGAACAGTGGATCGCGGATGCTGCCCCGGAGCACAACGCGTACCTGGTGTTCATCAGTCGAATTGACTTCGTGAGCGCCAATCGCCTACTATCGTCCTGCGCGACGTGTGCGCGTGCTTTGTGTTATTCACTCTCGCTCTTGCATAGCGATACGCATGGCGCTTCGGCGCCCATTGGCTGACACCATCGAACCAGGGGTCCACTGTGAGAGGTTTGGGAGGTTGCGTCACCTGATCTCCGTCCCGACCCCTGGACGCCCACACAGCTGCAGATCCGTATCTCTTGCACGAACGAGTGTGGCACTGGCCGAGCGCGTTGCTCGGCCTTTTTCGTGCCGCGCGACCCGTGAAGGGATAGGACTGAGATGATGATCGCCGTGTACATCGTGGTGGGGCTGGCGGGGCTGGCAGTGGGCGTGGTCGCGGGGTACCTGATCCGCCGCAACCTCGCCGCGGGCAAGCTGGCCGGAGCGGAGCGCGAAGCCGAGCGGGTGCTGCGCGACGCCAGGCGTGAGGCCGAAACCGTGGTCAAGGAAGCTCGGCTCGAGGCCAAAGAAGAAGTACACAAGGTGCGCAGCGAGGTCGAAGCCGAGCTGCGTGGCCGCCGCGAAGAGGTGGGCAAGGCCGAGCTGCGCCTGCTGCAGCGCGACGAGCAGATCGACTCGCGGGCCGCGGAGCAGGACCGTCGCGAGCAGTCGCTGCGCGACCGCGACGCCAACTCCCAGCGCGTCGCCGACGAGCTGCAGATCGCCCACGACGAGGCCCTGATCCAGCTCGAGCGCATCTCCGGGCTCAGCGCGGCGCAGGCCAAAGACATGCTGCTCAAGCAGACGGAGGACGAGGCGCGCCACGAGATGGCCAAGCTCGTCCGCCAGGTCGAAGAAGAGGCGCGCCGCGAAGCCGACCGCCGCGCCCGCAACATCCTCTCGCTGACCATCCAGCGCACGGCCGCCAACCACGTCGCCGAGACCACCGTGTCGGTGGTCCACCTGCCGTCCGACGACATGAAAGGCCGCATCATCGGCCGCGAGGGGCGCAACATCCGCACCCTCGAGAACACCACGGGCATCGACTTCATCATCGACGATACGCCCGAGGCGGTGGTCCTCTCCGGGTTCGACGGCGTGCGCCGCGAGACCGCGCGCCTCACGCTCACCAAGCTCATCACCGACGGGCGTATCCACCCGGCGCGCATCGAGGAGACATACCTTCAGGCTAAGGCTGAGGTCGAGGCCACCATGGAGGAGGCGGGCGAGCAGGCCTGCTTCGACACCAACGTGCATGGCGTGGCCCCCGAGCTCGTCAGAGTCCTCGGGCGCCTCAAGTACCGCACCAGCTACGGCCAGAACGTGCTCAACCACTCCATCGAGGTCGCCCATCTCGCCGGCATCATGGCCGCCGAGCTGGGCGCCAACGTCAAGATCGCCAAGCGCGCCGGTCTGCTGCACGACATCGGCAAGGCCGTGGACCACGAGGTCGATGGCTCGCACGCCGACATCTCGCAGCAGCTCTGCAAGAAGTACCGGGAGTCGCAGAGCGTGTGTCACGCCATCCAGGCGCACCACCAGGACATCGAGCCGCAGACCGTCGAGGCCGTCATCGTGCAGGCCGCCGACGCCATCTCCGCGGCGCGGCCGGGCGCCCGCCGCGAGTCGCTCGAGAACTATGTCAAGCGGCTCGAGTCGCTGGAGCGCATCGCCGAGAGCAAGAAGGGCGTGGAGAAGTGCTTCGCCATGCAGGCGGGCCGCGAGGTGCGCGTGATGGTCAAACCGGCCGAGATCGACGACGACGCCACGGCGCTCCTGGCCCGCGAGATCGCCCGCGACATCGAGGACCAGCTCGACTACCCGGGGCAGATCAGGGTCACCGTGATCCGCGAGAGCCGCGCCGTCGACATCGCCAAGTAGGCGGAGGCGGCGCGGAGGCGCCCTCGCGGCCATGCGCACCTACTATCTGCGCTCGTTCGGCTGTCAGATGAACGCCCACGACGCCGAGCGCATCCGCGCGCTGCTCGAGGCCGAAGGCCTGGAGCGCGCCGCCGAGCCCGACGGCGCCGACGTGCTCGTCTACAACACCTGCACGGTGCGCCAGAGCGCCGACGAGCGGCTGGCCGGGCACCTGGGCACAGCCGCCCGGCTCAAGCGCGAGGACCCCGGCCGCCTCGTCCTCGTCACCGGCTGCCTGCCGCAGGCCGAGCAGCGCGACCTCTTCCGGCGCTTCCCCTTCGTCGATGGCGCCCTCGGCCCGCAGAACCTGCACCGCCTGCCGGAGCTGCTCGCGGCGGCCGCGGCGCCGGCGGCGCCGGCCGGACGGCCGCCGGGCTACTTCGCCGACGGCCCCGCCATGAGCGGCGACCTCGCGGCGCGCCGCGAGCGGCCGTATCAGGCCTGGGTGCAGATCATGTCGGGCTGCACCAACTTCTGCGCGTATTGCATCGTGCCGCGGGTGCGCGGCCCCGAGCGCAGCCGCGACCTGCGGGCGCTGGTCGCCGAGGTGCGCGGCCTCGTCGCCGACGGCGTCCGCGAGGTCACCCTGCTCGGCCAGAACGTCAACGCCTACGGCCTCGACCTGCGGCGGGGAGGGCGCGAGGGAGCGCCGGACTTCCCGGCGCTGCTGCGCGCCCTCGACGCCGTGCCGGGGCTCGTCCGCCTGCGCTTCATGACCTCGCACCCCAAGGACCTCTCGGACGACCTCGTGGGCGCGCTCGCCGAGCTGCCCAGCGTCTGCGAGCACGTACACCTGCCGGCCCAGGCCGGCTCGGACCGCGTCCTGGCCGCCATGGGCCGCGGCTACACCGCGGCCGCCTACCTCGAGCGCGTACACGCCCTGCGTGCGGCCGTGCCGGACGTGAGCGTCACCACGGACCTCATCGCGGGGTTCCCCGGCGAGAGCGACGACGACTTCGCGCAGACCCTCGCGCTGGTGCGGGCGGCGGCGTTCGACGCGGCCTTCACCTTCGTGTTCTCGGCGCGTCGCGGCGCCGCCGCCGCCGACCTTCCCGGGCAGATCGCCGCGCACGTCAAGCGCGAGCGCGTGGAGCGTCTCATCGCGCTCACGCAGGAGCTCGCTCTGGACTCGCGGCAACGCTGGGTGGGCCGCCACGCCGAGGTGCTGATCGAGGGCCCCAGCCGCGACGGGAGGGGCCTGCGCGGCCGCACCAGGCAGAACGTGACGGCCAACGTGACCACGGCGGCCGAACCCGGTGCTATAGTGGAGATCGAGGTCACTGGAGCGACTTCGACGACCCTTCGCGGAAGGGCCTGACGGTCGCACAAAGGAGGCGCCGTCGTGCAGGGCTGCATATGTCCCCATCCGCCACTGCTCATCCCCGAGGTCGGGGGGGCCTCGCTGCGCAAGGTGAGCGCCACCGTCGAAGCAATGCGGCGTCTGGCCGCCCAGGTAGGGGAGCCCGAGACCGTCGTCGTCATCTCCCCGCACAGCGACGGCTACGGCGATGCTCATGTGGTGCGCACGGCGCCGCGCCTGCGCGGCGATCTCGGGCGCTTCCGCTGCCCCGACGTCGCGTTCACCTACGACAACGACGTACCGTTCGCCGAGCTCCTGCTCGCCCTGGCCGGCGACTACCGTCGCTTGCGGCTCGTGCCCGACGACGGCGACCAGTTCGACTGGGGCGTGCTCGTGCCCCTGAGCTTCCTCAAGGCGCGGCAGATCGTCTCGCTGTCCATCGTCAGCGCCTACGGCGAGCACCGCACCTTTGGGCAGCTCGTGCGCCGTTGCGCCGAGGAGCTCGGCCGCGACACGCTGTTCCTCGCCTCGGGCGACCTCTCGCACGCTCTCACGCACAGCGCGCCGGCGCCCTACGACCCGCGCGGTAAGCTCTTCGACGACGAGGTGGTGAGCCTCCTGGAGGCCGGCGATTTCGTCGGGCTCGAGCGCATGGACCACATCCTGTTCCAGGGGGCCGCCGAGTGCGGCCTGCGCAGCTTCATGGCGCTCGGCGGCTTTCTCGGCGACGACGCCACCATCGCCCCCGAGATCCTCAGCTACGAGGCCCCCTTCGGCGTCGGCTACATGGTGGCGCGCTTCGGGGCCGCCGAGGTGGAGCGGCCCGGGGTGGAGGCGTGAGCGAGGACAGCGCAGACGTGAACGAGGAGGGCGAAGACGCGAGCGGCGCTCCGGCCGGCCCCGCCGACTACGCCCGCGCCTGCGTGGAGAGCGGCGTGCTGGGGCGCCCGCTGCCGGCGTCGCCGGCGCAGCGGTTCTTCAAAGACCGCGCCGCCTGCTTCGTCTCGCTGAAGAAGCACGGCGAGCTGCGCGGCTGCATCGGCACTCTGGAACCGGCCGAACCACACCTGGGCGCCGAGATCGCCCGCAACGCGCGCTCGGCGGCCTTCCACGATCCGCGCTTCCACCGCGTGCGCGCCGACGAGCTCCCGGCGCTCACGTGCTCGGTCGATGTGCTCAGCCCGAGCGAGACGTGCGCGCTCGCCGACCTCGACCCCGCGGTCTACGGCGTGATCGTGCTCGCCGGCTTTCGCCGCGGCGTCCTGCTGCCCGACCTGCAGGGCATCGACACCGCGGAGCAGCAGGTCGACATCGCCCTGCAGAAGGCGGGCATCGGCGGCGACGAGGCGTACACCCTGGAACGCTTCACCGTGACCCGCTACCGCGAGGGCGAGCCGCCGCGCGACGACGAGGTCGAGGATCAGTCCGCGCCATCGCGCTGACGCGCCGGGCGCCGCGGGCGCACGGCGCGGCGAGGCGCCGCCGCTCATCGCCCTCTTCGGCGCGACGGCGCTCGGCAAGACCGACGTGGCGGCGGCGCTCGCCGAGCGCCTGCACGCCGACATCGTGGTCGCCGACTCGATGCAGGTCTACGCAGGCCTGCCCATCGTCACCAACCAGCCCGACGAGGCGCAGCGCGCCCGCGCGCGGCGCCACCTCGTCGGCTTCGTGCCCCCGCAGCGCGAGCTCACCGTAGCCGAGTACGCCCGTAGGGCACACGAGGTCATCGACGGCCTGCGCCGCGAAGGCCGCGCCGTGATCGTCGAGGGCGGCTCCGGGCTGTACCTCAGAGCCGCCCTCGGCGATCTCGAGTTCGCGGCGCCGCCCGATGCGGCCCTGCGCCGCGCGCTCGAGGAGCGCTGGGCGCGCGACCCGGGCGGGGTCGTGGAGCAGCTTCGCCGGCTCGACCCCGCCGGCCTCGCGCGCCTCGACGCCGCCAACCCGCGCCGCGTGATCCGCGCCCTCGAGGCCGCGCTCGTAAGCGGCGCGCCCCTGCCGGCCGCCGGCCGCGACCGCCTGTGGCGGCCCGGCGAGCGCTACGCGCACAGCCTGGTCGCGCTCGTGCCGGACGACGACCGTGAGGCGCTCAAAGCGCGTATCGAGGCGCGCGTCGATGAGATGCTGGTCGCCGGCGCCGTCGAAGAAGTGGCCCGCGCCCGCGAAGGCGGGCCGCTGTCGCGCACGGCGCTGCAGGCCATCGGCGTGCGCGAGTTGAGCGCCGTGCTCGACGGCGAGCTGGGCCTGGACGAGGCGGCGGCGCGCATGAAAGCGCGCACGCACGCCTTGGCGCGCCGCCAGCTCACGTGGATGCGCAAGCTGCCGGCGGCCGCCCAGGCGCCTACGGCCGGGCGGCCGCCGGAGGCCGTCGCCGAGAGCATCCTCACCCTTCTGGAGGCACGCCCGTGGTAGAGTGTGCGCTCGAGCCGCGCGCGCCTGCGGCAGTCTCATCTCACAGGGGGTCGTGACAGGTGACGCCAACGTGGCAGGGCCTCGGCAAGGTCCAGTTCTCCAAGTGGCAGGGCCTCGGCAACACCTACATCGTGGTACACGCCGAACAGGTACCGTTCGCGCTCACGCCGCAGCGCGTGCGCCTGCTCTGCGACCGTAACCTCGGCATCGGCGCCGACGGCGTCATGGTCATCGGCGCGCCGACCGGCGCGGACCGCTTCCCCATCACGATCTTCAATCTCGACGGCAGCCAGGCGGAGATGTGCGGCAACGGCGTGCGCATGGTGGCCCGCAAGCTGCAGATGGAGGGCTTACTCAGCGGCGACAGCGTCGTGCTCGAGACCGCCGCCGGCGAGATCGTGCCCCAGCTCGGCGACGGCTACATGGTCACCGTCGACATGGGCGTCGCGCGCTTCGGCGGCGAGAAGCTCAGCGGCTTCGACGGCGACTGCGTCGAGGAGTCCCTGAACGCCGCCGGACGCAGCTTCACGTTCACGTTCGTCGATGTCGGCAACCCGCACGCCGTGATCCAGTCGCCGTGGCCTCTGGAGCTCGTCCCGCTGCACGAGGTGGGCCCCGTGATCGAGGGGCACAAGAACTTCCCGCGCAAGGCCAACGTTGAGTTCGTCAAGGTCCTCGGCGAGCACGCCGCCAAGGTCAGGGTCTGGGAGCGGGGCGTGGGGGAGACGCGCGCCTGCGGCACCGGCGCCACCGCCACCGCGGTCGCGCTGGTGCGCACCGGCCAGTGCGCGTCACCGGTCACGGTAGAGCTGCCCGGCGGCAAGCTCGTCGTCGAGGTGCGGCCCGACTGGCGCGTGTTCATGACCGGGCCCGCCGAAGAGATCTACCACGGCGACCTCTCGCGGGAGTTCCTCGATCACCTCGAGTGACGCCGACGCCACCGTCCAGGGCACCAGGAGAGCCATGAGATCCGCGCAGCGCGTGCAGAACCTGCCGCCTTACCTGTTCGCCGGCATCGAGCGCCAGATCGCCGAGCGGCGCGCCGCCGGCGTGGACGTGATCAGCCTCGGCATCGGCGACCCCGACCTGCCCACGCCGCCGCACATCGTCGAGGCGCTCGCGGAGGCCGCCCTCGACCCGGCCACGCACCAGTACCCCAGCAACCAGGGCGAGCCGGCGTTTCGCGAGGCGGTGGCCGGGTTCTACTCCACGCGCTTCGGCGTGGAGCTCGACCCGGCCTCCGAGATCGTCCCGCTGCTGGGCGCCAAGGAGGGCATCGCCCACATCGGCCTCGCCCTCCTCGACCAGGGCGACGTGGCCCTGGCCGCCGACCCCGGCTACCCCGTCTACGTCACCGGACCGCTGCTCGCCGACGGCGCCGCGGCGCCGCTGCCGCTCGTCCCCGAGCTCGGCTTCCAGCCCGATCTCGAGGCCGTCGCGCCGAGCCTGCTCGCCAGGGCGCGCATGATCTTCGTGAGCTACCCCAACAACCCTACGGGGGCCGTCATCGAGGACGACTTCTTCGCGCGGCTGGTGGCCTTCGCCGCCGCCCACGACCTCGTGGTGGTACACGACAACGCCTACGCCGACATCACCTACGACGGCTACGTGGCCCCGAGCTTCCTCGAGACGCCCGGCGCCCGGGACGTGGGCGTCGAGCTGTTCAGCCTGTCCAAGAGCTACAACATGACCGGCTGGCGCGTGGGCGCGATGGTCGGGAGCCGCGACGTGGTCGACGCCTACTGGCGCCTCAAGACCAACATGGACTCCGGGATGTTCGCGGCCGTGCAGCGCGCCGGCGTGGCCGCGCTCAGCGGCCCCCAGGACTGCGTCCGCGAGATGTGCCGCGTCTACCAGCGCCGCCGCGACCTGCTCGTGGAGGGGCTGCGGACCATCGGCGTGCACGTCGCGCCGCCCAAGGGCACGATCTACCTGTGGGCGCCGGTGCCCGACGGTCACACGTCGGCGAGCTTCACCGCACTGGTGCTCGAGCAGGCGGACGTCGTGATCACGCCGGGGGCCGCCTACGGCGCCCGCGGCGAGGGCTACGTCCGCCTCTCCCTGACGGTGCCCGACGAGCGCCTGCGCGAGGCCGTCCGGCGCCTCGAGGAGCGGGTACGCGCCTAGGAGCCCCCAGATGAGCGCCGGCGCCGTCGATGGCGGCGCGACCGCGCCGCGGCCGCGCGCCGTGATCTTCGCCGTCATGCCCGGCGGGCGCGGCGAGCCTGGGGAAGAGGAGCCGCTCAACGAGATCAAGGAGCTCCTGAGCTCCGCGGATATCGACTGGGTCGCCGACGTGCTTCAGCGCAAGGAGCGGCCGCACCCGCACTCCTACCTCGGCAAAGGCAAGCTCGTCGAGCTCGCGGAGGCCGTCAAGCAGAGCGGCGCCACGGTGGCGGTCTGCGAGGACGACCTGAGCCCGGGCCAGGTGGCGGCCGTGCTCGACGCCGTGGACGTGGACGTCCTCGACCGCACCGAGCTCATCCTCACGGTGTTCAGCAAGCACGCGCACTCCATGGAGGGCGCCATGCAGGTGCACCTCGCGCAGCTGGAGTACGAGCTCACGCGGATGCGCGGCAAGGGCCTTATCCTCTCGCGGCTCGGGGCCGGCGTGAACATGCGCGGTCCGGGTGAGACCAAGCTGGAGGTCGACCGGCGCGTCGTGCGCCAACGTATTCAGACGCTGCGCCGGCGCATCGACCACATGGCCAGGACGCGGCGCACGCAGCGCGCCCGCCGGCTGAACGCCGCGGTCCCACTGATCGCCCTGGCCGGCTACACCAACGCCGGCAAGTCGACGCTGCTCAACGCGCTCACCGACGCCGACGTCCCGGTACGCGACAGGCTCTTCGAGACCCTCGACCCCACGTCGCGCTCGTACCGCTTCCGCGGGCGCGACTACGTGATCACCGACACCGTAGGCTTCATCCGCAAGCTGCCGCACGCGCTCGTCGATGCGTTCGCCTCCACCCTCGAGGAGACGACCCTGGCCGACGTCATCCTCGTGGTCGCCGACGCCCATCTCGAGCCCTCGGAGATCGAGGCGCGCGAGCAGACCGTGGCCGAGGTACTCGACATGCTGGGGGCGCAGGCGCCGCGGCTGCTCGTGTTCAACAAGACCGATCTCGCCGATCCCGACAAGCTGACGCGCCTGCGGGCGCTCTACCCGGAGGCCGAGCTTGTCGCCGCGGCGCGCGGCGAGGGCCTCGGCCGGCTCCAGGAGCGCCTCGCCCTCTTCTTCGACCGCGCCCTGCGGCCGGTGCGGCTGCTCTTCCCCTACGCAGCCGCCGCGGACATGCACCGCCTGCGCGGCGTCGCCGGCGACGTCCACGAAGAGCACACCCCCGAGGGCGTGATCTTCGTGGCCCGGCTGCCCGTGGCGGAAGCCGGGCGTTACGCGCGCTACAGCCTCGACGCCACGGTCATCGACGACGAGGCCGGCGACGCGGACGACGATCCGCCGGGCGCGTCCGCGCCGGCCGGCGCGCCAGAGAGGGACGCAGACGGTGAGCCCTGAGCCCGCCGACAGCGCGCTGGGCGGACCGGACGGCGTCACCGTGCCGGTCAGGCTCCTCGGCGCCTCGGCGCGCCTGCCCGCGCGCGCCTACGAGCACGACGCCGCCTACGATCTGCACGCCGCCGAGGCGCTCGTCATCGAGCCGCTCGCCCGCGCCGTCGTGGGCACCGGCGTCGTCCTGGGGCTACCGCCGGGTCTGGCTGCCCTCACGCTGCCGCGTTCGGGCCTCGCCGCCCGGCACGGCATCTCCCTCGTCAACGCCCCTGGGCTCATCGATCCGGGGTATCGTGGCGAGGTGCGCGTGATCCTCCTCAACACCGATCGCGACGAAGCCTTCCACGTGGCTGTGGGCGACCGCATCGCCCAGCTGCTGTTCCTGCCGCTGACCAAGGTGGGCCTGGCGGCCATCGCTGAGCTCGGCCAGACGGAGCGAGGCCCGCAGGGCTTCGGCTCGAGTGGTAGAGGGGAGAGGGCATGACCGAGGACGTCATCCGCGACCCGGCCCCTGACGTCGCGGGGTCGCCGGACAAGCCTACTATTCGCGTCGCAGGCCTGCTCGTGTACGAGGGTCGTATCTTGATGGTTGAGCAGGGGCATGGGGAAGAGAGGTACTGGCTCCTCCCCGGCGGCGGCGTGCGCTTCGGCGAGACGCTGGCCGACGCCGTGCGCCGCGAGTTCGACGAAGAGCTCAGCCTGCGCGTGGGCGTCTACAAGCTCCTCGCGATCGTCGAATCCATCTCGCCGGATCCGGAGTACGTCAAACACGTCGTGCACCTGGTGTTCGAGGTCTCGGCGCCGCACGAGGTGATCCCCGAGCCGAAGGACGCCAAAGTCCTCAAGGCGGCGTTTCTCGACGAGATGCAGCTGCAGAGCGCCGACGTGCGCCCGCCCATCACCGAGTTCCTCAGCGCCTGCGTGCGCGAGCTGCCGTCCTCGCCGCAGTACCTCGGGCGGCGCTGGTAGACACCCCATTTCTTGCCGGTGGCTGCCGGCCCGCGCTCGAAGATAACGCACGATAATCGACGTTATGACAAGCTAGTGGCGATGTGACCCGCGTCAGATCGCGCGGACCCCGCCCGGATACACGACGACCCTCCTCCCCCCGCCATCCCTTAGGGGCGAGCGCAGTTTGGGAGCACGCGCAAGGAGACTGTCGGATGCTCCGTGCACGCGTGCGGATTCGTCGAGTACCTCCGCCGGTCGCAGTCGGCATGCCCATCTGCCGGCCGCCGGCCCGTCCACGGTACGCGCGTTCAGGCGCTCCCGCACTCGCCACAGTCACCCGTGCAGAAGCGAACACATGTTCGTGCGCTTGCGTGTGAGTGCATCAGGCCGCCTGTGACGGTCCCCTGGAGGAGTCCCGCGGTACCTCCTCAAATCGCGTACAGGACTATCGTTATGTACAGAACATACGCGATTTGACCAGGCACCGGAGGGCCGGCGATGGGCCGGCGCCGCCGGAGGGCCGGCCGGAGGGCCGGCCGGAGGGCCGGCCGGACGTCTGTCCGCGGGCCGGCGTCAGTACTTGATCAGGCTGAAGACGTCGTAGCCCTGGAGCTTGCTACGCCCGTCGAGGGCCTCGAGCTCGATGATGAAGGCGACGCCGGCGACCGTGCCGCCGAGCTGCTCGACGAGGTCGATCTTGGCCCGCGCGGTGCCCCCCGTCGCCAGGAGGTCGTCGTGCACGAGCACGTTCTGACCGGGCTTGATGGCGTCGGCGTGGACCTCGAGCTTGTCGGTGCCGTATTCGAGGTCGTACTCGGCCGAGATGGTGGTGTGGGGCAGCTTGCCGGGCTTGCGCGCGCAGACAAAGCCGGCGCCGAGGCCGTAGGCCACGGCGGCGCCGAGGATGAACCCGCGCGCCTCGGCGCCCATCACCATGTCGATGTGCTTGCCGGTACCATACTCGACGAGTCGGTCGACGGCTTCGCGCAGAGCCACGGGATCCTGCAGCAGCGGCATGATGTCGCGGAAGAGGATGCCGGCCTTGGGGAAATCCGGGATGTCGCGCACGTGCGCGCTGAGGTCGATACGGCCGTCTGTCATGAGGTTCTCCTTGAGGGTAAGGTCAGCGCGCGATGGGGCCGCCGGTGAGGCGGCGCACGCCGCGCGCGAGGAGCAGCCGGCGGAGCTGCGTGGTCGCCTGGACGATGTCGTCGAGCTGCTCGAGGCCTTCGCGGCGGCGCTCCTGCCGGTTGGACTTGAGCGCCGGCAGCAGCACCTGCTCGATGAGGCCGATCTCGCGGTCGACGGCGCTCTTGACCATGCGCAGGTTCTTGGGCCGCAAGCCGAGCTGCGCCAGCTGCGCCGCGGCCCCCACGATGCCGGCGTCGGTCGCGGTGTAGCGGCGCACCCCGCTCACCTGGCGGGCGCGCACGAGCTCGAACTCCTCGAGCTCGGAGAGCAGCGTGACATCGGCGCCGGTGAGCTGCTGGATCTCCTCGGCGGTGTACTCGCGCTCCTCCCCCACCGTCAGCAGATCGGTCTTGCGCGGCCCCTGGCGCGCCGAGGGCAGCGCGCTTGCCGGGTTGCGCTCGAGCTCGCGGCGGATGACCTTGAGGGGCAGATACTCGTCGCGCTGCATGCCGAGCACGCGCACCAGGCGCCCGAAGTCGTCCTGCGAGTAGAGGCGGTAACCGGACTTGGTGCGGCGCGGCGTCACCAGACCCTGCTCCTCGAGGTACCGCAGCTTGCTGACGCTGATATCGGGGAACTCGCCGTGCAGGCGCTCGACGACGGAGCCGATCGTGAGCAGCTTCTCGTCGCCGACGTCGAACGTGACTTCGGCGGCGGCGTTCACGACGGGACGATGAACGTGAGCTTGTACTTGCCGATCTGGATCTCGTCGCCGTCGGCGAGCGCGACCCGGTCGCCGCGGCGGCGATTGACGTAGGTGCCGTTGAGGCTGCCTTCGTCGATGATGATCCAGTCGTCGCCCTCGCGCTCGACGAGCGCGTGATTGCGCGACACGGTGACATCGTCGAGAAAGATGGCGGCGTCGGGGTGGCGGCCGATGGCGACGCGCGCGGCGCGCAGCGGGTACGCCTCGCCGGCGCGGCCGCCCCCGCTGCGGATGACCAGGCAGGCCTCGTCGCCGGCGACGGCGGCGAGCGCGTTGGGGGCGCCCTCTTCGTCGCCGGGGAAGTAGCTCAGCGTGATGGCGGACTCGGGCTGGTCGGCGATGAGGCTGGCGCCGCAGCGCACGCAAAAGCCGGCTGCCACCGAGTTCCGGATGCCACACTCGGGGCAGAACACCTCAGCGCCCCTTGGGGTCCTCGGCGGCCGGCGTGGCTTCGCCGGCCGGCTCGTCCCCCGGCCCCAGGCCGGCGAGGATGCGCGAGAGCCGCTGCAGGTCGTCGGCGGAGATGATGGCCTCCCCCGCGCTGTGCTTGCGCTGGAGGCGCATCACGAGCTCCGCGCGCAGGATGTCGAGCTTGCCGTGCAGGATGCGCCGGCGCCGCGAGATGTCGCGCTCCTCGGCCTCGAGCTCGGCGACGAGAGCGCGCAGGTCGTCATCGGATCGCGAGACGAGCTCGACGATATCGTCCATGGCGCAACTCCTCCGCGTGCGTGAGGTCCGGGGTGCAGATGGTACCCGACGCGTCCTCAACGTTCAAGCTCAGGTTGAGGCGCCTCCCTCGGGTCTCGGGGTTCAGCCTCAACGACCCCCTGAGGCGTCTCGACGCGCACGACGCCACGAGCGGCGAGACTCTGCAGGGTCTTGAGGGCGTCGTATTCGTCGGCGTCTCCGCCCAACAGCAGACCCTCGACGACGTCGCCGAGGCGGCGCGCCCCCGGGCCGAGGTAGCCGAGGACGCGCGCTTCGAGCTCGTCCTCGGCCTCCCCGCCGAGCAGGCGCACGCGCGCCGGCGCCGGCAGCTCGACGCGCAGCCGGGGCAGCTCGTCGAGGCGCCGCATGCCCTCCATGAGCAGCGAAGCGGTGGGCAGGTCGCAGCTCTCGTCGCCAAGCTCCGCGGCGGGGTCGAAGTCGAAGGCGCCGTCCTTGAGGGCAAGCAGGGCATAGAAGGCCTTTTCGGCGCCGAGCTCGCCGCACACGGCGCCGACGAGGCGGCCGTCGCGAAAGGCGAGCTCGCCGGCCACCGCGCCCTCTTCGTCGAACAACGTGAGACGGCCGCTCTTGCCGCCCAGCGAGGTCATCTCGACGAGATCGGCCAGCGGCAGCTCGGCGAGCCTGCCCTTCAGGCCCATGTGAGCGTGGGTGCGTCGGTCATCGGGGGTGCGTCGCCATCCTGCAGGTAGCTTCGCAGCCGCGAGGCTGGTTCCTGCAGCGAGCGCTTGTGCTTTGCCGCCGTGGCGACGGTGCAGGGGGCACGGGCGCGGCCTGGCGAGGGCAGTGCCTGGTATATACTTCGCTGGCCGCGGACCTGCTGGGCCGTCGGCGGCCTCGACCTGGAGGAGCGCGCGTGACGCGACGCAAGGGACTCGTCATCAACGACCGGCAGCTCGACCGCTGCGACGACCTCCTGCAGAAGCTCAAGGAGGTCTCGGGATCGAGCTTCCTGGCCCTCATCAGCACGTCCGGCCAGCCCATCACCACCGCCTCCGACACGTACCACCCCGAGACGCTCTCCCTGGCCTCCCTGGCGGCGAGCTCGTTCGCCGCCACCCAGCAGCTCGCCGGCATCCTCGACGAGAACGAGTTCACCCTGCTCTTCCACGAGGGCAAGGCCCTCAACCTGCACGTCTCGCAGGTCAACGACCAGATCCTGCTGATCGTCACCTTCGGGCACGAGACCCAGGTGGGCAAGGTGCGTCTGTACACGCAGCGCGCCATCGAGGTCCTCCGCCAGATCTTCGACGGTCCCGAAGACGAGACCACGCCGGCCATGGACGCCGGTTTCGAGAGCGCCGCCGGCGAGGCCATGGACGACCTCTTCAGAGACGTGTGAACCCCTCCCCATGCCGCTGATCAACTTCGCCGCGCGCGAGATCAACTACAAGATCGTCTACTACGGCTGCGGCCTGTGCGGCAAGACGACCAACCTCCAGTACATCCACCGCAAGATCAACCCCGAGGCGCGCGGCAAGCTGGTGAGCATCGCCACCGAGGAGGAGCGCACGCTCTATTTCGACTTCCTGCCGCTCACGCTGGGCACGGTCAAGGGCATGCAGACGCGCTTTCACCTCTACACGGTGCCGGGCCAGAGCTACTACAACGCCAGCCGCAAGCTGGTGCTGCAGGGCGTCGATGGCATGATCTTCGTGGCCGATTCACAGATCTCGCGCCTCGACGAGAACGTCGACAGCTACCTCAACCTGTGGGACAACCTGATCGGCCAGGGCGACGACCTCAGCAAGCTGGGGTTCGTCATCCAGATGAACAAGCGCGACCTCAGCGACATCTTCTCCGTCGAGGACATGAACGAGCTTCTCAACCACACCGCGTCGCCGGTCACCGAGTCCAGCGCGATCAGCGGCGAAGGCGTCTTCGAGACGCTCAAGATAGTCTGCAAGCAGGTCATCGCGAAGACCGGCTGAGGCGCGGGGCGCGGACGGCCGCAGCCGGGCGGGGCGCGGCCCGCGGGCCTCTCCCCCGCGCCTTCAAGTACCGACGCGCTTCACCCAGTCCAGCGGCTCGTAGTGCGACGTGAACGTGTCGCGGAACAGCAACGCGCCCTTGGCGTCGCGCACCGTGCGCTCGACCTTCACGCTGTGCCCGTCGATGCCGCGCTCCCAGCGCACCACGCCGGGGCCGAGGTCGGCGTCGTAGATCACGCGCGGGTCCGACCTGCCGTGGTCCGGCTTACGACTATCGTAGAAGGGGCCGGTCTTGAAGGTCGCCTCACGCCCGGTCTTGCCCACGATGGCGACCGTGAGGCGACCCCCCTGCACCCAGCTGCGGATCAGCAGCGCTTTGCCGGTGTCGTTGCTGAACTTGAAGTCGATGGCGCCCCAGGCCACGGTCGCGTCGCGGCCGATCGGGTAGTGCGAGATGTACAGCGAGTGAGCCTCGCGCTCGACGATCGGCAGGCCCGCCAGGAGCACGGCGTTGAACAGCGTCGTCGCGTACTGGCAGATGCCGCCGCCGACGCCTTGGCGAAGCACGCCGTCGGCGGCGATCACGGGCGCGTAGTCGAAGCCGCGGTTGATGGTGCGCGGGCCCATGGCGGCGTTCAGCGAGAACGTCTGTCCGGGTTCTACGACGCTCCCGTCGACCAGTTTGGCGGCCAGCGCGATGTTGCCGGCGCGCGTGGTGTTGCGCGGGTCGAAGTAGGTGACGAACTGCGCGCCGAGCGCCGCGAGACCCATGGTCTCGACGTCGTCGCTGGTCAGCGTGGGCATGGCCGGCTTGAGGGCCACGAAGACGCTGCGCAGGCCGCCGCCGAGGGCGGCGTCGTCGAGGTCCTCGAGCAGGACATTCATGTCGAGGATCTCGCCCACCTTGCTCGGCGTGACCGTGATACCGCCCTCGGGATACACCTTGATGAGCGCGTTCACGGGCGGGGTCTCCGCCCAGGAGAACAGCTCGTGGAGCCGGGCGGCGGCGCGCGCGTTGCGAAAGGTCAGCGGGTAGGTGTCGGCGTCGGCGCGGGTGTTGACGCTGAGCATGCCGGCCATCTGCCGGGGGCTGAGCACCACGGTGCGCGCGCGGTAGCGGAGCGTGACAGGGCGCGCGAGATACATGGCCGCCACGCCGGCGCGCGCCTCGGCGTCGGCCGTGCTCACCCGCGGCGGCACGGCCTTCATCGGCACAGGACCCGCATAGGCCTCGCCGCGCACGACGCTCTGCTCGACGGCGCGCGCCAGGGCGACGGCGTCGGCCGTCGCGCCGTCCCTGGACGGCACGACCGTCACGCCGTCGCCGTCCGCGGAGATGTCGAGGCGGGCGTCGCGGGCCGGCGCATCGACGGCGGCACGCACGGCCTCGAGGCCCTGCTGATAGGCGACGGCGTTCACGCGCACCAGCGGCGCCACGTCCCCCCCGCCGCCGGGCAGCCACACTTCAAGGCCGAGAGGCAGCCGGTGGCGCCCCCGCGCCAGAGCCGCGCGGGCGCTCGCCGGCACGTCCACGCTCATGCCGAGCTGCGCGAGGGTGAGCGTGAGCGGCTCGCCGGCGCCCGTCTGGAGCTGCACCGTCGAGACGCGCGGCACGAGCTCGCCGGCGAGCGTCTCGCGGGCGGCCGCGCCCGTCTGGCCCTGCAACTCGAGCCCCGCGACCGTGACCCCGTCGCCGACGCGGCCGCGCACCACGAGCTGCAGGGTCACGAACCCCGCGGCGAGCACGAGGAGGATCAGCGCCGCGGTCGCCGGCCACACGTGCCGCCGATACCACGCGAGCCGGCGGCGCATCAGTCCTACTCGGTGTTGTCGCGGATGACGCCGCGCACGACCTCGAGAAAGCCCTCGGCGAGGCGCTCGGAGTCGGCGTGGTCGACGCCCTCCGCGTACACGTGAAAGACGGGCTCGTCGGCGTCGGGCAGCAGCTGCGCCCAGTTCGCGTCGCGGCGCAGCTGGATGCCGTCCACGAGGCTGATCTCGGCGTCGTCGTCGAGGTCGCGCTGCAGGTTCTCGGTGGCCGTGCGCATCACCGTGCCCTTGAGCGACCAGGGGCAGGCCACCGTCTTGTGGACGAGCGTGCTGGTGGGGATCTGCGCGATCTGCTCGCTGAGCGGGCCCGCCTGCGGGGCCAGCAGCTCGAGCAGCTTGCCGAGGCTCATGACGGCGTCGAAGGCCGGCAGGAACTGGGGGAAGATGTAGCCTCCCCCGAGGGCGCCGGCGAACACGACGCCGTCGTCGGTCGACGCCTGCGCGAGGGCCGGCAGCGAGACCTTGGTGCGGCGCACCGAGGCGCCGTGCTCGCCGGCGAGCTGCTCGGCGAGGCGCGTGACGGTGAGGGGCAGCACGATCTTCTCGCCCTTGCCGGCGTGCTGCGCCACAAGCTTCACGAACAGCAGCAGCGCCTTCTCGAGCGGCACCTCGTGGCCACGCTCATCGACGATGTACATGCGCTCCGCCCCGGGGCCGATGATGATGCCCATGTCGGCCTCCATGGTGCGCACCAGGCGCTCCACCTCCTGGATGTTGGCGCCCAGCTCCTCGGCGGCGAGGCTGGCGTGGCGCTGGTCGTTGAAGGCGCGCATCGACAGTACCTCGGCGTCGAGATCGCCGAGGATGCTGGGCAGCGTGAGGGACGCCGGCGAGTACGAGTAGTCGATCACCAGCCGGTACGCCCGGCTGCGGATGCGCTCCGCGTCCCAGCCGTTGAGGAGGCCACGGACGTAGGTCTCCATGGCCCTGTCGGGAAACTCGATCTCGCCGAACTCGCTGTAGAAGGCGCGGCGGAAGTCCTCGCGGCCGTAGTACTTCTCGATGTCCTTCTGGCGCTTCTCGCTGAGATCGACGCCGGGCGGCTCGAAGACCTGGATCTGGATCATCTCCGGGTCCCAGCTGGAGATGCGCACGTGCAGGCCCCCCTGGGAGCTGCCGTTCTTGACCTCGAAGCGGTTGATGGCGCTGCTCGCCACGCGCAGGTCGCGGACCACGACGCCGGTGGAGCTGAGGCCGCAGATGAGGGCGCGCTTGATGACCCGCGACGCCGGATGGGCGTCGCGGCTCGTGGTGACGCGCGCCCCCTTCTTGAGCATCGTGCCGTAGGCCATGGCCACGTGCAGCGCCAGCTCGGCGGTGATGTCGACGTTGATGAGGCCGACGATGCCGTCCTTGCCGAAGAGCTGGGAGCTGCCGCGCGACTCCCAGATGATGCTGGAGTTGATCTGGGCGCCAGACTCCACCGATTTGAACGGGTAGATCTTGACGTCTGGGGCGATGTACGCCTGCTCGCCGATGACGCACTCGTCGCCGACCGCCACGCCCTCGCTGAGCGTGGCCCCCGCCTTGACGTCGCAGTTCTTGCCTAGGATCGCCCCCAGCACCTTCGCCGAAGAGCCGACATACGTGTTGGAGCCGATCACGCTGTGGCGCGTCTCGGCGTGGTCCTTGACGACCACGTTGTTGCCGAGCACGGTGTACTTGCCGATGCTCGCCGTGTCGGCGATCTTGGCGTAGTTGCCGATGTAGGCCGGCCCGCTGATGTTCTCGATGGAGTCGAGGTTGATGCCGTCGCCGACGAAGATGCGGTGCTGCAGCTCGATGCCGGGGATGCTCGCCGCGACCTTGCCGTCCAGGAGGTCGCAGTTGGCCGTGAGGTACTGGGGCAGGCTGCCGATGTCCTGCCAGTAGCCCTCGGCGACGAAGCCGTAGAGCGGCGCGCCCATCTCGAAGAGCTTGGGAAAGAGGTCCTGGCTGAAGTCGTACTTCTCGTCGGCCGGGATGTGATCGAACACCTCTGGCTCGAGCACGTAGATGCCGGTGTTGACGGTGTCGCTGAACACCTGGCCCCAGGTGGGCTTCTCGAGGAAGCGCTCGATGCGGCCCTGCTCGTCGACCACCACGACGCCGAACTCGAGCGGGTTCTCGACGCGCTTGAGAGCGATCGTGACCATGGCGCCGCGCTGCTTGTGAAAGGCGACGATCTCCCCGAGATCGAAGTCGGTGAGGGCGTCGCCGCTGATGACGATGAAGGCGTCGTCGCGGAGATGGTCCTCGGCCAGCTTGACGCTGCCGGCGGTGCCCGCCGGCGCCTGCTCGACGGAGTATTGCATGCTCACGCCGAGGAAGGAGCCGTCGCCGAAGTAGTCGCGGATGACCTTGGGCAGGAACATGAGGGTGACGACCGTCTCGTCGAAGCCGTGCTTCGCGAGGAGCTCGACGATGTACTCCATGCACGGCTTGCCGCACAGCGACACCATCGGCTTGGGCTGGTTGCTCGTGAGCGGCCGCAAGCGAGTGCCTTCGCCGCCGGCCATGACGACTGCGCGCACGTGCCTCACCTTCGCTTTCGCCCGAGTGACGGGGGAGGTTGGTCGTGCGGCTATCGTACCAGAGCGCGCGGAGCGCGCCGAACGCGGCGCGGGGCTCAGGCGGCTGCGTCGCCCCCTCCCGCGCGGCGCGGGGATCAGGCGGCTGCCCCGCCCCCGCCGTGCGCGGAGCTCAGGCGGCTGCGCCGCCCCCGCCCCGCGCCTTCCGCAGCCAGTCGATCGCCTTGTAGCCGTACAGCAGGCCGCTGGCCACGTACAGCGTCGCGCCCACGGCGAAGAAGCTCCAGCCGAGCACGCGCAGATCGATGATGAACCACTGGATGGCGCAGATGAGGATGAGATTACTCGCCTTGCCCCAGCGGCTGATCTGCGGGCCCTCGCGGGCGAAATGGAGCGACGGGACGATCAGCGCGAGGATGATGCCGTCGCGGATCAGCAGCGGCGCCACGGCCCACCACGGCAGCGTGCCGAAGTACCAGAGCATGGCCACGAGCGTGAAGAAGAAGAGCCGGTCGACGGTGGGGTCCACCCAACGGCCGAACTCGCTCTGCACGTCGTACTTGCGGGCGATGACGCCGTCGGCGACGTCGCTGAGCGCCGCAACGAGGACGATCCAGGCCGTCGTCCAGGCGGCGCCCGGCGCGTACAGGGCATAGGTCCAGACGATGAAGGGCAACGCCAGAAGCCGAGCGACGGTGAGGATGTTGGGCACGTGGCGCATGAGGCGCTGCATGCCGGCGAGTGTAGCAGACAGGGCGGGCAGGCTTCGCAGCCGCCCCGCCCCGTCAGGCCCCGCGGCCGGCAGCGACGAGAGCGGCAGAGCTGTCTTTCCCTCGGGCGAGACGGCGGCGTCAGCGTCGAGGTTCGCGCTCCGCGCGCGTGGCCCGCCGGCGGGGGCATAGTCGAAAACGGCCGGATCCGTTGGCGGTACTTCCAACGATACTGTTGGAAGTACCGCCAACGGAATACGCTCGCGCAGTGACTATGCCGGGGCGGCGACCACGGCCTTCCGCGGCTGCGCCTCAGGAAAGACCAGGCCGCGGCCGCCGGAGCCGCGGCCGCCGGAGCCGCGGCCGCCGGTAGCGCGCGACGAGGCCCGCGGGCCAGCGGCCCGCGGCCGCTGAAGGTGCAGGGCGGGAAGGCTGTCCTTCCCTCAGAAGCCGGCC
>Ga0247842_10000081_pt1 | contig 210479 bp, 210 predicted proteins | sample LaCruzMarch2015__3_FD_192411 | JGI IMG/M metagenome (GOLD analysis project Ga0247842, IMG submission 192411) | Freshwater microbial communities from meromictic Lake La Cruz, Castile-La Mancha, Spain - LaCruzMarch2015_19m | ecosystem: Environmental > Aquatic > Freshwater > Lake | place: Spain...
GGCAAGTTCGGAACAAAAGCTTACGAGAAGAGGAAGGTTTCCTCGTGCGGGGGAGCCCCCTTGGTTAGTTCAGGCAAGAAGTATTATAATAATCCGGTGTTCGCAGGAGGTAACTCTTGCGACCCCAACATATCCTATCTCTATGTGGCACAATGAGTTAGGTAAAGTCTCCGACGGAGAAATCTGTCGGAGACTTTTTATGTAGCGACGTCCCTAGGACTTGGGGCGTTATTTCCGTCGGAGAATTTCGCGATATTTTAAAACAAGATCTACGTCGGGAAAGATAGTAATTATTAGAGAAATTTTCTCAGAAATAGGCCAAAACCTCTCGTATTTAATGCTGGCTATTTAATGCTATTATCGACGATATTTGCGAATATTCTGCGATGAAATGGCGCATTAAATAGAGATAGTCATTCCTCACCTCGCTAGGGCCACCTCTCTTAACGAATTGACTATCCAGTTTTTTGTGGTAGCATATGCATCAGAAGGCTTATTTGTGAAATAAGAGAAAGGAGCGAGAGATCATGGACATAAATTTTAAAGGACTTAGTGAATTTAATTGTTTTTTGATCATGGCTGCTATAAGCGCTATATTTATTATTTTTGCATTGATTTATAATACAGCATATATAAATTATGGTTTAATAAGTTTTGTTTATTTCTATATAGCTTTTTTTACAAATTTATTTTTCTTAAATGCTCTTAAAGAAGACAAACGATGGAAGGTAACTCTTCAATTTATAACACAATTGATTCTTTTGATCATATGGTTAGTTTGCCTCTTTAATTTATACAAGGTCAGCTTGGCCCATACTGTTAAATAAACCTAGAAATTTAAAATAGTTTGAATCCCTTAATGGAACGAAGAGAGGGTGAGTTCGTTACTCATCACCGTTCCCAGGGGACGTGGTGAGGTAGGAACCTCTCTGAGTTAGAATCTCTCCAAGAACCCCAGTAATTAAGCTCTCTCAATCTAAAGAGAGAGGCGAAATGCCATGATTGGTAAACCCGATCATGGCATTTTTTATCTGTCGAGGTGTCAAAGAGTTAGGGCATTAACTCCCAGCCACCTTTCCAAAATCGCTGCACTAATGTTTTCTCGTCGGATAGGGCCTTTTAAACAGCCGATATAATCTCAAGAATAGCCCAACATATCTCTTAGTTTATGCTCGCTAGTTTATGGCTTTTGGCGATTTTTCCAAATAATGCACATCGAAATATGGCTATAAACTAGAAAATTGGATTAGTATTGCGAGATAAACTAGAGAGGTTTTGCTTATTTGGTGGGATTATTACGTAGTTCCTGCCAGAATTTCTGCTGCTCTTGCCAGTCCATGGTGTCGATTATTCTGCGTAGTTTGTACTCGGGGATCTCCGAAATAGCTTTATCATCTCCCAGGAATATGTCTTCCTGTATTTTGGGGCATAGGAGGATAAAATTGCGCAATTGATTGATCCTTTGGGGCGTGATGTTAAGCCATCCGGCAATCTGCTTTAGGTTATCAGACCTGCCTTCGGAAAGAAGCTGCTGAATCTGGTGTGCCAGGAGAAGATTCTGCCTTAGTTGTGGCTCAGTCCTTATTAGCCGATCTTTGGGCAGGACAGGCAGATGTTTCAATTCTTCTTTTGGTGCACTGAAGGTATAGACCTTATCGTCGTGTAGCTGGATTTCAAGCATTCCCGTGGCCCCATCGTAGCGTATTTCTTTGATTATTGATTTAATGATCGTGCTTTTTTGTTCAAGGGGAAGGATATTCCATTCATCGCTTGTTATCCTGGGATCATCGATTATTGTTTTTAAGCAGGATATCACTTTATTATCCATAAGATTGGCGTTTAGCAATTTTGTAGGGCAAGCCTTGTAGCCGCGTTTCTGCGCATTAATGCATAGATAATGGTAATAACGCATTTTATTGTTCTTGATACAGTAGGCTATGTGCATTGCCGAATCGCAGGCCTTGCATCGCAGAATGTGGCTAAGTAAGGCTATCTTTTTGCCCTTTGGCGTATTATCAGGCACGCGCCTGTTTATGACCAACAGCTCTTGCGCTTTCGTGAAAGTGTCATCGGAAACGATCCGTTCTTGTTCTCCGGAATATATCACGCCATGGTATCTTACCTTGCCTATATAGTATACATTCCTTACTATCTGGTTAATGGTCGTACTTTTAAACTTAATTCCGCCACGTTTCTTGCCTTTATAGGATTCGTGTCTTTTAGACACATAGCCTTTATCATTAATAATCTGCGTAACCGCAAGAAGCGACTTTTCCTTAAGGTAAAGGTCGAATATTTCGCGCACAAGTTTCGCTTCTTCGACATTTATTAGCAGCTTATGGTTTTCTTTATCCAGGTCGTAGCCTAAGGGTACGCAACCGCCGATCCATTTACCTTTTTTCTTGGCTGCGCCCATCTTATCACGCGTGCGTTCGCTGATGATTTCGCGCTCAAATTGCGCAAAAGAGAGGAGGATGTTGAGCGTCAACCTGCCCATTGAGTTTTGCGTATTGAAATGTTGGGTTATTGAGACAAATGTTACGTTATTTTGGTCAAAAAATTCCAGCAGTTTACTGAAATCAAGCAGAGAACGAGACAAGCGATCAACCTTATAGACTACAACGCAGTCTATTTTCTTTTCTTTGATGTCCGTAATGAGCTTTTGCAGAGCAGGCCGGTCAGTATTGGCTCCTGTAAAGCCAGCATCATCGTAGCGTTCCTGCAGTATTAGCCAACCTTCATTTTTCTGGCTTGTAATGTAGCTTTCAGCGGATTCGCGCTGGGAGTCTAGGGAGGTGAAATCCTGCTCCAAGCCGTCAGCCGTCGAGACACGCGTATAAATAGCACAATTAATCCGCTTCTTTTCTTTAGGTGCGTTATTTTCCATACTTGCTCCTATAGGCCAAAGAAATCGTATCCATTCCAGTGCGCTCCGGTGACTTCATATGCGAGCGAAGATAAGCTCTTATAAAAGGTATTGTTGTATTCAAATCCTTTTTCAAGCACTTTTATCTGGATAACCTGGCCTTTGTATTTTTTGGTAAACACTGTGCCGGGAATTGGCAGGCGCTTATCCCTTATAAAAGGCAGTGATCTTACCTCTTTACCAGCAGAAGTTACCTGCGGCCTAAGAGCTTTGTTATTTACCGGATCGTATTTGGCCATGAGTTCGCTGATCTTGGTCTTGGATGTATCTGATAATCCACCATATTTAGCTTCCTGGAGCTTATATGCGATCCTTTTCAGGAGATAAACCTTATTATCGCAAGGAGTTTCTTTGGTGTTGAATAGCTCCTTATACTTATTTTGTAGCTCCGGAAGTGATGCGTTCTTAAGCTTCGCGATCTGGCAAGTAATGTTTTCGTCCATAACGAGAGGCTCCTTTCCTCAGGACACATAGGGCCATACAATTTGAGATATAGCAAGGGAAATAGAGAGGTGTTTTTGAAAAATACCACTTGACCAATATGGCCAACCTGCAATATAATGCAAAGTATGCAATATAAGTCAAAGAATGTAACCTTCCCGGAGCAAAACCCTATGGAAATCGTAAAAGAATTAGAACATTACCGCTTGGAGAATAGAGTCACCCAGGAGGAGCTTGCTAAGGAGATTGGTGTTAATTTCTCCACTGTGAGCCGATGGCTTAATGGCAAAACTAAGCCTAACAAGATTCAGCAATATCATATTGAGAAGTTTTTGAAGGGTAAAGCCGGGAGCAAGAAGAAGCTATGACCTTATACAGCAATCTATCAAAAGAACAGCTTATAGCCGAGATTAAGCGTTTAAAGAAGGGTAAGAAATTCGGGCTTCTTTGGGAAGATAAGCCGGAAGACGTGGCGGAGCTTTGCAAAACAAAGTTGCCTGTATTGGTCGATGTCGAGGACAGGGAAATCTCCGATGGTTCCCACGAACCGACAAATATTATGATTGAAGGCGATAATTATCATGCGTTGTCGGTCTTAAATTACACCCATAAAGGCAAGATTGACGTCATATACATTGATCCGCCATATAACACCGGAGCAAAAGACTGGAAATATAATAATAATTTCGTTGATATAAATGACAATTATCGCCATAGCAAATGGCTTAGCATGATGTCGAAGCGTTTACAGCTTGCTAAGAGTCTATTAAAACATGACGGCGTGTTGATTTGCGCTATCGATGACAATGAATTTCATCACTTGGGTGCATTGCTGGAAGAAATATTTTTTGATTTTGAGATTCACTGTGTCACGATCGTACATAACCCACGAGGTATACAGGGCAGTAACTTTTCTTACACGCACGAATATGCCTATTTTGTTTTTAGAAAAGGTATGAAAGTAATTGGAGATCGAAAGCTGTCCGAGGAAGAAATAAATTGGAGCAATCTACGAAATTGGGGTAGTGAATCACTACGGACTGACGCAAGGAACTGTTTTTATCCCGTTATTATCAAGGGCAATAAAATAATCGGATTTGGCGATGTTCTTGCTCCAGAAAAACATCCGGAAAAGCAGACGGTAAAAAAAGAGAACAAATATTATGTTTATCCAATAGATGTAAAAGGTGTCGAGAGGAAGTGGAGATATGCAAGGCAAAGTGTTGAAGCAATACAGCATCTTTTAAGAGTAAAAAAGATCGATAACGGTTATGAGATTGAAATAGGAAAAGATTTTGGGACCGTAAGGACTGTGTGGGTTGATAGTCGGTATGATGCTAATGAATATGGCACAAAGATTGTTAAAGCCCTTGCTCCTAATTCAAATTTCGATTTCCCGAAGTCTATCAACAACGTATTTGATTGTATAGCCCCTGTTCTATATGAAAGGAAGGATGCGATTGTTTTGGATTATTTTGCTGGCTCTGGTACCACAGGGCACGCCGTCTTACTTCTTAATAAAAAAGACAAAGGGCAAAGAGGTTTTATCCTTTGTACCAATAACGAGAACAAGATTGCAGAGGATGTCTGCTATCCACGAATTAAAAAAGTTATCAAAGGCCATAAAGATTACCCCGATATTACCGGAATTCCTGCCAGCTTAAAGTATTTTCGCACAGGTTTTGTCGATGCTGATCCTACTGACAAGAATAAAAAGAAGTTGACCGAGCAGGCCACGGAAATGCTCTGTCTCAAAGAAGGCACTTTTGAGAAAGTGGCTAATAAAAAAGCTTTCAAGATTTATAGAAACACCAATCACTATACCGGCATAATCTTTGATCAGATGGCGATATCGGATTTCAAGGAAGCTATTGACAAGATGAAAGGTAAGTTTAGTGTCTATGTGTTCTCGCTTGGAGATGATTCCTTCGAGGAAGAATTTGATGACGTTAAGCAGAAAGTAAAATTATCGCCTATCCCCGAAGTAATTTTACGGGTTTACAGGAGAATTTTTAAATAATGCGACTTAAAAACTATCAAACAAACTCCATTACCGAGCTATTGAGTAAGGCCAAAAAGCTCCTTACCTATGCCGATAATAAAAAACTGATATTTAAAGCTCCTACCGGATCTGGTAAGACCATAATGATGGCCGAGTTTTTGAAACAATTATGCGAGGATAAAGAGGTTAAATTTCCTCTTTCGTTTATCTGGACGGCTCCACGGCAATTGCACGAGCAGAGTAAAAATAAATTAGACCATTACTATGAATCTAGCAGGGTTTTGCGGTGTTCTTTCTTCGAGGATTTGGATGACAAGAGAATTGATCAAAACGAGATTCTTTTTTTTAATTGGGAGAGCATCAATAAAGAAGACAACATCTATATCCGTGATAATGAACAGGATAATAATTTGTCAAATGTTGTCACTCAGACCAAAGAAGATGGCCGGACGATAATCCTTGTCATAGACGAAAGCCACCATCATGCCACAAGCGAAATATCACAAAATTTAATCCGAGATATTGGGCCAAAGCTGACGATTGAAGTTTCTGCCACTCCGGTCTTGGAAAGTCCGGACGAGATTGTTTCTGTTCAGTTGGAAGACGTCAAAACTGAGGGGATGATCAAGAAGGCCGTCATTCTTAACCCCGAGTTTAACAATGTTTTGAAAGATGCAAAAATTCATAGCCAGCTTAGTAAACAATCTGAGGAATTAGTTATTGAGCTTGCTCTAAAAAAAAGAAAGATCCTTAAAGAAGCCTACCAAAAAGAAAAAATCGATATCAATCCTCTAGTGCTTGTACAATTGCCGGATCGTCATACCAGTCTTGAAGATGTGGTAAAAGATAAGGTGATAGCAATTCTAAAGGATAAGCACAAAATCACAACTGAAAATGGGAAGTTGGCAATCCATCTTTCTGGCGATCACAAAAATTTAGAGAATATTTCAGGAGCCGATAATGAGACGGAAGTTTTAATATTTAAGCAGGCGCTCGCTCTGGGCTGGGATTGTCCACGGGCCCACATATTGGTGTTGTTTCGTGATTGGAAAAGCATTGTCTTTTCAATCCAGACGATTGGCAGAATTATGCGAATGCCCGATCCCGATTACGGCCACTATACAAATGAAATTCTCAATCATGGATATATATTCACCAATTTGGATGATATAGCAATCCAAGAAGACATCGCCAGAGACTATATCACGGTTCATACGTCAAGACGCCGTGGTGATTATTCGCCTTTGTGTGTTCCTTCTTGCCATTCAAAAAGGCATCGTGAAAAGACAAGATTATCGTCGTTCTTTATTAAAGTCTTTTCGCAGGAAGCCGATGCTTACGGCCTTGCTAAGAAAATACAGAGAAAATCTAAAGGTTTAAGCGTAAATTTTATTTCAGATTTCAAGGCGGAGAGCGTTGACGCTCTAGTCGGGCAGACAATAACCGGTGATAAAGGCATCAAGATGACTGGTTTTGACCTGCAAAAGTATTTCGATTATTTCGTCAGGAAAAATCTTGCCCCATTTCATCCTGAGGATCGCTCGATCGGTAGGTTAAAAGAGGCGATTTATTATTTTTTTGACCAGACGCTAGGTATCAAATATGAGGATGATCAGGAAGCAATTGTCGAGATGGTGCTCAGTGAGGCGAATATACAACACTTTGTTAATATTATAGACCAGACCAAGACAAGGTATCTGGATCACGTCTCAAAGCGGGAAAAAGAGCTTGATTATGACGAAACATGGGATGTGCCAGAGAGCATAAGCTATAGCTCATCATATTCAGAGATTGACCATAAACTGAAGTCGATAATGCAACCGTTCTTCTGCAATGAAACGTCTGCAATCGAGATGGGGTTTATAGATTTCCTTGAAAAACAAAATCGGATTCACTGGTGGTTTAAGAACGGTGATCGGGATGCTGTCTTTTTTGCTGTGCCTTATCAGGAGAACGGCGATAAGAAGCCATTCTATGTTGATTTTATTGTCCACATGAAAGACGGCTCGACTGGTTTTTTCGATACAAAATCAGGTTTAACCCGGCAGGTAGCTGGTCCGAAGGCAGACGGGCTTAACGCTTATATCAAAGAGCAGAATAAAAAAGGTCATAAACTGTTCGGTGGAATTGTAACAAACACCGACCCTCGCAAATTTACAGGCCGGTGGATTTATTTTGATAAAGACAGCAAGGCATTAACCAATAACTTGGATAATTGGGAAAATTTAGTTTTATAAGTTTGGTATAACTCTTCTAAGTGTTACCCGAGGCTGATGGAAGATTAAAAAAGGTATTTATGAGCATCAACAAACCGGTGCGTCCAGATCCAGAAACATTAAATATAATTGTAGGGGAAGGATCGCGTGTTACTATTTTTTCTCCATTTTATACAGCTGCTGGTTTGTTGCTTTTTAAGCATTTATTAGATAAAAACGATTCTATTAAAGAAGTAGACTTTAACTGCAGACTAACAAAATACGATTGGATTCAGGGTAGCATAGATCCAGAATCATTATTAAAGATAGTTAAAAGCTCGGCCGGACGAATTAAATTTAATATCGCCCACGAAGATACTCTTCATGCAAAAGCATATTTTTGCGAGAAGAAGGGCTTGATAGGATCAGCGAACCTTACTTTACGGGGATTTGGAAACGGCTTAGAGTTTCTATTATTGATATCGGATAGTGTGCTTAAAAGCACGAAAGAATGGCTTGAAAAACATGTCAGCCCATATTTAGAGAAAATCACACTTAGCGATCTGGAACATTTTATAGAAAAAAATAAAACCGAGGTTTATGAAAAAAGACGAAGAATCAAAAGGGCTTTAAATAAGAAGATTAAAAGAAAAATAGCATCTTTGCCATATCCATCGATCGACGATTTTATAGATTATTGTGCTAAATTAAATAGGGCAGCACCAAAAGAGATTGTTTTGAGGTCTATGGGTAAAGATCAGCTCAGCGGGCATATAAAAAATTTGTATTACGCATCTCAGCAGTTTTTCGATAAATATCAAAAGCTAATAAAGCAGCTCTCGAAAGCTTCTCCTGATGATTTTCGTTTGCAAAATGCACCATTTAAGAGAACCTGGATCAAATTTATTCAAAGCTCACTATTAAGAAATATACTCTCCGTTGGGTTTTTAGCACAAAGTACATTAAATTATTTACCATCAGTAGTTGGTGGGAAACAAACTACGGGAGGAGCTGGAATTGGTAATTTAAATCGTATTCTACCTCTAGTAGCTAAATTTAGAATCCACGTATCACGTATATAGTAATATATAATTTTAGATATGATGAGTCATAACGACTATCCATGTAGTTTTAAAACAAGCGATAAGACTTCTATGTCTTGTCAAAAGAATCACATCGTTTCTTCTGTGATACATTTCGGCTTATTAATATTAGCTGCTTTATTTAGTAGCTTCACTTTTGATGTAAATAGTAATTTATATAAGATATGTGTTTGGGGTATTATTGCCACACTTTTTTTAGCACTTACCTTAAAACTTGTTATGAAAATAGTGGGATGGGATAAGCAATGGTATGATTCGAGGGCAGTGGCTGAATCGATGAAGACAGTTACATGGCGATATGTAACTGGTGCGAAGCCATTTGGCCTGGAAAACCAACAAGATGAAATTGATAAAAAGTTTGTTGATGAGGTTAATAGTATAATTACGTCAAGACCGTCAATTCAACAGGCTATGTCGACATGTTTAGTATCTGGAAAGCAAATATCCGATAGAATGCGGGAAATAAGAAAAATAACCGATATAGAAGAGAAGAAAAAGATATATTTGAAAGGGAGAGTTGAAGATCAGAAAAACTGGTATTCAAAGAAAGCTAAGTATAATGGACGGCGCGAAAAATTATGGTTTGCTTTCATAATAATTGCTGAAGTTCTGGCTATATTGTTAGCATTTTATATGCTAAATGCAAAAAGCAATATTTTTAACCCCATAGGCGTTATTACTACCGTAGCAGGTATTTTTGTCGCTTGGACAGAAACAAAACGATTCCGAGAATTAAGTCAATCCTACGCTTTAGCAGCACAAGAATTAGCATCAGCCGCAAGTCTGATTGAAAATGTTCACGATCAAGCTTCTTTAGGCGTTTACGTTGATGATACAGAGAATGCTATTTCGCGAGAGCATACTATGTGGTGCGCTAAGCGAAGCTGAGGCATAATGGCGAGAGTAAGTAATATTCGTAAAACTGAATTAGGAATCGGTGGAATTGTTTTACCTATGCCATGTTTTTTCCCGTCCATTTCTTCAGTTAAGACAAATCTACCGATACTGGAATATCTTCAGGTTCTATTTGCTTTAAAATATCCCTTATTTTTAATTTCAGCATATGATTTATATAAATGCCAAAGTAAAGACTTATCTCGGGCTGAGAGGCTTCTAAATAATTTAGCGGCCAACCATAAGATTATATTATTAGATAGCGGTAATTATGAAGGTTATTGGCGTGACGACAAGAAGTGGGATTTAGATAAGTATAAAAAAATGTTAAAGAAGACGAAGCATCATCTTGCATTCTATTTTGATATCCTGCACAGAGAAGGAAATATAAATAAAATATCTTCAGTTATAACAAGGAATGTTTTAAGGGATCAAAAACATTCATCTGGAACGGTTATCCCAATAATCCACGCTGAACGGAAGGAAAAATTCCCAGGTTTAATTTCGCGAGTTGTTGATAAGCTAAATCCTTTTATGATTGCAGTACCTGAAAGGCAGTTAGGTGATGGCATTGTAGCTCGCGCAGAAACTGTTTATAAAATTAGGCAAGCGCTGAATAAAAAGAAACTATATTATCCATTACATTTGTTGGGGACAGGCAATCCCATATCAATTCTAATATATAGTGTTTGCGGTGCTGATAGCTTCGATGGTTTAGAGTGGTGCCAAACAACCGTAGATCATCGCACGGGGCTATTGTATCATTTTCAACAAAGAGAGTTTTTTGGTGAGCAGAGTGCTTATTGCAAACTAAAAGATATACCTTATACACAAGCAACGCTAGCTCACAACCTTGATTTTTATCAAAAATGGATGCCTAAAATTCAAAATAGCTTTTTGGATGGAAAGTTGAATAGTTTAGTAAGCAGATATGTTCCAAAAGCAGCACTGTTGTTATTAAAAAATAGGATCCCGGAGATTTTTGGATGACTGTAGAAACCGTCTCTAGTCGATTAGAATATGCTGTAGAAAAAGTGTGTGCGCAAGTTGTCATTAACTCCAAAAAGGTAAATTGGCTTACTTGTAGCGAAGACATTCTGTGGCATGAGTTGGTATCGTGCATTTTAGGTAGTCAGGTGCAATATGAACATTCCCAGGCAGCATCAACCTATTTAGCATCTCAAGGGTTGCTCGGCATAGAAAGGCTAAAAATTAACGCAGAAGGATTTGAACAAGATATTGTCAATGCATTAAATCAACGAATCTTCCCACCAATGACGAAAAAAGGGGGAAGAAAGTATAGATACCCTAAATTGCGAGCTAATCACATTCGCAGGACTGCGGAGCAGATATATTTATCAAATAATTCTATCAAAGGAATTATCTCAGCTTGTAATGCAGAGAAAGATGCGCGGGCAGAAATAGTATCTTTTTGTGTTGGGATAGGGCCTAAGCAAGCAAGCTTGTTTTTGAGAAATATTGGATATGCAAAAGACTTAGCAATTCTAGACTCACATATATTGAAATATATGTCTCTCGTTGGTCTATTGCCGCAGTTAATGCGGAGCGTGCCAACCCTTAATAAGTATGAAACTATTGAACAAACGTTGCATTCTTATTCAGAAAGATTTAAAACAAATTTGGCATACATTGATACGGCAATATGGGTAGTAATGAGGACTTGTTGGAAAGAGGGGGTTCTTGCATGAGTATCATTACGCTTGTATCTGGAGGATTAGATTCTACGCTGACAGCTCTAATGATAAAAGAAGAGCGCATTAAGCAGTATCCACTTTTTATCGATTATGGACAGATTTGTAAAGAAGCAGAATGGGAAGCTTGTTGCTCCGTGCTTCGCAAGCATAATCTTCCTGAACCAAAAATGATGGAAATAGGAGGATTTGGCAAGATTATTTCGTCTGGGTTGACTGATCGCAAGGCTAGAATTAATGAAGATGCATTTTTGCCTGGAAGAAATCTACTTTTTTTAGTTTTAGGAGCGGCCTATGCATACCAAACAAACTCAGATGCCGTAGCGATTGGATTACTTAATGAGCAATTTCATTTATTTCCTGATCAGACAGAATATTTTGTTAATAAAGCCGAAGAAGTGATTAATTTATCTATAGGGCACAAAATAAAGGTCTTAACTCCATTAATGAAATTTAGCAAAGCAGATGTGATTACTTTAGCGCAGAAAAGAAATATCGAAGGAACCTATTCATGCCATGCGGGTACATATCCACCCTGTGGTAAGTGCGTGTCTTGTCTCGAGGTAAAAAATAGTGTAGCAAAGAAGGAGGTCTAAATGGGTGGTGGCGGAAGTTGGGAAAGCTTGAACCATGATCAATTAAAGAAACTTGAAGATACTGCTAAGAAATCTATAAGAGAAACAGAACCAGCGAAAAGGAGCGTTTTTATTAGCTTTGCTGGCGAAGATTTAGATGAAGTAAATTTACTAAGAGGTCAGGCAAAAAATGATAATACAGATCTAGAATTTGTTGATAGGTCTGTGAAAGAGCCTTTTGATAGTAAAAATAGAGAATATATTCAACGAGGCATTCGAGAACGGATCAAACAATCATCGGTCCTTATCTGTTATTTAACAAATGATTCAGCAAAAAGTCAGTGGGTTGACTGGGAGATCCGCGAAGCAAAAGCACTTGGGAAGGGCATCATAGCGATGTATAAAGGAGATTCTCCACCCGCTAACTTACCATTAGCTATCAAAGAGTTTAAAATAAAATTAGTTCCCTGGAATCATGATAAGCTATCACAGGCAATTGATGATGTAGCTAAAGCTAAATAAAAACCATTGCAACTTTCTTTCGCTGGTCATGCCGGGTTGAGAGAAGCACAAGGTTGGAAAGGGTTGGATCGTAATCGTTGGGGGAGAATCTAATGGGATTGCCAAGAACTTTTGTAGGTTTTAGCAGTACAGATATCCATTGTTATTGGCTCATGAAGGCGTGGAAGGAAAATGAAAACATTGATTTTGATTTTTCTGACTGCCAATTAAACGATGAAATTAATTCAGAAGATGAGGATTATATTAAAAGCAAATGCCGAGGACGAATCAATTTGGCAGGTAAATATGTAATGCTTATAGGTGAAGACACTAAAAGTAAACATAAATACGTAAGATGGGAAGCTGAAGTCGCGATCGAAAAAGGATGTACCATTATTGGGGTGAATCTCGATGGCTCTCGCCAAATAGATGAAAATTTATGTCCTCCAATTATTCGTGATATCGGGGCAATCTTTGTGCCTTTTTCGCCCCAGATTATTAAGCACGCAATTGAGAATTATAAAATGCACGATTCCAGAAATTATCATTATAAGCCCGAAGTGTATAGGCAATTGGGTTATGACGAATAAAAAAGGATGGATGTTATGAAGAAAACGCAAAAAAACTGTTTCGTGATAATGGGGTACGGCATTAAATACGATCACGCTTCTGGTCGAAGTCTTGACCTAGATAAAACTTACGATAATATAATCCTACCAGTTTGTAAGTCATTACAACTAAATTGCTTTAGGGCAAAAGACATTGCTATTAATGGTGTAATAGATAAGCCCATGTATGATTGGCTTTATAGCGCAGATGTTGTTGTTGCAGACATTTCTACGTTAAATGCAAATGCATTGTATGAATTGGGCGTTAGACATGCTCTCCGCCCATACAGCACGATTGTTATCTCAGAAAAAGAACTTAAGCGCCCTTTCGACGTAGATCATACAGTAATAAATCCGTATGAACATTTGGGAGCAGATATTGGGGTTACCGAAGCCGCAAGATTTAAAAAAGAGTTGAAGGCGAAGATAAACACCATCATAAAAAATCCAAGCACAGATAGCCCAGTTTACACATATTTGCCATCATTAACTCCCCCTAAATTAAAAGCAACCAGTAAAAAGAAGCAAGATGCTTTGTTGGAAGGTTATCCATCAATATCTGAGTTGATTAAAAATGCGGAAGATGCTAAGAATAAAAAAGATTTTAATCTCGCCGTAAAAATATTATCTGCAGCTCGTAAATACGATGAAAATAACCAATTCATTGTCCAGAGATTAGCGCTTGCTACCTATAAATCTGAAAAGCCAAACAAACTATCTTCGTATAAAAAAGCTATCAACATATTAAAGAAACTGAATCCAGAAACAACATCTGATCCGGAAACATTGGGTTTGTGTGGGGCTATTTATAAACGAATGTATGATGAAACGAAAAAACAAGAAGATGTTGAGAAGTCACTTTGGTATTACGAAAAGGGCTTTTACATTAAGCAAGATTATTATAACGGTTTAAATGTAGCATACTTATATGATCAGCTAGCAAGTCTTGCTCAAAGAAAAGAAAAAGCAGTGTATTGTGCATTACATGCAAATACAATAAGGGGTAAAGTAATTAAAATTTGTGATGAATTAATCAAAAAGAAAAACTTTTCATCCCGTAGTGACGCTGAATGGATCGTGCAAACAATTTATCAGGCATTACTTGGCAATGGATTAAAGGCTAAGGCAAAGAAATACCTCTCATTAATTAAGAAATATTCAGTTGGCGACTTTGACCAAGATACATTCAAGGAGCACGTTAACAAGCTTTTAGTTTTTAAAAGAACGGCAAGGAAAAAATACGGAATAAACTATTAAAAAAAGGAGGATGTTAAATGGCAACGAAAAAAGTATTTGTTAGCTACGATTACGTTAATGATAAGCACTACAAAAATTTGCTGCTTGCATGGGATGCAAATAGAGACTTTGATTTTTACCTAAACGACCAATCGGTGGACGTTTCGGTAGATAGTACAGATGCAGCTGCTATTAAACGAGCGATATCTTCGAAAATTAGCGAGAGTACCTATTTCTTATGCCTCATTGGGAAGAAAACATGCAAGAGTCAATGGGTAACATGGGAGATTAATAAAGCTGTAGAGCTAAAGAATAAAATAGTTGCAGTTAAAATCGAGAGCACAAATGAATCCCCAAATGCAATTGTAGGCGTTGGGGCAACTTGGGCTATGTCTTTTAGATTCGATTCGATTAAAAAAGCAATTGAAGACGCATAAAATTTAGTTGTTTTTTTGGAATCTGATGTACATGTGAGGCACCATGAATTCTAATGATAAAATCGTAATCTCCGATTTTGATTGCAGTGCAACGGCATTTTCATTCAAGAATGCTGCATTTCTTGCCGAAGCATCGGATCTTGCCTATAAATCACAGGAAGATTATATAAAAGCGCTTAAAGAATGGGGTTTTTCAGAAATATATCCCCTAGATAAAAAAGAGACTCAAGGATTTGTTGCAAAGAACGAAAATTTGATATTAGTCGTTTTTAGGGGTACTGAGCAGACAAAAATCGAAGACATTCTCGTAGATGCATTAGCATGGCAGGCTAATTCAAGGATGGGCAAGATTCACTTTGGATTCTTTAATGCTCTAAAGTTTGTATGGAAGGATCTGTTGAAGGCGTTGAAAAAACTGCGGGATAATAATCAGCCTATATGGATTTCAGGACATAGTCTTGGTGGTGCGTTGGCAACACTTGCTGCAGCCAGGCTTGAATATAAACGCCAGCCTTATGAAATAAAAGGGCTGTATACGTTCGGTAAACCGCGAGTAGGCGACAAGGACTTCCGTGCTAAGTTTGATCAGTTGCTCGGAGGTCGCGCGTTTAGGGTAACTAATTACAAAGATCCTGTTTCGATCATTCCCTTTAGTCTTAAATTGAAAATACGCAAACTAGTAATCGCTCTTCAGTATAAGCATACTGGCGATTTAGTATTGTTTGGTGAGTTTGGAGATCTTGCTGTGAAAGATGATATGGTTTCTCGGGTGACATTAGTGGGTTTAGGCATTTTTTTAGCAGTTGTGGCGGTGATCGCAAGACTATTAAAAAAAGCAAAAATTCCAGCCGACATGACTAAGTTGGTCAATAGCTTGATCGAACCGCATAGCCTCGAAATATATAAGGCAAATATTCAAAAGAATATCGGATCAGTTTATTCCAAGTTGGAAGACAATGCTTTAGAGACATAATTCAACATTTGCAAACTTGACAATTATGATTTTTATGGTATATTAATTACTGGCAAGCGAAGTTAGCTGCCAATTAAAATTTTAGATTTTAGATTAAGCCTAGCAGGATTGTGATGAAAGATTGACGCCAGCTGGGCTATTTTTATGCCCTCTAGCGGCTATTGAGATTGGGATTAAAATACTCAACAATCAATTAGCCAAAGGAGGGCAAAATGAAAGTAATAAAAGAAATAGAAATAAGAAGAATACCAGTATCAGAAATAAACCCCGCCCCATATAACCCCCGCATTGATCTTAAGCCAAGTGACCCCGAGTATCAGAAGCTCAAGAAAAGCATGGTAACTTTCGGCTATGTAGAACTGCTCGTATGGAATCAGCGAACAAAGACCCTCGTCTCAGGCCACCAGCGCTTAAAAGTTCTCATCGAACAAGGTCTAACCGAAGTCGAAGTCAGCGTAGTTGATCTATCTCCTGGGCAAGAAAGAGTGCTCAATCTTTCTTTAAATAAAATTGGAGAAGGCAATTGGGATGATGATAAACTGGCAGTTCTTATCGAAGAATTACAAAAAACACCCGATCTTGATGTGAGTCTTACAGCCTTCGATTCTTCTGAGATCAGCCAGCTTCTTGATAATTATCACGAAGCAAAAGAAGGTGATAATTTTGATTTCGGGGCTGCAGTTGAATCAATTAAAGAACCGATTACTAAAAGAGGCGATGTGATTACGCTCGGAGTCCACAGGCTTATGTGTGGAGATGCCACAAGCGCAGAAGATCACCATGCTCTTTTCGGGGGAGAAAAGATTTCTCTTTTAGATATCGATTGGCCATATAACGTTAATTATATGGGAGGAAGCTGTCCACGTGTTGACACCCGTCCTAAGAAAACTCGCAAATGGGACAGGATTTACTCGGATAATCTTCCTCAGGATGAATACGAAGCTTTTATGAGGAATGTCCTTACCAATATTAAGGGCTACTTAAAACCGGGCGCAGTTTTTTATCAGTGGCAGGCGCATCGGCAGCTAGGACCGCTTTATCAGATTTTAACTGAGCTTGATTTCTATACCTCGTCACTTATCTGTTGGAAAAAAGAATCAGCAGCAATTTCCTATGCTGATTACAGTTTTCAGACGGAGCAAGCAGTTTACGGGTGGTTAAAAGGAGCGAGTCACTATTTCGCGGGGAAACCAGGAGAATCTAATTTATGGGAAGTGAAAAGAGATCCAACAAAATCATATCTGCATTCTTGTCAGAAGCCAGTTGCTTTAGCAGAGCATGCGATCAGGAATTCTTCGAAGCGCAATGATGCGGTTGCAGATGTTTGTATGGGGTCGGGTTCAGTTTTGATTGCTGCAGAATCGCTTGAACGGCGTTGTTTTGGGATGGAGCTCGACTCCAAGTATTGTGATGCAATAGTTAAAAGGTATATAGCTTTTGTGGGGAGAGACAAGGTTTCTCAAGAGCTAGTACAAAAATATATGCGCGAGGATTCCGATGACAGAAAATAATACCCTGCAAGAAAAAGACGATCAGCCGATCATAGGGATGATCCAGAAGATCAAAGACAACACTCTTGACCCCAAGACCTTGACTATAGACGAAAGGCAGTGTTGTGTGGAGCTTTTGCTTGGCGAGGGTACTTCGGTGCCTGCGATGGCTCAGTTATTAAAGCGAAGCGAAAAGACCCTAAAAAGAGATATTGCAGAAATCATTAGCCGTAACCGTCTTTCGCCGGATATGAACTTGCGCGATAAAATTACCAGTGAATTAGTTATGTTTTCGCGTATCCACAGGGATCACCTTATGAAGCTTGCGCGTTCGAAAGAAGCAGCAGTTTCCGAACGATCACAGGCAGAGATTGGCGCTGCCAGAGTGTTCTTGGATATGGTGAGCGAGCTCCAGGATTTGGGGTACCTCCCACGAGTTGCCCAGGGCGTAGTGGGAACCATTCTTCATGTAGATGGAAAGATTTCAGATTTAGATGAGCTAACAAGGCAAATTATTGATATAGAAAAAATTACAGATGGAGATATCCAGGTTGATGATGGCATAAAAAAAGATTTAACCCAGATGAAAACCGTCCTGGAAAAGATACGGTCTTCGGAAGAAAGCAATAACGAAAAAGGAGAGAAAAAATGAAAATACCAGAAGAAAAGAAAATAGTCGGTGTTGAAATAGTAAAAAATAAGCTCATCGAAACAAGACGAAGGTTATTTAATGGTTTCCCTAAATTCAGGGAGTATTATTTTAAGGATGACCATGCAGATACCGATGCAGAATTTCATAAGGAGTTGACAGCGCTTCTTATGAAGATGACCGCAAAGAGAGGTTCCAAGGCTGCTGTCGCTGCGCCGCGAGAAAGTGCAAAGAGTACGATAGTGACTCTTGAGTTTGTTATCTACTGTATCTGTTTTAAGCTTGAAAGTTACATTTTGATTATTTCAAATACTAGAGATCAGGCCATAGGTTTTTTGCGTGATGTAAAGCAAGAGCTGGAAAACAACGAGCTCTTGATGCAAGACTTCCCAGAAGCCTGCGATAGGCAGATAAAGCCTAAGCCTTCCCCCTGGAAAGAATATGAAATTATCACGCCTAACAGGGTAAAAGTCACTGCACTTAGCACCGATCAGGAACCTCGTAGCAGGCGTAACAGAAAGGATAGGCCATCATTGATAATCCTAGATGATATCGAGCCAAGCGCGCCAGACCAGAACCCAGGTAATTTTAACAAGCTCGAGGATTGGATAACAAAATCAGTCTTTAAATCAGGTACCAAGAAGACCAATGTTGTCTATGTCGGTACGATACACGCTTACAGCTCGCTCCTTGCTAAATTCACCAGCGAGAATGAATACCCGGGCTGGGAGAAGCGGATATACAAGTCGATAATATCCTTTTCAGAGCGCATAGATCTTTGGGAAAACTGGAAGAAGATCTTTAACCGAAAGGAACCATACGAAGGGGATACTGGAAGGGAGGCTTCCGATAGATATTTCGAGGCAAATAAAAAGGAGATGCTAAAAGGCACAAAAGTCCTCTGGCCGGCACGGAAGAACTACTATGAGCTTATGGTGCAGCGCGAGGAAGAAGGAGCCTACTCATTTGATACCGAAATGCAGAATGAACCGGTAAACCCACGGGATTGTTGTTTCATCTCGGAAGATACGCATTTTTGGGATGTGCCATATAAAACAGAGGATGAGTTGTTAAATTTTTTGCGTTCGCACGATACAGAGACTCTGGGTAGCTGTGATCCTTCTATGGGTAAAGAAGGCATGAGCGGTGACCGTTCAGCCATTATAACGGTCGTAAAGGATTATACCGATAACAAAATATATGTGCTTGATGCCGACATCGCCAAAAGGCTCCCCAGCAAGTTATACGAAGATATCTTGATGTACCACAGGCGCCGTAATTACAGTAAATTTTCCTTTGAGGTAATCCAGGCCCAGGAAGCTATGGCTATGCAACTACGGGATTGTGCATTCAAGGCAGGTTTATTGCTCAATGTACACGACTACAGAACCCAGGTTGACAAAATCATAAGGATTGAGGAATTGCAGCATCCGATAAAAAGCGGCCAGATATTATTTTCAAGCAAGCTTTATAACCTACTTGAAGAGATGCGGCGTTTCCCTCGATGGAAGTTTAAGGATGGTCTCGATGCGTTAAGGCAGGTGCTTGAGCTTTGTATGTGTTCTACTGGCAATCACTGTGGTTGTCCACAATCCTTTCCATGTAATACTAAAACCAGTGATGTGCTAATAGGCGTGCCTGATTTAAGATATACTAGTTTTCCTCAGGTACACAGAGAGCATAGGGATAGATTTGTACCAGAAGGTGACGGCCCAAGGTTTATAATTCTTTAACCCTTGAACATTAAGAGGTGAGCTTACTTAAAATCAAGAAGTTTGGAAGGGGTTAATTTTAGTGCTTTCGCTATTTTATCAATAGTGTCAATTTTTACCGCACCAGGCTTATTGGATTCAAGGCGCTGGTAATTGCGAGTATCCATATTAAGGCGTTCAGCCATTTTTTCTTGGGTTAAATGGTATCGCTTTCTTAGGGCTTTTAGTCGCTGCGCAAATTTAAGTCTTATTTCCGGGGTCAACATGCCATTATTATAAGCCATACGGCCTGAAGCACCACGGTGCTACAATACCGTAATATCCCTTGCACCTTTAAAAGACGTATTGTAATATGTAGTAAAAGGCAAGGAGGCTTTCAATGAGACGTTTAATTTTAGCGCTATTTGTATTATTTGTTTTGTTTTCGAGATCTACCTATGCAGAAACTTCTGGATTTAAATATGGGAAGGAAGCAGTAGCTGCAAGAGAAGCGTATTTTAAAGCTCCACAGAAGCAAGCCTTGATTTTAATAGAAACTGTTTATGAATATGATGGCCACGTTGCTCCTGATGTTAGTAAGGAAATTACCTTGAGTATGCGTAGTGGCGATTCTAGCAATACAGCTAATACTAGGACACCAGTAGCTATCGTAATCCCCATGTCTATGTTTGAAGAAGCGGGTGCAAGTATTATGAAGCTTCCAGTTGCTGATAGAGATGCAGCATGGTTGCTAGTTCCGCCAATGACTGTTTCTGTTGTGGCTCAATCGAGAGATCGAATCTGTGGGTTGAAAGGGACAGTTTATTATGAAGGTAAAGAAATAATGGTTAATAATTCGAGCGTTGGTTATGGGATCGTAGACATAGCTTACAACCTTCCATTAAAAGAGTATTTTAAATCTAAGTAGACAAAAATAGAGGTATTAAATTTGGATGTCCGCCGTTTTCGTGCGGACATTTTTATCTCTTTGTAAGTAAAAGAGTTATGCAATTTAGAGACAAGAAAAACTGGACAAATAAGACAAATCTTAAACACAAATCGTCTTACTATCGATCACTAATGCTATAATACTCGCCTCTCGTAATTGGAAAATTCTTGCCATTTTGGGCCTTTCAACCTATAATAAACCTGCGAATAGTTAGAGGGTTTACCTATGGCAAATTTATAGGGACCCTAATTATTACATTTCAGTTTTCCCGCCCGACCATAGGTATGTGTAAATGCCAAGTGTTAAAATAAATAATATAGATTGTTATTACGAAATTCACGGCAACGGCAGTCCTCTTATCCTTATTGCCGGCCTTGCCAGTGATAGCCAGAGTTGGCAGCCGGTACTTGGGGGTTTGGCAGAAAATTTTAAAGTGGTTGTTTTTGATAATCGCGGTATCGGCAGGACACAATACCCCCAGGATAGTTTCCGGATTTCCACATTAGCCCTTGATACGGTTTGTTTGCTTGATGAGTTGGCGATTGAAAAGGCAGACATCCTGGGCCATTCCATGGGCGGATACATTGCGCAAGAAATAGCGATAGAATATCCAGAAAGGGTAAATAGATTGATCCTGGCAAGTACCTGCGCCGCTACTTCCCAAAAGAACAGGTTTCTATTTGGCGGTTTGCTTAAGACTTTAGAGAGCAGAAAAAGCTATGAATTATTCATCAGGGAATTCTTTGATTTAATCTTTACTCCTGAGTATCTTAATAACAAAGAAAATATTGAATCGGTTGTAAAATCTGCTTTAGATTACCCTTTCCCGGTGGCCCCGGAGGGATTCAGGCTGCAGCTGGAGGCTTTGAAAAATTTTAGTTCGCAAGACAGATTAAACAGGATAAAGGCATCGACTTTGTTGATGGCAGGTAGAAAAGATGCTTTGGTTACTTCCGAAGAGGCACAGCTGCTGGCAGATAAGATACCTTTTCTTAAACTTTTGTACCTGGAAAATGCGGCTCATTCCTTTCAGGTGGAGCAGCCCGGCCTTTTCGTCGACTGCGCGGTTGAGTTTTTGCTGCAAAAAAAAGATTCAAGAGGCATAGTACATAATTACCCAAATTAAGTAAATGGTCAATTATACTTTTATTGTCTGCGCGTTTGCCTTAAGCATATTTTTCGTTCGCTTTGATGGCTATATTGTCAATCTAGCCATGCCAACCTTTGTTAGTTATTTCAATGTATCAATCAGCCGTGCCTCATGGATCAGCGTAGCCTATATTTTATCCCAAGTTTCCACGATCATGCTGTTCGGTAGGCTTTGCGACAAACTTGAGATAAAAAAAGTTTTCATATATGGTTTGGCTGTTTTTACCGTCAGTTCATTGTTCTGCGGGATTTCGCCGAATTTTTGGTTGCTTATTGCCTCGCGCTGCATACAAGGAGTGGGAGGTTCAATGATGCTGGTAAGCAGTTACGCGGCAATGATCCAGTATCTGCCGCGGGAGAGGGTGGGATGGGGCCTGGGAATTATGACTGTATCGGCGGCGCTGGGAGTATTGTTAGGGCCGGTTGCCGGAGGATTTATTATCCATTATTTAAGTTGGCACTGGGTATTTTTAATCAATGTCCCGCTTGGCGTTTTAGGATTAGTATTCGGTCAAATGGTAATCCCGTATATCGCCAGCCCCAATAAGTTTTCGTATAAAGATGTTGATATCAAAGGGTTTATTTATTCTACAGCAGCGCTTTTCCTGTTGCTTTACGCTCTGAATATTATTGACGAGGTTAAATTATCTTCGCCTATTGTTTGGGCTTGTATATTTCTTTCGCTGGTTTTTTTTGCTGTTTTTTACCGGGAAGAAAAGAGATCTCCATGCCCCCTTGTTGATATAAAGTTATTTAACAACTTGGATTTTGCTTTGGTGATCTTCTCTACTGTGGTAGGGTTCTTATTGTTTTTTGGGGGGAGTTTTCTTATTCCTTTTTATTTGACGCAGGAAGGTTTAGATCCAAAGCAGATAGGGCTCTTGTTGACGGTTTTTTCGCTCGTATATATGCCCATTGGCTTATATGCCGGGAGCCTCTCTGATAAGATCGCTCCTAGAAAAATCGTATGCCTGGCGATGTTATTAGCTGCTGCTACCGGATTTGTTTTTTCCGGGCTGCTCGGGCAGTATGGTATTTATGCGGCAGTGATTTATTTGATAATGCTAGCTGTCTCTTACGGGCTATTCTTCGCGCCCATAAATCACTATATCATGAATTTCGCGGATGCCGATAACAAGGGGAGCGTATCGGCTTTGTATAATACATCGCTAAATATCTCCATGGCGTTAGGCGTGGTGCTGCTGGAGACGATATATTCTGAATTTAGCGTTTCGTCCGAAGGGTTTCGGGCGGCTTTTTTTACCGGTGGTGTATGCTGCCTGGCCGCGTTTTGCGTGTTAGGCTTTCTCATCCGTGACAAAAAAATATTACAAGGACAGAATGCAGGATGCTTAAAAAAATAGATTACGAAAAAGAGTTAAACCCGGCCCAGCTTGAAGCGGTGCAATCAACCCAGGGCCAGTTTCTGGTTATTGCCGGAGCCGGCAGCGGCAAGACCCGTGTTTTGGTGTACCGCGTTGCCTATCTGGTAGAAAAAGGGGTCAAGCCGGATGAAATACTTTTGCTGACCTTTACCCGCAAGGCAGCGGAAGCGATGCTTAAGCGTTCATCGCTGCTTTTAGACGATAGATGCCAGAAAGTTTCAGGCGGCACATTCCATTCTTTTGCTAACAGCGTCTTAAGGAAGTATGCCAAGGTTTTAGGCCTATCCAATAGTTTTACCATTTTAGACCGTTCGGATTCCGAGGACGCCATAAACCTGGTCCGCACCCAGTTAGGATTTAACAAAACCGACAAGCGCTTCCCCCGGAAAAGGGCGATCGCAGAAGTAATCTCCATCAGCGTGAATAAATCAGAAAAAATCAAAGACGTGCTCTATGATGAGTACCCGCAATTTATTGAGTGGTCGGATGAAATTGAAAAAATAAACCAGGAATACAAGAAATACAAATATTCCAAATCTTTGCTGGACTACGATGATTTACTGGTTTATCTTAAAGACCTGCTGGAAAAGCACGAAAATGTGCGTTTTGCCCTGGCCAGCAAGTTTAAATTCATTATGGTGGATGAATATCAGGATACCAATAAACTGCAGGCCTACATTGTCTGCCTGCTGGCATCCGAACATAAAAACATCATGGTTGTCGGAGATGATTCCCAGAGCATTTATTCCTTCCGCGGTGCAAATTTTAAGAACATCATGGATTTCCCCAAGATTTTTAAGGGCGCCAGGATCATTACCCTGGAAGAGAATTACCGTTCTACCCAGCCTATCCTAGATATGACCAATGAGGTCATCCGCTTTGCTGAAGAAAAATTTGAGAAAAATCTTTTTACCAGAAAACAGGGGAAAAAGCTCCCGGTTTTTGTGGATGCCAGGGATGAAAACAGCCAGTCCAAGTTCATCGTGGATAAGATACTGGAATTAAGAGAAGAGGGCATTGAATTGGGAGATATCGCGGTGCTTTTTCGCTCCGGCTGGCATTCTAATGACCTGGAAGTGGAGCTGGCAAACCGCAATATTCCTTTTGTAAAATATGGCGGACAGAAATTTGTTGAGGCAGCTCACATCAAGGATGTGATAGCATATTTGCGTATCGTGTATAACCGGGCTGACCAGATCAGCTGGTACAGGGCGCTTTTATTGTTAAAAGGGGTAGGCCCGAAAACTGCTGAACGTATAATCCTGGAGGTGGTAGCAAACAGGGAGAGCCTTGCCATAGATAAGAAGCTCCTGGATAAAATTGACGGCCTGGAAGCACTTTTAGATTTATTAAAAAAGATTGATATTACCAAGCATCCGCCTGCTTATATGATGCATGCTTTTTTAAAATATTACCAGCCGCTGCTTAAAGAGAAATATGATGATTTTAATAAGCGTTTGAACGACCTGGATTCGCTGGAGCGCATTACCTCAAGGTATGAATCCCTGGAGCAATTCCTTACAGATATGGCTCTTGAACCTCCGGAGAGAAGCATAGTTGAGGCAGGGGTAAAAGATAAAGACGATTCCACGCTGACCTTATCCACAATTCATTCGGCAAAGGGCCTGGAGTGGCACAGCGTATTTGTGATTTATGTGGCAGAGGGGCACTTGCCGTCCTATCTATCTTTGGAAGATAAAGATGCCATTGAAGAAGAACGCCGGCTGTTTTATGTTGCTGTAACCCGGGCCAAGGAAAACCTCTTTTTATTAAAGCCCCACATTGACCGCTCGCCGAGAAGTTATTTTGACGGCGCGGGCTCGGTGTTTACCAAGGTCTCGCGCTTTTTAGATGAAGGGAACATCATGGCCAAATTCGTAGAGACCGAGAGCACTGATGCCGATGATTTTGAGGATATTTCCTTAGAGGAGATCATCGGGAAGTACCCAAAGCCTGACCAGGATTTTTTGGATACGATGAAAGACTACTTTAATAATTGTTGACAAATTACAGATTTATGGTACTATAGGTACCGTAGTAAAAAGATTAGAAGTCTTAGGCCGCAAGGATTAGGAAACTAACTTTGCGGTTTTTTTATCGCTGTCATTGTTTGCCCCGTTAGAGTTGTAGGATCTATGCGGTAAATGTGATGTAGATTTCTGACGGGTTTTACTATAATTTTAAGAAAAGGAGGTAGCAAACAATGGTAAAAGGATCAGTTAAGTGGTTCAGCGATCAAAAAGGTTATGGTTTTATCACACCTGAGAATGGTAAGGATGTATTTGTGCATCATTCGTCTATTCAGGGTGAAGGATACAAATCTTTAGCCGAAGGCCAGCAAGTTGAATTTGAAATCGAGCAAGGCCCTAAAGGCGAACAGGCGACCAAGGTCGTCAAGTTGTAACCTTTAAAAATCAATAGGGCCCGGCACTTATATGCCGGGCCCTATTTTTTTGCCTATTGCGGGTTTACAAGAGGTAGAAAAGAAGGAGTTAAAATGAATAGCTGTATGAGGTGCGGAGAGAAATTGTCACATAATTATCTGGTAGCAATATTCGCGACTATAAATGAAAAGATTAAAAGAATGATAGTATGTTTAAAATGTAAGGAAATTTTGAACAAAAAAGAAACTAAAACCGAGGTTACTACCCTTAGTAAATGATAATCGAGGCCAGCACTAAATATAAACACGCTTTATTCCTGAATCCTTATATTGAAAAAAACGCCAACAACACCATGATGATGTTCCCGCCTATCGGCCTGGAATATGTGGCGACCAGCGCCAGGGATTTGGTTGATAAAATCACTCTTTTGGATTTACGCTATGAAAAGGATCTTTGCGATACGGATAAACTACTGGAGTTTATATCCGGTGAAATCGATATTATTTGTGTCGGCATCGGTTGGGACCGGCAGTTTGAGGCAATTTGCGGCCTGCTTAACCGTATGCCGGGTAATATACCTTTAGTGGTGGGCGGTTATAAAGCCACCGAAAAAGTAGAGGAACTTTTTAAGACTTGCCCCACGATAGATATCATAGTCAGGGGCGAAGGCGAAGAAACCATAAGGGAAATATTCAGGGATGTGGCGCTTAAGGATATCCTTGGTATTTCTTACCGGGAAGGCGGCAATATAAAACATAACCCAAACCGTCCCCTCCCGGATATAAACAGCCTTGCAGTGCCTAACCGGGCCATGCGGCGTAACGAATATAGGCTGGCGGTAAACGGCGTAAATGTGGCGAATATAGCTTTTGATTCAGTATTGAGCGCGAGGGGCTGCCCTTTTAACTGTAAATTCTGCACCTTTAATTTAAATCCCCTCGGGCAAAAAAGAGATTATTCCGCGCGCAGCGTGGATTCTGTAGTCGATGAAATACAGGGATTAAAGGCAGGGGTGGTGCTTTTTAGTGATGATAACCTCTTTAACGACCCTAAGAGAGGGGAAGAGATCTGCGATTTGATCATTAAGCGCAAAATTAAAAAGCGCTTCATTGCTCAGGCGCGCGTTGAAATTGCCAAGTCTCCGATACTGTTAGGGAAAATGGTCAAAGCCGGGTTCAAGGCGCTGTTGATCGGGATAGAATCTCCCCATGACCGGATCTTGAAACAGCTTAACAAAGGTTTCAATCAGGAAGCGATAAGAAAGTATTTTAAAGTCCTGAAGAAATTCCCTATTTTATACAGCGGTTACTTTATCTTCGGGAATATCGGAGAGACGGAAGAAGAAATGCTCTATATTCCGAAATTTGCCAAAGAGATCGGGCTGGATATTATTGCCTGTAATAAATTGAGGATTGAAAAGTTTTCCCCTTTAAAAGAGCTGGTGGAAAATTCTCCGGGCTATCATGTTACCGCAAACGGAGACCTGTATTCCGATACCTATAGCTACGATGCCCTGAAAAAAATCGGCAGAAAAATTAAATTTTCTTTTTACACCCCTTCCCGGTACATTAAAATACTCTGGAAGAATATTTTTATAACAAAATTCTGCAGCTTCGGAGAGATAATGTCTCTCTCCTTTGCTTTTCCCCGTATCATTGCAAGAGTAATCACCAGGGAAAGACAGACAGGCAGGCTCAAAGATTCCCTGAAGCGCACTTTCATTAAAAACGACTAACGGAATTGTTGAGTTCGACATCGGACAAGGCTCGGCATCTTTTTTGGATCCGGGCCCTTACTTTCTCAGGAAGGAAATAAAATAACTTATGGCGTTAATCAGTATACAGGAAGCTACTCTTAAATTCAGCGGCCCGCTTATCTTTGACCGGTTAAGCCTGCAGCTTGAGCCCGGAGAACGGGTTGCCTTGCTCGGCCGGAACGGGGCAGGAAAAACAACCCTGATGAAAGTGATGGTCAGCCAGCTTGAGCTTGATGAAGGAAAAATCATCTTCCAGAAAGGTATTCAGGTTACCCATCTGCCGCAGGAAGTCCCGGTTGATATGGAAGGAAGTGTTTTTGATATTGTCCTTTCAGGCCTGGGGGAGCGCGCCAATCTTTTAAGCCAGTATCACCAGGTCACTCACCGGCTTCATACAGAACACACCCCGGAATTATTAAAACAACTGGATGACCTTCAGTCTGAGTTAGACCGCACCAAGAGTTGGGATGTGAATAATCAGGTTGAATATGTTATTGCCCAGATGAAACTTGATGGGGAGATGGATTTCAAAAGCCTCTCCGGCGGTCAGAAGCGCCGCGTACTTTTAGCCCGGGCGCTGGTGTTAAAGCCCGAAGTTTTGCTCCTTGATGAACCCACTAATCATTTGGATATTGATTCAATCAATTGGCTGGAAGGATTTCTAATCAATTATCCGGGCACGGTTTTTTTTGTTACCCATGACCGGATGTTTATGGCCCATTTAGCCACCAGGATCGTTGAGCTTGACCGGGGAAGGATCTATAGCTGGGAATGCGATTACAAGACTTTTCTTGAGCGTAAACAGGCGGCATTGGATATTGAGGAAGCGGAATGGAATCATTTTGATAAAAAGTTAGCCGAGGAAGAAATATGGATCCGTCAGGGAGTTAAGGCCAGGAGGTGCCGTAATGAAGGCAGGGTCAAGGCTTTGGAGCGCCTGAGGGAAGAGAAAAAAACCCAACGCAAGCAGGAAGGCAGGGTGCGTATGCGCGCACAAAAATCCATTCTTTCCGGGCATCGGGTGATCAAGGCAGCCCATCTGAGTTTTAGCTACGATGATAAGTGCCTGATCCGCGATTTCTCCACACAGGTCATGCGTGGAGATAAAATCGGAGTGATCGGCCCTAACGGCAGCGGTAAGACTACGTTGCTGCGTATTTTATTGGGAAAACTCGCGCCCCAGAAAGGAAAATCAGTCCTGGGAACAAACCTGGAGGTTGCTTATTATGACCAGCTCCGCGAGCAGCTGGATGAAGATAAGACTGTTGCCGAGAATATATGCGGTACGAGCGATACCGTGATTATTAACGGCAAGCCCAGGCATATCCTGGGATATCTGCAGGATTTTCTTTTTGCGCCTGACCGCAGCCGTACGCAGGTAAAAGTCCTCTCCGGAGGAGAGCGCAACCGCCTCTTCTTGGCCCGATTGTTTTCTAAGCCTTCCAATGTGCTGGTGATGGATGAACCTACCAATGATTTAGATATTGAGACCTTGGAACTTCTGGAGGAATTACTTCTTGAATATCCCGGCACGCTGCTTTTAGTCAGCCACGACCGGGCTTTTCTGAATAATGTAGTAACTTCTACCATGGCCCTGGAAGGAGACGGGGTAATCAATGAATATCCCGGAGGCTACGATGACTGGTTAAGCCAGCGCCAGCCGGTACCAACGCCTGAGCTGCCGAAAATAAAAGTAAAAATTGAACGCGCGAAAAAAGAAAAACCTATTGTCCCGCGCAAGCTCACTTATAAAGAGCAGCAAGAAATAGACAAGCTTCCTGCAAAGATTGAGAAATTGGAAGAGGAACAGAAAGCGCTCTATACTCTTTTAGCGGATTTTTCCTTTTACCAGCGGGACCCCGGGGAAATCAGCCAAACCAAAGCCAGGTCCGCGACTCTGTCTGATGAACTCCAAAAGGCATACGAGCGATGGAATTATCTGGATGAATTAGCAGAATGATGAAAATATTACTTTCTTCGATTTGCCTGGAAACCGGCACTGACATTCAACTGGGCCTTTATTATTTAAAGGGCTACCTTCTAAAGGCTAAACCATCTTCTGATGTAACCATCCGGGTTTTTAACGAAAACCAGAATATCCCCGCCATCATAATAAATATTCTTGAACTCAAGCCCCGGCTGATCGGTTTTTCCTGCTATCTCTGGAACATTAAAAAGATTTTAAATATCTGCCAGCGGTTAAAAGAGATAAATCCGGGTTTAAAGATTGTTTTGGGCGGACCGGAAGTAAGCCCGCGAGCACAAGAAATATTAGAAAAAGAAAAGGCAATTGATACAGTGGTAAGGGGAGAGGGCGAGGAGAGTTTCGCGCAATTGGCCAGTCAAAAAGATTTAAGCCGCATAAATGGAATTTCATTCCGCAAAGGCACAGAGATAATCCATAATCCGGATAGGAAGCCGTTGCCTGATATCAATGATATCCCTTCGCCGTATCTCTCCGGCCTGGTAAACCTCAAAGACAAAAATATTGTAGATGTGCCTTTGGAAACCATGCGCGGATGTGCTTCCCGCTGCTACTATTGCTATTATCACAAGAATTTTCCCGCGGCGAGGTATTTTTCTCTTAGCCGGGTAGAGCAAGAGCTCAAGCTCATTCTTTCGCACAAGCCTCACGAAGTATACCTGATGGACCCTACTTTTAATGCCAATCCTCAAAGGGCAAAAAAAATCCTTAAAATCTTTATCAAATATAACCAGGGCGCTAATTTACACGTGGAGTTAAAAGCAGAGTTGGTTGACGCAGAAATGGCCCGGCTTTTATCAGATGCCAATGCCTATAATATAGAAATCGGCATCCAGAGCACAAATCCCAAAACCCTGAAAGCGATTAACCGCGGGTTTAATAAAGAAAAGTTTATCAAGGGCATCGGTTACTTAAATAAATTCAAGCTTTACTATGAAATACAGCTTATTGACGCGCTTCCCCATCAGAGCTATGACAGCCTGATGAAATCTTTGGACTGGCTTTATTCAATGCGCCCGGCAAAAGTGGTGATTTTTCGCCTGGCTGTGCTTCCCGGAACCACATTACGGGATAAAGCCGCAAGCTTTGGTATTGAATATGGCCATTGCCCGCCGTATTTTGCCTGCAAAAGTGATGCTATGACTGAAGCGGAAATAAAAAGCGTCGAGAAATTATCCTATGCCATGGACAGGCTTTACGACAGCCAGGTTTTCCAGAAAACACTTTATGCCTTTAAGGCAAAAGCAGGGGTAAAGATTTCTACGATACTGGAAGATTGGGTGGCATGGGAGAGCCGTTTTAAAAAGCGGCCTGAGGATTCCCCGGAATTCTTAAATAGAAAATCCCCTATGTTTTTACTGTATCTCTGCCGTAAACACTCCAAAGCACCTCTTTATGAAAAGCTTTTGCCGGGGTTACTTAGGGGATTGTGTTTTACTTGATAATAAAAAGCTTGCAGAAAGCGGTAGTTTGAAGTATTATAATCAAGATTAAGGAGGCTATGATGGCCAGAGATAATTATTCGTATAAAAAGTATCAGAAAGAGTTAGATAGGAAAAAGAAGGTAGAGGAGAAAAAACAAAGAAAGCTGGAGAAAAAAGCCATGGAGGCCGCGCCCGAGTCCGGGCAGGCTCCTGTAGATACAACTCAAGATACAACTCAAGGCTAAATCTTTAGCAGAAAAAAGGCACCCAAACATATAGGATTGTTTGGTGCCCCAAACTAGGGGAGGAAGCATGGGATACCAAGGTGGTGGCGGTGGTGGATTCGGCGGGCCAAAAGAGATGCACAAGGCAATTTGCTCTGAGTGCAAAAAGGAATGCGAAGTTCCTTTTAAACCCAGAGAAGATCGTCCGATATACTGCAGGGATTGTTTTCAAAAGCGTAAGAACGAAGGCCGTTAAAAAATAAGGAAAACATAAAAAGGGGCTTTTCTCTTTTCTTGAAAATAGAAAAGGGAAAAGCCTTTTCTTGTTGCATTATTTCTAATCAGTTGTATAATCAATTGTGTAAATAAGAAAAGAGGATAGGTACATAGCAGTGCCTATCAGGAAGCAAGCGCGAAAGTAGGCGTTCAAGACGTCCGGGATTCAAGGACGTAGTGAACGCTTTTTATTTTGAAGCGAAGGGAGAGACGCGATGGTAAATCCAGTTGACACAGTTTTTGTGCTATTCTCCGCGGTGCTTGTTATGCTGATGACTCCGGGCCTGGCATTCTTTTACGGCGGCATGGTGAGAAGGAAAAATATTTTAAGCGTATTGATGCAATGCATCGTGGTTTTGTGTTTAATCAGCCTGCAGTGGATATTTTTCGGGTATAGCCTTTCTTTCGCTCCCAGCAGCGGCTTTTGGGGAGGCTGGGCGTGGCTTGGGCTTAATGGTGTTGGGTTTGCGCCTTTTACGGACTATTCCGCGACTATACCTAACCAGGCTTTTATGTTTTTCCAGATGATGTTCGCGGTGATTACTCCCGCGCTTATTATCGGGGCTTTTGCCGAGAGGATGAAATTTTCGGCATTTTTAATATTTGCCCTACTCTGGACTACGTTTGTATATGATCCTCTCTGCCACTGGGTATGGGGAAGCGGCGGATGGTTGAGGCAGATGGGAGTCCTTGATTTTGCCGGAGGTATCGTGGTGCATACCAGCGCCGGGATTGCGGCTTTAGCCACAACTTTGATTATCGGCAGGCGTAAGGGCTTGAACCATTCGCCCTCGCCTCACAACTTGCCGTTTGTAGTGTTGGGAACAGGGTTGCTTTGGTTTGGTTGGTTTGGTTTCAACGCCGGCAGCGCATTGGCGGTAAATAATGTGGCAGTGAACGCGTTTATAGTAACCAATACTGCGGCTGCGGCGGCAGGTTTAAGCTGGTCATTGTTGGAATGGATCCGTAACGGCAAGCCAACGGTATTTGGCATTGTTACCGGTTGTATCGCCGGCCTGGCAACAGTTACTCCTGCATCGGGATTTATCAGCGTGGGGTCGGCTGTAATAATCGGCATATTGGCCAGCATCGTATGCTTTATCGGTATTGCCGTGATTAAGCCGAAATTCGGTTATGATGATTCATTGGATGCTTTCGGAGTGCATGGTATCGGCGGGATCCTGGGTTCGCTTGCCACCGGCCTGTTTGCTTCAAAGGCAATCAATGCCGCAGGCGCAAACGGGTTATTTCTCGGTAATCCCAGGCAATTCCTTATTCAGTTGATAGGTGTTTCAGTTGCCGCGGGCTATACTTTTGTGGTAACATTTGTTATATATAAATTGGTGGATGTTTTCTTTGGCATACGGGTGAAAGAAAAGGAAGAGGTTATCGGGCTTGACCTGACCCAGCACCGTGAAAGCGCCTATACCTTATTAGAATAGGAGTTGTTTAATGAAACTAGTTATTGCGATTATCCAGCCTCATCGCTTAGAAATGGTGAAAGAAGAGTTATATAAAGCTCAAGTAAATCTGATTACGGTAAGCGAAGTATTAGGGCACGGACGGCAGAAAGGCATAACCGAAGTTTATCGCGGAGCGAAAGAAACGGGTAACCTTTTGAGGAAGATGAGGCTGGAAATAGCAGTTAATGATAATTTTCTTGAAACCACAATAGAAGCGATCGTAAAAGGAGCAAAAACAGGCGAGACCGGAGACGGAAAAATCTTTGTTTTAGATTTAAAAGAATGTGTGCGTATCCGCACCGAAGAACGCGGCTCAGTCGCAATAGGATGATTTAAAATAGCCCGCTAATCCCCGAATTTTCTTGCCAATCGTTTTATCCAGTCTTATAATATCTTCATGCCATGGTACGTCTATATAATCCAATGTAAAGACTCCAAGCTTTACACCGGAATAACCAATAATCTGCAGCGAAGAATTAAAGCCCACAATAGCGGTAATGGCTGTAGATTTACCAAATACAGGGCTCCCGTCGAATTACGTTACAGCGAAGATGTCCCAACCAAATCAGAGGCCTTAATGCGTGAAGCGCGGATTAAAAAATTGCCAAGAATAAAAAAGTTGGAATTAACTATGCGTGTTTTTTTTCTGGTGTTATTTTTGTTCAGCGGAGCTGTAGGTGCGGCATGCGCCGAAACAGGCACTGCCGCGCTTGAGCGGATTGTATATAAAACTAAACCGTTGGGCGGCAGGGCAGAGTATACTGATTTGGGCCCGGTTGACTTAGAGGGTAGAAAAGTAAATAAGTCGATTTTTCATACGCTTGTCTTAGGATTTGCCGATACTGAGACCATTTACAGCCTGCAGGAAAACTTATTGCCTGTGCGCGTTGAGAGGGATATACGGGGATGGATCGGGAGGGAGCATATCGTTGAGGTATACGATCAGGTTAATTTCACAGTCACCATTACTAAATACAAAGGAAAGAAGAAGATAGATGAGCGCGTATATAAGGCCGAAGGCCCGATCCATAACGCTGTGCTTATGATGTTTTATGTGCGCCGGGCCTCCTCCGGGCTTGATCCGGGGTGGCGAAAGGTATTTTATCTGCCCGATAAATTTGAAATCACCCTGTCTTCTATTGAGAAAATAAAAATATTCGGTAAGAGTTATATGGCGTATCATTTCACCAGCCAGCCTGACAAATTTGAGATTTGGATAAATAAAGATGAGCCGCGCATTCCGCTTCTGCTCGAGGGCCGGGGCGGCTTGAATTACAAGCTCACCTTGAAAGAATACCACCCCGCCATTGTTAAATAGATGAATATTAAAAAGCTCAAAGCTGATTTTATCCATTTGCTTACGCTTAACAGTACGCCGCACGGTATTGCATTGGGTGTTTCGCTCGGCGTATTTATTGCAATCACCCCTACTTACGGCCTGCATACTTTATTGGTGATTGCCGCGGCATTCCTCATCCCGCGGGCAAATAAGGTGGCGATTCTCTTGGGCACTAATATTTCACTCCCGCCTACCTTGCCGTTTATTACCTGGGGTGGTTATGAAATCGGCAGGTTTATCCTGCGCGGGGATTACCCTGTTATGGATGGGGCATATTTCCGCCATCTCAGCCATCTTTCGGTCTGGGGCATCCTTAAGTCAATAAAAGACCTATATATCCCGTTATTTGTAGGCAGCGTAGTCCTTGGCCTTATCTGCGGGGCAATATTTTATATCATTACGTTTTTTGTTGTCAGAGCGATTAAGAAAAGCCGTTAGATTTTACCGCTCCTTGCGTCTATTAAGGTAGATAACCCAAAGTTGACTTATAGACAAGGAGGTGGTAAGATATGGAAAATCAGATAGAAAGGATTCAACCCGCCGTTAATATGCCCATAATCACTCAAGAAAAAGTTACTCACAAGAAGAGCATTTTTCATCTACTAAAAAATGTTCCTCAAAAGCCGTATTTTGAAGATACTAAGCGTAATATCGCCTTATTTAAAAGCAACTGCTTTGATATTCTTCCTAGCATTCCTGAGAATTCAGTAGATATGATTTTTGCTGACCCGCCGTATTTTCTATCCAATGGTGGTTTTACCTGTCACGCTGGCAAAATGGTTTCTGTAAATAAAGGAAAATGGGATATCTCTAAGGGCGTAGAAGAAGATTTTATCTTTACGCAAAGATGGTTAAGAGAATGCCAGAGGATTCTGACTCCGAACGGCACAATCTGGGTATCCGGCACTTCACATATAATTTATACAGTCGGATCTGCAATGCAGAGTTTAGGCTATAAAATATTAAATGATATAGCCTGGTTTAAAGTAAATCCTCCTCCAAATTTAAGTTGCCGTTATTTTACGCATTCTACCGAAACTATTATCTGGGCAGCCAAGGATAAAAACAGCAAGCACTTTTTTAATTATCCCTTAATGAAAAAGATGAACAACGATAAACAAATGCTAAGCCTTTGGTCTATTAAAGCGCCCGGTTCGGCAGAGAAGATATATGGTAAGCATCCCACGCAGAAGCCGATAGAATTATTGGATAGAATTGTAAAAGCCTCAACAAGGACAGGAGATATAGTTTTGGATCCTTTTAACGGCAGCAGCACAACCGGCGTTGCGGCTTTTAGAGAAGGAAGGCAGTTTATCGGAATAGAATTGGAGGAGGTTTATATAAAAACTTCCATAAAGAGAATTAAAGACGAATTTGAAAGCTTACATTATGGTCAAGAAAAAAGCAAAAGTTAATATTTATAAACACTCAATTGACTTATCTCGCTTAGAGATAAAGAATCAACCCAGGGAAGAGTTTCGCAAAGTCTTAGAGGAAATTAAATATAGAGGGTATGAGGTAGAAAATATTTCTGATGGCAGAAAAATTATTATTTCCAAACCAGGAGGAAAGTTTACCTACGGTACAATCCGTAAAGAGGATTTCATGGTTTGGATTTATAATCCAAAAGATTCTTCTTTATGGTTAATTTCCCATAAGAATATCTATCAGGATTTTGAGGAGAAAGGTTCTGTAGATCCCGTAGAGACGATAAGAATTATTGATGCGTTGGAAAAGGTTTATTGCGGCAAAGAACCAGACGAAGTCCTGGAAGAGGCTAATTTAGGTAAACCCTATGGAGAATTACCGGAAGTTTTTTTGAAGGCTTATAAATGGATATGGGGTCAAGAAGATTGTAATTATCCCGATGGTAAAGGACGAGCGATGTCTTGGGAGGGATGGGGGAAAAATAAGGCTGGGGAATGGATTAAGACCGGAACAGGCCTCCGTGACTTAAGGGACTCGCTTTTGGCTTCTAAGAAAAAAGAGATAACATGATTAAGGGTGGTAAAGGCGGAGCTAAAACTACACATTCTGGGTTAAAATTCGAGTCTAGGGTAGCGATGCAGAGTCTATTGTCATCTTTACCTGATTATAGCGTTAAAGGGGATGATGTTTATTTCAAGAAAGAAAAAGTCGCAGAGTTTTACGGGAAAAATAAACTATACAAGAATTTACTTGAAGTTAACAATATAGACTATTCAAAGATTATCTCCAAGAAATTATTGCCTGACGAAGCAATTCTAATTCTTGCAGGAAAAACTCTTTTTATAATTGAGATTAAGTTCCAAGAAGTCGCTGGTTCCGTAGATGAAAAACTACAGACTTGCGACTTCAAGAATAGGCAATATAATAAATTACTTGCCCCTTTAGGAATATCAGTAAAATATGTATATATTCTAAGTGACTGGTTTAAAAAAGATGCCTACAAAGATGTCTTAAAATATGTTAACTCCGTTGGATGTTATTATTTCTTTTATGAATTACCATTAAGCTTTTTAGGCTTACCTGAACCCGTAAAATAGTCTCTACTGTAACGAGGTAACTCCTGAGGTTAATTAGGAAAAATTTCTAAAGCAACTCTCTAAAAGGTGAGGGGGATTGCCTTTTTAATTGGTCGCTTCTAATACTTTGCGCTTTGCGCAAAGTATTTCGCTGAATGAAAAGCAAAGGTACTCAATTTTTCAAAAGGGGATAGTGATATGGAAATAAAGGTGCAAAAACTTGGACAAGAGGAGCTTAAGAAGATGGGTGTTTTCGCATGGCCTATCTGGACAAAAGAGACCTCGCGGTTTGACTGGCATTATGATTCCGTTGAGGAATGTTATATTCTGGAAGGTGAAGTAGTGGTTGAAGCTAAGGATGGAAAAAAGGTAAGTTTCGGCCAGGGGGATTTTGTGACTTTTCCAAAAGGCCTTTCCTGTACATGGGACATTAAAAAATCTGTGCGCAAGCACTACAATTTCCGATGATGAAAATATGAGGAAATTAAAACTCGGAAATATCTACTCCAAAATTCCCAGCGTAAAAGATAAAGAGGTATTTGAGACGCTTGCGGCGAATAAGAAGCTTAGAATCGAGCGGATTGTTTCGCAAGGCCAGGTTACCGAGAAGGGGAAGTGGCTCAAAGAGGCGCACGACGAATGGGCCATCATATTAAAAGGCGCAGCTAAGTTAAGATTCCGCAATAATCGGCTGATTAAATTAAAAGCGGGGGATTATCTTTTAATCCCTAAGAATACTTCTCATCGCGTGGACTGGACGCCTCCGCGGGAAAAAACAATATGGCTGGCAGTGCATCTCTAAATTTAATTGATTTCGGGTTTCAAAATTCAAATCTCTTCCAGCATATGCCGCTTTTTGACGAGATTTCATATGCCGGGCATAATGAGGATAAAGTCCGTCAATATAAAGCGCTCCGCGAAGCTCAAACCTGCAATATTTTGTCATTAAATTTTATCCGAAATGATGAAAAAATCCTCTGGGACGCGGTAGAGGATTTTGTAAAGCGCAGCACTATCAGCGCCACATCCAGCCTGCATGGGGTTTATATCTTTGACCTTCTGACCATTGATATACACAAAGAAATCAAAACATTTAAACACGCCGAGCTTACCACCGTCATTATAAATACTGCCAGCAGATTAGCGCCGGGTGAAATAAAGATGATCAAGTATTCTTCCGTCTACGCGCTCATCCAGAAAACTATTGATTCCGATTGGGGGAAGATCACTTTTAAAACCGCTGTAGATGTCTTTAAAGACAAGCCGGATTATTTAGACCTTCTTATCAAGCGGCTTTTAAAGGATTATATATTTTCACGCGACCCGGTGGTTCTTTTATTAAACGACTTAAGCCAGAATCCCATCTTTGATCCTCAAAATGAAACCCAACAGCTGCGGATAAAAAAAGTTTTAGCCCATTTTATCCCTAACTCAATGGAATTTGTCCCTGAGGTCTACATCCAAGATAAGAATGGAGCAAGAGAGTTTTATGAATTCTCAAAATGAGTTGGGTTTACAGCCGATTGCCGGGCTGATGGCTGAACATGGGTTAAAGCCTAATGACCTGGTACGTAATTCAACTGAACAGCTCACCCATAAGATGGTCAGCCGCGCGGCCAAGGGCAGGCGGCTTACCCCAGGCATCCAGCGCAAGATTCTTAAAGCCCTGAATAAAGCCGCGGTGAAAGAGTACGGGTTGAAAGACCTTTTTAACTATTAAAGGGATAGCCATGGAAGATAGTCATATTGAATTTATGAAAGAGGCCTTGATAGAGGCGCAAAAAGGCTTGGAAGAGGGCGGCATTCCTATAGGTTCGGTTTTAGTCAGTGACGGAAAGATCATCGGCCGCGGGCATAACAGGCGCGTCCAGAAGGGGAGCGCAATTCTGCACGCTGAAATGGATTGCCTAGAAAATGCAGGCAGATTGCCGGCATCAGTATATAAAGATTGCACGCTCTACACAACGCTTTCTCCCTGCTCTATGTGTTCAGGCGCGATAATCCTTTACAAGATTCCTCATGTTGTTATCGGCGAAAATAAAACATTTATGGGCGAGGAGGAGTTTTTGCGCTCAAGGGGAGTAGAAGTTGAAGTCCTGCAAGATGGTGCCTGCATTTCGCTGATGGAGAATTTTATCAAGAATAATCCGCAACTCTGGAATGAAGATATTGGTAAAATACGAGTTTGACCCCTACAATAGATTGACTGCTAAAGGTAGCGCTCTGCGGGGAGCCAGAAAAGTTTTAGACGGCCAGTTCAGAATCGCCGACCGCAATACTTTAACCTACCAGATAAAAACTCCTGTGCCTTCCGGTATAAAAGCCCCGCATCAGTTAAAATTAAAAGGCGAATGGTCTCTGACAAAAGAGCACCAGCTCTGCCTTACCCTGGATAAATCGGCAAGGCAGACATTCGGAGATCAGCTGATTCTTCAGGGCGAAATAATAGACGCCCGGAAAAATTCGCTGCTTTTTGCGGTTACCACTAGAACAAAAGATAATACACCGTCTACATATATCCTTGAACTTGTTGGCTCCTGGCAGGCGGATGAGGATAACCGGCTCACTTTCAGAATAAACAAAGAGCGCAACCGCTTTGACTACCTGACCTTTGACGGGATATGGCAGATAGATAAAAACTATCAGATTACATACAGCTACCATAAGGAGCAGCTGGCGCGGAAGAAAAAAGAGCTGCATACTTTGATTTTTCAGGGCTATTGGGATATCAAGGATAAAGCCAGGTTATCCTACCTAATAGATAGCAATACCGCTTCAGGGTTTGATTTTAAAACAAGCGCAGGCATATTCAAAGATGGTTATATCAAATATGAGTTGGGCATAGGCCTGTCGCGTAAGAAACAGCCTGTAAAACAGGCGATTACCTTCTCCGGGGAATGGAAGGTCAAGAAAACTCTTGGCTTGGTTTTCGAACTAAAGCGGGAGGGAAGAAAAATCCAGGCAATTACTTTTGGCGCGGAAGTAAAGCTGGCAGATAAAGGCAGCCTGATATTTAATCTCAAAAATAGTTTAAATAAAGAAATAGGGGCTGAGTTGGAGCTGTCGCGGGATATTTTTAACGGAGACGGCCAGGCATTCCTGCGCCTGCTTGGCTCAAAGAAAGAAACAGCTATACTTGCAGGTGTTGGCTGGAGATGGTAGAATAACTTAAAGGGGATAAAATGCTTAGGAAATTAACAACGCTGGTTTTCGTAGTTTTTTTAGCCGTAACTCTCTGCGGATGCATAGCAGTTATGGCATATATGGCTGATACTGCAAAAGCCAAGCAGGAGCTGGATATCAGCTATTCTCAGGCAGTGGATATTGTCAAGGGTGCGATGAAGACGCAAGGCATAAAGTTCTTGGAAGCAGAGATAAAAGAGAATATTGCCGTGGCTAAAGGAAAGTATACTGACGATAGGACCGTACGTATCTATATCCATAAGCTCAGCGATACCAGATGCAGTATATCAGTGCGGGTGGGCGTAACTCAGGCCGGCAAAAATGACGCTGAAAAAATCCTCCAGGCTATCATAGACTATTCTAAAGACATAGAGGGCGCTTCGTGCGACTCGGGAAAGTAAAATATTACCTTGACAAGGAAGGATAAAAGAGTATAATACCTTTGTACGCGAACAAAAAAGATTAGACAAACTTAGGCCGTGGAAGGGAGTTAACTAACCTTTACGGCTTTTTTTGTTTGTGGCACATAACCGCTATATTTATAGCGAAAAGGAGGAGTAAAATGCATTCAGGGAAAATAAAGAAAGTAGTCCACGAAAGAGGATTCGGTTTCATCAGTGATACTGACGGAAGAGAAGTTTTTTTCCATCAGAGCGGGTTAGTAGGTGTGCAGTTTGATGCTTTAAAGGAAGAGCAGAAAGTGGAGTTTGAGATTGAAAATTCCCCTAAAGGCCCCAGAGCCATCAGCATTTCTCTCGCAAAAGAATAAACAAACAGGCCATGAAAAAAGTCAGAACTTCGCTTAAGGGTAGGAAGTGCAAATTTCCTCATTGCAAGCATATACTCAGCATTTATAACCATGAGTTATTCTGCCATTTTCACATTGGGCAGGCTATGCTGAAGCTAGAGAAGAAAAGCCCATAAGAGATGATCAATCATAAAGTACCCGGTAAAATCGAGTCCGAAGAAAATAAATACCGCTCAAGCAGTTTTTTTGGCCTTGGTATTGCCCCCAAGATCCTGGATATCTTAGAGCGCATGAAGTTTAAGGTGCCGACTCCGATACAGCAAAAGGCAATCCCCTTGGCCATCCAGGGCAAGGATATTATCGGGGTCGCTCAGACCGGGACCGGTAAGACCCACTCTTTTGCCATACCCATGGTTCAGCTCCTGGCGCAAAAAAAAGGAGTGGGCCTGGTGTTGGCGCCCACCCGCGAATTAGCCATCCAAATTGATGAAGCTTTCCAGGAGATAGCCCGTTCTTTCGGGATGAAGACCGCCTGCCTTATTGGAGGCGCGCCGATGGAACCTCAGCTTACGGCATTGCGCAGGGACCCCCGGATAGTGATTGCTACTCCTGGCAGGCTGATCGACCATATGGGGAAATGGAGTTTTGTCCCGGAGCAGGTAGTGATGCTTGTGCTTGATGAGGCGGACCGTATGTTGGATATGGGGTTTGCCCCGCAGATTGATAAGATCCTGCGTTTCTTACCTAAAGATCGGCAGACCATGCTTTTTTCCGCGACTATCCCCAAAGAAATCATGGAGATGGCGGTCAAGCATATGAAGCTTCCTGTGTCTGTAGAGATTGCTCCTTCAGGCACCACATCCGAGCTTGTCACACAGGAATTATTTATAATAAAAAAAGAAGCCAAGCCGCGGCTTTTGGGCAAGCTGCTCGCCCAATACCATGGTCCGGTGCTTTTATTTTCACGCACTAAGCATAATGCCAAAAAAATCGCGCGTTCAGTCAGAGATATGGGCTACAGCGGAGCGGAAATACATTCTAACCGTTCCCTGGGCCAGCGCAGAGAGGCATTAGAGGGTTTTAAATCCGGCAAGTATAAGGTGCTTGTCGCTACTGACATTGCTTCCAGGGGTATTGATGTCACCGGCATAGAGCTGGTGATTAATTATGACCTTCCGGAAGACGCGGAAAATTATGTGCATCGCATCGGACGTACGGCAAGGGCAGGCCACCGCGGGCATGCGATTTCTTTTGCTATGCCTGACCAGAGCCGCGATGTCCGCGATATAGAAAAACTTATCAGGTCCACGCTTCCAGTCTCCAAACACCCCGAGTTTCCCCCGGAACAATTTATTGAATCCGGCAGGCAAGTTCCGCAAGGAAAACCAGGCCGCCGTCAACATCAGGATAATAGAAGTAGAGATAAATTTCACCGCGGCCCCAGGCAGGAGCATAAGAAGTTCTACCGCTAAGATATGAAACAAAGCATACAATCGGTAATAATCTGGTTTGTGGGGATCTTCCTGACAGTAGTATTGTTTTTTGTCATGGCGTTTTTTTCAATAATACTTTTTCCTTTTGACAGAAAGCGGAAATTCGTCCATGCCCAGTGTTATTGGTGGGCTGACGCGGTAATCGCCTTAAATCCCTATTGGGATTTTAAAGCCGAGGGCCTGGAAAATATAGACCATAAAAAGACATATGTTGCTGTATCCAATCATCAGAGCCTGGCGGATATCGTCTTGATGTATAAGACAAAGATGCAGTTTAAGTGGGTTGCCAAAGATAGCCTTTTTAAGATTCCGGTCCTGGGGTGGAATATGCGGCTTGCTAAACACATCATGTTAAGACGGGGGGATTTCTCAAGCATAAAAAAGGTTTATAGGGAAGCTGCCGGGTGGCTGGGCAAGGGAATTTCAGTAGTATTTTTCCCTGAAGGCACCAGAAGCAATGATCTGGCAATGGGAGAATTCCAGAACGGGGCGTTTAAATTAGCCATAAAAGAGAAGGTCCCGGTGCTGCCGATCCTTATCCAGGGGACAAGGGATGCTATCCCGAAAGGAAGCTGGCGTTTTACCACCAAGACTTCCTTTTTGATTAAAGTCCTGCCCCCGATTGATACCTCCCAATACCTGCCCGGCGATTATGGCCGTTTACGCGACCTTGCCCGCGAGCAATTGAATAGTGAGGGCTAAAAATTTCTTGCTTTTTTTTCGGGAAAGTAATAATATATTAAAGTAATTCCGAGTTTTAAGGTGGGTCTGGACTAAAGAAATAACGAGAAACCTTTATTCGCTGGTTTTATCAGCTGATGAAGGTTTTTTCTTTTTATAGGAGCCATTTAGTTTAGATGATAAGCCTTTTCGCGAAACAATTTTTCCTGTTTGATCCGCTTTCATTATTTTTTCTCTGCGTAATTTTTATTGTTTCCCTGCCGTCGGCTGTTTATTCCTTCAGCTACTTAAAAGGGGAATATTCCTCCGCCAAAATCATTCTTGCCTGGTTTCTATTCTTTGCCTTCGTATTGTCTATGGCTCTGGTTGTCAGTGTAAGCAATGCACTGATATTCCTGGTATTTTGGGAAATCATGTCTTTGGTTTCCTACCTGCTGGTAGTATTTGATACAAAGCATGAAAAATCTATCCAGGCAGGCTTGATTTACATTGTAATGACCCATATCGGCACGGCTTTTTTAATAGCCGCGTTTATGATCATGCATAATTACGCTAATTCCTTTGATTTTCTTGCCATAAAAAATGCCTGCCTTACGATGCCACCCCAAATTAAAAATATTATATTCTTATTGCTCTTGATTGGTTTTGGGACCAAAGCCGGGATTGTGCCTTTGCACATCTGGCTGCCATATGCCCATCCCCAGGCGCCCAGCCATATTTCAAGCCTGATGTCCGGAGTGATGATTAAGACTGCCATTTACGGGATAATCCGTTTTGTAATGTTTATCCTCGGGGTGAATTCTTCCTGGTGGGGAATTTTAGTTTTGATCCTGGCAATAATCTCCTGTCTTGTAGGTGTTATCTATGCGCTTATGGAGCACGATATTAAAAGGTTGTTAGCCTATCATAGCGTGGAAAATATCGGGATTATTTTATTGGGAGTGGGCCTGGCGATGTTTTTTATCAGTTTGAATCTGCCTTATCTGGCTGTGTTTTCCCTGATTGCCGGGTTATATCACCTGGTTAACCACGCGATTTTTAAAGGCCTGTTATTTTTGTGCGCCGGCAGCGTATATAAAGCCACGGGAACGCGGGACATTGAGAAGTTAGGAGGCCTGATTAAGAAAATGCCGCAGACCGCGGCCTGTTTTTTATTAGGGGCGATGGCGATTTCCGCCTTGCCGCCTCTTAATGGTTTTGTCAGCGAGTGGCTGACTTTGCAGGCATTCTTTTTAGGGGCTCTTAACGTAATAGGAGGGAACAAGCTTTTCTTGGGGATTTGCGCGGCAATGCTGGCTCTGACCAGCGGTTTAGCTGCTGCCTGTTTTGTCAAGGCCTTTGGGATAACATTCCTGGCCCAGCCGAGAAGCCATTACGCTAAAGAGGCGAAAGAGGTGCCTTTGTCCATGAGAGCGGGGATGTTTTTCTTGGCGTTGCTGACTATCATCTTTGGTTTAGCTGCCGTGAAAATCATAAAATTATTGGCGGTAGTCGCAGGGGCAGCTTGTAATCTTGATATTAGCGCAATGACTTTTTCTTTGAACAATTTAACTTTAAGCCCGCAGGCAGCTAAAGATGTTTATCTTTCCGTGCCTTTGTTGGCCTTAGCGTTAGCCGTGTTGGGAATCGCGGGTTTTGCCATATACAGGTTATTCGGCAGGGTGAAGGCGGTAATTTATAAAACCTGGGATTGCGGTTACTATAAATTAGATGCGCGTAATGAATACACCGCCACTGCTTTTTCCAAGCCATTCAGGATTGCTTTTAGTTTCTTCCTCCTCCCGTACCGCAAGACGCAAAAAATCAGGGAATCATTTTATCACGTCAAATCCTTTACCTATGAAACGCATACCACCAAGGTCTTTAAAAAATATATTTACGACCCGCTGCTGGCTCTGGTTTTTAAATCAGCCAAGTCCATGAGGCGGCTTCAGCCGGGGAGTATTCATCTTTATTTAGGGTATATTTTTATCACTATATTATTATTGATTATATTTATGCGCCGGTTCTAATGATGAAAATAACGATAATTATTTTACAATTGGTTTTATTTATTGCGGCTGCTCCGTTTTTAAGCGGGCTGATCTCCAAGATAAAAAATAATATCAGGCTGCGTAAAGGGCAGAGCATCTTCCAGCCGTATTATAATTTGGCAAAACTTTTTTCTAAGGGGGAGGTAGTTTCAGAAACCGCCTCATGGATATTTAAGGTTACTCCTTTTATAGTGCTTTCCTCAACCCTTGCCGTGGCAATACTTATCCCCGTATTTATATTTGCCAGCCCCGGCCAGCAGATGGGAGATTTTCTGGTGCTTATATTTATTTTTGCTTTGGGCCGTTTCTTCCTGGCGCTCTCCGCCCTGGATACCGGCAGTTCCTTCGGCGGGATGGGCTCATCAAGAGAGATGTTTATTTCAAGCTTGGTTGAGCCGGCGCTTTGCATGGTGATATTTGCCGTATCTTTGCAATTCGGCTCAACGGACATTTCGTCATCTAGCGGTATGCATATGGTGTCGGTTTCTTCCATTATCGCGGCACTGGCTTTATTTCTGGCCACAATCGCCGAGACATCCCGCGTGCCGGTGGATAACCAGGAGACTCACCTTGAATTGACTATGGTGCATGAGGCGATGGTCCTGGAATATTCAGGCAGGCCTTTGGCTTTAATTGAAATGGCTTCTTATGTAAAACAGATGATTTTCTTTTTCCTCATCGCCCAGATTGTTTTCCCGATTGCTCCGTTGGTTTCCGGGAATCTGGCAGAGGTGCCTTCCTGGATTTTATGGTATCTGGCCAGGATAGTTATTATTGCGATTGTTGTGGCGTTGGTAGAAGTTTCGGTAGCTAAGATGCGATTATTCAGGGTAGTGGATTTTCTGGGGTTTGCTTTTGTCTTAGGGATTATCGCTACAGTATGCGCGATTTTAGGAGTTTAATATGCAGGGAATAATTTTATTCGCGGTGTTAGCTTCAACATATCTTATGGTTATATCAAAAAGGATGCCTGCTCTAATCCGCAGTTTCCGTTATCAGTCATTTTGCCTATTTTTGATAACTCTGGTTGTTGCTTCAGGCGAACGCAGGCCGGATTTGTATATTGTCGCCGGGTTACTGTTAATCCTTAAGGTATTTCTAATCCCATATTTATTATACCGGATTATAAGAAGGATAAAGACAAATGAAGACCTGGGTTTGTTTATTAATCCCCAGTTGTCTTTATTATGGTCATTGGGGTTTACTTACTTGTCCTGGATTTTTGCCGAATACCTTATCGCTCCTTATAATGAAATACAAGTCAGCATGCTGGCAGTAGCTTTTTTCATAGTTTTAGCCGGGCTGTTCCTGATGATATTCAGGATGACCGCGCTGGCGCAGATCATCGGCCTATTGGTAATGGAAAATGGCTTGTTCCTGCTTGCCTCAACCGTTTCAGGCGGGATGCCGTTTTTTGTGGAGATCGCCATATTCTTTGACGTATTTATGAGCGTTATGATCATGGGATTTTTTGTCTATAGGATTAGCAAGCTTTTTACACATATTGACGTGAATAAGCTTTCACGCTTAAAAGGATAACACAGTGGAAATATTTTTAATCCTGGGAATACCGATTTTACTTTCAATAGCCGCGTTGGTTTTTGGGAAGCAGAGGGCTTTTGGGGTAATCAATAGCCTTGGTTATCTGGCGGTATTATGCGCAGGCATAAGCCTTTTTAAAGAAGCGGTATTCGCGGGAAGTGCTAAGTTATTTTTTGGATTTATATATCTGGACCTTTTAAGCGCGTTTTTTATTTTTGTTATCTCCGTAGTAGCTTTTGCCGCCGCGCTTTATTCTGTCGGTTACATTAGGAGAGACATTGAAAATGGAATAATATCGCAGAGAAAAGCAAAGATTTATTACGTTCTTTTTAATCTATTCTGTTTTTCCATGTTTTTCGTCCCATCGGTGGATAATTTAGGCATGCTTTGGGTGGCCATTGAAATGACCACGCTTATTTCGGCTTTTCTGGTGGGGTTTTACAATTCCAAAGAATCAGTAGAGGCTGCCTGGAAATATATCATCATTTGTTCGGTGGGAATAATCTTCGCGCTCCTGGGCACCATTCTTTTTTCCTACGCCTTTTCCCATTCCGGGCTGACTAAGAGCCTGAACTGGTCGGATATGCTTCCTGTGGCGCATATACTGGATAAGAATATTTTGAAGATCGCTTTTATTTTTATCCTGGTCGGATACGGAACCAAGGCCGGCCTGGCGCCGATGCACACCTGGTTGCCTGATGCCCATAGCCAGGCAGTTGCTCCGATAAGCGCGCTTCTTTCCGGGGTGCTGTTAAAGACGGCTATTTATGCCATTTTAAGATTCGGGATAATCATTATTAATAGCTTAGGGTTTACGTATTTCGCCCACTTGATGATTTTGTTCGGGGTGATTTCTCTGGTGATATCTTGCGGTTTTATTCTGGTGCAGAAGGACCTCAAACGGCTGCTTGCTTACAGCAGTATTGAGCATATCGGCATAATTTGTATTGGTTTTGGTTTAGGCACGCCTTTGGCTATCGCCGGAGCTGCCCTGCATGTTTTTAACCACGCGGTTACTAAGTCGCTTATGTTTTTTGGAGCAGGGAATATTGTCAGCGCTTACAGGAAACATAATATGAACTCCATCAGGGGGGTAATCAAGGCGCTGCCGTTTACCGGCATTATGGTTTTAATCGGGGTGTTCGCGCTCACCGGCTTTCCGCCTTTCTCCATATTTATAAGCGAGATTATGATTATCCTCGCTGCTTTTACTGGCGGTTCATATTTAATAGCGGCTTTATTGTTATTATTCCTTTCGGTTATTTTCGGGGCGTTTATTTATCATTTCGGAAAGATGCTTTTTGGCAATATTCCTAAGGCAATGAAGGTAGCAGGCGAGCCGCTGAGCGGAAAATTGGCATTTTTATTTTTATTAACTTTGATTTGCGCTTTAGGGGTAACTGCACCATTTATTAAGAAAGATTTATTATGGATAGCACAGAGATTATTACAAGGATAAAAAATAAGTTTCCGGATTTTAACCCGCTTTCCTGTGTTCAGGATCATCGGGATGAAACCGCTATTAAGGTAGAGCCGCGGATTTTTAAAGATACCTGCCTTGCTTTACATAAAATCCTTCTTTCTCCGGTGATGATGCTTTTTGCGCTTGATGAACGCAAAGAGAGAGGGGTATTTGTAATTAATTCCGTATTCGTGGATTACAAGAACAGCCGCTGGATTATTGTGAGTGTGGATATTCCCCAGGGAAATCCCTGTTTTGATTCATTGGCAAAAAGCATTTATTCAGCCAGCCTCTTTGAAAGGGAGATTTGGGAGATGTTCGGCATTGAGCCGAAAGGCAATCCTGATTTAAGGCGGTTGAGGCTGCATGATGAAGTTTGGCCGAAAGGGAATTATCCTTTACGCAAAGATTTTCATAAAATGCAGGCCGGAGATTTAAGCGAATATAAATTCGGCAGGGTAGAAGGGGATGGGATATTCGAAGTGCCGGTCGGCCCGGTGCACGCCGGGATTATCGGGCCGGGGCATTTTCGTTTCAGTGTTGCCGGAGAGCCGATTATAAATTTAGAAGGCCGCCTTGGTTTTACTCATAGAGGCGTGGAGAAACTTTTTGAAGGTAAATCTTGCGTTGATGCTATACGATTATCAGAGTGTGTATCCGGCGATTCGGGTTTCGCGCATAGCCTTTCTCTTGCCCAGGCAGCGGAGAAAATCTGCGGGGTAAAAATTCCAGTCCAGGCAGCTTATCTAAGGGCTATCTTTTTAGAACTTGAGAGGATGCATAATCATGTGAATGATGCGGGGGGGATTGCCGTTGATGTGGGCTTTAGTTTTCCGGCTGCCTATGCCTCGATAATCAAGGAAGCAATCCTTCAATTAAATGAGAAACTCACCGGCAACAGGTATCTTAGAAAAGTTAACGTGGTAGGAGGGGTTTTAGCGGAAATTGATGAGCGTAAAAAACAGCTTCTTCTTGATTCTCTTAAGAAAATCAAGAAGGATTTTAATGAGCTGGTGAAAATTCTATCTTCCAGCGTTTCTTTTATGGACAGGGTAGATACAGCCGGTGTTTTACTCAGGAAGACCGCTGAAGATTTAGGGGTAACCGGACTGGCCGCCCGGGCTTCAGGTATCCCCGTGGATTTAAGGAAATATTTCCCCGGAGTATACAAGGAGGCTAAGTTTAAAATGGCAACCCAGGAATCCGGAGATGTTTTGGCAAGGCTGCGGGTGAGGATTTCTGAATTTGAAGAATCCTGCCGTTTGATCGAGGAATTTACAGAAAAACTTTCACAGGGCGAAAAATCCATAGTCGATTCCGAGTTAAAAGCAGGGAGCGCCTTAGGTTATGCCGAAGGATGGAGGGGCCCGGTTTTGTATTGGCTTAAGATAGATCCCCAGGGCCTGATTGAGAGATGTAAAGTAGTGGACCCGTCTTTTCTCAATTGGCAGGGGCTTTCATATGCGGTATTAGGAAATATTATCCCGGATTTCCCATTGTGCAATAAAAGTTTTGATTTGTCCTATTCAGGAAACGACCTTTAAATGATGCTCCATATACTAAAAAATAGAATATTAAAAGGTGTAGTTACCCGGCACATTGAGTTGGAATTGTCTAAAGAGGTTGAGTCAGCCGGTTCAGAACTGAAATCTTTGATTCAGAAAAAATTCGGCAGGTCATTGCATATACGCGAAGTAGACACCGGTTCCTGCGGAGCTTGCGAATCAGAGATTATTTCTGCGAATAATCCGATTTATGACTTACAGAGATTCGGAGTGAATTTTGCAGCTTCGCCGCGCCATGCCGACGCGCTTCTGGTGACCGGCTCGGTGTCAAAAAATATGCTGCTGGCTTTAAAAAAGACATATCAAGCAATGCCCGAGCCTAAATTTGTCATCACCTGCGGAGACTGTGCCTTAAACGGAGGATTATTCAAAGATTCTTATTATGTTGAAGGCGCGGTAAAAGATATCCTACCGGTAATTTTGCATATCCCCGGTTGCCCACCCAGCCCCATAGTTATAATCAAAGCATTGTTAGATTTTTTAAGATAATAGAGGTATAATAATTTCGTTATGGTAAAAACCAAAATAATCTGCACTCTTGGCCCGGCTTCATCCAGCGAAACAGTAGCCAGAAAGATGATGCTCGCCGGTATGGATGTTGCCCGGCTTAACTTTTCCCACGGAAAACCGCAAGAATTACTGCATCGGATACATCTTATCCGCGGCCTGAATCGGAAGTACCGCAGGAGGGTAGAGCTTCTTGGGGACCTGCAGGGCCACCGTATCAGAATAGGCAGGCTCGCTGAACCGTTAGCGCTTAAAAAACACCAGATAATCTGGCTTACCCAGAAAAATATAACCGGCACAGAAGCGATGATTCCCTTTGATTACCGCGGGCACTTAGCCGATATAAAAAAAGGGCAGCATATATTCATTGATGACGGCAACATTGCCCTGGAAGTTTTAAGTTGCGCGAATGGCCGCCTGAAGACAAGGGTAGCTGTCGCCGGCCTGCTCAAGGAACATAAGGGAGTGAATATCCCGGAAGCTAAGCTTGAATTCGGAAAGATAAGCGCCAAAGATATAGAGGATACGCTCTTTTGCGAAAAGCATGGGGTTGAATATATCGCGCAATCATTTGTGCGCACCGGGAAAGATATCTCAGATGTGAGGGGGCTGTTAAAAAAATCCACGCGCTGTAAGGTTATCGCCAAGATTGAAAACAGGGAAGGGATAAGAAACATAGATGAGATAATCAAAGCCTCTGACGGGATTATGATTGCCCGCGGAGATATGGGGGTATCATTGCCTATTTATGAAATTCCCATCATGCAGAAAATGATCATCAAGAAGTGTAACCGCGCGGGAAAATTTGTCATAACCGCGACCCAGATGCTTGAGAGTATGGTTGAGAATCTCCGCCCTACCCGCGCCGAGGTGACCGATGTGGCAAACGCCATAATAGACGGCACTGATTTTGTCATGCTTTCTGCGGAATCTGCGGTGGGAAAACACCCGGTTGAGGCGGTTATGATGATGAATAATATAATAAAATTTACCGAGAAGCATTCAGTTTGATTTTTCTTGACTTTAGGAAATAAAATAGTAATATAAATATAACAATTTAATAATGTTGTGCGTTTGAAGGAGGAATTCCTGGACGCAAAAAAAACTGCAACCTTCGTTGGCTTAAATTCGCCGGCGGAGGTTTTCTCTTTAGGAGGGATGTGATATGGAAAGTGGAAGAATGTTAAGGAATTCACAGATTATCATCCTGGGTATTTGTATTGCCGCGGCAACCATAATTTCCAGCCTGATACTTTCAAAAGGGCTTTTGAAGATCACTAAATTTGTCAGGGAGCAGATTACGGTCACAGGCTCGGCGCAAAAGAATATCAAGAGCGATTACATTGTTTGGAGGGGGACGTTTTCCATCGCCCAGGTGGATTTAAAAGCCGCCTATAAGGAACTCAGCGAAAATCTGGAAAAGGTCAGGAAATACCTTATCGGGAAAGGGGCTGGCGAAAATGAGATTGTTGTCTCTCAGATTTCAACAAGCAGGGTTTACAAGAAAAATGAAAAGGGAAATGATACCAATGAAATCCAGTGGTATGTGTTGAGCCAGACAGTTGAAGTGCGTTCAAAAGACGTGGACAAAGTGGATAGGATTTCCAGGGAATCTACCGATTTGATAAATGAAAATATAGAATTTGAATCGCAGGCGCCGGAATATTTTTATACTAAACTGGACGAACTTAAAATCCAGATGCTGTCAGAAGCTACTGAAAACGCTAAGGCCAGGGCGGAAAATATGGTCAAGGCCACCGGAAATAAAATCGGCTCTATTCGCTCGGCGAGGATGGGCGTATTCCAGATTACTCCGGTTACTTCCACGGAAGTTTCTGATTGGGGCGTTAATGACACAAGTTCGCTTGAGAAAAAAGTTACCGCGGTAGTGACGGCAAGTTTTGCCATTGAATAAATCAAAGGAGGAGAAAATATAATGAGAGTTTACAAAAATCTGATCCTCAAGAGTTTTACGGTTTTATTTTCATTACTCTTTGTGGCAATGGTTGTGCCGTTTGTTTTCGCTGAGGGAGTATCGGATGATTTAACCGCTTTAAAAAAAGAAATTGATGCTTTAAAAAACCAGTGCCAGCAATACCAGGATTTAAATTCTAAATTAGAAAGCCGCATCGGGCAATTAGAGAAAAAATTGGATACCCTGCAAGCGCAGGCTCCTATGTCTCTGCCTTCGCCTCAGGCCCTTCCCCAACCGCCAGTGCTGCCTGAGCCGAAAGAGGGAGTCGTGACAAGGCAGCCTGGGAAGCTTGTAGTCGCTAATTTGACTGAGAAGGATATTAATCAAATCGTCAAGGGTTTCGAATTCGGAGGATATTTCAGGGCCGGTTCAGGTTTCAATGCCCGTGGCGGACATATGGAAGCCTTCCAAGCCCCGCTTGCTTCGGCGAAATACAGATTGGGCAACGAGTCAGATACTTACCTTGAAGCAATATTAACCCAGAATAATTGGAATCCCGATCCCGATGGTGTTAGTTTCAGGACTCAGATACGCGTATCTTATCAAACCCAGCAGAATAAATCCGAAGATAATACCAATAGCGTGTGTTTGCGCGAAATGTATGCCCAGATGGGCAACTTTATCACGAGCAATCCGGAGCTTAAGGTATGGGCCGGCGAAAGATTTTACCGCCTTCCGGAATTGGATATCAACGACTTCTGGTGGTATGATATGAGCGGTTACGGCGGCGGTTTTGAAAATATTAAATTCTTTGATGTTGGAAAACTTGATGTTGCTTATCTGAGCTATTCCGATAAGGACACCACTATTTCCACTAAACAAGGCCGTATTCAAAAAGAAAATGCTAATTTTATCCTTAAGGATGTGGCTGTTCCCGGAGGTAAAGGAACCTTCTGGGTTAACGGCGGGTTTATTAAGGGTGGTACATATAATGGCACGGTTTATCCTAGCGTAGGCGGAGCGGATTTGGGTTTTATGCATAATACTCAGGGAGATAGAAACAACAACCAATTTTCTTTTCAGGCTGGTTACGGCGCCTGTACCTCTTTATCTACCGGCGGTAATATTCCTACCGCGACCAAAGACCGCAATTCCTGGACTATGCGCCTCACCGATATGTTGAATAGGAAGATTAATGATAGATTGGATTTGCAGTTAGTAGGGGTTTACCAATATACTGATACCGGTTATGCCGCGCAAGCCAAGCAGGTATGGGGAAGTTTAGGTTTAAGGCCGGTTATTGGCATCACTAAACATCTGGCGTTAGAATTAGAACCCGGGGTTGACTATATAAATTCGCCGCGCAACGATTATGACACTTATTTATTTAAGTTTACCACGGCCTTACGCCTCGCGCCTGACGTAGCTGTCGCCGGCCATCCCAGGTTCCGTCTTTATGCTACTTACGCTAAGTGGGGGAATGATTTTAGGGGTAATGCTATAGGAGGCGAAGGTTACAGGGATAAAACAGACGGTTTGAACTTTGGAGTACAGGCAGAACATTGGTGGTAGAAAGATAAAAGGGGAGGAATAAATGAAGAGAGTTCTGAATATATTTTTCGCCTGCATGCTGATTGTTTTAGGGGCTAACAGTTTAGCCTCGGCAAAAAATATCCGTGTTGGAGTTTCGCTTCCCACGCAGAGGGATGAACGCTGGGTGCGCGACGCGCAAAAAATGAAAGAAGTAGCCAAGGCAGAAGGTATTGATTTACGGCTTCAGGTTTGCGATAACGATGCCGCCAAGCAGATGTCGCAGTGCGAAAATCTACTTGCCGAAGGAATTGATATTCTTATTCTTGCTCCGCATGACGCCACCAGTGCCGCGGCAATCGTGGATGACGCGCACAATGAAGGGATTAAAGTTATCTCTTACGACCGGCTGGTCATGGGTACCAAGGTTGACCTTTATGTGTCGTTTGATAATCAGGAAGTCGGCAGGCTCCAGGGCCAGTACCTTACTAAATTAGTGCCGAAAGGAAACTATATAGTTCTTGCCGGAGCGCCCACGGATAACAACGCTAAGCTTTACCGTAACGGCGCGCTGGAAGCCATAAAGCCGCTTGCCGATAAGGGCGACATAAAGATTGTCATGGACCAGTGGGTCACTGATTGGCAGCCTACGGTAGCGATGAATATGGTGCAGAATGCGCTTACCGCTAATGATAATAAGATTGACGCGGTCCTTGCGCCCAATGATAATACCGCCGGAGGAGTAATACAGGCATTAGCTCAAGTCGGCCTTGCCGGCAAAGTCCCGGTAACCGGGCAGGATGCCGAAGTGACTGCCGCGCAAAGAATCATAAAAGGCACCCAGGCGATGACCGTATTTAAAAATACCAAAGACCAGGCTAAGATAGCGGTAGAAACCGCGATTAAAATGGTCAAGGGCGAAGCCCCCGAGACAAACGCTAAAGTCAATAACGGTAAAATGGATGTTCCATCCATATTGCTTAAACCGTTAGTGGTGGATAAGAATAATATTGATGAAGTACTTATCGCTAGCGGGTATGTCACTAAAGAGCAGGCCTACGGAAAAAAATAAGAGTTAAGCCATGAGTGAATATATCCTGGAAATGAAAAATATCGTCAAGGATTTTCCCGGCGTGCGCGCGTTGGATGGGGTAACTTTCAGCGTTGAGCGCGGGGAGATCCATGCTTTGGTGGGAGAAAACGGCGCGGGGAAATCTACACTGATGAAAGTATTAAGCGGGGTGTATCCTTACGGCTCATACCAGGGAAGCATATCCATTGATTCAAAAGAACAGAAATTCGGGGCGCCGAAAGACAGCGAACTTAACGGAGTGGCTATAATCTACCAGGAGCTGGCCCTGGTCAGGGAATTGAGTATTACAGAAAATATCTGCCTGGGGGATGAAATAGCTTCCCATGGAATTATTGATTGGGATGAATCTTTTCTGCGGGCCCAGAGGGCGCTTGAGCAAGTGGGGTTAAAGGTTAATCCGGCGTTTCCTGTTTCCTTTCTGGGGGTAGGCGAACAGCAGCTGGTTGCTATTGCCAAGGCGCTTTCTAAAAACGCGAAGATCCTTATTCTTGATGAGCCGACTGCCGCGCTTTCCGGAGGAGAGGCGCAGAAACTGCTGGGGATTTTGAAGCAGCTGCGCGAAAAGGGAGTAACCTGTATCTATATTTCTCACCGCTTGAAGGAAATTTTTCAAGTCGCTGACCGGGTGACTATTTTACGCGACGGAAAAACAATCGCCACCCGCCAAAAATCGGAGCTTGATGAGCAAAAGCTGATTTCTCTGATGGTCGGGCGTGAATTGACCAATATTTATCCGCGCAAAGCCCGTACTCCTGACGGCATAGTCATGGAAGTCAAAGATTGGACGGTTTATGACGCTGCCATCAATAAGACCATTGCTGATGTAAACCTTGTTTTACGTAAGGGCGAGGTATTAGGAATCGCCGGGTTAGTGGGCGCCGGCCGCACAGAATTTGTGATGAGTTTATTTAATATCTGGGGCAGGGTAGTTTCAGGTAAGATATTCCTGGAGGGAAAAGAATTGAGATTAAAAGATGCCCGTGCCGCCATTTCCTCGGGGCTTGGCCTTGCTTCGGAAGACAGGAAGCGCTTTGGCCTGGTGTTGATGGGCGATGTTAAGAAAAACATCTCTTTGGCCAGCCTGGATAAGATTGCCAGGGGTTCGGTAGTAAATGTAAATAAAGAAATCTCGGCGGCAGAATCATACGTCAAGCAATTGCGGATTAAAACTCCTTCTATTGAGCAGGCAGCCGGTAATTTAAGCGGCGGCAATCAGCAGAAGGTGGTCATTGGCAAGTGGCTGATGACAAAGCCAAAGGTATTGATCCTTGATGAGCCCACCCGCGGCATAGACGTGGGCGCAAAGACCGAGATTTATAATATTATTAATGAGCTAGTGGAGCAGGGGGTGGGGGTAATTGTTATTTCTTCAGACCTTCCTGAAATATTAGGCATCTGCGACCGGATTTTGGTGATGCATGAGGGTAAATTTACCGGAGAAATTCTTGTAGGGGATGCAACCCAGGAAAAAATAATGTATTTCGCGACAGGAGGCAAGGACACATATGGCCAACACTGATACCAGGATTAAACAGACAATTTTTTTAACTAAGCTTCGCAAGTATACCATGCTTATCGCGTTGGTTGCCATCTGGCTTATTTTTACCATGATGACAAAAGGCGTTTTTATCTCGTCACGTAACCTTTCTAATCTGTTCCTGCAGTCAGTAGCGGTGGCGATTGTTTCATTGGGTATGACTTTAGTAATCGTTACCCGTAACATCGACCTTTCCGTGGGGTCGGTGGCGGCATTAGCAGGGGCAATGGCAGCTTTCCTGCAGGTGCAGCTGCAGTGGCCGACGCCTATGGCGTTATTGGGAGCCCTTGTTTTAGGGATGGCTATCGGCGCCTGGCACGGGTTCTGGATTGCCTACAGGTATGTCCCGGCATTTATCGTGACTTTGGCCAGTATGATGATTTTCCGAGGGGCAGTCCTGGGGCTTACTAAGGGCGCTACGATTGCGCCGTTATCCGATTCTTTCCGGGCCATCGGCCAGCAATTCCTGCCGCATAATATCAGCCTTATTATAGGTGTTCTTACGATAATCAGTTATATCTTATACGTCATACATAAAAGGCGGCAAAGAAAAAAATTCGGTTTTACGGTTGCGCCTTTATGGTCAGAGATACTGCAAGTCGTGCTTGTCTGCGTAGTGATTTCCTTTTTCTTCATTACTCTCTTAAGGCACCGCGGGTTAGCCTATGCGGTGGTATTGCTGATGTTTCTGGCTCTTTTATTCCATTTTATTTCTCAGAATACAGTTTTTGGCCGGCAGCTTTATGCTATCGGCGGTAACCCTGACGCCGCCGCGCTTTCAGGGGTCAATATTAGAAAAAGAATAATGATACTCTATGTGATATTCGGCGTGCTTACTGCTATTGCCGGTATAGTTTTTACCGCCCGGCTTAATGCCGCCACTACTTCCGCCGGAGTGGGGATGGAGCTTGATGTTATCGCCGCTTCGGTAATCGGTGGTACCAGCCTCATGGGCGGGGAAGGTACGGTAATAGGCGCAATCGTCGGGGCGTTGATCATGTCCAGCCTGGATAACGGTATGAGCCTGATGGATACCGATATTACTTTTCAGTACGTTATCAAGGGGCTTATCCTGCTTCTTGCGGTTTGGATTGATATCGCCACCAAGAAAAAATAATTTAATATTCTGCGTAATTTAAAGGTATTAGTCCTTCCTTATAATTGAGATATCCGTAATAAAAAATTATGAGCAAGTGAAGGAGGTATTTAATATGGCGGTTAAAAATATCGGAGAAAAGTATCGTTGTAATGTTTGCGGAAATGAAGTGGTAGTGACCAAGGTTGGAGGAGGAGAACTTGTTTGCTGCAAGAAACCTATGGAGAAAATAGGAGAAGGAGATAAATAGTATGGCTAAGACAATCAAAGGGACCAAGACGGAGAGAAATCTTCTGGCGGCTTTTGCCGGCGAATCACAGGCAAGGAACAGGTATACTTATTTTGCCAGCGCCGCGAGAAAAGAAGGCTATGAACAAATAGCCAATATTTTCAGCGAAACAGCTGAAAACGAAAAAGAGCATGCCAAGGTGTTTTTTAAATACCTTGAGGGTGGAGATGTGGAGATTACCGCGTCTTATCCGGCGGGGATGATCAAGGATACCAAGTCTAATCTTGAAGCGGCAGCTGCCGGAGAGAATATGGAGTGGACGATTCTTTATTCGGATTTTGGCAAGGTTGCCAAAGATGAAGGTTTTGATGAGGTGGCCCGCTCTTTTGAACAGATATCCAAAGTGGAGAGATTCCACGAGGCAAGATACAGGAAGCTAATCAATAATATAGCAAATGGCGAAGTATTTAAGAAAAAAAATGCGGTAAAGTGGCATTGCATCAACTGTGGTTATGTCTTTGAGGGGGCAGAGGCGCCCAAGGAATGCCCTGCGTGCAGACATCCTCAGGCGTTCTACGAAGTTTTAGCCGAGAATTATTGAAAGGAGTATCTATGAAGATTTCTAAGTGGGTTGCTTTAATTTTTTTCTTCATACTCGTTTCTACTTTTGCCCGTTCCGATAATTATGCCAAGGCTGAACAAAAAACAGAAGGCCAGGTGCAGGTAAAAGCGGATAGTGTCTGCATAGGAGGAGATTGCCGAAGTAAGTGGCCGGTTTTTAAGTGCGCTAATTACGAGGGGCGCCCTGTCGGAGAAACAGGGGATGAGTTTTGCGCTGGCATGAACAAGACCTGTATGGCTGTCTCTATCGGCGGAGGCCAGAGCTTCTTTGACCAATGTTCTGTGCCGGTAAACTCAGTCCATAAGTGCCGCTGTTGCTGGGCGGAGTAACTTCCGGATTCCCGGAATATTCTTGATATATTAAGGTATTGCAACTATAATTGTATTATGCAATCTAGAAAATTCTTCATCGTGTTTCCTTCGCGAGTAATTCTTGTATTTATCTTTGGCCTTTCATTTCTAGTGTGCGGATGCCGCAGTATGCCGGTTCCCTCCGCGCCGTCGTCTTTGTCGGTGAATAATGCCCAGACAGACCGGATGGAACAGGCAAAAGACTTTGCTCAAGTCCTTGTTTCTGAAAAAAAAGGCAAAGCAAAAGAAGCTCCTGTGGCAAAACCCCCGAAAATAAACGACCCTGCCTGGGAATCAATCCAGAAGCAAAAAGCTAAATCAGAAAAAACCTTTACTTTGACCGAGCTTGTTGATATGGCGCTTAAAAATAATCCTCAGACGCGCCAGACCTGGGAAAATACGCGTATAGCCAGGGCAGAGGAAAAGCAGTCAGAGAGCGCGCTGTACCCTAAGCTGACGATTTCTGAGTCAATGAGCAGGGAAAAACAGAAAATCCTCACCGGCACCATAAATGATTTTCATTACGGGCCCAGCGCACAGTTGACTTATCTTTTGCTTGATTTTGGCGGCCGCAGTTCGCGGATAGAAACAACTTTTCAGAAAGTGCTAAAAGCAAATTCTTTGTATGACCAGTCGCTGCAGGATCTGATCCTTAACGTGCAAACGGCATATTATAATTTCTATAGCGCGCAAGCGGCGTTAGAGGCCGCCGAGCTTGATGTCCAGAATACAAAGACCGATTATGACGCCGCCCAGCAAAAATTTGATGTCGGGCTTGTTCCGCAGTTGGATGTCCTGCAGGTAAAATCAAATTATGAGAATTCACTTTATAATTTAGAAGGGGCAAAGGGTGCTTTGAAAACCGCAAAGGCCAACCTTGCCCAGGCAATCGGTGTGGCCGCGGATACCAATGTTGATATTGTCCTGCCTTCCAAAGAATTGCCGACAACCATAAATGAGGACGATGTAAGTAAGCTCATCGAGGAGTCAATCCGGATGAGGCCGGATATATCCGCGCTCCGGGCGGAATTAAACTCGAAGAAAGCCGCGGTAGGCGCCGCGCTTTCTGACTTATTACCCGATTTGAACCTTAGTTTGAACGCGCAAGAGGACAGGTATAAATATTATAATTCCGGAGGGTTCAAAAAAACCCAGAACAATGTCTCCGGGACAGTAAGCGTTGATTGGGATGTTTTTGACGGCTTTAGTAACTGGTATAAGAAGAGGCAGGCTGATTACGAGGCGAATGCCGCTCTGGACAATTTAGTCCAGGCTGAGCTTGAGGCAAGTTCAGATGTCTGGGTCAAATATTATGATTTTAATACCGCGGTGGAGAAACTTAAATACAGCCAGTCTTTCTTTGATACCTCGACAACCTCATACGATTTAGCGTTAGAGAGCTATAAGGCCGGTTTAAAAAGCATTCTTGACCTGCTACAGGCCCAGAGCAGCCTTTCTCAGGCGCGCAGCCGCCTTATCCAATCCAAACAGGATGTGTTTATCGCGTTGGCGCAGCTGGCGCATTCTACCGGCACGCCGAATATAAAAATAGATTCAACCAATAAATCTTATGGGGCTAAGGGGGATTAATGATGGCTAAAAAAGAAAACCCGAATGAAATAATACGGATGGTGATCAATAAACTTATACGGGCAGTGATTATTGTTGGCATTGTTATGGGAGGGTATTTTCTCTTTAAGGGTTTTTTCCAAAAAAAGCCGATGAAAGAAACTCCGGCCCGGCCGGTTGAGATTGCAGTTGCTTTTGAAAAAGATTCCACGGTTTATCTTGAAACTTTCGGTAATCTCTATTCGCTTTACGACGTAGATGTAAAAGCCCAGATTGACGGACAGATAAAGGAAATTAATTTTACCGAAGGCACGGAAGTCAAAAAAGGAGACTTGCTTGTTACCATAGATCCGGCTCCGTTTGAGGCTGAGTTGGATAAAGCACGGGCCAGCTTAAACAGGGACTTAGCTGATTTAAAGCTTAGAAAAGTCACATTTGAGAGGAATAAGGTGCTCTTTGAAAAGAAATTAATCTCCCAGCAGGATTTTGATAAATATTCGGCTGACCTGGCAAGTTCAGAAGCCCAGGTGCGCCTGGACGCGGCAAATGTAGATATTGCAAAAATAAACCTGGAATACTGCTACGTCCGTTCCTCGGTAGACGGGTTGACCGGTAAACACTTGGTCGATGCGGGGAATATTGTCAAAGCCAATGACGGCCCGACCCTGGTAAATATTAAAGCTATTGATGAATTGTATGTAGATTTTACAGTTACCGAATCAGATTTAGATAAGGTGAGAGAGGCGATGAAGCAAGGTAAGCTGCAGGTAGAGTTTTACGGCGACGAGCCTTCGGCAAAGACTTATTCGGGAGAATTATCCCTGCTGAATAACTCCGTGGATAATACCACCGGGACATTTCTTTTGCGGGCTATTGTTTCTAATAAAGAGAGGGAACTCTGGGCAGGGCAGTTTGTCAAGGTCCGCCTTATTTTGGGTATCGAGAAAGCCGCAGTGCAGGTGCCGTATGACGCGGTGCAACTTGGGCAAAGCGGCTCTTATCTATTCGTGGTATCTGAGGAGAGCAAGGCTTTGCTGCGCCAGGTTAAGACAGGGAACCGCCAGCAGAACAATATTGTTATTGAAGAAGGGGTTAAGCCGGGCGAAAAAGTGGTTATTTCAGGCCAGCTTGGTTTAAGCCCGGGAGCAACGGTTGTAGATATCGCTCAGCTTAAGGCCCAGGAAGAAAAAATCCAGAATAAAAAATAAAGAGAGGAAAGTTTTAAGGTGAATTTTTCCGAGACATTTATACGAAAGCCGGTTATGACCATACTGGTAATGGTGGTCGTGATGTTGTTCGGCTTGGCTTCATATTTCAAGCTCCCTATCAGTGACCTGCCGGTAGTAGATTACCCGGTTATTACAGTCAACGTGTCTTATCCCGGGGCCAGCCCGGAAACTATGGCTAAGACCGTAGCTTCTCCGCTGGAGAATCAGTTTACCCAGATCCCCGGCCTGGTTACGATGATTTCTAGCAATACCGAAGGCCAGACTCAAACCTATCTTACTTTTGCGCTTGACCGTGATGTTGACCTGGCCGCCCCCGACGTGCAGGCAGCCATCCAGCGGGCCACAGGAAATCTTCCTACTGACCTTCCTGCTCCGCCGAGTTATACCAAGGCTAATCCCAGCGATGCACCGATTATATACCTGACGGTTAACTCTGATACTCTGACATCCGGGCAATTATATGATTTTGGGAATAGGGTTATCGGCCAGAGAATGAGTATGATAGAGGGCGTATCGCAGGTGCAGTCCTTTGGCGCTAAAACCGCAGTGAGAGTCCAGGTTAACCCCAATAAAATGGCGGCTTATCAGATTGGCATTAATGAGGTAGCCCAGGCGGTGAATAACGGCACGGTTACCATTCCCGGCGGAAGCTTAAACGGGGATGTGCGCACATTCTCTATTGAGCCGCAGGGCCAGCTGCTTAAAGCTAAAGACTACGAGTCGATTATCGTTGCCTATCGCAATAACGCTCCTATACGCCTCAAGGATATTGGCAGATGTATTGATAGCGTGGATAACGATGTGATTAATCTCAACTATGCCAAGGCTGGAGAGGGGATAAGGGGCGGGACCATGATAGTGGCGATTTCCCGCGAAGGCGGTTCTAATACCGTTGCCCTGGCTCAGAATATTAGAGAAACCGTAGCGCAATTGCAGAAGGAAATTCCCGGCTCGGTGCACCTTACGGTATTCTACGATAAATCCGAATTTATTGTTTCTTCCATTGATGATGTAAAACTGACTATTTTAATCGCCTTGTTCCTGGTGGTTTTGATTATTTTTCTTTTCCTGGGACGGCTTTCCGATACGATTATCCCCAGTGTTACCCTGCCGGTATCTCTTGTCGCTACATTTATATTGATGTATATTTTTCATTTCAGCTTAGACAACCTGTCGCTGATGGGGTTGATCCTTTCCGTCGGGTTTGTAGTTGACGACGGTATTGTAGTTTTGGAAAATACCGTCCGCCTGGTTGAAAAGGGGATGAAGCCGCTGGCAGCAGCCATAGAGAGCGCGCGAGAAATCACCTTTACGATTATTTCCATGACATTGTCTTTAGCGGTAATTTTTGTGCCTCTGGTATTTATGGGGGGCACCGTGGGAAAGACTTTCAGCGAATTCGCGGTAACCGTGGTTATGGCGATCCTTTGTTCGGGAGTCATCTCGTTGACTTTGACCCCGATGATGTGCGCCCGCATGTTGCAGGAAAAAGGAAAAACCAAAGAGACACAGCTGCAGAAAATCGTGACCGGTTTTCTGGACAGGGTTATCCATGGCTATGGCACTTCTCTTACCTGGGTCCTGAAACGGCCATTGACCACTCTTATTGCCTGGGTAGTTTGTTTTGCCGGGACAATTGTGCTCTTTATGGCCCTTCCGCAATCGCTGCTTCCTGAAGGCGACAGCGGTTTCATCAGGGGAGGCATATTAGTGCCTCTGGGGACATCTACGAAAAAAGTCCAGAAATACCAGGATTCCCTTGACCAGATAGTTTTGAATGACCCTGCAGTGGATCGTTTTGTAACTATTACCGGCGGCAGCCCCGGAGCAGACCAGAGCACGGGCTTTTTATTCTGCGTTTTAAAACCAGAAGGGGAGAGGAAAATTGTTATCCAGGATGTAGTCGCAAGGATGCGCGGTAAAATCTCCAGGCTTACCCAGGGATTTGTTTTTTTACAGCCGATGCCTTCTTTAAGGATTTCTACCGGTGCGGAAAGCACTGCTTCGGGAAACAGATATGCTTATGTTATAACCGGACCGGACCAGGATCAGCTGTATGGAACCGCGCTTGATTTTGAAAAGACCATGAGAAAACTCCCGGGTTTCCGCGACCTGCAGAATAGTGTTAAATTAGATATGCCTCAGCTTAACCTGAAGATTTTCCGCGACCGGGCATCTACCTTTGGCCTGACTGCCCAGGATATTGAAGAATCGCTGGCTTTGGCATTTGCCCAGGGAAAAGTCACTACCTTTAAGACCGATGTTGATATATACAACGTAATCGTGGAGTTGGATAAAAAATTTCAGAAAAATCCTGAGAACCTTTCGCATATGTACCTGCATTCCCGGACCACCGGGGCGCTGGTGCCGCTAAGCGCGGTTGCCGAATGGGATTTGGGAGTCGGGCCGCAAAACGTCCCTCATTTTAACCAGCTTAATTCCGCGACGCTTTCTTTTAATGTTGACCCCAGTGTCCCTATCGGGGATGCTACCAAAACTCTGGAAGAGGCGGCGGCAAAAGCGCTGCCTCCGGGCGTCAACGGTTTCTTCCAGGGGGAAGCGCAGCAATTCCAGGATGCGATAGCAAGCCTGGGGATATTGATCCTTATCGCCATATTCATTAAATATATTATTCTGGGCATACTTTATGAAAATTACGTGCATCCGATTACAATCCTGACCACCCTGCCTGTGGCTACATTCGGCGGGCTGCTTACGCTTTATTTTTTCAGGTCAGAACTTTCATTATACGCTTACGTCGGCTTATTCATGCTCCTGGGTATTGTCGCCAAGAACGGCATCATGATGGTTGATTTTGCCAACGCTAACCTGCAGAAGAAAGGTGTCACTGATTTTGAAGCGATTTATGAAGCCTGCCTGGTGCGTTTCCGGCCTATTACTATGACCGGGTTAGCCGCTATCATGGGAGCTGTGCCGATTGCGCTTGGTTTTGGGGCTGACGGCGCCTCCCGCAGGCCGCTGGGTTTGATTGTCGTCGGAGGGCTGATATTTTCCCAGGTCATTACTCTTTATGTTACTCCCGGGCTTTTCCTTTACCTGCAGAAATTTCAATCCAATTTTCTTGATAGGTTTGAACTGACCCGTTCAGAGGCAGCCCGTAGAATTTTAGAAGAATCTTCCGGAAAAGAATAGAATGTTTAATAATCTCTGCAGTTTCACCCGTAATCAGGGCTGTGCGGCAAAAACACGCAAGGCCTTCCTGAAAAGGATCGTTAATTCCCTTCCGGAATTAACGAATAAATATAAAAAAGGGATAGTCTGCGATTATGGCTCCTTTGATGACGCGGCTATTTACAGGCTGGATAAAGAAAACTCCCTGGTCTGCACGGTTGATTTTATTACCCCGGTTTCAAATGACCCGGAGAGGTTCGGCCAGATTGCTGTGGCTAATTCGTTAAGCGATATTTACGCCAAGGGCGCAGTGCCTTCGTTGGGCTTAAATATACTTGGTTTTCCCCAGGAAAAAATCGACCTGGCAATAATCGAAAAAATACTCAAAGCTGGGCATGGCAAGGCCGAAGAGGCGGGGATTTCTATCATTGGCGGCCATACGGTTAACCTGTCCGAGATTTTCTATGGCCTGGCCGCGTTTGGAATTGTTAAAAATGATAAGGTAATCTTTAATTCCGGGGCCCGCGAAAACGATGTGTTAATACTTACCAAGCCATTGGGTACAAATGTGGTATTTACCCTGGCAAACCGGATGGGCGCTGAAATTAAACCGGCTATCATCAAGAATTGCCTTGATTTGGCCTGTGAATTAAATAGGGTGCCGAGTATTTTGATGAAAGAAGTTGGCGTCCATGCCTGCACAGATATCAGCGGATACGGGTTCATAGGTCATCTTTCCCAGATGTTGGAGGCAAGCAAGAAAAAGGCGATAATTTATTCTGACCGGATTCCCGTGATTAAGGAATCCCTGGATTTTGTCCAGATGAGTTACCACGCCTGTTCTGTAGAAGTTAATAAGAAGGATTTTGAAGATAACGTGCAGTTTCTCTCATCTGTGCCGGCTCCCTTAAAAGATTTATTATTTGACGCTCATACTTCAGGCGGCTTGCTTATTTCCCTGTCGGAGAAAAAGGCCGTCACGCTTTTAAGTAAGCTTCATAAAAATAAAATCGCCCATGCCTCTACCATTGGCAGGGTTGTGGATTCCAAAAAACAAAAAAATCTGATTAATGTTGAATAGATTATTTTTAAGATAGCCTTGACAAGGTTTAGTTTTATGGTTTAATAAGATTAGTAGTAAGAAAATGGGGAGGTCGTAAAACGGCCTGAGAGTTCCGCGCGGTAAGCGGATTACCCGATGAACCTGATCTGGATAATGCCAGCGGAGGGAAAGGAGGCCTGAATGTTTTACCCTTATGCGGTTGGCATAAGGGTTTTTTGTTTTTCTGGGGGTGATTTTTTCAAGCAGCAGATTAAAAGGAGGATTAGAAATGTTCAGCAAAATTACGGAATCTCAAATAACCCGTGCGATTTTGGGCGAGTTTAATAAGTGGTTTAATGATTATATTGTCTCTGATGTAATAATTGTGGGCGGGGGGCCCAGCGGGCTTGTAGCAGCGCGTGATTTGGCGAACTCAGGGTTAAAGACACTGATTGTTGAGAGCAATAATTATATCGGCGGCGGTTTCTGGATTGGCGGTTATTTTATGAATACATTAACCTTCCGCGCTCCGGCAGATAAAATTTTAGATGAGTTAAAAATTCCCTACAAAGAAATTGAAGACGGTCTTTTTGTCGCGGACGGCCCATCTGCCTGCTCAAAGCTTATCTCTGCTACCTGTGATTCGGGAGCCAGGATACTTAATCTTACCAAGTTTGATGATGTGGTGTATCGCAATAATAGGGTAGAGGGGGCTGTAATCAACTGGTCCCCGGTTTCAGCCTTGCCTAGGCAGATTACCTGCGTTGACCCGATTGCCTTAGAATCAAAGGTGGTAATTGATGCCACCGGCCATGACGCGCACGTGGCAAAGAGCCTTGAAAGAAGAGGCCTGTTAAAAATACAAACCTACGGCCCTATGGATGTCAATACTTCAGAGGATCTTGTGGTAGAAAAAACCGGGGAGATACATCCTGGCCTATATGCAATCGGTATGGCGGTATCTACGGTTTATGGCATTCCCCGCATGGGCCCGACATTTGCCGGTATGCTTTTTTCGGGAAGAAAGGCTGCCCAGCAAATAATTAAAAGACTAGCTCCGGCTGAAGGCCTTTCCCGTAAAGAAACGGTAGCTGCTTAAAAATAATTAAAAAAATACTTGACAATTTAACATTATATTGTATACTCTACTATGTTAATAGAGATTATATAGAAAAGAGCTAAAATGAATATTCTGAATAAAAACGATAACAGAGTGATGTGTTGCATGGCGATGTGTAGCCTTTGCGGTAGAGGAGGCCCGCCTATGTAGCCATCATTATAAACTGGCGAGTAGAATGGGACAGCCCACTACCAAAAAAGTAACAAAAGGTAGTGGGTTTTTTTAAAAAGCAGGGTGTAATTGCAGGAAGCGGGATATGCGAGAGGAGAAAGTAGTGGTTAATAAACAGAATCCGAAAAATATAGTAAATGACGCAATCATAAAGGAAATAAGTGATGCGATAGGCTCATTGGAATTTGGGACGGTTACAATCAAGGTGCACGGTTCAAAAATAATACAGATCGAGGTAGCGGAAAAGAAGCGTTTTGATAATGTCTGGCGCCTTGAGGAAGGAGGTGGGATATAGGTCGGGATAGTTGTTCTTTGGATAATTATTAAAAATATGCGTAGTAACGACCAGTCAGCTGGAGTGAGGGCGCCAATCATTAAGGAGGATTTTCAAATGAGAAAATTTGATTTGGTTGCGGCACTTCTGGTGCTGACGGTTATATTCTCGGTACAAAACGTATTCGCAGGGCCTGCGTTTAACAACCTGGAGGGCGTGGGCGGGGTAGCCTTTAATCCATTGGCATATCTGGCGGATTCTGATGGCGAAAATAGCCACTTTAAGATCGGCAACACCGATATTATAGGTAAGCCAAGATTCGGCGCCTGGTATGTTAACCTAGGAGACCCGAAAATCGATTGGACGACTATTGGGGTTGCGGATACATTGTTCAAAAGATTGGAGATTTCTTATGGGTATGAAGCAGTTGCCTGGCAAGACCATCCGACATTTCGTAAAAACAATATCGGAGCTAAAGTTCTAATATCACCGGAGAATGCTTTCGATACAAAGTTTCTTCCGGCATTTTCCATAGGAACGATATATAAGACTACCAGCCCCAATGGCGTGCATAAACTTGGGTTGCCTCTGCGCACAACTGGGCAAGACTGGTATGCTGTTGTGACAAAAACGATCACCCAGCTTCCTGTGCCTGTGATTGTATCCGGAGGCGTACTTTCTTCCCAGGGGTATGTTACAGGCGTGCTGGGATTTCACAATAAAAGAAAACAAACAGGATTTGCCAACATTGACATAGTTCTTCCTTATGGTCTTGTGATTGGTTATGAGTTTAAGCAGGGAGAGCAATTTTCCAGCTATAAAAACGCCAATTACTGGGATGCGCATCTAGCTTGGCTGGCAAATAAGAATCTTACTCTTATTGCCGCCTATACTGATACAGGCAGCTATGCCGGGTCAACAAGGCAAGGTTTGGGGAATGGTGTCGTATTAAGCGCGCAGTATGCATTTTAAAAAAAGGAGTAAAAATATGTGTAAAATTGATAGCAAATTGAAATTAGAAACACTGGCTTTACATGGGGGGCAGGAGGCTGATCCTACGACAGGTTCTCGGGCAGTACCGATTTATCAGACCACTTCTTACCAGTTTAAGAGCACAGAGCATGCGGCTAATCTTTTCGGATTGAAAGAATTCGGCAACATTTACACTCGCCTTATGAATCCGACTACCGATGTCCTGGAAAAAAGAATAGCGCTTCTTGACGGGGGGGTGGGGGCACTTGCTGTGGCCAGCGGCCAGTCGGCGATTACGCTTTCCCTCCTGAATATAACACAGGCAGGCGATGAGATTGTCTCTGCTGATAATCTTTATGGCGGAACATATAATCTTTTTCACTATACCTTTCCGCGGTTAGGGATTAAGGTAAAATTTGTGCCGTCAAATGACCTGGAGGCATTTCAAAAAGCAATCACGCCTAAGACAAAAGCCGTCTACGCTGAATCCATAGGTAACCCCAAGTTAGATGTCGCGGACTTAGAAGGAATATCCAGGGTAGCTCATAAAAACGGTATACCGTTTATGCTGGATAATACTGTATCGCCATACTTGTTGCGGCCAATTGATTTTGGGGTTGATATTGTTGTTTATTCGGCGACTAAGTTTATCGGCGGACACGGAACGAGTTTGGGAGGCTTGATAGTTGACTCCGGTAAATTTGACTGGGATAACGGTAAATTCCCGCTTATTTCAGAACCGGAGCCCAGTTATCACGGTATCAACTTTATCGAAGCGCTTAAGCCGCTGGGTAATATTGCATATATTATTAAAGCCCGGGTTACGCTTTTGAGGGACCTGGGCCCCGCGCTTTCACCGTTTAATTCTTTCTTATTTTTACAAGGATTAGAAACATTGCATTTAAGGCTGCCGCGGCATTCCGAAAACGCGCTTGCCGTAGCTAAATATCTGAAAAAGCATCCTAATGTAAATTGGGTAAATTATCCCGGGTTGGATGATAGTCCTGAGAGGGAAAAGGTAAAGAAGTATTTATCAAAAGGAGCAGGTGCAATATTGGGTTTTGGAGTTAAGGGCGGTTTGGAGGCGGGTAAAAAATTTATCGATTCGCTGCAATTGATATCGCATCTTGCCAATGTCGGAGACGCCAAGAGCCTTGCCATTCACCCGGCAACCACTACGCACCAACAATTGTCAGCAGAAGAACAGTTGTCAACCGGCGTGACGCCTGATTTTATTCGCCTCTCAATCGGCATTGAACATATTGATGATATTATTGCCGATATAGAGCAGGCTTTGGCTAAAGCCGTATTATAAGGAGGTCAGCGATGGGAAGGATATATTCTGATATCACAAAAACCGTAGGCAATACTCCTTTGGTAAAATTAAATCGCATCGCCGGAGGGCTAGAGGCTACAGTTTTAGCAAAAGTAGAATCTTTTAATCCACTCTCAAGCGTTAAAGACCGGATAGGAGTGGCAATGATTGAAGACGCGGAGCAAAGAGGTGTTTTGACAAAAGACACCACAATCATCGAGCCGACCAGCGGTAATACGGGGATCGCTCTGGCATTTGTGGCAGCGGCAAAAGGCTATAAATTGATTTTAACCATGCCTGATACGATGAGCATTGAAAGAAGGCAGCTGCTTGCGATTTTCGGGGCTCAATTAGTCCTGACTCCCGGAGCAGAAGGGATGAAGGGGGCTATAAAGAGGGCTGAAGAATTGGCCAAAGAGGTGCCGGATTCTGTTATTTTACAGCAATTTAATAATCCTGCTAATCCTCGGATACACAGTAAAACTACCGCTGAAGAGATTTGGAACGATACCGAAGGCGAAGTAGACATCTTAGTTTCTGGAGTCGGCACCGGCGGTACAATTACCGGTGTTTCCCAGGCAATTAAAAAAAGAAAACCGGATTTTAAAGCGATTGCGGTTGAGCCGGATGCTTCTCCGGTTTTGTCGGGAGGCAGCCCGGGCCCGCATAAAATTCAGGGGATAGGGGCAGGGTTTGTGCCGCAAGTTTTAAACAGGGATATTGTTGACGAAGTTATTCGCGTAACAAATGAAAACGCGGGAGAGGCTGCGCGGCGATTGGCGAGGACAGATGGGATCCTTGCCGGAATTTCCGGCGGCGCTGCTCTATGGGCGGCATTGGAAGTCGCTAAGCGAAAAGAAAACAAAGGAAAGCTCATTGTGGTAATTCTTCCCGATACGGGAGAGAGGTATCTTACTACTTGGCTTTTTCAAGAGGTAAAAGTATGACAAAAGATAATACAACCCGGCAGGAAAGCATAGGGCTTGTTCAAGAGAAACAATTTACTTTTGGCTCTCTTATGCTTGAAAGCGGGGAAAAATTTGGCCCGGTTACTATCGCCTATGAGGCATACGGAGAGTTAGACAAGGAAAAGTCCAATGCTATTCTTGTTCTGCATGCTCTTTCAGGGGATGCGCATGCGGCCGGTGTCCATGAGAATAAGAATAACCCTGGTTGGTGGGATTCTCTGATTGGGCCGGGCAAAGCCTTTGATACGGATAAATACTTTGTGATTTGTTCAAATGTCCTTGGGGGCTGCAAAGGTTCTAGTGGCCCTTCCAGCATTAACCCCAAAACCGGAAAACCCTATGCCCTTGATTTTCCTGTTACCACCATAAACGATATAGTTAATGCCCAAAAGCAGCTTATTGATTATTTAGGTATAGAAAAATTATTAGCAGTCGTTGGTGGCTCGATGGGAGGGATGCAGGTTTTATCGTGGCTGGTGCGGTATCCTGAAAGGCTTCGTAGCGCCATACCTATTGCTACGGCCGCAAGGCATTCTCCGCAACAAATCGCGTTTAATGAAGTGGGTAGGCAGGCGATTATGGCAGACTCGTTTTGGAAATCCGGAAATTATTATGAAGGTGCTCCGCCGTCAAAAGGGCTGGCAGTTGCCAGAATGATCGGCCACATAACATACATGAGTGATACATCGATGGCTGAAAAGTTTGGAAGACAAAAAAAGAGTGGCGCAAAGCCGTTCAAATTCACTGCGGATTTTGAAGTAGAGGGGTATTTGCGTTATCGGGGTGATAATTTTGTAAAACGCTTTGACGCCAACTCTTACCTTTATATTACCAAGGCTATGGATAATTTTGATGCTTCGGATGGAAAACCGCTTCAGGAAGCTCTGCAGGGAATCAAAGTAAAGGCGTTAGTGATTGCTTTTAAATCAGATTGGCTCTATCCTGCGTATCAGTCAAAGGAAATAGCTAAAGCCTGTAAGCTTTCCGGCATAGAAGCAACTTATTGCGAAATCGATTCTGCCTATGGGCACGATGCTTTTCTTTTGGAAGTTGAACAAGAGACGCATTTGATCTCGCATTTCTTGAAAAAAGTATTTTATGAATATGAGGTGACAGGAAGCTATGAAATATGAAGATATTCGTCTTGATCACAGGATGATATTGGATTTAATAGAACCGCGTTCTTCTGTTTTGGACCTTGGTTGCGGCAGCGGAGAGCTTTTATATATTTTGGTTAAAGAGAAAAAAGCCCGGGTTCAGGGCATTGAAATAGATGAACAGGCGATATATAAATGTGTTGCTAAGGGGCTAAACGTTTTTCATGGAGACGTAGACAGCGGTTTGGCAGAGTATAAAGATAAGTCATTTGATTATGTGATATTGAATCAGAGTTTACAGCAGATACGGCGCCTTGATGCGGTGCTCAATGACGCCCTGAGAGTCGGTAAAAAAGTTATTGTAGGATTCCCGAATTTCGCCTATTATAAGGCAAGGATACAAATATTTTTCCGCGGAAGGGCCCCGGTGACAGGTTCTTTGCCATATCAGTGGTATGAAACTCCAAATTTGCATTTTTTGAGTTTATTTGATTTCATATCTTACTGCCGTTTGAAAAAAATCGAGGTGGAGCAGGGTATATATATAGAGCGAAACAAGCGTGTCTTTTTCTTCCCGAATTTATTTGCGCAAGTAGGCATATTTAAGATAGAGAGGAGGGCATAAAATGCCGTATATTAACTTAAGATTAGTAGGGAAACTTACCAAAGAACAAAAGAAGGAGATAGCCCGGGAATTCTCCGATACAATATTTAAGGTAGCCGGTAAATCTAAAGAAAGCACGTATTTGGTTATTGATGAAATAGCAGGCGAAAATTGGGCGAAAGGTGAGAAGTTTTTTGGATAATCTTACCTTGTTTTCTATTGAATTATGGGGTATAATTTAAATATGAAGACGATATCCTTAAAGGTTTTAATATGCCTTATGGCTGTGGCGTTGGCCAGTGGGTTTATGGGTGAAGTAGCCTATGCCAATAACCATAAGGATTGTGCATGTTGTGCCAGTAATAATTGCCATGGTAATACCAAATGCCACGATACTGCTAAGGCGTGTGTTTGTAATTATCAGGCAACTCAAGTATTTTTACCAAAAAGCAATACTCTGCCAGTGCCTGTTTTCACCGGTTATCTTGCACAAAATCTAAGTTTTACGTACCTTTATCTGTCAACTGACGATATCTTCCATCCTCCGAAAGCCTGAAAGTCCGAATTTTAATCAAAAAACAAAGTTTTATATAATATAAAGGAGAAATATCATGAAAAAATATATATTTGTGTTGCCTATTGTCATGTCCATGCTTTTGGGCGGCGGATATGCTTTAGCTGCGGCAGATGGCTGTTGCGCAAAAACCTCCTGCGCATGCGTAAAAGGAGGGTGCTGCGTTAACGGAAAATGTTCCTGTAAAGGGGACTGCTGCGCTAAGGGTAGCTGCCATTGCGCTGATGGTAAATGTACCATAAAGTGCGGTTGCCAGAAGTAGCAACAACCAGGACGTGATAACTCTGTAAGCAAAATGGGGAAGGCGTAAGATTGCCTTCCCCATTTTGTTGTTGACAGGATAGCTTGATATGATAAAATAGTTATGAACATATGTTCATAACTAAAGGAGCCGGTGATGAGGCCTAAGATGATCCGCTGGGTAAAATGCATGCCTGGTGAGAGGTGTTTTAAACCGCTTTGCAAACCCTTAAATAAATTAGAAGGAGTCTATCTAACTCTCGATGAATTCGAGGCGGTGCGCCTTGCCTGCCTTGAGGGGCTAAAGCAGGTTGATGCCGCAAAGTTGATGAAAATATCCCGGCCGACTTTCTCGCGAATTTTGACTTCAGCCCAGAGAAAGATTGCCGATGGTTTAGTGAATATCAAAGCAATACGTATTGAAGGGGGCTGTTGCGAGATTATTAAGAAGCAAAGATGAGGATTAGCCATGATTAAACCGACAATTGATTGGTTGGTATACGATATTTTTAATATGCGGCAAGGGGCTTTGTTTTCCGAAGCCGTAAATTTTTTTCTCTACGACACGGTTAAGATATTTTTATTATTGACCGTCATTATTTTCGTTGTCGCTATCATACGGACATTTTTCTCTCCGGAGAGAACCCGGGCGATTTTAAGGCATAAGCAAGGTTATTGGGGTAATGTGCTTGCGGCGGTTTTGGGTATCGTGACCCCATTTTGTTCGTGTAGTGCGGTTCCCTTATTCTTGGGCTTTTTAGAGGCAGGGGTTCCGCTGGGGGTGACGTTCTCATTTTTAGTTGCCTCGCCCATGATTAATGAAGTAGCGTTGGTTATGTTGTGGGGGCTTTTTGGCTGGAAGCTGTCCTTTATCTATATCGGTAGCGGGCTTGTTATAGCTATCTTTTCGGGAATAGTGATTGGCAGGCTTAAAGTCGAAAAGCTGATTGAACATTTCAGTCATAAAAAGCAAGGGTGTTGTGCCCAATCAACCGGCATGACTTTTGACGATAGGATAGCTTACGCCAAGGGGTACACGGGGGACCTTTTAAAAAGTATATGGTTATATGTCATTCTTGGTATCGGTTTGGGGGCGTGGATTCATGGTTATGTCCCGGCGGATTTTCTTGCAAAGTATGCAGGCAGGGGAAATTGGTTTGCCGTGCCTTTGGCGACACTCATCGGTATTCCTCTTTATTCTAATGCAGCTGGCGTTATTCCTCTGGTTAGCGCATTGACCGAGAAAGGCGTGGCTATGGGAACAGCGCTTTCTTTTATGATGGCAGTAACCGCACTTTCGCTGCCTGAATTTATAATACTTCGAAAAGCTATGAAATTGAAGTTGCTTATAATTTTTGCTTCGGTTGTAGGCATAGGAATTATATTTACGGGGTATATATTTAATCTTATTTTGAAATAAGGAAAAATATGAAAATAGAAATTTTAGGAGCGGGTTGTACGAAGTGCAAGCAGTTAACCGCAAACGCGGAGGCGGCCTTAAAAGAGCTTAATATCAACGCGGAGATTTCCAAGGTTACCGATATCGGCAAGATCACCGAATACGGCGTGATGATGACGCCGGCATTAGCTGTTGATGGTGCTGTTGTATCAGCTGGTAAGGTATTGAGTAAGGACGAGATTAAAAAAATTATCTCAAAATAGGCGGAGGGAGGAAAAATTGAGTAGGCTATTCCTGATTCTTCTGGCGGCTGTTGCGATAAGTAGCAGCGGCATGATTCTTTCGCCGCTAGCTCAAGCAGCAGGGGATGTAAAAGACGCGCATGTTATTGCCTATTACTTGCATGGCACATTTCGCTGTCCGACCTGCTATAAGCTAGAACAGTATTCAAAGGAAGCTATAGAAAATAACTTTAAGGATGCGCTTGCATCCGGAAAGCTGGAGTTTAAAGTTGTTAATGTAGAAGATAAGGGCAATGAACACTTTAACAAAGATTACCAGCTTTACACTAAATCGCTTATTTTATCATTGGTCAAAGACGGTAAAGAAACAAAATGGATAAATCTTGATAAGATTTGGGAATACGTCGATAACAAACAGCGATTTTTAGCTTATGTTAAGGCGGAAGCCGCTGATCTCCTGAAAGAAGCCAAATGACAGAGATATTTATAGGTTTTGCCTCAGCCTTGTGGTTGGGCATATTAACTTCAATAAGCCCTTGTCCTTTGGCCTCCAATGTGGCAGCCATATCATTTTTGTCCAGGAAAATAGCGCATCCAGCGCTTGTGTTTATTTCAGGGTTAGCGTATACGCTTGGCAGGATGGTTTCTTATGCGGTCTTGGGATGGATTATCATCAGTTCTCTTTTAAGCGTTCCCCAAGTCGCTCAGTTTTTACAGAAATACATGGGTAAGGCTCTGGGCCCGTTATTAATTATTACCGGGCTCATTTTGCTGGAAGTAATTACTATTCGCTTGCCGGGAGTGGCGCTTTCAGAAAAGCATCACAATAAACTTGCAGAGTCCGGCGCTGGTGGCGCTTTTTTACTTGGTTTTATCTTTGCTTTGGCATTTTGCCCAATTTCGGCGGCGTTATTCTTTGGCAGCCTTATTCCTTTAGCGCTTAACCATAAAATGGGCGCTCTGCTGCCATTTATTTACGGAATAGGCACAGGGTTGCCGGTTCTTGTGTTTAGTGTCGCCATTGCTTTAGGCGTGACATCATTGAGCCGCTGGTTTCACAGGATTGCACGGTTTGAATACTATACCCGCAAGATTACCGGAGCCGTGTTTATCATTGTGGGCCTGTACTATATGGTGAGCAATTGGAGATAGATAAGAGCAAGAGGTATGAAATTATCGTTTTTCCGAATCAAGATGAAGGGCTGAAAGCCCAGCGGGCTTTGTTTTCTAAAGGCGCAGATTTTAAACATATTTCTACTTTGGCAGTAGTTGTCCCCCAAGAGCGCAGAGAGGAAGCATGCCAGGCCATTATCAATGATAACTTGCCAATCAGCGGGCATTATCCGTTTTTATACCGTGATTATGAAGAGGATTTCTTTAGCAGGGCGAAAGAATATAAAAGCCCGAAATCAGGCGAAGAGTTCTTAAAGAGTATCACCCTGTGTTATGTGGCGCCTTGTATGGCTGATGAAAAAAAGATACGGCTTATCGGATATTTCGATAAGGACATAGCAGAAATTTTACCTTATCTAAACGCTATTATCAAAGGCGCCTCATATAATAAGGGCGCTTCAATTTTGACCTATACCAAAGAGCGCCGGCTTATTAATCTTTATAGCATTAAGATTACCATCGCCAAGGCGGATGACATTATTGATGCCTGGGTGATATTGGATGAAGTTAAGAAGCTGATAAATAATACCTACCGCATCCGAGATATCATAAAACCGAACTACGAAGAAAAAGTTAAAGTAACCGCTCTGCAGATTTACGGCTGGCTTCCTAAAACTAATTGCCGCGCATGCGGGGAAGCGACTTGTCTTGCCTTTGCGGTTAGGCTTTTACAGGGCGAACAGAAACTTTTAAAATGCGCGCCTCTGTCAACGGAATCAAAATTTACCGAGAATAGGAAAATAATGCAAGAGATGGCTGAGGCATTAGGTGTTGCGTGATGGAGAAGATAGGGGGGGGAGTGATGAGTGAAAGCGTTGTTAGGAAATTATCGTTTTTGGACAGGTTTTTGACACTATGGATATTCTTAGCCATGGGGGTAGGAGTTTTTTCCGGCTATGCCTATCCACAAATTGTCAACTTCTGGAATAAATTTCAGGTGGGGACGACCAATATCCCGATAGCGATTGGCCTGATTCTTATGATGTATCCTCCCTTAGCAAAGGTTAAATACGAACAGATGGGGGATGTATTCCGTAACACAAAAGTGCTTTGGCTTTCGCTCATCCAGAACTGGGTAATCGGGCCTGTTCTTATGTTTATTCTTGCGGTTGTGTTTTTGCGGGGGTATCCCGAATACATGGCCGGACTCATTATGATCGGGCTTGCGCGATGCATTGCCATGGTTATTGTCTGGAACGAGTTGGCAAAAGGCGATACCGAATATTGCGCCGGGTTGGTAGCGTTTAATTCCGTTTTTCAGGTTTTGTTTTATTCTGTTTATGCCTGGTTTTTTATTACACTATTGCCGACATGGCTTGGGCTTAAGGGATCAATAGTGCGTATTACGATTGGGCAGATTGCCTGGAGTGTTTTTATTTATCTGGGGATACCGTTTCTTGCCGGTATTATCAGCCGGTTTAGCTTGATTAAGCTTAAAGGAAAAGAGTGGTATGAAAAGAAGTTCATTCCTCGGATTAGCCCTTTGACGCTTATTGCGCTTATTTTTACCATAGTGGTTATGTTTTCTCTTAAAGGGGAATATATTGTAAAAATTCCGCTTGATGTGGTGCGCATAGCGATTCCGCTTGCCATCTATTTTCTTGTCATGTTTTTGGTGTCTTTCTATATGGGCAGGAAAGCAGGAGCGGATTATTCAAAGACAGCTACGCTTTCATTTACGGCAGCAAGCAACAATTTTGAGCTTGCCATCGCGGTTGCAGTAGCAGTTTTTGGGATAAATTCGGGGGCGGCATTCGCGGCTGTAATTGGGCCTTTGGTAGAAGTCCCCGCCCTGATTATTCTTGTTAATGTTGCGCTGCGGTTTAAAAAAGTACTTCCTTGGGTAAAATCTTAAGGTATAGAGGAGGGAGCTTTAGTTTTGTTTAAACAGGGCTTTATCGCTTTCGGTTAGTTCTCCGCAAAAAATCCATACCGCGATTTGCAGGCCTTCGTCGTTTATCTTGATTATCTTACCGTCTTTCTGAATACCCTGTCCTTTATTGATGTCTTTTGCCTTATCTTTATCCTTAAACAGAAATACTACCTGATAGGGGGTATTGTTTTTTGTTTGCTGCTGTTCTGTACTGACCTGGTAGTAGGTTCCTTTTACGTCATTCACCGTATCAAAAAAATCATATTCTCCGGCATTACCGGCTGTGCCGCCTGCAGAAATTTCCTTTCCCAGGTTATCCTGCAATATCTGGTTTTTCTGCAGGTCTGTAGCCGCTTGAAAATTATCCACTAATTTACCTATATCTATCGCTTCGGCATAAGAGAGGCTGCAAATAACAAAAAGAAATATTAAGATAATTGCACAAAAGCCCGTAATTTTGTTCATTTATTCCTCCTGTTTTTATATTTTATAATATACCTTTAGAGGATGCGATTTGCAATGCTTTATTTAACGGAGTAAGCTTAAAAAATTACTTGACAATAATATGCAATATGCATATAATTATATACAAAAGTAATACATTTATATGCAATTTGAATATAGATAAACGGAGAAATGATGCTGTTTCCAAAGAATACCCTGAAACTCTTAAAAGTTTTTTACGCCCACCCCGAACAGCAATTCTATATCCAGGAGTTGGGGAGGGTGATGAAGAAGAAGCCGGGAGTCTTCCAAAGGACTCTTTATGGCCTGGAGAAGCAGGGGCTCCTGCAGAGTTGTTATAAAGCAAACGCCCGGTTCTTCAGCGTCAACAAAAGCCACCCCTTGTATAATGAATTTAAAACAATCGTCCAGAAGATGTCTTGCCTTGTGGTTATTCCGGTTATTGCTTTTTTGTTGTTAAGCTTTGGCAGCGGTTTCTGCGAAGAAAAGAAGCCGGAGGCCTTGACGTTCTCTTCGTTAAAAGAAGCAGTTAGGATTGCCTTCAAAAATAATAAAGATATCCAGATACAGGAATACGCGCTTAAAATATCCAGCGCAGATATATTAAATGCCAGAAGCGAGTTCCTGCCGAAAGTTGATTTTAATACCGGTTATACCCACAATGGGGCGGTATTGAAATCTTCAAGCGCCGGCTCCAAAAAGGATAGCGGGATATTTACCGGCTATAAGAACGATAATAAGATGGGGGTAAGCGTAAATGAGACAATTTATAACGGCGGGGCTAATCTTGCCGGGTTAAGAGAGGCGCAGCTCGGCCTAAAGGAGCAGATAGAAACCCTGCGGGCAACAAAACTCAACGTAGAGCTTGATGCAAAGAGGCTTTATTACGGGCTTTTGCTTGCTTATGAAACAGAGCGTATCGCAGAAAATTTGGTGCAGCAGGCAGAGAGCCATTATCAAGAGGTGAAAAATAACTTCCAGCAGGGCACTTCCTCAAAGTTTGACGTCCTGCAATCAAAGGTGCAGGTGTCCTTACTCATGCCGCAGTTAATAAACGCCCAGAATTCCGTGGATTTGATTATCGCGGAGATGGATAAATTGCTTGGTTTAAAAGTAGGTAATAAGATAATCATCAGCGATAAACTGATTTATGGCCCCTTTGAAATAAAGGAAGAAGAATTCCTGAAAGAGGCTTATTTGAATGAGCCGGAGATGATTTTGAAATCCCTGGGCATAGATATCAGCAAGTGGGCGATTAAATACGCCAGGGCAGGGTGGCTTCCCCAGGTAGACGCAAGCGCGGAATATCTCTATAGGTCCGGCAATATGGCAAATATGTTCAATAGCAAGCATAGTAATTGGGATATTGGTTTTTCCGTGCGTATACCTATATTTGACGGATTTTCCACTAAGGCAAAGGTGGATGCTGCCCGGGCAAAATATATGCAGTCAGTCATCGGGAAAGAGAATTTAGCCGACCAGGTAGCGGTTGATGTCAGGCAGGCATGCCTTGATTTGACTGAGGCGGCTGCGATTATAAAATCACAGGAAGATAATCTTGCCGACGCCAAGGAAGCCCTGGATATTTCTTATGTCCGTTATAATAACGGGGTAGGCATAAATCTGGATGTTATGGACGCGCAGGTTTCTCTGGCTAATGTGCAGAAGAATCTCGCCGAAGGTATTTACGATTATATTATGGCAAAGGCAAAACTGGACAGGCTTACGGGCAAGGGCCTTATAGAGGAGGGGAAATGAAGAAGAAAATAAAGTTTATACTTATATTGGTAATTTTAGCTATTGCCGCCTGCGCAACAATCGCATTAATATTAAAAGCAGAAAACAAGAACGGAAAAGTCATTAAAGTTTCTGGCAATATTGAGGGTGATGATGTGCGCATATCTTTCAGGGTAGAAGGGCAAGTTGAAGAGCTCCTTACTGATGAGGGCGAGGTTATAAAGAAAAATGATATTGTTGCCAGGCTGAATAAGGATGAGCTGAGTAAAATCAAGGCCGAGGCAGAAGCGGCATTGAAGCTGGCGGAATACCAATATAAGCTTGACTCTGATGATTATCTCAGGGCGGAAAACCTTTTGAAGGCAGGGGCAATTTCAGCCCAGAAACGCGACGCGGCAAAGACCAAAATGGATACTGATTCAGCTAATGTTAAACAGCTGCAGGCTTCTTTGGAATTGGCCAATACAAAATTAGGCTGGGCGGATTTAGCCAGCCCTCTTGATGGCTACGTCCTGGTAAAGAGCGCCTTGCCCGGTGAGGTAGTACAGCCGGGCTCCCCGGTTTTTACTGCGGTAAACCTGGATAACCTTTGGGTTACTGCCTATATAAATGAGACTGATTTAGGCAGGGTCAAATTAGGGCAGAAGGCCTATGTAGAAACAGATAGTTACCGCGGAAAAAAATATGACGCTAAAGTTTCATTCATATCAAGCCAGACAGAGTTCACTCCTAAATACATCCAAACCAGCGAGGAAAGGGTAAAGTATGTTTACAGGATAAAAGTCAGGGTGAATAATTCCAGCCTGGACTTGAAGCCCGGGATGCCTGCTGATGCGTACATAATGCTTGAATAGACTTATCCATGGTCACTATAAAAACTGAAAACCTCACCCGTAAATTCGGGGCATTGACTGCCCTTGACCATCTTAATCTGGAAGTAGGAGAGGGAGAGATTTTTGGTTTAGTCGGCCCCGACGGTGCGGGAAAATCTACCACTATGCGGCTTTTAACCGGTATCCTGGATCCCACGGAAGGCCAGGCCTGGGTTTACAATAAGCATACCGTAAAAGAAGCTGAACCTTTGAAGGAATATACCGCTTATATGTCCCAGCGCTTCGGGCTTTATGAGGAATTAACCGTTTTAGAAAATATCAATTTTTACGCCGATGTTTACGGCGTTGCAAAAAAGAAACGCCAGGAGGCGATTGATCGCCTGCTCGGTTTTTCCGGGCTCCTGCCTTTTAAACAGCGTTTTGCCGGCAAGCTTTCCGGAGGGATGAAGCAAAAGCTGGGCCTTGCCTGCGCCTTGATACATACCCCCAAAGTCTTATTTCTTGATGAGCCCACCAATGGTGTTGACCCTGTTTCCCGGAGGGATTTTTGGAATATACTCTATGACTTATTAAAAGAAAAAGTGACCATATTTTGTTCTACTTGTTACCTTGATGAAGCAGAGCGTTGCCGCAGAGTCGGGCTATTGCATAAAGGTAAGCTTTTACGCTGTGAATCTCCGGAAAAAATCAAAAAAGAATGTAACGCCAAAACTTTAGAAGAAGCCTTTGTCACTATAATTAAAGAATATGAAGGAAAACAGCCCAAATAGCATTGCCGTAAGCGTGCAAAACCTGGAAAAAAAGTTTGGCCAGTTTACCGCGGTCAACCGGATTAATTTCGAGGTAAAGCAAGGCGAGATTTTTGGATTCTTAGGCCCTAACGGCGCGGGGAAATCAACAACTATCAGAATGCTCTGCGGGATCATTCCTCCTACTTCGGGCAGCGGGCAGGTGGGCGGGTACGATATTATCAAGGAGCAGTATAAAATCAAAGAGCATATCGGTTATATGTCCCAGAAATTCTCCCTTTATGATGATTTGACTGTTGAAGAGAATATAAATTTTTACAGCGGGGTATATAAAATCCCTAAGGCTGAGAAAAAAGAGCGTTTTGAAGAGACTATCCGCACCGCTGGCTTAGAGGGGATGGAATCAAATCTTACAGTTACGCTTGCCGGCGGATGGAAGCAGCGCCTGGCATTAGGGTGCGCGCTTCTACATAAGCCAAAGATCCTGTTTCTCGATGAGCCGACATCGGGCGCAGACCCTTTGACCCGGGCAAACTTCTGGAATGTTATTAAGAATCTGGCAAGCTTGGGAGTGACTGTTTTTGTTACTACCCATTATATGGATGAGGCGGAGAATTGCAACCGCATGGTTTTGATATATCACGGCACGATTATCGCCTCGGGCACGCCCCAGGAGATGAAGACTAAGTGTATGAAGAACGAGGTGCTTGAAATTATATTGGCTGATTCCCAGGATTGGCTGGAAAGGGTCAATAAGATAGAAGGGGTGAAAGAAGCCGCATTATTCGGAGTGAATATACACGCTGTTGTCTATGACAGTTCTAAGGCATTACCGGCGATAAAGGGGTTCCTGCAAAAAGAGAAAGCGGGGAATTTTAGTGTGAATAAAATTCTTCCTTCTCTGGAAGACGTGTTTGTCTCTTCTATAGAAGACTATGATAAGGAACATAAGGGATGAATTTAAGAAGAATTAATGCTGTGGCTTGGAAGGAATTTATCCAGATCAGGCGCGACCCGCGTTCGCTGGGCCTGGCCCTGGTAATCCCTATGTTTTTACTGATAATCTTTGGTTACGGGCTTTCTTTGGATATTGACCATGTGCGCACTGTGATATGGAACCAGGATGCTTCCTCCGAGCTTACCCGTGACTTCCTGCTTAATTTTAAAAACTCAAAATATTTTAAAATAGTCGGCGATACCGATAACTACCGGGATATTGAGCGCATGATTAATGGCGGCAAGGTGATGATGGCTTTAATCATACCCAAAGATTTCTCGCATTACTTGGATTCCGGTAAGGCTGCGCCGCTGCAATTGATAATAGACGGAAGCGACGCCAATACCGCGACCATAGCCAGGGGTTATGTGCAGGCAGTGGTTGCCAAATACAATGTGAATCTGTTATCCAGCGCGTTTAGCCGCCACGGCTTGGAAGCTTCTCAAAACATAGATGCCCGCTCAAGGATCTGGTTTAATATGGGGTTGATCAGCACCTGGTTTATCGCTCCCGGGGTCATTGCTATGATTATTATGATTATCGCGGCGCTGCTTACTTCTATCTGCATTGCCCGGGAATGGGAGAGGGGCACCATGGAGCAGCTGATTTCTACTCCGGTGAAAGCCCCGGAACTGATTATCGGTAAATTCATACCTTATTTTGCCATCGGATTCTTTGACCTTGTGGTAGGAGTACTCATGGCCAGGTTCCTATTCGGCGTTCCTTTCAGAGGTAATTATTTTCTGCTGGTTGCTTTAAGCGCTCTTTTCTTAACCGGGGCTCTCTCGCAGGGGATAATAATTTCTGTAGTCGCCAAAAGCCAGCTGATGGCCAGCCAGCTAGCCACCTTGACTACTATGGTGCCGACCATGATTTTGTCCGGTTTTATTTACCCGATTTTTAATATGCCGCAAGCGTTACAGGTAGTTACCTATTTGATCCCGGCGCGTTATTACATCGTTGTATTAAGAGAGCTATTCTTAAAAGGCGGAGGGATGGATGTCCTTTGGGATGAAGCGCTTTTTCTGTTTATATTTGCTTTTATAATGCTCGGCCTTGCTATAAAGAAGTTCAAGAAAAAGGTGGCGTTATAGTCCCGCTTTGCGGGATTTCACGCTGAATAAAGATTGAGGTGTTCATGTTCGAACGAATACGGGCTATCCTGATAAAAGAGTTCAAGCAGATTTTCCGGGACCCGCGGATGAAAACGGTTATTTTTATCACTCCCCTTGTCCAGATAATACTGTTCGGTTATGCCGCAAATAAGGATATCAATTTTGTTCCCACCGTTATTTTTGACCGGGATAATAGCGTGGAGAGCCGGGAACTCCTGCGCAGGTTCACCTATTCAAAATATTTTGTCCCTAAACAGTACATTAATAGTGAAAAGGAGCAGAATTTTGTCCTTGATAAAGGCTTGGCTAACGTAGTAATCCATATTGACCGTGGTTTCGGCCGTAACATTAATGCCGGCAAAGACGCGGCAGTGCAATTAGCTTTTGACGGCACAGACTCAAATACCGCGATGATTGTAATGGGCTATGCCAATACGGTGGTGAGTAATTACCAGTATGATACTTTGAAAGAGAAAGCTGAAGCAAAAGGCTGGACAGAAACATTTCCCACTGTGGACCTGAGGGACCGCGCCTGGTTTAACGGCAACCTTGTCTCAAGGAATTATTACCTGCCCGGAGTAATCGCCATCGTAGTGACTATGATGTCGCTTTTATTAAGTGCTATGGCGATAGTAAAAGAAAAAGAGATTGGCACTATGGAGCAGCTTACTGTAAGCCCGATTAAGCCGATTGAGCTTATTGTGGGCAAGCTTCTTCCGTTCGCCGTAATCGCGCTTATCCAAATTACCCTGGTTACTTTATTAGGCGTGTTTTGGTTTCATCTGCCGTTAAGGGGGAGCTTGCTTTTGTTATTGCTTTCCACTTGTATATATTTATTTACTACTCTGGGAATAGGGCTGTTTATATCTACGATATCCTCGACCCAGCAGGAGGCAATGATGTCGGTTTTTCTTTTCTTCATGCCGACTATGTTATTATCCGGTTTTGCTTACCCGATTTCCAATATGCCGCAGGTTATTCAGTGGTTTACTTTTATCAATCCTTTGCGCTATTTTATGGTAGTGATCAGGAGCATATTTTTAAAAGGGATAGGGATCGAGATTCTTTGGGTCCAGTTGGTGCCGTTATTAATCATAGGCCTATCAGTTATTATTTTCAGCACCCTCAAGTTCCGTAAGAGTTTAGGATAAAAGGAGGAAAATAATGATGCAGGAGGTAGTTAAAATCATACAGGAGAATCCGGAAGTGCTGTTATTTTTGGCTTTAGCCATAGGTTATCTTATTGGAAAGATAAAGGTAAAGGGTTTTGGTTTAGGTACCACCGCTTCGGTGCTCCTAGTGGCAATGGTTTTAGGCCAGTTTGGCATAGAAGTCCCGCCAATACTTAAGAACCTAAGTTTTGCCCTTTTTGCGTTTTGTATCGGTTACCAGGTGGGGCCGCAGTTTTTCGGAGCGCTGCGAAAAGAAGGCTTCAATTATCTTTGGATATCGGTTGTAGTAGCGCTGGTGGGTTTAGGGACGGCAATATTTTTAGGTAAGACCATGCATTTTGATAAAGGCACGACTGCTGGGTTGTTCGCCGGCGCAATGACTCAATCCGCGGTTATAGGCACAGCAGATGGGGCAGTGGACCATCTTTCGATATCCGACGCACAGAAGAAAGCTTTAAGTGATAATGTCGCGGTATCCTATGCCATAACCTATATATTCGGCACGGTAGGGGTAATTTTATTTTTTAAACTTCTCCCGTGGTTTTTAAGGATTAACCTGAAAGAGGAGGCGAGAAAGCTTGAGGAGAAATTGGGAGTGATATCAGACATATCCAAATATCCTGAACTTTTTTCCTGGTCGCGCACAGTCGGGCTTCGGGCTTACAGGGTGGCTAACGAGCAGGTCTGCGGAAAAACTGTCGATGAAGTAGAAAAACTTTTTCCGGTCAGGCTCACTATTGAAAAGATAAAGCGCCGGGATGAGTTGTTCGATGCCTCCTTTGATACAACTTTGAATATGGGGGATATATTGGTAATAACAGGGAATCATAAGGGCTTGGTGATTGCCAGCCAAATTATAGGAGAAGAAGTTGATGTTTTTGAGTTCACCGACATGATCGGCGAGTCGCTGGAAGTGTGTGTGCTTAATTCTGCTTTTACCGGAAAGACGTTAGGACAGCTAGCGGAGGATGCTGATATCCAAAAATTTGCCCGCGGGGTTTTCTTAAGAAGAATGACCCGTCAGGGCAGGGAATTGCCTATTTCCTTGGAGACCGTATTTAATAAATGCGACGTGGTCCAGCTTGTCGGGCCAAAAAGCGAAATTGAGCGGGCCGCGCAGGTGTTGGGTTATGCTTTACGTCCCACTTCCGTGACTGACCTGGTGATGGTGGGCATAGGTTGTGTCCTGGGCACTTTATTGGGTATGATTGTTGTCCCTATAGCAGGGATTCCTATTACTCTTGGCGTAGGCGGCGGTGTGCTTGTAGCCGGGTTAATATTCGGCTGGCTGCGTTCGGTGCATCCGACTTTCGGGCAGATTCCTGATGCCGGGCAATGGTTGTTAAACGATTTTGGGTTAAGCCTTTTTGTGGCATGTATCGGGTTAGGTTCGGGAAAACAGGCTGTGCAGGCTTTACAGACCAGCGGTATGTCGGTATTTCTAGCAGGAATTGTTTTGGCGCTTGTTCCGATTATAGCGGGAGTTATTTTCGGGAAGTATGTACTCAGGATGAACCCGGTATTGTTACTGGGTGGCTTGACCGGCGCCAGGGTAATACCTCCGGCGTTGAATACCCTGCAGGAGGATGCTGAAAGTTCTACTTTGGCCCTGGGGTTTGCCGCGCCTTTTGCCTTTGCTAATGTGTTTCTTACTATTATGGGAAGCGTGATAATAAATCTGATGTAGCGGTTTTTAAGAAGAGAAAGTAATCAGGCCCGGCCGCTGCGGATTACCTTGTTTTTTAAGATATTGATTACCGTAGGGTCAACCTGAAACATTCCACGTAGCGAGACCGTACTTAAATTACGGATAGATTCTTCTGCGGTTTTTCCCAACACTCCTTCGTCAGGGGAGAGGCCGTATCCCATAAGAGCTACGATTGCGGAGCGTATAGCGGTTTCTGTTCCGGTGGTAACTTTCATAGCGCAGCCGGGCTTGGCTCCGTCGCAGATTATCCCGCATAAGTCCCCGATAACATTATCTACGGCAAAGGTAATTTTTTGCATATCAATGCCGGCTTTTTGATAGACTAATGCAACTGCCGTGGAGACGCCGGCGGCTATTGCGCATCCGCAGATGACTGATAATTCCCCGGTAAAACACTTGATGTAGGAATTGACTGCGTGGCTGATAGCAATGCTTTCCTGGATGCGTTTTGGATCTATTCCCCATTCCTTGCCTACAAGATAAGGGCCCAATATAGCCAATATGCCTTGATTTCCTGAGCCGCCGCTGGTCATTACCGGTTCCGGCATACCGCTCATCCGGGCATCTACTCCTGCAGCTACCGATAATTTTACCCTGAATGCCATATTATCCGATACCGCGCCTTCTTTTGCCATTTGCCGCAGCTGGGAGGCTAATTTATTGTGGGTGATGCCTTTCTCGGCTATCGCCAGGTTCATCTCTACGCCTTTTTGGATATATGCCCGGGTTTCGTCGTCGATTTTGATTGCTTCACGCAAAACTTCTTCGAGTTTCATCTGCCTTAGAACATCGCGGTATCCTTTTTCCTTGCTGCCGGCATGCGGGTGCGACTGGATGATTGACTTTCCGTCTTTTTCCAGGCAAGTAATATTGGTGTGGCCTTCTGATACGATGCAATGCACGCGCGAGCCGCCACCTTCGGCTATTACTTCAATATGGAAATCCTTTTCGTCATCTTTGCAGCTATATTTTAAATTCCCTTTGCTAATAAACTCAACCGCTTTCCTGCGGATTTCCGGAGTGGTTTCTTTTAAGATTTCCAGGCGCAGGGATGATTTCGCAATAAATGCGCCAAGAGCGCAGGCCACCGGGTTTCCCTTTTGCCCGTCGCTATAGGGGACGGTGACTGCTGCGCCGTTCTTAAAAGTACCCGGGTCAACAATAAGTTCTAGCTTCTCTACGGCTGAGGGTAATTGTTCCGCGGCGGCAGCTGCGGTGTAAGCGCAGGAAATCGGCTCGGTGCATCCGATAGAGGGGAATACTTCATTAGCCAGAATTTCTTTTAATATGTCCATATTTATCCTTTTAGTTATTGATTTAAAACTTTAGCATGTGGTTAATTATATGTCAAGTTGGTTCTTTTAAGAAAGAAAATGTTGCGGAGAGTTCTGTTTGAAGGTAAAATAATATCATAAGAGGAGGGAGTATGAAAAAAATATTTGTTTTGCCGGTTTTATGCTTATTGTTATGCGGATGTTCCACTATGCAAGTTTCCAGGCTTACTGAAGTCAACAGGAAAAATTTAGCCCGTCTTAGCCTTGATATGGATAAAGACCGCGCTTTAGCTGTTATGGGAAAAAGCCATAGCATCTATCATTGTGACCGGGGGGTTTCCAAACAGGCCAATGATGTTATAGTGGATAATCCTTACCGCACGGAGAAGATGCAATTGTCCGGAAGGACTTTGGAGATAATCTATTACGTTACCGACTTTAAGAATGATAATTGCATGATTGATAACGAAGAATTGACGCCTCTTGTATTTGAGAATTCTAAGCTGATAGGCTGGGGCAACATTTTTTTGTCAAAAATCGCCTCTGACATAAAGCAGGATAAATGAGTTTTATTACTACTTCAATTTTTGACCTTTTTAAAATCGGGCCTGGTCCGTCGAGCTCTCATACCATAGGGCCAATGAGGGCTGCCTGTCGATTCCTGGAAGCTATCAATAGCCTCTCTGATAGCCAAGTCAAGTCTGCCGATAAGGTAGAGGTTTATTTATACGGATCACTCAGCGCTACAGGCAAGGGACATGGCACGGACCATGCGGTTTTGGCCGGTTTGCTCGGTTGGAGGCCTGAGACCTGCGATTCGGAGGCATTTGTCAGGTTATTTAGCGACCCCCGTAAAACATACTACCTGAAGATCAAAGATAAAGCCATTCCTTTTAGCCGTAAGAATATCTATTTCGACAAAATCGTACATCCCTTTCCTTTTCAGAACACACTGGTATTGAAATTATTCTCTAAAAAAAGGCTGATTCTGGAAAAAGTATATTATTCCATCGGAGGAGGCTTTATAAAATGCAAAGACGAAAAAGAACCTAAGCGCCCGCTGCCGGTCTATCGCTATTCCAATATGTCAGAACTTATTGGTTTGGCCTGTGCACATAAAATGAGCCTAGGCGAGATAATCCTGGCGAACGAAGAGGCTATTACGGGAAAAAACAAGAAGACGATATTAAAAGAACTGCATAATATAATCGCGGCGATGCTTGAATCGGTTGAGCGGGGATTGCATGCGGAGGGTGTTCTCCCCGGTTCCATAGGCCTGTCCAGAAAGGCGCATGCTTTGTTTATCAGGCAGCACTTGCCGGAACATACGCCGGGCCGCTTCATGGTTCTAATGAGTTCTTATGCCATGGCTGCTGCAGAAGAAAACGCCTCCCATCATAAAGTGGTTACCGCTCCTACATTAGGTTCATCCGGAGTGATTCCCGGCATTCTTTACATGCTTAAAAGCCACCTTAATACGCCTGACCGGGTATTATGCGAGGGGATGCTTGCTGCCAGCGCGGTCGGCTTCATCATTAAACACAACGCCAGTATTTCAGGAGCTGAAGTAGGCTGTCAGGGTGAAATCGGAGCTGCCTGCAGCATGGCCGCCGCATTATTAGCATATATTAACAAGCATGATATACACAGGGTAGCTAATGCCGCAGAAATCGCTCTTGAGCATTGCCTTGGCTGGACCTGTGACCCCGTAGGAGGTTATGTCCAGATTCCCTGCATTGAACGTAATGCTATAGGCGCGGTGCACGCGGTTAACGCTTATGTCCTGGCAACAGTAGGCAGCCCCAGAAGGCAAAAAATAGAATTTGACCAGGTAGTTGAGGCTATGCTTGAAACCGGCCGGGATATGTCAACAAAATATAAAGAGACTTCCAAGGGTGGTTTAGCAACAGTATGCGCCGCGATATGCTAAATGAAGAAGATTATTTTTTCCTGCCTGATTTTTTTAACCGTTCTATTTTTTTCTTTGGCCTACGCCGGAGGTTCCGAAGATCAGAGGATAAATTTATCGCATAAGCCCGGAGAGGGTTTAACGATAGAAAAGCTGGATTTAGAAATAAAACCCGGAGCTACTTATGTAATCCAGGGTGTCTCAGACCCCAATAACGCCAAGGGCGCCCAGTTTAGCGGTGCATGGAGAGCGGAATTAGACGTAAAAAAGAAATTCTGGGAGTGGGGCGAAGCTTTTGTAAGGCTCTTAGCCGGCGGCCACAAATCGGTAACCAATAAAATAAACGCGTTTAGCAACGTAGATTACAACGCGCATGATTCGCGGGGAGATATTTCCGCGCATACCTTCTGGTACAAACAGTATTTATTCAAAAAACAGTTTACCCTTGCCTTAGGCAAGCTTGACCCCACTGATTGGTTTGATTTAAATAAATACGCGGATAATCATAGGACCCAATTCCTGGGGGATATATTCAATAATTCCCCCCTGATAGACTGGCCGGTCAATTACAGTTTTGGCGTGCATATGGATGCTGCGCCTGAATCCGCAAAATTCATCCAGCTTGCTTTTGATTATCTTGACGCGGATTGGAAGAATATTTTCCAGCGCAGCATATTTGCCTGGGAGCTGAATTTTCGCCCGGCTTATTTATCAGGTAATGGCCCTGTTCAGCGGGACGGTAATTACAGGCTTTACGGTTGGCTGAATAACAGGCCGCATGCGAAACTTATTCAAGGCGGGGTTTCGCAGGCTGATGCCGATAATCTAAATTACGGGGTAGGTTTAAGCTGCGACCAGATGATTACCGATGTATTCGGTTTGTTCAGCCGCCTTGGCTGGCAGAGGCCGGATGTAGCTAATCCTGAAAATTTTGCCACCCTGGAGTGGATGTGGACAATGGGCGCTCAAATGAAGGGTGAATATTGGGGGAGAAAGTTTGATGCCTTAGGGATGGCAGTAGGGCAGCTTTTCCCCAGCAGTGAATATAAGGATGCCGGTCACCCTGCAGCGGCAGAGGGCCATGCCGAATTATATTATAATTATAAATTAAACGAATATTTGGCGTTAACGCCTGATCTGCAATTTATCTGGAATCCTAACGGAGCGGCCGAGCATTCGCAGGGAGGCGACGGGACTGTTTTTGTTTACGGGATTAGGGCGCAGGCATATTTCTAAATCGGGAGAAGTAAAAATGAAAAAAATATTATTTTTGGCAGGGGCGATTTTTCTGAACGGTTGCGCTACGCCGAAGATTTTTGTGAACCCGCAGAGAAATGCAGAAGAGACTCGAAAAGACCGGGATGAATGCCAAAAGGTAGGTAATCTTGAAAAATGTATGCAGGATAAGGGGTATAAATTAGTCCCTGAGAGCGAAGCCAAGAAAATGCAAGGTTTTGAGAAGGTATGGTTTAACCCGAATGCCGATTTTAAAAAATATGATGTTATATTCGTTGATAAAGTGGATACCAGCCAGGCTAAGCATAAAGAGGGCGGGATTTTTAGTTTATTGGATGATAAGGCGGATTTTGAAGAAGCGGCCAAGATTGCCGAAGAAATGCGGGCGCGTTTTGTAAAGCAATTGAATACGGTTATGCCTGCCGAAACAGACAGGGAGAAGATTGGCGGCAGAAGCGCTATGATAATGAGTTTAAAGTTGACCCAGATTACCGGCGCCAATGTGGGGGCGAATGTCGCCACTAAAGTTTTTACCGGGAGTACTTTTTGCGATGCGAGCTTGGGAATGGAAGCGATGATTACCGACGCCGATACCGCGCAGGAGCTGATTAGCCTGGCGGATAAGCATTCTTCGGATATAACCGACGGCAATGTCAGCGTTGCCAATGAAGTTTTGGATACAGATAGCTTTACCCGCTGGGAGGGTGCCTACAAAACCCTGGATTTCTGGGCGGACCGCCTGGCCGGTATCATAGCCCAAAAGAGGGGGCAGAAATACGAATCTTCTCTTATAAAGATAAAAGCTTTCTAAAACCGGTAATTTTACATATCCTTGATTAAATAAACATTTGGGCTTATAATATGATTTGTAGTGAGGAGGCTCTTTTTAATGCCGCAGCAAAAAATTACCTTTAATTATTCCACACCAGGAGTGCTTCAAATTAAGCTGAGCGGAGATTGGCAGATGGCTTCCGGACTGCCCGCGGCAGGTGAGGTCAGCTCGCAGTTTGCCAGCCACAACGATATCAAGCAAATCACCTTTGATGTTTCAGGAATGGATAAGTGGGACAGCGGGCTTGTTTCTTTTTTGCTGCGTATAATCAGGGAGTGTGAGCATAAAGATATTCATGTCAGCCTTGAAGAGCTGCCGCAGGGAGCGCAGAAATTGTTGGCGCTGGCTTTAAGAGTGAATGAGAGAGTTATTCCTACTCCGAGAGCCCGCGAGCCTTTTTTTGAAAAGGTGGGGGCAAAGGTTCTGCAGATTGAACAGGGTATGCATTCTCTGCTTGATTTCTTAGGTGAGATTGCCGTTAGTTTCGGCCGCCTGGTTACCGGTAAAGCTTATTTCCGCGGCGATGATTTTATGTCTATTGTACAGAAATGCGGGGCTTCTGCTTTCGGATTAGTTTCTTTAATCAGTTTATTAGTAGGGATGATCCTTGCTTTTATCGGGGCGATACAGTTAAAATTGCTGGGGGCCCAGATTTATGTCGCCGATATTGTGGGAATTGCTATGGTCCGGATAATGGGGGCAGTGATGACCGGTATCCTTATGTCAGGCCGCACCGGGGCCTCTTTCGCGGCGGAACTTGGGATTATGCAGACAAACGAAGAAATTGATGCCCTGAAAACCCTGGGAGTTTCTCCGGTTGAATTTTTAGTTATGCCGCGGGTCCTGGCGTTAGTGATTATGATGCCGCTTTTAACTCTCTATGCGGATCTTATGGGTGTATTAGGCGGTTTTGTTATTAGCGTAGGCATGCTCGGCCTCAATCCGATTGAATATCTTAATCATACCTATGACGCAGTGAAACTCAGTTATCTCTGGATCGGGCTGATTCATAGTTTTGTTTTTGGGGTAATTGTGGCGATTGTAGGTTGTTTCCGCGGTATCAACTGCGAAAGAAGTGCTGCAGCGGTAGGAGAAGCAACTACTTCGGCAGTGGTTACATCAATTACCGCCATTGTGCTTGCTACTGCGGTTATTACATTTATCTGTCAGATACTGGGGGTTTAGATGGTTAAAAATCTTTCACAACCGGTTATAGAGGTGCGCAACCTGGATTTAAGCTACGATGATTATGTGGTTATGCGCAATCTTAATTTCAGCGTGCAAAAAGGCGATATTTTCCTGGTCATGGGAGGGAGTGGGTGCGGCAAAAGCACTCTACTTAAAGCCCTCATCGGACTCAATGAACCGACAGGGGGAGAGGTTTTGTACAGCGGAAAAAACTTCTGGCAGGCAGACGATACAGAACAACAGATGATGATGCGGCGTTTCGGGGTCCTTTACCAAGGCGGGGCATTATGGAGTTCTTTTACATTGGAGGAGAATATCGCGCTTCCTTTGCAGTTGTATACTAATTTGTCCGCCCGCCAGATACGGGAAGTAGTAGGGTTAAAACTTTCATTGGTGGGCTTGGAAGGATATGAGGATTTTTACCCTGCGGAGTTAAGCGGCGGGATGTGTAAGCGCGCTGCCTTAGCCCGGGCAATCTCCCTTGACCCGGAGATTATCTTTTTTGATGAACCTTCTTCCGGGCTTGACCCGTTAAGCGCCCGGATGCTAGATGATTTAATATTGCAATTAAGGGATACGTTAGGAGCAACAATAATGGTAGTTACCCATGAGCTTGCCAGTATTTTTGCCATTGGGGACAACGCGGTATTTCTTGATACGGAAAGTAAAACCATGATTGCCGAGGGAAACCCAAAGGATTTATTGGTTAATTCTAAAGACCCCAGGGTCATCCAGTTTCTGACCAGGGGAGAGAAACAAGGAGTCGCATAATGGCTAGAAAAGCGAATAAAACGGTAATCGGCATATTTGTGGTGGGAGCAGTGGCATTGTTAGTGTTGGCGGTCACGGTTTTCGGTTCAGGTGTATTTTTGAAACGCTCGGATAAATACGTGTTGTTTTTTGACGGCTCTATCAAGGGCCTCTCTGTGGGGGCGCCGGTAAATTTCCGGGGAGTAAAAATCGGTAATGTTTCCGATATCAGCCTGCTCTATGACTCGAACAGTAAAAATGTGCTTATCCCGGTAATTATTGACGTAGAGTTAGCCCGGGTGAAGGGGGCGCCTGATAATTTGGGGTATCCTGATTACAAAAAGTTGATTGATGAAGGGTTGCGGGCGCGGCTTGAAATACAGAATTTTATTACCAGCCAGCTTATGCTGACGTTCGATTTTTATCCGGATAAGCCGGCAAAAATGTATGATATCATAAGAGATTACCCAGAATTGCCTACTCTTCCCATATCCCCGGATATTTTTGAAGTTATGGATGAAATCCCGATAAAGGAAATTTCCGAAGACTTAAAGCAGGCAGTCTCTGGTATTAACAGGCTGGTAAATTCTAAAGGTATCTCTGAGTTGGATAAAACACTCAGCGAAATAACTCAGGCAGCGCGTTCGATACATTTGTTTGTAGAATACCTGGAGCAGCATCCGGAAGCGCTTTTAAAAGGAAAACCAATTCCCAAAGGAGAGTAAAATGAAACAGGCGGACTTTTTATGCGGTAAGGTTATGGCCTGCGCGCTTTTAGCCCTGATTGCAGGCGGGTGCGTATCTGTGCCGAACAGCCCAAACCCGAAGTTTTATATGCTCCGGGCGATAGATGAAAGCCAGGCAGCCCAGAAGTTCACTGTCGCTCCCAATATGATCATTGGGATAGGCCCGGTCAAGATCCCCGAATACCTGAACCGGCCGCAGATTGTCACCCGTGATAATAATAATATGTTAATCTTTGCCCAATTCGACCGTTGGGGAGAGTCCCTTGATATAGGGCTGGGCCGCTTGATCAGGGAGAATCTTATTGCCATGCTTCCGGGAGCGACCCTGGAAATGTTTCCCTGGGGGCTAGATGTCCCGGTCAAATATCAGGTTTTTATTGATGTAGTCCAGTTGGAAAGCGAGCTGGAGAAGGATATGTTTTTTGCGGTGCAATGGTCGATCTTCGACATAGATAAAAAGAAAATGGTGCTTATAAAGAGGTCGGAGTTCCGGCAGTCAATCAGCCCTCATAATTATTCCGGCTTAGTCAAGACGCTTAGCGCTGCCTGCGCATCTTTAAGCAGCGAGATTGCCGAGGCGGTAGGTTCGCTGGGAACTTTACCTGAGCCAAAAGAGGATATCCCGGTATCTAAACAAAATACCTTTTGATTTTGAATTAGGCCCTGCCGATTTTACCAATGAATATAAAGCAAAATATTATTTTCCGGATATGTTTAGTGTTCCTGCTTTGCATCTGTGCGCTGCCGGGCTGCGGAAGCCTTAAGCTTGAGAGCAGCCGGCGGGACAGCGAAATCATTATTGACGGTAAATATTCGGATTGGGGCAAGACAGAAGCATATTACGATGAAAAAGAAAAGTTAGTGGTTAATTTATGTAATGACCAGGATTATTTGTATATCTGCCTTATTTCCCGGAATCGTAAGGTAGAAACCCAGTTAATGGAGTCGGGCTTTGTGGCCTGGTTTGACCCGGATGGAGGGAAGAATAAATCATTCGGCATCCGTTTCCCTATAGGGCTGAAGAGTATGGGGATGTCAATAACTGAAAATGAGAAAAAGAGCAGGGAATACAGGGGAGAAGGAGATATAGAAGACCCGGCAGGCAGAGAAAACGACAGATGGACAGATAAAGAGTTTGCAAAAAAACTGGAGACCCTTGAAGGACTGCAGGAAAAAATAGAAATTATCAGGACGCCGCCACAGGATATTACCAAAAGAAGAGGCGGACAGCGCAAAGATTTTATTAAAGATAAAGGCATGGAATTATCTTTAGAGGAGGCCGCTAAGCTGGGGATTGAGGCGAAGATGGGGCATCAAAATGGTTATTTTGTTTATGAGCTTAAGGTGCCGCTTATAAAATCCGTTGAGCATCCGCAGGCCGTAGAATTAAGGACGGATAAGACAATAGGCTTGGGATTTGAGGTTCAAAAACCCATGATGATGGATAGAGGGATGGGGGATCCTGTGCCTCAGGGAGGTGGCAGTAATGAAATGCCCGAAAGGTTCCAGTTATGGGCAATGGTGTCGCTTTCGTAAAGTAAGGGTCAGTTTATTCTCTGCAAGTATTCGATGATTTCTTTTATGGTTCTGTCGGGAGTTGAGGCTCCTGCGGTTACGCCTACGTTTCGCGCGCCTTTAAACCAGGCCGGCTTTATATCCTGCCTTGACTGGACCCAATAACTTCTTTTATTGATGGCTTTAGCGATTTCATAAAGCCTTTTGGTATTGGCGCTGGTCTTTGAGCCGGCGATAATCATCACATCGTTCTCCAGGGGCATCTTCTTAATTTCTTCCTGCTTCAGCCTGGTTGGTTTGCAAATCGTATTAAAGAATTTCAATTCACTTACCAGCGGCTTTAATTTTTCGGCAATCCTGGCGACTTTTTCCATATTCTGCGTGGATTGGACCACCACAGCGGCTTTCTTTATTTTATTAAAATCCACGTCGTTTAAATCTTCAATCACCATGGGTTTTGCCTTCAGCTGCCCGATAATACCCTGCACTTCGTCATGGTCTTTATCGCCGATGATTATAATCCTATATCCTTTATCTTCCATTTTTTTAGCGATGCCGTGTATTTCTTTGACCATAGGGCAGGTGGCATCCACGATATTGTAGCCGAGCTTACGGGCTTTAGACAGCAGGTCTATCCCCACGCCGTGGGCCCGGATCAATAATCTTTTGTTTTTGACGGATTTTAGTTCTTTTATCTTCTTTATCCCGGCGTTTTCTATTTCCTTTATTACGTCTTCATTATGGACGATATCCCCCATCATATAGACATCGGCGCGGGAAGATATGGTTTTGGAAGCTATATCAAGAGCTCTTTTTACTCCAAAACAAAACCCGGCTGATTTGGCTAGATTTATTTTCATGGCTATATTTTACATCTATTATCTTTAAAATCAAGAAAATTGCCTTCGGCAATAACTTAATAAAATTTTCGAAGTGGTACAGCATTTATACATTCCTATTTTCGCAGTGGGTTAGTTTTAAACTTATTCCCCAATTAATTTATTGTTGCAGGAAGCGGTTTAATAATATAGAATAAAAAACATGAATAAGAGGAGATTGCTGCTGCTGGTTATCTTTTGTTTCTTCGGAATCAACCCCTGTTACGGGCTGGAATGGAAAAGGCTTCATGAAAGAGCCGATAAGATTGATCTTTCCGTAGCTCTTTTTTCCGTCCAGAAAGAGAATGGGTCTATAGATAGCCTTTATGTTTTAGGCTTGGCATACCTGAGTTTGCACAAAGATAAGGAAGCTGGAGAAGTTTTTAATAGCATCATAATTTTAGACCCTAAGGTGATTGAGGCAAAATGGGGTCTGGCTGAGGTTTTGCGCCGCAAACATAAAAATGAGGAGAGCGAAAAATTATTAAATGAAGTAATAAAGTCCGACCCGGAATTTTCTCCGGTTTATATCAGCCTGGGTTATTTAAAGTACAGGCAGATGGATTTTAACCAGGCTGTCAGATTGGCCGGGAAAGTATTGGAGCAGGGCGAGGCAAAGGTAGACCAGACTAACCATGTGCGGGCACATCTCCTGCGCGCCGGCGCAAAAGGAATGATTGCCCATTATGGCGGGGTGCTCTCTAAGTTTATTAATGGTACGGCAGTGCTGCCTGATTTGAAGGCTGCGGAAAAAGTTCAGCCTGACAATGCATTGGTAAAGTTTGGCCTGGGAAGTTTTTACCTCCTGGCGCCTTCATTCGCGGGGAAAGACATGAAAAAAGCGGAAGAATATTTAAAGAAGGCAGTAATAAATGACCCGCTATTTGCCGATAGTTATGTAAGGTTGGGGCAGCTTTATAAGATTAAAGGCGACAGCGCAAAATATAAGGAATATCTGGAAAAAGCCCTGGAGATCGACCCGGGAAATGATTTAGCCCTTGATATTTCAAGCGGCAGGTGTAAGTTTATTTGTGTTATAAACTGAGCATTTCTTGCGAGTAGGAGAGAAGCAGGCTTTTATAGGATGGTTTCATTTTTAAATAGCTGCTGATAGACTCGGCTTTCTTGATTAAGCTGGCGATTTCCCTCTCGGCATATTTTAAGGTCCCGGATTCTTCTACTATTTTACGTATCACCAGTAAATCTTTCTTATCCGCGTCCCCTTTAGACAAAATCTTTTTTATAACCGACTTATTCTTCCTGTCTGATTTCCGATAAGCGTGCCAGATAAGTATTGTTTTTTTGCCTTCTTTCAGGTCGGTCAGGTTTGATTTTCCTATTTTACCTTCCTTGCCGAACAGGCCTATGATATCGTCTTGTATTTGGAAGGCCCTGCCTAAATAGATTCCCAGGCTGAAAAGTATATCTATTTGTTCCTTTTTCGCCCCGCCGAGGAGTGCCCCCATACATAAAGGAGTGGCGAAAGTATAATCGGCAGTTTTCAGGTCGTAAATCTTATATATGTCTTCCCTGGTAATCTCGTCAATATTTTTTGCTCCGTACAAAAGCTCTATGAATTCACCGCTGCCGGTGTACAATGCCGCCTGGATAAGTTTTCTAAATGCCGCTTCTTTCCTGGGATAAGCTTCTTTTATGGATAGGAAAGAGTCCAGGGCCATGGCGTACATCACGTCTCCGGCAATGATAGTCAAATCCTGGCCGTTAAATTTAATATTTTTATAATTTTCCAGGTATTTATCCAGCATTACATGCATGGAAGGTTTGCCTCTCCTGGTCGCAGATTTATCGATTATGTCATCGTGGACGAGCAGGAAATCATGCAGGAGTTCCAGCGCTACCGCGCTCCTGTATAATCCGCTGGCCGGTTTTTCCACGAAGCCAAGGTATCCTACCACAAACAGGATGGGCCTGATTCTTTTGCCTTTACGCGATATAAAGTTATTTATGCTGCTGTAGAGCAGGGGGGAGATCTTGCTTAGAGAATACAGTTTGTCTATACTGCGGATGTAACGGCTTAATTCAAACTCAATTTTATTTTTTATCTTTAAAAACATAGTTGATTAAAAACCCTGGGATTATTTTTGGGAGAGGTTTTTTTTCTTAAAAAATAAACTCGCCGCAAAAGCAATTATTCCAAGCGCTATTATTAAAACCACTGCCAGGAGAAGTTTGTTTATAGGCCTGGACGCTTTTCCGGTCAATACGGCGCTTTCGCATTCATTGATATAATATTGCGCGTAGGGGTGGCCCGGATAAAGGGTGAGTACTTCCTTCATTTTGCTTATTGTCGTGCCGCAATCTTTTCGCCAGAAGGCGTTAAGCCCATCGCTGTATATTTTATCAAGGATGCCGTGGTCATTTTTAATATTGAGTTCTTGCATAAATTCTTTGGCGTGGTTTATGGCCAATAGGAAGCCAACTGACTGAATATTGGTTTGACTAACTTCGGGGCCAAAGGTGGCGATCCCGATAACCTCTCCCTTGTCGTTATAGACCGGCCCGCCGCTATTCCCGTGATTTATCGCGGCGTCAGTCTGGAAAGTCTCAATACCTGTTTTTAAAGTCCTCTTTGCGCTGATTACCCCCTGAGTGGTAGTGGGCTCAAGCATGGATTCTTGCTTGAATAGATACTCTCCTGCTATTCCGGGATAGCCGATGACGAATATCGAGTCGCCGACCTGGACCTTTTTTGAATCTCCCAGGGTGACAGTAGGAAGGTTAGTTTTTTCAACCTTGATAATGGCAATATCCCTGCCCCAAGTATCTTCTCCTCCGACTTTTTCATAGATTGTTCCTTCTTTTTTCACCACCGCAGGCCAGCTTTTAATTTTTAAATCCTCTCCCGGAGTCACTATGCCGCTATAAATTATATGATCCATGCTTATGTCGGTTATATCGCCATTTTGCCTAAAATAGTTTACTGCTTTAATAAGCAGGATCTGGACTATTTTTTGCTTCTGGTCGTCGGGGATATTACATAATTTGGATGCCTCTGCCCATAATTGATCTTGAAGTTTACCCGCCGCGGCATTGAAAAGTGCATCTTTTAAATTTTGACCGGCAAATACCACATGGGCATTGGTAACGATATAACCGTCCGGCGAAACAATAAATCCCGTGCCGCTGCCACCGGTTGTTACAGTATCTTTTATCATCTGCGCGTTTGGGCTGGTATCTCTGACTAGCTCCAGGTTTTGGGCATTGGCCACAAAGTCTGCGCCTTGAGCTTGAGCGCCGGCTCTTACATATGTCACAGGGCCTACCTGCGGATTATATATGGTAAGCGTATTACCGGCAAGATTAAAAGGGAGCTGGCTACTAAAGGGCATGGGCCCGGCATAATTAAGTGCTAAGACATTTCCCTGTATGGAATATGTCCCGCCGAAGGGGCCGGATTGCATATTAGTACCGTTAAAATATCCATTGGGAGCAAAGGTTACTGTTTCAATCTGGGACTGCCAGCTTCCGACAACACCTCCGATTGGGCTTCCTCCTGCCGGTACCATGATAAAGGAAGGGCATCTGGTTGTGCCTCTGATGACAGTATTTATATAAACGATTGCCGGCTTATCTTTTTGCACGGTTTGGCTTACGATACCGGGTATTTTATCGGGTAATGAAATTGCGTAAGAAGAGTTTTCCGCAGAAGAGAAAGAAGGGAGGAGGACGCTCGCTAACGTTAACGCGATCAGCAGTCTTGTCTTCATGTTTTCTCCTTTTTTATTTTAGATTACAAAATATTTTGGAGCTTGTATTTTTGCCAGAAGTAATACTTTTTAGATTGTACTATGCCGGGCTATCATTGTCAATATACAATATTTTAAAATTTTCCTTGCAAAAATAAAAATGAATGCTATACTTATAATATGAATGTAAATTCATTAAATAGATTAACGTTATAGGAGGGTGAAATGGCGGTTTTATTGAACAGGAAAGAAAGAGACAGGCAGTTGCGCAAATCCGATATCCTTACCGCGGCTGAGCGCATATTTGCCTTGAGAGGTTTTTATCAGGCGACAATGCAGGATATCGCCAAGGAAGCCCAGTATGCCATAGGCACGGTCTATCTGTATTTTAAGGATAAAGATTCGCTTTATCTGTCTCTTCTTGATGAGAAGCTGCGGGATTTGTTTTTCATAATAGAGGAAGAGGTGAAAAAAGTCCATGACGCCGAAGATAAACTTAAGGTATTCATCCGGGAAAGCCTGATTTTTTTTGAAAAAAACCAGGATTTTTTCCGGATATTCTTATTAGAGAAAAGTAAAGGCCAGGCGATAAAAGACGCTAAATTCTCCAGTTCAACTTTAGTAGCGCAGCATATGGAATTCATTACGGGCATAGTCAAGATGGGGCAGGAGCAGAAGATAGTTAGAAGTGATTTTAACGCCGGACAGATGGCGGATATACTTATTTCTATCATAATGACAGTGGTTTTTGACTGGCTTAAAGAGCCTAAAGATGCAAAGAATTTAGCGGATACTTCGAGGTTTATACTTGATATGTTCATGAGCGGAGCGGAAAAGAAGAAATAAATGATTTATACCTATACTAAGCGAAAGATATTTATCCGGATTTTAAAATCGGTTTTGATTATTTTTGTTTTCTTGGCGATTTGCCCTATTCAGCGAGCTAGCGCGGGAGAAGCTAACCTGATTACTATCTCCCAGGGGATTGAGAAGGTTCTTAAAGATAACCGCCTGATAAAAGTAACCCTTCCAAATAACGAAATAGGGTACCAGGATTCGCTAATTTCCAGGTCAGCGCTTCTGCCGCATCTTGATATCGCCGCGGCGAAAACCTATTATAAGTTTCAGCCGGCGACAAAATCCGGCACCCAGCGGGTGAATACCTCGGAAAAGAATCCGTTTTCTTTTAGTTTTGGCATATATCAGACTATATTTGACTTCGGCAAGAGCCTTTCCAATTACCGCGCCTCAAAAGAATTATTGAAGGCTACAGAAGCCAATACCGAAAGCATTAAGAGAGTGGCTACGCTTGAGTTTGTGGTTTCATATTTTGACCTTTTGGAGGCAGAGAAGATGATTACGGTCTTTGAAAAAGAGGTAGAGAGCCTTAACGCTTACCTAAATGATATAGAACATCTTTATAAGCAGGGGGCTGCGGTGAAGAATGATTTACTTCCTGCCAAGGTAAAGCTTGCCGATGCCAGGCAGAAACTTATCGCTAGCCGTAACCTGAAAGAAGTCTCGGCCGCGCGGCTGAATAACATCCTTGCCTTTCCCCTGAGGGATAAGATTACGCCGCAGGATATTAAAATGGAAAATACATATTTCCCCGAAATAGAAAATGCCTGGGAGACCGCGCAAGCCGAAAGGCCGGAGGTCAATTTCTACGAGGACCAGATACAAGCCTCTGTTCAAAGCGAAAAAGCAAAGGCAGTGGAAAACTTCCCTGTTATTTTTGTTGATGGCGGATATAATTACGCCCAGAATAAATATCAGGTGCGTGATGATAATATGTCAATTGCCTTAGGCGCGAAGGTGAGCTTATTTGACGGAGGAGCTTCGATCGCCCAGCTGCATAAGGAGCGCGTCAAACAAGGGCAGCTTAAGGAACAGAAAAATAAACTGGTTGAAGATATAAAATTTGAGGTTGAAGATAGTTATTTCGGATTGAAGGACGCCTGCGAAAAAGTATCTGTTGCCAGGGATGCCCTGGAGCAGTCAGATGAGAATGTGCGTTTTTACCGGGCAAAATATAATTCCGGAAGCGCAACTTCCACTGATGTCCTGGAAGCGATAACCCTGCAGACCAGGGCACAGACGAATTATTACAGCGATGATTATGAGTTGAAGCGCAGTTACGCGCAGCTTATGTATTCCATGGGGATTGATTTATGGTTAATTTACGCAAAAATGGAGAGTGGAGAAAATGGAGCCAAACAATAATAAGAAAAAATTGATTTCTTTTCTAATCTTGGCAAGCGTGCTTGGCGGGGTATTCCTGGCCGCGTATTTCTATTTTGGGGCGAACCGCATAACTACTGATGACGCGTATATTGAAGGAAGGATCCATAGTATTGCTCCAAAGGTTTCCGGCACGGTTAAAGAGGTGCTCGCAGATGACAACCAGGGGGTTAAGAAAGGCGATCTGCTTGTAGAAATTGACCCGCTTGACTATGAGGTTAAGGTAAATGAGGTTCAGGCGGCGCTGGGGGCGGAGAGGGCGCGGTTGCTTGACGCTGAAGCAGGGATTAAAGCTGCGGCAGCAAATCTTCAGATGCAGGAAACTACGCTTAACCAGGCTGGCCTTGATAAAAAAAGGGCGGAGGCGCTGTTTAAGGATAATGTTATTCCCAAAGAGAAACATGAGAAAGCCCTTACCGCTTATGATTTTGCCGTTGCCCAGGAAAAGGCGGCAAAAGAGCAGTTGGAAAAAGCTAAATCTTTAAAAGGCCTGGAAGAATCGCTGATAAAGCAGAGGGAGGCATCCCTTAAAACAGCCGGGCTTAACCTTGGTTATACCAGAATATATGCCCCTACCGACGGTTATGTGACTAAAAAGTCAGTGGAAGCGGGGAATCAGGTGCAGGCAGGCCAGCCGCTTATGGCGGTAATAGCTCTCAATGATATATGGGTGGTTGCTAATTATAAAGAAACCCAGCTAAAAGACGTCCGGCCCGGACAGCTCGCGCTGATAAAAATAGATACTTATCCCGGTAAGGTTTTTACCGGAAAGGTGGATAGTATTATGGCAGGGACCGGGGCGGCATTTTCTCTCTTTCCTCCCGAGAATGCCCTGGGCAATTATGTAAAGATAGTCCAGAGGATACCAGTCAAGATTGTCTTTGATAAAACCGCTGATCAGAGCCATATATTGCGCATCGGCATGTCCTGTGTCCCGACTATCATCACCAAGAATGAATAAAGTCAATAAATGGATCATCGCTTTATCGGTTGTCCTTCCAACTCTCCTTGAAGTCATAGATACTTCCGTAGTAAACGTGTCGCTCGACCATATCCGGGGAAGCCTTTCCGCAGGGCTGGATGAATCTACCTGGACTATTACCGCATACCTGGTATCCAACGCCATAATTATCCCCCTGACAGGATGGCTGAGCAGGCTTTTCGGCAGAAAAAGATATCTTATAGGTTCGGTGATGCTTTTTACTGTCAGTTCATTTTTGTGCGGGAGCGCCAAGAGCCTGTCAGCCTTAATTTTTTTCAGGATCATCCAGGGGATAGGAGGCGGGGGGCTGCAGCCTCTCTCCCAGGCGATATTATTTGAGGCGTTCCCTCCGGCTGAATACGGCATGGCTATGGCCATATTCGGCATCGGGGTGATGGTCGGCCCGATAGTCGGCCCGGTCCTGGGAGGGTGGATCACCGATAACTGGTCGTGGAACTGGATTTTTTATATAAATATCCCCATCGGCATTATTTCTGTAATAATGATTTTACTTTTTGTGCAAGACCCGCCTTATCTAAAGAGAATAAAAGAAAAGATGGATTATTGGGGGCTTGGCCTTGTTGTTGTAGGAATAGGGTGTTTACAGGTCGTCCTTGATAAAGGCCAGCGTGAAGACTGGTTTTCTTCGGATTTTATCACCAGGCTTTCAATAATATCGGTTATCAGTATCATCCTTTTTATTATTGTAGAGCTGCGGAGTAAAGAGCCGATTTTGAATTTAAGGGAACTTAAGAATGTTTCTTTTGCCAGCGCCAATGTGATCCAGTGCATTGTTTTTTTTGTGATGTTCGGCAGTATTATCCTCTTGCCGCTTTTTGTCCAGCAGCTTATGGGGTATAATGCTTTTCTTGCCGGTTTGGCCCTGGCGCCCGGAGGCATCGCTACTTTAATAACCATGCCTATCGCCGGAAAGTTAGTATCCAAGGTCAATCCCAAAGCTGTTTTAGCAGTAGGCCTGCTGCTCACCAGTTATTCAATCTTTATTATGTCACGATTTAATTTATACATTGATTTTAATACCGTGGCGCTCCCAAGGATCATTATGGGAGTGGGGCTGGGGTTCATATTTGTCCCGCTGGCAAGTATGGCTTTTGCCACTATTAAGAAAGAAGCTATGGGTAATGCTACCAGTATCTTTAGCCTCCTGAGAAACATCGCTGGAAGTTTCGGGGTGGCAATTATGACTACTGTCCTTGCCAGGAGGGCGCAATTCCACCAGTTCCGTTTTACAGAAGGCCTGAATTCTTTTGACCCGCAATACCAATCAAGCGTCTATAAAGCGATGAATATCCTGGGAGCTAAAACCGGAAGCGCGGATAATTCAACTGCCAACGGCCTTATCTATCAAGAGTTGATGAAGCAATCTAACCTGTTTTCTTTTAACGATGCCTTTTATTTATCTACCATTATAATGCTTTGTATTGTTCCGCTGGTATTTTTTCTAAAGCGGCCTAAACATACGGATGTAAGCGTGCCGGTGCACTAAATGAAAAACTACCCTTTCACAAAATCAACAACCCTTATAGCCCTATTAATGGTGGTTTCTGCGAGTTTTACCAGGCAGCTTATGGAATTTGCGGTCAGGTATATTGGTAAAAGCGGATTTAGAATATCTGTTGCCGTAATTTTGATTGGGATATCCGCGCTGTTTTTTGCCGGAGAAGTGAAGCGCCTGGTTAAGCCATTAAAGGTTCTATTGATGCTCGGGCTATTAGCTGTTGCTTTATTTTTTATCTGGAAGATAAAACTGCCTCAGGTGCGCATGCATATCCTGATGTACGCGGTAGTAGGCTGGCTGGCCAGCCGTGACGCGATGAGGCAGGGGAGGACCTGGAAAACAATTGCCCTGGCCTGGTTTTTTGCCGCCAGCGCAGGGATTTTAGAGGAATCATTCCAGAAGCTGCTGCCTTACAGGGTATTTGATATCAAAGATATCATTTTTAATTTGGAAGGCGCTACCCTGGGAGTGATTCTTTATAATGCTTCCGGCAGGGTTTTAAAAAATCCTTGATATAATAAGGTATCTGATTTATAATAAATAGGTTAGAAATTTAAATTTAAAACAAGGAGGCAGTATGCCGCTTAAGGTCAATGTAAAGGATAGAAGTGCAGGATGTTTTACGGTTTCCCCGGTAGGCTCTATAGACACAGGCACCAACATGATTTTAGAGAAGGAAATAGATTCGCTTTTAAAGAAAAAACCCAAGGCAATCGTGCTGGATATGCGAGAGGTTGATTTTATGAGCAGCGCGGGCGTGCGGGTAGTGTTTAAAACTAAAAGATGTATCGAAGAGATAGGCGGGGTTTTGACTATTGTAAACCTCCAGCCGCAAATAAAGAAAGTGTTTGATATCATAAACGCCCTTCCTTCGCTGCAGGTGTTTGAAAGCATCGAAGAACTCGATAAGTATCTGGCGGAGATGCAGAAAAAAAGCATTGAGGAGGGGGAGTCTTCTTAAAAGGCCGGCACTCAAGCCATGCCGGGAACAGCAGGATTTGACAGGCAACTCTCCGAATACAGGAAGTTGCCTGTTTTCTTATTGCCTATGAAAAGAATATCCGTTGGTATATTATGCGCCTCCATTGTTTTATTTTCTCCCTTAGAGCCAAGGTGCGATGATAAGCCTTTGAAACAAGTTTCTTTGGTTACCTTATGGCTTCCCCAGTCCCAATTCGCAGGTTATTATGTCGCCCGGGAAAAAGATATTTACAAGAAATACGGCCTGGACGTCACGATCATTGACGGCGGGCCTGACCACCCTCCCTTTAAATTACTGGAGGAGGGAAAAGCTGAATTCGCGGTGATCTGGCTCTCTACTGCTATTGAAAAGAAATCGCAGGGAATAGGATTGGTGAACATTTCCCAGGTAGTACAGAAGTCTGGCCTGATGCTGGTAGCTAAAAAATCCAGCGGTATACTAAAGCCGCAGGATTTAAATAACAAAAAGGTGGGCTTGTGGGACGCTGATTTTGAGATACAGCCGCGGGCGTTCTTTAAGAAATACGGTTTGAATGTTAAAGTTGTGCCGCAGTCTTATACGGTTAACCTTTTTTTACGCGACGGGGTGGATGCCGCCTCGGCTATGTGGTACAACGAATACCACACTATTATTAATTCCGGCTACGACCCTGATGAATTGACAACATTCTTTTTTTACGAGCATGGCCTAAATTCGCCTGAAGACGGGATATACGCGTTGGAGAAAACGGCCGATAGCGATCCTGCCACCTGCAGGGCTTTTGCCACGGCTTCGCTGGAAGGGTGGAAGTATGCTTTTGAGCATACAGAAGAGGCGGTAGAGATTGTTTTGAGGTATATGGAAAAAGCCCATCTTCCGGCAAATAGGGTGCACCAGAGGTGGATGCTGGAGAGGATGAAAGATTTAATATTAGTTAATGGCGTTTACCAGGGGATGGGCGGGTTGTCGCAAGGCGATTATTCCAAAGTAGCCAATGGCCTGCGGGAAAGCGGGTTGATAAAAGAGATCCCAGATTTCAATAAATTTTATAAAAATTGCGATTCTAATGATAAAAAATAAAGGCATAGCCTTCAAATTAACTTTTTTTGTCCTCGCCAGCAGCGCGGTTATTTTTCTGGTAATCTTTGGCTACAATTATATAATTTCGCGCAGGATTATAGTCAAGAATATAGAAAGCGGCGCCAAAAATCTCGCCCTGGCTACCGTGAACAGGATAGAATCCGTGTTGCGGCCGATAGAAAAAGTCCCTCAAAACCTGGCCTACTTTCTGGGAGAATCGGTATATACCAAAGAAGAGATAATAGATTTATTGCACGCGGTGATCAAGAATAATCCCGAGATTTACGGCGCTACCGTGGCTTTTGAGCCATATGCATTTGACAAAGATTCTTTGTACTTTGCGCCCTATTTTTATAAAGATAACGCAGAGATAAAATTTACCTACCTGAAGGGCGACTCTTACCGTTATTTTTACTGGGATTGGTACCAGATACCTAAAGAGCTGGGCCGGCCTGTATGGAGCGAGCCGTATTTTGACGAGGGCGGGGGTAATATAATAATGGCCACCTATTCCGTGCCCTTTTACAAAGACTCCGGAGGAGAAAAGAAATTTATGGGAGTGATTACCGCGGATGTATCTTTATCCTGGCTGCAGGAGATAGTTTCTTCTATAAAAATAGGCAAAACAGGCTACGGTTTCCTGGTGTCCAGGAACGGCAGGGTGGTTACTCATCCTATAAAGAAGCTTATTATGAATGAGACGATATTTGATTTGGCAGAGGAGAGAGGTGATTCCAGGCTGCGGGCTATCGGCAGGGAGATGATAAAAGGTAAGTTTGATTTTGTCTCCTCGCAGAGCATTGCCACCGGTAAGAAGTCCTGGATAGTATACGCGCCGCTGCCTTCCAGCGGATGGTCTCTGGGGGTTATCTTTCCCCAGGGGGAATTAATGGCTGATGTTATCCAGCTGAATAGCACTGTATTTTTTCTGGGGTTCGGAGGATTTTTATTTCTCCTGGCGGTAATCGTGTTTATTTCAGGTTCGATTACCCGTCCGCTGCGCAAGCTGTATCAGGCTACTAAAGATATTGCCACCGGTAATCTGGATTTTGAATTAGCCCCGATTAAATCGCAGGATGAGGTAGGCAGGCTTGCGGAGTCGTTTATATATATGAAGAGCGCTTTAAAAAAATATATAAAAGAATTGACTGAGGCTACCGCTTCCAGGGAAAAGATAGAAAGCGAATTGAGGATCGCCCACGATATCCAGATGAGTATCGTGCCGAAAGTATTTCCGGAGAGGCCCGAATTCGATGTTTACGCGGTGCTTGAGCCGGCCAAAGAGGTAGGCGGCGACTTTTATGATTTCTTCTTTATTGACGATAACCGTTTTTGTTTTGTTATCGGGGACGTGGTGGGAAAAGGCGTGCCGGCAGCGTTGTTTATGGCCATGACCAAGACCCTGATTAAGATAACCGCTAAACAAACCGCCTGCCCCGCGGAGATTATGGATAAGGTAAATAAAGAGGTATGCCTTGATAACAGCTCATGCATGTTTATTACTATCTTTTGCGCTATCCTGGATATAAAAACCGGAGAAGCCTGGTATACAAACGCAGGGCATAATCCGCCGCTGGTTATCGCCGACGGGATAAAGCCGGAATTTTTGACCGGGGCCAAATCTACTGCCATAGGCTTAGACGGTAAGGCGGTTTATCTGAAAGATAAGTTAGTTTTACAACCCGGCGATGCCATATGTTTGTACACAGACGGAGTTACCGAGGCCTTTAATGAAAAGGGCGAACAATTTGGAGAGGAAAGATTAGTTGACTTCTTGTCCATCCGCCGGAGAGAATCTGTGGAGGGTTTGATTAGGATGTTATTGGAAAAGATAAAACTATTTTCAACAAACCTGGCGCAGTCGGACGATCTGACTTTATTAGCATTAAGGTACGGTTTTAATAAAGAGATTACTGTTACGGTGAAGAACGATATTTCCCAAATCCAGGGCCTGAGAGATAAATGGTTAAAGTTTGCCAGGGGAAATAATTTAGCGGATGAAATTATCCAGGATGTTAATTTAGCCCTTGAGGAGCTGGTTAGCAACATCATCCTCCATGGGTTTGAGGATAATAATGAGCATGAGATAACTGTGTGCATAGGCATAAAAGAAGAAAAATTGGTTGTGGAGATAAGCGATGATGCTAAGTATTTTAATCCGTTGGAGCATCCTGACCCGGATATTGAAAAACCCATAGAAGAGAGGGATATAGGAGGGCTGGGTGTGCATATCGTCCGCAAGATAATGGATGAATTGGATTACCGCAGGGAGCAGGGAAAGAATGTCTTAGTAATGAAAAAGCAATTGAGAAAATAAGGGAAGAAATCAATGCGCCTTGTTTATATTATTCTGTTATTTATTTCTGTCCTGTGCCTGCCAGCGCTTTCTTTGGCTGATGGCGCCATGGCCGGAAATCCTGCTCCTTACTTTAAGGTTTTATCGGGGGAGAAAGAGACATTGACTTTGGATAATCTGAAAGGCAAAGTGGCGGTATTGTTTTACGAGACCAAAAATACTATTGAGCGGAACCGTAACCTGAAGGTGCGCCTGAATATATTCTATACCGCGCTATCTCCTTCTGCAAAAAAAGATATTGTAAGGGCGGGGATAATCAATTGCCGGGATGTGTTGTTCAGGGGTTTCTGGGAAAAGGAGCTTCGGGATAATTCGTTGAAAGAAAGAATAATAATATACGGGGACTGGGATGGCCAGATGTCCGTTGCCTACCGCGCCGCGGAAAACGAGAGCAATATCATAATCATAGATAGGAAAGGTTTGATCAGGTATCAGGCTTGCGGCCCGGTAAAAGATGAAGATATTGCTGAAATTGAGGCATTAATAAGGAATTTGGCCAGGGGAAAGTGATTGAGGTGGAAAAGCTCCCAAAAGATATTGACAAAATTCATCTTTGAGTTAATATTATACGAATAGGCAGAGCCGCCCTAACTTTCGCTTCCCACCATAAAGCAATTATAAGTGGTAAGTAAAAAAGAATCATATAAATGGATTAAAATCGCTGGTATGCTTTCTTTTATACCATTTATTTTAGTTGGGGGCGCGCTTACAGGATACCTGGCGGGGGATTATATCGGCAAAAAGTTTTCTTCCCTTGCTTTTGCCGTGCCAATATGCATAGGGATAGGGCTAATTGCCTCGATTATAGAAGTGATTAGAATAGTAAAATTGGCGTTAAAGATAGACAGGAAAGCTTAAAATGGATATGCCTGTAAGATGGCTGGCGGGTTTCCTGACCGGCGCGGTTTGGTCGGCGATAAATTTTTTGCTTATCGTAAATATCTTAAAAGTCGGATTGCTGCAAAAAGATAAAACCAAGCTTACCGCCATGCTTTTGTTGAAATTCCCCGTATTATACCTGCTGGGATTTTTGATTTTGATTTCCAGGATTTTTCCGGTTGTAAGCCTGCTTTTAGGGGCGTTTTTGGTTTTGGTGGTTGTGGGGGTAATCAGATTATGCCGGAAACCCAGATTGTAATGCCTGAGTTGCCCAATTGGGTAACTCTTTTGGCGCATAAGTTTCAAGGTACCCCGTTCGGGAAGTACCTGTTTGCCTGGGAAAATATAATTTTTTCCCTGTTGATAATCTGCGTTCTTTCTCTTGTTGCTTATTTCGCCGCGCGTAAGACCAGTTTAATACCCGGAAGGCTGCAGGGAGCGGTAGAAGCTTTCGCCGCCGGAGTGGATGATTTTATCTGCGGGATTTTAGGGCCCAAAGGCAGAAAATATACCCCTTTTATCGGCACGCTGTTTATCTATATACTCTGCATGAACCTCTTGGGGATCATTCCCTTTATGAAATCTTCTACTACCAGCTGGTCCACTACCCTTGCTTTGGCTCTTTGCGTATTTTTCTATGTGCAGTACGCGGCGTTTAAGGAGCACGGTTTCTTTGGTTATATAGACCATCTCATGGAAAAACCAAGAGGGTTCCTGGCGTTTTCCGTGGTAATCCCGCTGTTAATGTTTTTTCTGCATGTTCTTGCCGAGCTGGTCAAGCCGATAAGTTTATCCCTGCGCTTAAGAAGCAATATCTGGGGAGACGATATACTCCTGGCGATAATAGCCGGGTTCGGCCTCAAAGGAATACCGATGTTGTTTTTTAATACCATGCTGGTGATTCTGGCGGGAATAGTCCAGGCAGTTGTGTTCTGCCTTTTGACCACCATATATTTTGCTTTAGTTATAACAGAGGAATAATAATTAAACAAGGAGGTAGGAAATGGATTACAAGGCAGTGCTCGCGTTTTCAATTCCTATGAGTTTAGGAATAGCTGCGGTTGGTTCGGCGATAGCTTTAGGCAGGGCAGTTGCTTCTGCCATGGAGGCGACCGGAAGGCAGCCAGAGGCAGCGACCAAGATATTGATTAATATGGCTACCGGTTGCGCCTTTATTGAAGCATTGACAATCTATGCTTTGGTCTTTGCTTTTATGCTCGCGGGAAAATTATAAAATAGCAAGAAAATCGCTTCGCAATAACTTACTGCGATTTTCGCAGTGGGTGATTTTTAAACTATACCCTCAAAAATGGAACTTCTTAAGATGTTAAGCGCGAACGAGGTTTTCGCGCAGATAATTAATTTTCTGATTTTACTATTCCTGCTGCGGATATTTCTCTGGAAACGCATCCTTAAATTGCTTGATGACCGCAGGGAGAGGATATCTTCCGAGTTCAAGAAGATTGAGGATGCCAAGAGAGAAGTTGAGGGCCTTAAGTCCAGCTATCAGGCCGAGCTTAGCAATATCGGAGAAACAACAAGGCAAAAGATAGGGGAGGCGGTTGAAGAAGGCAAGAAGATTGCCGAAGGCATAAGAAAAGAGGCCGAGGGCCAGGCCCAGAAAATCATGGATTCCGCCAGGCAGGACATTAAATACGAAATGGCCAAGGCAAAAGAAGAGATAAAAGGCCAGATAGTGGATTTGACCATAAAGGCGACAGAGAGCCTGATCGGCGAAAAACTCAACGCCACCGGCGATAAAAAACTGGTGGAGGATTTCTTAAGCCAGGTAGATAAGATAGAATGAGCCCCGCCCTTCTTAATAGGGCTGGGTATAGATAGGAAAGGAAAAGGCGGGGTGAGAGAAAAGATCATTGCTAATAGATACGGCGAGGCATTTCTGGGCTATGCCAAAGAGGCCGGTTTAGCCTTGGATAAAGTCGCTGCTCAAATGGAAGAGCTAAAGGCAATACTTCTCCAAAACCCGGACCTTTTAAAATTCCTGGAGAGCGCCGGAATACTTTACCAGGAAAAATGCGGGTTGATTGAGGCGGCCTTTAAGGATTTTTCTCCGGAAAGCCGGCAATTCCTGAAATTACTTTTGGATAAAAAACGCATAAATGATATTTTTGAAATTTGCGATTACATCCATCTGAATTATACACGCGGGGAAACGGCAGAGGCATTGTTAAAAACCGCCTATCCTTTAGGCTTGGATTCAGAGCAGAAATTAAAAGAGCGGCTGGAGGCCAGGTTAAAAAAGAAGTTGATTGTACATACGGAACTGGCCCCTGATTTATTAGGCGGGGTACAGGTGAGTATCGGCAATACCGTAATCGACGGCTCTATAAGAAAACGCCTGGGTGATTTAAAAGAGAAATTAATGACGGTTAAGGTGCCTTAATATGGATTTAAAACCGGAAGAGATAACCTCGGTAATCAAGAAAGAATTAGAAAAATATAAGACCCGCCTGAAGGCCGAGTCTGTAGGCACGGTTATCCAGGTGGGCGATGCCATTGCCCGTATCTATGGGTTGGATGACGTAATGATGTCTGAGCTGGTGGAGTTCCCCGGTAATGTCAGGGGAATGGTTTTAAATTTAGAAGAAGATAGCGTGGGGGTGGTAATTTTCGGGCCGGATAACCCCGATCGTAACATCAAAGAAGGGGATATCGTAAAGAGGACCGGAGAGATTGCCCAAGTTCCGGTGGGGGACGCACTTATCGGCAGGGTAGTCGATGTTTTAGGCAATCCTGTTGACGGCAAGGGGCCGATAACCACGGATAGGTACCGGCCGCTGGCTGATCGCGCGCCAAACGTGGTTGACCGTCAGCCGGTTAAGGAATCGCTGGAGACCGGTATTAAAGCAATAGATGCTATGATCCCTATCGGCCGCGGCCAGCGTGAGTTAATTATAGGAGACAGGCAGACCGGAAAGACCTCTTTGACAATAGATACCATAATTAACCAGAAGGGTAAGGGTGTCTATTGTGTCTATGTTGCTATAGGCCAGAAATTAGCAAGTGTGGTGGCGGTAGCTGAGACTTTAAAGAAATACGGGGCGATGGATTATACAACTATTGTCAGCGCTCCTTCAAGCGCTTCCGCATCTCAGCAGTATTTAGCGCCCTATAGCGGCTGTGCCATCGCCGAAGAATTCTTATGCTCAGGCAGGCACGCCCTGGTAATATACGATGATTTATCCAAGCACGCCCAGGCATACAGGCAGCTTTCGCTTTTATTGAGGCGGCCACCGGGAAGAGAGGCATATCCCGGAGACATATTCTATCTGCACGCGCGGCTGCTGGAGCGGGCGGCAAAATTAAATGATAAATTAGGCGCGGGTTCTTTGACCGCCATCCCGATAATTGAAACCCAGGCAGGAGATATCACCAGCTACATTCCCACCAACGTCATTTCGATTACCGACGGCCAGATTTATCTGGAAAATGACCTTTTCTACGCAGGGGTACGCCCGGCGGTAAACGTGGGGCTTTCAGTATCGCGCGTGGGCGGAAAAGCCCAGGCAAAGGCAATGCGCCAGGTAGCCGGCAGGCTGCGCCTGGATTTGGCGCAGTACCGCGAATTATTGACTTTTACCCAGTTTGGGGCAGAAGTTGATAAAACTACCCAGGCCCAATTAAACCGCGGCGGAAAAATGGTTGAGGTATTAAAGCAGGAGGAATACAAACCTCTGACGTTGGCAAAAGAGGTAATGATTATTTATGCCGGGATTAACGGTTTCCTGGATGATCTAGCTGTTGGGCTGATAAAGAAGTTTGAGAATGAATTTTACGCGTTCATGGAGAAAAAACACCCTGGCATAGAACAGGATATAACTAAGAAGCGCCTTTTGGATGATGAACTGATACCGTCCCTGGATAAAGCCATCGGGGAATTTAAGGAATATTTTGTCAAAAAAGAAAATAAATAATGGCAGAGTCGCTTAAGCAGATAAAAAGCAGGATCCGCAGCGTGGGTAATACCCAGAAAGTCACCCACGCCATGGAGATGATCTCCGCGGCCAAGTTAAGGCCTTTAGAAAACAGGCTTCCTGCTCAAAGGGCATATTTCTTAAGCATAGAAAAATTATTAAAAAAATTAATGCCTTTCCAAAAAACAACGATTCATCCTCTGGTTGCGGAAAGGCAGGAGAAGGCAAAAACAGCTTTATGCGTGATTGCCTCTGATAGCGGGTTGTGCGGTATGTATAATAACAATATCCTGCGATTCGCGGATGCTTTCATAAATGAAAGAGGGCAGGATAATATTTTGTTGGTTAGCGTAGGCAGAAAAGCATTGAATTATTTTAAAAAAAGGGGAATCAATCCCAGGGAGAATTTTGTTGAGTTAAACGGGCGTTACTCGGATGAAGTATCCGAAAAAATTCTTGGTACCCTGATGGATATCTACATCTCCGGGGAGGCGTCCGAGGCCTATGTCGCGTATTCGTATTTTGCTTCGCCGGTAAGGCATAAGCCGGTCATAGATAAAATATTAAATATAGAAATGGCCGCAGAAGGCAATGACGAAAGCTATCTGTTTGAACCGGATGTTGAAGGTATTCTGGCTGAGCTTATTCCGGTATATTTATCCTATAAAATGAAATCGGCGATTTTAAATTCTTTTGCTTCTGAGCAGGCAGCCAGGATGGTAGCAATGGGTGGGGCAACCAAGAATGCCGATGAGCTGCTTGAGGATTTAGTTTTATCCAGGAATAAATTAAGGCAGGCTAATATCACCAAAGAATTGCTGGAGATTATATCTTCGGCAGAAGTATTAAGGTAGGCTAAAGATATGGCAAACGGAGAAATCATACAGGTTATCGGGCCGACAGCGGATATCAGGTTTCCGGAGAAGGAAGTCCCGCGATTGCTTAACGCCCTAAAAATTGAAGATTCTAAAAACGGCATTAATCTGACTTTAGAAGTGGCTCAGATAATCGGTAACAATACCGTGCGTTGCATCGCCATGGGCACTACAGACGGGCTGTGCCGCGGCATGAAAGTTAATGATTTGGGCGGGCCGATTACTGTGCCGGTAGGCGAGCAGACATTAGGCAGGATATTTAATGTCTTAGGCGAAACTATAGACGAAAAAGGCCCTTTGCCTAATCCGGAAACCAGAGATTCTATTCATAAAGATTCTCCCGGCTTTACCGAGCAATTGCCAATCGCTGATATGTTAGAAACAGGTTTAAAGGTCATTGATTTATTAGCTCCATTCCCTAAGGGCGGAAAAATCGGGTTGTTCGGCGGAGCAGGAGTAGGCAAGACAGTAATCGTTATGGAGCTTATCCGCAATATCGCCCAGGAGATGGGCGGTGTTTCTGCTTTTGCCGGTATTGGCGAGCGCACCAGGGAAGGTAATGAGCTCTGGGGTGAATTAAACGCTTCAGGCGTGGTGGATAAGACAATGTTGGTATTTGGGCAGATGAATGAGCCTCCGGGAGCAAGGCTGCGCGTCGGCTTAGCAGCGTTAACCATGGCAGAATATTTCCGCGATAAAGAAAGAAAAGACGTTCTTTTATTCATTGATAACGTTTATCGGTATGTGCAGGCAGGTTCTGAGGTCTCTACTTTATTGGGCCGTATTCCTTCTGCGGTCGGCTACCAGCCGAATTTAGCCACAGAGATAGCCCAGCTTGAGGATAGGATCGCTTCTACCAGAAGCGGTTCAATTACTTCTGTCCAGGCGATTTATGTTCCGGCCGACGATTTGACTGACCCGGCTATAGTCAACATATTTGCCCATTTGGACGCTAAGGTAGTTTTATCACGGCAGATTTCGGAGTTGGGGATTTATCCTGCCGCTGACCCGCTTGATTCTACCTCAAAAATACTGGATCCCAGAGTAGTGGGCGAGGGGCATTACGCTGTGACCATAGGGGTGCAGAAAATCCTGCAGCGTTATAAAGAATTGCGGGATATCATCGCCATTTTAGGCCTGGATGAACTTTCTGATGATGATAAACTGATTGTGGCCCGGGCAAGAAAGATACAGAGATTCTTTTCGCAGCCGTTTTTTGTGGCCGAGGCATTTACCGGCGTAAAAGGCAAATACGTCAAGTTAGAGGATACCATAAAGGGATTCAGGATGATATTGGACGGCAAACTGGATGATCTGCCGGAGCAGGCATTTTTCATGGTTGGCACCATCGAGGAGGCAATTGAAAAAGCCGAAGATATAAAGAGGCAAAACGCGAAAGTTTAATTTTATGCCTAAACCATTTAACCTCATGATTATTGGCCCCGATAAAACCGTATACGAGGGAAGAGTCGTGTCGGCGGTAGTCCCTGCCGCCTTAGGTTATTTAGGGATATTAGCTAATCACGCTCCCCTGGCGGCAAACCTGGCCAGCGGAAAGATAATCCTGCAGGAGGAATCCGGGGAAAGAAAAATTTTTTACCACAAGAACAAAGGATTCCTGGAGATTTTAAAAAACAACGTCACTATAATTCTGAATTAAACCACAAGAATATTTTGGCGATAAAGAAAGAAGGAGGCGTTTTAGATGACACTTTGGCAATTAGTTCAGTTTGGCGGTTTTACCATGTATATACTTTTGGCTGTTTCGGTGCTCTCGCTTGCGATTATCATCGAGAGGTGCGTTTATTACCGGCGCAGGTCGAGGATTAAAAGAGAAGAGTTTATGAAGCGGGTAAGCGTAGAATTAAAAAGCGGCAACCTGAAGAGGGCCTTGGAAATATGCAAGGATAATGATACGCCTTTTTCCAGCGTGGTTCATTCAGGCCTTAATCTTCACGGCCACAGCGAAGTGGTAATATCCAATACAATGGAAAGAGAAGTAACCATAGAAACAACCAGGCTTGAGCGTTTTACCAGCATCGTCGGCACCATCGGCAGCACCGCTGTTTACATCGGCCTCTTTGGGACAGTTTTAGGTATAATCAGGGCTTTCCGCGATATCGCGGCCAGCGGTTCAGGCGGGATAAGCGTGGTCATCAGCGGCATATCTGAAGCCTTGGTCTGCACTGCCATGGGTCTTTGCGTGGCTGTGCCGGCAGTAATTGCCTACAATTATTTCGTGAAAAGAGTAGACAGTTTTATTACCGATATGGAACTTTGCGCATCCGAGACAATGGACCTTTTGACTATTAAGCAGAAATGAACATTAAATCCCGCAAGCAAAAATTAGTCGCAGAAATAAATATTACCCCGTTTACCGATGTCATTCTGGTTTTGCTGGTTATATTTATGATAACCACGCCTTTAATCACCCAGTCGATGATAAAAGTCAAACTGCCTCAGGCAAAAAGCGGTGTCCCGGTTGAAGCCGGCAGGCAAATACAGGTAGGCATCACTATAACTAATGAGGGCCTGATTTATCTTGAAGAGAAGCTTGTTACCAGGAAAGAGCTCAGGGAGAAGATCGCCCTGATTCATGAGGATAATCCGGGTTTGAGCGTTATCTTGCGGTCGGACAGGTTAGTGCAGTTTAAAAATATCGTGGGGGTCTTAGATATCTTGAGTGAATTAGGTATCAAAAACCTTAATATCGCGGCAACAACCGAATAGTAGAAAGGAGAGAAGTAAAAATGTTTTCTTTGCAGGCAACATTGTTTGAAATTGTTTCGATTTGGGGGGTTTTGGTTATCGCTTTCTTGGGTTTAGGATATGCCCTTATGTTGAGGGCTCAAATCCTGCGCCAGGATAAAGGCACGCCCCAGATGCAGGAAGTCTGGACTGCTATCCGCACAGGAGCGGATGCTTATCTGGGCCGTCAGTTAAAGACTATACTGCCCTTAATTTTCATCCTTACGGGTGTTTTATTTTTTTCGGTTTACGTCATACCTCCCAGCGAAGAGGCGCTGCAGCGTTTCGCTAAATACAGCCCGGATATGGTCAGGCTGATTGTCGGGATAGGCCGCGCTGCCGCATTTGTCATGGGCGCGACTTTCTCATTGATGGTCGGCCAGTTCGGGATGCGCATGGCGGTTGAAGGCAACGTCCGGGTGGCAGCAGCTTCAAGAAGAAGTTTCTCTGAGGCCCTGAAGATTGCTTACCGCACCGGTACTATTACCGGCATGCTTACCGACGGATTAGGCCTTTTGGGAGGTTCGGTTATTTTTATTATTTTCGGCCTGGCTTCGCCGGATGTCCTTTTAGGTTTTGGTTTTGGAGGCACGCTGCTGGCTTTATTTATGCGCGTGGGCGGTGGTATCTATACCAAGGCAGCTGATGTCGGAGCTGATCTAGTGGGAAAAGTAGAAAAAAATATTCCCGAGGATGACCCTAGAAATGCCGCGGTAATCGCGGACCTGGTGGGAGATAACGTCGGCGACTGCGCGGGTATGGCCGCGGATATTTTTGAATCATATGAAGTTACCATTGTTTCCGGATTGATATTGGGCGTGGCGTTGATTGCCATAACCGGCCAGATAAAATGGATTATTTTTCCTTTACTTGTGCGCGGTATCGGCGTCCTTTCTTCGATTATCGGAACCTATTTGGTTAAAGGTAAGAAGGGAGAAAAAAGAGGGGATGCTCTCGGCAGTATCAACCGCGGCTTCTATGCCTCGGCTGCGATCTCCTTAGTGGCATTTTTGTTTTTAGCTCATTTTTATATGAATGAGTGGAGGGCTTTCTTCTCGGTGGCTGTAGGTATTTTTCTGGCCATTGTCATTGATGAAATAACAAAATATTTTACCCACACCGCTCACGCTCCGGTGAAGGAAATCGCCGCGTCTTCCAAGACAGGTTCAGCTACTTTGATTTTGCGCGGGCTTTCGATAGGTTTCGAGTCTTCTGCCTGGCAGTTTATAGTTATTGCTTTGACAATCCTGTCGGCAGTTCTGATTTATTGGGGACAACCGGTAATTTTTGTCCTCTATGGTGTGGCTATGACCGGTATAGGGATGCTTACTCTTACCGGTAACAACGTGGCTATGGATTCTTTTGGGCCCATTGTTGATAATGCCAACGGCATAGGCGAGATGACCCATATGGATAAGGAAGCACGCCAGATTATGGCTGACCTTGATGCGGTAGGCAATACCACTAAGGCCATCACTAAGGGAGTGGCAATCGGGTCTGCGGTAATTGCCGCGGTATCCTTGTTTGGCTCATTTCTTACTGATGTAACCAAAGTGCAGCTGCAGATGGGTGTTGCTGAAAATTTGCGCCTTCTTGTCACCGGCATACGCGTTTCCGAACCGATAGTTTTTGTAGGGTTGCTTATCGGCGGAGCAATTCCTTGTTTATTTTCATCTTTGACTATTAATGCAGTGGCAAAAGCCGCATCTTTGATTGTGGAAGAAGTGCGCCGTCAATTCCATATCCCTGGGTTAATGGAAGGTAAGGTCAAGCCTGACTATAAGCAGGCAGTAGATATCTGCACGGTGTCCGCGCAGAAAGAATTAATCGGCCTGGCATTGATTGCAGTAGTAAGCCCGCTCTTAATGGGGATGCTGCTGGGGGTTGAAGCTTTAGGCGGATTTCTCGCCGGTGTAATTCTTTCCGGCCAGCTTTTAGCGGTGTTTATGGCAACAGCAGGAGGTGCCTGGGATAATGCCAAGAAGACGATAGAAGACGGGTTGTACGGAGGAAAAGGTTCTGAGGCGCATAAAGCTTCGGTGGTCGGGGATACAGTTGGTGATCCCTTAAAGGATACCTCCGGGCCGGCATTAAACCCGATGATCAAGGTAATCAATCTGGTTTCGCTTTTGGCAGCTCCTATACTGATACATTACCGCAGGACTGACCTGGGTGTTATTTTCGCCATGGTGATATGCGTTCTTTTGATAGGCGGAGCGATACTCTATTCGAAAAACGGGAGATTAAGCTTCAAGAAGGCAAAGGCGGATTCTGCGTGGTAGATTTTTTCTTCCATATTGATAAGTACCTCAGCGCCATTATCCAGAATTTTGGCGCTGGGTCTTATCTTTTGCTTTTTGCCATTGTCTTTGCCGAGACCGGGCTTGTGGTCACTCCGTTTTTGCCCGGCGATTCCCTGCTTTTTGCCGCAGGCGCGTTCGCTGCCATTGGTTCTTTTGACCTCTTTTGGCTTTTTGTTGTTTTGTCGGTAGCGGCGATTGCCGGAGACAGCGTTAATTACGCAATTGGAAAATACTTTGGGGAAAGATTATTCCGCAATGAAAAGTCTAAAATTTTTAAAAAGGAATACCTGAAGCGCACCCATGTTTTCTATGAGAAGTACGGCGGAAAAACCATTGTTATCGCGCGCTTTTTGCCGGTGATACGGACTTTTGCCCCTTTTGTTGCCGGAGTAGGGAAGATGAGCTATTTGCGCTTTTTTTTCTATAATGTCAGCGGAGGTTTATTGTGGGTCTCAAGCTTTCTCTTCTGCGGGTTTTATTTTGGGAATACGCCGTTGATTAAAGAGAATTTTTCAATGGCTATTTTTGTGATTGTAATACTTTCCATTCTTCCCGGGATAATCGAGTTTTATAAGCACAACAGGCGCAGGCGGGCAGCTACCGCAGCGGGAAAAGTAAAAGGATAATTTACAGACATTATGGAAGCTCTCAACGCCTTATGGACATTTCCGGCTATAGTTTCAGCCGCGATGCTGATTGCCTGGGCAGCTGAATGCGGCCAGTTTTTTATTTCGCAAGGGCTGGCATTGGCTGTGCTTGCCTGGATACAGACACTTCCCGAGTTTGCCGTAGAAGCTGTTATTGCGCTGGATGCGGCTAAAGATCCCTCCAAGGTCCACTTGATTACCGCTAATTATACAGGGTCATTGAGGTTATTCGTAGGCCTGGGATGGCCGATGGTTTATTTTGTCTCTCTTATTTTTGGGAGAAAAAGAGGCGGAAAAAAAACGGCCTGGGCAATTAAGCTGGAGGATGAGCATTCCATCGCGGTTGTTTCTCTCCTGCCGGCTCTAGCTTATTTCCTGGTGATTTATTTTAAAGGCACGCTTAATGTTTTTGACGGGCTGGTATTAGCCGCGATTTATTTTGCCTATCTTTATCTCTTGGCAAAAATGCCTCCCCAGGATAAAGAAGAGATGGAAGACCTGGGAAGGATTCCTAAATATATGATGCGGCATAAGCATCCGTTTAACTTGATATGGATAAGCTGTTTCTTCGTCGCCGGAGCGATTATCCTTTATTTTTCAGCCCACCCCTTTCTTAACTCGATGTTGGCCATTGCGGTCTCCCTGGGGATTTCGCAATTTGTTTTTGTGCAGTGGGTGGCGCCTTTCTTAAGCGAGTTCCCTGAAAAGTTATCGGCGTTTTACTGGGCAAAAAAAGTTACCAAGGCACCGATGGCTTTGGCTAATTTTGTTTCCTCATCCATCAATCAATGGACTATTCTTGTGGCAATGGTACCTTTTATATATTCTTTTGGGGTAGGGAAAATCGTGCCGGTTGTTTTTGACGAGCATCAGAAGCTGGAAATACTTTTGACCATTACCCAGTCTTATCTGGGATTTCTTTTTCTGGCAAGTATGGATTTTAAGTTCTTTGAAGCAGTCGCCTTATTTGTATTGTGGCTGGTGCAATTCCTGGTTCCCGGGATACGGGAGGAGATATTATGGGTTTACGGGGCCTGGGCGTTAATCGAGACCCTGCGGCTGGCGAAGAATTTTAAAGAACGCAACGCCTTTACGATTTTTTCAAAACTGTTGAAAGATATCCCAAAAAAACAAACAGCATAAACAAGGAGAGTCTTCATGTTTTTTAAATTTTTTCCCAATGAATTCAATTTTTTTGACCTTTTTGAAAAGCAAGTGGGTTTCGCGGTTGACGCGGCAAAATATTTTAAGGAGTTGGTGCTTAAAGGCGTATTCGATGAGACAGCAATAAGGAAAATCGGCGACATCGAGCATCAGGGGGATGATGTTGCGCATACCATAATCGATCAATTAAATAAAACTTTTATCACGCCTTTTGACCGGGAAGATATCCACCGCTTGGCAAAAGAGATTGACGACGTTATCGATATGATTAATACCATTGTCAGCCGGATGAGGGTTTATAAACTATCAGGAGTTAATAAAAACCTGGTAGAATTTGCTTCTGTTATCGAGGAGTCGGTCAGCGCGGTGGCCTGTGCGGTAAAAGCCATGCGTAATATGAAAAACTCAGAAGTAGTATCTACTGCCTGCGTAGAGATAAACCGCCTGGAAAATGTCGGTGACTCAATGAGGGATGAGATGCTGGCAGAACTTTTTGAGAGAGAAAAAGACCCTATCGCAGTAATTAAGTGGAAGGAAATCTATCAGGACGCGGAAACCGTCCTTGATATTTGCGAAGATGTCGCTCACGTGGTGGATTCTATACTTGTAAAACAGGCCTAATCTTATGACTCTAGCCATCTTGTTATTGATAGTGCTTGCGCTGCTGTTTGATTTCTTGAATGGTTTCCATGATTCGGCAAATTCCATTGCCACAATTGTTTCTACCCGTGTTCTTTCTCCGCGCTTGGCGGTTGCCTGGGCAGCTTTTTTTAATTTCATCGCTTTTCTTTTCTTCGGTTTACACGTGGCAAATACTATCGGTAAGGGAATCGTCGACATAACGATTATAGATAAAGGCATCATCTTTGGGGCTCTTGTCGGAGCCTGCGGGTGGAATATTATTACCTGGTTTTTTGGGCTGCCTACAAGCTCTTCTCACGCTTTAATCGGAGGGATGATTGGTTCTGCTTTAGTAAAGGCCGGGCCGGGTTCCCTGGTATGGAAGGGTATTCTAAAAACAGTCACGTTTATATTTGTTTCTCCGGTATTGGGCCTTATACTGGGGTTGGGATTCGGCATTATCGTCTATTGGACATTCCGTAAAAGCGCGCCATCAAAAGTAGACCATATTTTTAGAACAGGGCAATTAGTTTCCGCAGCATTTTATAGCTTGGGCCATGGGGGTAATGATGCACAAAAAACCATGGGTATTATTGCCAGTCTTCTTTTTAGCGCCGGTCTATTAGGTGGTGAGTTCTATATCCCTTTTTGGGTTGTCTTGATGTGCCATGGCGCTATTGCATTAGGCACGATGTTCGGCGGCTGGCGTATAGTCAAAACAATGGGGCAAAAAGTTGCCAAACTCAAGCCCGTTGACGGATTTTGCGCTGAGGCGGGTGCCGCAGTTACCTTGTTTATTTCTTCGGCATTCGGCATACCTGTAAGTACTACGCATACCATAACCGGCGCGATTATGGGCATAGGTTCGTTGAAACGCTTAAGCGCGGTGCGCTGGGGAGTCGCAGGGAGGATTGTATGGGCATGGATTTTAACCATACCGTGTTCGGCGGCAATATCAGCCTTGGCTTATTCTCTGGTCAAGCGGTAATAGTTAATACGGGATTTTGGCGGCTATGATTGATAATATCGGTCATAGCCTTTTTTTAGAGTAGATAGTTAAAAGAAGGAGGCCAGAAATGGGAGATTTAAAAAGTTTGTTTCAGGATGCTGACTGGAAGACGGAAAAACATGTACCGGTGATTGAAGCGCCTGATAAGGCAAAAAAACAAGAAGCAGTGAAGATCACGGTGAGTGTGGGAAAAGAAATACCTCATCCTAATACTACCGAACATCATATCCGCTGGATTACGGTATTCTTCCACCCCAAAGGAGAAAAATTTCCTTACCAGATAGGCAGGTTTGAATTTAACGCTCACGGTGAATCAGTGCAGGGCCCTAATACCAGCACCATTTATGCCTTGCCGACGGTTACCTGTAGTTTAAAAACAGAAAAGCCGGGTACTATTTTTGCTTCTTCCTACTGTAATATCCACGGTTTATGGGAGAGTTCATTTGAATTGGATGTCGAATAAAGCAATATAAGGCTAGGAGGCAAATAATGAAGATCGCGATTTTAGTAGAAGATTACTATCAGGTGTTGGAGGTCTGGTATCCATATTTACGTTTGCGGGAAGAGGGGATAGAAGCAGTTTTTGTAGGGACAGGCAAGAAAGAATATAAGAGCAGGGAAGGTTATTCTGTGGAAGCGGAGGTAACCATCCAGCAAGTAAAGCCCGATGATTTTGACGGCGTAATTATCCCGGGGGGGTATGCTCCTGATATCTTAAGAAGATATAAAGAAGTGGCAGCCTTGGTAAAGGCCCTGCACGAGAATAAAAAACTGGTCGCGGCAATATGCCACGGCGGATGGGTATTGGTGTCCGCGGGAATATTGAAAGAAAAAAAGGTCACGGCATTTTCTGCGATAAAGGACGATTTAATAAATGCGGGCGCTTCTTATCAGGATAATGATGTGGTTGTTGACGGCAATCTGATTACTTCCCGTAACCCCTATGATCTGCCCGCTTTTTGCAGAGAGATAATTAAATTTTTGAAAGGATAAGCACCAGGTCAAAATGGATAACGGAATTAGCTTAAGAATTACCGGCGAGGCGGGCCAGGGGATCCAAACCATAGGGGCGGCGCTTTGTGATTTATTCAAAAGATGCGGATTCCGTATTTTTGCCAACCAGGATTATATGTCGCGGATTAGGGGAGGGAATAACTTTTTTCAAATAAGAGTTTTCGGAGAGCCGGTTTATGCCTTACGGCAAAACCCGGATATCACGGTAACCCTGGATAAAAATAGTATTGCTATCCATAGGCCGCAACTTTCAAATAGAGGCATTATGGTTTTGGATAAGCAGAAATTCGGCATTACCGATAATGATCCCGTATTTTTTGACGCTCCGCTTTACAGCCTGGCCAATCAAATCGGCGGAAGCGAATTGTTCGTTAATTCCGTATCATGCGGAGTGGTGGCGGGAATAATGAGGTTAGATTTTGGCCTTGTTCAGGATGCAATGAAGTCAATTTTTAAAGGAAAAAGCGAAGAGATTATTAATAAGAACATAGATGCCGCCAGGGCAGGTTTTGATTTTTCTAGTGCAAATTTTAAGCTTGATAAGTTTAAGTTAGGTACTGTCGCAGGTAGCCCCCGGGATACCTTGCTGATGAATGGAAATGAGGCTATAGCTTTAGCTGCGATCCGGGCAGGCTGTAAATTCTACTCCGCCTATCCTATGTCTCCTTCAACGAGCATTATGGATATGATGGCGCATTCTGCCGCTAAATTTAATATTGTGGTTGAGCAAGCCGAAGATGAGATTGCTGCCATTAATATGGTTATCGGCGCATCTTTTGCCGGAGTGCGGTCGATGGCTGCTACTTCGGGAGGAGGGTTTGCTTTGATGGTTGAAGGTTTAAGCCTCGCCGGGATGACCGAAACGCCCATCGTGGTGGTAGATGCCCAGCGCCCGGGCCCTGCCACGGGTTTTCCTACCCGGACCGAGCAGGCTGATTTAGATTTTCTTATTCATGCCGGACACGGTGAATTTGCCCGGGTAATATATGCTCCCGGAAGCATAGAAGAGGCATTTTATCTGACCATAAGAGCTTTCAATATCGCAGAAAAGTATCAGATACCGGTTTTAATTATGACTGACCAGCATCTGGCGGATTCATCTCGCGATATTGAGCGGTTTGATTTAAACAAGGTCATGGCGCAAAGGTATATTATATCAAAAGAAGATTCTAAAAAAATAGCCGGCTACAAGAGGTATCAATTTACGGAATCCGGCGTATCCAGCCGGGCTATACCCTCCTGGGTAGATGATGTTATCTACTCGGATAGCGATGAACATAATGAGGAGGGGCATATTACCGAAGACGCAGATATGCGCATAAAAATGGTTGAGAAAAGATTTTATAAGAAAATGGCAGGGCTGGCGCAGGAAATAGAAAAGCCTGTTGCGTATAATCTATCTAAGGCGGATACCGTTTTGCTGGGGTTTGGTTCAACCTATGGCGTCATAAAAGAGGCCTGCGAGGCTTCCGGCGAAGATTTTGGTTTTGTGCATTTACCGCAGGTTTGGCCATTCCCTGCTTCGGAAGTAGGCTTGTTACTGAAGGGAAAGAAAAATATTTTCACCGTGGAAAATAATGCAGGAGGGCAACTCGCAAAGTTAGTCAGGAGGGAAACGGGGATAAAGGCCGAAGGTTCGATATTAAGATATGACGGCAGGCCTTTTAATTTAGATTATCTGATTAAACGGATAAAGGGGTTAAAAAAATCAAAATAGATGGACATAAACGACTTTAAAAGTAATGACCAGATAGCTTGGTGCCCGGGTTGCGGCGACTTTGGGATTCTCAACGCGCTTAAGAAAGCGCTGGTGGTGTTGGGTAGGCCGCCTAAAGACATTCTGCTTGTTTCAGGGATTGGCCAGGCAGCCAAGCTTCCCCATTACATAAAGTGCAATTGTTTTAACGGGCTTCATGGAAGGGCCATCCCCCCGGCAGTGGCGGCGAAGATTGCCAACCGTAATTTAACGGTAATTGTAACAACAGGGGATGGCGACTGTTATGGCGAGGGCGGCAATCATCTGATGCATAACATAAGAAGGAATGTGGATATAACCGTTATCGTCCACAATAACCAAATTTATGGGCTGACTAAAGGGCAAGCTTCTCCTACTACCGATGTAGGTTACCAGACAAAAGTCCAGCTTAATGGCGTCATCCTTGAGCCGATGCATCCTCTGGAGATGGCTATTGCCTTAGGCTGCGGGTTCGTTGCCAGGGGGTATTCAGCGGATTCCGAACACCTTTCCTGGTTAATAGCTGAAGGAATAAGACATAAGGGGTTTTCTTTAATCGAAGTTCTCCAACCCTGTGTCACCTTTAATAAGAAAAATACTTATGAATGGTACGCAAAGCGGATATACAAGTTAAACGCCGACGCTTCTTATAAGCCCGAAGATAAAATGGCGGCATACAAGAAAACTTCGGAGTGGGGCGAGAAAATCCCTATCGGGATTATTTATAAATGCGATAAACCAAGTTACGAAGATAAGAGTGGTATCAACAATATCGCCCCCCTGGTAGATGCAGATATAAATGATATCAATATAGGCGCCGCGCTTGATGAATTTATTTAACCGCTGAAGGACTGGAGGAAAAGATGAAAAAGATTGTCCTATTATTTGTTACGGGTATTTTTCTAATGAGTATCTACGGGTGTTTCGTTGTTCTGGCCGGAGGCGCGGCAGGCGGAGGGACAGCGGTCTGGCTCTCAGGAAAATTGACCCAGGAATTCAATGCAACTTATGAACGGACTATAGATGCCGCCGGGTCAGCCTTGAGGTCGCTAAGATTAGATGTCACGAAACAGACCAAAGAAGAAAATGTCACGCAGTTAAAGAGTAAATATACCGATGGTAAAGAAATCTGGGTTGATGTCCGTAAAGTCACCGATAATTCAACAAAAGTAGAAGTTCGCGTGGGAGCGGTTAACCCGGATAAAGGAGCAGCGGATAAGATTTTAAAAAGGATACAGAGGTACTTATAGCAGATGCAGATGAATAAAATATTTGACCTGATTATTATCGGGGCAGGACCAGCCGGCATTACCGCCAGTGTTTACGCGGCGCGGCAAAGGTTGAATTTTCTGGTTATTACTAATGATATCGGCGGGCAGGCAGCTTTAAGCGGAGATGTAGAGAATTACACCGGGTACCAGTTTATCAGCGGCCCGGAATTAGCCGAGAAGTTTGAAGAGCACATGCGTAAATTTGATTTTGAGTTAAAAGAAGGGGAGCATGCTTTGGATATCAAAGAGAAGGCGGGAGTTTTTGAAGTCACCACCGATAAGGGGGCATACCAAGCCATGGCTGTGATAATCGCCTCCGGGAAAAAGTCAAGAGAACTTAATGTGCCGGGCGAAAGAGAATTCAAGAATAAGGGGATTACTTATTGCGCTACCTGTGACGGCCCGCTTTTTTCCGGGAAAGATGTGGCGGTCATCGGAGGGGGAAATTCTGCTTTGGATGCGGCGATACAATTAATAAAAATAGCGCGGAAAATCTATATAATTAATACCGGCACGCAGCTTAGCGGCGATGCGATGGCGCAGGAGCAAGTTTATAGCAGCAAAATTACAACGGTTTTAAACGATTCTCGGGTAACAGCTGTTTTAGGGGGCAAAATGGTTAATGGGATTGAAATTAAGCAAAATAATAAGGAAGAAATACTGCCCGTGCAGGGAGTATTTGTGGAAATTGGATTGACGCCTAATACGGAGTTTGCCAGGAGGTTAGAGAAGAATGCCTTGGGCGAGATTAAAGTAGGTTGCCGTAATGAAACTAATATTCCCGGGATCTTTGCCGCCGGAGATGTCAGCGATGTCCCTGAAAAACAAATCATCGTTGCCGCCGGCGAGGGCGCCAAGGCAGCTTTGAACGCCTTTAAATATTTGGCGCGCCAGCCTAAAAGAACGGTTTAGCTTATGCCAAGAGACCCCGTCTGCGGAATGGAGGTTGAAGAAAGCGGTGCTTTAAAAGCGGAAAAAGACGGTAAAATTTATTTTTTCTGCAGCCGGCACTGTAAAGATAAGTTTTTGATGCCGGATTCCTCTCAGGGCCACGCAGGATGCGCAGACCTGTCCTGTCACGGCCACATGGTTAATGATTTTAGGAAAAGGTTTTGGATATCCTCGGTTCTTACCCTGCCGGTTCTTGTTTTCTCTCCGATGATCCAGGAGTTTCTCGGCCTTGGAGAAACCATTAGATTCTCCGGTGATTTATACATACTTTTCGCTTTTTCTTCGGTTGTGTTTTTTTACGGCGGCTGGCCTTTTCTTAAAGGGTTGTTTGATGAAGTAAAAGATAAGCAGCCCGGTATGATGACTTTAATCGGGGTGGCTATTACCACAGCCTACGCGTATAGCGTTGCGGTTGTCTTCGGCCTTACAGGGAAGATATTTTTCTGGGAACTGGTGACTTTAATCGACATTATGCTGGTTGGCCACTGGATAGAGATGGGGTCTGTTTTGGGGGCGTCGAGAGCGCTTGAGGAGTTGGCGAGACTTATGCCTCAAGAGGCGCATAAATTAATGCCGGATGGAAGCATAAAAGATGTGCCGCTGGATGAGTTGAATGTTAATGATAAGATTATTATAAAACCCGGAGAAAAAATTCCTGCTGACGGCGAGGTAATCGATGGAGAGAGTTCGGTCAGCCAGGCTCTTTTAACCGGAGAGTCTACGCCTGTAACTAAAAAAGCAGGAGTTGAAGTTATAGGGGGTTCTTTAAACGAAGAAGGCTCTTTGACTGTCGCGGTCAAAAAAACCGGCAAGGACTCATTTCTTTCCCAGGTAATTGAATTAGTCAGGCAGGCCCAGCAAAGTAAATCCAAAACCCAGGACTTGGCAAACCGCGCCGCGCTTTGGCTGACTATAATTGCGCTATCTGCCGGGGCAATAACTCTTTTTGTATGGTTGGCTGTAATGAATAAAGATTTTGCTTTCGCGCTGGAGAGAACGGTAACGGTTATGGTAACTACCTGTCCCCATGCTTTGGGCCTGGCTATCCCGCTTGTGGTAGCTGTCTCAACTGCCTTAGCGGCAAGTAACGGCCTGCTTATCCGGAACAGGGCCGCTTTTGAAAAGGCAAGAAACATCCAGGCGATTGTCTTTGATAAAACCGGGACTCTTACCCAGGGTAATTTTGGGGTTACCGACAAAGTTGTTTTGGTAAAAGATATCGATGAATATGAACTTTTTAAATATGCCGCATCGGTAGAATCCCGTTCCGAGCATCCCATCGCCAAAGCGATTGTCCTATCTTGCAAAGATACCTATCCTGTCGAGGGTTTTAAGGCCATACCGGGTAAGGGTGTTGAGGGAATAGTCAGAGGGGTGAATGTTTTGGTGGCAAGCCCGGGTTATCTGAAAGAGAAGCATATATTTGTGGATGATGAAGAAGTGAATAAACTTTTTTTCCAGGGCAAGACAGTTGTTTTTGTGATGATTGATGAAAAAGTAAAAGGCGCCATTGCTCTTGCAGATTTAATCAGGCCGGAATCCAAAAAAGCCATTTCAATGCTCAAAAACATGGGCATCAAATGTATGATGCTTACCGGAGATAATAAACAGGTCGCGCAATGGGTGTCGGAAGAGGTTGGGCTGGATGAATATTTTGCCGAGGTTTTGCCCCAGGAAAAGGCGGCCAAGATAAAAGAGGTTCAGCAGAGAAACTTAATCGTTGCAATGGCAGGTGATGGGGTAAATGACGCTCCTGCTTTAGCCCAGGCAGATGTGGGGATCGCTATCGGCGCGGGGACAGATGTCGCGGTTGAGGCCGCAGATATTATCTTAGTCAGGAATAGTCCTCTAGATGCCGTAGCCATAATCGGGCTTTCCCGGGCTACTTATAAGAAGATGGTTGAGAATCTTATTTGGGCTACCGGTTATAACGCTTTTGCTATCCCTCTTGCGGCAGGAGTTTTCTTTAAGTCGGGCATACTGCTTAGCCCTGCCATGGGGGCGATACTTATGTCTTTGAGCACGGTTATTGTGGCGATTAACGCAAAAAAGCTTTTCTTCATAAGCAGGGCATGAGATGAATGCAGGAAAATATATTATCAGGGCCTTAAGGTTACCGTTTCTCTCTGCAAGCGTACTTCCTTTTGTGTTCGGTTCATTAATCAAAAAAGATAATTTTAATTTTTCAGGATTTTTTCTCGGCCTTATCGCTGTGGCAGCCACTCATCTTAGCGCCAACCTTATCAATGATTACGCGGATTCAAAAAGCGGGGCAGACTGGCAGGATATGAATTTCTATAAATTCTTCGGCGGCTCAAAATTAATCCAGGTAAAAATATTACCCGAGAAATTCTACCTCGTGGCGTCGATAATTTTTGCCTTTATTGCAAGCCTTTGCGTAATTTTGCTTTCGTTTATTATTAAGAGTCTTTTTGCTTTGCCTATTTATTCAGCCATAATTTTCTTGAGCTGGTCGTATTCAGCAAAGCCGCTGCAATTTTCCTATCATCGGCTAGGAGAGATTTTTATATTCATCCTTTTCGGGCCGGCCCTGGTTATGGGCGGCTATTTTATTCAAACAGGAATATTCCCGGATTTAAAGAGTTTCCTGGCCTCGGTGCCTTTCGGGCTCTTTACCACCGCTATCCTTTTTGCCAATGAGATTCCGGATTTTCTTGATGACAAAAAAGCGGGAAAATTGAACTGGGTGAGTATTTCCGGCCCTAAACAGGCATTTTTGCTGTATTATTTATTGATGGCCCTGGCGTTTTCATCGATATTATTAATTGTTATTTTTGGATACCTTAAGCCTTGGGCGCTTCTTGCTTTTATATTTATTCTGCCGGCGGCTAAAGCAGGGATTATTTTAAAGAATTATCCGGGCGATAAGGCGCGTTTAGTTAATTCTTCCAAATTAACTATTGCCGTTCAAACAATGGCGAGCCTGGTTTTAATTGCGGTGGTAATAATGTGATGAAAGTTATAATTATAGGAGGAGGCTTCGGGGGCTTAAGCGCTAGCCGCAGGCTTTGTAAATCAGGGATTAAACTGGAAGTTATGCTTATCGATAAAAAGCAAACCGTAGATTTCCTGCCGATGCTGCCTGATTGCATAGGTCGGATGATAAGCCCGGAATTTCTAAGTTATGGGATAGAAAATATTGGCAGAAAGTTGGGTTTTAATTTTATAAAGGGAGAAGTAATCGCGGTTGATTTGGAGAAGAAAGAAGTCTCGGTTAATTCAGAGGGCCTGAAATATGATTATCTGATTATAGCCAGCGGCTCCGAGACCAACTTCTATGGAAACCAGGGAATCAGGCAATACGCCTATACTTTAGATGGAATAAGCGATGCCAGGAAGATGATTGATGGGTTAGGGCAGGGCAAGTTCGATAATTTTGTAGTCGGCGGCGGCGGTTATACCGGAATAGAGGTAGCTACTAATTTAAGATTGTTTTTGAATAGGAACGGAATGAAGGGCAGGATAGTTATCGTTGAGCGCGCGCCCGCTATTTTAGGCCCGCTTCCGGAATGGATGAAAAAATATGTCATCGATAATCTACAAAGGTTAAATATCGAAATCTCTGTTAATAATACTATCGATATAATTGAAGAGCATAGAATCCATCTATCCGAAGGGAAAATCCTGGATAATGTTTTTGTGGTGTGGGCGGCAGGAGTAAAAACTTCCAGCTTTATCCAAAATTTGAAAGTAGATAAGAATCCTCAGGGCAGGATCAAGGTGGACGAATATTTACGCCTGAATAATAATTGTTTTGTTATCGGAGACGCAGCTAATTTTTCGCAGCAAAACAATTTTTTAAGAATGGCAGTACAGTTTGCCATTGCCCAGGGAGATTTAGCGGGGGCAAACATAATCAGGGATATAAAGGGGCTTAACCTTCGTAAATACAAGCCGTTGGATTTGGGGTATATTATACCTATGGCTAATAACCGGTCCTGCGGTAGCATTTTAGGTTTAAATTTAAAAGGATTTTTGCCGACGATATTCCATTTTATAATGTGTATCTACCGTTCCTATGGCAAAAGGAATAAAATCGGCATAATAAAAGATTTATTAAAAAGGAGATAAAAGATGGTTGATTTAGCTATCTTGGTTTTAAGAATTTCTTTGGGGGTGGTATTTGTGGCTCATGGCTTGCAGGCTGCTTTAGGGATGTTTTCCGGGCCGGGCGTAAGCGGTTTCTCAGATATGTTAGCCGGATTAGGTTTTAAGCCGTCGTTATTCTGGGCATATGTCGGGGCTTATGTAGAATTAATCGGAGGGATATTTCTTATTCTCGGTATTTTCACCAGGGCCGCCGCCTTGTTTATATTGATATTTATGGTAGTGGCAATCTTAAAGGTACATCTAGTCAAAGGATTTTTCATCCAGGCCGGCGGTTTTGAGTATAATTTTGTAATTATCTGTATTTGCATCGCGTTGATGCTTTTGGGCCCGGGGAAATACAGTATCACCGCTAAATTTTAGCTATCCGCCTTCGTTTTATGCTAAATTTTAAATCTATAAAGACTCAATTGATCCTCTATTTAATTTGTTTCGCTGTCTTTTTGTCAATTGAGGAAAAAGATGCGATGTTCCTGGTTGCGGTATTTATCGCTGTCATCTCAAGTATAACAGTAGAGTCAGCGCTGTTGTATTTTAAAACAAAATCCCTTCAAATCAGCGAAAGCTCTATTATCACCGGCTTAATTGTGGGTTTTGTGTTTTCCAGCGGCTTGGCCTGGTGGGTATTGGCATTGGCTTCATCATCGGCTATTCTTTCCAAATATTTAATACGTTTCAAAAAAAGGCATATATTTAACCCGGCGGCTTTAGGCATATTTTTGGCTATTATTATTTCGGGAGCCCCTACGCAATGGGAGGGGACTTATTCCTGGTTTATAGTCTTGCCTTTCGGGATTTATTTCGCGGAAAAAATCAGGAAGTTGGAAATACTTGCCGGCTATGCCATTGTTTTCCTGGCGTTATTCGGAACCCAGGCGCTCTTTCAAAAAACTCCTGTCTGGCATATCTTTGGTTACCTGAGTTATTTCTATATATTTGTCATGGTGATTGAGCCGATGACTACGCCCATAAAGCCGCTGGGGAAGTATCTTTTCGGCGCGGGGGTTGCCGCTTTTATTTTTATCCTGACTGAACGGGGGGTCAGGTTTGATGTTGAGCTTTTTAGCTTATTGGCGATGAATATCGCAGTCCCCTTATTAAATATATTACCTCATAAAGAAGGAGGAAAGGCATGAAAAAGATTGGATTATTGCTGGTGCTTTTTTTCGGGTTTACTTCGGCGGCTTATGCCCATCCGCCGTCTGATATAAGAATAACTTTTGACGCTAAGACAAAGATACTGCAGGCTGTGATTATGCATAACGTAAGCAATCCTCTTAGCCATTATATCAAAAAAGTGGATGTGGGTTTAAATGGCAAAGAAATAATCGAACAGAGTATTTCCCGCCAGGACAATAATGATAGCCAGACCGTTACTTATCTTATTCCTGATGTGAAAGATGGCGATGTTCTTTCTGTTGAAGGCTATTGCAGCATAAGCGGCAAACTGCAAAAGGAAATCAAGGTAAAAATCGAAAAGTAGCGACGCGTTTCCCTCCAGTAAATAATCCGTGAACCCGCAGATTAAGCTTGACAAATCCTGTATGATATGTTAGTTTATACGTGTAAATCATACATATCACACTAGTATGCTTTCTAAAAAAGGAGTAGCTAAATGCAAAAATTTCCTATGCCTATGCCTAAAGTTTTCGGAGCGGTAACCATGGGGGAGCGGGGCCAGATTGTAATACCGGCGGATATAAGAAAAGTTTTTAGCATTAAGCCGGGGGACAGGTTGATTGTTTTCGCGAAAGAAGGCGGCCCAATCGGGCTGATTCCGGCGGAACAATTCAGCAAGTTTTTGGAGCACGCCACAGAGATGCTGGCGCAGTTCAAGAAAATCAATAATGCCTAAAGCTAAAGTCGCCCTGATAATTTTATTTTTTGTATTTTTTGCCCTGGAATCTTCAGATGCCCAGGAAATCCTCAGTTGGCAGGACTGCATCAAGGAGGCGGCCAAAAACCATCCTGATTTGATTGCTGCGGAAGAAATCGTAAAGCAGTCTCAGGCCAGCAAAGATATAACCGCCAGCACTCTTTATCCCCAGGTAAACAGTAATTTAAACGCTTCAACCGCAAGGAGCGCTACCGATCGAGCCGTCGGCTCCATCTCTGATAGCTATACATACGGCGTCTCGGGAACGCAGTTGATTTTCGACGGATTGAAAACCGTTGATAATGTAAATGCCGCCAAAGAAGATATAAAGGCTTCTCAGCAGGCCTACAAATTTACCTCTTCTGAGGTCAGGCTTCGGTTGAGGACCGCTTTTATTAATCTGTTTACCGCTCAGGAGTTAATCAAGGTTACCGATGAGATTGTCAGGATAAGAAGGGAGAACCTTGAGCTTATCACCTTACGTTACGAATCGGGATTGGAGCATAAGGGAGCATTGTTGACCGCGGGAGCAGATTTAGCCCAGGCGAATTTTCAAATGGCCCAGGCAAAAAGAGATATAGAGACGGCGCAGTGGCAGCTGATGAAAGAGACGGGGCGTAAAGGATTTCGCCCCATGTCAGTGAAAGCGGATTTCGTAGTGGTAGATTCTGCGAAGAAGAAGCCTGATTTTGAAACTCTGGCAAAAAATAATCCTTCTCTGCAACAGATTATCGCCCAAAAGAATTCGGCTGAATTCGGGCTTAAATCTGCCTATGCCGAATTTTTCCCCACCCTTTCCGGGCAGGCCGGAGCCAATAAGAAGGGTACGCTTTGGCCGCCAAGAGGGGACCAGTGGAATCTGGGGCTTGTTTTGTCTATGCCCATATTTGAAGGGGGCTTAAGGCTGGCTCAAGTGTCTCAGGCAAAGGCGCTTTTGAACCAGCTCCAGGCAAATGAAAGAAGCACCAAAGACGGAATCTTGCTGACTTTGGCGCAGGCATGGGCGGCTTTACAGGATGCCATAGAAACAGTTGATGTCCAATATAAATCGCTGATTGCCACCGAGGAGCGCGCTAAAATAGCCGAGGCGCAATATTCAACCGGTTTTATTTCTTATGATAACTGGACAATCATTGAAGGTAACCTTGTAAGCGCAAAGACCGCTTATTTGAACGCCCAGTCAAATGCCGTGCTTGCAGAAGCGAGTTGGATCCAAGCGAAAGGAGATGTCCTAGAATATGCGCAATAAAAAATTAACAATCATTTTTTTGGTATTAGGCTTAGCGGTTATTTCGGTATTGGTTATGGTAAAAATAAAAAGTAAAGGCGTAAGCGATGAAATAAACCAGGAAATAAGCCCGGTCATAGGCGCCATCCGGGTTTTTATTACCACTACCGGGACAGTTTTACCTAAAAACCGCCTGGAAGTTAAACCGCCGGTCAACGGCCGTGTTGAGAGTATCTTAGTACAGGAGGGGGTAAAAGTAAAACAGGGCCAGATTTTGGCCTGGATGAGTTCCACTGAAAGAGCCGCGTTACTGGATGCCGCTCAGGGCCAGGGGGAGAAAGAATTGCAATACTGGAAAGATGCGTATAAACCTATAGCCTTACTTTCCCCCATTGACGGAGAAGTAATAGTAGCTACTACCCAGCCGGGGCAGACCGTTACCACCAGCGATGCGGTGGTAGTTTTATCCGACCACCTGATTGTCCGGGCCCAGGTTGATGAGACGGACATCGGCCGGGTCACTGACAATATGAACGCAGTTGTCACGCTTGATGCCTACCAGGATAAAAAAATTAAAGCTACGGTAGAACATATTTATTACGAGTCACAGACCGTTAACAATGTCACTATTTATAATGTTGATTTACTGCCGCAGGAAGTCCCCCATTTTTTTCGTTCCGGAATGAATGCCTCGGTAGAATTTATTATAAAGGATAAGGAAGGCATCTTGATTGTCCCGCTGGACGCGGTATATAAGAACGGGGAAAGCTATTGCCTGGTAAAACAATCTAACGCTAAAGAGCCAGCAAGGGCCCGCGTGGAGTTGGGGATTGCAGACGATAAAAACGTAGAAGTTATTTCCGGGGTAAACGAGAAAGACCGGTTAATAGCAAAATCAAAAAAATATTCCCTTCCCAAAAGCAGTTCAAGCAGCAATCCCTTTATGCCTTTTGGCAAGAAAAAAGAGCCTGCTAAGAAATAGAAAAATATGATAGAGCTGAAAAATATATCCAAAACCTATCAGATGGGCAAAGTAGAGGTAAAAGCCCTTCAGGGAGTTTCTTTAAAAATCGCGCCCGGAGAGTTTGTGGCGATTATGGGGCCTTCGGGTTCCGGTAAATCCACGCTCATGCATATTCTGGGTTTACTTGACCGGCCCGATTCGGGAGAGTACTATCTGGGGCAAAAAAAACTTAACGGCCTTTCGGATGATGAGCTGGCTGCTATACGCAACCGGCTGGTGGGTTTTGTTTTTCAACAATTTCATCTCTTGCCAAGAATGACCGCGCTGGAAAACGCTGAACTGCCTTTAATATATGCCGGAAAGCGGCACCTGAAGGAACTGGCAAAAGAGAGGTTGGCGGAAATCGGTTTAGCGGACAGGATAGGCCACCGGCCTAATGAGCTTTCCGGAGGGCAGCAGCAGCGGGTAGCCATTGCCCGTTCATTGGTCAATGACCCTTTGATTATCTTCGCCGATGAGCCTACGGGTAATCTTGATTCAAAGAGCAAGGAAGAAATAGTCGCCATCCTGAGAGGTTTAAACGATAAAGGGAAGACTATCATTATGGTCACCCATGAAAATGAAATGGCGGTGCATGCCAAGCGGATTATCCGCATCTTTGACGGAAAAATTATTTCTGATGTGAGGCAGGGAAAAGCGTTTAAGCCTTCCGAGGAGAGCGGAACAGACCAGGTAATCGCCACGGTATTATCAAAGCACGAGAGAAAGGCAAGGGGGATTCAGTTTTTAGAGTATTTACAGCAGGCAGCTCAGGCCATGGTCTCCCATAAGATGCGTTCTTTCTTATCTATCCTTGGTATATTAATCGGGGTTACCTCGGTGATAGCTATGCTTGCCGTTGGGACAGGGGCGAAAGAGTCAATTGAAAAACAGCTGGCTTCTTTGGGGTCAAACCTTATTTTAGTCATGCCCGGCTCCTCAAGGATTCACGGGGTATCTTCCGGGGCAGGAGGGGTGACCCGTTTTACATTCCAGGATGTTGCGGCAATCGAAAAACTTAGCGAGCAGGTAGCCAGTATTAACGCCTCGGTCAGCGGGAAAGGGCAATTAGTCTATGGCAGCAAGAACTGGAACGCCCAGGTAGAGGGTGATGGGGTTAATTATGCTCCTATGCGCGCCGCAATCCCCACAATAGGGAGATTTTTTACTGAAGAAGAAGTAAAGAAAAGAGATAAAGTTGCGGTGCTGGGGACAACAGTGGTAAGGGAGCTTTTTGGGGATACTAACCCTGTTGGCGAGAATATAAAGATAAACCTGATTAATTTCAAGGTCATCGGGATACTTCCTATGAAGGGCGCGGGAGGTTTCCATGACCAGGATGATGTAGTGGTTATTCCGGTCACCACCGCCATGTACCGGGTTTTCGGTAAAGATTATCTTGATTCAATTTCTGTAGAGGCCGCCAGCCCTGATGTAATAGCTGAGCTGCAGGAATCCATATCCAAGATCATCATAAAACAGCACCATCTTGATACCGAAGCCGAAAAAGACACTTTCCAGATACGGAATATGGCGGATATTAAGAATACGCTGGAAACTACCACTAAGACAATGTCATTATTATTGGGCGCGATTGCCGCCATATCGCTTTTGGTGGGAGGCATAGGCATTATGAACATCATGCTTGTTTCGGTAACCGAACGCACGCGGGAGATCGGGCTGCGTAAGGCTATCGGCGCAACTAACAGAGATATCATGGTACAGTTCCTTATTGAATCGGTATTGATGTCTTTTCTCGGCGGCATAACCGGGATTCTGCTCGGCAGCGGCATATCCGTGCTGATTACTATTTTTGCCGGATGGAGCGCCAGAGTGTCTTTATCCTCAATAATCCTGGCAACCACATTTTCTCTAGGAGTAGGGGTGGTCTTCGGGCTCTGGCCTGCCCAAAAAGCCTCCAAACTTGACCCTATCGAAGCGCTAAGATACGAGTAGCAGTATTAATTTTCTTGACAGGCTTATTAATTTTTGATAAATTATTAAGGTTAATCACTCTCTGAAGAGTGATTTTTTTGTTCCCGCCGGTTAATCTTATTATCCCATTGAAAGAGATAATAAGCAGTAAGCAGTTTATTATATGAGATACGAAGCTATGCTTTTAGCTACAATTTTTGTCCCGCTCCTGGGGGCGTTTATCCTGCCGCTTATAGGTAGGGTTTCTGCCCGCTTGCGGAATTTATGTGCCTTCTGCTTTATTTTCTCCGCTTTTATTTTTTCTTTAAGCATGATCAGCCCGGTCTTGTCCGGTAAGGCTATTTCCATAAATAGAGAGCTGGCTATGGGGTTTAATTTCGTCTTTTCCGCCGATATCCTGGCGGTTTTCATGGCCTGCATGTCTTCTTTAGTAAGCACGGTAATCATTTTGTATTCCTTTGGGTATATAAGTCATTATGAGAATCAAAATGAATATTATTCCATGGTGGTGCTGTTTTTTGGCGCGATGATGGGCCTGGTTTTTTCGGCAAATTTAATTTTGCTTTATGTATTTTGGGAGATTACCGCAATCACCAGCTGGCGCTTAATCGGGTTCTTCCGGGAGAAGACCCATGTCTTGCGCGCGGATAAGGCATTCCTGGTCACGGTGTTCGGGGCAGTACTCATGCTTATCGGTTTTATCAGCATCTATCAGCAGACAGGTTCGTTTGACCTGGGCGTAATTAAGGAAAGCGCTAAAATAAACCCTATTTCAAATTTAGCAATTGGTTTGATCTTGGTGGGGATACTTTCCAAATCGGCAACCCTGCCATTGCATACCTGGCTTCCTGACGCCGGCGTTGCTCCTTCTCCGGTTACCGCGCTTCTTCACGCCGCAATCTTAGTCAAAATAGGAATTTACGTTTTTGCCAGGCTTTTTATAGCCACTTTTTCACCCGCTGAATTCTGGCATATAACCGTGCCGATAATAGCTGCTGCCAGCGCGCTTGTTTCCGCGGGAGCTGCGCTCATAGAAACCGACTTAAAGAGGATTATCGCCTATTCTACAATCAGCCAGATAGGGTTTATCTTTTTTGGATTAGCTGTAGGCAATGAAATGGCTGTGGCAGGAGGGCTGTTGTATATACTTATGCACGGCATAGCTAAAGCCGGGCTCTTTCTTTGCGCCGGTATTATCGAGCAGAACACAAAGACTAAGGATATCACAAAATTAGGCGGGCTCATGGTTACCATGCCGGTTACCGCGGTTTCTTTCTTATTCTGCGCGTTTTCGGTAATGGGTATTCCGCCTTTCGGAGGCTTCTTCAGCAAGTATATGGCTTTTGCTGGCGCGGTCAATGGCGGGCAGATTTGGATTGGTTTTATATTTTTGCTGGGCGCGGTGATGACCATACTTTATCTCTTCAGGACTTTTAATCTAATATTTCTCGGTGAAGCGAATATACCCGGAGTGAAGGAAGCCAGCCCGATAATGGTTGCCAGTGTGGCAGTGTTAGGCGTGCTTTCGTTAGCCGGCGGTATTTTTATCTGGTATCCTGCTAAATTTGCTTTGCTTGGAGCCTGGCAGATGCTGGGGATAGTCAAATGACGGAAAAATTATTACTCTTACCTATAATATTGCCTTTATGCGCGGGGGTTATTGCCTTGGTATTACGCAAAAGGTTCCGCGTAATAATTGAAGCAGTCGCGTTATCTGCTACGCTGGCAAATCTTTTAATCGCCATAGGCTTATTCAAAAGCAACTTCAGTTTTTCCCTGCCCTGGGCAGGCTTGGGGCTGGATTTTTCGCTCAGGGTTTACCACTTTAGCGCTTTCATCGTCCTATCCGCGGCAGCTTTCGCGTTCCTGATTACTTTATATTCTATCGTATTTATGCGGGATAAGCCCTGTTTAAACCAATTCTACGGTTATTTCCTGATAACTCTCGGCCTTGCCAGCGGCGCGGTGCTTGCCGATAACCTGGTGATCATGCTTTTTTTCTGGGAAGGTTTGTTATTGACCCTTTTCGGGATGATTGCCATAGGCAACAAGAATGCTTTTAAGACCGCGACCAAGGCGTTTATTATCGTCGGTATAGCTGATTTATGTTTTATGCTTGGCATCGGGCTCACCGGGCATCTTGCCGGAACGTTGGCAATGTCGCAGATAAATCTTCCCCTGGGAGGCTTAGGCAGTATCGCGTTTATTCTTTTGATGATCGGAGCGATTTCTAAAGCCGGTTCAATGCCTTTTCACAGCTGGATCCCCGATGCTGCCGTTGACGCGCCGCTTCCTTTCATGGCTTTGATGCCGGCTGCGTTTGAGAAGCTCCTGGGAATATATTTTCTCACCAGGATCTCGCTTGATTTGTTCAAGTTGAGCCATGATTCCTGGGTGAGCGTTTTACTTATGATCATCGGTTCAATCACCATAGTCCTGGCAGTAATGATGGCTTTAATCCAGAAGGATTATAAAAAATTGCTTTCATATCATGCCATAAGCCAGGTAGGTTATATGATTTTAGGTATTGGCACTGCGGTCCCTGTAGGTATTGTCGGCGGTTTATTCCATATGATTAATAATGCGCTTTATAAAAGCTGCTTGTTTCTTACCGGAGGCGCGGTGGAGAAGCAGGCCGGTACGTCTAATTTGGAAAAGCTGGGAGGCCTGGGAAGAAAGATGCCGGTGACCTTTGCCTGTTTTATTATTACCGCGGTTTCAATATCCGGAGTTCCGCCTTTTAACGGGTTCTTTTCAAAAGAGCTGGTCTATGATGGCGCATTGGAGAGAGGTTTGATTTTTTATATTGCCGCGGTAGTCGGTTCATTCTTCACTGCCGCCTCGTTCTTAAAGCTTGGGCACGCGGCTTTCCTGGGAAAAATAAGCGAAGAGAACAAAAAGGTCAAGGAAGTTTCTTTCCCGATGCTGTTCCCTATGATTGTGATAGCCTTTTTATGTATTCTCTTTGGTGTATTTAATTCCCTGCCTTTAAATATGCTTATCCAGCCGATACTCGGCGAAGCAAGGCTGGAGGGTAAGGATTTTTCGGGGTTCCCAACAAATTTCATGCTTGTAGTAGTGACTTTGATTGTGCTGATCGGAGCTTTATTGAATCATCTCTGGGGAGTAAAAAGAAAAGGCAGCGGGCTTAAAGCCGTGGACCATATCCATTACGCCCCGGTTTTATCGGGAATTTATGACAAAGCGGAAAAGAGGTATTTTGATCCTTTTGAAATAGGATTGAAAATTTCCGGCGCGTTTTCTAAAGCGGCTTTTGCTTGCGACCGGGCGATTGATTGGCTGTACGATAATTTGACGGTTAAGTCGATTGCTGCATTCACCAATCAGATAACCAGGCTGCACAACGGCAACTACTCGAGATATTTAGTTTGGTCTTTACTGGGCTTGGTTTTAATTATTATTTTTTTAGTATAAAAACAGGGGAGAGGTTGTGTATTCTTCATTAATATTGCTGCCGTTTTTCGGGGTAATAATTTTAAATCTGCCGTTTAGGGCATTGATGAGAAAGGCCGCTTTTTGGCTTTGCCTGTTGATAGTGCTTCTTCAGATTTGCTTAATCCTTTTCCCTCAGATTTGCTGCTTTAGCGATAAATTGGATACCTTGGGTTCATTTTTTAAATTTGATTTTGCGGTGGATAACCTCAGCCGGGTGATGTTGTTTTGTATAGGCATAGTTTTGTTTGCCGCGCTCTTCGTGCAAAAAAGTAACTGTAGGGACGAAGAAAAAATCTTTAATTTCGTAAACGTTTCGCTTCTTATCTTATGCGGGATGAACGGCGTGGTAATGGTAAAGGATATTTTTTCGCTGTATGTATTTTTGGAGATTACCGCAGTCAGCTCGTTTATTTTAATTGCTTTCAATAAAGAAAGCCAGGCGTTTGAGGGTGCGTTTAAGTATATCGTCCTTTCCGCGGTAGCCACGGTGCTTATGCTTGCGGCGATAGCTTTGTTTCTGGTTGTCTCCGGGGATACTGGCTTTAGCTCTATAAGCTCTGCCTTAAAGATTTCCCATGACCGTTTATTTATCGGCCTTGCCGTGGGTATCTTTCTTTGTGCCTGTTTTATCAAGTCAGGTTTAGTGCCGTTTCACGGCTGGGTTGCCGATGCTTATTCCAGCGCGCCGGCATCGGTATCCGTGCTTCTGGCAGGGGTGGTCACCAAGACAGTAGGCATATACACATTGATAAGGATTGTGAATTCCATATTTGGTTTTAACGATTCGCTCAAACATCTTCTTCTTGCGGTGGGAGCTATTTCAATTGTGGTGGGAGCCTTGGCAGCTCTCGGGCAAAAAGATTTTAAAAGGATGCTTGCCTATTCAAGTATAAGCCAGGTGGGTTACATTGTTTTAGGTTTAGGGACTGGCACGGCGCTGGGATTGACCGGAGCCATCTTCCATCTGTTTAACCACTCTATTTTTAAATCACTTTTATTTGTAAATTCCGCGGCTGTGGAATCGGCAACCGGCACCAGGGATATGGATAAACTTTCCGGCCTGGCAAAAAAGATGCCGTTTACGGGAGTGACTTCGATTTTAGGGAGCTTGTCCTGCGCAGGGATTCCGCCTTTGGCGGGTTTCTGGAGTAAATTACTTATTATTATGGCGCTATGGATATCCGGATTCCGCAGCTACGCATTTATAGCGGTTTTGTCCAGCATCTTGACCCTGGCTTACTTTCTTTATTGGCAAAGAAGTGTTTTTTTTGGAATATTAAAAGAAGATTTGGTAAATGTAAAGGAAGCAGGCTTTGGATTGGTATTCCCTGCTCTTATACTTACGGTGATTATAGTGGGGGCAGGATTATTTTTCCCTTTCATAATCAATTCTTTTACATTACCGATAGGGAATATTTTAGGAGGATAGGGTGTATCTTGATATATTCATTCTCACGGTTTTACTTTTAGCTTCCTTGTGGACGGTGATGACCAGGAGTATTCTGCGTTCCGCGATAGGCCTGGCGCTTACCAGTGTGATATTGACCATAGTAATGTTCAGGTTGAATTCGCCTTTAGCCGCGGTCTTTGAACTTTCGGTTTGCGCGGGATTGATCTCTGTGTTGTTTGTCAGCACCATAAGTATTACCCAGCCGTACACAACAGAGGAAATTTTAAAGCGGATGAAGGATATGTTCGCCAGGTTCCGTTTTCTGCCGTTAATCATAATAATATCGGGTATTGCTTTAGCTTTTGTAAACATAAAGCCGGCGATAAATTTACCTGCTCCGGAAGCAATAAAGGACGCCAGGGTGATGCTATGGAATTTTAGGGGCCTTGACCTGATGGGCCAGGTCTTAATACTGCTGACCGGAGTTTTTGGTATCGTGATACTGTTCAAGGAGAGGCTTAAAAAGTGAGTAACGAAGTCATGAATTTATTCTTTTGCTATGGTTTTTTTGTGGCCATGCTTTTCGTAATCGGCATTTACTGTGTCCTGGCGACTTTTAATTTGGTCAGGGCATTGATTGGCTTAGAGATTTTAATTAAAGCAGTCACGCTGTTCTTAATAGCTGTGGGTTATATAACCGGCCATGAAGCCCTGGCCCAGAGCTTAGTGATTACTTTAATAGTAATTGAGGTTGTGGTGATTACCATATCAGTAGCAGTGGTTGTGGGAATACATAGTTATAATAAATCGCTTGATGTAAGAAAAATAAGGAACCTGAAAGGGTAGGGGATGATGGAAAATTGGTTATTGACGCCGCCGGTTGCCTTTATAATAGTCTTGTTTGTTATCTGGCTGCTTTCGCATTTACTTTCCAGGTTGGCGTTTAAGGCAGGAAAGCATTCCAGGGGTGAAGGCGAAGCCTATGCCTGCGGAGAGTGCAATTATGATAACATGGCCCAGCCTGATTATAGCAATGTCTTTCCTTATGCCTTTTTCTTCACCCTTGCGCACGTAGCTACTTTGATAATGACTACCGTTCCGACGGAGACTATACAGTCGTTTGCCATGGTAGCGATATATATACTCAGCGCTGTATTAGGGCTGTATATTTTATTCAGGAAGTGAGGATTTATGGGGCTGATAAAAAAAGCGGTTAACTGGGCAAGGATTAAATCACCCTGGATACTGCATTTTAATACCGGGGCCTGTAACGCCTGTGATATTGAGATTATCGCCGCCCTTACCCCACGCTATGACCTGGAACGTTTCGGGGTGATATTAAAAGGCACTCCCCGGCACGCCGATATATTGCTTTGCTCGGGCCCGGTGACAAAACAAATAGAAGATAGATTGATCAGGATTTATGAACAGATGGCTGAGCCGAAGTTTGTTGTAGCCGTGGGCACTTGCGCCTGTTCAGGGGGGGTCTTTAAGGGCTGCTACAATGTAAAAGGCGGCATTAAGTCGGTTATACCGGTATCAGCATTTATTCCCGGTTGTCCGGCTAGCCCCAAGGCAATAATCGACGGCGTAGTCAAGTTGTTGAGCAGTTTAGAAGAAGAGCCTAAAAAATAACCGGAGGAGAAGAAGTGCCTTACGAAGAAGATGTTAAGCAGAAGTTAATAAATAAGTTTGCTTATCTTGAAGGTAATGCCAGGGTGACCCGGCCAAGGCGGATATTTTTAGAAGCCGAATACAAGAACTTCTCTGAGATTTTTGAATATCTGGTCAAGCAGCTGAATTTTATCCATTTATGCACCATTACCGGCCTTGACGAACAGGACAAATTAAGTTTTATTTATCACTTGGCAGGTGATTCGGGGGTTTTGGTAAATTTAAAGACCAGTGTTCCCAAAGAAAACCCGGTATTAAAGACCGTAACTTCGTATTTTCCAGGAGCAGAGATTTATGAAAGGGAACTAATAGATTTATTAGGGGCGAAAATAGAAGGCTTGCCCGCGGGGAACCGCTATCCGCTGACAGATGACTGGCCAGTCGGCCAGTTCCCCTTGCGCAAAGATTGGAAACCCGCTATGGACAAAGAGAGTGAGGTGGAAAAAGATGCCTGATACAAATAAATTTAAAATACCTTTTGGGCCGCAACATCCGGCGTTAAAAGAACCGGTGAGTTTTAGCCTGGCTTTAAAAGGCGAAAAAATTATGGGCGTAGGCATACGTTTGGGCTATAACCACCGTGGGATAGAAAAAGCCTGTGAAGAGAGGACTTATATCCAGGACCTGTATCTGATTGAGCGTATCTGCGGGATATGTTCGCATTCTCATTCCACTTGTTTTGTCCAGGCAGTAGAAGAAATTGCCGCGGTGGAAGTCCCTAAAAGGGCTCTTTATATCCGTACCTTGATCGCGGAATTAGAGCGTGTGCATAGCCATCTTCTCTGGCTGGGAGTGGCCGGGCATGAAATAGGTTTTGATACATTGCTGATGTATGCCTGGCGGGACCGCGAAGTAGTAATGGATATTTTGGCGCTTCTTACCGGCAACCGGGTTAATTATGGCATTAATACTATTGGCGGAGTAAGGCGCGATATATCCGGCAAGCAGATAGAAGAGATATTAAAGGGAGTAGGTATTCTTGAAGAGAGGACCAAATATTACATTGAAGTAGCCACCCAGGAAACTACCATCATTAAAAGATTGTCCGGGGTAGGGGTAGTTTCTTATGAGGATGCCTTGAAATTAGACGCGGTAGGCCCAACCGCGCGGGCCTCCGGTGTAGACCGGGATGTCCGTCGCGATGATCCATATGCGGTTTACGGTGAGTTGTCCTTTAATGTGATTACTGATAAACATTGTGATGTTTACGGCCGGACTGTGGTGAGGGTGAAAGAATTAATGGAGTCTTACCGGATAATCCGCCAGTGCCTTAAACAATTGCCTGAGGGCCCGATAACGGTAAAAGTCCCGCGCAAGATTCCCGTCGGGGAAGCCATAAGCCGTTATGAAGCGCCCAGAGGCGAGGATGTGCATTATGTAAAATCCAACGGCAGCGAGAAACCTGAAAGAGTAAAAGTGAGAGCGCCCACCCTGGCCAATTTACAGGCAGTCAAGCATATGTTGAAGGACAGGTTCTTGGCGGATATGCCGATTGTGATTGCCGCGATAGACCCCTGTTTCTCCTGCACCGACAGGCTTATTTCCGTCAGGGGTATAAACAGTAAAAATAAAAAAATCATCACCTGGGAAACCCTGCGCGCTTACAGCATAGATTGGTATAGAGGACGCGGGATAGATTTCGCGAGGATAAGCAATAAGCTTAGAAAGAGGTTAGAGGGTATCTAATGGCTGGAGCGCTTTTTTCCATTTTAGTTTTTCCCGGGCTCTTATTCGTGAGTTTCTTTGGTTTGATTGCGGAAGTTATTGACAGGCAAATATATGCCAGGCTGCAGAACAGGATAGGGCCGCCGTGGTTTCAGTCATTCGCGGATTTCATTAAGCTGCTGGGGAAAGAAGATATTGTCCCGACCGAGGCTAATCAGAAGATGTTTAGCCTGGCGCCGGTATTTGCCCTTACTTCAGCGGTAACAGTTTTTCTCTATATTCCTCTTTGGAAAAGTGAAGCCCTGTTTTCTTTTAATGGGGATATAATTATGGTGCTTTATTTATTGACCATCCCTACCCTGGCAATTTTTATCGGCGGCTGGTATTCCAAGTCATTATTTTCCAGGATTGGTTCTGTGCGTTGCGTTATCCAGCTGTTTGCTTATGAAGTCCCGCTTTTTATGAGCATACTGGCTTCAGCGCTGTTAGCAGATACATGGTCGTTGAAGGATATGGCTATTTTTTACACCAGGCACCCCTATTACTTTTTGTTTAATCTGTCAGGTTTCGGGGTTTCACTGGTGGCATTGTTGGGAAAATTGGAAAAAGTCCCCTTTGATATCCCCGAAGCGGAAACAGAAGTGGTTGCCGGAGCTTTTACCGAATACAGCGGAAGATTGCTGGCAATATTACGCCTGGCGATAGACGTGGAAATGGTAGTGGGAGCGGCGCTTTTAGCAGCGGTATTTTTCCCTTTCGGGTTGGCATTCGGCCCCCAGATTGGTTTTATGGTGTTTATATTAAAAGTCTTGGCGATAGTAGCCTTGCTTTCGTTATTGCGCACTATCGTGGCGCGTTTACGCATTGACCAGATGATTGATTTTTGCTGGAAGTACCTGGTGCCGCTTTCATTTTTTCAGTTATTACTTAATCTTATTGTGAAAGGAATTTTGTCCCGATGAGGCCCGGCAAAATGCTTAGAGAAGTTTTGCGTTCGGTATTCAAAAAACCCGCGACTAATCTGTATCCCGCGGAAAAGCTGGAGATGCCTGATAATTTCAGAGGGAAACTGGTTTTTTATCCTGATAAGTGCATCGGGTGTAAATTATGCATGAAAGATTGCCCCACCGGCGCCATAACTATTAATAAAATCGGAGAAAAACAGTTTGAAGCGGTCATAGATTTGGATAAATGCATATACTGCGCGCAATGCGTGGATTCCTGCCCCAGGAAAGCCCTGGAAGCCACAAAAGAGGTGGAGTTGGCGCAGTTAGATGCCAGGAAGTTAAAGGTGACTTTTAGTGGTAACCCTGGAAGCGGCGCTAAAAAAGAGACTCCCTGATTCTGGAAGAGTGGCATTGCTCGGCGTAGGTTCTGAATTAAGAGGCGATGATGCCGCGGGGCTCTTTGTAGCCGAATACCTCCGTAAGTCCTGTCCCAAAAATATAAAACAAAAAAAAATTAAGGTTTTTTTTGGCTCAACCGCTCCGGAAAATCTTACCGGAGAAATAAAAAAATTTAAACCCGCTTACGTTATCATAATTGATTCAGCTGATATGAATAGGAGGGCGGGAGCGGTTAAGCTGATCAACCCTGATGAAGTCGAAGGCATCTCTTTCTGCACCCATCAATTACCTCTAAAGATAATGGCGGATTATCTGATCCAGTCAATCGGTTGTGAAGTCTTGATTATCGGTATCCAGCCGGCCAGGATAGATTTCAACAGCCGCCCTTCAAAAACAGTGGAAAAGTCCGCAAGGCAGGTTTCGAAAATCCTTAAAAAAATTATTGACAGATTCTAATTTTTTATTATACTAATAAGTAAGCATTCACTTACTTAAAAAATTTAGGATAAAAAATGAATAATAATTCCACTGCCAGCCAGCAAAAAATAGTAGAAGCCGCCAGGAAGATTATAGTGTCCAAGGGCATGGAAAATCTCACTATCCGGGAAATCGCCAGCGAGCTCAAAATGACCGACGGAGCTTTATACAGGCATTTCAAAAGCAAGAAGGAGATTATCAGCCTGCTTATAGATTATATCGAGGATACTCTGTTGACTACGGTTGACGTGGCAGCGAAAAAGAGCAATGAACCGCTAAAGAAATTGGAAAATATTTTTTTATCGCATATTTCTTATTCCGAGCAAAGAAGAGGGGTTTCATTCATTGTTATTAGCGAGACCCTTAGCCTTAAAGACAAAAGTTTACAGCGGAAAATGTTTAATGTCATCAGTAGGTATTTAGAGAAAATCATGCAGATACTCAAGGAGGGAGTGTCAACCGGAAGCTTTAGGAGGAATATTGACTTGTGTTCCTCAAGTATTGTTTTCTTTGGGATGATACAGGCGCAAGTTATGTTGTGGGTTATCAGCGGGTATCAATATTCCTTTAAGAGGATAGCTATCGAACAGTTATTTGATATCTTTGAAAAAGGAATAATGCAGTTATAAAGAGCCAATTAATGGAAAAACAAAAAAAGAAAGGAGAAACAAAAAAATGAGAAGCAAAGGTTTTACATTACTGGAATTAGTGGTTGTGGTTATCATCTTAGGCATACTTGCTACATTAGGTTTTACTCAGTATACCAAGATGGTGGAAAAAGGCCGTACAGCAGAAGCTAAGATGATTCTTGGCCAGATCCGTACCGCACAAGTTGCTTACACTCAGCAATTCGGCGGGTATACCAGCGTTTTAGCGAATATAGCCGTAGAAGCACCTTCAGCATGCGGTACAAATCATTATTTCTCTTACTCCGTGACTGCCACAACCGGAACTGCTACCAGATGTACAACAGGCGGTAAAGCTCCTGATGGGGCTGCAGCCTATACCTTGACTTTGACTTACGCAGCAGGTGCATTTGGCGGAAGCGCAGGATATTATTAATAACTTGTTATAATTTTGTAAAAATAAAAATTCAAAGCAATTGAGCCGTAAGGCTGGATTTATCAGCCTTACGGTTTTTTATTCTCAAATTAAGCTGTAAAAAGCGGTTTTTCTGTAGTAAAATGAAAGCGGAGCTGGTGATATTTTAAAGTACAATATAATCAAGGAGAAAAAATGGAAATGGCTTTTGGTTTGACTTTCCCCGGGGAATTAAAAGACGAATCAGTCATTTGTTATCTGTGCAAGAATTTTGATATTGAACTGAATATAATTGAGGCTTCATTTTCTATGTCTGCGGGTTGGGCAATTTTAAAAATATTGGGCGGCGAAAAAGAAATTAAGAAAGCTTTTGATTATCTGGCAAGTAGGGGCATAAAGATACAAAAAATCAAATCAAGCAAATAACTTTTCTTTGGTCAATTCTCGCGTTTCCTTTATGAGCCTTAGGAGGAACAAGTGCTAACAATATTGGGGTCTTTATTTTTTGCCGGGATTATCTTGGCGGTGTATGGCCTTCTTCCGTCGGATAAAGCTAAAAAAAAGCAAAAAAAACCTGCCAGGGATATAAGGCAGCCGCAAGGGCCGGCTCTTTCTGAACAAAAATCAGAGCAGGTTGACGAAATATTCGCTTTAAAAGCCGAACTTGATAGAGTAAAGAACGAATATCTAAGTACGGCAGGGGCATTGGATGCGTTAAAAACCAAAGAATCGGGTTTTGAGAAAGAGCTGGTAAAAAGAGAAGAGTGGGTTTCTAAGAGCGAGAAGATGCTGGATAAGGCAAAAGAGCAGAGCTCGGAGTTTAAGAAAAAATTTATGGAGAAACAGAAAGAACTGCAGGAAGAATTCTCCAAAAATGTAGATTTAAGCAAGCAGGTAAGGGAAGCGAATGACAAATGGCTAGGCCTGGAGCAGGAGAATAAAAAATTATCAGATAATATTGAAAGTATGAAGCACCAGATCGAGAAGTTGGTTGGTCAGCAAAAGGAGCATCTCGGTATTATTTCTGATTTTAAAAAGAAAGAAGGAATAAGCGAGTGGATCCCCAAAAAGGATTTCGTCAAGCTTAATGAGGAATACACCGAATTAGAAAATGAACTTGAGAATAAAGAAGAGAGGATACAAAAGTTAATCGCTGAGATTAAACATCAGCAGGAAAACGCCGGGCAGCCGCCCGCTGCGCCCCCGCTGCCCGTAGAAGATAAACCCGTAGAGCCGGAAAAGATAGAGATAGAGGAAGAGAAGAAAGAAATTGTTCAGGAAGAGATCAAAGTTGAAGAAGCACCGGTTGAAAAAATAGAGCCGCCTGTCGAAGAGAAAGTGATAGAAGATCAGCCAAGACAGGAACAAACCGTCGAGCCGCCGGCCAAAGAAGAAGAGCCTGTCAAGGAAGATGAAGCCCAGAAGAAAAAAGCTATTTCGGTAAAAATAGATCTAGAGAAGCTCAGGAATATCGGAATCATGGCGCATATCGATGCCGGCAAAACTACTACAACCGAAAGAATATTATATTACACCGGAAAATCTCATAAGATAGGAGAAGTCCACGACGGTAAAGCCCAGATGGACTGGATGAAACAGGAGCAGGAGAGGGGTATTACTATTACTGCCGCGGCAACTACCTGTTTTTGGAAGGACCACCGCATAAATGTCATTGATACCCCCGGCCACGTTGATTTCACGGTGGAAGTTGAGCGTAGTTTGCGCGTCCTGGACGGGGCAGTAGCGGTTTTTTGCGCGGTCGGCGGGGTGGAGCCTCAGTCGGAGACAGTATGGCGCCAGTCCAATAAATATCATGTCCCCAAGATAGTTTTTGTGAACAAGATGGACCGCGTTGGCGCTGACTTCTTCACAGTGCTTAAGGATATCGAAGAAAAATTGGAAGCAAATGTAGTGCCGCTGGTTATACCTCTTGGCGCAGAGGATTCTTTTCGCGGCGTGATCGACCTTTTGGAAATGAAGGCCTATGTTTATGACGAAGAATCTTTGGGGAAAGATTCTTCTATTGAAGAAATCCCAGATTTATACAAAGAGATTGCTGTCAAATACCGCCATATGATGCTGGAAAAAGTCGCTGCCCAGGATGAAGTACTGACAAAAAAATACCTGGAGTCGCCTGATTCAATTACTCAGGAAGACCTGGTAAGCGTTATCCGCCGCAGCACTATCGCGAATGCGATGGTCCCGGTATTATGCGGCTCGGCGTTCAAAAATAAAGGTGTGCAAAAATTACTTGATGCGATAACTCTTTACCTGCCTTCTCCGTTGGATCTTCCTCCGGTAAAAGGCAGTGAACTGGAAGATCCGGAAAAGGCCATCGAAAGGAAAGCCGATATTAATGAGCCTTTGACCGCGCTGGCATTTAAAGTGCAGTCTGACCCGCATATGGGGAAGTTAGTGTATATCCGGGTTTATTCCGGGGTCATTCAGACCGGTACATATGTCCTTAACTCCACTAAAAATAAAAGAGAGAGGATCGGCAGGATCCTGCAGGTCCATGCCAACCAGAGGGAGGCGCGGGAATATGCCTGTGCAGGCGAGATCGTGGCTATAATCGGGCTGGGTAATACTGTTACCGGAGATACCATATGCGACCCGGATAGCCCGGTATTATTGGAGGCGATGCAGTTTCCTGCTCCGGTGGTTTCTTTAAGCGTTGCTCCTAAGACCAGGGCAGACCAGGATAAACTTGGCAAGGGGTTAGCCAGGCTTTCCGATGAAGATCCTACATTCCTGGTGCAGGTCGACGAGGAAACAAAGGAAACCATCCTTACCGGTATGGGTGAGCTGCATCTTGAAATTATCGTGGACAGGTTAAAAGAAGAATTTGGCGTGGAGGTAGTGGTAGGCCAGCCCAAGGTGGCTTATAAGGAGACGATTTTAAAAGCCGCGACCGGTGAATATAAACATGTTAAGCAATCCGGCGGCAGGGGCCAATATGGGCATGTGGTATTTGAGATTTCTCCGCTTGAGCACGGCGCAGGTTTTGAATTTAAAGACAGTATAAAGGGAGGGGCTATTCCCAGGTCTTATATTCCTGCCGTGGAAAAAGGATTAGTTGAGGCGATGCGCTCCGGCGCTTATGCCGGTTATCCGGTGATAGATGTCAAAGTGGACTTGGTTGATGGTTCATATCATGATGTGGATTCTTCCGAATTGGCATTTAAGCTTGCCAGTATTGCCTGCTTCAAGCAGGTTTTTCTTCAGGCAGAACCGGTATTGCTTGAACCGTATGTTGCCCTCGAAGTTACCACCCCGGAAGAATATGTCAACAGCATGGTGGGTTATATCTGTTCTAAGAGAGGCAAGATTCTGGTGATGGAGACAAAGGGTAAGCAGAAGATTATTTCCGCCGAGGCTCCTCTCGCCGAGATGTTCGGTCACGCCACGATGTTTCGCTCATTGAGCAGCGGCCGCGCCAATGCCTCGATGGAATTTAGAAGGTATGAGCAGGTGCCTAAGGAAATTGCCCTGAAGGTTATCGAAGAAGACAAAAAGAGAAAGCAGAGAGAGCAGGGCGGGTAAGGGAAGAAGGAGCCTATATGTTAAAAAATATCTGTAAACTGGCGGTATTATTTTTTGTTTTCTTAATCATGAATTCTAACGTTCTCGCCCAGGAAGAAACCCCTAAGGCGCAGCCCGATTGGCTGCAAAATCAAAGCCACAATTTTTGGATTAAGAAGCCACTTGGTTGGGGCCGGGCAGAGAAAGGTTTGACAAGCGACCTGGCTGAAGAGTTTGTCAGCTCAAATCACGACGCCTTTATCGAAGTTTATGCCGCAAAGCTGGCAGGCTATATGACTTCCGAAATACTGGCAAATAGCTGGGAAGAAAGCATCAGAAAAAAGCTGAAGTACCTGCAGAAGAGGATTTCTTCCGAGCAGATTAATGTAGAGGGAGCCAACGGTATATTGCGGGCGTATCAATCTGACCGTAAAGGGGATATGCTTAAAACATATGCGCTGTATGTTTATCAGAACGGCAAGACATTCGTGGTAGTGGGAATTTTTCCTGAAAAGCTGGCGCTGGATTATGAGGCAGCGATAAAAGAATCAGTGTTAAGTTTCAGGCTGGTTTCTCCTTAATATCCGGAGCAGGGATTTGATCGACTATAGAGATAAATATAAAGTTTATCTGGGGGTAGCAGCCGGGGGCTTACTGGTTTTAGTGCTCTCTATATGGCTTTGGAATGCCTTTTCCGGGGAAGAGGGGCGGATACGTAAATTTATCCTGCAGGGCAAGAAGTCCGTGGAATCAGAAAATATTTTTTCTTGCGCTGATCTGGTATCCATGCGTTACCAGGATAAATATGGCAATGACCGCCAGGGGCTTATTTTCGCCACTAAAGAAGCCTTTGGTTACTATAAGCAGATTTCCGTCGACGTTAAGAGCATGGAAATTAATCTGGATGATTCAAAAACTCAGGCGAGTGTAGAGATAAGGGTTTCGGTCGTCGGCTGGGCCCAAGATAAGCTGGAGAAGATTCTAGAAGGACAGAAGGAGCGGATCAGGATAAGATTGGTTAAAGAAGACAAAAAATGGCATCTTTTGGAACTGGAGTTTCATGAGCCTGTTACGATAATGGAGCAGAATATAATCGGCACCTTGACAATCCCTTAATAATGTGGTATATTTAATCGTGGTTTGACAATTTGGAGTTACTGTTACTGAGAAAGGCAAACCAAGAGCAATCTTGGGACGCAAAGCTAAAGGGTCCGGAGAATTAGGGGACAGCCTGGTTGCCAAAGGACTAAAGAAACCTTGACTTTGCTTCAAGGTTTTTTTATTTTTCCGACCCTGAGCTTTGGCTTAGGGTTTTTTATTAAGAAGGAGGTACAAAAATGAGGATAATGTCTTTATTGGTCCTGGTGACACTGGGTATGTTTTCCCTGGCTGCAAATGTTTATTCGCAGGTAACACCTCCGCTGGAAGTAGGTACCTATAATACTTACCATGCCACTCTTATGCAGGGAGATATGGATGCTGCCCGTTTCAGAAGCGCTTTTTTGAAAAATATCAATTCCAGCCCTCAAGAAGTTCAGGCATATGGTAATGATTCGCCGGTGAATAAGATGGGCCAGGGGGCAATAAATACTCTGACTTCGTGGGTAGATGTCCCCAGGAAGATTAGCGAAGAATCAGAGGAGCGTAATATTATTGCTGGCTGTACCCTTGGCTTTGGTGAGGGGGTAGCTGTAGGTTTAGCGCGTACCGCTTCGGGTGTTTACGATATGGCGACCTTCAGCGCGGGTCCTTATAATAAGCCTTTGATGGACCCCAGGTATAAAGTTGAAAAGCCTGATGAAGAAGGGTTTAAGGTAAAATTGATGAGGTGGTAAGTTTTTAATAAGGGCCGGAGCATCGGCCGTTTTGAAAATCCCAAGCCTGTTTTTGCTTGGGATTTTTATTTTATGGAGTATAATAAATAAGAATAATTCAGGCATAGAGAGGAGGCAGCAAAAGTGAAAAAGATAGTTCTGTTAAGGCACGGTGAAAGTATTTGGAATAAAGAAAACAGGTTTACCGGATGGACCGATGTGGACCTTTCAGGCAAAGGCAAGGAAGAAGCATTAAAAGCAGGGCAGGTACTTAAGAAAGAAGGCTTTATTTTTGACATAGCCTATACCTCGGTTTTAAAGAGGGCAATCCGGACTTTATGGATAGCCATGGATGAAATGGATTTGATGTGGATACCGGTGTATAACTCCTGGAGATTAAACGAAAGGCATTATGGCTCTTTGCAGGGTTTGAATAAGTCTGAGATGGCTGCCCAATACGGCGAAGACCAGGTTTTAATCTGGAGAAGAAGTTACGACATCCGCCCTCCGGCCCTGGAAGAATCCGATTCCAGGTATCCCGGCCATGACCCCAGGTATAAAGGATTGGATAAAAAAGATATCCCTTATACCGAGTGTTTAAAAGATACGGTAGCAAGGTTTTTACCTTATTGGCAGGAGACTATTGCTCCGGTAGTCAGTTCAGGGAAAAAAGTTATCATCGCGGCCCACGGCAATAGCTTGAGGGCGCTGGTCAAGTATCTTGACAACATCTCTGACCAGGAGATAGTGAAATTAAATATCCCGACAGGGATTCCTCTTGTCTATGAACTTAGCGATGAATTAAAACCGATCAGGAGTTATTACCTGGGCGATCCCGAAGAGATTAACAAAGCTATGGAGAAGGTGGCAAATCAGGGAAAAGCAAAATAGCCGGGTTATTTTTGCCCCTTGAAAACTTTTTTTGATATGTTATACTTTTATTAGTGATGAGGTTAAGGTACGTGGCAAGGGGCCAAAGTATTGGCGGGCGCATAAATGCCCGAAAAACATTTAGTTTCCCCTTGCCCTTTTTTTATGGTATAGGAAAGTATAACCCGCTGCGAAAACCGCTAAGGTTATCTCCAAAGGCGATTTTCTCGTGAAAGGAATTCATATGGCCAAGAAAATATTATTGATAGATGATGACTCTCAGATGGTGGAATTAGTGGCGATGAGGTTAGAAGCAAACGACTATCGGGTTATAGTTGCTTTTAGCGGCCAGGATGGATTAAGCAGGACGGAATCCGAAGAGCCGGATTTGATCCTTCTGGATATTACCATGCCGGGTATGGACGGATTAGAAGTATTGCGTAAATTGAAATATAACGGCAAAACCAGGGATATTCCCGTAGTGATGCTCACCAGCAAAACCGAATCGCAGGCTATTTTTCGCTCCCAGGAATTAATGGCGGTGGAATATATTATAAAACCTTTTGAGCCTCAGGAGTTATTGACGATAGTCAAGAGATATACTACCTAAAAAGGGAATAACTAAAACCGTGAAAACAGCTAATCTGAATGACAATAAATTCATGAGGCTGGCCATAAAAAAAGCAGAGGAGGGGGTCAGGGAGGGGCAATCTCCTTTCGGGGCCTGCATCGTTAAAAACGGCAAGGTTGTTTGCTGCGTCCATAATATAGTTTGGGGCAGCACCGATATTACCGCACATGCTGAAATCCACGCCATCAGGCTGGCCTGCAGGATATTGCGCACCATTGATTTATCCGGTTGCCTGATTTATTCTACCTGCGAGCCTTGCCCGATGTGCTTTAGCGCCTGCCACTGGGCGGGATTATCCGGGATAGTCTACGGCGCGCGCATTGAAGACGCCAGGAAAGCAGGCTTCAGCGAACTCATGATTTCAAATAAAAAAATGAAAGAATTAGGCCATAGCCGGCTGGCGGTAACCGGTGATTTTCTCCGGGAAGAGAATATCCAGCTGTTTAAATTATGGTCGCAACGTAAGGACAAACGGGTATATTAGGACGATATTGATTTGATTAATCTGGCGAGGTCTCTTTTATCTGCTTTTTTTACGTAAGCGAATTGCACGCCTATCTTGTATTTTCTTTCCGTTTCTTCAAATGTTTCCATAGTTTTTATCCAGGCAACGCGCCCCTCGGCATAAAAATGCCTTTTTTTCGGGAAAAGCTCCAGCCGTATATTTATTTTTGCGTCTGTCTTTAAAAGCGATTCGCTTATGAAACAAATCCCTCCTTCGGATATATCTATGGTCTGAGAGGACCCTGTCCTGTTGCCAGGCAGGAGGATTTCGATATTCGCCTGGTAGTTCACCCTCACAAAGCGCCTTATCTCCGCGCCGATATATATCTTCTTGACATAAAGATTAGCCAGAAGTTTCCGGGAGCTTGAGGCAGTCTTTTCCGGAGGGTATGGCAGGACCCCGACATTTATAAATACATTTTCTATCCTGCCTCCGGTTAAGTAATCCCTGATCTTATCTTTTAGCGATTCACAGAGGTGGTATGTTCTGTTTTCCGTGGTGTTCGGGTAGATGAAACTGTATACCCCGTTTCGATAATCTTCCAGTATAATCTGAGGCCTGTTTTTTTCCGGCAGGCCAAGTTCATGGAATATTGTTTTAATAATAATCCTTAAATCTTTGAATAACTTCCGGGGGCTGGCTTTGAACCTGTTCTTGAATTCTTTAAAATTAATAATCGATAAGTTAACCAGGTAGCTGGTTGCGCTTTTTTCCAGCAGGTCGTTTATCCTTTTCCTGACATTTTTATCTAACGCCTTGGCGGTATAAAATTTAGGCACGGTAAAATAGAAACTGCTGCCTTCTCCCAGTTTTGATTCTACCCAGATTTCTCCTCCGTGCCTTTCAACCAGGTCTTTAGCGATAGAAAGCCCCAGCCCTAAGCCCTTTTTTTCCGAATCGGCTGTTTTTGAAACCTGGACAAACTTTTTAAATATACCGGGCAAATCCTGCTTGGCTATTCCGATTCCCGTATCTATTATTCCCACCCTTACTTTATCTTCCAGGATTTTAGCTTCAATCTTTATTTGGCCGTTTTTCCCGGTAAATTTTATGGCATTGTTGATTAAATTTGAAATGACCTGGTTCATCCTTTGGGGGTCGATGAAAATATTTATCTGTTCTTTAGGCAAATGATAGCTTAAGCGTACGCCTCTTTCTTTGGCTGACCTCTTAAAAAATCTGGATGAATCGGCTATCAAATCATTAAGGTTGATTAATGAATAATACAGGTGCAATGTCCCTTTTTCGATCCTGGCTACGTCGAGCAGGTCTTCTATGGTACGCCTGAGCCTTTCCACGTTTTGCGCCCCTTTTGTAAGCAGGTTTTTCTGTTTGTTGTTAATCGGCCCGGCTGTTTTATCAGATATAAGCATGAGTGCTTCTTTTATGATTGAGAGGGGAGCCCTTAACTCATGAGAAACAAGCGCGACAAGTTCGGATTTTGTTTTATCTATTTCTTTGAGGGCAGCCAATTTCTTTTCAATACGCTTATTTTCTTCTTTGAGGTGGCTTGCTGAGCCAGAGAGGAGTTTGTATCTGGAGAGAAGCTTTTGAAATTCTAATCTTTCTTTTTGTTTGAAGTGATTCCTGGCCATGGGCATCATCATACTACTTAGGGCGGTTTAAGTCAATATTCTTGATTACTTGAGGTATAGGAAAGTATACTCCTGCGGAGTATAGGTAAAATGACCCACTGCGAAAATCACTTAAGGTTGTCACCGCAGGTGATTTTCTTGAGTTTAGGGTATTTTTATGGTAGCATATATCGATTATTCGAGAAACGATTATTCCAAGTTTTGGAAGAATAAATTTAACTTGGATAGTAGAAAAGGAGTTGCGATATGGCTAAATCAAAGATTTTAATAGTTGATGACGAGGCGGTTTTCCTTGAGGTGATGAGCATGCGCATTGAGAGCTGGGGGTATAGCTTGATTAAAGCGTCAAACAGCAAGGAGGCGATTACATTTTTAAAGGAAAATAAACCTGATATTATAATTTTAGATTATAAATTACCCGATAATGACGGGATTTCTACATTAAAAGAGATGCGTAAGACCAATAAAGAAATACCGGTAATCATGTTTACTGCTTATCCCGATGCGGAAATAATGAAAGCAGCGGAAAAATTATGCGTAAGCGCATTTATCCCGAAATTAAGCGCTTATTCTGACCTGGGTTCTTCTTTGAAGGCGGCTATATGCATGGTGGAGAAGAAGCTAGAAAAGGATAAGTAGGCCTGAAAATGAATCCATCGAAAAAAAATGGTTTTACTCTTATTGAGATAATTATTGCGGTTATTGTTTTAGCTATTTTGGCAGCATTTACCTTGCCTACCTTTTATACGTTACGGGAAGACGCAAAAAGGTCTGCGGTTAAAGGAGCCTTAAAAGAGATGCGTAGCGGTATCGCTGCCTGGCATGCCAAGAGCGCTTCTTCTGGCACCGCCAGGTTCCCTACTCTGGAAGAATTGGCAAATACGGTTATTCCGTCCGGGGTTCCGGCTAACCCGTATAATAATAGCAAAGCGGTGGCATCCGGCATAAAAGAGGGCCAGAATAATTCCGTGGGGTGGATTTACAATCCCCAAACCGGCGAGATTTATAGCGCGGCAGCACAGACGCAAGGTGCCGGATTTTAGTAAAAGACAATCCTTTTCCTGTTCTTGAAGCCTCGGTTATCAAAGCCAATATCAATTAAATGTTAAAGAAAATTCTAATTATATTTGTAGCATTGGTTTTATTGATTTCTGCCGGAGTAGTCTATCTTAACCGCGTATACCTGCCGACAAAAGTAAAGTCCCTGATTATCAAGGGCATCGAAGATGCTACGCAGAAAAAAGTTTCGCTTAATTCGCTTAATTTTAACATCTTTAAAGGGCTGGTGCTAAAGGGATTGACCGTTTATGATGATAGCGGGACCTTACTTTCTTTGGAAGAAGGTTCTTGCACCTTTCTTATCCTGCCGATTTTTAAGAAAAATATCATCTTGCCTACCATAAACCTTAAGTCGCCGGTGATATTTTTGGAGCGAAAGGCAGATAATTCATTTAATATCCTGGAGCCTTTCTTTAAAAAATCCGCCAAGGCGGGGAAAAATAACTTTAACATCTTATTCTATAAGATCACTATAACCGGTGCCCGGGTTAATTTTCAGGATGATACGCTTACTCCTTTTTTTACCAGGAGCGTAGATAATCTCAGCCTGATTTTGACATATTCTTTGCCTAATAAAGTGAAATTTGACTTTAAATGCGGGATTCCCGGGGATCTGTCCGTCAAAATAACCTTTTTAGGCGAATATAATATAGCCCAGGGAGAGTTGAAGGCCAATGCCGCGATAAAAGATCTATCCCTCGGGGAATTTTCCGGGTATTACCGTAACCTTGGTTTTGCTGTTCCGGGTGGTAAGATTGACGCTAATCTGGGGCTTCGATTTAAAGATAAAGAACTGAATGCTGATTTGGACCTTCAGAGTAAAAGCCTCGTTTTCTCTAAGGAAAAAATTTCGGCCAGGCTTAATTCAACCGTAAAGACCAGTTTTAAATACAGCTTGAAAGACAAGCAGTTCAAATATTCCGGGAGGGCGGGTATTTTAGATTCTGCGGTATCCGGCATTGGAGTCGTTGGTAACATAGACGGCATAAGCGGGGAGGTTAAGTTTGATAATTCCGGGTTAACTTCTGAAAATTTAAAGGCAAGCTGTTTTGGCTTGCCCGTAGAAGCAAAAATGAATTTAACTGATTTTAATAACCCTTTAATAAAAATTTATGTTACCTCCAGCTTGGACCTTAATGTTGCCCAGAATATATTAAAAGACAGATTCAAGATAGCTTTCCCAGCCCAGATCCAGGGGCAAGGGCAGGTTTTTCTGGCGGTAGAGTCCGGGGTGGGCAGCGCCAGGATAAACGGTTTTATTGATGTTATAAATTCAACCCTAAAGCTAGAAAAAGCCGGTCCGGTTTTCGAAAACATCAATGGAAAATTTAAATTCACCCCCAGCCAGCTTTCCTGGTCTGATTTAAACTTCAAATACCTGGGGATTGGATACAAGGCGGCAGGTTCATTGGTTAATTTCGGCGCTCCGGCAGTAGAGTTCGGGTTATCGTCCAAAGACCTGAATTTTGATTCCGCCTTGGCGGTCAGCGGTAAAATTATTAAATTTTCTAAACTCAAGGGTAGCTATATTAATTCAAGATTCTCTTTGGCAGGAGCGGTTGACCTCACAGAGCCACTCGCTATCAATGCGGATATTAACGGTAGCCTGGATATCGATCTTAATGACCTGGAGGTTCCTTTAAATAAATTTAAAAGCCAGCTGGAGCGGATTAAGCCTGTTGGCATAGTGCGCGCGGAGGGATACTTCAGCGGCAATATAAAAGATATGAAATCATCTGTGCTCCAGTTGAAGCTCTCAAGCGATTCTATTTCTCTTTATGGCTTAAAGTCCGCAGATTTTCTTTTGAGCTATAACCAGGAAAACGGCATTGCCGATATAGCGCAAATGCACCTGTCATTATACGACGGAGCATTAGATGCCGCCGGCAAAATGAATCTTGGCTCGGAAAATCTTCCTTTTTGGGTCAGCGCAAATATCCAGGGGGTCAATCTTGAGAAATTGAAGATGGATACGCCAGCGAAGAATAACGATATTGAGGGCCTCCTTAAGGCGGATGTTAAAATCAACGGGTTCTCAACCGATATTTCTAAATTAAGCGGGGCGGGAAATATCTATATTACCGGGGGTAAGCTTTGGGAGTTGAATTTATTCAAAGGCATGGGTAAGCTGATTTTTGCCGAAGATTTTGCCAGAGTGGTTTTTAACGAAGCCTATTGCGGTTTTGTCATACAGGATAAGAAATTCTTTACGGATAGCTTAAAGTTAAAAAGCAATGTTGCAGAAATGGACGGCACTGCCAAGATAGGCTTTGATAGCACGATAGACGCCTCAATAAAAATACATATTTTAGACGAGATGATCCCTTTACAGAATAACCTGAAGGATGTTATTACCACCATAATAGGGCAATCTAACGCCTTTGGCCTGATAAGGATTACCGGGACATTGCAGCAGCCAAGGTATAAATTTCAGACCGCAATCGCAGATATATTCAAAAGCCTGAAAAATTCTGCGATTGGAAATATTTTTTAATGGTACAGGAAAGTATATCTTTGCGGAGTACAAGTAAAACACTTTCCCATACCACTGCGAAAATCGCATAAAGTTATCGCCAAAAGGCGATTTTCTTGATTTCCTTAATGTTTATTTAATGGTATAATCTAATTTGCAATGAAACCATTTTTAGCGTTGATTACTGTAATCTTATTTTTTCCGGCCACATGCGCCTTGGCCTATTTCAGCAATTACCCGCCGTATAAATTTAAAGAAAATTCCCCTAAACACGTGGAAGCAAAACTGCTGGTGGATTCGGATAAACCCAGATTCAAATCCAAAGATGGAAAAATTTTCGCCAGGCTGAAAGAAACCCCGGCCGGCTTTAATTTTCTTCTTAAGGACGGAAAGATTGTTTTGGCCCGCCTGACCGATGATAAGCTGCCTTTGCCTAATTCCGTTTACCAGGTTGATCTGGATGGCAACGGAACAAAGGATTTTATAGTTTTCTATAATTACAGGGGAAGCGGCCTGGCCTCTCAAAAAGACAGGGCAGATATATTCTTAAAAAATAAGGGAGGTTCATATCAGAAGATTTCTTTTGATACCCTTTCCGCCGGCCTGGAGGATTTCGTTGACTTGGACCGGGACGGCAAATACGAGGTGATTATCACGGGTTTTTATTCCGGGAATAAACATAACTATTTTACTTATGATATTTATAAGTTAAAGGGATACAGGTTGGTGAACGCGGACAATAGATACAGCGCTTTTCCCAAATTTATCTGGATTACTTACAATAAAAACGATAAAGATACCGTTCATTTAACAAGCGAGGAGAAGCTGGCCCATATTAAGCAAAAAGATGATTCGGTTGCTTACGAAGAGGTCCGCAGCGAATAAACAGGCGGCGGCGCAGGCAAGATTGTGCCGTTTAGGCAAAACCCAGGGAGGTGCCGGATGATTAAGGATGTCTGCTTGATCAAGGAAATTGTAGTCAGTATGGTAAATAAAATTGGAGTTTTAGCGGATATGTCCCAGGTATTGGCTGGCCGCGGGGTTAATATTGAGGCAGTGGTGGGGTATGCCAAAGGTGATAATACCGCGGATATAATGCTGGTGACAAATGATTCCATTCATGCAAGCGAGTCCTTAAGAAAAGCGGGTTATAATGCGCTTAAAGAGAATGAAGTAATTATGTTGGACCTGGAGAACAAGCCTGGCGCGTTGAAATATATTACCGCAAAGTTAGCCGCTGAGGGCATAGATATAAAGTACGTCTACGGGACAGTTTGCTCCGGGAAGTGCCCGGCAAGGATAGTTTTTTCCACTACCGATAACCAGAAAGCATTGGCAGTATTTAAAAAGGGATAAAATTGGTGAATGGCAATATTCTAAGGGGAGGTTAACTAAATGGGTATTTTGATTTTAATGCTTATTATAGCGACGGTTGTATTAGCGGGCCTGGTTTTTATGTCTCCGGGCCAGCCAGCCCCGAAGGTAAAACAACAACTGGAACCTGCTTCACAACAGAGCAAGACGGAACAGGATATGCAGACTGTTTTAATTTCGAGCCTTGAAGAGCAGCTTTTTTCACAGAAGGATGAATCGGAGAAGCTTAGGGCTGAGCATGTCAACCTGATGGAAGAATTGGAAGCAACCAGAAAGAGGGAGGATTCTTTAAGGGAAGAATTAATGAGGCAAAAAGACTGGTACGACAGGAAAGTGGAAGAGCTGGATAAGCTGAAGAATGATTATCAGCCGATGAAGAGCAAGCTGGAAAAGGAAATTTCTGAAGATGTAGGCTTAAATAGAGAGATTAAAGAAAGAGATCAGATGGTTGAGTCCTTAAAAAAGGAAAATAAGGTTTTGTCCGACCAGATCCAGGAACTAATGTCCCAGATTGAAAAACAGGATAAACAAATATAAATAAAAGCACGTATTACATATCTTTGCGATAACCGTCCATATCCCGCGTTTATAATTAACCCATGAATCTTCCCTCAAGATACCGTAATCATCCCGCAGTGATTTTGTTGATTCTTTTAAGTGTTTTTATCCCGGTTGACTTTGCACAGCTTGCGGCGCAAAGTCCAGAAACGCAACTTCCCCAAAAAACCGGAGTGGTGGACAATATAATCGGTTCAACTTTCAAAACTTTAGCCAAGACATTCACTGCCACAGTGGATATTGATAAGCTTAAAAAATATAATATTGAAAGATTAAAGAAAAGCGATGAAAATAAATTCCGCAGGCAATACCTGAAAGTCTATAATACCGTAAAAGATTGCCCCTGGATTATTGGCCGTTACGGCCTGACCCAGGATTTATCCAAAGCTGAAGCAATAGATAAGATAAACTCGCTGGATAAGAAAAAAATTTACCAGACGATAAATGCTGTCCCGAATAGCTTTATTGCCGATCAATTCAAAAGTTATCTTGCAAAGAAAGAAGAAGAAATTAAAAAATCTGATATAAAGGGGCAGGTCGGCCGGTTATGGGGCCAGATAGTAGGAGGGGCTTATGGAAAAAAGAAGCAGGGTAAAGCAAAATAAATATTTCAACTGCTAGGAGGTGAATTTGCCTTATGAAGATAAAAATATATTATCATCATACCGATTGCGGGGGAGTGGTTTATTATGCTAACTATTTGAATTTTTTGGAAGAGGCGCGGACCGAATATTTGGCAGAGAAGGGGGTTTTGGTCAAAGAGTTAGCCCAGCAGGGCACTCTGTTCGTAGTCGCTCGGCAGGAAATAGATTACAAGTTTCCTGCTTTTTACGGGGATATCCTTCAAATAGACAGCAAAATTACTAATATCGGCGGTGCGAAGATAGAATTTGAATACGAGATAAAAAATCAGAACGGCCAGACTAATTCCAAGGCAAAAACAATTTTAGTCTGCGTAGACGGAAACCTCAAGCCAAAAGCTATACCCGACCAGATACGCAAACTTATTTCTTAAAAGGGGAGGATAGGCATAAATGGACGCAATAGAAGCCATAAAAAATAGAAGGAGCACAAGAAATTATAAGGATAGGCCTATTTCCAGAGATGCGCTTCAGGAATTGGTGGATGCGGCGAGGTTTGCTCCTACCGCAAGAGGGGTGCAGGCCTGGGAATTTATAATTGTCACTAATCCCGAGACTTTAAAAAAGCTGGGTGGGTTAATTGAAAACGCCAGGTTTATTTCTTCCGCGAAAGCCTGCGTTGCCGTATTCTCCGGCGATACTAAATATTACCTTGAAGATGGCTGCGCTGCTACCGAGAATATCCTTATCGCGGCCACTGCCTTAGGCATCGGTTCATGCTGGGTTGCCGGTGATAAAAAACCATATTGCGGGGATGTAGCTGGATTATTGAGCGCCCCGGATTCCCTTAAATTAGTAAGTTTGATAGCATTAGGGTACCCGGAGGCTAAAAATAGCCCCGCGGTTATTAAAAAAAGAGACCTAGGCGCGCTTACCCATTGGGAGAAATTCTAACCTAATTAATCCAAAATGATTTTTATCAGTCAAACAGGCTGCTTATTGCCTTTAATGATAATCTTGAACCTTTTTTTTGGCTTGTTATTTTTCAAGCCGGCTACCTGGTTTTTGGTGGGAGGGATTTTAGTTTTATTATTTATGATTAATTCTTATCTCCTGGTAAAAAAGATGAAAAATTTATCTACCAAAAAAGGAAAGATAATAGATATAGAGGCAAGGGTGTTAGAGAAAGAGGATTGATTATGCCTAAGGCCAATCTTCTTTACGTGATTACTAAACTGGAACTTGGAGGAGCCCAGAAGCAGTTGCTGGGTTTAGCCAGGCTTTTAGATAAAGAGCGGTTTAATCCTTTCTTGTTTACCTGCCGGGACGGTTTTCTATGGCAGGAGGTATCCTCCATAAACGGATTGACCCTGAAGAAATCCCGGTTTTTGGAGCGCTCAATTAATCCCCTGAAAGATTTTCTGGTTTTAATTGAAATCTGCCGATTTATAAAGAAAAATAATATTGATATCGTGCATACCCATAGCTCAAAGGCTGGAATTTTAGGCCGCTGGGCAGGGCGTCTAGCCGGAGTAAAAGTCATCATCCATACTGTCCATGGCTGGAGTTTTAACGATTACCAGCCATGGCTGGTAAAAAGGATTTTTATCTGGCTGGAGAAAATCTCGGCGGGTATAACCGATAAACTGATTGTTGTCTCAAATCACGATAAAGAAAAAGGATTAAATTGCGGGATAGGAAGCAGTGATAAATACGCGCTTATCCATTACGGGATAGATTATGCCGCATTCCAGCCGGAAGGAGAGGATCTAAGGCGGGGTTTAGGTATAAATGCCGATGATTTAGCGGTGGGGATGATTTCTTGCCTAAAACCCCAGAAATGCCCGCAGGATTTTATAAAACTTGGCCGTCTGATTAGTAAAGATATGGCTAATGTTAAATTTGTTTTGATAGGCGACGGGGCCCTGCGCAGCCGTGTTAAAAAGCTGATTAGTTCTTTTAAATTGGAGCGGCAGTTCATTTTAACCGGCTGGCGGAAAGATATTCCCGGTATATTGCGTTCTTTGGATATATTTGTGCTTACTTCTTTATGGGAAGGGATGCCTATTTCTATATTGGAGGCAATGGCAGCTTCCAGGCCGGTAATAGCTACAGATACCGGAGGTATTACTGAAGTAATCGCGGAAGGCAAGACCGGTTTCCTGGTTGCGCCTGGCGATATGGACAAGATGTCTGAGAAATTAGCTAGTTTGCTGAAAAATAAGGATTTAAGGGTTAGAATAGGGAATAATGCGAAAAATTCCCTGGGGCAGGATTTTAACCTTTTTGGTATGGCCAAACACACCCAAAACCTGTACGCCGATTTGCTTAAAAACATACCCTGATTTTCTCTATTTCAGGAATATAAACTATTGAAAATACTCGTTTTTAGCAGTATAATGAATTTTTACTTGCCATATTAGAAATCAATAAAAAAAAGGTTTATTGGAAATGTTACTCAAGTATATTTCCGTGGTTTTTTTGGGTTTTGTGGCAGGAATAGTCTTTTTGGCCTTACTCAGAAAGATCGCCTTAAAATATAATCTTTTAGTTTTCAAGGGCATTCCTCTTATAGGCGGAGTAAGCATAGGGCTATCTTTTATGATTACCTGCCTGGCAATTCATTTTTCCCTCCGGGACCTGTCCCAGCAAGCATTAGGGATCATCATATCTTCATTCATTATGTTGATTCTTGGGATAATTGACGATTTACGCGAATTATCCATTCCCGCCAAATTTTTTGTGCAAATTATCGCTACCTCTTTGCTGATTATATCCGGCACCAGGACCCATATCGTCTATATCGGGAATGTCCTAAATATAATCATCACTTTTATCTGGGTCATCGGGATTACTAACGCTTTTAATCTTCTGGATATAATGGATGGGTTAGCCGGGGGCATAGCGGTGATCGTGGCCATTGCTTTTTCGGTAATTTCTTTTTTGAATGGCGATATTAATACGCTGGTTTTGACTTTAGCTTTATTGGGGGCGCTCTTCAGTTTCTTGAGGTTTAATTTACCTCCGGCTAAAGTTTATATGGGTAATTCAGGAAGCCACTTCCTGGGTTTTTTCTTAGCAGCGGTTTCTTTGGAAATAAGCTACGCATCCCTGAACACAAAGATCGCGCTATTGAGCCCTTTGCTTATCCTGGGTTTTCCAATATTTGATACGGCATTCCTTGTTTTAATGCGCCTTTTTAAGAAAAGGCTGCCTTTCAAGAAAAGCAATGACCATGTGGCTTTAAGGCTTTTAGCTTCTGGTTATTCTAAAAGAAAAGTCCTGTTAATCATGCTTAGCTTAGGTTTATTTTTCTCTGCTTGCGGGGTAGTTACAAGCCAGGTTTCCAGCCTATTGGACGCGGTTATCATTGCGCTGGTAATCATAGTGAGCCTGGGGTTAGCTAAGAAAATGAGCAAGATGCCAGTCTATGACTAAAAAAAGAATTATAGTTTTGGGGGCGGGGCTTTCTGGCTTGAGCGCAGCCTGGCATCTGCAGGAAAGAGGGATGGATTGCCAGGTATTTGAAAAAGAACCCGGGGTAGGGGGTCTGTGCCGTTCTAAAAAGATTGATGGGTTTACCTTTGACTACGACGGCCACCTGTTGCATTTTAGGCACGCCTACACATTTGGCCTTATCAAAGATTTGCTGGGGAGCAATTTATCTGAACACCAAAGGAGCTCCTGGATTTATTTAAACGGAGCATATACCCGTTATCCTTTCCAGGCCAATCTTTATGGCCTCAGGCCAGAGGTTATAAAAGAGTGCCTTTTAGGGCTCATTGAGGCCAACAAAAACGGCCGTCACGATAAGAAGGAAAGCCCGACTTTTCTGGATTGGATATACCGGACTTTCGGAAAAGGGATAGCTAAGTATTTTATGATACCTTATAATACCAAGTTCTGGACTTTGCCGCCGAAGGAGCTGACCTGTGGTTGGTTTTCCGGGTTTATTCCGGTGCCGTCTTTAAGCCAGACAATAGAGGGCACCATTGAAGAAAATCAGAGGGAGTTCGGGTATAATGCCCACTTCTGGTATCCCAAGAATGGGAGTATAGCCCAGGTTCCCCTGGCTTTGGCAAGCCGGATTAAGAATATAAATACCGGCTGCCAGGTTACCAGGCTTGACCTTGACAACAAAGAAGTAGAGATTGCCCCCGGGCGTAAAGAGAAATTCGATTATCTGATTTCAACAGTCCCTTTGCCTGAACTTGCTTTTCTTACAAAGAAACTTCCCCAGAAGGTCCGCTCTTTATTCGGCAAGTTGAAATGGAACTCAATTTTTAATCTGAATTTAGGTATAGAGAGAAGAGAAGATTCGGGCAGGCATTGGGCATATTTTCCCCAGCGGGATATCTCTTTTTTCCGCGTAGGTTTCTTCCATAATTTTTCCTCCTGCCTTGCCCCTCAGAATAAAAGCTCGTTATATGCTGAGGTGTCTTATTCCAAGAATAAGCCGATAGATAAAAGCACTATCGTTTCGCGGATTAAGAAGGATTTGAAGAAGGTAGGCATACTTACCGGAAGCGATACAGTCTGCGCCCAGGACATAAATGACATAAAATATGGCTATCCGATTTATGATAAGAATTATCATGTTGCAAGAGAGAAAATCCTGAATTTCTTTAACCAGTGTAATGTTTTATCCTGTGGCCGTTACGGTTCCTGGCGTTATCTTTCGATAGAAGACGCCATTTTAGACGGAAAGAGAGTAGCCGATGCCTTTTCTAGAAATACTTAAAGCAAGATTCCGGAAACTGTATCTTTACCGGCATACCTTATGGGATATGGCGGTAAAACAGCTAAAGACAAAATATTCCGGCTCCAAACTCGGTATCTGGTGGACAATAGCCACTCCTCTGATCTTAGCCGCCAGCATTAATTTTATTTTTAACAAAATTTTTAAAATTGATATACCGAATTATACTCTTTTGGTTTTATCCGGGATCCTGCCCTGGATGTTTTTTTCTAACGCGATACTGGAAGCGACTAATTCATTCACCGCGAATGTCGGGATACTGAAACAGGCCATCTTCCCCCGTGAATTCATCCCCTTATCCGGTATCCTGGCGAATTTGCTGGATTTTTTTATCGGCTTCTCAATAATCCTGCCTTTATTTCTTATTCTTAACCTAAAGGTGATTACAGTTGTGTTGTTCCTGTTCTTGCCTTTGATTCTTCTTTTTATTTTTATCATTGGGCTAGGTTTGATTTTTTCGGTTTGCAACGTATTCTCAAAGGACCTTCCGCATTTTCTTTCTATTGGGCTGATGATCTGGTTCTGGATTACCCCGGTTTTCTATTCAATAGATATGCTGAGTTTTCCTTATCGCTGGATCTGCCTGGCTAATCCTTTGACCTATTATATAATCTCCTGCCAGGCGATCCTGTTCGGGGCAAAAATTCCGCCCTTGGGGATTATGGCCGTGTCAGTTTTCATTTCTTTATTTTTCCTTATCGCCGGATTTATTTTCTTTATAAAAAAAGAATCACAATTGTTGAAGAGGATATGAGGACAATAGAATTTCATGATGTTTGGGAAAAATACCGCATTAAATTCATAAAAGAAGGAAAAGTCCGCTGGGAAGAAGTCTGGGCCCTGGAGGAGGCTAGCTTTAGAGTTGATAAAGGGGAGGTCCTGGGGGTAATCGGGCAAAACGGAGCGGGTAAAACTACTTTATTAAAGCTGATTGCCGGCATGCTTATGCCGGATAAGGGCAAGATTGATGTTGAGGGCAGGGTGTCGATGCTCATGGAGTTGGGGGCAGGTTTTAACCCGGAATTCACCGGCAGGGAAAATATCGTGCTCAATGCCCGGATTTACGGCCTTGAAGAAGAGGTATTGAACCGCCAGATGGAGAAGATAATTGAGTTTGCCGGGTTGGGCAGTTTCATCGATGCGCCGATAAGATATTATTCTCAGGGTATGTATATGAGATTGGCTTTTGCCTTGGCTATCCACGTTGACCCGGATATCCTTTTAATCGATGATATCCTGGCAGTCGGAGATGAAGAGGCGCAGCAGAAGTGTATAAACAAGATATTTGAACTGAAAGAATCCGGTAAGACCATTATTTTAGTCAGCCACGATTTGAATATGATAAGCAGGTTATGCGATAAGGTTATCCTTCTCCAAAAGAGCAGGATTATTAAAGAGGGTTCGCCGCAGCAGGTAATCCAGCATTATCTGGAAACCATAGGAGACAAAAAGGGAATTGCGGTTTTAGAAAAAGATGACTTGAGGGTGGCTTTTAATAATGGCCGGCTGAATTTCTCTTACCGTAATAACCTGCTTACTAAGGGTATGGGGGCGTCTGTTTCTTTTCTGCTCCCGGAAGTCAATCTCTGGACATCTTCTTCTAATCTATTCTGGCAGGTAAAGGATTTTGGGGTTGATGGGATTGTCGCCGAAGGCAGGAGCCAGGAGCAGGCGGTTTCTCTGGTTTGGAAGATTCAGATACTGCAAGGAAAACTGCAATTTGCGGTAGAGGTAAAAGACAGGGCAATAAAAGAGCCGCATCTGAATTTATTTTTAGCTTCGGATTATAAGGAGTGGGTAAGCCTGGAGAAAGAAGGTGAATTCCCTGTTTTTAGCCATAAGTTGAACTGGAAGGAAGTGGATTTTGCCGGCCGCAGGGACAATGCATTGGGCTTAATCCCGAATTTAGAAAATAGCAGTCTTCCTTTTTTGGTTTTTCAGTCCGGGGATGGCCAGGATTACAGCTTTAAGCTTTTCAATACCGGTTACGAACAAGAGGCGCGGGTCATCCAGTTACCCTTGCCAGAAAACGATAACGCCCCGGTAAAAATCAGTTTTTTCACCCAGAGAACCATGTTTGAAGGGTATATCAAACAGGAAAAACAAAATCTTTTAGTTAAGCATCAGGAAGAACAAGCCAGCCTGCGCGCCTGCCGGAGTATCGAATCAGGCAATCTGCGTTTGTTTGCCGATGTAGAAACTAAATCTTTAAGAATTTACTTCAAAGATAAAGAGCTCACCAGGTCTCCGGGCCTGCACATTTCTTTTTTAGCCGATAATAATTGGCACGATACTTCTTCCTGTGACTGGCAGGTTAAAAAAGAGAGCCAGGTTCTTATCCTGAATTTTACCTGGAAAGAGCTTGGGTTTGGCTCTTCCTTCAAGCTATATTTTAATAACAATTGCTTAATTTGGCAGGTTGACTGCGAAAATTCAGGAGACTTTGGGCTGGAGCCTATTAAATACGGCTTGTTGCTTATTCCTGATTACAGGTCATATTTCTGCGGGCACCAGGAGGGAAAGTTTCCTTTGGAATTTACCAGATGGCAGGATATATCTTTAGAGGATCCTTATTCCGAACTTTTCGGGGCGAGGAAAGAAAACGGCCTTCCGGCACTCACTCTTAAGAATAAAGATAGTTTTACCTGTATTGTCCAGAATAGCGATCCGGCTTTTTCTTGCCGGGGGCTGCAGTTATGCCTGCATAAAGATATGGCTAAAGAGAAAAGATTCAGCTTTAATACTGAACTCGCCTTTTTAGAAAATGAGGCCTTAATTGTCAATTATTTAAAAGAGAAAAAGGAACTTCTGCTTCTGAAGAAAAAGCAGGAAGAAGAAAGGGCTTATGCCCAAAGGAATATTTCTTCGGGCAGGCTTCGCCTCTTTGCCGATCCGGAACATAAGGTTATAAGGCTGTACTATAACGATAAAGAAATCACCGGGTCAAAAGGGCTATATAGTTCATTTTATGCGCGGCAGCACCGGGTTGATTTGAATTATGCTGCCTGGCGTATAGATAAGGTTTCCGAAAAGGAGTTAAAGCTGTTTTTGACTTTTGAGTCTTTATCGCTTTCCCAGGTGTGGGCATTAACCTGTGAAGAGGAAAGTATCCTCCTGATAAATATCGGAATCGAGGTGAATAGCCCTATGCCTCTGACTAATCAGGAGGTAAGGCTGGAATTGCAGGATAAATATGAAAATTGGTCTACCCGGAATGAACAGGGTAATTTTTCTGTCAGCCAATACATAAATGATATCGGCCCGATAAGGTTAAAAGATAACAAAGTTTCCGGTATTTTTTTAAAATCGGATAACAAAATAACTCCTGCTTTATTTTTTGGAATTGCTTCCCAGGCTGATAAGCGGATTATGGCTATTTGTAAATACAGGGAGAACAATGAAGAATGCCTGCGGCTTAATACCTCCCTGATAATCCCGAAGAGAGAAGAGTTGGTCAATCCGGGGAGATATGATTACTTCAAAGGAAAGATTGCCCTGGGTAAGGATATTAATTTTGAGGATGAATCCGTGCTAATCAGCCCAGACCAGCTTACCAGGGGCAGTTTAAGGTTTATTTTTGACCGCGGCAGAGGAAAGATATTCTGGGGGAAAGATGAATTGACCTCGGGGCTGGGAGTTTACGCCTCGCTTCGTTATTCGGGAATTTGGTATGATTCATATCAGGCAGCCTGGCAGCTAGTTGAGAGAAGTGAAAAAAAGATAATAGTCAGGGGTGATTGGCCATATATTCCTATCTCGCAGGTCTGGGAGATAGAATTAACCAGGGAAGACGTAATCCTGTGGAAAGCGGATATGGAAGTCCACGAGGAGATTATTTTAGAAATAGAGCAGGCAAATGTTATGCTTACCTGCGGGTATAAGAATTGGGTGATCCCTGATTCCAACAAGGGAATCTTTCTCGATGAATACACCCAAGGCTACGATATTCTTCCTTTCCGGTTTTGGTATGGAATAACCGATGAAATTGCTTCTACCGGAAAAGGCCTGCCAAAGTTGATTTTTAAGAATAGCCTTAAAGAAAAAGCCATACGCGGAATAGTAGAAAATACCGATTATTTCTATCAGGCAAGGATACTCCAATATCAAAAAACAAGCCTTGATAAATTATCTCCGGGGAAATATCCGTATTTTAAGGGAGTAATAACCATTGAGCCCGAAAAATAATTACCATAAATTTAAAGGCCATTTCAGGAAGGGCGGTTTTCTTTATGCCCTGGACAGGGGCATAAAGTACCTTGTTTTCTTATTGGCTAAGCAAAAAGAAAGATTCAGGCGGAATTCCATTACCCTTGTTAATGAGGAAATAAAAGTAGTTTATTCCGGCTGCAGCCTGAATATCTTCTACAAGGAGCGTCCGGTTACCAGGGGAATCGGTTTAAGCGTTGCCATAAATACCCTGGGGCAATGGACAGATACTGCCAGGGCAGATTGGCAAATCCAGGAAAAAGGGAAAAATTATTTTAAGCTTAAAATAATTTTTAAAGAGCTGCCCCTTTCGCAGGTTTGGACCATAAAACTGGAATCAAAACATAGAATAGAATGGAATGTGGATATAAACATGGAGGAATGGACGCGGATAGATGAATTCCGGGTGGTTTGCCATGTTAACTCCCGCTACAAGACCTGGATAAGTAAATACGAGCAGGCAGATTTTCCCCGTTTAAGCAGCCATTGGTATGATTTATGTCTGGGCGAACTGCCTACTCCCCTGGTGGGAGTAAGATTCCCTGTAGAGGGAGATTTTCTACCGTCACTGCTCTTAGAAAACCGTAACGGAAGTTTCCTCCCCCTTGTGCAGAATCCTCCCTTAAATACGGATGCTCATATTATCGGGCTTAGGAAAGTAAATGAAGGAGAGGCAAACGCTTATTCTTCCGGTATTACTCATCTTTTTTCCGGGAAAATAGTTCTCTTTGAAGAAGATTCTTCGCTAGATGATAAGCTTGAGGATCTGCGGCAAAATTATTTAGAAAGAGAACTTAAGCAGAGGACCAAAAATAAAAAAATACAACAACATATAAAAGTAGTTTTGGCTAATCTTCCCTGGCAGAAGGGTGGCAAGTCAGGTGTCCGCGCGGGTTCCCGCTGGCCGCATATTAAAGACGAAAGCGAAGGAGGATACCTACCTTTCCCGTTCTTCCTTGCTTACGCTACTTCTTTATTGTGTAAGCACGATATTGACGCGTTAATGATGGACGCGATTGCCGAGCATTCATCCGAGGAAAAATTCTTAATTAAGATTCAGGGGATGAATCTTAATTACCTTGTTGCCGAGACTTCCATTCCGTCATTCTACGATGATTTAAAAATATTAAAGAAAATATCCCAGGCAGGCGTGCGGATAATCCTTTGCGGCCCAAACTTTGAAATCTACCAGCCGCAATTTTTAAAAGACCATCCTTTTATAAGTTTTGTCCTGTATGGAGAATATGAGTTCAGCTTGTTGGATTTATTAACCGCTCTCCGGGAAGGCAAAGACGTATCAGGGGTTAAAGGCTTAATCTATAACGATAACGGCACGATAAAAAAGAATCCCCCCAGGGAGCCATTTGATATAAATCTTCTTCCCTGGCCGCAGAGGGATGGCTTGGCTATGGATAAATATTTAGATGCACCCGGAGAGATGCGTGTCCCCAGCGCGCAAATGTTAGCTTCAAGGGGCTGCCCTTTTAAGTGCCAATTCTGCCTTTGGCCGCAGGTGATTTATCAAGGGTATCATTACCGGGTAAGAGATGTCAGGGATGTGGTAGATGAGATGGAGTATTTAGTAAGAGAAAAGGGGTTTCATTCGGTTTATTTTGATGATGACACTTTTAACATCGGAAAAAAGAGGATGTTGGAATTCTGCAGGGAAATAAAGAAAAGAGGATTGAACAAAATCCAGTGGGCAATAATGGCAAGGCCGGATTTGATGGATGAGGAGATCCTGGATAGCATGAAAGAGGCAGGGGTATGGGCTATAAAATATGGGCTTGAATCGTCCGACCAGGCTCTGGTTGACCAGATAGGCAAAGATATGGATTTGGAAAAGGCAGAAAAGATGATCAGGTATACTAAGAAATTAAGGATAAGGACGCATCTTACTTTTACTTTCGGCCTTCCCGGCGAGACAAAAGAGACGATTGAGAAGACAATCCAGCGGGCTTTAGAATTAGACCCTTTTTCAATACAGTTTTCCATTACAACTCCCTTCCCCGGGACAAAATACTTTGAAATTTTAGATAAAAAGGATTTCATTATCACTAAGGATTTTTCTTCATACGACGGCCATTCCAAGAGCGTGATTAAATTAGAAAATTTGACTCCCGGGGATTTAGAGATCTCAAAAATTAAGGCTTACAGGATCTGGGCTGACCACCTGAGGAAAAAACGCGGGCTCCTGGGGGATATAAAAAGATTTTTCTATTACGCTAAAAGTAAGAATCTGATTTACAGCGTGTATAAGACTCATGATTACTTCAGGTATGTTTTATTGAAAAGGAAAAGGTACTTGAATCATGCGGGCCATTGATTATTTAAAAAAGATAATAAGCAAGTACAGGTATCCGTCAAGAGATGCGGCCGGTAAAGCTGTGGATGTGCTTTTTATACAGTGCCCGCCATGGGATATAGTGATGCCGCCGCTGGGCGCGGCTTATCTTTCAGGTTATCTGAGGAAATATGGATACAAGACCCGCGTCTGCGATCTGAATATTGAACTTTATAATTCAGCCAGCCAGGATTCAAAATATCTATGGGAGCAGAAAAGTTATAATTGCTGGGTTGATGAGGGTTTGTTCAAGGATTCATGGGCCCGGCTTGAGGGGATTACTAATTCCTGCCTCGAGGATGCCTTAAAGAAGACAGAAGCTGAATATATCGGGTTATCGGTTAATTTCGCAAGTATACATTTTACTTCTCAGGCACTAAGGATAATCAAGCGCTTAAATAATAAAGCCAAGATTATTTTGGGAGGATGGGGTTGTGTCAACAGCCATATGCGCAGCCTTTTTCCCAAAGAGTTGGTAGATATTTTTGTGGTAGGCGAAGGAGAGGAGACTTTAAGAGGGGTGCTGGAGGCATTCGGCAGCCAAAAAGAGATGAGCGATATTACCGGGGCTGTCCTTAGTAAAGATAACGGGAAAATTTATAAGCCCAGGCCGGCAATAATGAATTTGGACAATATCCCCTGGCCTACATATGAAGAGTTCAATTTAAGCAGGTATAAGCATCGTGCCCTGCCCCTATTTACCAGCAGGGGATGTATCGGCAGCTGCAGTTTTTGCAATGACTGGCCGCTTTCAAAGCCGCACCGTTTCCGCAGCGCACAAAATGTTTTTGAGGAAATTAAATACCATACTGAAAAAAACCATATCAGATATTTCAGTTTTAAAGATTTGGCCTGTAACGGAGACATAGGGAGGTTGAATGCGCTATGCGATTCGCTCATTGCGTCCGATTTTAAAATAAACTGGGATTCTCAGGCTATCCCCCGCAAAGAGATGACTTACCAGTTATTGTCTAAACTTAAAGAGTCAGGATGCGGGACATTGATATACGGAGTAGAGAGTTTTTCTAATAACGTGCTGAAGCGGATGAGAAAATTGTTTACTAAAGAGATTGTAGAATCAGTTTTGAAAGATACTCACAGGGCAGGTATCAACGCAATGATAAATATCATCGTGGGTTTTCCCGGAGAATCGGAGAATGATTTCCGTGAGAACCTGGAAGCAATAAAGGGAATCCGGAAATATATCGGCCAGATAGGCGCAATCAGCGTATGCCTGGTAAATAATGACAGCGACCTGGAAAATAATTTTCAAAGTTATAATATTGTTTTGCCTGAAGAGGCAAGCATCAGGGCCAAAAAATGGGCTAGCCGGGACGGCACGAACACTTATGAATTAAGAAAAGAGAGGGCTGAGAAAATCGTCAGCCTTGCCAGGGAACTCGGTTTAAAGTATGAAACAACAACCATATAAAGACAATGAGCGACACAGTTAATCTGCAGGCGGAAGATTTGGTATTAAAGGGAGTGCTGGACGGCTCCCGGGCTTTTATAGGCCCTGAGATTGTCCAGTTTGATATTACTAACAGGTGCAATAATAATTGCCTGTGCTGTTGGAATAATTCTCCTTTATTGGGAGAACCCACAGATGAAAAAAGAAAAGAAGGGGAATTTGAGCTTCCCTTTGATTTAATCAAGAAGACAATCGGCGAGCTTAAGGAGATGGGGACGAAAATATTGTTTTTCGCCGGCGGCGGCGAGCCTTTTATGCACCCGGAAATAATGGAAATATTAAGATACGCCAAGGAGTGTAATTTAAGGCTTATTATAAATAGTAACTTTACTTTGGTAGATAAAGAGAGGGCGAGGGAAATCGTGGATGCCAAAGTCGATTTTTTCCACGTCAGCCTTCTGGCGGGGACTCCCCGGACATATGCCGTAATCCATCCTAATAAGGACAGAGAGACGTTTAATAAAATAAAAGAAGTTTTGCGGTATATCGCTTTCTTGAAACAGGAAAAAGAGCAGAATTTGCCTGTTCCGGTGCCCCACATCAACCTGTATTTTGTTATTTTTAACAAAAATTACCCGGAAATAAAAAATATGACTGATTTCGCGATTGATGTAAAGGCCAACAGTTTTGAATTTACCCCTGTAGATGTGATACCGGGTAAAACCGATTGCTTGCTGCTTAAGGATATTCATCGCAAGAAAGTGCTCAAAAGCGTTATGGCTCAGTATAAAAGGATAGAAAAGTATAACCAAAAACAAGGGTGTAAGGTGATATTTATCGAGCAATATAATTCTTTCCTGAAAAGGCTCTCTGATGAATATGCTAATAAAGGCCAATACGAGAGAAAGACCGTTTCCAGCCAGCCCTGTTACGCGGGATGGGCTTTCTTGCGCATTTTAGCTAACGGCAGCGTTACCCCCTGCCTCAAGGCGCATCGTATATCGCTGGGGAATATCCATGATCAGTCAATCAAGGATATCTGGAACAGCCAAAACCAGCAATTATTCAGGGCTAAATCTTTTAAGTTAGACGAAAGCGACCCTTATTTTAAAATGATAGGTAATAATCCTGATTCTGCGTTCGGGTGCCTGAACAGCTGTGACAATATTCAGATAAATATCGATATGCATAATAAATATGCCGATATATTAAGACAAAATGGAAGAATTAAATAATCTGGCCAGGGATAAAAACAAATTATTGTTAGTGGCGGGAGTCCTCCATTCATCAAGGGCGTTCCTGGGCCCGGAAGTACTGCATATAGACTTGACCAACCACTGCAACTTTAATTGCCTGGCTTGCTGGTGCAGGTCGCCTTTATTGGGAGAAAAAGCCATGCCCGAAGAGGAGAGGAAGCTTACTCTCCCGTTTGATTTATTGAAAGGCGTTATTGATGATTTGGATGAGATGGGAGGCCTACGTCAGGTAAAATTAGTAGGGGGGGGCGAACCTTTTATGCATCCGGATATTTTTAAGATCGTGGAGTATATTAAGAGCAAAGATAAGAGCATAGAAATAGATATAAACACTAATTTCAGCCTGGTAGACAAGAAAGACGCCCAGAGGCTATTAGATTTAGGGGTGGATTCATTGACAGTCAGCCTTTGGGCAGGCTCGCCGAAGGCCTATGTTTTGCTTCATCCTAATCAAACAGAAGAAACCTTTTATAGGATCAAGGATGTATTGAAGTTTATATCTGAGCGGAAGATGGAATCGAAAAGTTCAAAGCCGCGGATAATAAACCACAATGTAATCTTTAAAACAAACTATAACGATGTGGAAAATATGCTGAAGTTTGCCTTAGAGGTAGGGGTAGATGATATCCAGTTTGTGCCCGTGGATCCGGTTAAGGGGAAGACTGAAGTATTGCTGCCAAATGAAGAGGAGAGAAAAGAGCTGCTTGATAGTTTAAATAAGATCAGGCGGAATTACAGCGGAGAATCATTCAGGTACACTTCGGAGGACAACAAATCGCTCATACTTTCTGACTTTAATGGTTTTATCCGGAGAATAGAGAGGTTAAACGCCAATACCGGGGCATACGATGAAGATGTTGTAGATAAAGTCCCTTGTTATGTCGGCTGGTTATTCGCCAGAATCATGACTACGGGTAATGTGGTTCCTTGCTGCAAAGGCCACAGGATGCACATGGGCAATATCCACAAAAACAGGTTTAAGGATATCTGGTTTTCCCCGGTTTATAATGAATTCAGGTATAATGGCCTGAATCTTTCCAAGCACGACCCATATTTTTCTAAGATCGGCAATGAAGCTTCCGAGAGGACAGGCTGCTATAATTGCGATAATCTTTGGCAGAATGTTCCTTTGCATAAAAGAATCGCCTCTTTTAAAAACGAGAATTCCCAATTAGTATCTTTTTGCGGCCCCTTGTTAAAGCACTTATTCCAGAAATGATCTGCAAAATATTAAATAAGCTATCTTTAAAAGAGAACAGGAGGAGATACCTGAATTTAAAGGGTATCCTTTCTAAACATCATGTTTATAAGGGGCCGGATGTGGTTCAGATTGATCTGACAGACAGATGCAACAGTAATTGCCTTATCTGCTGGCTGCATTTCCCTCTTGTTAAAGCAGAAAGCAATAATGAGCTTGATTTCTCTGTATTAAAGTATTTTTTAAATGATCTTGCCAAATCAGGGACAAAGGAAGTAATATTTTCCGGAGGCGGAGAGCCTTTTTTTTATCCCAGGATCTGGGAAGCCTTAGAGCTCGCCGAGCAGAACGGTTTAGTTTTCCGCATAAATACCAACTTTACTTTACTGGATAAAGAAGGTATTAACAGGCTATTGTCTTTCAAAAACTTAATATCTTTGACAGTGAGTGTTTGGGCAGGGAATGCGGATTTATATTCAAAGCTGCATCAGAGGAGCTCCGATGTTTTTCACAAGGTTAAAGATAACCTTAAGTTTCTTAACTCCGTAAAGCCCGGCAAACTTGATGTGAAGATCTGCGCCATCATAAATAATATCAATTACCTGGGGCTGGATGATTTATTGGATTTCAGCAGAGAAACAGGGTGTAACTCAATAGAGTTCGGAGTGGCTGATATTATACCCGGCATCACAGATTCTTTTCTATTAAGTAAAGAACAATTGGAGGCCCTAAGGAAAGATTTTATCAAAGTCAGCAGAAACCTGAGTAATAAGCGTATTTTTAACGCAAAGTTATTTTTAAAAAGAATTTCCAATCCCCTGGCTTCTTGCGGCGAGTACGATACCTCTATTGATCAATCCTCTTGTTGTGTGGGATGGCTTTTCTTAAGATTAAGGGCGAATGGGGATTTTAATTCCTGCCTGAAATCCCACCGTATCCCCATCGGCAATATCTATAAAGACAGCTTTTCCTCTGTTTGGGATAATGCCTTGCAGCGGGAGTTCAGAAGTAAGTCATTAAGTGCCGATAAGGATAAAGAGTATTTTAAGCAAATAGGGAGTTTTACCGATAGAGGCATAGGGTGTAAGCGGGTGTGCGATAACATCCTGATGAATATAAGTTTGAAGAGAATTATTAAATGCCTGGCCCGATGATGAAAAAGCTGATTAATTTATTTATTATAGTGCTTCTTCTGGCAATCACCTTAATCATGGATACCCTGTTTTTCGTATTGAAAAAAGTAAAGAATATCCTATTCTTTCCCGGAGGCTAAGGATGAAGATATTGATGATTCATCCACATGATTTATATTCTTTTTCCGAACCCTGGACTGTGCGGGTGGTAAGAATCGCCGGGGAGTTCATAAAGAGAGGGCATACCGTTAAGCTGGTTTATTTCCCGCTTGATAGCGCGCACGCGGGCAGAAAATTCGTGGATAACGGAATTGAAATCATCTCTTTAGACAGAAGGGCGGGCGCGGCCAGGCTTTTTAAGAATATAACGGAGATAACCAGGCTTGCCGGATGGTGCGACATAATCCATTTTCAGAAATGCTATTACTATGTTGCCCTGCCGGCATTAATCGCGGGGTGGCTTAAGAGCAAACCCATACATTATGATTGGGATGATTGGGAGACAAAGATATTCTATTATTCAAATCCCCGCGAGGTCATTGTGGGAGAGTTTATAGATATATTTGAAAGGCTTCTTCCTTTTGCGGCAGACACAGTTTCTGTGTCCAGCAAGCGGCTTTACGACCTCTGTTTAAAAAGAGGGGTAGCTGCGCAAAATATTTTTTCAGCACCGGTAGGGGCTGATTTACAACAGTTCAGGCCGGATTTAAATTTGTCCGGCATTATACGAAAAAATTACAATATTCATAATCAGCTTGTTTTATATGTGGGCCAGCTCCATGGAGGGCAGTACGCCGAGTTGTTTATAAAATCCGCGCCCCAGGTCATAAAGAGCCATCCTGCGGCAACTTTTATGATCGTAGGCAATGGCTATAGGCTGAATGAATTAAAAGCCCTGGCAACCAGGCTCGGCCTGGATAAACATTTTATCTTTACCGGTTCGGTTGCCCATGATGAAATTCCATATTATATGTGCGAAGCGGATGTTTGCGTGGCTTGTTTTGAAGAAAATGATATCACCAGGTCTAAAAGCCCGTTGAAGGTGGTGGAATACCTGGCTTGCGGCAAGGCGATTGTTGCCAGCAGGGTGGGTGAGGTCCGCAATATGGTCGGCGGGGTGGGGGTGTTGGCAGAACCAGGAGATGCCGGCTCTTTAGCAAGCGGGATTACGCTGCTGTTGAAAAATAAAGCATTGAAAGAAGAAATGGGGAGGCGTTCCAGGGAAAGGGCGGAAAAAAAATACAACTGGTCAATAACAGCGGAAAACTTATTAAGGGCATACGGAGCCGCTGTTAAGAATCAAGGAAGAGGGTAGAAGCAACCTGGGGATTTACTTAATATGCAGAGAAAAAGCTTATTGCTGGTTTATAAATATCCCATACTTTTATTTATATTAATATCCTCGGTCATTCTGGCTAATTTTATCTGGCTAAGGAAGGACGCCTTGCCGCCTGTGGGGAACGGGCTTCAGGATTTGTTCCCCGGGATTTATTTTTATTCAGATATAAAGCATAATGATTTTACTCTTAAAGATTTCCTTACTATTTTTAATTCCTTCTCTTTAACCAGGCATTTTTTCTCAGCAGCGGTCGGATATATCAAGAATCTCTTTGTGGCTTATCCGCCGTTGGCGCCCCTATCATACGCATCCACTTATTTATTATTTGGCCCGGATTCCGGAATGGAACTCATGGCCAATTCTTTATATCTGGCAGTTGCTTTGTTGGCAATATATGGAATCGGAAAATATCTATTTAACCGTAAGGCCGGCTTATTGGCAGCGTTTATCTTTGCCAGCTTTCCGGGGGTAATAAGTATTTCCAGGGAAGTGTATTCCGAGTTCATCATGTCCTGCCTTCTTGCCGCGGCATTATATTTTTTATTGAGAACAGATTTTTTCCGAAGTAGAAAATACTCAATATTATTTGGAATCTTTTTAAGTTTGACCGCCCTGGCAAAATGGGAATTCCCTCCTGCGCTAATAGGGCCTTTTTTATTAATATTATGGAAAGCCGGAGAATTGGCAAGGCTGGAGAGTTGGGAGGCAGGGCAGAAGAAGAGATTCTGGATAAATTTATTATCAGCCCTGTTTGTCACGATGATTATCGCTTCAGTTTGGTATGTGCCTTGTTTTGGCAATATAATCAAACGGCTATTTTTTAACCCGGCTGAAAATATTTTGAACAACAATCCTACTACCTTTAATAGCCGTATATTTTCAATACAAACCCTTACTTATTACCCTTTAGCCGTAATCAATACCCATATCAGATTTTTTTATTTTTTAACCCTTCTTTTAGTAACAGGGGCTTTCATTTATAAATTTATAAAGAAAAAAGTTTTTTTAAATCCCGGCGCGTCTTTTAGCTTGCTGTTCCTTGGCTCCTGGATAATAATTCCTTATTTCTTTTTCTCATTTATCAAGATACACGCCCCTTCGCATATTATGTTGATCCTGCCAGCCATAGCAGTTGTTATAAGCGCTGGCATCTTTAGTTTTTATAACAGGATTACCAGGGTTGTTTTTATATCCCTGGTTTTCTTATATGGCCTGGGGTCTTTTTTGCATTCTTTCTTAAGCCTGGAAGGGCTAAGGCCGGTGTATAATCTCAAGATATTTGTAGATGACCGGAATAAGTTGAGTCTGACTGCGGGGGATGGTTATTATATGCGCGATGACTGGGAAAAATGGGGTTTTAGGCCTCCCGATAGCAGGGATTGGAAAATACAAGAGGCCTTATCATATATTAAGGCGGATAATTCAAAGCTAAAATATAAGCCGGTTGTTTTAGTGCTCAGCCAGGCAATCCATCAGGGAGGGCGTATTCATTTACAATCCTTTCAGTTTGAATACTATAACCTGCTTAATAATTACAGGCTATGCATATTGCCTATCGGAAATGAACGCGTAACGCTCCCGGAGGATAGAAGCAAGTTCGATTACGTTATTATTAATACCATGAGTACAGATCTGATAAATGAGGGTAGCTTAAAGAATCTCGCCAGGCATACCCCGAACATAGGAGTTGATTTCAAGATAAACAGTTTTGCCGCGGATTTCTCCAAAAAATATAGCTTGGTTAGGGAATATCCATTGCCTGATAATTATGTCAGTAGGATATATAAATTAATTAATGAAAAATAACCGGGACAGCAATCACATATCTTTTCTCAATAAATATAAATATTCTATTTTATTGCTTGCAATCATATTTTTGGTTATTGCAAATAACTTTATCTGGATTAGAAATAGCAAGGGCGCCCCTATAGGAAATGCCCTTCAGGATTTATTCCCCGGCATAAATTTCTATTTAGATATGGTGCAGGGTAGGATTAGTTTTGGCGGCCTGTTTAAGGGTATCTTCAGAATATTTTCTTTTACCAGTACTTTTCCGGTAGATTGGAATAACTACATAAGGTTCCAGTTTTTTATTTATCCTCCCCTGCCGCCATTATCATATGCAGCCTTTTATTTTATTTTCGGCCCGCACGCTAAAATTGAGTTAATGGCCAATACGATATATCTAGCCATAGCTATGATTTCGATATATGGAATCGGAAAAAAGATATCTGACCGGAAATCCGGGCTTTTGGCCGCCTTTATTCTCTCCACATTTCCCGGAGTTATCGGTTTCTCCAGGCATATATATGCTGAGTTTATTTTGATGTGCGTATCCTGTTTAATGCTGTTCTTTTTATTAAAGACTGATAATTTTAAGAACAGGGGGTATTCTTTATTATTCGGTATCTCTCTTGGGCTGGCGGCTTTGACTAAATGGGAATTTTTACTTATTGTCGGAGGGCCGGTTTTATGGTATCTGGGGAGGCTTAGTTTTTCCGAAGACAATTGCAGAAGAAATTTTTTACTTGCTGCCTTAGTCGGGCTATTAATGTCTTTTGTTTGGTATTCTATGAGCATCAATGATATCATCTGGCGTTTGTTTTATGGCCCGGATAGTATTCTGCTGCAAAGGTATTCTGCTTCTTCTTTCGGGTCTTTTTTGATTCAAAAGGCGTCTTTTTATATTTTGGCCATAATTAACACTTTTATCGGCTTATTCTATTTCCTGTTATTGCTACTTGCGGGAATAATTATGGCATTTAAGGCCAATAAAGATAAAGGGCATAGCCCGCAGACCAGTGATTATCGTTTCTATGCGGTATTTATAATTTTGTGGATAGCTGTCCCGTATCTATTCCTTTCGTTAGCTAATTTACAGACTGCCTCGCACGTATTATTGGTGCTTCCTGCCTTAGCACTTATTGTTGGCCTGGGGATATTTAGCCTTAAAAATGTAATATTACGTTCCGCGCTTATATTTTTAATTGTCCTTTATGGAATGGGTTCATATCTGCATTCTTTTGTTGATTTTGGAAAACTTGATGCGCTGTATAAACTTAAAATATACCTTAGCCCTGATTTAAGGCTTGCTTTAACTACAGCCACGGATAATATCCCGCGAGACGAGTGGGGGAGGAATCATTTTTATCCTCCGGATACCCGTAATTGGAAAATCAATGAAATAATCTCGTTTGTTAAAGAAGACAGCCGCCTTATGCATCCCCGCCCGGTAGTCTTAGTGCTGGGTAATAAGGAAGAATTTAATTCTTTCTCTTTCCAGTATTATAATCTTCTCTGGGGTGAGGGCTTATTTATTGAGCCAAGGAGTAATGATAGAAGTAAAATGCCGAAAGACCGTTCAAAATTTGACTATGTGGTTATTAAATCTGACTTTGAAACAATAGATGGTCCAACTCTATCACAAATAGTCAAAATAACCTGTAGTATCAATAAAGATTTACACAACCCAGAGCAGTTCAAAAAAGACTTTTTTGATAAATATAAATTAATCAGAGAATATCTGTTGCCAGATAACACGAAAGGCAAAATATACAAGCTGGTAAGCAGTTAATCTTTTTAGGAACCCAGTTTTTAAAAGAATAGGAAAAATATTTAACAATGATTAAAAAAACATTGCTGATAAATCCTCCCACCGGAAGATATATGCGCAGCGACAGGTGCCAGGCGCCGGTGGATACCCGCACCGCGGAGCCGGCCAGGCCGCCGATGGAATTGGCGTATATGGCAGCGGTATTGGAAGCTTTAGGAATTGAATGTAAAATCAAAGATTATCCTATGGAAGGAGAGGGCTGGCAGAAAGTGTCTGCTGATTTAAAGAGTTTTATGCCGGATATGCTGATTATTAATACCACTACCCCGACTATTGATGAAGATTTAAAAATTTGCGGAATAGCAAAAAGCATAAAACCCGATGTGCAGGTAATTGCCAGGGGCGCGCATTTTCTGGTTTTCGATAAAGAGATACTGGAAAAACACAATAATTTAGACGCGGTAATACGCGGAGAACCCGAGATAACTATACAAGAATTGGGGAGTGGTATTGATTATTCTAAAATATCGGGGATAACCTTCAGGCGCGGCAGGGAAATCATAAGGAACGCAGACAGGCCATTTTGTGAAAATTTAGATGAGCTGCCTTTTCCCGCGCGCCATTTATTAAATAATCGCCTCTACCGTACTCCTGATACTAATGAACCGATAGCTTTTATCAATACCAGCCGCGGCTGCGCTGACCGCTGTATATTCTGCGCGGCGGGTATTGTTTCCGGTTATAAGATAAGGCCGCGTTCGGTTAAATCAGTTATTGATGAAATAGAAGAGTGCATCAGGAAATATAAAATCAGGAATTTTTTCTTTGCCGCGGATACCTTTACCCGGCATAAGCAATGGCTGATTGATTTTTGCAATGAAGTCTTAAGGAAAGGCTTGAAAATCAGATGGGGGGCTAACAGCCGGGTTGATACGCTTGATGAAGAGAAGATAAGCCTGATGAAAAAGGCAGGCTGTTACGTAATCGGGTTTGGAGCCGAGAGCGGAAGCCAGCCTATGTTAGATAAAATGGGTAAAGGCATTACCGTCAGGCAGACCGAGGATGCCGTAATCTTATGCAATAAATATGATATTAAAAGTTATCTCATATTTGTGATAGGCCTGCCCTGGGAGACAAAAGAGACCATAGCTGATACCATAAAATTTATCAGGGGCACTCAGGCTTCTTTTATAGAAGTAAACGTAGCCTATCCTATCCCGGGAACTGAATTTTATAAGATTGCTAAGGACGAGGGCTTATTTAATGAAAACAATCTTTTGAATCACAATTACAGTTCTCCCCTGGTCAGGACTTTTACGCTATCCACCTGCGAATTAAGTAAATTCAGAAAAGAAATCCTGAAGGCATTTTATATGAGGCCGGGCTATATCTTAAAAAGAATAATGAAAATAAATTCTCCGGGAGTTGCCCTGAACCATTTTAAATACGGAATAAGGTTAATAAAAAATTTAATGGTATGAAAGTTTTATTGATAAATCCCCCCACCGGGCTATATGTAAGAGAAGACAGGTGCCAGAGCTCTGTCGGCGACTTTACGGTTTCGGTTTCTAGGCCCCCCATGGATTTGATGATGATGGCTTCTAGCCTTGAGTCAGCAGGCATAAACTGCAAAATAAAAGATTATCCTATTGAGGGAGGGGATTGGAAAGCCTTCAGAAGGGATTTCCTGGAATTTAACCCGGATTTATTAATTTTAAGCGTAACCACGCCGACTCTAAAGGATGATATTATCTCTTGCCGGATAGCAAAGGAGATTAACCCTAAAACATTGACCATAGCTAAAGGCGCGCATTTTTTGATTGACGACCGCCAGGTTCTGGAGGAATTCAACGTTTTAGACGTTATCATCAGAGGAGAGAACGAACTAGTCATTAAAGAGATCGCTACGGCAAGCGATTTATCCCGGATAAAAGGGATTACTTACCGGGTTGCAGGTAAGATAATTAGAAACCAGGATAGGCCTTTTCTGGAGGATTTAGACCAACTGCCTGTGCCGGCAAGGCACTTAGTAAATAATAACTTATATGCCCGGCCGGATACCCAGGAAGCGATGGCGGTAATAGAGACCAATAGGGGCTGCCCGGGGGGATGTATCTTTTGTTTAGTCAATCTGGTCTCAGGCCGGAAGATAAGGAGCCGTTCGGCCAAAGTTGTGGTTGATGAAATAGAAGAATGCGTGAATAAGTATAAAATCAAAAATTTTCATTTTAAAGCGGATACTTTTACCTGGAATAAAGATTGGGTAATAAGTTTATGTGAAGAGATTATAAAACGCAAATTGAAGATCAAATGGCTCTGTAACAGCAGGGTGAATACGCTGGATAGCCAGCGGTTAGAATGGATGAAGGAAGCGGGTTGCTGGGCCATAGGATTAGGGATAGAGAGCGGTAATCAGGAAATATTAAATAAGATAAAAAAGGGCATAACCCTGGATGAATGCAGGGAGGCCGCCGGATTATGCAGAAAGTTCGGGATTAAATCCTATGCCTATTTTATTATTGGCTTTCCCTGGGACAATCAAGAGACCATAAATGATTCCATAAGATTCGCGCTTGAATTAAATACTGATTTTATAGATTTCTTTCTGCCTTATCCTTTCCCCGGTACGGAACTTGAGAAGGTTAGCCGGGAATATGGGCTTATAGGCGGGCAAGATAAAGGCAGAGCGTATTCGCAGGCTATCATGGGCACATTATCCCTGCCTAAAGATAAATTATTAAAGTTAAGAAAAAAGGCTTTAATGAAATTTTATTTAAGGCCCGGTTATATAATCAGGATGCTATCCGGAGTCAAATCGCCAAAGGTGCTTTATAATTACTTCCGTTATGGGGTTATGGCGTTAAAGAAAATTATCTAAGATGGTATATCTAACAGGAAAGATACAACATGCATGAAGAGATATTGAGGGCTCAGGAGGATAATTCGCTTACTCTGAATTATAACAAGTGGATGTTTGACGCCATTCGCCCTTATATAAACAACAGAGTTTTGGATGTGGGCGCGGGTATGGGCAATTTTCTGCCTTATCTGGCGGATAAGGAAATACTGGTGAATATAGAAATACTGGATATCTTTATAGATGCCTTGCGTAATTCTTACGGCACATATAAAAACATTCATATTCTTAAGTATGACATTCAGGATGAAAAAGTGATTTCAGTCGGGCGCGAGTATGGTATCCAGACGGTCATCTGTAATAATGTTTTAGAGCATGTCCAGGATGACGCCAAGGCCCTGCGTAATATAAACAGCATATTGGATAAGCGGGGGAATTTAATACTGATACTTCCGGCTTTTAAATTTCTCTATAGTAAATGGGATAAGGCAGTAGGCCATTTCAGGCGCTATGACCTTAAAGATATTGCCAAAAAGCTTAGCCAGGCCGAATTTTATATCGAAACAAAATTTTATATGAACGGTTTAGGTTTGTTCGCGTGGTTTCTGAATGGGAGGGTCCTGGGAAATACCCCTAACACAAGCGGGTTTGTCCGCAAGCAGGCTGTTTTCTTTGACCGTTATCTTGTAAATTATCTAAGGAAATTTGAGGGTATTTTTCATCCGCCGTTCGGCCAGTCATTATTAATAGTGGCAAGGCCCATGCGGGCGTAACCCGAGGAAGGTAGAATTAAATGTGCGGTATCGCGGGAATATATTTTTATAACCAGGAAAAAGCCGTAGCAGAATCTACGCTGAAGGCCATGACCGGACCGATTAAACATCGCGGCCCTGACGATGAGGGGAGTTTCATTTATAAGAATATAGGCCTGGGGGTGCGCAGGCTAAGCGTAATTGATTTAGTCAAAGGGCATCAGCCCATACATAACGAAGATAATACGCTTTGGGTGGTTTTAAACGGGGAAATATATAATTTCCAGGAGTTAAGGGAGGAGCTGATAAAAAAAGGCCATCGATTTTACACAAAAAGCGATACTGAAGTAATCGCGCATCTGTATGAGGAGGAGCAAGAGGATTGCCTGGCTAAGCTGAACGGGATGTTTGCGTTAGCGGTCTTAGATATCAAGAGGAAGTCGCTTTTTATCGCCCGTGATCGCCTGGGCGTTAAGCCGCTCTATTATTATGATAAAGACGGGGTGTTTGTGTTTGCTTCCGAATTGAAGTCAATCCTTAGCTTTCCCGGTTTTAGGAAGCAGTTAAACCCGGAATCTCTATGCCACTTTTTTTCTCTGAACTATATACCTTCGCCGTGGACGATATTCAAGGATATAAGGCAATTATCAGCCGGATATTCGCTTAAGGTTACAGAGAGCGGTTCAAGTCTTAAACAATACTGGGATTTACGTTTCAATGGTTACATCAATGAAAGCGAAGATTTTTTTATTGAAAATATCCGAGGATTATTAAAAAAATCAGTTAAGAGGATGCTTGTTAGCGATGTACCGCTGGGCGCGTTTTTAAGCGGAGGCACGGATTCGACCAGCCTGACTTCATTGATAAGGGAGGCCTCCGGTAAGCCTGTTAAAACTTTCTCGGTTGGTTTTAGTGAAGGTTCATACGATGAGACCTATTTTGCGGAATTGGCCTCCAAGCATCTGGGCACAGAGCATTACAGGGTTGCCTGTAAACCAACCGATGTAATTGAATCTTTACCTGAAATTGTCTGGCACGCGGACAATTTGATATCCGATCCTTCCATGCTGCCATTATATCTTGTTTCACGGTTGGCCAAGGAGCATGTAACTGTTTGCCTTTCCGGAGACGGCGGCGATGAGTTGTTTATGGGGTATCCAACATACCTGGCAGATAACTATTTGAAGGTTTATAAGAAGATTCCTGTGTTTCTCAGAAGATTTATCATAGAGAAGCTGATTAATTCTTTGCCTGTTTCATATGAGAAATTGAGTTTTGAGTATAAGGCGAAAAAATTTATTGAAGGGGCGGCTTTTCCTCCTGATAAATCGCATTATTGGTGGAGGACGGTGTTTACGGATAGGGAAAAGGAATCCCTGTTCTCAGAGAGCTTCCTGAATGAAATTGCCGGCTGTGATTCATACGCTACTTATGCCCGCTATTACGATATAAACCAGGGTTCATCTCTGGGTAAGTATTCATACGCGGATATCAAAGTTTGGCTTGCGGATAATAACCTGGTCAGGGTCGATGCCATGAGTATGGCGCATTCTTTAGAAGCAAGGGTTCCTTTTCTTGACCATGAATTAGTGGAGTTTGTAATGCGGATACCCCCTGAAATAAAAATGAAAGGCGGGCACTTAAAATACCTTTTAAAAAAATCAATGAAAGACAAGCTGCCGTCAGAGATAATCAATAGGCAGAAGGCCGGCTGGCATGTGCCTTTGGGTAAGTGGTTTAGTTCGGAATTGCATGAATACGCGCAGGGAACCTTATCTAATCCTGGAGTTTTGAATTCCGGTATATTTAATGAATCTTATATCAATAACCTGCTGAAGGACCATGTTACAAAACGGGATAACAATACTTTTAAAATCTGGGGGCTTCTGGTTTTTTTTAAATGGTATGAGAAATTCTGCTTATAAAAAATATTGAGGGAAATACCATGATGATATCTGTAATCAAACATTTGCAATTCGTAAAGAATAAGCCGGGTGCGCTGGCCGGTATTCTTAAGGGTTTTTTTAGGAAGTTAGTTTTAAGGCAGGAAGTCTTGAGGACCGTTGATTTCGCTATTACCGGACAATGCCACTATAAATGCGCTTTTTGCTCTGCCTGGCGGTTGTATAAGAGGGGCGGGCCGTTTCTCACGGTGGTGCAGATAAAAGAAATCTGGAAACAATGCGTTGAATTGGGTGCGATTCATATCAACCTTACAGGCGGGGAGCCTTTTATGAGGGATATTGATGAGCTTTGTATGATTATCCGGAATCTTAATCCTTCTAGATTTTTAGTTTCTTTAGTGAGCAGTGGGTTTGGTTTGACCAGAGAGAAGCTTTGTCAACTAAAGGACGCCGGCCTGGATACGCTGCAATTAAGCCTGGAAAGTATGGATTCCGGTAAACATGACGATATAGTAGGGATAAAAGGGAGTTTTGAAAAAATCCAGGAGGCGATTAAGTATGCTCAGGAATTAAAATTGAATATTTGCCTGAATGTAGTTTATTACAGGGGAAACGCCGGAGAGATACGTAAAATGATTGAATTCTGTAAGAAAGAGAATCTTTTTCTGGTGCTTAATACCGCTTCCTGCGAAGGAAAATGGAAGGGAGACGATGCCAGGCGCCTGACAAAAGAAGATGAAGGGGTTTTTAATGAGTTTATGCGCATTCCTTTAGTAAGGCACGATTCTTCGGTAAACTTCTCCGGAAAAAGGGAGTGCCCAGGAGGAAAAGAGAGGATCCATATTACTGCCTATGGAGATGTATTAACCTGCCCCCTTGTCCAGATAAGTTACGGAAATGTTTTGAATGAGCCGCTCAAAGATATTTATAAGAGAATGGGAGATATGCCTCATCTCAAGAAATACAGCAATATCTGCAAACACGCGTTTGATGAAAGTTATTATAAAGATTTTCTTGTCCCTATAGAGAAAGAAGATAAGAGGCCGGTTTTAATCCATAATCACCCTTTCATAAAAAAAGGAAAAAGCCATGAATAATAGAATAAGTGTTGTTTTGCCGGTTTATAACGAGGAAAAAGCGATAGCCCAGGTCCTGGATGAAATAATCAAAGTGATGAAAGAAGGCGGTTATAATTTTGAAATTATTGTCGTAGATGACTGTTCTACGGATCGTACCTTCGAAATAGCGAGGATGAAAAATGTAAAAGTCATCCGTCATGCGGTTAATAAGGGCAGCGGCGCGTCAAGAAAAACAGGTATTCTAAATGCCGAGGGAGATATTGTAGTCATGCTTGATGCGGACGGTACTTATCCGGTAAAAAGTATCCCCGAATTGCTAAAATATTTTCCTGAATATGACCAGGTAATCGGAGCGCGCAATAAAGAGCAAGGGACTTTGAGGATTATCCGCCAGCCTACAAAATGGCTCTTATTTAGATTGGCGTCTTACCTGGCCAAGACGGAGATTCCGGATTTAAATTCAGGCTTAAGGGCTTTTCGTAGAGACATTGCTTTGAAGTATCTGTATTTGGTGCCAAATGGTTTTTCCTGCGTTTCTACGATTACCTTAATGTTTATTTGTAACGGCTACTCGGTAAAATTTATCCCTATAGAGTATTACAAAAGGATAGGTAAATCTAAATTCAAGGCTTTTATCGGCACCCGCGACCTTCTTTTTACGATTATCAGGATAACCATGCATTTTAATCCCTTGAGGATATTTCTTCCGCTGAGCTCTTTGTTGTTTGCTTTCGGTATCATAAAAACGGTGTTTGATGTCTGGTTTTCTTCGGTAAAAAGGATGCAAAGTTCGGATATAGTAATTATAATCGGCGCCATCAATATTCTTGTTCTGGGGTTGCTAGCTGATCTTATCGTTACCCAGAGAAAAAGAGATGCTTAAGATATGAGAGTAATTTTTATTACGCGTGAGGGGTATAATCTTTCCGGGGCAAGGATAAGATGCTATGGCTTTGCCAAAGAATTAAAAAAATATAACGTAGAAGCTGAAGTTTTTTCATTTGCCGATGACTTGGGGGCAAAATACGGCGAGAAAGAACTTCAAATGGGTCTGGGGCAGAAGTTAAAATATAATATCCGGGCATTCAAAAGATTGAATAAGAATATTAATAACAGCGTGATTTTTATGCAGAGGCTTAATTACCACACCCTGGCTCCGTTTTTGATTTCATTAAGGAAAAGAAACAAATTTATATTTGATTGTGACGACTGGAATATCTCCGAGAACCCTGTTTATCATTTGGGATTTTACCCTAGTTCTAAGATGGAATACTTAACCAGGAAAATCGCCGCTTATTCGGATGGCTGTATCGCGGCCAGCCATTTCCTAAAGGATTACTTAAGTAAATTCGCTTCCAGGGTTGATTATATTCCTACTGGTGTTGATACGGATATTTTTAAGCCCAAAGGGAATTCTACCGATGGCGGGAGGATAGTGTTTTCATGGATTGGCACAGGTTATTCCCCTGAGATGGGGGAAAACATCAGGTTTATCTTGGATGCTTTCTCGGTATTGGCCGCTAAGTTTGATAATATTTTTATGGACTGCGCAGGAGAAGGCAGGTATTTTGACCAGGTTAAAGACAGCCTGGATAATTTCAAATATAAAGACAGAGTAAGATTTTCCGATTGGATTTCTCCTGATAGGATTCCTGATTATCTGGCTGGTATCGATGTAGGGCTCCTGCCTTTAATACAGGATACAAAATTCAACAAGGCAAAAAGCCCGACAAAGCTTTTTGAGTATATGGCTATGGCAAAGCCTGTTGTGGCAACTAACATAGGGGAGGCAGGCCGCATAATCAGAGACGAAGAAAACGGTTTTTTAGCTAAAGATAAAAATGAATTCATTAATAAAATGGAGATTTTAATCAAAGATATGGGTTTACGCCAGCAGATGGGAAAAAACGCCAGAGAAGATGTAGGGAAGAAATATTCCCTGGCTATCCTGGGTAAACAGCTATTTGAAGCGCTGAAATCTATAAATGCCTGAAGTCTCTATAGTAATTATAAATTTTAATAGTAAGAACTTTATCAGGCCCTGCCTGGATTCCATATACAGCCAGAGTTACCAGAGTTTTGAAATAATTGTTGTAGATAACAGCTCGGAAGATGGCGCGCCTGGTTTGATAAGAGAATCTTATCCCGGAGTTATTCTAATCGAGAATAAGCAGAACCTGGGTAGCTGTAAGGCCAGGAATCAGGGGATAAGTATTGCGCAGGGAGAGTGGATTTTGACTTTGGATTGCGATGTGGTCCTGGAAAGAGATTTCCTTAAGGAAATAGTTAAGTCTGCTAAAAAAGCAGAGGCAGGCGTGGGAATATTCCAGCCTAAGATTTTAAAAAGTAATAGAAAAAATATCTACTCCTGTGGTATATCTCTGTCTGGGATAAGAAGGTTTCGCGATATCGGAAATAGTAAGTTCGATAAAAGTCAATTTAATAAACCGAAATTAATTTTTGGAGCATGTTCTGCTGCAGCGCTTTACAAAAAACAGATGCTTGAGCAGATTAAGGAAGAAACAGGTTATTTTGATGAGAGGTTTTTTTTCTTAGTTGAAGACGTGGACCTCTCATGGCGGGCGCAAAGAAAAGGCTGGAAAGCTTTATATAGTCCTTGGGCAATTTGTTTCCATTCCGGTAACAGCTCTGGCTGCGCAAAAAAAACTAAACAATACCTTTGTTTTCGCAACCGTTATTTTATGATTTTAAAAAACGAAGGTTTCAGGCAGTTATTCAGTAATCCTTTTATGATTGCCTATGATGCAGCCAGAATATTATATTTGTCATTAACAAATAGAACAGCCATGAAAGCCTTAAAAGATATAGCGGATTTTTCAAACAAGCTCCGCCCAAAAAAGGAAAGAAGATGAAAAGGGGAAAGATATTTCTGTTGCTACTAGTCGTATTTTTTAATGCCTTTATTTTAGAGGCAAGGGCTGACCGAGCATCTTATAAGAAGGTATTTGATTTAGTAAACGAAGATGATGACTTGGGCAGCCAAATAATCCAGAGGTTGAATTTTAACGTATCTGATAATCAGTTTTTAAGGAAAGGCGATACGCTGAAATTCCTTTTAAAAGGTTCTGACGCAGGCCTTTACCTGTTCAAGACCTACCTGAAGTATGATGATGCCAATGTGCCTAATTCTTTTTTTGGGATGAAATTTTCCATCCTTTGTGATATTCCCGCCCCAGACTGTTATCCAATCTGGTTACCCATGAACAATCAGTTGGTTTACGGTTCTGTCCAGGGAATAATTGATGGTATTACCAGGCTTGAAGATAGCCAAGCCCCTCTGGATAAGAACTGGTTAAAATATTATTTATTCAGATGGCTTCTTGGCGATCCCACGCCTGATATTTATTTGTTACCGGATAATATGCTTGTAAATATTGATTATGATAGGGCCAAAGATACAGCTGGAATAGCATTCAAAGATTTTGATTACGGGAGATTTAGCCGATTATTGAGGATTAGTTTAAAATCAGGAAAATTTGAGCAGCCTTTTCAAGAGGCCGTATCTTTTATAGATTACGCGCAAGACCTGCCGGAAGCCCAAATACGCGGTTTATTCGGGCCGTATGCTTTTGATGAAAAAATAAATAATTTTGACTTACGCCGTGATAAATTAAAAAATGAATTTTTGAAATATTGCCGTCAGATAGCCCGGGAAGAGGGCGTCAAGTTTACTTTTGATGCCTCCGGAGGTGATAAAAAAGCTTACGCCAGGAGAGTATTAGTTTCGTTGCAGCAGAGGATAGATGAGAAAAAGAAAATCCTCGCCGGCTTATTCTCTAAGCCGGTGTTAAGAAGCAATCTTGTAATCATATCTTCGCAAAGCGCCGCCCCCAGCCTCAATTATAAAGACGCGCCTATAAATAAATTAAACTTGCTTATAAATAACAGGATTGAAACACTAAAAGCGCTTAGAAAGGAAACAGGGGATATCTCTGAACGTATTGCCATCAGTCTATATCTTAACCGCTACCGGCAATTCCTGCCTTATCTTAATTGCGGAATATTGCCCCTGGAAGATATACAATTTATATTCTCAGTTCCGGAAATAAGCATAAAAACTGTTGAGGCGAACCTTAGGGTAGGCAGTATTATTAATGGTAATGAAATCCTGCTTTTCTTGCCCGATAATTATACTAATTCCTCATTGCAAGAGTACTATGAAGAGCATATTAGAGATAATCCAGGTCAGCAGGGTAATAATTCTGAATGGGGCCAGATTATGGCGGGGAACTGCTATTTATATAAATTTGAGCTGAAGAAGGCTATGGCTGAATATCAGAAAGTGATTGGCCGGGAAAGCTCCAGTCCTAAGGCGAAATTTCTGGCTCATCTGATTTTGGGTTATATTTATGAACTGGGCAGGGATTATATACGTTTTGGAGAAGGCTGGCAGCAGGAGAAAGCCAGAGAAGAATTTATTGAGGCAATCAAGATCATGCCGAATTCGGGCTTGGCAAGGCTTAACTTAAACGTTATCAACTGGTGCAAGGATGGCAGCGAAATTTCTTCCGGCACCGCCAGCTCTTTAGATGGGGAAGGGCATTTTGTTTTGGGGATGGTTTATCTGGTAAAGAAAAAGTATGACTTAGCCGGTAAACATATTAATAGCGCTGGCGCTTCAGGATACGATAAAGAATTAATCAATAGCGCCCTAGAGGAACTGGAGCGCATGCGGAATCTGAAAGAAGAATAGTTTAAAAGATGAGATTAGCCTTAATTTTTAATCCTTTTGCTTATAAAGTATTTGAAGAAAACATCCGTGTAGTACAGAAATATTTCGGTCTTTTTCCTCCTTTAAGCCTGGCCTGGGTAGCCGCTATCGCTGAGCAGGCGGGCCACGAAGTGATTATTATTGATGCCAGGACCCTTAAGTTGAATAAAGAGGATGTTTTAGCGCGGTTAAAAGAATTCCGCCCGGACATAATGGGTTTTATGATGACCACCTATATGTACCGGGATACTTTAGAATGGATTACTTTTTTTAAAAAAGAATTAATGGTTCCGGTAGTGGTGGGTGGGTATAATCTCAGGGTTTACCCGCGAGAATCAGTGGTTCCGGCAGAGATAGACTTTGGGGTGGTGGAGCAGGCATATTATACCGTTCCGGCTTTACTTAGGGAACTGGAAAAAGGAAGGCATTTTGAGCAGGTCCCCGGTCTGTTGTATAAGAAAGACGGAAAGATTGAAATGACCCCCCATGAATTAGAAATTGACTTTGATAAATTTCCCAACCCTGCCAGGCATTTATTGCCGAACGAACTATATGCGGAATTTCCCACCCAAAAAAAGAATTTTACCGTGATGATTACTTCTCTGGGTTGCCCTTTTAAGTGTACTTTTTGCGAGGCGGGAGGGACTATTTATTCGCCGCGTTCTCCTCTTACAGTGGCGAAAGAAATTGAGGAGTGCTATTCTAAATTTAAAATCAGGGAGATAGATATTTTTGATTATGAATTTACCGCTTCAAGGAACAGGGTTTTGGAAATCTGTAACTTAATCCGGGAGAAAAAGCTATTGGTGGAATGGGCCTGCCGTTCCCGCGTAGATACGGTGGATGCGGATTTGCTTAAAGAAATGAAAGATGCAGGTTGCAGAAGAATATATTTCGGCATAGAATCCGGCAGTCAGAATATTTTGGATGGATTTAATAAACGTATAACCTTGAAAAAAGTAAAAGAAACTATGGGTGTTTGCCGCGACCTGGGCATTCAGACGCTGGGATTTTTTCTGGTTGGGGTACCGGGAGAAACTAAAAAAACCGTACGCCAGACGCTGCGTTTTGCCAAAGAACTGGATTGTGACTATGTACAGTTCTCAAAATTATTAGCTAAGCCTTTAACCAGCATGTGGAAAGCTCTTAAACAGGAAAAGCCAGGATGGGATTACTGGCGGGATTGGATATTAGGCAAAGAAGAAGATAGAGAGTTGCCTCGTCCCTGGACAGAGCTATCTAACCATCAGATTAACGATTTGGCCAGATATTGCTATGTACGATATCATTTAAGGTTTTCTTTCATATTAAAATCAATATTAAGCCTTAAGTCATTTACTGAATTTAAGAGAAAATTACGGGCTTTTCTGGATATGGTATTCAGGCAGGAGAGAGCTACAAAGAAAGACCCTAAGTTCCTGGCTTATAATGAAAATAATTTACAGCAGTTGAAAAGATGCAATAAATAGAGCGAGGTAGAATTAAATGAATAGTAGCAAATGGCTGGCGCTAATGATCGGGATCGGTTTGGCGGCTGTTTTTTATATATTGTTCCTTACGCAGGGAGTGCCGTTATTGATAGAAGCTGAATTCCCGTTCGGCCTTTCGGATAGGTTCCAGAATTATAAAAGCACCGCTGAAATAATTAGCAGGATGACAAAGTTTATCCCTTCGGACCTGGGGTATTATGACCGCCCGGTAAGGGTATTATTATTTAGGATGGCCTATCCTTTTTTAGGGCTTAATCCTTTCGGATATTATCTTATCAGGGCGATCCTGGCGGCTTCAATAGTTTTATTGATTATAAATCTATTGAAAGGTAAGGGATGGATGTCGATCTGTGCGGGATTATTCTATCTTTTTGCGCCCCCCACATTTTTACAAATTAAGGATTTACCAGATATAGCGTTAGTCGTTGAATTTTTAATCTTTAGTTGTTTCTATATTTTTTTAAGAATTTATAATGATGATAATCTGAAGAAAAACAGAATAATTTTCTACTCTCTCCAAATACTGATTATTTTCCTGAGTTTGATAGCTAATGGCGCAAAAGGGAATGCTCGTATCATTCCGTTAGTTTTGCTGTTTTTTGTTATTTTTGATAACCGAAGAAAGCTTCTATCTTTTTTACCTTTGATCTTATTATTGTTTTTGAATATCTCGCCCCTTGACCATTTCTTAAGGGGCCCAAAGGGTTTGCAGCAATTGGCAGCAGAGTTGCCCTATGGGATAGATTTTTCAAAAATATATCAGGTAGTTGTTTTTAACACCACGCATAACACCTTTTTCGGTAATTCCCTGATGGGAGTTGCGGGGATTTTGAATATTTTGTTGATTGCGGGCGTTATGGTCTATTTCTTTCGTAAAGGGTTATCGGAAAGATTCCCGCTGATTTTTGCTCAGCACAAAAGCAGTAAGCAGGATAGGACTTTAGCGATTTTTGCTGGAGTATGGTTATTTTGGACTATAGCGATTTCCATTCTTTATTCATATGTAGAACCCCAAAGATTAATTAATAGTTTAGTGCCTGCTGCAATATTAATCTTTTTATTCTTATACTATTTAATGAATCTATTCAAAAAAAGATTTAAATTTATTGTTGGAATATTTATATTCGCTTCGGTCATTCTAACAGAAGGGATTGATCTTGGAAAGACGCTTGTCATTAGGTGCAGAAATACAAGTTATCTTATCGCCCAGAATAACATAAACTACTTTATTGAAAAAGTAGAATCTGCCAGGAATTCATTGGTCTTGGTCTTCGGGGGAGGGACAAGATTAACCCAGGCCAACGCCGATACTACCAACACCTATTCTCTGACGCTAGAGACAGATCCTGCCAAGATTACCCTAAATGACTCGGCAGAGAATAACCGTAAGTATGAGAATATTTATATAGTAAGCGGTTATGGGCCTGTTAAAAATGCCGAAAGAAAAGGCTTGGAATATTTAATCTATATCGACGGTTCGACTATTTCATTCTACGACCGGATTAGAAAACTGTTATCTATTCCCGCATCGTACCCATTTTACATTTACAAATACACCGGTGGCGTTTTTGCTAAAGTTTCTGAGAATAAATTTGCGCAAGGACAACAGGAAGAACTTGCGAATCTGATTGATTTTGATTTTTCGGGAGATTACATTTATGCCGATTATGATTTTTGGTATAGCGGGACTTTAAGTTTAAAGAAGATAGATGGGCAATATGCAGATGTAGAAATATCGAACGATACCAGTTGGGGAGAAGTAGTTAAACGTAGAAGCAAAATAATTAAAAACAGAGTGAGGGTGGAAATAAGCAAGGTCGATATAATTGAAATTGTTTTCAAAAAAGACAAATCTTTTATTGGCTATTGGAAAGAGGGGAATATGGAGCAAAAACAGGGAAAGATTTTTGGCCGGCTGAAGGATGACGGATGATATGAAAATATTATTCATACATTTCGGCCGGGAACACCTGGGGATTGAATATTTGTCGAGCATGCTGAAGAAGGAAGGGCATGAGGTCTATTTAGCCCATCAACACGGCTTATTCAGCAGGGAAGATAATGTCCTGTATTCTCCGGTATTGGAGCGGCTCTTCGCAAGGAAGGACCTCATAGCCGAAAAGATCAGGCAGGTTGAGCCCGGGCTGGTTGTTTTTTCGGTGTACACCACTACCTATCAATGGGCGCTGGATTCGGCGAAAAAGATCAAGGACGCCTTTGGGCTGCCCATATTGTTCGGAGGTATACACGCGACGCTTGTACCCGAAGAGGTGATCAAGCAGGGCTCCGTTGATTATCTGATAAGGGGAGAAGGAGAGTTCGCCTTATCAGAACTTGTGGCAAACCTTGAAAGAGGCCTGTCTTTATCAGGCATTAAAAATCTATGGTATAAAAAAAATAATGCCGTATTCAGGAATGAATTAAGAGAGCCGATAAGTGACCTGGACAGTCTGCCTTTGCCGGATAAAGACCTGTTCAAAGAGAGCGTCAGGTATAAGGACGATTATATGATAATGACCAGCAGGGGCTGCCCCTACAATTGCAGTTATTGCTGCGAAAGCTATCTTAATGACATATACAAGAACAGGTATTTCAGGAGGAGGAGCGTAGGATCGGTATTGGATGAGTTGAGCATGGCCAAGGAAAAATACGGCATAAGAGAAGTGATGTTCTTTGACAGCATATTTTTTACCGATAAGTCCTGGCTCAGGGGTCTCTTCAAAGGTTACAAGGAAAAGATAAAATTGCCGTTTAGATGCACCGGCCACACCAGCTGTTTTGATGATGAGACTGCGGGGTTGATCAAAGATGCCGGAGGGTATTGTATTGAATTTGGGATACAGACCTTTAATGAAAAAGTAAGAAGGGATTACCTGAACCGGTTCGAGACTAACCTGGAGATAAAGAACGTATTTCGGATATGCGACAGCTTAAAGATTAAATATGATATAGACCTGATGTTCGGGTTACCCGGCATGACCGAGAATGATTATAAATCCGCCTTGGAATTTATAAACGATTGTAAATGGCTGAATCGTTTAAAGTGCTATTACCTTACTTACTACCCCCGCTTATCGATTGTTGATAAAGCAGTCAAAACCGGCATATTGGATGAGAATGATATCGCGGATATAGTAAAAGGCAATATAGGGAACTGGTTTCATTTTGATTCAATAAAGAGCCAGGAACATAAGAAATGGAAAAGGAATTTCACTAAAATTTATAAGCTTTATCCGATAATGCCTAAGTTTTTGAGGCAGGCAATACTCAAGAATGATGCCCATAAATATTTCTTTCTGGTACCAAATTTTATCATAGTATTATTTCAATTATTCATAGGGTTAAAGAATAAAGACTACCGTTTTAAAATATACTTGAATAATTACCTGCATAATTTTATTAAGATATTTACCTTGGGGAGGCTAAAATAATTGACTTAAGGTTGCGCAAAAGAAGCCGAAAGTTCATGGGTATATACGAGTGGTTTGTCAATTGGGTTTATTTAAGCGTGGTTAACAACTGGTCATTAATCGGGGATTATTATTATGATAAAAAGTCGGGGCTAAGAACAATAGGCAGGTATATTTCTGATAACAGCCTGGCTTTATACAAGGATACACGTATCTATCGGCCGATTCCCTATAGGAAATTAAAAGAAATAATTGATGATTTAAATTTGACAGAAAGAGATATCTTTGTAGATTTGGGAGCGGGCAAGGGGAGGGTAATTTGTGTAGCCGCGATGAAAGGAATAAAGAAAGTCATAGGTGTTGAAATGGATAAAAGGCTGGTAGATATTGCCAGAGAAAACATCAGGCGCCTGAGTAGTGAATGTAAACCTATAGCAGTTGTGCATGCTGATGTTGTTAATTTTGATGTTTCTGAGGGTACGGTATTTTTTATGTTTGACCCTTTTGGAGAAGAGACGCTGAAGGAAGTAGCTGATAACATAAGGAATTCCTTGTTTAATAATCCAAGAAAAATCAGTATTGTATATTTCCGGCCGATTCACAGGTCTTTCCTTGATAATCAAAGTTGGCTGGTCCGCCAGACTGAAATATGTAGTAAGGGTTTTTTAATATGGACTAACGCGAGATGAAAAAAGATATAGTAAGTTTATCAATTATAGGCGTGATAATCTTATTGTTTTGCCTGCCTTTTCTGGTAAATATCAGAAACATTTATTTTGAGCAGCAATGGCTGGATAATTGCTCTTTTCAGGCTTTTGCCAGAAAAAGTATCTTAGAATTTAAGCAATTTCCTCTCTGGTCGCCTTACTTTGGCGGAGGCTATCCTTTTGAGGGCCACCCTGAAAGCCTTTCCTTAAGCCCTTTTATCATTCCGATACTGATTTTCGGGGAATGGATAGGCTATAAGATATTCTTTTTAATTGGTTATCTCTTGGGTGGGGTAGGGATGTTTTATTTAGCAAGGAAAGGTTTTAATTATAATTTACCGGGAGCGATTTTTTCTGCCTTGCTATTTACTTTAACCAGTTTCTTCCCGTACCATTTACATTCCGGTAACTTCTATATTGCGAATTTTTTCTATTTTCCGATTCTTCTATTATTTTTTATCAAAGCCAAAGACGATAATCGGGCTTTATTTTTAAGCAGTATGATTTTAGCCTTCCTTATTTTTAACGGCATGGCTTTATATTGGCTGACGGCTGTGCTGTTTTTGGCTTTGTCTGTTATCCTAAAATCAGTCACGATTAAACAGAAGAACATTTCTTTTGAGCCGGGGTATTTGAAAAGATGGATGATCATGATGATATTGGCATTATTAATAGCTTCGGTAAAAATATTTCCGCTGGCGGAAGTGATTACGAAAAACCCAAGAGCCATCGAAGACTATAACATAGCCGCAGCATTTTCAGTAAATTTCAATAATTTGTATTTGTCCCTGTTTTCCAAGGGGCCGTTCATGAAACCGATGGATTGGTTTCCCGATGGGAATTATGCCGATTCGGTAATGTATATGGGTTTTATCCCGGTGGTCCTCTGCTTGGTTTCTTTTTGGGTCTACCGTAAACAAAAAGACATAAAGGTCTTTTTTATATTGTTGATTGTATTTGCCATGTTGAGCCTGGGCAAGAATAGCCCTGTTGATATTTTTAGGGCGCTATGGCGGCTGCCTTTATTTCATTCAATGCATGACCCTAACCGTTATTTTAGTTTCTATATTATGTTTATCCTGGCTTTAATTGCTGGAAAGGTATTTAACTATCTCCGGGAGAGAAATAGGTTGATAAATGCAGCGGTGATCATCTTGGCTATTCTTAGCATAAACGATATGTTTTGGGCTAATCGTAAGTATCAGGAAAATCTATTCAAGAGTCCATTGCCAAGCCTGACTGCGGAAAAGACGTTTTACCAGATAAAGAATTACGATTCTTATAATTACCCCAAAGGAATGATATCCCTGAATAAGGACCACTATCAATATTTCTGGCTTTTGAGAGGCCTGGGAAAGATTGATTGGGTCTGTGACTTGAATCTTGGCGAATACGCTACTTCTAAGTTTTATATAAGCGAAGTTAGCGATGAAAAAAAAGTTAATCCGGATTATAAAGGTGAGGTTTATTTTTTAGGGAAGGATAATAAAGCGGAGCTAATTTCCTTTAGCCCCAATAAAATTATTATCGATGTGGATATAAAGCAGCCGGATAACCTGATTATTAACCAGAATTATAGTAATTATTGGAAATCTGATCATAGTTTGGTAAAAGATTTCCACGGTTTAATATCTATCCCTCTGGAAAAAAGCGGAAGCCACCGTATAAGCCTTTTTTACCATCCTCTTAGCTTTTACGCCGGGTTAGCCGTCTCGCTTGTTTCGTTAGCCATCGCGTTGGCTGCATTAAAAAAGGAGAAAAATAAGTGCGGCACCCTTTAGGAAAAAGATTACGCTATTTGAAGTCCGCTGTCTATTGCTCCTCTGCCATGGTCCAGCAGCGCTTATTTAAGAAGCGTTTTCCCCTAGGCGTGGTGCTTTATCTTACATACAGGTGTAACCTCAGGTGCCCTTTTTGTAATTTCTGGTCTATGACAGAAGAAGAGATGACTACCTTGCAGGTCTTCTCCCTTATAGATAAATTGAAGCAGGCTGGCACTCAACGGCTTGGCCTTGTAGGAGGAGAGCCGACATTAAGAAAAGACATAGAGGAGATTATCGGATACAGCAGGAAGAAGGGGTTGTTTACTACGTTATGTTCCAATGGTAAGATTGAAGAAAGCAAGGTCCGGCAGTTAAAATATCTGGATATACTGCTGCTTAGTTTGGATGGGCCTAAACAGGTACATGACAGCTTAAGAGGCGAAGGTTCTTATGATGGGGTAATTAAAACAATAGAGGCCGCCAAAGACCTTGGGATTGAAATCTGGCTATCCGCTTTATTAATGAATGGCAGCTTGGAATATATAGATCATATTGTCGGTCTATCGCAGAAATATGATCTCAAGTGCAGTTTCCAGCCGGTAGTCAGGTATTCCGGCTCGCCTGAAAAAATAGAAAATTTCTCTTTGGGCAAAGAGGGATTGCAGGCGATACTGAAGAAACTCATTGATTATAAAAAGACCACCGATTCAATAGCTCTTTCCGAAAGCTATTTGAGATTTTTATATGAATTTTGGCCGCGGATAAATGCGGCCAATTTACCGTGTTTTGCAGGCAGGATGTTTTGTGTTATTACGCCGAGCGGGTATGTTTTTCCCTGTCAGCCGGAGAAGGGCCAAAAGGGCGTTTCTAACGTCTTGACCGGCGATTTCAAAGAGATATTTTCCGGCCTTAAAAAATATGAATGCAACCAGTGTTTCTGCGATTCTTTTATGGAGACAAACCTTCTCTTCAGCGCAGACCAGGCAGCAATGTGGAACATAGCTAAAAATATGATTTTAAAATAGGAGACAAGATCAAAAAAGAAATTATTATCATTGGCGGAGGGTTATCCGGTTTGCTTTTAGGGTACTATTTAGGCAAAGATGGATATAGGCCGGTTATTTTAGAAAAAGAAGCAATCCTGGGAGGTTTAGCTGCCTCTTATAAAATAGACGGTTTCTTTATAGACCGTTATTACCATTATTTTCTATCCAGGGATACCTGCATCGTAGAACTATTAAAGGACCTGGGATTGAGTTCGGAGATAATCTGGCGGAAAGCCAAGGTCGGCCTTTTTTCTTTCGCAGGGGTGGAATTTTTAGGTTATTTGTCAAAAAGCAGGGTAAATACGTATTCCTCGGGATGGGATTTTTTAACTGACCGCGAGTTGTCCATTGGAGATAAGGCCCTATTAGGGAAAATTTTTCTTAAGATATTGTCGCTTAAAAACATAAAAGAGATTGAAAATATAACCGCAAAAGAATGGATCGTGAAGACAGGTAACTTGAAAATTTATGAAAAAATTTTCGAGCCTATCCTGTTCGCTAAATGGGGGCAGCGCCGGTTTGACATTTCCGCCAGTTGGCTGGTGGCGCGTTTAGGCGCCAGGATGGATTTTAAGAAATGTTTCAGGCTGAATGAATATATCGGTTATCCCCGGCGTTCCTTTGGAAGCATCTCGGCCAGGTTAGAAGATGAGATTACTGATTATGGCGGTACGGTGATTAAAAACGCGGAGGTGGTTGAAATCATGTCTGATCGCGATATGGGATTAGAAGGGATTGTTTATATTAGCGGAGGCGAAAAAAAACACATCCCTGCTAAGTTTGCGGTGAGCACAATTCCCCTGCAACGGTTAACAAAAATAGCCTCTTTTCCGGAAGAAGTGAGTGACAGATACAATAAAATAGAACACCAGAGGGTAGTATGCGCCTGCTTAGGGCTGAAAAAACCGTTGACCAAAGTATTGAATATAGTTTCTCTGCCTCACTGCGCTTTATTTAACGGCATAGTGGAGCATACCAATATAGTCCCGAGAAAAATGTACAATAACCAGGTGATAGTATATCTATTCAAGTACTTGCATGACAGGAAAGAAGAGTGGGAATGGAGTGACCAGGAAATAATAAACAGGTGGACGGATGAGCTTGCGGTTTTATTCCCTTCGTTTAAAAAGACTGATTTACTTTGGTCCAGGGTCCACAAAGACGATGCTAATGAGCCTGTTTCGATAGTGAATTATTCGCAGGCCATACCTGCGCTTACTACCCCGATAAAAGGATTATTTTTAGGCGGCCTTTTTCGCCTTCCCTATATTCAGGATTGCAACCATCTGATAAAGTTAGCGCAGAAAGATGCCGGAGAGATAAAGAGCCGCTTAAGTTAAATCCCTATGAAAGAAGCGATTAAGAAAGTCATGCTGGTCAGGCTTAATTCCCCGTTGATTAATAAGATCAAACATCCTAGGTCTTTACGCCCTCCCTTTACTTTAAAATATATGCAGGCGCTGTTACTGAAGAGAGGAATCCAGGTTAAATTAATTGATTGCGCCATAGAGGCTATTGTTTTAGATAGGCTTGCGGGCCTTGCCATTGAATGGTGCCCGCAGTTGTTGGTCATTTCGGAATCCATCTTGGAATATGAATTAGTTATCCGGTTTGCCTCTCAATTAAAGAAACGGAAGCAGGATATTTTAATAATTGTTGTTGGCCAGGGCGTAGGCGAAGATTTTCTCAAAGATCCTTCTTGTTCTTGTATAGATTTTGCGTTAAAAGGAGAGGCAGAAATAGAGTTAGTCAACTTGATAGACGAAATAGAAAATGGAACAAAAATCACTGATTTAAAATCCCGTTATAGGGAAAAGTTGTTAAACCTGACGCTAACAGTAGAGGACTTAAATGGGTTGCCTTTTCCTGTTTATGAACAGCAGGAATTGAACAGGTACAGCTTTGTCTATCCATTGAAAATATATAAGAGGCTGAAATGGGGGCATATTCTTTCCAGCAGGGGATGCCCTTATGAGTGTATTTTCTGTTCTCAAACCATAAGAGAAAGTTTCGGCAAGAATATCAGATTGAGGAGCGCGAAAAATGTAGTCGATGAGATTGAGGCCTTGATTTCAAGGGGGGCAAATGTCATCGCCTTTGATGATGATAATTTTACAACGGTAAAAGAGCATGTGTTTTCTGTTTGTCGTGAGATTATCGAAAGAAAGATCAGCATCAATTGGATTTGTCATGCGCGAGTAGACAATTTAACTAGGGATTTATTGGTTTTGATGAAGGAAGCGGGATGTATCCTGTTAAGATGCGGTATTGAATCAGGATCGGAGAGGGTTTTAAAAATTTTGAAAAAAGGGGGGGCTCCCCACTGGAAAGAAAAAGCCGGGGAAGTGTTTCAGGAGGCTAAGAAGCTGGGTATTTTAACCAACGCCTTATTTTTGATAGGGAACCCCACCGAGACCGTAAGCGACATCGAAGAAAGTATTGCTTTGGCTAAACAACTGGCTCCGGATATTATACAGGTTGCTTTTTTTACGCCTTATCTGGGTTCGCCGGCCTATGAAGAATACAGGGATAAGCTAACTTCCGTTCCTCTTTCGCAAATGTACCACTACAAACCTGTGATGGTTAATTTCAGCCAGGTAGGCGCAAAAGAATTGGCCTTGCTTCAGAGGAAATTATACGGTTCGATTTTATTAACTCCAGAGTTTATCCTTAAACATATACGGGATTACGGCCTTTTTTATTTATTTAACCATAGGGTCTTTTTTAAGTTGCTTAGAGGGGCTGCCGGAATAGATAAACAATGAAGCTAAAAACAATTCTTTTATTGCTGGTTCTTTTTGCCTTAAATCCGGATATTATTCAGGCAGGCCAAAGTTATAATGAGATACTTAGTTTAAGCCGGCAAGATTTATTATTAGGCCGGAAGATCATTGAAGAGAACTTGACTTTTGAGATTTTTCCAAAACAATGGCTGAAATACGGATTTATTGAAAAGTATGTCCTAAAAGGTTCTGATGGCAAGCTCTATTTATTCAAGAGTTATCCGAACCGCTTCCAGGGGTTTTTGGCTAACAGTATCTGGTCGGCGAGATTATCGTCTCTTTGCGGAATAAATAGCTCTGTTCCCTATAATATCTGGTTGCCGGTCAATGGTAATATGGTTTACGGCACCATACAGCAGCTCTTCCAAAAAGTGGCCGATTATGATTCTGAAGAATTGCCGAAGGATAATAAATGGTTGGCTTATTATCTATTCAAATGGTTTTTACACGATAAAGAGCCGCAGTTTTTATTGACTAGCGCCGGAGTACTTATCGCTGTCGATGGTGATGAGATCAGCGATTCCGGTGAAGTGGACCTGGGTTCTTTCGGATATAAAGCAGAAGCGGTTAAGCGCCTCATCCGCCTTAGCCTTAAAGAGGGCAGCTTCGATACTTATTACCGCAAGGCCCTCTCCTTCATAAGTTATCTGGAAGCCCTGCCTGATGAGTCCATAATAGAGCTGTGCGGCCCTTACGCCTACAAGGAAAGAATCAAAGCCTTGCTTCTGCGTAAAAAGAGGATCAGGAAAGAATTTACGGATTACTGCCGGCAGATAGCCAAAGAAGAGGGGAAGTCAATCGCTTCTTCTTCGCAGACAGATGATAGCTCTCTCTATGCCCAGGGTGTTTTAGCCGGCCTCAAGGAAAAGATAGCCGCAAAGAACGCCCTGCTTAAGAGCCTGCCGGAGAAAAAGGAAGTCCAGAAAAGTATAGCTGTAATCGGCGCGAGAGCTACTTCGGAGCAAGGCTTGATATTGGAACTTAGGATTTTACCTATTGATGAACTGGCGCAGGCAGCCAAGCAAAAGATCGAAGAAATCAGGATTATGCGTGAGAGCGCGGCTAGCCCCTGCGAGGCTTTGGCATATAGCTTGTATATCAACAGGTATGAACAATTCGCTCCGTTTTACTCCTATGGAGTTATTCCTCCGGAAAGGTTACGTTTAGTTATCGCTCCCGAGACCTTGGATCCCGGATTCGTTGCTGCTAACCTTTGCCTGGGATACAGCCGAAACCTTAAAGCTGGCGCTAATAAAAAGATGGGAAGATCCGAGAGCTATTCGCTGGATGATCTGAACAATAACATAGAAAACCTGGCCCAAAAAGGAAATGATGATGGTTGGGGGTATATTTTGAAAGGCAATTGTTATTTGGATGGTTTAAGTGAACACAGGAATAAAAATATCCCTCTTCAGGAATACCGTAAGGTCATTGCTTTAAAAGGGGCAGATAGGCAGGCGCGCTATCTTGCGCATGTCTTATCCGGTTATCTCTACGAGTTAAACGATGAATTGTTCCGTTTCGGGCCTGGATGCGATCTGGAGAAGGCAGAGGAAGAATTTAAGCTGGCAGTGGAACAAGATCCTGCCAGTGTCGCGGCCCATCTTAATCTACTGGCTATCTATATCAAAAGATCCGATTTTAGCCAGGCCAAAAAAGAAATAAAGCAGTTAGCGAAACTTGACCCTTACTGGAAAGATAAGGATAGAGAGGCCGGCGGCGGCCTATCAGGTAATGATGCCCGGGATTTGACTTTCCTCGTCCTGGATGAAGAAGGACGTTATGTCATGTCTTTAGTTTATTCAATAAAACCAGGTCAGCCAAAGGATAAGAAATGAATTACAGAGGGCTATGCTTGATTTTACTGCTGTTTAGTTGTTCCTGCGTGAATTCAGAAGCTAAAACAGACAGCCGTTATTTTAGAGAAGCATTAAGGCTGGTGGAAGAGGATCATAATTTAGGCAGGCAGATCGTCGAGAGATTGGATTTCAAGGCAAACCCTAAGCAGCTCCATATGGGCGGAGACCATATGAAATATACCTTAAAAGGCAGGGATGGCCAGCTTTATATATTTAAGATATATTTGGCTGGCGAAAAAGGTGGCGCGCAGGATTCTGTCCTGGCAGTGAAGCTTTCTTCCTTGTGCGGATTAAAGGCCGTGGCTTGTTATGACCTATGGCTGCCTTTTAATAAAAACCAGGTCTATGGGCTGATCCAGGAGAAACCGGATGGCGCTTCTGACTTTGGATGCGAAAATATCCCTGCTGCCGAAAACTGGATGGATTATTTTTTGTTCAGATGGTTTATCGGCAACGATGATATTGACTGGCTGCTTTCGCCGGGAGGCGAGCTTATTAACAAAGATATGGATACCCTATGCGATACCAAATCGATTGATTTTGATTCATTTGAGAAATACAACTTTAAAAAAATCATCCGCCTTAGCCTTAAAGAGGGCAGCTTCGATACTTATTACCGCAAGGCCCTCTCCTTCATAAGTTATCTGGAAGCCCTGCCTGATGAGTCCATAATAGAGCTGTGCGGCCCCTACGCCTACAAGGAAAGAATCAAAGCCTTGCTTCTGCGTAAAAAGAGGATCGGGAA